>ERZ773193.2-NODE-2-length-563023-cov-9.463454_pt1 | contig 563023 bp, 503 predicted proteins | sample MGYA00511110_ERZ773193 | MGnify/ENA primary metagenome ERZ773193 (study PRJEB29015, sample SAMEA2737784) | human gut metagenome | biome: human gut; feature: human-associated habitat; material: faeces | place: China | collected 2012 ... | reverse complement strand
CGTGAGGAGGAAGGGCCGGACAGGTCCGAGCGCACACGATAAAAAGCGCATCGCTTGTGAAGTGAGCGCAGGAGCCGACGTGCCTTTTGCACGAAACTCCGGCGCCAACAGCGAGAACCAACCTCTCGGCGTTGCGTGAGCAACTCCGGAGGAATCCTCTGATTTCAATCAGGGGAGGACGTCAAGCTGGAGATGTGGTGGGATCATTCGGCAATGGTTTCTTTGCCGTCCCGTTTGCGCTGTTTTGGATCGATTGCTGAAGAAAATTCAGCCCGGCGCAAAGGGCAACCGGGCTGAAGTGCAGGCAATTCGGTCAGAGACCGAGCTCTTTGGCGCGCGGCTTTTCTCCGCGACCGCTTAAGGCCCAGTCGAAGACGGAATCGGGAAGAATCTTCAGGAGGCGAGCCACCCAGGCCATCTGCCAGGGAATCACACGATAGGAATCCTTGTCGAGAATCGCCTTGACGGCGCGCTCGGCGAATTCTTCCGGCTCCAGAATGAAGGGCATCTTGTACGGGTTCTTTGCAACGAGTGGGGTGCGCACGAAGCCCGGGCAGATCGTTGTGACGGAAATGCCGTACTTACGCACGTCGTTGCGCAAACTCTCCAGATAGCTGATCACGGCGGCCTTGCTGGAGCAATAGGCTTCGCTGCCGGGAAGACCGCGGATGCCGCCGACGGAACCGATGCCGGCAAATTGGCCGCCGCCGCGCTTGCTCATCGGTTCGATGAAGGGGTGAAAGGTTGCGGCCATAGCAAAGACGTTCGTGCGATAGACCTTTTCAAGAACGTCCAGATCTTCTTCGTATTCCGTTTTGACGCCGATCGAGATGCCGGCGTTGGCTAGCACGATGTCCACGGGGGCTTTGCCGTCAAAGTCCCGAGCCGCGGCAAAGAGTGCTGCGCGGTCGGTGACGTCGAGCGCATAGGTGGTGTGTGCCTGAGCGTTTTGCATGCTCGAAAGCACGGTGTCAAGCTTTTCCTGACTGCGGCCGACAAGACCCAGCTGAGCGCCCATGGCATCGAACTTCTTGGCCATCGCAGCGCCGATGCCGCTGGAAGCCCCAGTGATGAAAACGCGCATTATTTTTCCTGACGGATTTTGTTGATGAGCCACTGCACGGTGTCGACCGTACCCTGACGCGTACCAACGAGATGCGGAGCAGTGATATAGCGGCCGGCAACGCCTACGCAAGGCGTGGAGTCCACACCGTAGTTCTTCCAGGTGCGGGTGGCTTGGCGAGCTTTGCTCACAACGGAGAAGCTACCGAGCGTCTGACGGAACTTGTTCTGATCGAGGCCATGCTCGCCGACCCACTGCAGAACATCCTTTTCGATGTCGGCTGCCGAGCTCCAGTCGTGAGAGCCGCGGATCACCCAGGTCCAGAATTCCATATGCAGATCGCCCATGCGGCCGAGCGCTTCAAAGGCGTAGTAGGTATGCGGGAAGATGGCGAGATCGTCGTTCCAAGCTACGGGAACCGGCACGACCTTCACTTCCGGATTGCCCTTAACGGACTCGATGAACTTTTCCATGACCGGAGCAAAGGTCAGACAGTGCGGGCAGGTGTAGGCGAAGAAGTCGTGAACGACGATCGGTTTTTTGGGAAATTCCAGAGGAGGACGCACCTCGATGTAGTCTTTGCCGAGAACGGGATCCGGAGCGGCAGCGAAAAGCGAACCGGAAAAGCCGGCCGCGCCAACGGCGGCGGCAGAAGAAATCAGGAGTCGGCGAGAAATCATGGTCGATAGTCCTTGTCTCTTACGAAAATTAGTTGGGTTGATGCATGACAGTGCCCTGAATGCCGTTGTCGGCCAGGGTCTGTCGAATTTCTTCGGCAGCCGTTTCGTTGTCGAAGGGACCGAGGCGAACGCGATAGACACGCTTGCCGGCTTCACGACGGTACTCGATTTGAGCGTCGTTGCCTGTAAAGGCAATCTGGCCGCGCACTTTTTCGGCATCCGGCAACTCGGAGAAGGTGCCGGCGTTTACCCAGTAGCGATCGGTTGCAACCACTTCGGCAGCATCGGTGTTGCCGGCCGTGACGGAAGCAACCTGACTTTCGGTCTGTTCGCTGCCCTGGCCGGAGGCGTAAAGCTTCTTGTTCGGATCAATAGTCTTGCCGTCAAGAAGCTTTTCGTCGACCGAGGTACTCACCTGCTGAATCTTGTTGACGAACGGAATCGGAGCATTCGAAATAAAGATGAAAACGGCAGCCGCAAGGATGAGTGCCGTTACGACGCCCATCGTAAAGGACCAGAAAAGCGCTGCCCCGGAATATTTACGTATCGTCATCTTTGTTCCGTTTTCTTTACATACGTTCGGGAGCGGATACGCCGAGAACTTCCAGACCGTTGGCAAGGACGCGGCGGGCCGCCATACACAAGGCCAGGCGTGCGTTGCGTTCAGCTTCGTTGTCGACGAGCACGCGTTCGGCGTTGTAGAACGTGTGGAAGTCAGCGGCAAGTTCCTTCAGGTACACGCAAATGAGGTGCGGAGCCAGATCACGAGCCGCAACGGCGAGCGTTTCGCCGTAACCGGCAAACTTGGCTGCCAAAGCGGTGGCGGCCGTGCCGGTTAGGCTAGACAAATCAAACTCTGCGGCTTCGGCTTCGGCCGGAATGACAAAGCCCTTTTCCTGAGCCTGGCGCAGGACCGAGCAGATGCGGGCGTGAGCGTACTGCAGATAGTAGACAGGGTTTTCGTCGGACTTTGAGCAGGCCAGATTGATGTCGAACACGAATTCGGCATCGGACTTGCGCGAAACGAGGAAGAAGCGGGCGGCGTCGCGGCCGACCCAGTCGACGAGGTCGCGCAGCGTGACGTAGGTGCCAGCACGCTTGCTCATTTTGACTTCCTGACCGTCTTTGACCACCAGCAGCATCTTGTGCAAGAGGTACTCGGGGAAGGTTTTGGGAATGCTGATGCCGAGCGTTTTCGAGGCGGCCTGCAGGCCAATGCGTACGCGAGCTACGGTACCGTGGTGGTCCGACCCCTGAATGTTAATGGCGCGATCAAAACCGCGTTCGAACTTGGCAAGGTGATAGGCTACGTCAGGCACGAAGTAGGTGTAGTAACCGTCCTTCTTGCGCATCACTCGATCCTTGTCGTCCTTGAAGTCCTTGAATGCTTCATCGGTGGTGCGCAGCCACAGTGCACCGTCGGCTTCGTAGGTGAAGCCGGCTTGCACCATGGCGTCAACGGCCTTCTGCACACGGCCGTCGGTGTACAGCGAGCTTTCGAGATAGAAGTTGTCGAAGGCAACGCCGAGCTGCTTGAGGTCGGAGTCCTGTTCGTTGCGCAGATAAGCCACAGAGTAGCGGCGGATGCATTCAAGATCAGCCGTATCGCCCGTGCTCTCGATCGTTTCGCCGGTGGTGGTGACGACGGGCTTCTTAGCGCAGTAGTCGCGGGCGATGTCAACGATGTAGTCGCCGTGGTAGCCGTTTTCAGGGAAATCTTCGGCGGTCTGTTCGCCGGCCAGTTCTTTGGCGCGGGCCTGTACGGAAATCGTGAGATTGTGAATCTGAACGCCGGCGTCGTTGTAGTAGAACTCGCGCATCACGCGGTAGCCCTGCGTGGCCATGATGCGGGAGAGCACGTCGCCCAGAGCCCCCTGACGAGCGTGCCCCAGATGCAGCGGGCCGGTGGGGTTGGCCGAGACGTACTCGAGAAGCACGCTCTTGCCTTCAAAAGCTTTGCTAGTGCCGTAAGCGGAACCCTGGCGCAGCACATCGCGAACGGCACGCACCTTGGCTTCCTGTGAGAAGCGGAAATTGATAAAGCCGGGGCCGGCAATTTCAACGTCGGAGAGGATGTCGCTGAAAGCGGCGTCCTGCTTTATGGCTTCGACCAGAGCCGCAGCGAGTTCGCGGGGATTCTTGCCGGCTTTCTTGGCGCATTGCAGTGCGATGGTGGTGGCAAGATCACCGTGGCCGGCCTGCTTGGGGCGTTCAAGGCGGATGGGTTCCGGGGAAAGGCCGCAAGCGGACAGTGCGCGGGTCAGAAGTTCAGTGAGAGCCTGTTTCTGGTCTTCGATCATTTTTTTGTCTTCGTTGAAATGAAGCGGGTGAAAGCCTATTTGAAAAGGTCGGCCGTAGACATGACAAAGAGGCGGTCGAATCGACCGCCTGTCTGCCAGAGATGTTCCTGAATTTTACGCGAGACGCTTGTCGCGAGAAATCGTTGCGTAAGCGGAATGGTTATGAATTGATTCAAAGTTCTCGGCTTCGGCTCGGTACCAGAGCACTCGATCGTCGGCGTTGAGCTGCTTGCAAACGTCGCGGATGATGTCTTCAACGAACTTCGGATGATCGTACGCAAACTCCGTCACGAACTTTTCATCGTTGCGCTTCAGACGGCTCCAAAGTTCGCACGAGGCAGACGTTTCGGCAAAGCGGATCTGCTCTTCGAGCGAAATGGGCTCGGACAGTTCCAGCGCCACAACAATGTGAGAGCGCTGATTGTGGGCGCCGTAGTCGCTGATTTCGCGGCTGCAGGGGCACAGACTCGTGACCGGAACGGTGACCTCCTGAATGACGCGTGTCTTTCCGCCGACTCGTTCGGCCAGGAAGCGTACGTCGTAGTTCATGAGGCTCTTTAATTTGGACATGGGACTCGTCTTGGTGACGAAGAAGGGGCAGGAAATTTCGATGTAGCCCTCTTCAGCTTCCAGAAGCGTGAGCATTTTTTCGAGTGTCTCGCGCATCATGTCGCTCGAAAGCGGTTCGTGGTTGTCGGCAATGAGCGAGACGAAGCGGGACATATGCGTGCCGCGCTTGTCGGCGGGAAGTCCCACGCACATGCACACCTTGGCGACGGTGGGCTGAGCACCCTTGATACTTTGCACCTGCAGAGGAACGGTGAGGCCGCGGATGCCGACGCGGTCAATCGGAATATTGCGCCCGTCCATCAGATTCTGGACGTCGGGCAGGACGTTGCTGGTCTTATCCATATCAATAACAGTCAAGTGCGATCCCGTCGTGCGTTTCTTATTGTTATTTCACGGTGTTCGGACTGCCAGCCGAAGGCCTCGGTAAGATGGTGAAGAAGGCGGACTGGAGTGGGCGGCGATAGACGCACGGCGACACAAACCGCTAGGTCTGTCGGATCTCGAAATTTCGTTGGAGAGCGAATGATAAAGGATTTGTGAGGAAGATATGACAAAAGTCGGGACCTTTACCGGTCGATCATCGACGAAGACAATCGGCAAGTACTGGAAAAAGCTATGGCGCGTCTCCATATAAGAATAGACATCCGAAACAAACGGTTGCCAACTGCGATAGAAACATACGCACTTGCCAGGTGTGCATCGGTACACTGAGCGCACTCTCCAAAGCACCTCTACAGAACAAGGAACTGCGAGCATGGCTCTCTACATCAACGGCCGTCCTGTCAATCCCATCGTGACCTTCCTGGTCTCCGCCGTTGTCATAGCAGGCATTATCGGCTTGGGCATTTTGCTGCTGCCCGTGATCGGCGGTCTCTTCGTGATCGCTCTTTTGATCGTAGCGGGCATTGCGCTTTACGGTGCCTACTGCCGCTGGCGTTACGGCGATCCTTTTACTCAGATGCAAAAGCAGGCTGAAGAAATGCTGCGTCGCCGCGCACGTCCTCAAGAGGAGCAGCCCCAGCAGCAGACGGTGCAGGACGAACCTGACCTTAAGACCGGAACGGCCCGCACTGGCATCAAGCGCGTGACAGTTGTCGAAGATGCCGTTGTTGTGGAAGAAATTCGACACAAGGACCTTTGACCTAAGTCAAAAACAATGCGGAAAGTCTGTTAGAGCAAGACTTTATGTGCAATCTTCGTATTTCCTGGGTTAACCCTCAGCAGGATGACGAAGAGATGTCCCAAAAGAAGGCATTTATAATTTCACTACTCATTAGTGAGTAGTCTTGATTGTTAACAGTCGACTTTTTGTTGACATAAATCAACACGCAAGAGACGCTGAGGCTGGTTCGACTTTAATCAATCTCCCTTTGGATTGCGACAAAACTCCAACCTACCTGAAGGAAGTCTTAAGGTAGTCTTACAGTGCTCGCGATGCCTCAAGGTATTGCGGCGCTTCTGCTGTCTCCCCCGACGGCAGGGGTTTAAAAAAGATTTAGGAGATTGAGATGACAACAAAAATGATCAAAACGGCGGCTGCAACGCTGTTTTGCTCCGCTGCTTTGGTTGCGTCTGGTGTACAAGCTGCCTCTACGGGCCCCGGCCTCGGCACCAAGACCGTGAATACCATTACGCAGAAGGTTTGGGACAATCCGTCTACGACTGAAAAGGAAATGGGCGTCAAGACGCTCCAGGACTACATCGTCCAAGAAAAGGAAATGTGGGACTACCTTTTCCAGAATCACCCGGTGTTCAAGTACGCTGAAAAGGGCGCTATCAAGGGTGTGTACAAGATTTCGACCCGTGGTTCGGAATTCTTGACGGAAGGTAACGCTCAGACCTATTCGAAGCTTGCCGGCGGCCGTCCGAGCGCTTCGCAGTACCGCTTGGCTGCCAAGTCCGTGCTGGACTTCCCGAACCGTTTCGTCGGTCCGGAACGCTGCGGTGAATGCCATGCGATCCAGTACCAGAAGTGGAAGAGATCGCGTCATGCTCAGACGTTGCGCTTCCCGGGCGAACACCCCGAAGTCAACAACGATCTGAAGAAGAAGCTTTATGGCTCTCAGGCTTCGATTCTGCCTGACGGCATCATGCCTGAAGACATTTACGTGACCGTCGGTACGCCGCGTACGAAGTACGGCTTCATCGATAAGTGGCTGGTTCGTGGTTCCTACCACGTCCGTGACGGTCTTCTGAGTGACCTCTCCGGTACGATCGTTGCCGGCGGCAACCAGTTCTCCCGCGGTTGGGCACAGTGGCTCACCCCCGAAAAGGCCAAGGAAATCCAGAAGGTTATTCCTGATTTCCCGACTGAATTGAGCAAGTTCGGTCCGTCGGCTTCGCACCAGTGGGGTATGACCTCCTACGGTTCGACCTACGAACAGACTCTGTTGTTCCAGTCCGCAACTTCCTACTGCGAAGTCTGCCACTCGTTCAAGTTTGACTTTAAGTCCAAGGACGAATTCTTCAAGGCTCTCGGCAACGCCAAGGAACTGCAGAAGCACACGATTTCTCGCGGTATTTCCTGCGAAGAATGCCACGGTGCCGGCGGCCACTTGGTTGGCGCTGAATCCAACGGCTTCCAGACGAACTGCGAACGCTGCCACCAGCGCTCCAACTTCGTCGAAAGCGACTACAAGCTCCCGTCCGCTCAGGGCAAGCTTGAAAAGGGCTTCAACATCAAGACGAAGTCTTCCTGCCCGTCCTGCGGTACCGAAGGCTCTCAGCTCATGATGTCCAAGCACTATGAAAAGGGTATGCGCTGCGTGACCTGCCACGATCCGCACGAAGTGACCAGCAACGATTGGAAGGACTACTACACCAAGCCCGCCATCCGTCAGACCTGCCAGGACTGCCATAAGACCCAGGCCGACGTTGTTGCTAACACCAACACCCACAAGAAGATGGACTGCGTGGACTGCCATATGCCGTTCACGATGAGCTGCGAAAACTTCACGGCCATCCAGCGTCCTGACATGGCTGGTTTCGACGCCGTTCGTCGTTCTCACCTCTTCAAGATCGAAGTTGATCCTGAAAAGAAGATGATGAATCCGGGTGCCGGTCAGTCTCGTGCTTCCAACTCCAAGGGCTGGCACGTTGCACGTGACGAAGAAGGCCACGGCTACGTTGACCTGATGTGGTCTTGCGCCCGTACGGCCAACGCTGAAAAGGGCGTGATGGACAACAAGGGCTGCCATAGCCTGTTCCTGTCCGAGCTCGAAAAGGGCCTGCAGTACGGTGACCAGAAGGTCATCTACGGTGAAGTCATGAAGTGGCAGAACCCGGTTAAGGACGGCTTCAAGACCGCCAAGGCCGCTCTGGAACGCATCAACAAGCTTCTGGAAGTCACCAAGCTCACGGTTGAAGCCAAGACCGAAATCATGCTGCTCGTCGACAAGGCTGCCGACATCACCAAGCAGGTTGAAGAAGACGGTTCCTGGGGTGTTCACGCTCCCGATTACCTCAAGCAGCGCGTTGATACCGCTAACGCCTACTTGACGCAGGCTCAGAAGATTCTTGATAACGGCAACTTCCCGCTCATCAAGACTGAAGCCAAGAAGTAATCTAAGCGACTAGTAAACCTTGATCTCCTATTCTCGAGCGAAGGGAGCGACTCAAAACTCCCTTCGCTTCGAGGGTCAGAAGGAAAAAGGTTCATTGGAACACGAAATGAAAAAACAACTGCAAAATCTTGCGGTCTGTGCGCTTCTTGCAATCCCGACGCTCGGCTTTGCCGGCGGGGATGCTCCTTTGGAGGCGGCCGAGGAATATGTCTACAAAGTCAGACAAGTCTCGATTCCCGAGGCCGAACAGCTCTTTATGGAGCCCGGTGTGCGCATCTTTGATGTCAATACGCTTGAGCTCTGGGCTGAAGGCTACATTCCGGGGGCGGTGTTTTTTAACGTCGGCAACTGGAAGAAGCTCCTTCCCAAGGATAAGAACACGCTGATAGTGTTTTATTGCGCAAATCGCTTGTGCAGCTCCAGTCAGATTGCAGCCTATGAGACCATGAAGCTCGGCTACACCAATGTGTGGCAGATGCCCGATGGAATCTATGGCTGGAAGCTTACGGGGCGGCAAGTCGAGCTTCCTTAAGGAAGCGGCAATAAGCCAAGCAAGCTTTTGTGCAGTGCGCGATTTCAGTTTTGGAAGCGTACTGCGGGTGAACTGTATTAACTGAAGAAAGAAACCACAATGCAATCCCTCAAGAAAATCGTGCTGACGGCCTCTGCTCTGATGTGTGCCGGTACCGTTGCTTTCGCTGGCGAACTTGACACGCAGCAGGCCAAAGAGTCCTACAGCATGGGGGCATCAGTCGGAAACTACCTCTCTGACCAGATCTACAAGCAGAGCAAGCTCGGCTTGTCGGCTGACATGGCTCTTATTGAACAGGGCTTTCAGGATGCGATTCGCGGAAAAAGCAAACTTTCTGACGAAGACATGCTGAAGTTCCTCAACAGCCGCGCTGAAAAGCTCAATAAGCTGGATGTGGCTGCCAAAGAGAAAATGGCCAAGGAAAATAAGGCCAAGGCCACCAAGTTCCTCGCCGAAAACGCCAAGAAAAAGGGCGTGACGGTTACAAAGAGCGGCCTGCAGTATGAGGTGCTCAGAAAGGGTTCCGGCGCAACGCCTCGTATCGAGGACGTGGTAACTGTCGGTTATACGGGCAAACTCATGGACGGCACGGTGTTTGAAAGCACGTATGAGGCCAAACAGCCTGCCCGTTTCGTGGTCATGAGCATTATTCCGGGTCTGGAAGAAGGCCTGAAGCTGATGAAGGAAGGTGCGCAGTTCCGTTTCACGATTCCTGCGAACCTTGCTTACGGCGAATTCGGTGCCGGTCAGATTCCCCCGGAATCTCCGCTGATCTTTGAACTGGAACTTATCAAGGTCGAAAAAGTCGGAGCCCACCAAGGCATGGGTAAGACCGTGATCAACGGTATGCCCAACCCGCACAAATAATTGTGCTGGTGATGACGACTTGACTTTCTGAGCAATAAACAAGCTCTTTAACAAAGTGAAGGCATTTTCGTGAACGGCTTGGACGTTTTGATCGCACTGACTGCAGCGCTCTTTGCATTTCTGCTCGGGGTGTATGCGTACCGCGTCAAATACCGCTCAATGCCGCTAACGGTTGGGTTTGCAGTTCTTGTACTCGCATCAAGCGTTGCCGTTTATGCCGGTTTCGGTAGGTATGCCGACTGGCAGAACGAACAAACGGGGGTTGAGACGAACTACATGCTCGCAGCAAAGATTGCCGAAGCGCGTCGCATGGTAAAAAACATGCCTAACAATGCGCGGGCGCAGTCGGAGCTGGCCGAAGCGCTATACGAAGCCGGCCAATACGGTGAGGCCGTTGAGGTTTTCAACGAATTCATCAGGGTGGGTGGAGAAAGTGCGGAGGCACTCGGGAGACTCGCGCGTGCGATGTACTATCGCGACGCCAGAGTGATAACTGCCGAAACTCACCGTGTGATCGAGCGCGCTTTGTCGATCAATGCGTTGGATGTGCAGACGCGAATGCTCCTCGGGGAGGATGCGTTTATGCATCAACGTTATGACGAAGCCGTCAGCCACTGGAAGATGCTGCTTGATGCGGGCGTTGCACCCGCTCAGCAAAGAGCGCTCAGAAATGCCATCGCCAATGCCGAGTCCAGGGCTCGGTTGCAAGACTAATCGGCGGAACCCTTTGTCTTAGCAATAAGAAATTCGGTTCTGTCTGTGGAGAATATTGTGAGCGAAAAGATTGACAGGAGAAAATTCCTCGCAGGTGCCGGAGCCGGCTCGCTGCTCCTGTCGCCTCTCGGTGGGGCGGCAGCTGCTGGCAAGTCCGACGGCGGCAACCGGCCGCAATATGTGATGGTCTTTGACCAGAACAAGTGCGTCGGCTGCAGAGACTGCAGAATTGCCTGCAACGAGACCAACAAGTTGCCGAAAGGCCGCTCGCGTCTGTTACTGGAACTGCAGGGCAGCAAGCTCGAAACCGATCGCGGCTACGAGCCCAACCGCCGCTACATCCGCGTTTCTTGCCAGCAGTGCAAGAACGCTCCCTGCGTGAGAGTGTGCCCGACCGGCGCCGCCCATCGCGATCCCAAGACGGGCATCGTTACGATGGACACCTCCAAGTGCGTCGGATGCAAATACTGCATCGTGGCATGTCCGTACAACGTGCGCTTCATCAATGAAGAGACCAAGGTCGCTGACAACTGCGACTTCTGCCTGTATACCCGCCTCGAAAAGAACGAGCAGCCGGCATGCGTGGAAAGCTGCAAGTACGATGCGCTGATCTTCGGCGACATCAACGACCCGAAGTCGTATGTGAGCAAGTTGCTCGCCGTGAAGGATTCCGTTCGTATCCGTCCGGAACTCGGCACTGAGCCGCAGCTTCGCTACATTCCCATTGTGAAGAAAGGAGTGTAAAGATGGATATCACCATGAACTTTACACTTGGTCTGACGCAAGGCATCAGCTGGCCGTGGCCGATTGCCGTGTACCTGTTTTTGGCAGGTATTTCGGGCGGCGCGGTGGCCGTTGCCATCATGCTCAACCTTTATAAGAAGCAGACCGCGCAGAACACTCCGATCCTGAAGGCCGCGTCGCTGATCGGCGCCGTGACCATCATTCTCGGTATGGTCTGCCTGGTTGCTGACTTGACCAATCCGCTGTGGTTCTGGCGGATCCTGGTGTACTACAACCTCACCTCCGTGATGAGCTTGGGCGTTATTGCGCTTATTGTCTACATCCCGCTGGTGTGCATCCTCACGCTGGTTGCGGTTCGCGACAGCTTCAAGATCGGGTTCCTTGACGGCCTTATCGGTTGGTTTGACAACCATCGCTGCGGCCTTCAGTGGATCACGCTTGTGTTTGCGCTGACGATCTGCGCATACACGGGCTTCCTGATCAGCGCGCTGATCCGCTTCCCGCTGATCAATCAGGCTGTGCTTCCGGCCCTCTTTGTGGCTTCCGGTCTTTCCGCCGGTACCGCCGCTGCGAAGATGGTTGCCGCCGGCATGTTTGGTGAAGATCAGCACAGCGCCGATCAGAAGGTGCTGCACGGCGCCGAGTGGCCGATCATGGCTGCCGAAGCTCTGTGCATCTTCATGATCGCTGTGGCGCTGTTTACCGGCAATGCGGCTGCTCAGCACGCAGCTCAGGCCTTCTGCACGGGTACCTGGGCCACGCTGTTCTGGGTTGGTGTCGTCGGTATCGGCTTTGTCATCCCGGTGGTGCTCTGCAAGGCTAAGGGTTCGGGTACGTTCTACCTGACCGGTCTTTGCAGCGTTGTCGGCATGATGTGCCTGCGACTCTTCATCCTCTATGCTGGTCAGACCTACGGTATCTGATTGCTGAGGATCACATAAGACTTTAAGTCTTTAGCAACTGCGGCGGAAAAACTCCGCTGCAGTTGCCCTTCTCAGAACACAAAAAAGGCTGATATAACAGTCCTGTTGAACGGGCCGCCGTTATCGGCGGCGTTTTTGCAATTGCGCGGCGCAAATCGCAGAAGACGGAGTGTTTACCGCACGTCGAAAGCGCAAATCCGTGCAAACCATCCAGAGAAATAGTCCTATGAAAAGCCTGATTAAACTGTGCCTTGGCGCGGCTGTTGCCGTGAGCCTGTCCACCGCCGCTGTTGCCGGTCCCTTCAACGAAACCGATCAGTGCTCTTCCTGCGCCATGGTGATCAAGAAGTATCCTGGCCCCAAGGGACTGCTCGTTCTCAAAGACAAATCCGTACAGAAATTCTGTTCGGCTCGCGGCACGGCCTGCGGCTATGCGGCGGCCATGAAAAAGACCGGCGTCGTTCACGTGTTCATGCATGACGCCGGCGCCGTAGATTGGAAAAATCCCGACGACTCAAAGCTGATTGACGCCACCAAGGCGTGGTTCGTCTACGGCTCCAAGGTTAAGGCCGTGATGGGACCCTCTCTGGCACCCTTTGCCACGAAGGAAGCCGCGGAAGCCTTCCAGAAGGCTAATGGCGGCAAACTGATGAGCTTTGCTGATTTGACGCCTGAAGCACTTGGCTGCGGAGAAAAATACTGATGTCTCCTGTCCGTGGACTGGCGCTGGCGGCGATAGCCTGCGCGGCGCTTATCGGCTGCTCGGAAGAAACGACAGAGGTTGTCAAGGCTGTTCCTATCGGAGCGCACGACCGCTGCAAGATGTGCGGCATGGTGATCGTGCACTATCCCGGCCCCAAGGCCGAGATATTCATCAAAGGAGCTGATGGCGAAGCCGTGAAGTTCTGTTCCGGCCGCGATGCCTTTACCTTTGCGCTGCAGCCTGAAAACGCGCGTCGCCTGATCGGTTTTTTCATCCATGACATGGGTAAGACCGGTTGGGAAAAGCCTGACGATGCCGCGCTTGTTGATGCGACGAAGGCTGTTTATGTTTACGGCCACGACGTCGACGGCGTGATGGGCAATGAGCCCGTGGCGTTTACCTCTCAGGATAAGGCGCAGGAATTCATCAAAGAGCACGGCGGCAAGCTGTACGCCTACAAGGACGTGACGCTTGAGCTGCTTGACAAGTAGTACCGGCACCACGATGTCTTTGCGTTTGACGCCCTTGGCGGCTATTTTTCTGGCTTTGAGCGTGCCTGCGGCAGATGCCGCGGTATGGCGCGTGACGCCTGCCGACGACGTGGAAGACATCGTGGACAATGCCGAAGAGGGCGACACGATCATCTTTGCCAAGGGCGAATACAAGGTCAATCTGCTTCTTACCGAACCTTTGAGTCTGAAGGGAGAAGACGGCGCTGTGATCAATGCCGGAGGAAAAGGCTCGGGCATCACGATTCGCCGTTCCCGGACGACGGTTGAGAATCTGACCATCAAAAACTACGGCGGGGATCTCTACAAGCGAGACAGTGGTGTGCGCGTGATGGACGGCTGTACCGGTGTGAAGCTAACGAATCTCAAGCTTTTCGGTTCTGGTTTCGGCATCCGTGCCGATCGACTGGACAATCTGGAGATTCGCGACTGCGAAATCACGGGCAACTCGCGCCGGCATATCCTGGATCGCGGTGACGGGGTCTTTCTCAACTACGTCAAGCACTCCAAACTCATCAATAACAAGGTCAAGAACGTTCGCGACGGTTTTTACTTTGAAAACACCGATGCGACGGAGGCTGTCGGCAACCATTTCGACAACACCCAATATGGCATCCATTGGATGTACACCCGCAATGACATCGGCTACGACAACGTGACTGTAAATTCCGTGGGTGGTTTTGCCCTGATGAGCAGCAAGCGAATCATGTGCCGCGACAATACCGCGCGGGACAACATCGAGTTCGGCATCCTGCTTAACGTCTGCGAAGGTTGTACCGTCAGGAGCAACCTAGTTGAGGGTGTGCACAACCCCAAGGGAAAGGCGGCGCTTGATACTGAGGGCAAGGGACTCTTCATCTACGGTCCCGGCGCAAGCCGCGTCGAAGGCAACGCCTTTACGGGAGCCGACATTGGCATCGGTGTGGCACTCGGTGGGGAAAAGACGATCGTCACTGAAAATGTGTTTGACAAGAACACGATTCAGGTGCGCTACGTCGGCAAGGCTCCGTTAGAGTGGAGTGAAAACGGTCGGGGCAACTATTGGAGCACATTCATGAGCTGGGATGCCGACGGCAACGGCATTGCCGATACGCCTTATCAGCCCAACGACAGTCTGGACCGTATTTTTTGGATCTATCCGGAAGCGAGGTTTTTGATGCAAAGCCCAGTCACGGCGCTGTTGCGCTGGTTTGCGGCGCGCCTAGAAATTGACCGCGGCAAGGGTGTGACGGACAGTCACCCGCTGATGACGGCTCCGGTTGTCAAAGGAGCGGCGCAATGAGCGGCATGCAGGAAATGATTTGCGTTGAGAGCGTCGGGTTCTGGCGAGGCCGGCGCAAAGTGCTGGACGGTGTGAGCTGCCGGCTGCGGGCAGGAACGCTCACCGCCTTGATCGGGCACAATGGTGCGGGCAAGTCCACATTGATCAAAACCATTCTGGGACTGATTCAACCTGCCGAGGGCAAAGTGTCGGTTTTGGGACGCGCGCCGGGCAGTGATCCGCTCAGCATCGGTTATCTGCCGGAAAACATCAGTTTTTACGAACAGATGACCATGCAGGCGCATCTTGAATATTTTGCGGATTTAAAAGGCGTCGCTCGCTCACGAGTCGACGAGCTTTTGGAAGCGCTCGGCTTGTCGCACGTGCGACGCAACCGCATGAACCAGTGCTCCAAGGGTCAGCGGCAGCGTCTGGGGTTGGCGCAGGCGCTTTTGGCTCAGCCCAAGATCATGATTCTCGACGAACCTACGGTTGGTCTCGATCCTCAGGCATCATCCTGGATGTACGCGCAACTTGCGCAACTGCGCAGTCAGGGTTGCACGGTGATTGTCTGTACGCATGAGCTCAGCTTGATCGAACCCTTTGCGGATTTGGTTCTGATGCTCTCGGGCGGCAAATTGCGCGCAAGCGGCTCTGTAGCCGAACTGCGTCGCGAGGCCAATCTGCCCGCCGTCATTCGCGGTTTTGACGCGGCGGCGGTGGCGGCGACGTCGGCTGCCAAATATCTCGACGGAGACTTGCTGCGCGTGCCCGACCATGATGTGGCCGAAGTGGTGCGCGTGCTTACCGAAGAGACGAAGGATTTTGATTTTGACATTCGCCGAGCGGGACTTTCTGAAATCTTCCGCGCATATTGCGTGCCTGCGGCTCAAACGGCGGAGGCATCGGCATGAGAAGCATTTGGTTGGTTGCCCGAAAGGAATTTCTAGATTGCCTGCAAAGTCGTTGGCTGCTCTCCGGCGGTCTGCTCTTTGCAATTTTGGCGCTGGCGGTGTTCTACGGTACGGCGGCCATTGGCGGCAGCTTTGCGTATCCGCCGCTTTCGGTCGTCATGAATTCACTTGTGAGCCTCACGGTCTTTTTGCTGCCGCTTCTGGCGATACTTCTGAGCTACGACGCGTTTGTGGGCGAACTCGAAGGCGGCATGCTGATTTTGATGCTCACCTATCCGGTGACGCGAACGGCGTTTTTACTTGGTAAAGCTGTTGGGCAAGGGGCGGCACTCTTCATCGTTCTGACGGTTGGTTTTGCCGTGATGCCCATTGCCGCTTCATTCGCTGCCGTGCCTTACAGTGTCGGCGAATTGGCCGGAGCTTTGACGGTGACGGCGGGGTCGGCCTGGCTTCTGGGTCTCGTCTTCATGTTTGCGGCGTATTGCGTGAGTCTGGCCGTGCGCACGAAGGCTCAGGCGCTTGCCATCCTGATTTTGATTTGGCTTGCCGCCGTGCTTCTCTACGACCTGGGGCTGCTGGTTGCGGCCGTATCCTTTACGGGAGGCTTGCCGCGAGGCGTTTTGAACGCCTTGATGCTTGCTAATCCTGCCAGCGGCTTCCGTCTGCTCAATCAGTCGCTTTTCGGAAGCGTACAGACCACGGTTCCGATTGCGGCTCTGGCAGGCGTGCTCGCGGCATGGGCGGTGGCTCTTTTCGCGCTGGCTCGCGGCATTTTTGCAGCCAAACGCTTCTGAGGCGTCAGCGTCCGTGAAGGTTTGCCCGTTAAAGTCTGTCGATATGTCCATGTGCGCCGAATTGTCGGTGTGAAGAAACGAAAGGTGCTTTCAGCGTGATTGCGGAATTCGGCCACTATCTGTTGTGTTTGGCGGCGGCCTGCTCGCTTTTCGGGGCGGTTGCCGTCTGGGCGGGGCTTGTAAAGGGGCAGCAGGCGGCTGCCGGCCTTTGGCGTGTCTGCACGCCCGTTGCGGCACTGTGTCTGGCCGTTGCCACCGGCATTTTGCTGCGTGCCTTTCTGATCGATGATTTCTCGATTGCCTACGTGGCTGATCATTCCAACACCAAGCTTGACGTCATCTATAAGGCGGCAGCCCTGTGGGGCAGCCACGAAGGCTCCATGTTGCTGTGGATTCTTCTGATGGCGTTGGCCACCTGCCTAGTTGCGTTTACTCAGCGTAAAAACGAAGCCCTGAACGCGCGCATTCAGTGCACGATGCTTGCCGTGATCGGCGTGTTCTGCGCCTTCGTGTTGACGGTTTCCAATCCTTTCCTGCGTAACCTCCCGGCCGTTCCCTCCGAAGGACGAGACCTCAATCCGATTCTGCAGGACATAGGCATGATTCTGCATCCGCCGGTGATCTTTGCTGCGTACGCCGGTTTGGCAGTGATTTTTGCTGTGATCGTGGCGGTGCTGTGGCAAAAGCGCATGTCGCCACAAGCCGTTTCCTCGCTCAAGCGCATCGGCATCGTGACCTGGATCTTTTTGACTGCAGGCAATGCTCTCGGTTCCTGGTGGGCCTATACCGAACTCGGTTGGGGCGGTTGGTGGTTCTGGGACCCGGTGGAAAACGCCTCCTTTATCCCCTGGCTTTCCGTAGGCGCCTTGCTGCATGCTCTGATCCTGTTTGAAAAGCGCGCCCGTATGCTCAGGACTGTGGTAATGCTCGGCATCGTTTCCTTTGCGCTGTGTCTGCTTGGCACCTTCATTGTTCGAAGCGGTCTGATGCAGTCGGTGCATGCCTTTGCGTCCGATCCGGAACGCGGTACCGTGCTTTTGTTTGCCTGCATCCTCGTGATGATTCCCGGGCTGGTTCTCTATACGTTGCGCATTGATGCCGTGCAGGCTGCCGACGGCCGCGAAGCCGACGAGCCCAATGCGTTTGATATGGCGCTCACGCTAGCCGTATGCGTGCTGTGCGTGGCTTCCGCCGCGGTGCTGGTCGGCACGCTCTATCCGGTTTTCTACGACATGCTGGGCTTGGGTACGCTTACGGTGGGAGCTCCTTATTTCAACAGTTTCTTTGCGCCGATGACGCTTTTTGCCGCGGTGGCGGCCGGCGGTGCGCAGATTCTTGCTTCTAAAAACGTGAAACTCACGGCGAGTGTCTGTGCGGTTGTAGCGTTGGGGTGCGGGACAGTTGCTTTTGCGACCGATCCCAAGGAACTTGTCATGACGTTTGCGGCATTTGCTGCGGCAGGCTGGCTGGTGGCTACCGGCGTGGCTTCGATTGTCATTCGCGGCGCCGGACGACCAAGTTTCGGTGCTGTTCTTGCGCACGCGGCCATTGCCGTTGCCATTGTCGGCGCGACCGGAATCGCTCAGTACGAACAGGAAGCACTCGTGCGAATGGGGCCGGGCGCGGGTAAACCGGTGGGCGACGTGATTTTTGTCTACCGCGATACCTACAAGGTCAACACGCACGCCTACTTTGGCGACGCTGCGCACATAGAAGTGCTCAAGGCGACGGACGAAAGTCACCTCACGGATCTCTTCCCGATGCGCCAGACGTTCGTTTCAAGCGGCATGCAGATGACGGCCGCGGGCATCAATCACGGCATGCTCCGCGATCTCTACGTCTCGATGGGCAACAAACTTTCCGACACCGAATGGCTGGTTCGTTTGTCTGTAAAGCCTCTTGCAAGCTGGCTGTGGCTTTCTGCAGCGCTTATGATGGTCGCGGGAGTTTTGTTGTGCGTACACCGCCGCAAGGAGAAGGAAAAGAATGCTTTGGCTTAAACGAACACTCGTGGCGTTAGGCTGTGTTGCCGTCGCATCCGTGGCCACTCTAATGACGACTCAGGGTACGCAGTCGGCGGGGTTCTGCATCGTGCCCCAGGCGCAGGCCGCGGAACAAAAAGTCGAGCAGACTAAACAGGGCTTGACAGGCCGCGAGCTCTACGACGAAGCCATTGCAGTTTCCAAACTTTTGCGTGATCCGAGCTCGGCCAACAACACGCTTTTTGAGTCCGAAACTGCGCTTTCCGGCGAACTGAAAGCTCTCATTTATCAAAAACTTCGGGAAGGCGCCACACGCGGCGAAATTCTCGATTACATGGCTGAGCGCTACGGCGAGGCCGTTCGTTATCAGCCGGATTTCAATGCAACGACTTTTCTTCTGTGGGCCGCTCCCTGGATTGCCGTAGTCGTCGGAGCGTTCGTCTTCTGGCGTAGCATGCGGCGTAAGAAAAAGCCGGCTGCGCGTTCGTAATGTATTTTTGACTTGTTATTTCTCAGGAGTATCAATTGAAACGTCTTCTGCTTAGCTTGGCTCTGGCTACGAGCCTATCTGTGTCGGCCGTTGCGGCTGAGGTGCCGGTCACGGATCATATACCTGCCTTCCAGACGAAGATCGTCGAAAACGGTGAGCCGATTGCCGGCAAACCCGGTCAGTTGCGCGACTTCCTGGAAATGCGACATACGCGCGGCTTTTCCAAGGCTGTTTTGCCGGATCTGAAGGGAAAGCAGGTGGCGTTGGATTCCTTCAAGGGCAAACTGGTGTTGATTGATATCTGGGCGAGCTGGTGCGAACCGTGCATCCGTACGATGCCGGCCATGCACGAGCTACAGAAGAAGTTCAATCACGATCCCAAGAGCCGCATCCACATTCTGTCCGTGTCGGTCGATGACAAGGTTAAGAATGTGCAGAAGTTCATGAAGAAGCATGGATTGGGAGAAGATTTCGAAACGCTGATCGACGCCAAGCAGGTGATCGGCGACGATGTGCCGCTCGATGTGGTGCCGAGCTTCTTCATGCTTGACGGTCAGGGCAATCTGATAGGCTTCGTTCGAGGCTTCGTGGACTGGACGGGCCCTGAAGTGATCGATTATCTCAATAAGCTTGCTGACAAGTACGCCGGTCGCGACTACTAAGCCGGTTTACTTTCAGCCCAAAACAACCCCCGCTTTCTACGAGAGAAAAGCGGGGGTTGTTGTTTCTCGAGTTCAAAGAGTATCGGCTAGAAACTGAAGAATTCCTTGACACTTTGCCAGATGCTCTTTTCTTCCTTCTTCGAGGGAACGATCGGCTTACCCTGAGCGCGGCGCAAGGCTTCGGAAGACTTCTGCCAATCGAAGCTCCATGCCGGAGCAGCGCTCTTGCCGTTGAAGACCGCCGTCAGGTGAATCGACGGAACGCCCTGTTGCGGCGCAAAGTTGATGCTGCTGTTGCCGTCAAGCGTGCCGGTTGCCAGATCGAGCTGCGCATCGGCGCGAGCGCGGATGTATACCGATCGCGCCACAATGTCTTTCAACGACAGAGCGTTGCCGTTGAGCGTGAGTGACAGCGTGGCTTCATCGAGATCGGTGCGCGCGCCCTGACGCGTGATGAGCGCAGTTTCGGCGTTCGTTACCAGATGGTTGCGAACGGCGGCAGCGTCCAGACCGAGATAAGAGGGACGCAGCACGCGCAGTTTGGAGGTACCGGCTAGATTTTCCGCCGCAAAGCCCTTGCCGGAAATCGTCAAATCGCCGTTGGCTACACCAGCTACGGGAGAGGCACCTGCTACCGGAGCAATGAACTTGTCGAGCGCGATGCCATCGATGCGGCCGTTAAAAAGCCATGAGGTGTCTTCGGCGAGCTCGAACGTGCCAAACAGGCGTCCCTCGGCGGTATTGACGACGAGGGAATCGACAACGGCCCTTCCGTTCTTGACGGAGAGCGTGCCGCTTAACTGTGTGCCAGTAATGCCGGCTACGGCAATGCGGCCGACACGAACAGCGCCGGAGAAGTCGAAGTGACGCATCCACGCGAGCATTTCTTCGCCGGGAAGAGTGTCGCGGTTGATTTCTCCGATCATCAGTTCGCCTTCGAGCTCGGGTACGCCGGCGGTTCGGCGAACAGTTCCGTTAAAGGAGATGGGGGCGCCCGCAAAGTCGCCCGACAAGCCTACCTGGGCGGTGTTCTCGTTCCAGTCGGCTTTGATGAAGCCTGAAACGGAAGCGTTGAAGTCCGTTGGCAGAGCCGCGTCTCCCGTGATGCTCACGCGAGCGATGAGGTTGTCAAGATCGGCGGTCTTTTTCACAAAGTCTGCGCGCACGGAGCTTGCTGCTTCAAATGTATTGACACGGCTGCCGCGCTCTTCGGTGCGCGAGAAGCGCATTTCGGGACTTTCGATGATGCCGGGACGCACGCGGAAATCCACTGCACCGAGATGAATATCGCCGGTCGTATCGTCGGGCTTGGAAAGTGAAGCCGAGAGGTTGCTGCCGGAGACTTCACTACCCTTGAAGCGCACGCGGTCGGCCTTGGCTACCGTGGTCCAGGCCGAACCCTTGTTGCTGAGTTCGCCCGCAAAGCTTACGTCTTCGACCATCACGTAACGATCAGTCACGGAGATGGTCAGGATGCCTTTGGCAGACAAGTCACCAGCAAGCGTCGAGGGGTCGAAACTTACGAAGATTTGTCCGGTCTCGGCAAGCGTTTCCTGAGCGTGAGCGTCCTTGATGAGGCGGATGTTCCAAGCCGTTGTGGCGGACTCGGAGGCGGGTTCCTCAGTGGCCGGAGCGGGCTGTTGTTCGGAAGAGGTATCCTGAGCCTCGGGGGATGTTTCTGCGGCCGGGGACGTTGTTTCAGCAGGGAGCTCATCAGTTGGTTCAGCAGGTGTCGTCGGTTCGCCTGCCGAAGCTTCAGTCTCGGGGACGGTCGCCGCTGCAGGCGCCTGATCAGCGGGTGCGGGCTCGGCAACGAAGTCCTGCGGCACCTCACTTTGAGGGGAAGCTGCCGGTTCGGTCGGGGGAGTCAGGGTGCTTTCTTCGACGGGGTTTACCGGGGCTTCTTCTACCGGGGTAGGTTCAGCGGCCGGCGTTGCCGGCACGGAGCTTTCAACGGCTGGCGTCTGGAGCTGTCCGTCGTTTCCGACGGCTTCAAAATGCGCCGACATCTCAAACGGCGTATTCATTTCGGGCGAGAAGCGTCCTGAGGACAGCGTGAGCGCAGAAATTTTCCATTGACGGGCCGACTCGGCCGAGCCCGTCGTGAGCGCAATCTGCGCATTGTTCAGCCGGAAGTTGGAAACACGGAGGTTTTCCGGAAAGCGTACGGAACCGAACGCCTCTTCAAAAAGCGCGTCGCCGCTGGCGCGAGGCACGGACAGCGAAAACTGCGCACCATCGATGGCGATGGTTTTGACGTTGACGGCGCCGAGAAGAGACGACCAGAGAGCAACTTCGGCCTGAGCGCCCGCAATTGAGCCGATCGCTTCACCGCTTTCGAGATCAACGAAGCGTAGCGACGGAATTTGTACGTGCAGCGAGGTGAGGTGCTTGAGCTCAATGGGGCCGCCGTATTCGACGGATGCGTTCAAAGCTTCTTTGGCGTAGGTGTCAATCGTCTCTTTGACCGCCTTTTCGTCGAGCACATAAAAGAGAGTGCCGACGGCCGCAACCGCCAACACAAAGATCAAAACGACAAGCGCGAGCACGAGACGCGCAATACGAGGCACAGAAGAAAGGAACATAGTTTAAGAGCTCAACAGACTGTCAGTTTGCCACATTTGACAAAGCCCTGTGCGTTACATCGTATCCACTTTGAGAAACTGTTGTTTTTGAGGTGCAAGTATGCAGCCATTCGTTCGCCTTCTTCTCACAAGCGCGGGACTGAACGGCTATTGTCTTTGTCACCTTGGAAAGTGAGGTTTCTTTGGATTAAGTCAAAGAAAATTGCCGAAAATACAAAAAATGAGCCATGCACTTTGAAAAACGATCATGAAAAAATTGCCCCGAGGTGCGCGCGTGATTCATAACTGTAGAACACGCGCGTTTCACGACTGTGACTCTTGAGAAAGGAAGATAAAAATGAACAACTACACCAAGTACGGCCTGATTTTCCTCGGTGGCGTTGCCCTCGGCGCTCTCGGTGCGATGGCGATTTCCCGCGGTCGCGTGCAGGGTGTCAAACCGCTGGCAACTGATCTCGTGGCGGGAGGCATCGCTCTGCGCGACAAGCTGATGTCCGTTGCCGAAGGCGTAAAGGAAGATATTGAAGATGTCGTAGCCGAAGCTCAACTTAAGAATCAGGAAAAGAAGGCGGCCCAGGAAGCTCAGGAAACGGCCCAGGCCGTTCAAGATCCCGCCGTTGAAAAGACCCCGGCCTGATTCGTACCGCGAGCGGTTTCGTCCATCTTTTCGGACGCATAAGGAATGTTTTTTAAATTAGTTCATGAAGTCGGTAACCGTCAGCGTTGGATCACGACCGGCACGATGACGACGGCAAGTGCCGAATTGATTGCCGACGATGTGTCGGTGATCGCCGGCGTTTCCGGCGTGAAGGTCAATCCGCGCACGGGCTCGGTGATTGTTTTTTACGATGATGCGTGTGGCTTGGTGCCGGTGGCGGAGTACCTGAAGGGACTTGCGGCGGTGCCGCCGATGATGCGCGATGCGCGCAAGGCTCACGTAGAGGCTCTGCAAAAGGCGAAAGCCGAAACGCAAGACAAGGAGTCGGTGCCCACAACCGGGGCTCCTGCTTTGGCGACCGTGGTGCGAGCTATGCGATCGATGCCGCTGCTTCGTGTTTTATCGCGTCCGTTGCAGCGACTCAGCCAGGTTGTTAGAGAGCCGCAGTCGGGAGAGCTTGATTTTTCTCCGCTGGTTCGTTGGGTGGTGGTGCGCCCCTTTATGCCGTTGGTTATTAACGCACTGAATGCGGTGCTCGGCGCGATTCCCTTCCTAATCGAAGGGGCCAAGCAGTTGCGGCGCGGAAAATTGACGGTGGAGGTGCTTGACGCTGCTGCCATCGGCATTTCTCTGCTGAGACGAGATTTCAAGACTGCCGGCCTGGTGGCTCTGTTGCTGGGCTTGGGCGAAATGCTTGAAAACTACACTCGCAAGAAGTCGCTTGAGAGTTTGGCCGACCAATTGGCTCTTAAGGTTGATCGGGTCTGGGTGCGCAAAGGTGAAACTGTTGTCGAAGTGCCTCTTGTGGAAGTGTCCGAAAGCGACGTAATCGTGGTGCGTGCCGGCAGTACGATTCCCGTTGACGGGACGGTTGTGGGAGGCGAAGCCGACGTTAATCAGGCGACGATGACCGGTGAACCGTTGCCGGTTCACCGTACGCACGGCGGACAGGTTTACGCCGGTACGGTAGTTGAAGACGGAGAGATTGATATTCGGCCAACCAAATTGGCCGGTGAAACACGTTTGTCAAAAATTATCGAATTTATCGAAACCAGCGAGAAGAGCAAGGCGGGCATACAGGGTAAGGCCGAACGCCTGGCCGATGCCATCGTTCCGTATAACTTTGCGCTCGCCGGTCTTGTGTTTCTTTTGACCCGCAACCTGACGCGTACTGCCGGCGTGCTCATGGTGGACTATTCCTGTGCATTGCGGTTGGCAACGCCGCTGGCCATTCTTGCCGGTATGAAAACGGGAACGAAAAACGGCACCCTCATCAAGGGCGGCCGCTATCTGGAAGCGTTGGCAGAAGTTGATACGGTAGTGTTTGACAAGACGGGTACGCTTACGGCAGCTTCTCCGAAGCTTTCCGACGTTGTGACGTTGGATGCGGCGCGTGACGAAGATGAACTGCTGAGTTTGGCGGCCTGTTTGGAAGAACACTTCCCGCACCCTGTTTCCCGAGCTGTGGTGCAGGCCGCTGTTGACCGCGATTTGGACCACTTCATCGAAAAACACGATGCACAAGTGAACTATGTTGTGGCACACGGCATATGCTCAAGCGTGGATTCGGCCAAAGTCATCATCGGGTCTCGGCATTTTGTTGAAGACGATGAAGGTGTGGACTGTTCAACGGCCAGAGCGCATGTGGAACGGCTTGCCCGCGAGGGTAAATCGATTCTCTACATTGCTTGCGCGGGAAAACTGATTGGTTTGCTCGGCATTGTGGATCCGATTCGGGAAGAATCGGCGCGGGTAATTGCCGAACTTAAGAAGCGAGGCATCAAGCGTGTCGTGATGCTTACGGGCGACGATGAACGCACGGCCGCCGTTGTGGCTGCCCAGATTGGCGTGGACGAATACCGCGCGCAAGTCCTGCCGACCGATAAGGCGGGCTATGTGCAGAGGCTCAAGGCAGAAGGGTGCAAGGTTTTGATGGTGGGTGACGGCATTAACGACAGTCCTGCGCTTTCTGCGGCAGATGTCGGCGCAACGCTTCGCGAAGGAAGTGCTATTGCGCAGGAGGTGGCCGATGTGGTGCTCACCCGCAACACGCTAGAGGATCTGCCCCGCGCCATTGACCTGGGGCGAGCCGTGATGAAACGCGTAAAAACAAACTTTGTGACTTCGGTGGGGCTCAATTCTGCCTTTATGGCGGGAGGCGTCACGGGTTTGTTGCAGCCCGCCATGGGAGCGGTGCTGCACAATCTCACGACGATCGGCGTGTGCTTGAACGCCATGCGTCCGGCTGACAATGGCCGTATCGAATGGCATGATGTGATCGAAAAGGTGCGCGAGGTGCTCCTGCAGCAGCCACACACCGAACATTTGGCAGGGTTGTTGGACGAAACCTCCCGACTCTGAAAGGCAAAGACTATGCAATTGGAAACGTATGTCAGAAGTTTCGCAAATGGCCGCATGCGCGTCCGTCACCCGGCTTTAGTCGGACTCGACGGTGAGGAGCGTCAGGCGATCGAGGCGATGGTTATGGCCGTCAACGGTGTAACATCGGTGAGCTTTAATCCGTCCGTGGGCAGCGCATTGCTGCTTTGGGATCCGCTGCGGCTTGACGTGGAAACCATGAAGGACCATCTGCAAGGGTGGCTCGAAATGGTCGAAGCGGGTGATGACTCCGCTCTCGAGGAAGGCACGCACGCGCCTCAGTCCGAAGGTTGTTCTTTAACGACTTGTGCGAAGGAAGCGCTGGAGCCTGCCAAAAAAATTGGTCAGACGGCGTTGGACAGCGTTGCCAAGGTGATCGTGCCGGACGTGAAAAACACCAAGCGCGCCCGACGCATGGCGCAAAACCGCATCATGCTGGGACTGGGCTCCGCGTCCGTGGCGTCTTTGGCTTTCAATAAGGCAGGGCACGGTTATTTGGGCTGGGGTTTTGCCGCCTTCGTCTTGCTGCACTTGTGGCAGCATCGCCGTGTTCTCTGAACAAAAGGAAGGTCATGTCGCGTTCTTGGGTAGAGAAATTTGCCGTTTTTGCCATGGCGCTTGGGCTTGTGGCGCTGGCTGCCGTTTCTGTGGCGGCGCTTCTGATTGCCGCGGGTGTCTTTATCTGCTTGGCCGCGATCCTCTACATCATCAATCCGGCCGGTGTGCGTGCCGCGCTGAAGGTTCTCGCTGACAAGCCGGACGAATGGCTCAAGCGTGCGCACGATTGGCTCGAAAGTTTCAAGGAAATCCTCGCGACTTTTCAGGCGGCTGCTCAGGCTGCGGCGTCTGCTCCGCAGGCTGAGTCGGATAAGTCCGGAGATGAAATGCCGCAGCAAGCTGCACCGCAGGAGAAAGCACCGACGCCATCGAAACCCAAGCAGGACTGATCCAATCAATTTGAATAAAAAATAAAACCGCCGGACAACGGAAGATGACTTTCCCGTTTTTCGGCGGTTTTGCTTTGGCGGTCGGCTACGGTTCAGCGCAACGTGTCGCGGATTTTCTTTTTGATGTTCTCTTTGAGATTCGGTGCCAATCTCTCAAGTGCATCAAGCGTCATGAAGACGGACGTTTTGCCGCGCAGCGATAACTCGCGGAAGCGGTTCAAAAGCTCGCTTTCTTCCTGCACCGGACGATAGCGATCACCGGTGATGATGAACATGACGTCAAAGCCGATGGAGTAGAGACGCTGCATGCTGAAGATTCCGGGATCATCTTCTCCGGATTCGTACTGAAGGTACACCTCCAGCTGGACCCCGAGAAGCTGGGCAATCTGCAACTCGGTGTAGTTGAGTCTGCGGCGCTCCTGGGCGAGTCGCTCCCCGATGGCTCGTCGTTGTTTTGTCGTTGTGAGGGCCATTGTTCTCGAAAGGCGTTGATTTTGTTGGAATAAAAATCAACGGCTAAGGATTAGTTCGAACAAAAGTATAACGGCTGCCGCAGCGTACGAACGCGTGATTTTGTTTCCGTTTGCACATAAAAACAGCCCGGCAAAGGAAAGCTCTGTCGGGCTGTCTGAGATGCATGCGTCACCGAAGCGATTCATGCACCCGCGCGCAGGAAATTAATCCTTCTTGGGTTCGTTGCGCAGACGAATGTGCAGTTCGCGCAACTGCTTTTCGTCGACCGGGCTCGGAGCACCGGTGAGCAGGCACTGAGCGCGCTGCGTCTTCGGGAAGGCGATCACGTCGCGAATGGAGGGGGCACCCGCCATCATCGTGACGATACGGTCCAAACCGAAGGCGATGCCGCCGTGAGGAGGCGCACCGTACTGCAGAGCGTCAAGCAGGAAGCCGAACTTGAGCTTGGCTTCTTCCGGACCAATCTTCAGAGCACTGAAGACCTTGCTCTGGACATCGGCGCGGTGGATACGGACGGAACCGCCGCCGATTTCCCAACCGTTCAAGACCATGTCGTAGGCCTTGGCGAAGCAATTTTCGGGATCGGTTTCGAGCAGATCCACGCATTCGTCCTTGGGCGAGGTGAACGGATGGTGGCAGGCCACCCAGCGGTCTTCGTCTTCGGAGTATTCGAACATCGGGAAGTCAACGACCCACAGCGGACGCCAGCCTTCTTCAAAGAGACCGTTCTTCTTGCCGAATTCGCTGTGACCGATCTTCAGACGCAGAGCGCCGAGGCTGTCGTAAACGATCTTGGCCTTGTCGGCGCCGAAGAAGATCACATCGCCGGACTGAGCGCCGGTGACTTCAACGATCTTGGCGACCACTTCGTCGGAGAGGTTCTTCACCACGGGGCCCTGCATGCCTTCGCGGCCTGCCGTGACATCGTTGATCTTGATGTAGGCCAAACCTTTGGCGCCGTAGATCTTGACGTACTCAGTGTAGCCGTCGATTTCGGAGCGCGGCATGGCGCTGGCGCCCGGAACGCGCAGAGCGACAACCTTGCCGTTGTGGATGGACTTCACGGAGGTGAAGACCTTGAATTCGCTGTTGGCGACAATGTCGGTGACTTCGACGAGCTTGAGCTTGACGCGCAGGTCGGGCTTGTCGGAGCCGTAGTCGGCCATGGCCTGCTTGTAGGGCATCACGAGGAAGCGTTCGCCTTCTTTAGCGAGATCAACGTCGAGAACCTGCTTGAAGACGCGGCGGATCAGGTTTTCCATGATCTCGCGGATTTCTTCTTCCTTGAGGAACGACGTTTCGATATCAACCTGGGTGAATTCGGGCTGACGGTCGGCGCGGAGGTCTTCGTCGCGGAAGCACTTGACGATCTGGTAGTAGCGGTCGAAGCCGGCAATCATCAGAAGTTGCTTGAAGAGCTGCGGCGACTGCGGCAGAGCGAAGAAGTGGCCGTCCATCGTGCGGGAAGGCACGAGGTAGTCGCGGGCGCCTTCGGGCGTGGACTTTGTGAGGAACGGCGTTTCGATGTCGATGAAGCCGTTTTCGTCAAGGAAGTGACGGAAGGCCTGAGCCACTTTGAAGCGCAGCTTGAGGTTGCGCTGCATCTGCTGACGACGCAGATCGAGCACGCGATAGGTAAGGCGAGCCGATTCGCTCACGGTGTCGTCGTCGAGCTGGAAGGGCGGCGGCAACGACGGATTGAGGATTTCGAGCTGCTGGCAAAGCACTTCGACGCCGCCCGAGATGAGGTGTTCGTTCTTGGTGCCTTCGGGGCGAGCACGCACAACGCCGACCACGGCGAGGCAGAACTCGTTGCGCACCTTGTCGGCCGTAGCGAACACTTCGGGACGGTCCGGATCGCAAACCACCTGCACGAGGCCTTCACGGTCGCGCAAGTCAATGAAAATCACGCCGCCGTGGTCGCGACGACGATGAGCCCACCCATAGAGGGTGACGGTCTGGCCGATGAGTTTTTCGTCGACCAAGCCACTGTATGTGGTACGCATAATTGCTCCGGTTTCCTGTTTTTCTTTGTTTCGGCCCGAGTCGGGCCGTGCCGCACAACAAAAAGCACGGCCTTCTGATTACACAATGAGGCAATATTTTAATGCCTCTATGCTTTCTTTGCGCGGCCTTGAGCCTGTCGCTGTTGCCGAATATGAACGACGAACGGAAGCAATCTTGCACAAAGCGCAACGCCGAGAAACAAGTTTGCACCCATCCATAGGCAGAACTGCCTACAATGCAAGGAACTCCGAACAGGCGAGTGAGCCGTTACATCCACATAAAGAGAATTTCTATGCAGCTTGATCGTTCTATCTTCAAGGCCTACGACATCCGCGGCATCGTCGGAAAAACGCTGACCGAAGATGTTGTGCGCGGCGTCGGCGAAGTGCTCGGCACCTGGGCCGCTCGCAAGGGCATCCAAACCATGTGCGTGGGCCGCGACGGTCGCCTTTCCGGACCGTCCCTGTCGACAGCTCTCATGCAGGGTATCGTGTCTGCGGGCGTCAACGTCAAGGACATCGGCATGCAGCCCACGCCGGTGCTCTATTTCGCTACGCACCATTTCGGCTGCGGCTCCGGCGTTGCTGTGACCGGTTCGCACAATCCGTCGGAATACAACGGACTGAAAATGATGTTGGGCGGCCTGACGTTGTTCGGACATGAAATTGCCGCGATTGCCGACGCCATAGAAGCCGGCGACGTGATCAAGGCCGAAGTGCCGGGCACGATCGAAACGGTCGACGTGACGCCCGCCTATCTTGAAAAAATTTGCGGCAACGTGAAGCTTGCTCGCCGCATGAAGGTTGCAGTTGACTGCGGTAACGGCGTGGCAGGCCCGCTTGCCGCACGCCTCTTTGAGGGACTCGGTGCGGACATCGAGCCGCTTTATTTCGAAATCGACGGCAACTTCCCGCATCACCATCCCGATCCGAGTAAGCCCGCCAACCTCAACGATCTGATTCGCGCAGTGCAGGCCGGCGACGCGGAGCTTGGTCTTGCCTTTGACGGCGATGCCGACCGTCTGGGCGTCGTGACCCGCTCGGGCAATATCATCTATCCTGATCGTCAGATGATGCTTTTTGCCGAAGACATCCTCAAGCACCATCCTGGCGCTCAGATCATTTATGACGTCAAGTGCACGCGCGCTCTGGTGCCCTGGATTCGAGAACGAGGCGGCGTGCCTACGATCAGCGCAACGGGTCATTCGCTTGTGAAAGCTCGATTGCGTGAAACGGGAGCTCCGTTTGCGGGTGAAATGAGCGGTCATTTGTTCTTTAACGACGGCCGTTGGCCAGGTTTTGACGATGGACTCTATGCCGCTGCACGTCTGCTTGAAATCGTCAGCCGTAGCGACAATCCTTCGGCCGTACTCGATGCGCTGCCCACGGCCGTCAACACGCCCGAACTGCATATCGAATTTTCCAAGGAAGGCGAAAACAAGGCGTTTATTGAAAAGCTGCGTCAGGCAGCAAAGTTTGACGACGCCGAAGACGTGATTCTGATCGATGGTCTGCGTGTGGAATTCAAGGATGGCTTTGCTCTGGCCCGTTCGTCCAACACCACTCCTGTGGCGGTGATTCGCGTGGAAGGCGATACGCCTGAAGCGCTTGAGCGTATCAAGGAGCGTTTCGCCGCGTTCATCCTCTCAGTGGATCCGACGGTGAAGCTGCCGTTCTGATGACGGTTAACTGACAACGCAAAAACGGCGCAAAGACCCAAAGTCAATGCGCCGTTTTTGTCGTTGCCGGAAAGCGCGTTAAAGCGGCTGCCCGAGAGCAAACACCAAACCGTTGGCTCCTTCAAACGTTTTTCCGGGAGCAAAGGCGGTGACCTGTCGCTTGACGTACATTTCGGGCCAGGGACCGAATTGCGCGCCGAGTCCCTTGAGAATAGCCACTCCGGTGGGGGTCACCGTTTCGCCCGTACCGTTGTAGGGACGTACGGCTACACCTTCGAGCTGAGCTAAAGTAGCAGGTGCCGGATTGGGGACGGCACCGTGCGCGCAACGCACCGTACCGTCGGCTAGCGGCAAGGGAGAGGCTACAAAGGCCGCCGGATTGATCGACGTGAACATTTCGGCAATCAGGCCCACCGCCAGAATATTGGTCATTCGGCCCACTTCGTGAAAGTGCACCGATTCAAGCGGACTGTTGTGTACGCGGGCTTCGGCTGTGGCCACGTTGTGCCAAATGCGGCGGGCGACTTCGAAAGCGGCTTCCGACAGGTTCGAGGCCGAGGCGTAGTAATGAAGAATGTCGTCAGGAGTGCGATGCACATGTCCTTCGGCAGGAGCCTCGAAACGCGCCGTCACGCCGCCGATGCCGTTGACGGAAACGGGCTCGACCTCAAGTGAGGCCTGCGCTTTGGGAAAGTGCAATTTCAGAAGTTCGTCGGCGCTTGAAAAAAGACCTATGCCGCCAACGGTAAAAAGACCGGCAAGAAGGCTGGCCGCGTTCAGACCGGCGTGTACGCGTACCGTCAGGACGGGGCGGCTCAGTACAGTAGTGCTAAGAGGCATTGTCAGTTTTTTGGAGGATAAATGGCGTTAAGAATGCGAGCGGCCGCGCAGGCTGCGCCGTAGCCGTTGTCGATGTTCATGACGGCAAGGCCGGGAGCGCAGGAAGAGAGCATACTGCTTAAGGCCGCGTGACCTCCCTCGGCAACGCCGTACCCCACGGAGGTGGGAACCGCAATGAGCGGACGGCTCGTCAAACCGCCCAGGACGCTGGCAAGTGCCGCGTCGAGCCCCGCAGCCACCACAACTACGTCGGCCTTGTTGATCTCGTCGATTACGCTTTGGATGCGCCACAAGCCGGCCACGCCGCAGTCTTCGAATCGCTCGCACGTCCAGCCCAGATAGGTTAGGGTGCGCGAGACTTCGCGCGCGACGGCGCCGTCGGCAGTGCCCGCCGAAACGATCGCAGCACGGCCCTCGGGGCGTTGCGGCATCCGAGCGTTCCACGCTGTGCGGCTGAGCGCGTCGTAGTCGTAGGCGCGGGTGATTTCCTCTTCAAAAGAATAGAAAACGTCTTGCGATAGGCGCGTAAAGAGAATCGGAGTGTTCTTTTCTTGGGCAAACCGCTGCAACAGCGTGTGCAGCGCGCGGCGGGGCTTGCCTTCGCAAAAGACTGCCTCGGGCAGGCCGATGCGCTTGGGTCGATCGGTGTCGAATCGAATGCAGGGCGTACTCTTTTCTGTCATGACACAAAGGCGGAGAAATTTCTTTTCCGAAAGAATAGCCCGTGCGGACTTTGGAGAAGTCTCGGCACGGGCCGAAAAAGAGGATCAGGCAATAAACTGCGAGGCCGTGTTACTCGACGCGCGGCACCGTGAGGCTGCCTTCGGGCATCAGAATGATCGAAGGCTTGTCACCTACATATTGCTTGGCGATTTCAAGCGCCTCCTCGACGGTGTCGACGGCGCCCGTAAAGAGCATGTCCTTGGCAAGCTGACGATCGAGACGCGTCACGAGGATGTAACGGGCGTGCGAGATCGGGCGCGTGATGGCAAAAGCCTTGTTGGCGCCGATGCGGAAGTTGGCTTCGAGTTCGGCCTTGATGGCTTCCGGAGTCTTCAGACGGCGGAAGGTCTCTTCGAGCACCTTGGAACCCGAGCCTTCCTCGCAGTCGGCCAAAAGAACCACTACGCCGCCTTCGCGAACGGCGCACATGGCGTTGTCCATCGTCTTTTGCATCTGATAGACGTTGATGTCCTTCGGGAAGCCGCCGCAGGAGGCGATTACGAGGTCGGCGAGCTTCGGGATCACGCACCCGTAGACTTCATCGACGAATTTGCAGGCTTCCTTGTGAGCGGCGATGTAGTCGCCCGCGAACATGCGCAGGAATTCGTGCTTGGCATTGAGAATGGCGTTGAAGAGGAACAGCGAACGACCCTTGGCAAAGAGCGCGACGCCTTCCATCTGGTCTTCATAGCAAGGATTGCCGACGGTGCGGCCGAGTCCGGCATTCTTGTCGAGCATGAAGCTGTGATTGACGCGCACCGTTTCCATGGCGGCGCAACCCGGCAAAATGGCCTTGCGGCCGCCGCCGTAGCCCGAGAAGTAGTGGTGCACGATGGTGCCCGTCAGAATGACGTGATCGACGTGGCACAGATGCTTGTTGATCCACACGGGAGTGCCGCGGCTCGTCGTGCCGAAGTATTCGAAGTCTTCGTCCTTGGTGGCGGTGCTGTTGTACATCTTCAGGCGCGAGGAAACTTCTTCGCCTACGGCTTCGACCATTTCCTCATGCGTCATGTCGCGGTGCGTGCCCAGAGAGAAGACGATGTGCATGTCTTCGTCCTTGACGCCGAGCTTGTTGAATTCATTGACGAGCACCGGCATGAAGTCGTAGCTGTTTGCCACGCGCGTCGGATCGTTGCAGATGAAGGCCACCGTATCGCCCGGCTTGATGATCTTGTCGATAGGTTCACATCCGATCGGGTTGTAGATAGCATCAAGCACGCCTTGCTTGATGTCACTCATCGGCGTGAATTCTTCGGTGCGGACTTCCTTGATGACAAGGCTTTCGTCAATGGAAAACTCTTTGCGGCCGCGGCCGTAGGCAAAATCGTAGGTCTTCATTTTCAGGATCAGTAAAACGAAATAAATTTCAGCGCCGGTGCTTTCCAAGCATGCGCTAACAAATCAGAAGATTATAGGAATGAACGACAAAGGGACGCCGTAACTTTTGGGCGCCTCTTTGCTCAAATCAAAAGCAGAACGCAAACTTACTCGGCGTTGTCTTCCGCAAACAGATCAAGGAGCTTGCGGGTGGTTTCCACGTCAAGCTGGCCCGGAGCCGACGACTTCACGACGCTTGCGAAGGTGGCGCAGGAGCCGAAGGCGGCGGCACCCACGCGCGTGACGGCCCCGGTCTTACCCATGCACATGGCAATAAGCGGCTGCGGGGCGTTGAACTCGGCGCGAATGACAGAAACTTCTTCGATAAAGCGGGCGATGTCGATGCCTTTGTCGGGCATGGCAACGATCTTGAGCACATCGGCTCCTGTGTAGGACATCTGTTCGAGCTTGCCGAAATAACCCAATTCTTCATCGTATTCACCCGGCACAAAGCTGTGCCAGCTCACGACCGAGGCAATGCCGGCCTTGCGCGCCGCTTCAACCAAAAACTCAGCGCGACCGCGATCGAATTCGATGTCAACAGCATCAAACAGTTTTGAATCAATAGCAGCCAACACCTTCTTTCGCCAGGTTGTACTCGACATCGGTTCGGTGCGCACGCCGCCCTCGGATTGACTGCGGAATGTGTAGATGACGGGTTTGGTGACGACGGCTTTCATGGCGGCGACAGCTTCCTGCCACGAGGTGCCATCAGCAAAGTAGTCGGCGCGCCACTCGATGATGTCTGCGCCGGAGGCTTCGATCGCCTTGGCCTGCTCAATCATTTCTTCGGCCGTCGCGGCGCAGACGCTTGAGATGATCTTGACGGGAGCGCGACCCAGAACAACGTTGCCGATGGATACTTCTTGAACGGCATCGAAGGAAGGAGAGCGAAAAGCCATGGGAAAAACCTCAGAAGAATATGAACGATGCGACAAAGTGTAATTCTTTGTTCGGCGTAAGATAAGCGCTTGGCGCCGGAACTTTCAGAAAAAAGGTGTCAAAGAAAATAACAACAGAGTTTAGGGAGTAAATCATGACCGGACTCGGAATCATGATGATTGCCATCGTGGCGTTGGCCGTAGGTTATTTCGGATACGCGCGCTGGCTTGAAAAGACGTGGGGCATTGATCCGAACCGCCCGACGCCGGCCGTTGAGAAAAACGACGGCAAAGACTTTTCGCCGGCTTCACGCTGGACGGTGTTTGCTCACCAATTCACGTCAATTACGGGTGCCGGTCCCGTGACCGGTCCCATCATTGCGGCGATGTTCGGCTGGGCGCCCGCGCTGCTGTGGATGATTGTCGGCGGTATCTTCTTCGGGGCCGTCCAGGACTTCACGGCGCTTTACGCGTCCGTCAAAAACGGCGGCAAGTCCGTCGGCATGATCATTGAATCCTACGTGGGCCGCACGGGCCGTCAGCTCTTCTTGCTTTTCTGCTGGCTCTTCACGCTTTTGGTGATCGCTGCTTTCTGTGACATGGTGGCCAATACCTTCAACGGTTTTGCCAAAGACGGCTCGCAGATCATGCCCAATGCGGCTGCTGCCTCGATTTCGTTGCTCTATATGTTCGTGGCTGTCGGCTTCGGGCTGTATCTCAAGTACTGTAAGCCGAGCTCCGGCGTGCAGCTTGGCGTGGGCATCGTACTCATGGTCGTCATGGTGACGGCGGGCATCTATTTCCCGGTCTACGCCGACGCCGTGACGTGGCGCTACGTGGTGTTTGCCTACCTCTTTGCCGCTTCCGTCATGCCGATGTGGCTTTTGAAGCAACCGCGTGACTATCTGTCGATGTTTCTTCTGATCGGCATGATTATCGCGGCCGTAATCGGCGTATGCATTCAGAATCCGACGCTCAACATGCCTGCTTTTGCCGGATTCACCGTCAAAGGGCTTGATCTTTTCCCGATTCTTTTCGTGACAATTGCCTGCGGCGCCGTTTCGGGCTTTCACTCGCTGGTGAGTTCCGGTACCAGCTCCAAGATGATTTCGAGTGAAAAAGACATGCGTCTGGTCGGCTACGGCTCTATGTGTGTAGAGGTGGTGCTGGGTGTCGTTTCGCTTATCGTGGTCTGCGCTGCGGCTTCGAACGGCGTTTTGCCGTCGGGTACGCCTTTTCAGACTTTCTCGGGGTCTGTGGCGGCTTTTCTGACCGAAATCTTCGGCGTGCCGCATCAGATCGCGGCTTGCATCCTCACGATGTGCGTCTCGGCTTTGGCGCTCACCTCGGTGGACGCTGTGGCTCGCATCGGCCGTATGTCACTGCAGGAACTTTTCATGCCTGAACCCGGCAAGGAAAAGACGGCCGTACAGAAGCTTTTTACGAACACGGTATTTTCGACGTGCCTCACACTTTTGGCCGGTTACGCGCTTTGCATCGCCGGTTACATGAGTGTTTGGCCGCTCTTCGGTTCTGCCAACCAGCTGCTCTCGGCTTTGGTGCTCACGGGTTTGGCGGTGTTCCTGAAGTCCACCGGGCGCAAGGGCTGGATGCTCTACGCTCCCATGACCATCATGTTTGCCGTGACGATGACCGCACTTGTTCAGGCAGTGATTCGCATCATCGGTGCCTGGATGGACGGCACGTTTGTTTGGATGATTCATGGTTTGCAGTTCGTCGTGGCCGCAGCGCTTATTGTGCTGGCGCTTTTGGTGGTGTACCACTGCGTGCTCAAACTGAGGGATGCGGCGCCTATCGTCAAACGCAATTGAGCATTGCGATACAAACTCCGTCTGACGGCGTATTGCATTCGTTATTCATTTAAGGTATAACGCTTCTGCATGATGCAATCCTGACGGTCAGGACGGAGAAAAGAAACATGCGATATAACTTCGCTGGAAATTTTCAACTTGATTTTTTTAAGGAGTTACATCATGAAAATTTCCGCTCGCAACTGCCTCAAGGGCACCATCATCGCCATCAAGGAAGGTCCTGTGACCACCGAAGTGACGATTGAAACCGAAGCCAAGGAAAAGATCGTTTCCTCGATCACCACGGCTTCTGCTCAGAGCCTGGGCCTTAAAGTCGGCGGCGAAGCTTACGCCGTGATCAAGGCTTCGTCCGTGATGGTTGCCGTCGCTGAATGAGGTAAGTAAAAGGGCACTCCGACGGAGTGCCCTGCAGACTGCGGGAAACAAGTTTTTCCCTGGGTCGTGATCCTGCCGGGGCTTGCAGTAGCAAGGGGCAGGATCTTTTTTGCCTGAATGTCTTACTTCTTGGCTGCCTTGGCCTTTTTCTTTTCCTCATCGGCCGCTCGCATGGCAGACAGAACGGCATTGACCTGTTCGATCGTCACGCCGGCAGACAACACAACGTTGTTGGTGTCGGCGAGTCCCTGAGCCTTGAGTTTACCCACGGCCATGCCGGCGTCGCGACCGCTCTCAAAGCCGACGGAGGTCAGAAGCGTTTCGGCGCCTTCAGTGAGCTTGAAGTAAAAGAGACCGTCGGTTTCGCGGTATTGTTTGACCACGCCGAGCGGTTTGGCGGTGGTTTTCACTTCGGCCTTGGCTTCTTCGTTGCGCAACATCGTGAAGCTGCGAAGCCCCACGGCGTGGCGAAGCTCTTCGATAAAGGGCGAGGCAATCTTGCGAGCCTTGGCAGCGCCCGCCAGCAAAATGGCTTCGAGTTCGGCCGGGTGCGAAACGTAGTATTCGTACTTTTCGCGCATCGGACCGATTTCGCCGTTGATCTTGTCGATGAGCTTTTTCTTGGCTTCGCCCCAGCCCAGACCGTCGCGCAGTTCCTGACAGAAAGCGTCGTACTCTTCGCGCGTGGCAAAGGCTTCGTAGATGCGCGTGAGCGACGTGCTTTGCGGATCCTTGGGTTCGCCGGGCAGCTTGCTGTCGGTGACGATGCGGCCGATCGCTTCGCGCAGCGCCTTTTCGCCGCCATCAAAGAGCGGAATGACGTTGTTGTAGCTCTTACTCATCTTGCGGCCGTCGAGGCCCGGGAGAATTTCGACGTTTTCATCGATCTGCTCGAAGGGCAGCACGAAGAATTCCTTGCCTCGGCCGTACATGTTGTTAAAGCGCGTGGCCATATCGCGGGCCATTTCCAGGTGTTGAATCTGATCGCGTCCCACTGGGACGCGGTCGGCGTTGAACATCAGAATGTCGGCGGCCATCAGAACCGGGTAGCAGAAAAGACCCATGGACACGCCGGCGTCGGGGTCTTCGCCCGCGTCCTGATTGGCTTCCAGGAAAGCCTTGTAGGCGTGCGCACGGTTCATGAGCCCCTTGGAGCACACGCAGTTCAACATCCAATTGAGCAGCGGAATTTCGGGGATGTCGCTTTGACGGTAGAACGTCACGCGTTCGGGGTCGAGGCCGCAGGCAAGCCAGCTTGCCGCAATCTGCATGCGGCTCTTTTCAATGCGGTCGGGATCGTGACATTTGATGAGCGCATGCAAGTCGGCCATGAAAAAGAAGCTTTCCACGTCGTCGCGTTTGGAAGCCTGCACGCAGGGGCGTATGGCACCGCAGTAGTTTCCGAGGTGAAGCGTGCCCGTGGTGTTGATGCCGGTTAAGACTCGCATGAGAGTTTTCAATCCTATTGAAAGTAATGCGGACACGGGGAAGTCCGGCCGCGAAAGAAACAACAGGTGCGAAGTTTACCGCGCGGCAGGAATTCAAGCTTGGCCTGCCGGTCAAATAGGCCGTTTTTGCAAACGCATTCGAAGTAGTTCTGCAGGCTTACGCAACGTTGAGATCCTATCCGTTGAGAGGGAAAACGTACCGCAAAGAACTACTACCAACGGTGGGCGAGTTTCGAGAAGAACTGTTCGGTGAAATGGCGCTGAAGCTTGATGAATGCGGCATAGCGCGGGAGTCGACAGAGGTAGAGCAGGGTAGAAAACAATCGTTATTTACTTTAAGTAATAACGAAAAATGCATCAGTTGGCTCGCCTTTCGGAGAATTGACGCTATGGGCGGAGTTCGAGAAACTCACGGGCAACCCGTGCAATTTGCAGAAAGACAATCAGCTCGGGTCATAAATTTTCGGCCATCTGCTGCATGAGACTGATTCAGCACGTGCGCCCAGCGTTGCGCATTGACGAGAGCAACGATTCGGGGCAGTTCGCAGACAGCAGACCGAGACTAGGAGAACCCAATGGAACTATCCCGCAGAAGTTTTTTCAAGCGATCTCTTCTGGCTGCTGGAAGCGGCAGCGCTGTCGCCTTTGCTTCCGGCTCAGCACGAGCCGAAGCCGACTGTCTGAAAAAGCCTTACAAGCTTGAAAGCGTCAAGGAAGTCACGAACATCTGCTGCTACTGCTCCGGCGGCTGCGGCACGATTTGCTCGTCGCGCAACGGCGAACTCATCAATCTCGAAGGCGATCCGGATCATCCGGTCAACCTCGGCGGTCTGTGCCCGAAGGGCGCCGCCATGTGGGGCCTTCGCAATATCGTCAATCCCGACCGTACGGTGTCTGCTCATCCCGACCGCGTGATCTATCCTATGGTGCGCCGTCCTGGCTCGACGAAGTGGGAACGCATTTCGTGGGATCAGGCTGCTAAGGAAATCGCTCGTCATGTTAAAAAGACCCGTGATGCGAGCTTCGTGGAAACCGAAGACGGCGTGACGGTCAACCGCTGCGACGGCATCGCAAGTCTGGGTGCTGCCCAGCTCAACAACGAGGAAGGTTGGCTCGTTCAGAAGTTCGCCCGTTCGCTCGGCATCGTTGCGATTGACAACCAGACGCGCGTGTGTCACTCCTCGACCGTTGCGGGCCTCGCTCCGAGTTTCGGCCGCGGTTCCATGACGAGCCACTGGTGCGATTTCGCCAACTCCGACGTCATTCTGACGATCGGCTCCAACAATGTCGAAAACCACCCGCTGAGTTCGCGTTGGGTGGAACGCGCACAGGACCGCGGTGCCACCTGGATCGTGGTCGATCCGCGTTATTCTCGTTCGGCGGCCCAGGCCGACATCTACGGTCGGTTGCGTCCGGGCACCGACATTGCGTTTTTCGGCGGGATGATCAACTACATCCTGCAAAACGAGCTCTATCACAAGGACTATATCCTCAGCTACACGAACGCTGCCTGCCTGCTTCGCGACGACTACAAGTTCGATCCCGATACGGGTCTCTTCTCGGGCTGGGATCCGGTGAAGCAAAAGTACGACAACGAATCCTGGGGTTACGACTCTGACAAGAAGCAGCTGTGGAACACGGCCGAAGGCACGGCCTTTGCTTGGGTCAATAAGCCGGGTACGCCGAAATTCAAGACGCCGGCTCTCAAGGTGCTCAAGCGCGATGAAACGCTGCAGGATCCGCGCTGCGTTTTGAACGTCATGAAGGCTCACTACGTCCGCTATACGCCCGAAATGGTCGAACGCATCACTGGCATGGACCATGACGTGCTTCTTAAGATCTGGCAGACCTATGCCGCAACGGGCCGTCCTGACAAGGCCGGTTCGATCCTTTACGCGCTCGGCCAGACGCAGCACACCTACGGCTCTCAGAACTGCCGCATCATGTGTGTCGTGCAGCTTTTGTTGGGCAACGTCGGCATCGCCGGCGGCGGCATCAACGCGCTGCGCGGCGAACCCAACGTGCAGGGCTCGACCGACGTGGGTGCTTCTGTGCATCAGGCTCCGGGTTACCTCTCCTGGCCTACGGGCAAGAGCCACCCGACGCTTGCCGACTACCTGTCGGTGGAAACGTATGCCGCCGGTTACTACAGCAACAAGCCCAAGTTCTGGGTCTCGGCCTTAAAGGAATGGTTCGGCGACAATGCAACGGTCGAAAACGACTATTGCTACGACCTGCTGCCCAAGATCAGCCCGCGCTATGACTATGCGCACTACTCGACCATCATGACGTTCAATCAGATGCGCGACGAGAGAATCAAGGGCTACTTCTGCTGGGGCATGAATCCGGCGCACTCCACGCCCAACGCCAAGCACGCCCGCAATTCCATGGCCAAGCTCGACTGGCTTGTGGTGACCGACTGGTTCTTTACAGAAACGGCTGATTTCTGGCGCGCTCCCGACATGAAGCCCGAAGAAGTGAAGACCGAGTGCTATTTCCTGCCCGCTGCGTTGATCTATGAAAAGACGGGTTCGATCAACAACTCCGGCCGCTGGATCCAGTGGCGAGAGAAATCCGTTGAGCCGCCCGGAGAGGCCAAGCCTGACTTCGATCAGCTGTTGCTGCTGTGGCGCGAAATCCGTGCGCTGTATGAAAAGGAAGGCGGAGCCTGCCCCGATCAGATCCTCAAGACCAACATGGATTACACGATCGACGGCAAGCCAGACATCCGTGCGCTGTGCTGGGCGATGAACGGCTACGACGTCAAGACTCGCAAGCTGATTCCGAGCTACGGTTCGCTTCAGGCCGATGGCAGCACCGCCTGCGGCATCTGGATTTTCTCGGGCTACTACAACAATGAAGCCACCAAAATGGATCCGATGAAGCAGCCGATGACGCGCCGCAGCAAGGACGATCCGACGGGGCTCGGTCTCTTCCCGCAGTGGTCGTTTGCGTGGCCCGCCAACCGCCGCATTCTCTACAACCGCGCTTCGGCCGACGAAAACGGCAAACCGTGGAATCCCGATCGCGTGCTCGTCGAATGGAAGGACGGTAAGTGGTTGCAAAACGACGTGGGTGACTTCGTGACAGCCGCTCCGCCCGATCGCAACGCGTTCTTCATGACGTGGGAACAGCAGGCCCGACTCTTTGCCTATCCGATGGGAGACGGTCCGTTGCCTGAACATTTCGAACCGCATGAAACGCCGGTGAAGAATCTTCTCAACGGCGCGGGAGGCAACCCGTGCGCGCTCTTTACCAAAGATCCCTCCGTCAAGCGAGGCAATGCCAAGGATTATCCGTACGTGGTGACGACCTACTCTGTGGTCGAACACTGGCAGAGCGGCACGCAGACGAGAAATATCCCGTGGCTCAATGAACTGATTCCGTGCAACTTCATCGAAATCAGCGAAGAGCTCGCCAAGGAAAAGGGTATCCAGAACGGTCAGATGGTACGCGTATGGAACAACCGCGGCGACGTGAAGGTTGCTGCCATGGTAACCAAGCGCATGAAGCCGATGATGATCGACGGCAAGGTGACGCACGTTGTGGGCATGCCGCACCACTTCTCGTGGGCGACGAAGTTTGCTACCGGTGACAATGTCAACGACCTTACCCCCAACGTCGGCGATCCGAATTCGTGGATTCCGGAATACAAGGCGTTCCTGGTGAATCTGGAACCCGTCGCCTGACCCGTGAGACAAGGAGAAAATAATGGCTAAGAGTAAAGAAGTCGCCATCTTGTTTGACGCTTCGCACTGCACGGGCTGCAAGGGTTGTCAGGTGGCCTGCAAGCAATGGAACGGACTGCCCGCTCCCACGGGACTCAACTCGGTTCCGTTTACCGGCAGCTACCAGTCGCCTGCGGATTTGAACGGCGACACGCGTCTGATCATGACGTTTGCCGAACATGAATCCGGCAACAAGTTTCAGCCCTTGAATTTCGCCATCGGCCGCCGCTCGTGCTTCCACTGCACGGACGCCGCTTGTGTGGAAATCTGCTCGTCGGGCGCGCTCTACAAGACCGACAAGGGCGTGGTGGCGTTTGATACCGACAAGTGCAACGGCTGCACTTATTGCCAGTCGGCTTGTCCCTTTGACGTGCCGCGTTTTCGTCCGACGGACAAGCGCATCGACAAGTGCACGCTGTGTCTGGATCGTCTCGAAGAGGGCGGCATCCCGGCTTGCGTCAAGACCTGCCAGCCCGAGGCGCTTTGCTTCGGACCGCGCGAGGAAATGATCGAAAAGGGTCTCAAGCGTGTCGAATTCCTCAAGAAGAAGGGTTTTGAAAAGGCCGAACTCTACGGTGTCAACGAAATGGGCGGTCTGCACACCCTTACCGTCTGCAAGCACGGGCATGAAGCCTACGGCTTGCCGACCAACCCCGTGAAGAAAGACGTGATCACCATGGGAACGGCAATGCGCACGGTCACGGCCGTGGGTACCGCCGCGGTGGTCGCCGGTCTGGCTGTTTCTCTGGTTGCCGCACGCGGCTATCGTCGAGAAGAAATGACGATCGAAGAAGCCAAGAAGCACTGGACGCCGGAGCAGCGCGAAAAAGCCGATCGCGAAGTGGCGGCTCTCAAGCGCGACTCTCAATAGATCCCACTAGGAGTAAAGAACATGACCCGCTACATTCAGCGTCATTCGCTTTTGACTCGTGTCACGCACGGGGTGGCTGCGATCGCCTGTATCCTGCTTGCGTTCACCGGTTTGTTTGTGTTCGTGCCCTCGCTCGGCGGCGGCATCATGGGCGGCGACTTCACGTACGCCATGCGTATGCTGCACCGTGTGCTCGCCGTACCCTTCATCCTGGTGCCGCTCTTTGCCATTCTCAAGAGCCCCAAGGGTTTCGTGCATCTTTTCAAGGAAGACATCTTCGGCAAGTGGGACAAGGACGACGTGGCCTGGGCCGTGAAGTTCCCTCTGTACCTCTTTGCACCTTCCAAAGTGCATATGCCGCCGCAGCACCACGTGAAGTCAGCGCAGCGTCTAGCTGACGGCGCGCTTGTGATCTTCGGTGTCTTCATGGCCGTCTCCGGCATGATCTTGTGGCTTAACACGGGACTCTTGCCCGACGGCTCCGGCAAGGTTGACTTTGCACCCGAAACGGTTCTCGTTGCCAAACTTGTGCACGACATCTTCTTTTTCCTGACGGTGTTCGTGGGCATCGCACACATTTACCTCGGCGCGGGTATCTTCCAGCCCTATCGCGGCACGATCCGCCTGATGTTCGGCGATGGCAAGGTTTCCGAGTCCGACGCCGCCTATCACTGGGGCTATTGGGCCAATGAAGAGCTTGCGCTCGGCAAGAATGTCACCGAAGAGCCCGACAAAAAAGGCGGAAAGTAAGCGCAAAACCATCGTTTTTGCCGCATAATCCGCCACAAGACTGTGCGTGAGCGTGTCGCAGCGCCCACGCACTTTTTTCTAGAGATGCACTGCGGTCGGCGACGACCGAAACACCATGCTTAGCTTGAAAAAACTCGATCGTTTGTTTGCCAAATACAACATCAATCCCGCCGAAGACCAGTTTTTGGCGATGCTGCACGAAGCCGCGCGCCTGAAAACCGAGGTGACGGTGCCGGAGGTGGAGTGGACGCCCGAAGAAATGCAAGACGCGCTGCACGGCAAAAAGCCACTCTTTGCAAGCCGCTTCATTCACGTTCCGCGGGAAGAGTTTTTGCGCGTCTTTGCTGCGATTCGTGCGGTGGCAGACGAAAGTATTCCCTCGGGCGATCCGTGCCTCAACATTCCCGAGCCGGAAGCGTTTTTTACACAGGACACGCTTGACGCTCTTGCCAAGTACCCCGACGCATTGTGGGATCGCATTGAAGAGGCCGGCATGGATCTGACGCTTGCCGAACTCTATTTCGTGCCCGTCACGGCTTTTGCCATGCGCGTTTTTCTCGACGATGCCGCGACTGAGGCCAGCCGTGCCTTTGACCGCATGGTGCCCGATACGGTGCACTTCAAGCGCAGCATTACTTGCCCGGTCTGCGGTACGCGTGCTTCTATGGCGGCGGTCGGCGCCACGCAAAACCGCGGCAACGTCAAGCGTCTGTACTGTGCCTGCTGCGGTGCGGACTGGCAGTTTGAACGTATCCGCTGTGCGGTGTGCGGCGATGAAGCGACGTCCGAATTGCAGTACGTGCATCTCGAAGGCGACGACAAGCACCGCTTGCATGTTTGCAGCGCTTGCGACTCGACTGTGGCCACGGTGTTCGGTGCCGAAAGCGAAGACTTTGATCCGGATTTCGAATCTTGGCGCTGTGCCGAGCTGATGGTTGCCTACGCACAAACGCGCGGGCAGGCTCAGAAAGATGCCTCGAAGGCCGGTAACGCCTAAAAAGCGCGGAGTCGACCCATGAACGACATGCAGCTTCCTGCTGATGGCGAAAAGCTGACCGCACCGACAGGCGCGCAGGCGGTGAGTGTTCTCAATTTGGACGGCTCGCGCAAGTCGGACTTCGTCATTGACGAAGTGCCTGCGGCGCTCGTCTACAACGGCATTTCGCACACGGTGATGATGGTCACGCCGCAGCATCTCGAAGACTTTGCGCTCGGTTTTTCATTGGCCGAAGGCATTGTGCAGGACGTTTCCGATGTCTACGACATCGAAGTGCAGCCCGGCTGCGGACGCGGCTACGAAGTTCATCTGACGGTTTCGTCGGAATCATTTTGGAAGCTCAAGGAACATCGCCGTACGATGGCCGGCCGCACCGGCTGCGGCATCTGCGGCACCGAAAGTCTCGAGGGGGTCATGCGCCCGCTCAAGGCGCTTTCCTTTACACAGCGCTTTGATTTAAAGCACTACGGCGCGGGTCTGGCCGGTATCGCTCAGACCGAAGAGCTCCGAAGTCTCACGGGCGGCACGCACGCGGCTGTCTGGTTGCGACACGACGGTACGGTCGCGTTCGGACGCGAAGATGTCGGCCGGCATGTGGCGCTCGATAAGCTTCTTGGCTGCCGAGCGCGTACGAAAGAACTCGACGGCGCGCTTTTTGTGAGTTCCCGCGCCTCCTACGAAATGGTGCAGAAGGCGGCCGCCTGCGGCGTGGAAATTCTCTTTGCTGTGTCGGCGCCCACGGCCTTGGCCGTTGAAGTGGCGCAACGCTGCAATCTCACTTTGGCGGCGTTTTGCCGCGACAAGCGCGCCAACATCTACACCCATCCGCAGCGTCTGATCGGCTTGTGATTGGGCTCTAGCCGATCTCCTGCAGATCGTACGGCGTTTCCTGATACACGAAGTAGTTAAGCCAGTTGGCAAAGATCAGGTGAGCGTGCGCTCTCCATGTCATGCGCGGACCGGCGGTCGGATCGTTGTTGACATAGTAGTTTTCGGGGACCGGTACGGGAAGTCCCGCCTTGATGTCGCGGCGATATTCAGCGTCGAGCGTTTCGAGATCGTATTCAGCGTGTCCCGTAAAGAAAATCTGACGGCCTTTGTCGGTGGCAACGGCAAAAATGCCGGCTTTGTCGGACTGTGCGAGCACCTTGAGTCGCGAATCGGAGCGAACCGCCTTTTCGTCGATGGTCGTGTGACGCGAGTGCGGCAAGAAAAACAAGTCGTCGCAGCCGCGAAAGAGCATATTGCTTTTACGTACCACTTCGTGGGCGAACACGCCCGAGAGTTTCTGTTCAAGCAGAACCTTGCGAATGCCGAAATGATGATAGAGGCCTGCCTGCGCGGCCCAGCAGATGTGCAACGTGCTGTAGACGTGCGTTTTGCTCCAATCCATCAGCTCCGTGAGTTCGGACCAATAGTCGATGTCCTCAAAGGCCATGCGTTCGACGGGCGCTCCCGTGATCACCATGCCGTCGAATTTTTGATCACGCACATCTGCAAAGGTGCGGTAAAAGCTCTTGAGGTGGCTGTGCGCGGTGTTTTTCGAGACGTGCGAACTCATGTGAATGAGCTCAAGCTCGATTTGCAACGGCGTATTGCTCAGAAGCCGCGCAAATTGCGTCTCCGTTGTGATCTTGTCGGGCATGAGATTCACAAGAGCAATTCGCAGCGGACGGATGTCCTGGGTTTGCGCGCGCGCTTCGCGCATGATGAAGATGTTTTCCCGGTTGAGAACTTCAACGGCGGGCAGCGTGTTGGGTATCTTGATGGGCATGGCTCAACCTCCTATGCCGCAATCGCATCAAGCGCCTGGGCAACGTCGGCAATCAAGTCCTCGGCCGATTCGATGCCGCAGGATAGACGTACCAGCTCGGGGGCGATGCCGCAGGCGACAAGCTCCTCGTCGCTTAGCTGACGATGCGTGGTGCTTGCCGGGTGCAGGCAGCAGCTGCGCGCATCGGCAACATGCGTTTCGATGGCGGCGATGGTGAGCTTTTGCATGAAGTCCTGGGCGGCCTGCCGCCCCGCCTTGAGGCCGAAGCTGATCACGCCGCAGCTGCCGTGGGACAGATACTTGCGTGCGCGATCGTATTCCGGGTCGCCTTCCAATCCCGGATACCGAACCCAGCTGACGGCGGGGTGCTTTTGTAGGAATTGCGCGAGAGCAAGAGCGTTGGCACAGTGCTGCGCCATTCTCAGATGCAGGCTTTCGAGCCCGAGATTAAGAAGGTAAGCACTCTGGGGAGACTGCGCACTGCCCAGGTCTCGCATGAGCTGTGCTGTAGCTTTGGTGATGTAGGCGCCCGACAGACCGAATCGTTCGGTGTACACGAGTCCGTGATAGCTTTCGTCGGGCGTGGTGAGTCCGGGAAATTTCTCGGCGTGTACCGTCCAGTCGAAGTTGCCCGAATCCACGATGCAGCCGCCCACCGCACAGCCGTGCCCGTCCATGTATTTGGTGGTGGAGTGCGTCACGATGTCTGCGCCCCATTCGAACGGGCGGCAGTTCACGGGTGTGGCAAACGTGTTGTCGACAATGAGCGGCACGCCGTGGGCGTGAGCCGCTTTCGCGAAACGCTCGATGTCAAGGACGTTGAGAGCGGGATTGGCGATGGTTTCGCCAAAGAGCGCCTTGGTGTTGGGACGAAAGGCGGCTTCGAGTTCTTCGGTGCTGCAGTCGGGCGACAGAAAAGTGAACTCAATGCCCATTTTCTTCATCGTGACTGCAAAGAGGTTATAGGTGCCGCCGTAAATGGTGGAAAGTGCAATCACATGATCACCCGCGTTGGCGATATTGAAAACGGCAAAAAAGTTGGCGGCCTGACCTGAAGAGGTGAGCATGGCGGCGGTGCCGCCTTCAAGCGCCGCGATTTTGGCTGCCACCGAGTCGCAGGTCGGGTTTTGCAGGCGAGAGTAAAAGTAGCCGCTTGCCTCGAGGTCAAAGAGTTTGGCCATCAGTTCGCCCGAGTCGTACTTGAAGGTGGTGCTTTGAACGATCGGAAGCTGACGAGGGTCGCCGTTTTTCGGACGCCAGCCGCCCTGAACGCAGATGGTGGAAAGTGAATGACCGCTCATGAAAGGTCCCTCATACGTAATTGTTGACACAGTCAGAGCAGTGTATGGGTAGCCGGAGCGGCTATTGAGGGAGTGCGAAAGAATATGTGCACAAGTTTTGAGGTATTGCCGTCAGACGACACTCAAAAAGGCAAACCGCCTGCGGCGAGGCCTGCAGGCGGCTGTAGGGCCGTCGCAGAGGCGACGGCCGGACGGAAAACAATTCCCGATTAGCTGAACATGCCCTTGAGGATGTCGGCCTTGTCGGTCTTTTCCCACGTGAATTCCGGCTCTTCGCGGCCGAAGTGACCGTAAGCGGCGGTCTTGGAGTAGATCGGACGACGCAGGTCGAGCATCTGCAGGATGCCGCCCGGACGCAGATCGAAGACCTTGCGCACGGCTTCCGACAGAGCATCGTCGGAAACCTTGCCCGTGCCCATCGTGCGAACGGTGATGTTCATCGGTTCGGCCACGCCGATGGCGTAGGCGACCTGAACCTGGCAGCGGCTGGCCAGCCCTGCGGCCACGATGTTCTTGGCAACGTAACGGCAGGCGTAGGCGGCCGAACGGTCAACCTTGGTCGGATCCTTACCGGAGAAGGCACCGCCGCCGTGCGGGCAGCTGCCGCCGTAGGTGTCGACGATGATCTTGCGGCCGGTCAGACCGCAGTCGCCCTGCGGGCCACCGACCACGAAGCGGCCGGTCGGGTTGACGAGAAACTTCGTGTTCTTGAGCCATTCGGTAGGCATCACCGGACGAATGATGTTTTCGATCACGGCTTCGATGAATTCGGGCTTCATGCTCATGCCGTCGCTCCATTCGGGTGAGTGCTGGGTCGAGAGCACGATTGTGTCAGCAGCCACCGGACGACCATTTTCGTAGCGCAGCGTCACCTGGCTCTTGGCGTCGGGACGAAGATAGGGCATTGTGCCGTCGCGGCGCAGTTTGCTCTGGCGCAGCATCAGCTGGTGAGCGTAGTAAATGGCTGCGGGCATCAGCGTGGCGGTTTCGTCACAGGCGTAGCCGAACATCAGGCCCTGGTCGCCGGCACCGATCGTGAGCGGATCGGCGTTCTTGGCGTCCACGCCCTGAGCGATATCGTTGGACTGCTTGTCATAGCCCACGAGCACGGAGCAACCCTTGTGGTCAATGCCGTATTCGGTGTTGTCGTAGCCGATGCGCTTCAAAACTTCGCGCGTGAGCCCGATGTAGTCAACCGTAGCGTTGGTGGTGATTTCACCGGCCAGAACGACGAGACCGGTATTGCAGAGCGTCTCGGCGGCCACACGGCTCATCGGATCCTGAGCCAGACACGCATCGAGAACGGCGTCGGAAATCTGGTCGGCGACTTTATCCGGATGGCCTTCGCTCACCGACTCAGAGGTGAAAAGATAAGAATCGGACATCTCTTGAATCCTTTTTGAATATTTGCAGTAGAAGTTGGAAAGCGCCCTACGCAAACACTCGAATTCAAGCCGATGTCCGGCAGATCATTTTGCGACAGACGCTTTAGCGGTTCTGGTTTAACGTCACTCCGCAAGTTGTCTTGTTAACTCAGTGACGGTTTTATAGTTGGCGCAATCATACGCTAAATTGAGTGCCAATGCGTTAAAAAACCTTAAGAATTCCGTACCTTACCGTGAATCACGCAGTAGATGACGGCTACCAAAACGGCGCCGCCGACGATGTTTCCGAGCGTGACGGCAGGCAGATTGTCAATAAAGAATTTCGACCAGTCGGCGGTAAGCGGCACGGCAGCTCCGGAGTTGACGAGTTCCACATAGCGGGGGTCGGTGCCCGCAAAAATTGCCGCCGGAATGAAGAACATGTTGGCGATGCAGTGTTCCATGCCCATCGCAACGAAGGCCATCGTGGGGAACCACAGCGCGAGAATTTTTCCGGCAATGTCTTTTGCGGCGTAGCTCAAATAAACGGCCAAACACACGAGCCAGTTGCAGCCGACGCCGCGCCAGAATGCTTCGCCGAAGGACAGTGACGTTTTGCCGTTGGCTAGTTTCACCAGCCCTTCGGCCCAGGGCATAGCTGCACCCGCAGCTGAAGGGACCTTTTCAAAGATGATGCCCGTGGCCCAGACCAGGAAATAAGCCACAAAGAGTGCCCCGATGAAGTTGCCGAGCCAGGCAAAGGTCCAGCTTCGCAGGACAGCGAGCCAGTCGACGCGGTTATTCCAGCGCGCGCTCGTGAGCGTCATGGCGTTGCCGGTGAAAAGGTCGGCGCCGCAGATGACGGTGAGAATCAGCCCTAGTGGGAAGACCGCGGCAAACACGAACTTGCCCATGGATCCCCATTGATCCCATGACAGACCCAGACCACAGCGCACAGCCAAAAAGCCGCCCAAGGCAATATAAGCTCCTGCAAGAAACGTCATGAGCAGTGTTTGCAGGAAGCTTTGGTTTGCGCGCGAGACGCCGCCCGCCACACAGGTTTCAAGGAGGGCTTTGTAGGGATTGCTCGGGGCTGCGGTTTTGTTATCTGGCATGGTATTCGCGAGAGGGGCATGAATGAGGAGGGGCAAACCGGAATTTTCTCACGCACGGGATTAAAAATCTTCCGTCGGAAGGAGGAGAAGCTTGCTAGTGCTTGCGTACAATACCGCCAACTGAGTTGCTACGTTGTTGGATTGTTATGCCCGAATTGCCCGAAGTGGAAGTGACGCGGCGCGGTCTCGCACCGCATTTGGCAGGCAAAACGGTCACCGAAGTCGTCGCGCGTGTGGGCTCCCTGCGAGGCTCCCTGGATTGCCTGCCCAACATTGAGGGGCTGCGGCTGGTAAGCCTTGAGCGCCGCGCCAAGGTGCTGATCTGGGTGTTTGAAAACGATCAGGGTGCGCGCACCTGGCTGGCTTCTCACATGGGCATGAGCGGTTCCTGGCGCGTCTACGATCGGCCTTGGCCCGAAGTGCAGAAACACGAACACGTTGATTTGGTTTTCGGCGATACGGTCGCGCGCTACCGTGATCCCAGAAGATTCGGGGCCATGACGGTGATGGATGCGGATCCGCGCGGCGTGCCGCCGTTAAGCCGCTTAGGGCCTGAGCCTTTTGACGAGGCACTTACCGAGAGCTCGTTTTTCAATAGCCTTAAAAAGACGCATCGCTCCGTCAAGCAGGTGTTGCTTGATGGGAGCGCCGTCGTCGGCTGCGGCAATATCTACGCCAACGAGGCGTTGTTTGATGCACGCATACATCCGACTAAGCCGGCGGACCGGCTGAGCAGGCCGCAATGTGCCCGTCTGTTGGAAGCGGTGCGCAAGGTGCTTTCCTCGGCAATCGAAGCGGGCGGCAGCACTTTGCGGGACTTTCACGGTGCCGACGGCGCTTCGGGATGGTTTGCACTGCAAACGAGCGTCTATGACCGGGAGGGCGAACCGTGTCCCATCTGCGGCACGCCGATTCGACGCATCGTGCTGGGACAGAGAAGCACCTATTTCTGCCCGAAATGCCAGAAAAAATGAAATTTTTCATGAATTCGGAAGAATTTGCCCGCAGGCTCTGCTCGTGGCAGCGCGAAAAGGGCCGCCAAAATCTGCCTTGGTTTACGAGCGACCCATACCGTCGATGGCTGAGCGAAATCATGCTTCAGCAGACGCAAGTATCGGTCGTCAGGGACTACTTTGCCCGTTTTCTGCAGGCCTTTCCTACTGTTGACGATCTGGCCGAGGCTTCGGAAGAAGACGTCATGCGCCTGTGGGCCGGACTGGGTTACTACAGCCGAGCGCGCAATCTGCATAAGGCCGCCAAAGAGATTGCTGCCGCAGGCCGTTTCCCGCAGACTAGAGCCGCATGGGAAAAGTTGCCCGGCGTGGGCTCGAGTACGGCTGCGGCGCTTGCCAGCTTCTGCAACGGGGAAGTGGCGGCCGTCTGCGACGGCAACGTCAAGCGAGTTCTGGCGCGCATTTTTGCTTTGTCCGCCCCGATCAATCAGTCGAAAACGGCGAAGTTGCTGCAGCAGCGGGCCGAGGCGCTAGTAAGCCGTACGGATCCGGGCTGCTACAACCAGGCCATGATGGATTTGGGAGCGATGCTCTGCACCCGGACTACGCCCAAGTGCGAGCAGTGTCCCGTCGGGGAGTTTTGCAAAGCATCCAGACAGGGCAATCCATTGGACTACCCTGTGAAGGCTCCGGCCAAGCCCAGGAGGACGGCGCTTGTCCACGCTTTGCTGTGCGTCGAGATCAAGGAGGAAGAGCCCTGGGTGTGGCTCGTGCTCCGCGATGAGGTCCAAAAGGGAATGGGGCACTGGAAGGGCTTGTGGACACTGCCGGAAACAGCTCATCCTCGGGGCGTCGAAGTGGCGCGCATCGAACACGTGATGTCGCACGTGACGCTTACCTTGGCGGTGCACAGAGCCGAGGTAAGCGAGCTGCCGCCGAAGGCTTTTGCCGTGCCGGCAAGTCGTCTTACGGACGGCCCGCTGCCCGCACCGATTAAAAAACTTCTTTCAACGCTGCTTTTTGACGCTCAGCTCTTCTGACGCGCCTGCGCCGCCTCGTAACGGGCGATTGCCTCAGGCATCTTGGTCGAGAGATTGCGGTGGCGCACGACCGTGAGCACTTTGTCTTTAAAGAGACGTCCGAGCGTGTTGGCAACGTAGACACTGCGGTGCTGCCCGCCTGTGCAGCCGATGGCAATCGTCAAATAATGGCGGTTTTGCGCTTCATACGACGGAAGCCATTTGGCAAGGAACTGCTCGATGTCGGCGATCATTTCCCGCACGTTTTCAAACTGAGCCAGATAGTCGGCGACCGGCGCATCAAGCCCAGTGAGCGGCCGCAGCTGCGGATCGTAATAGGGGTTGGGAAGGTTGCGGACGTCAAAGACGAGGTCGGCGGCCACCGGAATGCCGTTTTTGAACGCAAAGCTTTCAAAGGCTAGCGTCATCATCGACTGCTCGGCCTGCGCAAACGTGCGCACCCAGTCGCGCAGCGTATTGGGAAGCAGCCCCGTGGTGTCGATGACGTGAGCGTATTGTGTGGCCGGAGCCAGCAGTTCGCGCTCCAGGCTGATGGCGTCGTTGAGCGTACGGTCGGCCGAACCGTCTTCCTGCGGTCCGGTGAGCGGGTGCCGGCGGCGGGTTTCAGAAAAGCGTCGCACCAGTTCAGGTGTTGAGGCGGTCAAAAACAGCACACGTACGTCGCAACCTGCGCCGGCTAGCTGCTGCATGGCGCTTCTGGCCGTTTCAAGATTGACCTGACTGCGAGCGTCGATGGAAACGGCAAGTTTCTTGAGTCCGTGCTGTGCCAGATGCGCGACGACGCTTTGCAGAAAGTCGGCCGGCAGGTTGTCCAGACAGTAATAGCCGCTGTCTTCAAGCTGGCGGATGGCAATGGACTTGCCGGAACCGGAAAGCCCCGTGACGATGATGAGCTGAGCGGAAAGACTGTTGGAGTCGGACATGACGTTGCCCTTTTTCAAAACAAACAACCGAACGGTATTGTCTCACGGACTACGCGTTCGGTCAGGGTTTGCGAAAGAAAAATTCAATCGGGACAGAGGCTTATGCGGAAGCGCTGTTTTGCAGATCCTGCGTTTCCTCTTCGGAGTCGGCCGGCCATTCCTGCGGCACGAAGTCGCTTATGGTCTGGCAGATGGCCACGGGTTCGGTTTCGTTCAGAAGCTTGTCCTTAATGTCGCGGTCTTTCAAAAGTGCGGCGACAGTGGACAGTACCGGCAGGTAGTGCTCCTCATCATTGGCAGGAATCAGGATGCCGAAAAAAAGTCGTGCGCGGCGATTGTCGGGCGTGTCGAACACCACCGGGGTTTTGGTTCTCAGGATGGCAACGACGATCTTGTCGAGACCCTGAATGCGGCCGTGCGGAATCGCGACGCCGCCCCCGAGAGCCGTGCAGCCGAGGCGCTCGCGGGCGTTGAGGGCGTCAAAGGCTTCCCGGTGGGGAATGCCGGCATTCTTTTCAAACAAATGCGCGAGTTCCTCGAACGCGCGTTTGCGGCTGGGGGCATCCACATTGAGCGCAATGCCGTCGATCGTCAGAAGCGAAGCTACGGGATTCATACAAAAAAGAGCCAACAGAAAAACGATGAGCGGGATTTATGTTCGGCTCGAATTAAAACACTCCGCGCATTGTACCGCCTTGCCCGAAAGAGGCTCGGGCTGTTGCTTTAAGAACCGGCACATGTACCGTCAGCTTGAGCGCTTGCGAAGGCTTTTTGGCGGAATCTGCTCGATTTCTCTGTACTTGGCAACCGTACGACGAGCCAGGTGAATGCCGTGGGAAGCGAGGATTTCCGCGATGGCGGCGTCCGACAGTGGCTTTGCGGGATTTTCTTTGGCCACGGCTTCCACGATAAGCTGTCGGGCGGCTGCGGCGCTTGCCGTTTGACCGTCGTCGCCTGCAAGAGCGCTTGAGAAGAAATACTTGAGCTCAAACGTCCCCGAGGGGCTTTGCAGATATTTGCCTGCTGCGGCGCGACTGACGGTGGATTCCGACAGTCCGAGTCGGGCGGCGATGTCCTTAAGTCCCATGGGCTTGAGCGCTTTGGGGCCTTCGGTGAAAAAGGCTTCCTGCATGTCGGCAATCGTCTGAGCCACGGCTGTGATGGTCGAGTAGCGCATCTCAAGCGCACGCACAAAACCTCGGGCGTCGCGCGCGCGAGCTTTCCAGTCGGCGAGGTCTTTACCCTGAAGCTTGGCTTGAGTCAGAAGGTTGTACGTTTCATCGTCAAAACGCAGTCGGGCGACCACGTCCGGATTGAGCACGGCCTTCCAGCCGTCCTTGGTCTTGACGAGCAACACTTCGGCAATGACGCAGCCCGTTTCGTGCGTATCGGCGAAGGCAGACGCCGGATGGGGATTAAGCGACAAGATGAGCGCGTGCGCCTGCTCGATTTTTTCCACGGTAACGCCCAGCGCTCTGGCCGCAGCTTTGTGGTCGCGCTTGGCCAGCGCCTCGGGCATGCGTGTAAGAAGCGCCGAGGCGATCGTACGCTCTTCCTCGGAAACTTCCAGTCGGGAGAGCTGAATCAAAAGAGACTGTGTCGGCCCGTCGGCCGCAATCCCTGCGGGGTCGAGACCTTGTACCAGGCGAAGAGCTTCTTGCCAGGCGTAGAGATCTTCGGTCACACCGATGACCTGAGCGCCGTCGCGTGCGAGTTCTTCAAGACTGTCGGACAGGAAACCTTCGTCGTCGAGGTTGCCGATGATCCATGCGCAGCGCATCCTCAGATCTTCGGCAAGACGAAGACAGCCGAGCTGATGCAGGAGATAGTCGCTTAGTGTTTCCTGTGAGCCGATGGCGCCGTAGGGATCGAAATCTTCGGTTTCGGGAGCCGTGCCTCGCCAGGTGAGGTAATTGGGTTCACGAAAGTCGTGTGCGACGCCCGCTTCGGGCGCCTGCTGCGCAGGGAGTTCCTCGCTTTTGATCGGTGTTTCGGCGGCCGAAGACTCTTCGTCGAGCTTCAGAAGGGGATTGGATAGTAGCTGGACTTCGAGCTCGCGTTGCAGTTCGGGCCCCGAGAGCTGCAGCAGCTCCACGGACTGCCGCAGCTGCTGCGAGAGCACGGTCTTTTGCGTGATGGTTTGCGACAGAGCGGCTCTCGGCATAGCGGACATCCGAAGAAAAGATTACATGCGGAAGTTTTCGCCCAGATAAATCTTTCGGACGGACTCGTTGGAGATGATTTCCTCGGGCGAGCCCTGAGCGAGCACTTCGCCTTCGTTGATGATGTAGGCGTGGTCGCAAATGCCCAGCGTTTCTCGTACGTTGTGATCGGTGATCAGGACACCGATGCCGCGGTCCTTGAGGAAGCGAACGATGCGCTGAATTTCAATCACGGCGATTGGGTCGACACCTGCAAACGGTTCGTCGAGCAGAATGAAGCGAGGATCAGCTGCCAATGCACGTGCGATTTCCGTGCGACGACGTTCGCCGCCCGAAAGCGAGAGGGCAGTGTTGGTGCGGATGTGCTGAATCTGCAGCTCGTCGAGAAGATTGTTGAGGCGCTTTTCGATTTCGGTGCGCGACAGCCGGGCGCCTGTCTTATCGTACTGCAGCTCCAGAATGGCGCGGATGTTATCCTCGACTGTTAGCTTGCGAAAGACGCTTGCTTCTTGCGGCAGGTAGGACACGCCCAGGCGGGCTCGCTTGAAAATAGGCAGATGCGTGATCGGATTGTCGTTTAAGAGGATGTCGCCGCCGTTGGGCGGCACAAGGCCCACGATCATGTAGAAGGTCGTGGTTTTGCCGGCGCCGTTGGGCCCGAGAAGCCCTACTACCTCACCGCTTTTGACGCTTACAGACACGTCGCGCACCACTTTGCGCGCACCGTAGCGTTTCATGAGGTTCTTGGCCGTGAGCGTGTCAATCTGCTTGTCAGACAAAACGGATCTCTCTAGGTTTGTTGTTCGGTTAACTTACTGGCCCAGGCGAGTCGTACCCTGCATGGGAGCCGTGGCGCCGGTGCTCGGGGCGGGTGCAGCTTGATTGCCCTGCTTGCGAGGTGCCAGAACGGTGCTCACGCGGTTACGCTTGCCTTCGACGACAGCGCCTTCCACGCGCGAGCGAGCGGTGCGCAGGTTGTAGACGATTTTTTCACCTGCGCTTGAATCCTTCACAAGGCCGTTTTCGCTGCGGGCGAGCTTGGCCAGTTCCGTGAGCGTGATCACATCCTTTTGTTCTTCGTAAACGGCCGTTAGGCTGCTTGCGTGTACCCATTCTTCAACGCCGGGCGTTTTGGGATCACGTCGCTCCTTCATGCGCACGGGGTTACCCGTGACGGTGATGGTGCGATAGCCTTCAGGCGAAATTGTCACCGTGAGCTTGTCGCCGAGAATTTCGAGCGTGCCCTGATGCACCTCGACGCGGCCCGTGTAAATCGCGACCTGCTGGACTTCATCGCCCTGGAAATTGTCGGCGTTGATTTCAATGGGCTTGCTGCGGTCGGCCGTTTCGGCGTTGGCGGAGCCAAAGGCCGTCAGCAAAAAGAGGGCGCAGGCAAGCGGCAGTGCAGTCGTTTTCAAACGCATCTCGAATTATTCCTTCTCGTTACGCGGGCTAAAGCTTGATTTTACGTTGCTGTGAATGTTCACAGTGCGCTCGACGTTGTCAAACGTCATGCCGATGCCGGTCGTGACGTCGGCTCCGTTGACGAGTTTGACGGGAGCGCCGGTTTCAAAAATTTCGGTGTCCGGAAACACGGTGAGCTGTTCTGTTTCAAAGCGCATGGGAGCATTTTCACGGTCGCCCGCGCGCGTGACGACGACGTTGCCCGTAAAGTGCACCGTTTCGCCTGCGTCCGAACTGATGCCGGTATCGGCGCTCGCCTTCACCTGCGGTTCGTCGACCGAAAGCGTTACCAGACGCGGCCGCAGACTCGTCATGCGGCCATCTTCGTAGTGCTCGGCATAGTCGGCGAAGATGCGGCGTTCGGCCGTTCCGTCAGCTTTAAATTGCGTAAGCGCGATGTTGGTGCTCGTGAAATCGGGCGACTCGCGGATGATTTCCGCGCGCAGCGCTTCCGTCTCGGTGTGAATCGAGTAGTAGTAGCTCATGGCGGCGACGACGGCTAAAACGCCGATGCCCAGGCCCGCCGTGATGCGGTCGCGCAGATAGACCTTCACGAAAGGTCTCCTTCAACGTAGTTTTTCTGAATCAGATTGTCCCACTTTCCCTGCGAGCGAAGAATGAATTCGGCCAGGCTACGCACGGCGCCGTTGCCGCCTATCTTTGGGCTCACCCAGTGAGCCAACGGCATGACGTCTTCGGAGGCGTCTGCCGGCACCGCGGCTAATCCCGCGCGTTGCAGGATGGGAATGTCGGGTACGTCATCGCCCATGTAGGCCGTCTGTTCGGCGGACACGCCGTGCTCTGCGAGAATCTCTTCCCATGCGTTCGTCTTGAAGCGCTTGCCTTGTTTTACGCAAGTGATGCCGAGTTCCTTAGCGCGGGCGGCAGTTTGTGCGGAAATGCGGCCGGTGAGAATGGCCACCGGAATACCCGCGGCCTGCAGCATCTTGATGCCCAGACCGTCGCGAGTATGGAAACGCTTGACAAGTTCTCCGTTTTCTCCCGTCCAAATCGAGCCGTCGGTGAGAACGCCGTCGACGTCCAGAACCACCAGGCGCACGGACGTGGCGCGGGTAAACAAGTCGGTCATCAAATCACCTTGGAGGTCATGAGATCGTGGATGTGCAGGGCGCCCACCAGATGACGTTCGCCGTCAATCACCAGAAGCTGGTTGATCATTCGTTCGTCGATGATCTTGGCGGCTGATGCAGCCATCGCTTCGGGTTCGATTGTTGCCGGCGTGCGGGTCATTACTTCATCAATCTTGACGCCGCGGATGTCGCCGCGCTGCTCGATGAGTCGACGCAGATCGCCTTCGGTGAAGATGCCGAGCACCTTCTTGTCGCCGTCAACGACGGCAGTCATACCGATGTGTTTCTTGGTGATTTCGCGCGTGGCTTCCAGAACCGTGGTGCCGGAAAGCACGACCGGAACTTCTTCGCCCGTGCGCATGACATCCTTGACATGGGTGAGAAGCTTGCGGCCGAGTGCGCCGCCCGGATGGGAGCGAGCGAAGTCTTCCTTTGTAAAGCCCTTGGCGTGCATACAAGCAACGGCCAGTGCATCGCCCATTGCCAGCGTGGCCGTGGTCGACGACGTGGGCGCGAGGTTGAGAGGGCAGGCTTCAAAGGGCACGTGCACATTGAGGTTGACATCGGCGTGACGTGCAAGCGAACTTTCAGGATTTCCCGTAATCGAAATGAACTTGGCGCCTTCGCGTTTGATAATCGGGACGATCGTGAGCAGCTCGTTGGAAGTGCCCGAGTAAGAAATGCCGATGACGACATCATCGACCGTGATCATACCCAAGTCGCCGTGGGCGGCTTCGGCGGCATGCACGAAAAAGGCGGGCGTACCGGTGGAGGCGAGCGTTGCGGCAAGCTTGCGGCCGATGTGTCCCGACTTGCCTACGCCGCTGACGACAACGCGGCCTTTGCAGTTCAGGAGCATTTCAACGGCTTTTCCGAAATGGGGCGCATCGAGCGTATCGGCAAGATCTCTGACGGCTTGCGCTTCGTGCAGGAGCACTTCGCGACCGAGCGCGATGGCGCCGTCGCAGTTGGCAGTATCGTTCATAAAAATGAATAAAAGACCTAGGGAAACACGTCATTTTAGCGCGTGAAGACCTTTTCCCATTGAGCAAAATTGCCGCTAAACTTTTCCGTCGATTTTCTTTTTCGACTGACTTATGACCGAACTGCAAGCTGTCCGCATCGATAAGTGGCTTTGGGCCGCCCGATTTTTCAAAACCCGCACGCTCGCACAGGAAGCCGTCGAGCTCGGACGCGTGCGTCTGGACGGCAACCGCATCAAGTCTTCGCGCGAGGTCAAACCCGGCGACCGGCTGGAAATCACCCGAGGCGAAGAAAAGTTCACGGTCTTCGTAGAAAAGCTTTCTACGGTGAGAGGTCCCGCGCCTGTGGCGCAGACGCTTTATCGTGAAACGGACGAGTCGAAGATTCTGCGTGAAGAAAACGCAGCGATCCGAAAACTTGCCGCCGAGCCCGCACTTTCCATCAAGAAGGGGCGCCCCACCAAGCGCGATGCCCGACGCATCCGCTACTTCACCCGCGAAGGCTTCGAATAAGAAAAGAGCCTTTCCGAAGTTGTCTCGAAAAGGCTCTTTGAAACGCTAACCGAAGTGGTCAGTTAGACGTTAAAGAGGAAGTTCATTACGTCGCCGTCAGCCACGACATAGTCCTTGCCTTCGGCACGCATCTTGCCGGCTTCCTGAGCTCCTTTTTCGCCCTTGTAGGCGATGTAGTCGTCGTAGCTGATCGTCTGCGCACGAATGAAGCCGCGCTCGAAGTCGGTGTGAATGACGCCGGCAGCCTGCGGAGCCGTATCGCCCTTGTGAATCGTCCAGGCTCGCACTTCCTTGACGCCGGCCGTGAAGTAGGTCTGCAGACCGAGCAGGTCATAACCGGCGCGAATCACGCGGTTGAGCCCCGGTTCGTGCATGCCCATGTCTTCCAGGAACATGGCCTTGTCTTCGTCATCGAGTTCGGCGATTTCTGCTTCGGTCTTGGCGCACACGGCTACGACCGGGGCGTGTTCGCCGGCGGCCAATTCCTTGACGGAATCGAGAAGCGGATTGTTTTCAAAGCCGTTTTCGGTGACGTTGGCCACGTACATGACGGGCTTGAGCGTGAGAAGGAACAGCGGACGGATGATCGCGAGCTCTTCCTTGGAGAGCTTGGCCGCGCGAGCGGGCTTACCTTCGTTGAGGAAAGGCAGGACCTTTTCGAGCACCTGCACGAGTTTGAGCGCTTCCTTGTCGCCGCCCTGACGAGCCTGTTTGCTCCAGCGGTTAAGCGCCTTTTCAACGGAGGAGAGGTCGGCCAGTGCTAATTCCGTATTGATGACTTCAATGTCGTCCAAGGGAGAGACTTTGCCTGCGACGTGTACGACGTTTTCGTCTTCAAAGCAGCGCACGATGTGAGCGATGGCATCGCATTCGCGAATGTTGGCAAGGAATTGGTTACCTAGACCTTCGCCCTTGCTTGCGCCTGCAACGAGGCCGGCGATGTCCACGAATTCAACGGTGGCGGGCACGATGCGTTCGGGCGAGACGATGTCGGCGAGCTTCTGCAGACGGGGATCGGGCACTTCCACGATGCCCACATTGGGCTCAATGGTGCAGAACGGATAGTTTTCCGCCGCGATGCCGGCCTTCGTTAAGGCGTTAAAGATGGTGGATTTGCCGACGTTTGGCAAACCGACGATGCCGCATTTCAGTCCCATGACGATTAAGTTCCTGTGCGAAAAATATGAAATCGGATGATCAAATAATTATGGCGCAGCAAGCCGCAAATTTTTATGCTTCGGCCTCGGGCTCCTTCTTTTCGGGAGTCTTTTCGGTCTTGGCTGGCTTGGGCGGATGCGCAAACTTGCCGAGGGTGCGTTCCGCACCATCGAATTTGCCCAGAGCAAGGTTGTCGACGGCTTTCAGAGCGCCCTCAAGACACTTCGAGATTCCTTCGTTCTGCTCGGCTGTGGCGCGCCCAAGCACCCAGTCGACCACAGCCATGCCCGGACAAAGCTTGCGCGGGTGACCAATGCCGACGCGCAGTCGCCAGAAGTCGCCCGTCGAAAGACGCTGCGTGATGTCTTTGAGACCGTTGTGGCCGGCGTTGCTGCCGCCGAACTTCAGACGCATCGTGCCGGGCACGAGATCGAGTTCGTCGTGTACCACCAGAATTTCTTCCGGCGAAATCTTGTAATAAGCAGCCAATGGCTGCACGGCCTGTCCCGACAGATTCATGTAGGTCGAAGGCTTGAGCAGCCACACGTCGCCGGCGGGCGTCGAAATGCGGGCCGTCTCGCCGAAGAACTTGGCCTGATGTGAGAAACGCGCGCCTTTAGCCTGAGCCAGACGGTCGAGGAAGTCAAAGCCGACATTGTGGCGGGTGTTTCTGTATTCGTCGCCCGGGTTGCCGAGACCGACGATGAGAGCAATGGGCTTTTGAGCCATGATGCAGTCTTCCTTTTGGTCCGAACGATCCGTTATTCGTAGAAACGGGACGTATCGGACGATTTCTTCTTTTTATCCTTGGCTTTGCCGCGGTGATCCTTTTTGCGATCGTCCCTTTTGTCGAACTGGCGCTTGGGCTTGCCGGTGCCTTCCTCGCGATCATCAAAGCGCTTTGGGGCACGGTCGAACTTGATCGTCACGCGGCGGCCTTTGATCGTGCTGTCCTTAAGCGATTCGACGACGGCCGAGGCAACAGACTTTTCTACTTCTACGAGCGTAAAGGATTCGGTGATTTCGATGGCCCCGATCTTGCGGCTTGCGATGCCCGCTTCGTTGGCGATGGCTCCGACAATGTCGCCGGGACGCACGCCGGATTTGTGACCGGCGCCGATGAAGATGCGGCTCATGCCGGCCTCGGGGGTCTCGGTCAGGCGACTGGCTCGGGCTCTTTCGCGCTTGGGGCGGTCAAAGAACGTCGGCGCGGGAATTTCTTCCTCGTCGCCGGTACCGTTGACGGCACGGTTGGCAAGAGAGACGGCTGCGCAGGCGACATCCATCGGATCGAACTGCGTGCACAGCGATTCGACGATCACGCGGTAGCGTTCAATTTGCTCGGTATTGGAAAGCTCTTCGGCAATGGAATTCTTCAGTGCCGACAGACGCTTGGCACGCGCATCGGTAAGCGTGGGAACCGTGCGCACTTCAATCTTGGCCTTGGTGTGCGATTCCAGAAAGCGCAGGCGGCGATGTTCGCGAGGCTCGATGACGGAGATGGCAGTACCGCTGCGGCCGGCACGTCCCGTACGGCCGATACGGTGTACGTAGGTTTCAGGCGAGGCGGGCAACCCCAGGTTGACCACGTGCGTGAGGTTTTCCAGGTCAATGCCGCGGGCGGCGACGTCCGTGGCAACGATGAGTTCGATGGAGCCGTTTTTGGCGCGCTTCATAACGCGGTCGCGGCTGGCCTGATCAAGACCGCCGTGAAGCGCCTCTACGGAAAATCCGCGGGCGCGCATGGCTTCCGTGACTTCGTCGACTTCGACGCGAGTGCGGGCAAAGCAGATGGCAAGCTCGGCTTCTTCGACTTCGAGAATGCGGGCGAGCGCAGCCAAGCGATGCGGGCGCGCCACAACGTAGGCGACCTGCGGCACGCGAGGCGCTTCTTCCGTGGTGTTTTTCTCGATGACGATGTGTTTCGGGTTCTTGAGATGCTTGTTGGCGATTTCAAGAATGCGCTCGGGCAGCGTCGCCGAAAAGAGCGCCGTTTGGTGCATTTCGGGAAGCGCTGCGGTGAGTTCTTCGAGTTCTTCTGCAAAACCCATGTCGAGCATTTCGTCGGCTTCGTCCATCACGAAGAACTGGACATGGGAGAGGTCAAGCGTTCCGCGGTGCAGATGATCAAGCGCGCGGCCGGGCGTGGCAACGACGACGTGAACGCCGCGCTTTAAGAGTCGGATCTGACGCGAGTAGTCCTGGCCGCCGTAGATGGGGCAGGTTTCCAGACCGCTGTCTTGGCCGAGATTGACGAAGCTTTCGCTCACCTGCAGGCACAACTCTCGCGTGGGCGTGAGAACGAGCACGCGGGGAGCGCCGGGCTTAGCTTCGGTGCCGGCAAAAACTTCTACGGCGGGCAGCGCAAAGGCTGCCGTCTTGCCGGTGCCGGTGGCGGCCTGACCCAAGACGTCGCCGCCTTTGATGAGTTCAGGAACTGCGGCGGACTGAATCGGCGTCGGCTCTTCAAAGCCCAGACGCGCAACGGTCTCGCAGAGTTTTTCGGAAAGCCCCAGAGGAGCAAAGGCGGAGGTCATGCAAACGGTCTCAAGTCAAAGCGCTCACTTTGTGGCGCAAAAAATAAAACCCGTTTTCTGCGGCAGCACCCAACGGATGCCTTTGGCAAAGAACGGGCTTGGGCTGCGTACAGCCGCGCTTTTTCAAAGAAAGGCACGGCCGTTGATGCAACGAACTGCGCGATTAGGCGGCAGGCGTAGCAGCTTCCTCGGTAGCAGCGGTGTCGGCATCATCGCCGGCCACATTGGCAACCGTAGCAACCGGGGTTTCGGGGTTGACGGCGGTCACGCCGGCGGGCAGCGTGATGTCGCCCACGCGCAGCGTGGTCTGGCTGGTCATGCCGGAGAGATCCACGTCGATGAATTCGGGCAGATCCTTGGGCAGGCAGGAAACTTCCACAGCGCTCACGAGGTGGCTGATGAGGCCCTTGTCGATCTTGACGGCCGGGCTGTTTTCACCGCCGAAGAAGTGCAGCGGCACGCGCATCGTCACGTTGGCGTTCGGGTCGATACGCTGGAAGTCCATGTGCAGAACCTGGTTCTTGTACGGGTGCATCTGGAAGGCACGCAGGACCACGAGCTGTTCAGTGCCGTCGAGTTCCATCGTCAGGATGGAGGAATGGAACTTTTCCTTCTGCAGCGCGTAGAACATTTCGTTGTGATCGATGGCGATCATGGCTGCAGGCTGGTTCAGGCCGTAAAGGATTGCGGGAACCTTGGCTTCGCGGCGAAGGCGGCGGCTCGCACTCGTACCTTGCGTTGCGCGGGTAGCGGCGGTGAATTTCATGGTTAAGTACCTCAAAATAAACAAAAAAGTGTTCGCAACCGCGACCAGTTGCGAACAGGTTTTAAAAAAAGGATTCGGATTGTAGCGGATTATTCGTTAAAAAGCTCGCTCACCGAATCTTCGCGCGCGATGCGCGAAATCGTTTCGCCCACCAGAGGCGCGCAGGAGAGCTGGCGGATCTTGGGGCATTCCTGCGCTTCGGGGCGCAGCGGAATCGTGTCGGTCACCACGACTTCGTCAAGAGCGGAGTTCTTGATGCGTTCGATGGCGTTGCCGGAGAAAACCGGGTGCGCTGCATAGGCGAGCACACGGGTAGCGCCGCGCTCCTTCAGAGCGCCGGCGGCGTTGCACAAGGTGCCGGCCGTATCGACGATGTCGTCGGTGATGACGCAGGTGCGGCCTTTCACTTCACCGATGATGTTCATGATTTCGGCGACGTTGGCGCGGGGACGACGCTTGTCGATGATGGCGAGATCAACGCCGAGTTCCTTGGCCATGGCACGAGCACGAACCACGCCACCCACGTCAGGCGAGACCACCATCAGGTCGGGATACTGGTGCGAGACCAAGTCGTTCAACAGAACGGGCGTCGAGTAAATGTTGTCGACCGGAACGTCGAAGAAGCCCTGAATCTGATCAGCGTGCAGATCCATCGTCAGCACGCGGTCAATGCCCACGCTCTGGAGCATGTTCGCGACGACCTTGGCGGAGATGGCCACACGGGCCGAACGGGGACGACGGTCCTGACGGGCGTAGCCGTAATAGGGCATCACGGCGGTGATGCGGCGGCACGAAGCGCGGCGCAGAGCATCAACCATGATCATCAGCTCCATCAGATTGTCGTTGGTCGGCGCACAGGTGCTCTGCAGCACGAAAGCGTCACAGCCGCGGACGTTCTCGTTGATTTCAACCATAACTTCACCGTCGGAGAAGCGGTTGACGGTTGCCCGCCCAAGCGGGATGTTCAGGTACTGAGCCACTGCATGAGCAAGCTTGGGATTGGCATTCCCCGAGAAGACCTTCAGGCTGTCAGAAATCATTTTTACCCTCTGAAAAGTGGGTGCGTGCACGAATAACAACGCAAAAAATTTTTGATGCGAAACGCATCCGCAAACGGGAAATTTTTTCTCGTCCGCCAAAAAAAATAAAACCGCGCCAAGCAGTCTAGGACGCTCTTTACAAATTGCAAAGATTTTCCGAGACGCCTGCGCAGTTCGTTGTGCAGGAAAAACACTCAAAACAGTGTTTTGGCAGGGGTGGAAGGATTCGAACCTTCGCATACCGGAATCAAAATCCGGTGCCTTAACCACTTGGCGACACCCCTGTCCGTTTCTCTCGTCTTTATCAGCTCGCTAAGCAATCGACGGACGGATGTTCCTGAAGAATCTTCGCAACGTATCCCCGCATGGGATACGTCACGGAGCCGAGCGCCTCTGCGGCGTTCTTTTCCGAGTCGAAAAGCGCAAAAACCGCGGAGCCGGATCCCGTCATTCGGGCACCGGAGCCGAGTGTTTGCAGGGCTTTTCCGATTTCAGGATTGATCCGTACAGCAACGGGTTGCAAATCGTTTCGGCCGATCGGCTCGGGCCATTGATTGCTGAGTTGCTGAGAAAGAGACGAAATTTTCAAGGATTTCGTGTCTCTTGTCAAGGCTGGATGCTGAAAAATCAACGCTGTAGCGGTGGGCTGAGACGGCATGACGATTGCCGCCCAGGCTGAGGGGACGGCCATCGGCCTGAGAATGCCGCCGGTGCCTTGCGCAAAGGCGTTTTGTCCGAAGAGAAAGAAGGGGACGTCGGCACCGAGCGATTCGCCGATCGGCATGAGTTTTTTTCGCGGCCAGTTCAGTCCCCAGAGCTTGTTGAGTCCCATCAGGGTGCTTGCACAATCGCTGGAGCCGCCGCCCATGCCGGCGCCAGCGGGAATGCGTTTTTTCACGAGGATGCGACAGCCAAGCGTCGTGCCGCTTGCCTGTTGCAGAGCGCGGGCGGCGCGCACGCAAAGGTCTTTTTCCACGTCTCCTACGACGTCGCCCGTACGTGTGATTTCGCCGCTCGGGTCAAGCTCCAGAACGATGTCGTCGCACAGATCAATCAGCACGAACACGGATTCAAGCAGATGCATGCCGTCGGAGCGTTGCCCCACTACGTGCAGAAAAAGGTTGAGTTTGGCCGGAGCCTTGAGTTCGAGCGACGAAGCGGTCATGGTTATTCGATGACTAGGGTCAGAGTGATCTGTCTCGGGGTGCTCTGCGAGAGCGTGACGAGTGCGGGCGAGCCGTCGGGCTTGCGGCGCCTGACGGCGATTTGCCATCCCGATTGCGTGAAAGAGTCGTCAGCAACTTGAGCGGGGGCCTGTACCCAGGGTTCACCAGAAAGCCATGACGAGAGCATGTCGGCGGGCAGTCCGAAGCCCAGGTGCTGCTGCATCAATTCTTGGGCGCTTGCGGCCGAGTCGAAGGCGCCCTCACTTTCTTTGTTGGGACGCTCGAGCGTGGCGCCTTCGGGCGTGACGGTGATGCGGGCGAGGATGCCGTAAAGCGGAGTCATGAGCGTGAGTTCGGTAAGGTCTTTCGACTCAACGAGCTTCCAGCGTCCGGTTACGGCTTCGGCGCCTTTGGGGCCCACGGCGCGTAGCGAAAAGCGCCCGGCGCGTTCACGTGTGCCGGGCGAGTGCACGGCCGTGCAGCCGCTCAGGAGCACGAGGGAACTAAGAAACAGCGTTCGGCGCTTCATTTGGCCGGGCCCCGATGGTGGCGCAACTCTTTAGCCTTCGTGTTGTTCGGTTCGCCCTCGAGCACCGAGGCGATGTAGCTGTCGGCCTCGGCGGTCTTGCCGACCACGTAGAGAATTTCAGCCAGATGCAGCGCGATCTCGGTGTCGGCCGGCAAAGCGTTTTGTGCCTTGCGCACGAGCGACTCGGCCTCCTCAAGTCGGCCCTGACGATAACGCAGCCAGCCCAGAGAGTCGGTGATAGCCGCATCCTTGCCGCCGCTCAGTTCCATTGCCTTGTTGAGATAGCGCTCGGCTTTGTCGAGATGCATCGCGCGGTCGACCCACAAAAAGCCCAGAGAATTCCAGCCGTTGGGGTTGTCCGGATTTTCGGCAATAAAGCGTTCAAAGAGCTTTTCGGCATCTTTGAAACGGTCCTGTTGCACGGCGAGGATGGCGGTGCGGTAAAGCAGCTCGGGATTCTTGGGACCGGCTTCGAGCGCCTCAATCAGCACGTCCAGAGCCGGAGTGAACTGCTTGGTCTTCAAAAGCAATTCGGCGCAGGCCACGTCCAGACTCATCTTGCGTTTGGCATCCGTCGTGCGGATGCCGCGCAAAACCTTGCAGGCGCCGTCCACGCTGCCGGATTCGGCAAGCAGTTCGGCCTGCTTGATGCGGGCGGCTTCGTACTTGTCGCCGCCTTCGACGCGGTCGAGCCACTCAATGGCGGCCTTGCGGTCGCCTTGCGCGAGCTTGACCATTCCCAGGCGCACGTATGCCGTATCGGGCAGCAGCGCCGTCTTTTCGGCTTTGCTCAAAAGCACGAGGTAGCGCTTGTAGTAGAGTTCGGCGCGTTCGTAGAGGCGAGCTTCTTCGGCGATCATGCCCAGAAGCATCATGCTGTGCGCATCGTCGCGGCGGCCTTCTTCCAGGCGCTTGAGCTGCTCGTCGAGCTTCTTGCCGTTGCCGGTACGAAGCAGTGACTTGGCGTAGGCCAGACGCAGTTCAAAGGAGTCCGGGTGGCGCGTGAGATAGTCTTCCAAGCGCTTCATGGCCTTTTTGGGATCGTTTTGAAACTCCGCGTCAATGCCTTTCATCAGCACGTGAGGACTGTCAGGCGCAAGATCCATTGCCTTGGACGCGTGCATGGCGGCTTGGGGCGTCATGCGGGCGCGGTTGGCGAGTTCGGAGAGCACGAGCTGAGCACGGGCATCTTCTTTGAGATCAACGGCCGCCTTGACGAAGGCGTGATAAAAGAGATCTTTGGCGGGAGCCACTTGCTGCATCCCACCGAGTTCGTCCAAGGCGCCTGCCGGATCGCGCGCCGCCTGCACCAGACCTTTGACAAGTTCGCCCGCTTCATCGTATTTGCCTTGGCTAAAGAGCTCTTCGGCTTTGATCAGCCGAACCTGACGGTTGTTGGGATCAAGTTCCGTCCAGACCTTGAGAGCCTGATCAGCCGCCTCTTCGTTGTCTGCTTCCTGCGCAATGTCAAAGGCTCGTCCCGCCGCTTCGGCTGAGCGCCCCTTTTGCGCTGCGGTAAGGAAAGCCTTCCATGCCAGTTCCGAGTCGCCGGACTGCACGGCGAATTCGCCGACGAGAAGACTGCGGATGATGTCGGCATCCTGTGCGGACTTTTGCGCGGCAGCGTGATCGGCACGGCTGACCGTGCCGGAAGCCAGAGGGGATGCGGCGTGGACGGCGGCAAAACCCAGAACGGCACCGAGAAGAATGCTAAGCGAAGTACGAATGGCAGACATGCGAAAAATACAAGCGGTACGAAAGCAAACAGGCAATCAGCCTCTTTCAAACGATCAATGAGTATAGCGGGCACAGCCCGCAAGCGGCTTAAACGGCAGGTCGAGTTGTTACAATCGCTAGGCTTAAAGAGGATTTTTTACTGCTCATGATTCTTAACCTTCTATCGCGGTTCTGGATTGCGGTCATCAAAAGCTTGCGCCACGTGCCCGTGAGCGGTCGCTCGGCTCTGGCTGCCCTGCTCGCTTTTGTGTTTTGGTTCGTCATCCCGAAGCGCCGTCGCGTGACGCTCACCAATCTGAGGTTGTGTTTCCCGGATAAGACTGAAGCCGAACGCCGTCAAATTGCAAAAAGTTTTTACCGAAAACTCATGCGCGCCGCACTCGATCACGGCGTGCTCTGGGCTGGCTCGCGCGATGAGGTCGCGGCCATGGTGCGCTTTGAAGGAGTCGAAAACATCACGGAAACAGTTGCCCGCGGTGAACATCTGATCGTGATTTCTCCGCACTTTGTGGGGCTTGATGCCGCAGGCATCGGGCTGAATCTGCACGTGCGCGGCTGCTCGCTCTACCAAAAGCAAGCCAATCCGGTCTGGGACGAAGCGGCCCTCAAGGGGCGGCTGCGCTTTGCCAATCCGGAACTGATCGCCAAGCACGGCCGCGGCGACCTCAAGGCCGTGATCCGCGCCATGAATAAGGGACTGCCCTTTTACTATCTCCCCGACATGGATCACGGGCGGAAGAACTCTATCTTCATTCCGTTTTTCGGGGTGCCTGCGGCAACCGTGCCGATGGCCTGCCGACTGGCCAAGCTTACGCGCGCCAAGGTTTGCATGTGTATCGCCGAGATGACCGATAAGGGGTACGTGGTGCATATCTCTCCGGCTTGGGAGAACTACCCGACCGACGATGTCGAAGCCGATACCCGTCGCATCACGGCCGAACTCGAGAACTGGATTTTGAAGCTGCCGGATCAGTACCTCTGGTCGCATCGACGTTTTAAGACGCGCCCCGAGGGTGAACCTTCCGTTTACGAAAACTAACTATGCGATTTACAAAAATGCAGGGCGCAGGCAACGACTTCGTCATGCTCGACGCCACGCAGGAACCGTTTATGCTCACGAGCCAGCAGATCCGTGCGTTGTGCGATCGACGCTACGGCGTGGGATGCGATCAGCTGCTGGTGGTGGAAAAAAGCGAGTTGCCCGACATTGATTTCAAGTACCGCATATTTAATTGCAGCGGCGGCGAGGTCGAAATGTGCGGCAATGGCGCGCGCTGCTTTGCGGTTTTCGTGCGAGAGCTCGGCCTGACGGATAAAAAGATGATTGCCTGCGAAACGGTTAAGGGAATCATTCGTCCGCATATCGAAGACGACGGCACGGTCACAGTTGATATGGGCAGGCCCCGTTTTGAGGCTGACGACGTCGGTCTTGTCGGTGAGGGGGTGGAAACGCAAATCGAAGGCGAAGCAACGCTCTATAAAATCACGGCCGCAGGAGTTGATAACTGGGTGAGCATCGTTTCGATGGGTAATCCTCACGCCGTTCGTTTGGTTAAGGACGTTGCGACCGATATGGTCGGCGCCGTGGGCAGCGCCTTACAGGAAATGCCGGTGTTTGAGCACCAGGTTAATGCCGGATTCATGCAGGTCATCAGCCGAAAGGAAGTCAACCTTCGTGTCTACGAGCGTGGCGCAGGCGAGACGCTTGCCTGCGGGTCGGGGGCGTGCGCCGCGGTCGTCTCAGGCATTCGCCGCGGCCTTTTGGACAACGATGTGCTTGTTCACATGCGCGGCGGTGACATTCGCGTTCGCTGGAGCGGACAGGCCCAAGACTCGGTCTACTTGTCGGGTCCGGCCGTGACTGTTTTTACCGGCGAAATCGAGCTTGATCGGATCGTGTTGCCGACGGCCGGTTTCTGAGAAAGATTTTTTGATACGAATTTGAGAATCGACATGCAAGACATCGTTTTAAAGAAAGACAAAGAAAAAAGTCTGCTGCGCCGCCATCCGTGGGTCTACGACACGGCCGTTGCCAAGGCCGGACAAAAGGGCGTCAAGATTGCCGCCGGCGAAATGGTGCGCGTGGTCTCGCACGACGGCCGAGAGTTGGGCTTTGGCGGTTGGTCGCCCGCTTCCACATTGCGTGTGCGCATGTTCACCTACGCCGGAGAAGAAGCGCCGCAGCCGGGTTTTCTCACACGGCGCATCGAGAAAGCCGTTGCCGCTCGCGCATCGCTCTTGGAACGCACCAATGCCCGACGTCTGGTCTTTGCCGAAGCCGACGGCATTCCGGGGCTGGTGGCCGATATGTACGGCGACTGGGTTGTGACGCAGTTTCAGAGCGCGGCCGTACAGGCAAACAGCGAAGAGATCGTGGCCGCTTTGATGAAGTGCACGGGCGCCAGGGGCGTGTTCGATCGTTCGGATGCGGCCACCCGCAAGCGAGAAGGTCTAGAAGAGCACGTGGGCGTGCTTGCCGGAGAAGAGCCTCCTGCCATCATCGAAGTTGTAGAAGACGGCGTGAAATATGGTGTGGATGTGCGCGTGGGGCACAAGACGGGCTTTTACGTAGATCAGCGCGAAAGCCGATTGGCCGCGCAGAACATCGCCCGCGCCTTCAAGAAGGAAACCGGTCGCGGACTTCGAGCGCTTAATTGCTTCTGCTACACCGGCGGTTTTTCGCTTGCGCTGGCCGCTGGCGGCGCCGAAGAAGTGGTGAGCGTCGATTCTTCGGCCGAAGCGCTTGCCCGTGCACAGGCCAATGCCGAACTCAACGGCTTTGCCCCGGATGTGTGCAAGTGGCAGCAGGCCGACGTCTTCGACTATCTGCGCCGGGCCCGCGAAGCGGGGGACACGTACGATCTCATCATTCTGGATCCTCCCAAGTTCGCTTCGAGTCACTATCATGTGGATCGCGCCGCAAGAGCTTACAAGGACATCAATCTCAACGGTCTGCGCCTGCTTCGCGCCGGCGGTCAGCTGCTGACGTTCTCCTGTTCGGGTGCCATCGATACGGATCTTTTCCAGAAGATTGTGGCCGGTGCCGTCATTGATTCGCGACGACAGGCCTGGGCGCTGTCGCGCTTCGGTGCCGGGGTCGATCATCCGCTGCTGATGACGTTCCCCGAGGGCGAATACCTCAAGGGCTTGCACCTGAAGCTCTGCGATTGAGATTTTACGGAAGGCGCCTTTGTCGAGGCGCTTTTTCTGTTGTGATGGAAGGACAAGACAAAATGACGGAAGACTTTGATCCGATGGCCGAACCCGATATTTCGGTCACAGTGCTCACGGGCTTTCTGGGTGCCGGCAAGACGACGCTTCTGAACCGCATCCTGCAGGAAAACCACGGCCGCAAGATCGCCGTGATCGAAAACGAACTCGGCGAACAGACCATTGACAACGATTTGCTTGTGCAGGACGGCGCCGAACAGATCGTTACGATGAACAACGGCTGCATCTGCTGTACGATCCGCGGCGATCTGTCGCGCGTGCTCACGAACCTGCGCATCCAGCGTGACAAAGGCGAGATTGATTTTGATCACGTCGTCATCGAAACCACGGGTGTGGCCAATCCCGGCCCCGTCTGCCAGACCTTCTTTATGGACGATGCGGTCGCGGCCTTTTTCCGCCTCGACGGCGTGGTGACGCTTGTTGACGCCAAGCATGCCGACGAAACGATCGCCAAGGAAGAGGTGGCTCTTGATCAGATCGCTTTTGCCGACCGCATTTTCATTTCCAAGGCCGATCTGGTGAGCTCTGAAGAACTCGCTGCGCTCAAGGAGCGTCTGATTGCGATCAACCCCCGCGCCCCCATCGAAGTGGCTGACATGGGCAATGTGCCCATCGATAAGGTGATCGACATCTACGGCTTTAACATGAACGACATTTTGGATGTCGATCCGACGTTTCTTACCGGAGCACACAAGCATCATCACGGTGACGATGTGGCCGCGTTTGTCTTTACGTCCGACAAGCCGTTCGACGCGCCCCGCTTTGAGCAGTACCTACAAAGCTTGGTGGCGGTCTACGGCCCCGACATGCTGCGCTACAAGGGAGTGCTCTATCTGAAGGGGACGGATCGCCGCTGTGTGGTGCAGGGCGTGCACATGGTGTTCGGGGCTGACGTGCTCGGTCCTTGGGGGGAGAACAAACCCGAAACCAAGTTTGTGATCATCGGACGCAAATTGCCTAAAGAGGCGATTCTCAAGGGATTTGAATCCTGCCTGGCCTGAGGCCGGTTTGAAAAACGTTACAAGTCGGCGGGTACAAATAGTCATAGATTTCAAGCTTTTGTGCTATTGTGTGCGCCTTCAAAAAGCATCGGCGTTTACGCGGACTCATTTTTCACGCCGCCGGCGCTGAGACTACTTCTGTAGATCGAAAGAGTTTTATGGCAACAAAAAAGACTTTGACCGAGCAAGAGCTCTTGGCGATGTCCGACAAGGACTACATGAACGACAAGCAGCTTGAGTTTTTCCGCAACCGTCTGACGGAGATGGAAGCAGAACTGCGCCACAACGCCGGCCAGACGACTGAAAATCTGCGCGAATCGACTGTGGTGCCTGATCCGGCCGACCGTGCGACGATCGAAGAGGAACACGCACTCGAACTGCGCACTCGCGACCGCGAACGCAAGCTTCTCAAGAAGGTGCAGGCGGCCATCAAGCGCATTGACGAAGGCGAATACGGCTATTGCGAAGAAACCGGCGAACCGATCGGCGTGCGCCGTCTTCTGGCCCGCCCGACGGCTACGCTTTCTCTGGAAGCGCAGGAACGCCGCGAGATTAAGCAGAAGATGTTCGGCGACTGATACGTCGACGTCTGGTGCGGTTTTTTGGCGTCCAGGCCCGAGGAAGTTCTCGGGCTTGAGCCCTTGTGCAATTTTCTTTTGACGTCAACCGCGCAAAAACACGTAAGAGGAAGGCTCAAGCCTTCCTTTTTCGTAAGGACAAGCCGGATTTTTGAAGTAATCTGGACGGATACAAAGAGGATCTTATGGAACAGTTTCACGGAACGACCATAGTGTGTGTGCGCCGCGGTAACACCGTGACGATGGGCGGCGACGGACAGGTGACGCTCGGCAACGTTGTCTTCAAGGCAACCGCACGCAAGGTGCGCCGCATTTATCACGACCGCATTTTGGTCGGTTTTGCCGGCGCTACGGCCGATGCCTTCACACTGGTGGAGCGCTTCGAGGGCGAACTCGAAAAGCATTCGGGCAATTTGATGCGCGCGGCAGTGGAGCTAGCCAAACTGTGGCGCACCGATCGCATGTTGCGTCATCTTGAAGCCATGATGATCGTGGCCGACAAGGACGCCACGCTGGTGCTCTCGGGTAACGGCGATGTGATCGAACCCGAAGGCGGCATCGCTGCGATCGGCTCGGGCGGTAATTACGCTCTGTCGGCTGCACGAGCTCTGAAGGAACACACCGAAATGGATGCTCCTTCCATCGTCAAGGCGGCCTTGGATATCGCAGGCGACATCTGCATCTACACCAACCGCAACCAGACCATCGAAACGTTGCAAGGCTAATTTTTCCCAAGAACAGATTTTTTTCCGAGATGACCGAAACCGACCGCTCCATGCTCACGCCGCGAGAAATCGTGAGCGAACTCGACAAATACATCGTGGGTCAGAACGACGCCAAGCGCGCCGTTGCCGTGGCTCTTCGCAACCGTTGGCGCCGCAGCCGCGTGCCTGAACCGCTGCACTCCGAAATTACGCCCAAGAACATTCTGATGATCGGGCCGACCGGCGTGGGCAAGACCGAAATCGCCCGCCGCCTGGCTAAGCTCACCGATGCGCCGTTCGTCAAGACCGAAGCGACAAAATTCACCGAAGTGGGCTATGTTGGCCGCAACGTGGAATCAATCGTGCGCGATCTGATGCAGGCTGGCATCAAGCTCGTTGAAGCACAGCAGAAAAAGCGCGTGATGACGCGCGCTCGCGAACAGGCTGAGGAACGCGTGCTTGATCTTCTTCTGCCGCCGCCCGCTCCCGTCGAAGGTCAGGCGGCTCCGGTGCCCGTGGAAGGCGCCGCTCGCCGTCGCTTCCGCGAAGATCTGCGTGCCGGCCGTTTGGACGACAAGACCGTTGAAGCTGATGTGGCAAGCACCGCTCCCGTCTTCAACATGATCGGTCCGGAAGGCATGGACGATCTTGAAAACCAGTTGCAGAACGTCTTTGACAAGATCAACGCCTCGCGTCGCGAGAAAAAGCGTCTCAAGATCCGTGAAGTGATGGAGATCTATACGGACGAAGAAGCGGGCAAGTTGATCGATCACGAAGACCTCACGCGCCGCGCTATCGAAAGTGTGGAAAACAACGGCATCGTCTTTATTGACGAAATCGACAAGATCGCGGGCGGGGCCGAGCGCCACGGCTCGGGAGATGTTTCTCGCGAAGGTGTGCAACGCGATCTGCTGCCGCTCATTGAAGGCACTTCCGTGAAGACTAAGTACGGCTGGGTGAAGACCGATCACGTGCTCTTTATCTGCTCGGGTGCGTTCCACCTTTCCAAGCCGTCGGATCTGGTTCCCGAATTGCAGGGCCGTTTGCCGATTCGCGTGGAACTGAAGAGCCTTACCGAAGAAGACTTCGAGCGCATCCTTACGCAGACTGACGCTTCTGTCGTCAAGCAGTACGAAGCACTTCTGGGTGCAGACGGCGCCAAGCTCACCTTCACGCCCGAAGCGATCAAGGCGATTGCGCATTACGCCTTTGAGGTGAATGAACGAACGGAAAATATCGGTGCGCGACGTCTGTACACCGTGATGGAAAAGCTGCTTGAAGAAGTGAGCTTTGACGCGGGATGCCGCAGCGCGATGGAAGTAACCATCGACGAAGCGTACGTGCGTGAGCGTCTCGACGTGCTCGCGGGCGATCAGGATCTGTCCCGCTACGTGCTCTAACGATCGTTCCGTCTGCAAGACAGGGCCTTTGGGCTCTGTTTTGCTATGCGGGCTCGCACGGTGTTCGCAAGCCTCATCGTGCGGTATAGTTTGGCGCGCTTGCAACGGCGTTGACAAAAAAAGAAAGTATCATCAAAAGAACGCCGCGGACTTGTGTCTGTGCCCGACGGCACGCAAGTGAATTGCCTTTCGTTCGGAAGCAAATCCCCTCGGTCAAAAAAGGATGACAAACAATGCAGACTTCCGCCCCCAACACCAATTTGGTGCCCGCTTCGCTCAAAGCTGAAGTTCTTTCCGAAGCTCTTCCTTACATTCAGCGATTTCACGGCAAGACGATCGTGATCAAGTACGGCGGCAACGCCATGACGGATCCGAAACTGCAACGCGCTTTCGCGCGAGACGTGGTGCTTTTGAAACTTGTCGGCATGAACCCGGTGGTTGTGCACGGCGGCGGTCCTCAGATCAACAGTGCCTTGAATCGCGTGGGTAAGGTTAGCGAATTCGTGCAGGGCATGCGTGTCACTGATCCCGAGACGATGGAAGTTGTCGAATGGGTGTTGTGCGGTGAGGTGCAGGGCGATCTCGTGCAAATGATCAATTCCTTCGGCGGGCATGCCGTGGGTTTGACCGGCAAGGATGGCAGTCTCATTAAGGCGCGCCGCATGAAGCTGCAGGACACCAACGACCCCAACGTGTATCACGACATCGGTCAGGTGGGCTTGATCGAGGAAATCAATCCGTCGCTCGTTCAGGCGCTCGAACAGGATCACTTCATTCCGGTGATCAGTCCCATCGGCATGGGTGAAGACGGCTTGGCCTACAACATCAATGCCGACGTGGTGGCCGGAAAGATGGCCGAAACGCTTAAGGCCGAAAAACTCGTGATGCTTACCAATACGCCGGGTGTGCTCGATCGCGAGGGTAATCTTCTAAGCGGACTGACAGCCTCTGAGATCGATGCGCTCTTTAAGGACGGCACGATTTCGGGCGGTATGCTTCCCAAACTTTCTTCTGCGCTGTCGGCCGCCCGCAACGGTGTGCGCAGCGTGCACATCATTGACGGACGCGTCAATCACTGTTTACTTCTTGAAATTCTCACTCCGCAGGGGGTGGGTACGATGATTTCGGCCGATGACTGATAACAAGAAACGCCGCAACAAACCGATTGAAAACGCTGACGACGGACAGACCCGTGCGCGACTGAGTCGCGTCAAGGTCTGGCTGATCGACTGCGACGATACACTCTATGAATCTTCCCGCGGCATGTTTGCTGCCATTCATCTGCGCATGGAGTCGTTCATTGCGCAAAAGCTCGGCGTGTCGATTGAAGAAGGTCGCCGCCTTCAGCACGCCTACTGGGCGCGCTACGGTGCGACTTTTCTAGGGCTGGAAAAGCACCATGGTATTGCCCCCGAGGAGTTTTTTGAGGCCACGCACCGGTTCGATCTTTCCGAAGAAGTGCCCGAAGACTTCAGCCGCGCCAAACTGCGCGACAGTCTCAAGGCCTTAAAAGGCAAGCGCGTTTTGGTGACCAACGGTCCGGAGTGCTACATCAAGGCGCTTTTACCGCTCTTGGGCATTGCCGACCTGTTTGATGCGGTGGTAAGCGCCGATGATATGCGAGTGATGGGAACCTGGCGCTGCAAGCCTGACGAGACTCTTTTTGCCGGCTTGGCAGCGCGATTCAAGGCTCGTCCCGAGCAGTGCGGTTTTGTTGAAGACAGCCCCGTGAATCTCAAGACGGCCAAGAAACTCGGCATGGTGACGGTTTGGTGCGCGGGCTATCGCAAGCGCGAACCGCATCGCATGCAGGCGCACGCCTGGGCCGACGTTGCAGTCGATTCCCTGGTTGAGCTGGCCCGTCGCGTGCGTAACGCTCGCTCGCAGGCCGGCATGAGACCGAATTAAGGCAGGAGAGACGCAAATGCTGAAGGTGTTGAAGACTTGCTGGCGCGGGTTGGATTTTCTGAGGCGTCTGACCCTGAACCTGGTCTTTTTGCTGATTCTCGGCGCGATTGTTTTTGCTTTTTTCTACGAAAAGCCCGTGAGCGTGCCCAACAATGCCGTGCTGCTGGTGACCTTGTCGGGGCAGGTTGTCGAAGAAGACGATTTCGACGGCCAGGGAACGTTTTCCTCCATGGTCGACGGTTCGGATTCGCTTACGCGTCTGCGAGATGTGACGCGCGCTCTGGCGCTTGCGGCTGACGACAAGCGCATCGCGGCGGTGCATTTCCGCGTGCAGGATCTGCAAAAGGCTGGGTTGGCTTCCTTGCGCGAAATCGGTGCGGCGATGGATCGTGTCAAGGCCGCCGGCAAGAAGATCACCGTTTGGTCGACGGGCTACAGTCAGATTCAGTACGCGGTAGCCGCACACGCCAACGAAGTTTTCGTGCACCCGATGGGCGGCGTGATGCTCAAGGGCCTTTCGGGTACCCGTTTGTATTGGGGCAGTGCGCTTAAGGAACTGGGTGTTACGGTGCACGTCTATCGTGCAGGCGAGTATAAGAGCGCTCCGGAAGTGTTCGTGCGCTCGGCTCCTTCCAAAGAGTCGCTTGAAGCAGATCGCTTTTGGATGAAGGACATCTGGTGGCAATACACCGCCAGCATCGAGTCTTCCCGAGGCCTGATGCCGGGCATCGTCGACAAGGTGATCTCCACCTATCCGGATCTTCTTGAAAAGGCGCAGGGCGACATGAGCCGTGTGGCGCTCGATCAGAGCTTGATCGACTCGGTACATACGGCCGATGAGGTGATTGACATTTTGCGCACCCGCATGGGTTGGAAGAGTGCGACCGAAGAAAAGTTGCTCGATTACCGGCTTTACCTTGAAGCCGCTGAAACGGTGCCTTCCGGCAAACGCATCGCCGTGGTGACGATCGAGGGTGAAATCAAGGACGGCGGCGACGGCCCCGGCATGACCGGCGAGCGCGATGCCGTGCGACGTATCCGAGCCGTGCGCGAATCGCCCGATTATGCGGCGCTGGTGGTGCGCATCGATAGCCCCGGCGGCAGTCCGGTTGCGTCTGAACTCATTCGCCGTGAACTCGAACTTGTCAAGAAGGCGGGCAAGCCTGTGGTGGCAAGCTTTGGTGACTATGCTGCCAGCGGTGGCTATTGGGTGGCGCTCGGCGCCGACACGATCGTGACTGATCCGATGAGCATCACCGGCTCCATCGGTGTCTTCGGCATGATGCCGACCTTTGAAAAGGCGATCTCTCGTCTGTCGCTTGGCACGGGCGGTGTTGCAACGTCGCCATTGGCCGATGCCATGAATCCGCTCAAGTCCGTGACGCCCGAGTACGGAAAGATGATGGAACTGTCGGTGGCTCGCATCTATCGCGATTTCATTTCATTGGTCGCCAAGGGCCGCAAGATGGACGAGCAGAAGGTGGCAGCGCTTGCGCAGGGCCGCGTCTTTACCGGGCGTCAGGCGATTGATATGGGCTTGGCAGATACGTTGGGGGGTCTCGATGTTGCGCTCGCCAGAGCCGCCGAGATGGCCAACGTTCCCGGAGCGCAGGCTGAATTCATCGAGCGCGACGGATCAGGGCTTTCGGTGATGGTAATGCGTCTGATGCGCCGCGCCATGGTCGAAACAGGTTTTGCCGAAGCAATGCGTTTGACGACTCCTGCCGTGCAGGTGCTCGAGCCCGTCCAACGCCTGCGGCAGACGGTTTCCGGCAGTATGCCGCTCTATGCGCATTGTCTGTGCACGCCGCAGTAGCAAGCTTTCACGCTGCAACCATTCGGCTGTTGAGGATTCCGCAGAGTTGATCGCAATTTCGCCCGAGGGTTACCTCGGGCGAAGCGGATCTTTTTGAAGCACTGCAGAAAGACGGACTGCGATTGGAACAGGAACGCATCCCAATGTCGGTTCTCAATCGAGCGTTTGTTTCTCAGATTGACAGGCTCAGAGAAGCTTTTTGAGTGCTTCCACAACTTCAATGTCAGCCGGAAGCCAATCTACAGTGTCAAGTTCATCGCGGGTGAGCCACTTCATGGCTTCATGCTCGACCAATTCGATTTCGCCCTGCGTGATGCTCGACAGGAAGCAGTGCATCGTGAGGTGAAAGTTCGGGTAGTCGTAGTCGACCGTCGTCACGAACTTGTCGGGGTGAATCGTGACGCGCAGTTCTTCTTCAATTTCGCGCACGATCGCCTCTTCGGCGGTTTCGCCTTGCTGCACTTTGCCTCCGGGGAATTCCCAGCCGTCTTTGTATTCGCCGTAGCCGCGCTGTGTGGCAAGAATTTTGCCGTCTTTGACAATGATGGCGGCAACGACTTCAATGGTCTTCATTGTGTTGGTGTCCTCTCAATAATGGGTAGCAAGTATACGTGCTGATAAAACGGTCTCTACGAAGTGAGATAGGTGTAGATGTCGTTTCGAACCGGCACACGCAATCGGTAGTTGATCTCAAAGGCATCGGCGCCGCCGACAACCTTGACCGGTTCCGGTTCGCCCTCAGCGTCGATTTCGCCCAAGAAGTAGAACGATTTGGCCTCGGCATCGTCCTTGTTTTTTCGAACGAAAAGGTAAATGCGGTTGTCCTTGTCCTCTTCGGTGCGCTTGAAGATGTGATCGGCGTCGCTCGAATTGACTTTGCGTTTGGTCTTGGAGAGCGCCACCATATGGTTTTCCGATACGAAGTGATCTTCGTAGGCAATGGCGCCTTCGTCCTTGTTGTAGTTGACGAAAACAGGCAAGGTTCGCGACGGTTTATCGTAGAAGTAGCCGCCAATGTTCTGCGCCGTGATGTTGCGCGACCAATCGAGCATACGGCAGACGTCTTCGTAGGTGTAGCGCTCGTAAAGTTTCAGGAGCGTATTGCCGTAGCCGCCTTTGTAGGTGAGCTCGTAGCGCGTCTTGATAAATTCGGTCAGATCTTTCAGTTCCCGGGTGAGAAGGGGATTGGCGGAAAGCGTTGTCACGAACGCATCGGCGGCGCGCCACTCGCCGTCATCGTCAAGTTCGATGACAGCGCAGTCGGCATTGTCTTTCTTTTCTTTTTGCGTGCGCCAGAAGTCGCTTGTGAGGATGTGCTCACAAGACTGAAGGTGCGCCTCAGACGGACTCGAGGAAAAGCGTTGGACAAAATCGGCAACAAAAGCGGCTTTGAGTTGATCACGTTCGCCTTTGAGGATCAGTTCGATCACAACAATTTCGCTCAGACGCTGCGCATTGCCGAGCCGTTGTGTGATGTACGACAGATACTTCTGCGCGGCGGCATCCATTTCGCCGAAGTCTTCGCCGTCTTTTTCCATTTTCTTCAGGAAGCCGTAGTAAGTGCCGCAAGCGTCGAAGATCTTCATCGGATCGATCAGGCCGTGCACATCGAAGTCGAGAATTGACGGAATGCGTCCGAGCTTGAATTTAAGCAGTCGATAGGCTTCGCGTAGGCTTGACATGGTGTTGGTGCGCGCCGAGTCGATTGCTTTGTAGATGCGCTCGCGCGAGATGGCATCAAAGTGAATGCTCGAAGGACCGGACAAAACTTGCGTGCCGGTGGAGACCACGCGGCGCATGTAGTCCTTGTTGTAGGTGCGATCCCCCGAGAGCGCCACCGGAATGAGAAAGTTATTGTTGTATTCTCCGATGAAGTCCAGTATGACCACGTATTCCTTTGACTCGTGCTTGCGCAGGCCGCGGCCGATTTGCTGCACGAAGACGATGGGACTTTGCGTGGGACGAAGCAGGATGACTTGATTGACTTCGGGAATGTCGATGCCTTCGTTGAAGATGTCAACCGAGAAGATGTAGTCAAGTGCTTCATCACCACTGTCTAAGGCGAGCCGTCGGCAGGCCTCTTCGCGGGTGCTTTGCGAGTCGCTGCCGCTTAAGTGGACGGTGCGAAGACCTCGTGAGTTGAATTTCTCAGACAATAGCCGCGCTTCTTCGTTGGAGCTGCAAAAGACAAGTGCCTTGAGGCGAACACCGCTGTAGCCGTAGTAGGCGGACTGCTTGAGAATGTGTTCGACGCGATCGTCGGACGCCAGTTTTGAGAAGTCCTTGGCTTCGTAGTCTTTGTCGTTGACCGAAAGTCCGGAGATGCCGAAGTAGTGAAACGGGCACAGAAGGTCGTTGGCAAGCGCCTGCTGCAGTCGGATTTCGGTAAGGATGTTGTGACCGAACAGACCGTAGACGTCAAAGCCGTCCGGGCGCTCGGGCGTGGCTGTCATTCCGAACCACAGTTTGGGCTTGAAATGCTGCATGATTCGGTCGTAGCTCGCGGCGCCGGCGCGGTGCACTTCGTCAATGACGATCACATCGAATTCTGTCGGGGCAAACGTGCCGTCGTTGAGGTGCTTGACCATGGTTTGCATGGTTGCAAAGACAATGTCCCGATCAGTTTCCTGCTGTTGCCCGATGAAAACGCCGTATGTGTAGGACTGGCCCATGACGTGGCGGTAACTCTCAAGTGACTTGCGGGCAATCTGTTCGCGATGTACGAGAAAAAGAGCTCGTTTGGGCTGAATGGCTTTGAGGGCAAAGGCCGAAGCGTAAGTCTTGCCAGTACCGGTGGCCGAAATCAACAGACCTTTTTTGGGGACGGTGATGTCGGCGCCTGGCTCTTCTTTTCTCATGAGCGTCAGAAGATTGTCCGCGAGGCGCTTTTGCATGGCGTTTGGACGGATTTCGTGGTGGACGAGCCCGCCAGCGAGCGTCGGTTCTTGCGAGAAAAACGCTCGCCGTACCGTTTTGGTTTGTTCATACTCGATTCGGTAGTCGTCGAGTACGTCTTCGAGTGCGTGAGAGGCCGGATGTTCCCATAAGGCATCGAATTCGGTCTGAATCTGACGTGCGAATTCACCTTCGGCGGCACTCACAAGTCGTGCGTTCCATTCCTGATTGACGGTAAGTGCCGTCTGCGTGAGGTTGGAGCTGCCGACAATGATGCTGCGAAGCCGTCCTCGATCAAAGATGTAGCCCTTGGTGTGAAACCCGGTTTGTCCGGCTTCTTCGGTACGAAAGAATTTGATCTCGATGTTAGATAGTCCGGCGAGCTTCTCGAGCGCACGCGGGTCGGTGAACATCAGATAGTTCGTCGTTAGGATGCGCCCCTTGATACCTCGCGCTTCCAGTTCTTTGAACGTCTGCAGCAGTGGCGTGATGCCGCCCATCGTGATGAAGGCAACGCTGAAATCGAACTTCTGGCAGCGCAACAATTCTTGTTCGAGCACCGAAATCACTTTGGTGCCGGAGCCCGACATATCGTTAGCCAGCAATTGCGCGCGCAGATTTTGCTCCGAAGCGACCGAAGCGTCGACAAACGACGTCAAAAGTCCGTCGTGCAGACTGCGGCAGAAATTTCCATCCAAAGCCATGGCACTCGAGAAACAAGAGAAGAAAAGTCACTTCCGGCAGCATAGCCGGAGCGACCGGTGCGTGTCCAGGAATATTTCGAGATAGGGCTTTCCCGAGAGAAAGACTTGAGTAGCGGACAACTTTCATTTTTCACAACATAGCTTGCGGATTTTTGAAGTTGTCCCAGGCAAATGTTCGGAGACTTCGCAAAAAACAATAAAAACTCAAGAAGTTTTTTTAGACCCGGGAAAACCTGCCGGACAAGACTGACTAAGCGCTCAGTCTTTGCCTTTCGACTCCACACCCACAACCGGCAGCCGTTTTCCTCTAATGGAATGCTCAGTCAAGGCGTGCTGTTTGCGCTTTGATTGCGGCGTCATGACAAAAGCAGGAGAACAGGCAATGAAGTCCCTGATGACCTCAAGAAGAACGTTGATCAAGGCGACAGCGTTTAGCGGACTGGCAGCTGCAATTGACAAGACGATTCCGATCGGCTTGATTGAAGATGCTAAAGCTGCCGGGGCGGCAGCTAAAGTTGAAGCCTCTGCCGGCGGTGATACAAAAATCGTAAAGACGTGCTGCCGCGGTTGTATTCAGAATTGCGGTGTTTTGGCTCATGTCCGAAACGGTCGCGTTGTCAAGCTTGAGGGCAACCCCGAATACCCGATGTCGCATGGTGCAATCTGCGCCAAGGGCTTGTCGGGCATCAATGCGCTCTACCATCCGGAGCGCAACAAGTATCCGTTGATCCGCGTGGGCAAGCGCGGTGAAAACAAGTGGAAGCGCATTAGCTGGAAGGAAGCCATTGATACCATCGCTGAAAAGATGATGGAAGTGCGTGCCAAATACGGCGCCGAATCTGTGCTCGTAACGACGGGCGGCGGTGGCAACCCGGCCTTCCGTGGTATCCCTCGTTTTGCCAATGCGTTTGGCACCCCGAACTTTTATGAGCCGGGCTGCGCACAGTGTTATCTGCCTCGTACGCTTGCTTTCGGCATGATGTACGGCGGTCCTGATACTTCAATTGCTGACGAAAAGTCGCGCGAAATCTACAACCCCAACACGGAAATGAAGACATTGGTGCTGTGGGGTACAGATTCTTCCAACAGCAGTCCGGCCACCGGTGGCAACGCCATCGTGCGTTTGCGTGCCAAGGGCGTTCGCACGATCGTCATTGATCCGCGCTTTGTTCCGGAAGCTATGCGCGCCGATGTCTGGCTGCCGATTCGTCCGGGTACCGACGTGGCACTGATGCTGTGCTGGATTCGCTACATCATGGCCAACAAGCTCTACGACGAAGACTTCGTCATGCGTTGGACCAATTTGCCGTATCTGGTCAACGCCAAGACGAAGATGATGCTTCGAGCAAGCGACTTGGATCCTAAGGGTGATGCCAAGACCTTTACGGTTTGGGATAAGAAGACCAACAGTCCCAAGGCAATTGCTTATCCGTGGGATGATGCGCTTGATCCGGCGCTTGAGGGGACGTTTGAATACAAGGGCGTGACCTACAAGACGGGCTTTACGATGATGCGCGAGCGCAGCGAACCGTGGACGTTGGAAGCTGCAGGCAAAGAGTGCCGGCTTGATCCTGAAAAGATCAAGAAGGCCATTGAGTTGTACTGCGACGGTCCGGCCGGTATCTCTCTCGGCGTTGCGACCGACCAGACGCCCAATTCCGTGCAGGCGGCAATGGGGGCTGTCATTTTGAATGCCTTGGCTGGTAATGTGGAACGCCCCGGCGCTCTGATGCAGCGCAACCCGACGACCAATGTGGTGCCCGCCGGATCTCTGGCAACGCGTTGCTCGTATCTGCTTCCCAAGGGACAGCTCACCAAGCGTCTGGGCAGCAACGAACACAAGGGGCTTATGCAGTGGGATGCTGCGCAACCTTCGGCCGTGCTGCAAGCCATGCTCACCGGCAAACCCTATCCGATCAAGGTTTGGCTCGAGCGCTCCGGCAACAAGATGCTGCAAAACGCCAATCCTCAGAGTTGGTTGCCGGCTATGAAGAACGTCGATCTGATCGTGCACATGTTCATGTATCCGACATCGTTCTCGATGTACGCCGACATTCTGTTGCCCGCGACCGAATGGCTCGAAACGAACATGCTGGTCGAAGCGCTCAATATGGTCTTTGCGCGCCAGCCTGTGGCCCACGTTTGGGAAACCGAAGACGAAACGCTTTTCTGGTCGAAACTCATCAAGCGCTGCGCGGCACTTGGCAACGAAAACTGCAAGCGCGCGTGTGATCCGGCCTTCATGAAGGGTGATTTGGCCTACTGGGATTCGATGGAAGAACTTCTCGACGGCCGTCTGAAGAATATTGGCATGACCTGGAAGCAATTCCTGAAGGTTCAGCCTTACACCTTCATGCCGTATGAAAAGTGGAACAGCTACTACGTCTACAAGAAGGAAGATCCGAAGACGGGCAAGCCCGTGGGGTTCGGCACGCCTTCGAAGAAATTGGAACTTTACGGAGAGGTCTTTATTGAACTGGGTCGCACCGGCAAACCGTATGCCTTGGACAAGGTGCCGCCGGTGAAGAAGGACTACGATCCGTTGCCTTACTACCTGCCGCCATCCGAATTCACCGAAGAGACGCGAAAGGATTACCCGATCACGCTCACCAACGGTCGTCTGCCGATGTACCACCACGGTACGTTGCGCAATATCCCGTATCTGCGCGAGATCTATCCCGTTCCCGAAATCTGGCTCAATCCGGTTACGGCGCCCAAGTACGGCGTTACGACCGGCGACTGGGTTTGGATCGAATCCAAGCGCGGCAAAACACGCGGCAAGGTTCGCGTGACCGAAGGTATTCCGCCGGAGACGGCTTATATGGAACGTTTCTGGTTCCCCGAAACGCTCTACACGAAGACGCACGGCTGGACGGAATGCAACGTCAATGTTCTCACGAAGAACGACGCTCCCTTTAACGATATGGTCGGCACCTACACGCTGCGAGGCATTCAGGTGCGCATCAGCAAGGCCAAGGAAGGCGCACCGAAGGGAATCTGGCAGAAGCCGGAAGACTTCGCACCGTGGATGCCCAAACCCACGGATACGACGCCTAATCCGAAGCTCTAAAGGGTGACGTAGTCTGAGAGATATTCAGTCTTAAGGCATGAGGACACTGGAAGTGGCATTAGGCATTCCATTGGTGCCCTCGCCTTGAGACCGATAAAAAATACAACGGAGAACAAAGATGACCCACAAGACATTGGTTATCGATCTTGATCGCTGCATCGGCTGCTATGCCTGCGAAGTTGCCTGCAAAAATGAAAACAGCATTCCGCTGGGTGTGCACTACAACAAGGTGCTCACCATCGGACCGCTCGGAAAATTCCCAGACATCCAGCAGTATTTTCTACCGTCCGTTTGCCAAAACTGCCGTGAGGCTCCCTGTGTGAAGGTGTGCCCGACGGGGGCCACCTATCAGCGCAAGGAAGACGGTCAGGTTCTGATTGACAAGGAAAAGTGCATCGGTTGCAAGATGTGTATGGCCGCGTGCCCCTATGGTGCACGCAGCTTCAATGCGCAGGCCAAGGTGGTCGAGAAGTGCACGCTTTGCGACCATCTGCAGAAGGTGGGCGAGAAGCCCGCTTGCGTGAAGGTGTGCTGCGCAAACGCTCGCTTCTTCGGAGACATTGATGACCCCAACAGCGATGTTTCCAAGGCGATCGCAGCGGCCGGTCCCGAGAACGTGCACTCGATGCCCGATAGCGGCAACAAGCCCACGGTGCGTTACATCCTGCACAAGAAGAACGCTCCCTGGCAGCCCAATCCTCCGAAGATGCTCTGATCGGAGTTGAATATGGGTGTCGGCTTTGCCGCAGTGCTTGCGGCGGTGTTTGCCGCCGCCGCGACAGGTCTTTCGGGCGCGGTCGCCGTGCTCGAGAGACGCAGTGCGCCTGTTCCGTCGCTTACGCTGGCAAGCGCGCTGGCCTGTATCGCATTGCTGGCTTTGGCAGGCACTTCTTTGATGCAGTTGGGCAGGCCGCAATTGATATTTGCGGCCTTTTCCAATCCCGCTTCCTCGATTTTCAAGCTTGGGGTTGCATGGATCGTAGCGCTTGCGGCTTGCGCCGCCTATTTGGCGGCCATCCACCGAGCCGCATACGAGTCAACGTGCCGCAAGCTGGCGCTGATCGCTTCCGTTGCTGCCGCACTGGTACTGATGGCTCACGCAAGCAACTACGTCATGCCGTGGCGCGCTGCCTGGAATACGTGGAGCATCGTGTTGCCGTTTTTCGGCTATGCGGCGCTGATCGGGGTTGCGACAATGGGATTGGTTGGGGCCGTCCACGGCTACGCGCTCGACAGGCGGGTGAGTTTGGCTGCCGGCGGTTTTGCTGTTTTCGGACTGGCGCTTTACCTTGTCATTGTCGGCGGAACCGATGCCGTGGAGCCGACGGCCTCGCGCGTGCTGACGGGCGATCTGGCGACCTGGTTTTGGGGGCTGACCGTAGGTGCGGGCGTCGTGCTCCCATGGGGACTGACGTTGTTGGCCAGACAATCGAGAGTGGCGCTTACCGCGGCTCTGTTTGCGGCCCTAGTCGGTTGTGCGGGTTGGCAAATCGTTGTGTTGCGGCTCGGGTCGGCTGCCTGGAGTTTTTTCGCGCGATAGCGCTATTTGAATTTTGAATGAGAAAGGAAATCATGTTGACCAACCGTGACTCGCAATGCCGTGCACTTGCCGATCTTGGGAAAGTCATTGCCTCGGCTTTTGCTTTTGAAATGAAGCAGGCCTATATGGATGTGGTGATGAAAGATCGGGATGCGTGGAATTTTCACGAACGTGCGGCCAAAGGCGCAGACATGATTGCGGATTGGCTTGCAGACGGCGCAGGGGAAGATAAGGAGGAGACAGCGGCAGCTGATTTTGCCCGCGCTTTTTTGGGTGCCGGTGTTGTCAATCAGGTGGCGGCCTATCCGTTTGAGTCCGTTTACACGAGTCCGACGCGGTTGGTGATGCAGGATGCCTATGAGGCCGTGCGTCAGCTGTACCACAAGTACGGATTCGTCAAAAGCGAAGATTGTGATCTGCATGAAGACCACATTGCGTTGGAGATTCAGTTTCTGGCACATCTGAGCGGCCGCGCGGCCAAGCTTTTTGAAGAAGGTAAGGAGGCCGAAGCGTGTGATGTTCTTCGGCTGCAAAAGACGTTTATCGAAACGCACATTGAAAACTGGGTTTCGCGTTTTTGCGACGATATCCGTGCCTGCCCCGTTTCACCCTTCTACAAGGGTTGGTCATATATCCTCGAGGGCTTCGTCTTCACGCTTAAGGGTGCGATAGAAGACATGCTGCAGGAATGTCCGAGCTAAACGACAAAGCGGTCACGCGCAGACAGGTGGTGGCGGGTGCCGTCGGTGCCACGGCGTTGCTTGCCCTGGGGGCGGGCGTGCGCGGCGCGAAGGGATCAGGCGAGCTGATTCGTCCTCCGGGCAGTGTCGGCGAAGACGAATTCTTGGCGCGCTGCATTCGGTGCGACCGCTGCCGCAGCGTCTGTCATCTGAATGTGATTTCGGTGGCGGGATTTTCCGACGGGCTCATCCATGTCCGTACGCCCTTTCTTGATTTTCATCTCGGACACTGCGACTTTTGTCAGGACTGTGCTCGGGTGTGTCCGACGCATGCCATCGAAATGTTTGATCCCAAAACGGTCAAGGTGGGTGTGGCCGAACTCACCGAGCGTTGCATTGCGCTTCGAACCGGGGCTTGTCGGCTTTGTTACGACGAGTGTGAATACAAGGCCATTACGCTGGACGCCCGAAACCGTCCGGTGATTCATGCGGATAAGTGCAACGGTTGCGGTTTGTGTGTGAAGGTGTGTCCGGCTAATGTTCTGCAGTCGTTTAAGGACGGTTCACAACGGGGAGTTGTAATTCATCCGATTCACAAGGAGGCTCAAAAATGAAAAAGCCTCTGAAGTCGTCTTGGCTGCGTACGCTGATTCCCGTCGCTTTCATTTTGTTCACGGTTGTCGGAACGATCTGGCACACCGGATGGGGTACGTTGTCCTCCTTCGGTTGGAAGGAGATTGCGGCGATTTGCCCCTTGGGCGCTCTTGAAACAATGCTTGCCGAAAAGACGATTTTGCCCAGAGCGCTTGCTGCTCTGGCTGTCTTTTTCGTGCTGGTGGTGATTTTCGGGCGCTTTTTCTGCGGCTGGCTTTGTCCTGTTCCGTCCGTTTCCCGTTTGCTGCAATTTCTGAAAACGGGAGGGCGCAGACGAGAAAAGGAAGAAGATGTTGCGGAGGAAGATACGCAACGGCAGATTGTTCTGCCGGCACAGCCGACACAAGACAAGCACGCGGAAACGTGCGGCATTTCATCGTGTGCCGGCTGCTCAAGCTGCAGTGCGGGTGAAGCGGTAAAGAAAGTGGCAGCACAAAAGCGGCAGGCTGCAGACGCCGGTCCTTTGACTGTTCTTGCCGGTGCTCTGGCCTCAAGTGCCGTATTCGGCTTTCCTGTGTTCTGCTTGATCTGCCCCGTCGGTCTGACCTTTGCCGTGGTGATCGCACTTTCGCGGTTGTTCCAATTCAATGAATCGGGCTGGGAAGTTTTGATTTTTGCGGCATTTCTTGTCTTGGAACTGCTGGTGCTGCGACGTTGGTGCCGCAATTTCTGTCCGCTGGGAGCCCTAATCGGGCTGATGAGCCGATTGAATCGCCTTTTTGTGCCGCGCATCAATCCCAAAGCCTGCGTGCATGCGACGCATGGCGTGGACTGCCGCATTTGTGCGGACGCTTGTCCGGAGGGTATTGATCTCAGAAGGGGAAAATTGACGAGCGCTGACGTTTCAGTGTGCATCAAGTGCCGTGCCTGTGCCGAAGTTTGCCCTTCACGAGCAGTGAGTTTCCCGTTGCTGCCGTCGTCGCCTTTTGTCGAGACGGCTCCGATGCCGGCGCGCGGCCGAATCGAAATCGTGCCTGTCGCTGAACGTCTCGTCGGTTACGAAGAAGTCAGGCGGCCGCTCGATATTCGGGAGGCTGTCAGGCAGAGCTCGCGTTGCTTGCGATGCGGTCGATGCACCTCGGTCTGCCCTCAGGGTAACCGTGTGTCGCAGTGGATGGCTCTTCTGAGTCGGGGCGATGTGGATGGTGCGGCTCGATTGATGCTGCAGGAAGGCGCCTTGCCTGAAATCTGCGGAAGGGTTTGTCCGTCCGAACGGTTCTGCGAGCGTGTGTGCTCCATGCAGGAAGCCGAAGGCGCAGTGATGATTCCCGATATCGAACGCGCGGTGTCGCAGTATGCGCTTGACCACGGATTCAAACCCGGCATTCGTCGCGCGAGAGTGCCTGCCAAAGCAGCGGTTATCGGAGCAGGACCGGCGGGGCTGGCTTGCGCCGATTATCTGGCCAGACGCGGCGTGAATGTGACGGTTTACGACAAAGAAAGGGATATTGGCGGGCTTCTTTCCTACGGCATTCCGCCGTTTAAGCTTTCGCGAGACGTTGTTGCGCGGCGCAGAGCGCTCTTAAACGAACTGGGCGTGAAGCTGGTGATGGCAACGACATTGGGCAAGGAGCTGGACTTCGAGTCGATTCGTCGGCAAAACGATGCGGTGTTTGTGGCCACCGGCGCGGGTTGCGCCGTCGGTCTGTCACTGCCGGGAGAGGATTTGCCTGGGGTGTTGCCTGCCATGGTGCTGTTGGGAGCAGTCAGTCGTCGAGCGCTCGGTGAGTCGAACCAAATGCCGGATGTAAAAGGCAAACGCGTCGTGGTGCTCGGCGGCGGCGATACGGCGGTGGATTGCTTGCGCTGTGCGATTCGAGAAGGGGCGGCCTCGGCGACGGCTGTGGCAAGAAAGCCGAGAGAAGCACTGCGAGCTATGGTTGGCGAACTGCAACAGGCCCAAGAAGAGGGAGCAGAGATTCTTTGCGGGTTGCAGGTAGAGCGTCTCGTGTCTGCCGGCGGCATTGTGTCGGCAGTTTTGTGCAGGGATGGGGACGGAAAAGAACTCGAAGTGCCTGCGGATGTTGTCTTTGTTGCCTACGGATTTAGGCCGGAACCGATTCCCTGGTTGGCCGGCAGCGGCGTTGCATTTGATAACGCAGGCCGCATTTGCGTGGATGACAACAACGCGACGAACGTGGCCGGAATTTACGCCGGGGGTGATGCTGTGCGCGGAGCGGCTTTTGTGTCGACGGCGGTGGCCGACGGAAGACGCGCAGCGCGGGCGATTCTTCGGTATTGCTCAATTGCCTGACTGTCGGCGGGCACGGTCGAACGCAACAGTTGCGGCCATGTGCGCGAGCTTGCTGAAGTTTCGCATCCGAGTGCCGAGAGTGATCATGAACCATTCGGCAAACGCACGCAGTCTCGGGGAATTGCGCTCGTCTTCCAGACGAGTGATCAGGCACATTGTCCAGACTTCTCGCTCCCAACCTTCGAGAATGGGAACAACCGTTCTGTTTTGAAGTTCCTCGAGTACGTGGCCGGCATAGAGGTCCACGGTAATGCCCTGATGGTTGAGCAGCAATTGCTTCAAACTCATCTGGTCGTGCGTCATGAACGTGTTTTTCCAGTGAATCGGCGCGCAGTCGCCACTGACGTTGTACAGAACGTCCGTTGGGTCATGAGCCACGGTTTTAAGCAGCAGTCCGGTGTGCTCGGAAAGGTCTTCGGGGGATTTGGGGATGCCGTGTTTATTCAGGTATTCGGGTGTGGCGAACACCGGCGTGGAGGAGCTGTTGTATTGCCGAACGACGAGGCCGGAATCATCAAGCGGAAGGCGGTTAGCGACGATGGCATCAACCGTGTCTGCCCGGATCGCATCCGGATGAACTTCGGGCAGGATCGCAAATTCCACATCGGGGTGGTCGCTCGAGTAGTGCAGTAAGGCTTCGGAGAAAAATAATCTCGCAAGCTCAATGGGGGCGGCAAAGCGAATGGTGAGTTTGTCCGTCAGATGATTGCGGGTGAAGATTTCCAGATTGCGAAAACCGGTGACAAGAGGTTCGACGGACTTGACGAGTTCGGCACAGCGCGGCGTGGGTGAGATCGGACGGTGAGACTTGTCAAAGAGCGCGAAGCCGAGCTCTTCTTCAAGGTTGTGAAGAAGGCGCGAGACCTTGGGCAAATCAAGATCAAGGACAATAGCGGTGCGCGAGAGACTGCGCGTACGGGCGGCAACGACGAGCACCTCCCACGCTTCGAGGTTGTCGATGGTTTTCACGGTGGTTTCGAAATTGGGCTGATAACGAAGCTTGAAACGGTTGTTTTGGTAATGCGCCCGATTTTAGCCGAGCGAAACAGCGGTCAATTTTCAAAAAATTCAGTTTGATTGAGGGATTGTGAAATTGGTGCCGTTTCTCAGCGCTTCGACGAGCTCCGTGGCCCAACGAAGCTGCCGTTCCTTTTGCGCAGGGATCGCAATTCGAATGTGGCGCTGCGCCCAGGCGTTGGTGAGCTTTACCGCACGGGCGCGCGGGTGGGGCTGAGCTTCGAAAGCGACGCGGCTGGCAATGCCGATTCCAACACCTGCGGCGGCCATCTGAAAGAGGATTGGTTGATTGGAGACGCGAACCTTGGGAACGAGCTTGTGGCCGAGTTCTCTCGCTCTTTCGTCGACGAAACGCTGCATTTCGACGTGTTCGCTCAGGGAGACGAAGTTCTCGTTCAGACATTCGGCGAAATCCAATGCTTCACGGTGCGCCAACGGGGAATCGATGCTTACGATCACCACAAGATCGTTGCGGGCGTAGTCTATGAAAGTAACGCCCGGATAGTCGCCAACGAAGGCGCTCAGGCCGATGTCGGCTTTGTCTTCGGCAACGGCCTCGACCACGTCGCGTGAAGAACAGCGATGGTGAGAGATCGAAACGTCAGGATGTGCCTTCAAAAAACGCGCCAGCCCATCGGCCAGAAAGTTCATGGCAGCGCCGTAGTTAGAGACGATCCGAAGCGTGCCGGCCTCGCGACTCACGAAAGGCTCGAGATCGCGAAGCATGCCATCAATGTCGCGCTCAATGCGAAGAGCTCCCTGCCGCACGATTTCGCCGGCAGGCGTTACTGCCATACCCTGTGCCGATCGTGTGAAAAGAGGCACCCCCAAACTTGACTCGAGTCCTTTGATGCGGGCGCAGACGGTCGAGGGACTCAAATGCACTCGTGCAGCTCCTCGCGTGAGATTGCCTTCGTCGGCCACGGCGCGAAATGTTTTGAGATCAATTAAGGAAAAGTGCTGCATTGCGAAAGCAAAAAAGGTGCGATTCATTCGGAAATTCCGAACGTAACCTTTGAAAAAGACTGATGGATGAATTCTTTTCCTAAGCTTAACATGCCCGTAAGAAGTCCGAAATTATTAGCTCCCCAACTGATTTTGGACTTTGCCGAAAAAATTCGAGTTTCTGAGAGGGATTCGGATTTGCTAAACAATAAAGCAAGGAGAGAAAGATGAAATTCCAACGACTGACCATTTTGGCGAGTGCGGTTATTCTCGGCCTCGGTTTGTCGTCCGGCGCCTATGCGTTTTCAGCCGAAATGACGAAATCCTATTCGCAGGGAGACAAAGCCTCGTTCTTGGCGGGTGCCCACAACCAGAAGGGAATCTCTTGTCAGATGTGTCACACCACGGACAAGGTCAGTGATTCGGAAACGGAAATCAATAAGCAATGCGTGATGTGCCACGAGCCCAACGCATTGGTCAAGAAAACGGAAAAGCCGCATCAGCCCAATCCGCACAAGAGTCACTTGGGTGACGTTGAGTGCACGGCCTGCCATTCTGGCCATACGCCTTCCGTTGCGTACTGCACCAACTGTCATGATTTCCCGTCCATGAAGGATATGAAGTTCGGCAAGGGTGCCAAGCCGGCTTCTCAGTATGAAGATCTGACGAAGTACGACAACGCCAAGCCCGAACGGACGGAAACCACCGATATCCTGGTGGTCGGATCCGGTGCGGCAGGCTTTGTGGCAGCCTTTACGGCACAGGAAGCCGGTGTGAAGAACATCATCATGGTCGAAAAGATGGCGGTGCCGGGCGGCAACAGCCAGCTTGCAGCTGGCGGCATGAATGCGGCCGGCACTCCTTATCAGAAGGAAAAAGGCATTGAGGACAATGCCAAGCTGATGTTCGAAGACACGATGAAGGGCGGCAAGAACGTGAGCAACCCCGAGCTTGCAAAGATACTGGCCGAACGTTCAGCTGATTCGATCAAGTGGCTTGCCGATCGCGGTGCTGTGCTCTCGCATGTCGGCCGCGGCGGCGGTGCCTCGGCAGCTCGTATGCACGGACCTGCGGGCGGCGTTTTCGTGGGACCGTATCTTTCCAAGTTCTTCCGCGATCACGCTAAGGAAACCAATCTTGATCTGCGCTTGAACTCCAAGATGGTCAAGCTTTATACCGACGACAAGGGCAATGTGACCGGTGCGCTCATCAAAGGCAAGCATTCGGGCCTGTATCGCATCAATGCCAAGGCTGTGGTTTTGGCTACGGGCGGCATCGGCGCCAATGCTAAGCTCGTTCAGTCGCTGCGTCCGGACATCAGCGCGGATGTGAAGACGTCCAATCAGCCGGGCAGCCAGGGCGACGGCATGGTGCTCGCACAGAAGGTTGGCGCGGCTGTGGTCGATGCCAAGGAAATTCAGCTCAATCCGACATTGTTGGTCGGCAGCCCCGTGATTGTTTCCGAAACGGTGCGCGGAGCAGGTGCTGTGTTTGTGAACCGCGAAGGCAAGCGCTTTATCAGCGAACTCACCACGCGCGACGTGACGAGTGCTGCTGTGTCGAAGCAAACCGGTGGCACGGCTTTTGAAATCTTTGACGATAAGGTTCGTCAGAGTGTTAAGCAAACCGGTGCGGCTTTCGAACTGGGGCTTGCCAAGGAAGGCAAGACGCTGGCGGAACTTGCTAAGAACGCAGGCATCGATCCCAAGAACCTTGAAGCGACAATTGCTCAGTACAACAAGTACGCCGAAGCCGGCAAGGATCCCGACTTCAACCGTCCAGGTCTGAATGCCAAGCTCAAGGTCGACAAGGCTCCGTTCTACGCCATCGAAATCACGCCGGCTATCCACTACTACATGGGAGGCCTGAAGTTCAACGGCAAGACGCAGGTGATCAACACCTCCGGCAAGCCCATCGGCGGCTTGTATGCGGCCGGTGAAGTCACGGGTGGCGTGCACGGCAAGAACCGCCTTGGCGGCAACTCGATCAGTGAAACCATCACGTTCGGTCGCCTGGCCGGTGAAAACGCCGCTGCTCAGGTACTCGGCAAATAATTTGTCTCCTCAGGTGGTTTTCCGGGAAGGCAACTTCTTCGGAAAACCGCAATCTCCTTGACGGGCAAGGTGTTGTGCTTTGCCCGTATTTTCGTGGTCCGGGATGAAGGTACAATGGTCCGAACGGTGTCTTCTACGTTTGTGGACCTCTCAAATGACTTTGTCAGTCGAAGACTTTCTGCTTTCGATTCAGAAGCTGATACTTGGCAACGATCTCAACACCACCTACAAGTTGGCATTGGTGCTGGCCGTCACGAACAAGGCAGGAGAAATTCCTTTTGTAAATCATCCTGATTCGGAAGTTTTTGAGATCAGCTATCGCGAGCTGGCGCTTGAGTTTTTGCGCATCTATTGGCCACAAGCCAAAGCCTATCCGCGAGCCGACAAGAGTTCTGTTAAAGACGCTGTGTTGCGACAAAGCTTCGGCGGCAGTAATGCGCTTGTCATTTCGCTGATTCAGGCTTTTCAGGAACGGTTGTGTCCGGCAGACGCGCAATGGCTGACATTTTTGCAGGCGCAGCGTTTTGAGAAGGATTTCGATCGGCTGGTCAAGGACTGTCAGACGCGAGTTCTGAAGAAAAATCCGTTGCAGTACATGCAAGGCTACGAGTTCCTGTTTGATAAGGACGATCGTACCAATCGGATTTATGTACGTCGAGAAGTCGCAGTTTTGCTGTGTCGGTTTCAGCCGATCGTTCAGGAACTGATCTTTTCGCGGTGGGAGAAGATGCTGCGCTCAATCCGGGCCAATTCCGGCGTGCTTGGCGAGACGCCGGAATCCACGCTGCGCGACTTTCTGTTCTATCCGCATCGCTCGGAAACGCTTGCGGCCATTCGAGACGTGTTGAGGGAATCGACGCCTGCGCAGACGTGCTTTTACTGCGGTCGCAAGTTGGATTCCGGTTGCGACGTTGACCACTTTTTGCCGTACTCGCGATTCGCGCATACAAGGACATTTAACTTTGTACTGGCTTGTCCGAAGTGCAATCGCAGCAAATCGGACCGTCTTGCTGCGCCCGAGCATTTATTCCATTGGATGGATCGCAACGAAACGTATGCCGAGGCAATCATCGAGTGCAGTCGCGAGAGACTCGAAGCCGGGGCGGTGCTGGTTTCTGAAATGGCCGCACAACAATACGATCGTGCTGTAAACCGCGAGCGTTTTTGGTTACGTGCGGTTGCCGACGAGGCTCCCGAGACGCAACTGCTACAGGGTGCGGAGATTGAGGCGGTCCTCAATCGTTTGCATGACCATGCCCGTGTGATGTGTCGGTTTGGATGTCCGTGAGCAGATGCAAAACGAGGCGCATTCGTGAAGAAAGCGCCTCGTACTGCCTGCAGCAAAACTCTCGTTAACTGTGAGAGATGTTTTGTTGTGTCTTCTCGTATTTGGCCAACTTGGCTTCAAAGTCATCAAGGCAGTTGCCGACAACCTTGTGCAGAGCAATCAATGCAATCAGGTTGGGAATGACCATCAGGCCGTTGAAGAGGTCGGCCAGTGCCCACACCAGATCAACCTTGAGCGTGGCGCCGACAATGATGAAGGCGCAGACAATCACGCGATAGGGAAGGAGCGCTTTTTCAGAGAAGAGGAAGCGCACGTTCTGTTCGGCAAAGAAGTACCAGCCGATGATCGTTGAATAGGCAAAGAAGAAGAGGCAGATAGCAACAAAACTTACGCCGAACGAACCCAGCCCCACGTTGTAAGCCTTCTGAGTGAGCGCAATGCCGGTGCTCTGGAAGTCGAGTACGCCGGTCACGAGAATCACGATGCCCGTGAAGGTAACAACGATCAGGGTGGCGAAAACGCCGAAGATGGCGACGAGCCCCTGTTCGGCCGGGTGCTCAACTTTGGCAACGGCGTGAGCGTGCGGTGTGGAACCCATACCGGCTTCGTTGGAGAACAAGCCGCGGGCAACGCCGAACTGCATGGCTTTGGCAACCGTCAGACCGAGTGCGCCGCCCATAACAGCCTGAGGATCAAATGCAGCCACAAAGATCAGACGGAACGCATTGCCAAGTTCTCCGGCGTGACAAGCAATGACGTAGGAGCCGCCGATGATGTAAATGGCGGCCATGAAGGGAACGATTTTCTCAGTCACAGACGCCAAACGGGCGACGCCGCCGAAGAAAACCGCACCGGCGAGAATGGCTGTCACAATACCGGTGATGACCAGCGGAACGCCGAAAGCCGTGTGCATGGCGTTGGAAATCGAATTGGATTGCACCATGTTGCCGATGCAACCCAGAGCAATGATGATGGCGATAGAGAAGAAGACGGCCATCGGACGCCATTTTTCACCCATACCCTTGGTGATGTAGTACGCAGGACCGCCGACCACGTGGCCGTTGGCGTCTTTGCCTTTGAAGGTCTGAGCCAGCACCGCTTCGGCAAAGATGGTGGCCATACCGAAGAAGGCGGCAACCCACAGCCAGAACAAGGCGCCGGGGCCGCCCGAGACGATAGCAGTGGCCGTACCCGCAACGTTGCCGGTACCCACTTGAGCAGCGATGGCGGTAGCCAAAGCTTGGAATGAGCTCATGCCCGTTTTATCGGCACGCTTGCCAAAAAGCGTGGCGCCGCCGAACAGTAAACGCGTGGCGAGGCCGAACTTGCGTACCTGCACAAAACGAAGCTTGATGCTGTAGAAGATGCCCGTGCCGCACAGCAAGGGAATCAGGCAGAAAACGCCCCAAAGGACACTATTGATCTCACTGACGAGATGATTAAGAAAGTCCATGACGACTTTGGCTCCGAGAGTTTGATTTTGTAGCGCTCAAACGACAATAAAGCGGTGACGGCTACTTATGCGCTCTGTCCTTGTTGTTTTTTAGGCAGGAAAGAGACAGCCTAGAGTTTAGGTGCTTTATCTGCAGAGCAAATGAAAACTTGATGAAAGATCGATGGAAAGCAAACTTTCTAGTGATCTGTTTTTAGGGAAAATGTTGTGGAACGTTGCGCGAAATCAGAACGTCGGTCCGGATTGCGACGAAACACTTTGCCGACAGCGTCACAAAGTTTCTTGTACTTGGCAGACAAAAATGACGGGAATAATCACCCCTCCCGTCACAAGCAGGAAAACCCGCATTCTACCTCCTTCTACTGCTGAACTTCTATTTCTCGGTAGAAAAAGAACGCTTTACGTGGCTTTCATTGCGCGAAAAGACGCAGACTGTCATTTTTGGCAGTCGAAAAAGGCAAAAAGTGTGTTTTGTTGTTTTGAGAGCGGGGACAATTTTTGCCGCTGTATCAACGGGTTGGCGCCGAGTCATCGGCAAAGACAACAGCATATTGTGTGATTGCGATCGAACATATCGCCATATAGTATTTTTCGGACATCTAAATCAGAGGCGCCGCGCATCAGCGGTTAGCTCTTTTTTCTTGCCGGGTAATCAGTTATGTCCGTTCAGATCGATTTATCGCGCGATGCGCTTTTTGACGAGTTGGGGCTGCAACGCTTGCGCGAAAGCTATATGCGAGAAGGGGAAACATCTCCGCAGGAGCGCTACGCCTTTGTGGCGGAAAGCTTTGCGAGCAATCCCGAACATGCGCAACGTATTTATGACTATGCGAGTCGCCATTGGCTGAGTTTTTCGACGCCTGTTTTGAGCTTCGGGCGTAACAAGCGCGGTCTGCCGGTCTCGTGCTTTCTGAGCTACATGCCCGATACGGCCGAAGGGCTGGTCAATACTCTTTCCGAAGTCAACTGGCTTTCGATGCTCGGCGGTGGCGTCGGCATTCACGTGGGCATTCGCAATGCTGACGACAAAAGCGTGGGTGTCATGCCTCATCTCAAGGTCTACGATGCGGCCTGTCTTGCGTATCGTCAAGGTTCGACGCGGCGCGGGTCCTACGCGGCCTTCCTGTCGATTGATCATCCTGACATCGTTCAGTTCATTGAGATGCGCAAACCCACGGGCGACCCCAATATGCGCGCACTCAATCTGCATCATGGCATCAATATTTCCGACGCCTTCATGGAGAAGATCGAAGCGAGTATGCGTGATGCCGACTATGACGATTCGTGGGAGCTCAAACACCCGGCCACCGGTAAAGTGGTTGAAACGGTGAGTGCCCGTGATCTCTGGCAGCGTATTTTGGAAATGCGCATGCACACCGGCGAACCGTACCTGGTCTTTACCGATACGGCCAACCGCGTGTTGCCCAAGTGGCTTGCCGATCAGGGGCTCAAGATCAACGGATCGAACCTTTGCACCGAAATATTCTTGCCCACGAACGAGGAGCGTACGGCCGTCTGCTGTCTTTCGTCCGTGAATCTGGAGTATTTCGATCAATGGAAGCACGTGCCTCAGTTCATCGAGGACGTGATGGAATTTCTCGACAACGTGCTTCAATACTTCATCGATCACGCTCCGGACACGATTGCGCGTGCGAGATTGAGCGCCATGCGCGAGCGTAGTGTGGGGCTCGGTGCCATGGGCTTCCATGCCTATCTGCAGAAAAACGGCATTGCCTTTGAGAGCGTTGTCGCAAAAGTGACCAACATGGCGATGTTTCGCCACATCCGAAACGAATGCGAGCGTGCCGACAAGGTTCTGTGTGAAAAGCGCGGAGCATGTCCCGATGCGGCCGCTGCCGGCGTCAGCCGTCGTTTCAGCCACTGGATGGCCGTGGCTCCTAACGCCTCGTCGTCGTTGATCACGGGCGGCACGAGCCCGTCAATCGAACCGATTCGAGCCAACGTTTTCCGGCAGGACACGATTTCCGGCGCGCATATCGTCAAGAATCGCTTCCTCAAACGCGTTTTGGCTGAACTTGGTCTCGATACAGACGAAGTCTGGAGTGATCTGATTGCCCACGACGGCAGCGTGCAACACCGCACGGATTTGCCGCAGCAGGTCAGAGACGTATTTAAGACGGCTCAGGAAATCGATCAGCGCTGGATCATTGAACTGGCAGCTGATCGCCAGCCCTATATTGACCAGGGCCAGAGCGTCAATCTCTTCTTTGCGCCCGACGTGCCGATCGGTTATCTGCACGCCTGCCACTTTATGGCTTGGAAGAAGGGGCTGAAGTCTCTTTACTACTGCCGCAGCGACAAGCTGAGAAAAGCCGACAAGGTCGGCCAGGTTGCCGTCCGTCGGCGTCTTGAGGACGAAATTGATATGCGGGCTGTGGCCGAGGACACCGGCTGCCTTGCTTGTGAAGGATAAGAAATGCAGAAAAGCGCACTGAAACTCGCGGGCAACCGCAATTACTTCAAGCCCTTTGCCTACCCGTGGGCCTACGATGCGTTCGTTCAAAGCGAACAAATGCACTGGCTTTGGACGGAAGTGCCGATGATGGAAGACGTCAAGGACTTTCAGCTCAGGCTCACGGATTCCGAACGCGATTTTTTGACGAAGATCCTGCGGTTTTTCACGCAGGGTGACATTGACGTGTCGGGTGCCTACGTCACGACGTACTTGCCGCAGTTTCCTCAACCGGAAATCCGCATGATGCTCTCGAGCTTTGCCGGCCGAGAAGCGGTGCATATCGCGGCATACTCGCATTTGATCGAGACGCTGGGCCTGCCCGAGACCGTCTACAACGAGTTTCTGCAGTACGAGGCGATGGCCAAAAAGCACGAGTTTTTTAACGAGTGCCTGTCGGAAAACGAGCTTGCCGCCCAGATTGCCGCTTTTTCGGCCTTCACCGAAGGGATGCAGCTGTTTTCGAGCTTCGTGATGTTGCTCAACTTCCCGCGCAACGGACTACTCAAGGGCATGGGGCAGATCATTGCCTGGTCGATTGCCGACGAGACGCTGCACACCGAATCCATGACGATGCTCTTTCGTGAGTACATCAAGCAGAATCCGCAGCTCTGGAACGATGAACTCAAGGCACGCATCTACTCGATCGCCGAAACGATGGTTGACCTGGAAGATCGTTTCATTGAACTCGCCTTCGGCGTAAGCGACATGAAGCGCCTTACCAAGCAGGAAGTCAAGGATTACATCCGCTACATTGCCGATCGTCGCCTGATGGGGCTCGGCTTGAAGCCGATCTTTAAGTCGGAGAAAAATCCTCTCAACTGGGTCGACGCGATGCTAGGCGTGACGCACACCAACTTCTTTGAAAACCGCGTGGTTGACTACGCCAAAGGGGCGCTCACCGGCTCCTGGGGCGATGTATGGGGTGCTGCAGGGGCGAAGGAATAAAAGCTTTTTGACTGGGAAGAAACAAGGAACTGATTACTTCTGACGGCAGATATGTTGGTTTTCTCAACGTCTGCCGTTTTCCTTTCTTTCCGTTTGGTGAACTAACGGAAAGAAAGAAATGAGAGCAACAAGGCAAAACCGGTTCTCCTCTGTAGGTGAAGCTGAGCCAGTGAGCAACTACCGAGTCTTCTGTCGTTAGCCTGTCAATTGCCGGTCAAATTGACTGTTTTGGCAAGCTCTGCTTTGAGATATTTAGCAAGGTTCTTGTCACAGCAGTAGACGCGAGCCCCATGAACGCCGCGAGAAAGGAGCACTCGGTAACAACGGCAGATGTACTTGAGAAGATTCTTGGAGCGTTCGGCCTTGTTTTTGCCGAGACCATTTTTGCCGCCTTTGTCGTGGTAGTTATCAATGTCGGCAAACAGCATCTTCTTATCGGGGTCGTAACGCAGATCTTTTCCGATGAAAACGCCAACCCAGTCAAATTCCAAACCTTGACTGGTGTGTACGCACCCGACTTCGTTTCTTAGCATTGTGGCCGGGTCTATAGCCCATTTGTAACTGGATTTCCGATTGTTCCACGGCAATTTGACGGACCCCAAATCCACGTCGGGTACTTCACCGAGATTGTTGCCTTCTTTTGTCCAGGGCCAAGCATACCCAGCCAGAAGACGAGCTCCCGAGATAATGCTGCGGCCGGGCACAGGATTGTGCACCCCTGCAGAACGGTTTTTTTCGTTAACGAAATCAATGACTTCTTCCGGCGTATCAACGATGTCAAAATCGAATGCAGTTTTGTCCCAACCATGGGCATTTCCAGTGCTTTGAGCGTCTGCAAGACCAAGTACAACCGCAAGCCAATTAAGGAAACCCTCGGAACCCTGGCAGCGGAATTGGGCGGCAAGGTCTACCTGTTCGACCGGAACGTTGTGCTTGTCTGCTGCCTGCCGAATTGAGTCTACGGAACCGATGTCGTACGGACGCAGAGCCTGGTTATCATCAACGAAGAAAACCGAGACGCCGGCGGCTTTGACGATGTCCTCAATTTGGTTTTTGCCTCGGTACATGTTCTGATGAGAATGCAAACGATGCGCTTCGTCGCAGATCAGACAGTGGTATGGACTTTCATTGGCGAAATCGCTGTTAAATTCAGGCATATAAAAGCCCATGCTTCCGCAAAAGAGGTGTTGGGCCAGGTCTTTGCGTCGTTTCCGTTCCTGTTTGTCCTGATGGCTTCCTGCCAGCATGGAGATCATGGCTTGGCGAAATGATGAAGTTGGCGAAACGAAGCGTACATTACGGCGCTTGTCGTTTTCCCGGAACTTTCGAAGGATGTCGACCAGCAAGGTCATGGCGACAACGCTTTTACCTGTTCCCGGACCGCCTGTGATGATGACACACCGTTTCTGGTTTAAAGGTGTCTTACGAACGGCACGCATAGCGGTTTCATAGGCATTCTTTTGTTCGTCAATGAGTGTGAAAGCCTGTTTTTTGTTCTCATCAAACATGATGCCGACGGCATCTACGAGACGTTTGCTGGGAACCACTTGACCGCTTGCAAGCAGTTCCATGATCAGGTCGCCGTCGCCACGGCCAACGTGCTGAGAAATAAAGCTTCCGAGCTTGTCGCGATCGTCTCGACCAAATAGCGGAGCGCTTTCGACGAGCTCTCGATTGGGCTCGGCAGCGAGCGGATCATTGTCTGGTCCCTTGTATTTGTAGTTGTGCAAATACGCGCATGCGAAGGCATGCAGGTGATTTTTTGATACGGTATCAAGCATGTTCTCGAGAAAAACTTTGTATGACCATGCTTGATAACAGGGATGGTTGGTCTCTTCAATGCGATGCCCGGCCACGTTGGCCATCACGATTCCTGATTTTCCGGAAACGGCCTCGGCCGTGGACCACTGCTTTAGCTCGATGATGACGAAGTTCGCTGAGCCATGAACATCGTGTCCTGTGATGATGAAGTCCACACGTCTGCTGGTGGATGGCAGACGGTATTCGATTAGAACGCCGCAGTCTCGAGGGAGGTTGGCCATCATCAGCATGCTTTGCATGAATTGCAGGGAATTGGCCCAGGCTCGATATTGAGCGCTGTTTCGGGGTGCATCAGAGCTGTCTAGTCCCATGAGAAGATCTGGGATCGCTGGACTGTTCTGGTAAAAGTGGTCCAGGCTGTTCCGATAGACGATGGTCATGACGAATGGGCGATTTGCTTGAGTTTGTTGTATTTGGCGGAATTTCCGTAACTTTCTTGGACTGGGTACTTAGCGGCGTTGACTTGAATCTTTTCTCTTACCGCAGTATCAATGTCCACTCCCAAGCGATCGGCCAGGAGTAATGCATAGATGACTACGTCGCTCAATTCTTCTTTCATGGCGGCAGTTTTGCCTGCTACTTCCGTATCTTTTCCGGACCACTGAAAACACTCAAGCAGTTCGGCGGCCTCTAGGCTGAGAGAGATTGCCAAATCCTTTGGGTTGTGAAACTGCTTCCAGTTTCTCTCGTCGCGAAACTCAAGGATGCGCTGAAGTGTATCGGCACTGATGACCGGCTTGGGGGAAAGTTGTTCAGTCATGAATACGTCTCTTGCGATACGGTTTGTGATAAGGGAATCCTGCACCATAATGGTTTTTTTGACCGAAACTCAATTGTATTGCTCGCTGATGCAATCGCTGAAGTCTGTGCACGATAGGCCAATTTGAGTGACAGTTTGAAGATTTTTGCCTGGCGAGGAACAAAGGGGACTAAATTGTCTCGAGGAGTGTTTCACCCGATGAGCCTGTTATGAAGAAATTAATTGTCTTTGCTTCTTTGATAGCCGTTGCTGGCTGGGCTTGTGCGTTTACCGGTACCGTCAATGTCGGAGGTCATGTCCTCACGGCGGAGTGGTCTAAATCCCGTGCAGACGGAAAGCTGCTTGAAGGATACAGATCAACCGGTGTGTGGATGGGGAAAGATCAAACTTGGCTCTGCCTAAATTGCGTGGATTTTTCCAAGGTCTACCCGGCTGATCCGGTCGAGAGCGGAAAAGCTGTCGGGGAGGACCAAGTTGCCTACTTTTTTGTTCAATTGGATAAGCGCAATGCGGCTGTAATTTGGAGCTACATGGTTGCCCCAAAGGGTAAGTGGCTGATGAAATTGCCGAAGAAAGAAGAATCTGTGGCATCTCGTATGGAAGCCATTGAAGTTGACTGCCAGTCACGACGAATTCGGACTGTTGAGTCCTCTCTGTACAACGACTACCTTGATCGTCGACGGACAGTGCTCACGTCTAAAGATTTGGGTGAGTGGCGAAAGGTTGCACCCAGGACCTTGGGCGATAATTTCGTTGAGCTTCGTTGCAACAATCCTTCTTAAAGTGAAGGTCCATCTCTTTAACGGGCACGAGGTTGTGCGCTGGGTGAACAATTTTTAGACGCAAGTAAATGTCAAGGGACGGTGAGTATTAAGCATTCGGAAACCTGCTGTGAGGTAAAACTGACACAAATGGTTGATGCTCGAGTTCTGGGGCCACGTCGTGGTGACACGGAGGTAGAAGGGGGCGTCAATCGGGAAGCTTCCTGTTGATCCGAGTACTGTAACCACATCACTCTCGGCTTCTGGGGTGCTTTCTACGTGTTCAGGCATAATTGATCACGAGAGGATCAGATGCGTTTCCATCGATAACTCCCGCAAAAATGACGAAGCTCAGTGTTGGCGCACTGGGCTTTTGTCGTTGTTGAACCTTCATTCTGCTCAAAAGAGCTTCACTCAGGAACCAGGATTTCGGTTTTTGCTGAAAATTTTTTTCTAAGCCAAGAACAACCCAATTTGCTTGCAGGGATTTGCAAGAGACCTTCGCTACCCTCCCTATAATTTTTGCGGCAGAAAGTAAAAAACCTCCAGCAGCATCCTGCTGGAGGTTGAGATTTGGTGCCCCAAGACTGACTCGAACAGACGACCTACCGCTTACAAGGCGGTTGCTCTACCAACTGAGCTATTGAGGCAAGAAGAGCGCATTATACAGATGAAGGTCAGACTTTCGTAAAGACGGGGAAGTCCGTAGGTTCATCTTTTTTGACTTTCTTTTCAGGCGTCGGCGTCACAGGGAAGTAGGTCACCAGATTGGTGTCTTCCTTCGGATAAACGGCGGCCACTCGATTGAGCGGGATGTAGATGTTGCTGATGCTTTCGCCGAAGCGAGCCTGGAAGGAGACGGCCTCATCGTCAATCACGAAATTGTTCACGGCTTCTTCGGAAATGCAGAAAACCATGGTGTTGTCGGGATTGGCCAGATGGCGCGGCACGTCGCACGCATCATCGACTTCGACGAGCATGTAGGGCGTCTGTCCGCGGTTTTCACACCAATTGACAATGGCCTCAATCAAGTGTGGGCGGAAATCCGGACACTGCAGAGGCATGACGACCGTTTTGTTGTTCAGAGCCATGAGAGTCTCCTTGACGGAAATTAACGGCGCATCACTTTTTCAGAAGGCGTCATCGAGTCGATGAACGAATTGCGGGCAAACACCGTTTCGGCGTACTTCAGCAGCGGAGCGGCGGAGCTCGGCAGATCGATGCCGTACAGCCCAAGGCGCCAGAGCAACGGGGCCAGCGTGATATCGAGCATCGTGAATTCGTCGCCCATCAGGTACTTGTGCTTCGAAAGAATCGGAGAGAGCTGGATGAGCTGTTCGCGGATCTGTGCGCGGGCTATCATTTTGCGCTTTTCGTCGGCGTCGCGCTTTTCAAGCAGGCGTACGAAGCTGAAGAGTTCGCGTTCGAACGTGTAGATGAAAAGACGGGCGCGCGCACGCATAATGGGATCGGCCGGCATCAGCTGCGGATGCGGGAATCGTTCATCGATATACTCATTGATGATTGTGGACTGATACAGCGTCAGATCGCGTTCCATCAGGATGGGCAGTTCGCCGTAGGGATTGAGCTTGGTGATCTCGGCGGGCGGGTTGCTCGGATCAACGTCAATCACTTCAAAGTCGCCGCTTTTTTCATGAAGAACGAAACGGCAGCGGTGCGAAAAGGGGCAGGTGGCACCCGAGTACAAAACCATCATAAGTATCTAAACACCAAAAGAACGAAAAGGGGAAAACTCAGCCTAGCTGAGGAACCGAGCTTTTCGGAAATCAAAGAAGGTTGAATTTTACCGAAATCGCTTGAAAATCGCGAGAAAAATCACGTAACATACTGAATTTAAATAAAAATCAGATCGAAAGAAGGAAGGAATAATGAAAAAGTTTCTGCAGGAATTTCAGACTTTCATTTCGCGGGGTAACGTGCTTGATTTGGCAGTTGCCGTGATCATTGGCGCGGCGTTTTCCGCCATTGTCAACAGTCTGGTCAAAGACCTGATCAATCCGCTTCTGGGCTTTCTGGTGGGCAAGCCCGACTTCACCGGTCTTTTTATCGTGTTATCGGAACCTGCGGGTTACACGGGACCGCGTACCTATGAGGCGCTGACTGCCGCAGGAGCAACGGTTTTTGGCTATGGTGCATTTCTTACGGCCGTTGTGCATTTCCTGCTTCTCGCTTTCGTGATCTTCTGGCTTATCAAAGTGGTTACGGGACTGCGAGTCCGTCTGGAAGCCCTTGCCAAGGCCGACAAGGAAAAGGCAGAGGAGGAAGCGGCGGCCAAACCTCAAGTGACGCCCGAAGACATCGCGCTGCTGCGCGAAATTCGCGATCTATTGAAAGAGGCCTCTGCCAAGAAGTCCTGACAGAGGCTCAGAGAGGTTGTCTGCGTGTTGATCAAACGGGATTATCGATGTCGATGAATGTGACGTCTATGTCCGTTTCAGTGGCGATTCGTTCGCCCAGAGCGCGCACGCCGAAGCGTTCGGTAGCGTGGTGTCCGCAAGCAAAGTAGGTGATGCCGAGTTCCTTGGCCTGGTGGAAAGTGCGCTCGCTCACTTCTCCCGAAATGAAGCAGTCGCAGCCGATGGCGGCAGCCTCTTCGATCAAGTCCTGCGCTGCGCCCGTACACCAACCGATGCGTCGGATTTCACCCTGTTGCGGTCCCAAGACAAGCGGTTTGCGGTTTAAAAGAGTTTCAAGTCGGTCGGCGAGGTCCGGCACCGTTATCGCGCAGTCGCATGGTGCCGACCAGCCGTAATCGCCGAAGCGCATGTCGCCCGAAAGGCCCAGGGCTTTTCCGAGCAATGCGTTGTTGCCGATTTCTGGATGATCGTCAAGCGGCAGGTGGTAGCCAATGAGGTGCATACCGCTTTCGATCAAACGGGAGATGCGTTGGTACCGAATACCGGTGATCCGCGCTTCTTCGCCCTTCCAGAACCAGCCGTGGTGCACAAGAATGGCGTCGGCGCCTTGAGCGGCGGCCGCTTCGATGAGATCAAGCGAGGCGGTGACGCCGGTCACCAGACGTTTGACGTCGCGGCTGCCCTGCACCTGCAGGCCGTTGGGCGCGTAGTCGCGGTAAGAAGACGGATCGAGAATGCTGTCGAGCAGTTGAATCAGTTCACGAATGTGCATGTCGGGACGTGTGCCGCGAGCGATTGGCGTGAGGCCGAACGCTTGCGCGTGTTCATTCAAAGTTTGTGGAAGATGCGCTGAGCCGGCCAGCGTGACTTCGGGCGAGCAGCATTGTGGTCGTCGGCAGCGCCGTATCCGAGCGCTACGGCGTACTGGGCGTGCATGCCCTTTTCGCGCAAGCCGAGAATTTCGTCAACCTTGTCGGCGTCCCAACCTTCGATCGGCGTGGAATGAATGCCGAGCGCGGCTGCGGTGTAGAGCAGGAAGCCCTGAGCAATGTAGGCCTGCTTACCGGCCCAACAGGCGATTTCGCCGGCATCGCGATATTTGCCGACGAAGAAGCGACGACGCTGACCATTGTCAACCTTGTAGGCGGGATCCTGGTAGCGGCCGTCGGCTTCTTCCTGATCGTCCAGATCCTGCATGTAGGTTTCATCCAGATCGGTGTGAATGGCGCAGACGATCAAACGATCGGAATCCGTCACGCGGCTATGGTTGAAGTCGGCGATGGCAGGCAGAAGCTTTTCTTTGGCTTCCTTCGTGTCGGCAATGAAGAACTCCCAGGGCTGAGAGTTGACGGAAGAAGGGGCCAGGCGCAGCGACTCCAACAGCAGATCGAAATCGGCGTCGCTGATTTTGCGGGAAGCGTCGTATTTTTTGGTGGTGTGACGCTCTTGGAGCAACTTCAAGATTTCCATTTTCGGTTCGTCCTTTCAAAAGAAGACGGCGTTGCGCGCCGCCAACGCCCGAAAACAGGGTTTTAGAGCGTGGCGCAGCAAAGCCGTGGATTGTCCCCGAGGTCGCGCACCGTACGCACGGACGCAAAGCCCGTCGACCGGAAAATTGCAGCGACCAATTCTCCTTGATTGTAGCCGTGCTCAACAATGATGCTGCCGTGTTCGCGGAGATGTTTGGGCGCATCAGCCGCCAGAATTCGAATGTCGTCCAGTCCGTCGGTGCCGGACGTGAGCGCGCTGATGGGTTCAAAGCGAAGTGCCTTGAGGTGTTCGTCGTTTTCTTCGATGTAAGGAGGGTTGGAGACGATGAGATCGAATTTCTCGTCGGCAAAGGCGCTAAACCAGTTGCTTTCGACAAACGTCACTTTGGCGCCGAATGCTTCGGCGTTGCCTTTGGCGACGTTCAGGGCGTCCTTGCTTTTGTCGCAGGCCCAGACTTGAGCCTTGGGGCAGTCAAGCGCAATCGTCACGGCAATGCAGCCGCTGCCGGTGCCGAGATCAAGAATGCGGGGCGCTTCAAGATTCTGGAGAAATGCCAGAGCCTCTTCGATGAGCGTTTCGGTGTCCGGACGCGGAATGAGCGTGGCGGGCGTGACGTGAAAGGGGCGTCCCCAGAACTCTTGCGTGCCCACAATGTAGGGAATGGGTTCTCCGGCCTGGGCGCGTTGCAGATAGGAGTCAAAAAGCGAGACTTCTTCGTCCGTGAGGGAATATTCCGGATGTGCGATGAGAAATTCTTTGGGTTTGTGGATGGTTGTTGCAAGCAGCAGTCGCGCTTCCGAACGGGAAACGCGTCCTACGGCCTGAAACAAGCCCTGCGCAACTGTCGTCACGCGTTTTCTCCCATCGCGGCGAGCAGTTCGGCGCGATGTTCGTTTTGAAGCGCGGTCAGAATTTCATCAAGGTCGCCGTCCATAATCGCACCGAGCTTGTAGAGCGTCAGATTGATGCGGTGGTCGGTGACGCGGCCCTGCGGGTAGTTGTAGGTGCGAATGCGTTCGCTGCGGTCGCCGCTGCCGATTAGGCTCTTGCGAGTGCTTGCTTCTTCACTGCGGCGCTTCTCAACTTCCATGGCGTAGAGGCGGCTGGCCAGAACGCTCATGGCGCGTTCCTTGTTTTGGCGCTGGCTACGTTCGTCCTGACATTCGACTACAAGCCCCGTGGGCAAGTGCGTGATGCGGACGGCAGAGTCTGTTTTCTGCACGTGCTGGCCGCCGGCGCCGGAAGCGCGGTATACGTCAATGCGCAGATCCTGCGGATTGATCTTGACGGCTTCTACTTCGTCGGCTTCGGGCATGACGGCAACCGTACAGGCCGAAGTGTGCACGCGGCCCTGAGCTTCTGTTTCCGGCACGCGCTGCACGCGGTGGCCGCCGGACTCGAATTTCAGTCGGCTGTATGCACCTTCACCGATGATTCGGCAGATGACTTCACGGTAGCCGCCGAGATCCGAGTCGCTCTTGCTGACGATTTCCACGCGCCAACCGCTGCGTTCCGCGTAGCGCATGTACATGCGCAGCAGGTCGCCCGCAAACAGTGCCGACTCTTCGCCTCCCGTGCCGGCACGGATTTCAAGGAAAGTGTTCTTATTGTCGTCCGGGTCGCGCGGCAGAAGCAGAATTTGCAGGTCCTGTTCGAGTTCTTCGAGCTTTTTCTTGCCGGCGAGCATTTCTTCGCGGGCAAATTCGGCGACTTCGGGATCCTTGGCCATTTCTTCGGCCGTAGCGATGTCCTCGAGCGTCTGTTCGTATTCCTTGGTCTTGAGAACAACCGGTTCGATTTCGGCGCGTTCGCGCGAAAGTTCCGTGAAGCGCTTCATGTCGTCTGCTGCATCAGGTGCTGCGAGCATGGCATCGAGTTCTTCAAGACGACGGCAAAGACCGAGAAGCTTGGCGCGGATGTTTTCTTTCATGGCACAAAAAAGAACGGCCGGGTATTTCAGACGGCCAGGGAAAATTCGTATGAGGAAATCGCTAAAGAAAGCGGACGCGACTGAAATTGTACGCGTCCGTTGCTTGTCTCTGAAAAAAGAGGAATTTTAGCGAGGTCCGAAGAAGTGGCCCACAATCATCGTCATATGCTCGCGCTCTTCACTGGTCAGACCTTCGGCATTACGCAAAAGCACGGTGGGATCATGCAGAAGCTTATGCATGAAGGCTTTGCCGAAGAGGTCAATCACGACGGCTGGGTCTGCGCCCTTTTCAATCTGCTTGATTGCTTTTTGCGTCAATTCTTCTCGGGCCTTTTCCGCGCGGTTGCGGATGCGGGCGATGGCGGGCACGGCTGCACGCATCTCAAGCCATTTTTCAAAAGCCTGCACGCGCATTGAGATGATCACTTCGGCTTTGACTACAGCGGCCTTGCGGCTTTCTTTGCCGGATTCGACGACGGCGCCGAGTTCATCCATGCTGTAGACGTAGACGTCGTCCAGACGGGAGACTTCAGCTTCCACGTCGCGCGGCACGGCCAAGTCAACGATGCAGATCGGACGATGGCGACGTTCTTTGACGGCGCGCTCAATCATGCCCAAGCCGATGATGGGAAGGGCGGAAGCCGTACACGACACAATGATGTCGAAGTTGCTGATCACCTGCGGCAGGTCTTGCAGCTTCATGGCTTTGCCGTTGTAACGTGCTGCGAGGTTCTGGCCGCGTTCGAGCGAACGGTTGGCCACGGTAATTGAGCGGGGCTGCTGTGCCGAGAAATGGGCGGCACAGAGTTCGATCATTTCGCCGGCGCCAACAAACAGCACGTTTGAGTCGGACAGGTTGCCGAACAGACGCAATGACAGACGCACGGCAGCTGCGGCAAGACTCACGGAGTTGGAGCCGATGGCCGTACTCGAGCGCACTTCTTTGGCAACGGTAAACGCATCCTGGAAGAGGTGGTTGAGCATCAAGCCCAAACCCTTGACGTCACGGGCTGTCGCCACGGCTTTTTTGAATTGGCCGACGATCTGCGTTTCGCCGAGTACCATCGAGTCGATGCCCGAAACCACACGAAAGACATGACGAGCCGCTTCGCACTGTTCGTAGACGTATACATGCGGCTGAAGATCGGTCTTGCGCACGCCCTTGAGTTCTTCGATGAGCTCAAGAACGGAATCAGCGGCACGCTTGGTGTCGACTGCCGCGCAATAGATTTCCGTGCGGTTGCAGGTCGACAGAATCATGGCTTCCGTGACACCGCCGGCATCCGCGGAAGCCAAGCGGGTTTTGATGAGAGCGACGGTTTCTCCGGTATCTTCAGGACCGAAGGCAACGCGCTCACGCACCGCAAGCGGAGCGGTCTTATGGTTAAGGCCAAGACAAAGCAACTGCATGGGGTCAATAACAACGAATTCGTCTGCCGATTGAGGTTTGTTGTTTTTCTTCCCCAAGGGCGCGGTTCTTCGTATACGTCTACTGGTTGATCTTAAGATAGCGCGGATTATGCTTCAGAAATGTTTTGAAAAACTTAAGGCGGAGAGAAATTTCAGCCGGGCACTTGCAAATTTCCAAATTAGCCTATATAGTTTCGCTTCTCTGTTGGCCAGGTAGCTCAGTTGGTAGAGCAGCGGATTGAAAATCCGCGTGTCGGCGGTTCGATTCCGTCCCTGGCCACCAGTTCTGCTGAAGAACCACCCTCGCGGTGGTTTTTTTGTATCTGCCGTCTTTGAAGTGGTCTCGGATTTTTGGATGCCAATAGGATCCAAAGCATGCAGATACCACAACACATCCGACAACAGGCCTGCGAAGGACTTTTGTTTCTTTGTCCCAAGAAGCGACTGACCAAGTTCACTTTTTTGCCTTTGTGACTAGCTTTCTTACCACAGGTGTTTGTTACCTCAAGACTGAAGAGATCCGAGCGTTAAACTCCTCCCTTGATTTCCTGTCGGAGGGTATTTCATGTCCGTTTCTCTTCGCTTCAAAGCAACCGCGATTGCGGTGACTGCTTTTCTTTCATGCTCCATCGTTGCAGCTCAGCAAAAACCGACAATTTTTGTCTACGGCGACTCCAACACATTCGGCTGGGTCTACGAACCCAAGACGCAGATCGTTTCACGTCTGCCCGTTGATGAAACCTGGCCCTATTTCATGAATCGGGAGCTTGGCAATAAATACCATTTGGAAGTCGACGCACTCGGCGGCCGCACGACGGATGTCGATGAGCCGGAAAGTCCGGGCAGCGGCAAAATTCCTGGCGAGACCTATAACGGACTGACTACGTTACCTGCCGCACTCTCGGCCAATATGCCCGTTGATCTGGTTATCGTTATGCTCGGCTCCAACGATCTGAAAGCAGGGCATCATCGCGGTCCGAAAGAGATCGCGCAGGGACTGGTCAATCTCACGAATTGCATCAAAAGCGGAGAGTGGCAGCGGCGTACCGCCTATAAGCCGCCTCGTGTTCTGATTGTTTTGCCGCCGGAACTCGACGGCGACAACACGCCCTACGGGGACTTCTTTGCCGGAGCACTTGCCAAGACCAAAGCTTGGGGCCCTGTGATTGAAAAGGCAGTACGAGCTGCCGGCGCCGAGTATTTCGACGGCGGGGCTGTTGTGGGCATGCCTGATCAACCCGACAAGGTGCATTTGTCTGCACACGAGCACGAACTTCTCGGCAAAGCGGTGGCGGGCAAGGTCCGCGAAATGATGGCTCGCTGATTCGGCTGACAAAAAAAGAAAACGCACGCTCACATTTTTATGACCGTGCGTTTTTTTGTCTGAGACCAATAGTCTTTAGCTCGCGTCGGCCCAAACCTCACGGGCGATGTCACGCACAAGGCGCACCTTGGCCCATTGCTGCTCCTCGGTCATGATGTTGCCTTCTTCGGTCGACGAGAAGCCGCACTGCGGAGACAGGCACAGGCGTTCGAGCGGTACATATTTGGAAGCTTCCTGAATTCGTGCCTTGATGGCTTGTTTGTCCTCAAGTTCGGGGAATTTGCTCGTGATCAAGCCGAGTATAACCGTCTGATCTTTGATGAAGCGCAACGGTTCAAAACCGCCAGCGCGTTCCGTGTCGTATTCCAGGAAGAAACCGTCGACGCGGCAGTTGCCGAAGAGATTTTCGGCCACCGGCTCATAGCCGCCGGAGCTAAACCACGTGGAGCGGAAGTTGCCGCGGCAGATATGCATCGTCACGGTCATATCTTCAGGTTTGGCTTCAAGAATTTCGTTGATGCAGGCGACATACTTGCGGCCGACGGTGTCGACATCGATGCCGCGTGCGGCGTAGGCGGAGCGTTTTTCCTGCGAGCAAAACTCGCCCCAACTCGTGTCGTCAAACTGCAGATAACGGCAGCCTTTGGCGTAGAGCGCGAGCATGGCGTCCTTCCAGGTCTGGGCGATATCGGCAAAAAGTTTGTCGTCGTTGCCCTTGTAAAGATCAATGGCCTCATAGTTTTCTTCGCGCACGCAGCAAATCAGGTGCAGCATCGAAGGCGAAGGAATTGTGAACTTGATGGGCGCATCGCCGGCCAGAGCCTTCAGACGATCGAATGCCTCCAAAAACGGATGGTTTTCCGGAAAACGGATTCTGTCGGCAATCACGATGGTCTCGGCTTTGGGCTGATGACCTTCGAAATGCACCGACCAGGCCTCGGCTTTGACGTGACGAATACCGCCGAGAGACGCCAGAAAGTCCAAATGCCAGTATGCTCGGCGAAACTCGCCATCGGTGACGGCGCTCAAGCCGTTTTCACGTTCCTTGGCAATGAGCTTCTTGATTTCGGCGTCTTCAATGGCTGTGAGTTCTTCCTTGCTGATCTGACCGCAGGAGAATTTGACGCGGGCCTGCGCCACGGTTTTGGGACGCAGAAAGCTGCCGACGACATCGCAGCGATACGGCGGATTGACGTGAACCATAGTGGGAATCCTTCCAGAGTGAATATTGAACACAGTGCCCACATTCTGCCGAGAAAAAAGAAGGCTTGTCGCGGTAATACGACAAACCTTCTGCAGAAACACACGCTCGATTTAGTCGACCGTGGTACCGGGTGTGACGGCTTTGCGTCCGAGAGTTTCGGCCTTTTGCGCCAGGCGGACAAATGCGTCCAGCGGCAGCGCCTCGGCTCGCGCACCCGGATCTACGTCGCAGGCGGCGATTTCTTCGGCCGAAAGAAGTGCCGAGAGCGCATTGCGAATTGTCTTGCGACGTTGCGAGAAGGCGTTGGCGACGACTGAACTGAAGAGTTCAAAATCGACGGAGGGCACCTCTTCCTTGGCCTTGGGAATCATGCGCACGACCGAGCTCATTACCTTCGGCGGCGGGTTGAATGCGCCCGGCGGCACGTCAAAGAGTTTTTGCATGCGATAGCGCCACTGCAGCATCACAGACAGACGTCCGTAGGTTTTGCTGCCGTGCTGGGCCACCATGCGGTCGACCACTTCCTTTTGCAGCATGAAGTGCTGATCCTTGACGTGATCGGCGGCTTCAAGAAGTTTGAAGAGCAGGGGTGAAGAGATGTTGTATGGAAGATTTCCGACCACGCGCAGGTTGTCGTTTTTGGCCACTTGCGTCCAGTCGAGCGTGAGCGCGTCGGCTTCGATCAGACTCAGAGACTCGGGGAACGTTTCCTTGAGCCATGCGGCGAGATCGCGGTCGATTTCTACGGCACGCACTTTGCCTGCACCCGCAATCAATTCGCGGGTCAATGCTGCCTGCCCCGGGCCGATTTCGACGATGTCGTCGCCTTCAGTGGCGTTGACGGCTTTGGCGATGCGCTCGATCCAATGGCGATCGTGCAGAAAGTTCTGCCCGAAGCGTTTGCGTGCGCGATGTCCCTGAAGTCCTTCACTGGCCATAAATGTGTTCTCTGAAAGTCGTGTTGTAGGTTAACCGAGCAGGCGCTGCAGCTCGCGGATTCTCTCGCGGCGTTCCGCCATATGGTGTGCGATGGAAAGAGCGGCAAGAAGGCTTCCTTCGTGAGCTTCGCCGCTGCCGGCAATGTCCAGTGCCGTGCCGTGATCGACCGATGTGCGTACCCAAGGCAGCCCAAGCGTGATGTTGATGCCGTGCCCGAAGCCCTCGCGCTTGAGAGCGGGCAGTCCCTGGTCATGGTACATGCACACGATGCAGTCGAAATTTTTGGAGTGAGCCGGCACGAAAATCGTGTCTGCCGGCCACGGACCTGAAAATTCGGCGGAATGAACCGTAGCCTTGGCGCGTTCAATCGCAGGCGCAATGCGTTCGATTTCTTCGCGGCCCATGTGGCCGGATTCTCCCGCGTGCGGGTTTAGGCCCGTGACGGCGATGCGCGGACGCTCAATGCCGAAGTCCTGATGCAACGCATGTGCGCAAATCGCAAGCGTCTTGTCGAGCGCTTCGTCGGTGATGGCCGCGGGAATCTGTTGCAGAGGTAAGTGCGTTGTCACCAGCGCCACGCGCAGAGCCTGCTGGCTTGTGCCCGATGTGAGCATCATGACCACGCGGTCAACGCCTGCAAACTGCTGGAAAAATTCGGTGTGTCCCGTAAACGGAATGCCTGCTTCTATGATGATGCTTTTTTGCACCGGAGCCGTTACCACAGCGCTGTAGGTGCCGTCCTGAGCGCCTTGTGCGGCGCGTCGCAGGGTTTCGACGACGTAGGGGGCGTTGGCAACGTCAAGCTGCCCTGGCACGGCAGGATGCGCAAGCGGCACGTGCTCGAACTTCACCCAGTCCGGAAAGATGGAGCCAAAGCCCAGTTTCTCGGACGTCTTGATCAAAAGCTTTTTGTCGCCGATGAGCGTGACGGGTGACTTGACGCGACCGGTAAAGACCGCTTTGACGCTGATTTCCGGACCGATGCCCGCAGGCTCTCCGGTAGTGATCGCAATGCTGGAGGACATTCTCAAACCGAGGACCAAAAGCAAACGCCTGTGGCTTTCTGCTGGCTTGTGTGTCAGCCGGAAGTCCGCAGGCGTTTTGGTTGTCAGGCGCTTGAAAGCGCCGAAAAATTAGTAATCGTTGGTGCGGATTTCGACGTAGGCGCGGTCGCGCAGCTCGCGCTGCCAGTTGTATACAGCTTCGGCAAGCTTCTTTTCACGCAATTGGTTGCGGGCGTTGATGCGGCTACGTTCGGCATTAGCTTCCGCAGTACGACGTTCAAGCACCTGAATCAGGTGATAGCCGTAGGGCGTACGCACCGGTTCGGAGACTTCGCCGGGTTGCAGACGATTCATCACTGTTTCGAATTCTGGCACTGTATCGCCCGGACTCACCCAGCCGATGTCGCCGCCGCGGGTGGCGGAGTTGTCAACGGAATTCAGACGAGCGAGTGTGGCAAAGTCTGCTTCACCCGTGGTGATGCGGTGGCGAATGTCGTTCAAGCGCGTGAGCACCTGGTCTTCCGGCGTGAGGTCGGAGACGAACATCAGGATGTGGCGCACGTGGGTCTGCTCGATGGGCGTGCCGGCGAGCTTGGCCTTGACGCCGTCGCGACTGTCTTCGAGGAAAACGATGTGAACGGCACCCGAAGAGCGCACCGTCGTGATGAAGTTGCGCTGCGTGCGGTTGTTTTCAATGGCCTTCCAGAAAATGGTCGGCAGACGAGAGGCATCGCGCCATCCCAGATCACCGCCCGACAGCGCGTCTTCGGCCTTGGAGTTGGCTGCAGCCAGCGAACTGAAGTCCTCTCCGTTGCGGACGCGTTCAACCAGAGCTTCTGCTTCACGTTCAACATCGCGCGCTTCAGAGTCGGAAGCGCCCGGCGGGATCGGCAGCAGAATGTGACGCACGTGGTATTCCTGCGTGTCATTGGTCGTAAAGCCCGTTTGTTCGGCAAGGAACGCGTCGACTTCACTTTCCGGAATCGTGATCTTGCTGTCGACTTCTCGTTCGCGCAAACGTTGCGCCGTGATTTCGTCGCGCACCTGCGCGCGGAACGCGCCGAAGCTCACATCGTCGGCGCGAAGACGCTCGCGCAGCTCGTCGACGGTCATCTTGTTGTTGCGCGCGATCTGTTCGATCGAGGCGCTCACCATTTGCTCATCGACGCGAATGCCCAGTTCCTTGGCTCGCTGCTCGGTGGCCTTTTCGGTGATCATACGCTCAAGCACCTGACGGCGCAGTTCCTGCATCGGGGGCAGATTGATGTTTTGCTGACGCAGATTGATGGCGGCCTGACGCACACGGTTTTGCAGTTCGTATTCCGTGATGACGTCGTTATTGACGACGGCGGCGATGCGGTCGGCGAACTTGGATGCACCGGTCTGTTGTTCGGTCAGAGCCTGGCCTTCGGCAGCGGCAACCGGCTGCGGCTCTTCGGCCGTCGTTTCGCGAATTTGACTGCTCTGTTGAGCAAAAGCGGGCAGCGCAGCCAGAACGAGGACGGCTGCCGTCAAAGTGATTCTTTTATTGGTAGTAGTCATAGGTACCGATGGAGGTGGGCACGGGGCTGCGGGTTTGATAGCCCGGGATGCTGCGTTGCAGTTCGGAGAGCGGACTCGACCCGACTGCGCCCAGACCGGTCAATTCTAACTGCAAGAAGAAGTTCGTTTCATCATTCTTGTCTTCATCGCGAGTGTAACGTTGTGCAACAGCGCGCAGCGTCCAGCAACCCGCGTGATATTCGACGCCGGCAAGACTTTCAATGAATTTATGGTCGTAGAGCGAATAGTTCTGGCGTAACAAGGCGTAGACCTTGTCGGACAAGGGCCACTGCAAAGCAAGGTCGATTTGATCGATGTAGTCTTTGCTGTTGCGGTCTTCCTGCCAGTTGTAGCGGTAATAGAGGCCGATCACGCTCTGAGGCTTGGGTTGCCAACGAACGCCCGCGACTGCCTTCTTAAAGCTCGAGCGCTCCCAGGACCACTGACCGAAGAGCGAAGCAGAGATGGTGCGTGTCAGGCGCGCGCCGATGCTTGCAAGAAAGTCGCTCTTTTGGTTTTCCATCGAGATGCGTTCGCCTTCGCTATTGACCGTGCGATCGTTGAAGTAGTAGCGCTGACCGATCGAGGCCTGTAGCCATTCCAGACCGCTGTCGGCGTCAATGAAGCGGCTCGTGACGCTTGCCGTCACCTGATTGGTTTCGGCGATGCGATCGTAACCGGCCCAGGTATTTTCGCTGTAGAGCTGAGCAAAGTTCAGATCGGCAACGCTCGAGTCAAAGAGCGGGATCTGGCTTTGGTCGCGATACGGCGTGTAGCTGTAGAAGATGCGCGGCTCTAGCGTCTGGAGCACATCACGGTTGGCCACATTGATGTCGCGCTCAAACGTAAGGCCCGAGTCGATCGAGAACATCGGCACGGTGTAGCCCGGTGACGAGTCCGTATAGCGATCGGAGCTGTCGTGATCAAGGTCGTACTTGGTACTGATCAACTGTGCCTTGGGCGTAACAAACCACCCTGCGCCTCGAATCGGATAAGCGATCTGCTGATGGAAAACGAAGCGATCGCCGTCAATTTCGGTCGGGTGCACGAAGCGCGTGGCTTCCAAGTGCGTGGTGAGTTCAAAACCGGCGGCGTCGGCCACAAACGCATTCCAGGAGAACTGGGGCTCGCGCTCATAGGGCTTGTCGGTATCGTTGATCGTCTGGTTCTTCGTGACGCGAACGGCGGCGTTCCAGTAGGTCGACGTGTAGTTCAGCCAGTAGTCCTGCGGCAGGATGTCATCCGTGTTGTCGCGCAGACTCGTCGAAAAGTCGTCGAAGTAGTCGTCGTCGGACACGCGGTTGTAGTTGATGCCGTAGCCGAAGTTGTTCCAGCTGCCGCGAATATTGGCATGCACGCTGTAGCGCTTGTCACCGTAGTCGCTGTCGTGCGGCATGTATTCGCCGGAAATTTCGCCCTCAAGATGCTTGGTGAGGAAGCGGAATTCGTTGCCGATCATCATGCCGCGTTTGGTGATGATCTGCGGCGTGAGCGTATAGTCGTAATTCGGCGCGATGTTAAAGTAGTAGGGCACCGAAATATCAATGCCGCGCGAAGAGCTCATGCCGAACACAGGCGAGAGAAAGCCTGACTTGCGCTCGGCCGACAACGGGAACGTGAACCAGGGCGAACCCAGGACGGGCATACCGCCGAGCTTGAGAACGGCGCCCGTGCCGGTGCCCGACTGCTCGTATTCATCGAGCGTCAACTCGTCCATCTCAACCCACCAGGCCGGGTTGTCGCCTTCGCAACTCGTAAGCAGCACATCCTTGAGTTCGGTTACGTCGGCCGAGGCAAAGCGCATGCAGCGGGCTTTGCCGCGAAGGCCGCGCGGCTTGTATTCGTAGTCGACGTTTTCGGCTTCGCCTGTGCCGTCGTCGAGCTGATAGGTTGCTTCAGGTGCGTTGAGTTCAACGCCTGCGCGCGAAACCTGCGCGTCGCCTTTGACCTGCACTTCCCCGGTCTGTTGCGTATAGACGATCGTCTCACCCTTGATGACGGTTCCGGCGCGGCGCAGCTCGGCGTCGCCTGTCATTGTGAGTTCCGTTTCCGGAGACCCTTCGATCGTGTAGGCGTAGCCAATGGCGGGGGCATCCTCCGGCTTCGCGCCGGGATCGGCGAGCGTTCCGGTCCATTGATCCAGATAAGCGGCTTGCGCATCGTTTTGCGCTGGCGACTGATGGGCGGCCGATTGGGAAGGTGTATGCGGCGGGGTGCGCACTTCGGCGCTGGCAATGTTAAGCCACTCCGTTGCAGGGGCGCGCGCGTGCGCGACCTGCGCACAAAGCGCGGCCGTCACGGCGGCGACCAGAGGGAGCAGTTGCGGCTGTGAGTTCCGGGGCATTTTCAATACAGTTCGCTGTTTGGTGTTCGGATTATAGAGAGAGACGTGTTACAACCGAGGCTCAAATGGCCGAGCAGTGCGAAAAAGGCGCAATTTTTCTCTTCTTTTGACGCCGATTTGACACTTGGAGCCGCTGGGATAGCCAATGTTGCGGTCCGAGCGGCTTCTTTTCAGAGCAGTTCTGCGCCTTTTCGGCCATAATCCGCCTCACAAGTTTTCCGTGACCGCTTTTGTAAGGATAAGAGTGATGCTGACTGCGCAGGACGAACGCCTGGAGGCTCTCAGCCGTTGGCTTGAAGGCCAGACGGCTGTGACCGGACTTGATCTGACAACCGTGACGCCGGCAAGCGCCGATGCGAGTTTCCGTCGCTACTTCCGCGTACAGGGCGAGGGGGCCACTTATATCGTGATGGATGCGCCGCCCGAAAAAGAACCGATCGATTCGTTTCTCAAGGTTGATGCGCTCATGAAGAATGCGGGCTTGAACGTGCCTGAGATTCTCGTAAGCGATGCCGAGCAGGGCTTCATTCTGATGAGCGATTTGGGGCGTCAGACCTATCTTGATGTTCTCAACGAAGATAACGCGGCTCGCTTGATGGATGCGGCTACCGATGCGCTTGTGAAGTGGCAGGCGGCATCCAAGCCCGGCGTGTTGCCCGAGTATGACTATGCCGTGCTGCGTCGCGAAATCGATCTTTTCCCGGAATGGTACGTTGGCCGTCATCGCGGCTACACGCTTACCGAAAAGCAAAGCGAAATCATTGAGGGTGTCTACGAGAAGATCATTGCCTCGTGTCTGGCACAGCCCAAGGTCTTCGTGCATCGCGACTTTATGCCCCGCAACCTGATGGTTTCCGACCCGATGCCGGGCGTGCTCGACTTCCAGGATGCGCTCTACGGTCCCGTCACTTACGACATCGCTAGCCTTATGCGTGACGCTTTCATCAGTTGGGGCGAAAGCTTTGTTCTCGACATCACGATCCGCTATTGGGACAAGGCACGCAAGGCCGGCATTCCCGTGCCGCAGGACTTCGGTGAATTCTGGCGTGAAGTCGAATGGATGGGCATACAGCGTCACCTCAAGGTGCTCGGCATCTTTGCCCGCATCAACTACCGCGACGGCCGTCCGAAGTACCTTGAGGACACGCCGCGCTTCCTGCACTATGTGCGCGAAACGGCCAACCGCTATAACGAACTCAAGCCCATCAACTGGCTGCTGGATCAGTTCGAAGAGCAAAAGACCAAGGTCGGTTGGACATACTGAAAAAGACGGAGACTCTACCGATGCGCGCGATGGTGCTTGCCGCCGGCCGAGGCTCTCGGCTGCGGCCTTTGACCGATACGACTCCAAAGCCACTGCTGCAGGTGGCCGACGGCGTGCGCCTGTGTGACTGGACGCTTGCCGGACTCAAGCGCGCCGGCATCACGGACATCGTGATGAACACGGCGCATTTGCCCGAGACGTTTGAGGCGTTGCCCCAGGAGCTTGCAGCCCGCGGCCTGCATCTGGAATTGTCTCGCGAGGCCAGGACGCACGATCAGTCGCTTGAAAGTCTCGGAGGCATCGTCCGTGCGCTGCCGCTGCTTACTGACGAAGGGCGAGACATGTCGCCTGTGGTGATCGTGGCCGGAGATGTGGTGCACAACTATGACTTTTCACGTCTTTTTGCGCGCGCTCGAGAAATTGAAGCGGGCGATTACGATGTCTTTCTGGTGGCCGTACCCAATCCAAACTTCAACAGTCAGGGTGACCTGACCGTCTATGCCGATGGCAGCGTTTTGCGTGGAGAACCGCCGCGCGGACACAGTTACGGCTGCATCATGGTGGTCAATCCCAAGATCTTCGATGGGTTGAAGCCCGTGTGGTGCAAACTTTTCCCTTGGATGTGGGACTTTGCCGACAAGGGGCGTATGCGCGCCGAAGTCTTTGAGGGGTTCTGGGACAACATCGGCACGATTGAGCAGCTGCAGGCGCTACGGCGCAACACCGAGGCTCTGAAGTGGGCTTGTTTCTGATCTTAAGATAATGCCAAATGCAATCGATTGAAAACCAAATTCGCGAGCGCGTCGCCCGATTTTTGGAAGTGACGGGTGTGCGCCTTCCTCTGATGAACGCTCCGATGGCCGAAGTCGCAGGCTCCGCTTTGACCGCGGCAGTGTGCCGCGCGGGCGGCTTGGGGATTCTTGCAGGCGACGAACTTTCGCCTGAGGAGCTCGCCGAATCCATTGACGAAGTGCGTCGCCTTGTCGGAGTCAATGCGCGTTTTGCCGTGAATTTACGCGTTCCGCCTGCGAAATCGCCGACATCCGAAGATCGGGAGTGTCAGCGCAAGATGCTTTCGGCGCTCGAAGATCTGGCCGTTGACCTTGGGCTTGAAGCGGGCACACTCGAACCGTTGCCCGATTTTGACGCGCAGTTTGACGTGCTCTTGCAAAAACGAGTGCCGCTTGTGAGCGTCACCTTCGGCGGTTTGCGCGAAGAGTACGACGATCGTCTCAAGCAAGCCGGCATCGCCTGGATGGGCACGGCAGCGACCCTTCGCGAAGCCAAGGTGCTGCGCGCCGCCGGAGCAGATATGGTGGTGGTGCAGGGGGTTGAAGCCGGTGGCCCTCGTCTGAATTTCGAATCTTCGGAGGAGGAAGCAGCCATTGGTATGTCAGTTCTTGCGTCGCATGCAGCCCGCGCCACGCGTCTTCCTGTGATCGCCTCGGGCGGCATTGCCGAACCTCAGCAGGTTTATGCGGCTTTGGCAGCGGGAGCAAGTGCCGTGATGGTGGGCTCGGCTCTGTTGCGTACGCCCGAGAGCGCGGCAAGCGAATCCTTCAAGTCGGTTTTGCCATTGTTGTCGGACGTATCGATGCGTTTGACGAAGTGCTTCAACGGTCGCCTGACGCGTGTGTATCCGAGCGAGCTGGTACAGGCGCTCGACGAGGCTGGGCTTACTTACGCTCCGTATCCGTTGCAGCGTGAGGTTATGCGTCCGATTTTGAGAGCGGCCGTTCGGCAGGGGCGGGACGATTTGGCGTGCCTGCCTGCGGGTCAGTCCGCGATGCTTGCCCGTGAAGAACCTGTCGAAGCCGTTGTGCAACGACTGACAAGCTTTGTTCCGCTCTAAAAAATTTGTGAGAACCTCTTACAAACGGACTGCACAGGCCAAGTGCAAAAGTGCAGTCCTGTACAATGGCGGGGATCGTAAACGCTGGGTTTGCGACGCCGTCGGATGGCGTTGACTTTTTCTTTGTTTTCAGTGGGATGCAGATAGGGCCGTATCAGTTGGCAGGGAATTTGGTGCTCGCGCCCATGGCAGGCGTCACCGATGCGGCCTTCCGAGTGATCTGTCTCAGACATGGGGCGGCTTACGCTGTGGGTGAGATGGCCGCTTCCGGCTCGCACCTGCTTCACACCGAAATGACGCGACGCCGTTACACGTGCGACCCCCGCGAACGTTTTGCCGTGGTACAGATTTTGGGAGCCGATCCTGCTGAAATGGCAAATGCAGCGGCGCTTGCTCAGGAGTGCGGCGCGGCGATGGTTGACGTCAATTTCGGCTGTCCGGCGCGCGTGGTCTGCGGCAAAGCGTGCGGGTCGGCTGTGATGCGCGATCCGAAACTTGCCGGCGATATTCTGCGTGCGGTGGCTTCGGCAGTCACGATCCCTGTGTCGGTGAAAATGCGCACTGGGTGGGATGAGGACATGAAGACGTCCGTCGAGATTGCCAAAATGGCGCAGGATGCGGGATTTTGTCTGGTGACGGTGCACGGCAGAACGCGGGCGCAGCGCTTTACGGGAACGGTGAACCGAATCGACATTGCCGAGGTGGTGCGCGCCGTGCAGATACCGGTGATTGCCAACGGTGATGTGACAACTCCCGGAGAGGCGCTTGAGATGATGCGACAGACGCAGGCAGCCGGCGTGATGATCGGACGCGGCGCGTGCGGGAATCCGTGGCTCTTTTCGAGGGCCCAGGCGCTCATCGACGGAAAGCCCGATCCCGGAGCCCCGACGGCGCGGAACGTGCACGAGACGCTTGAGGCGCACCTTGAGGCGCTTTTTGACGGTGAAAATTTGGAAGAACCCGGCCGCGAACGCGCGCTTGTGAGGACATTTCGCAAGCACCTGCGGCATTATTTGGAAGGATTTTGCCTCCACGAGGAAGCATTGAGTGCGAAACTTGGACGGATGCTTCGAATGGAGACGCGTGAGGCGCTTTCTGGCGCCGTGACGGATTTTTTTGAAGAGGTGCCCGAGACGGCACATCGAGTCGACTAGCCATGAAGAACGCAACTGACAACACCAAGACGCAGGACCTTGAGAGCATTCTGCAGCCCGGGGTGACTGCCAACGATGCGTTCAATGAACTCGTGGTGTATCGCGTCGAAAGCTATCTGCGCGACCTTGAGGGAGTGCGCGGACTGCCGCTTTACGAAATGATTACGCAAGCCGCTGAACGTCCGTTGCTCGAATGGGCGATGCAAAGAACGAACGGCAATCAGCGCGCTGCCGCAACGCTTTTGGGAATTAACCGAAATACGCTGAGAAAGAAACTCGTCATGCACGGGTTTCCGGCCTCAGGACTTTGAAATTAGAGGAAAAACTATGCGCAAACAAGCATTGATCAGTGTTTCCGACAAAACGGGTGTCGTGGATTTTGCCAAGGGACTCGTGGCTGCGGGTTACCACATTCTGTCGACGGGCGGTACGGCCAAGCTTTTGGCAGAACAGGGCGTGCCCTGCCAGGAAGTGGCTGACTACACGGGCTTTCCGGAAATGCTCGACGGCCGCGTGAAGACGCTCGATCCGCACATCCACGCCGGCATTCTTGCTCGCCGTCCCGTGCCCGAACACATGAAGGCCATTGCCGATCACGGCATCGACCCGATCGACATCGTCTGCGTGAACCTCTACCCGTTCGAACAGACGATCGCCCGTCCGGACTGCACGTTTGAACTGGCTATCGAAAACATTGACATCGGCGGCCCGACGATGATCCGCGCCGCTGCGAAAAACCACGAATCTGTCGCCGTGATCGTCGATCCGACCGACTATGACCGCGTTCTGGCTGAAATCAACGAAAAGGGCGAAGTTTCCGCCGACACGCGTCTGGCGCTTGCCAAGAAGGTCTTCGCACACACCGCTCGCTACGACGGAGCCATCACCAACTACCTCACGAGCTTGGATGAGAATAAGGAACGCACCAAGGCCTTCCCGGACGTCTTCAACCGTCAGTGGATCAAGGCTCAGGACATGCGTTACGGCGAAAATCCGCACCAGAAGGCCGCCTTCTACCGCGAACACATCGTGGCTCCCGGTCTGCTGGCAGGTTTCCATCAGCATCAGGGCAAGGAGCTGTCCTACAACAACATCGCCGACTCGGACGCTGCCTGGGAAGCCGTTCGAAGCTTCGAGACGCCTGCCTGCGTGATCATCAAGCACGCCAATCCCTGCGGCGCTGCCATCGGCAGCAATGCCCTTGAAGCCTATCAGAAGGCCTTCCGCACCGATCCCAAGAGCGCCTTCGGCGGCATCATCGCCTTCAACCGTCCGGTTGATGAAGCCACGGCTCGTGCCATTACCGGCCAGTTCGCCGAAGTGGTGATCGCTCCCGAATTCACTCGCGAGGCTCTTGCCGTCTTTGAGGCCAAGAAGAACCTGCGCGTGCTTACGGTTGCTGCCGGCGACGCGCACAACGACTTTGAATTCAAGCGCGTGGGCGGCGGCCTTTTGGTCCAGACGCTCGATAATCGCATCTGTCCGGAATCCGCCCTGAAGGTCGTCACCAAGAAGCAGCCCACTTCGGCTCAGATCGCCGATATGATGTTCGCTTGGAACGTCGCTCGCTTCGTGAAGTCCAACACAATCGTCTATGCGCATGACGGTATGACGCTCGGCGTGGGCGCCGGCCAGATGAGCCGTGTCGACTCGGCCCGCATCGCCGCCATCAAGGCTGCCGAATCCGGTCTGTCTCTGGCGGGCAGTGCCGCAGCTTCCGACGCGTTCTTCCCGTTCCGCGACGGTCTTGACGTCATCGTCGATCAGGGTGCCACCTGCGTGATCCAGCCGGGCGGCTCGATCCGCGACGACGAAGTGATCGCTGCTGCTGACGAACGCGGCATCGTGATGGTCTTTACCGGCGAACGCCACTTCCGTCACTAAAAAATCAGATTGCGGGAAAAGGGAGGCTGTTTCACTTTTTCCCGATCTTCAAAGAAGGCCGGGCTTGCTGGTAAAACAGCCGGCTCGGCCGGACGAAAAAACGAACAATGAACTCTGACGTTTCTTTTTCCAGAAGAAGTCTGATGGCTGCCGCAGTCGCTGCGGGCGGCCTTTCCTCGCTTCCTGCCTGGGCGCAACTGCGCATCGAAATCACGGGCGTGGGTGCTAACCGCATTCCGCTTGCGCTCGAACGCTTCAACGGGTCGGCCGAGACGGGCATAGATCTGATGCAGGTTGTCAGCGCCGATCTGGCACGCACGGGGGCCTTTCAAATCATCACCGATTCGGCTGCTGAGGCCTCGCTTGAAACGAGCCTGCGTCCGCAGTTTGAACGCTGGACGGAGAAAAAGGCCAACATTCTTGCCACGGGGTCTCTTGTGAAGCTCGCTGACGGACGCTGGGATATCCGCTTCCGTCTTTTTGACCTGGTGGCGGGCTCTCAGATCGACGAATGGTACGCTCTTGCAGGAGACCGTCAGCTTCGCATGGTGAGTCACCGCATTGCCGATCGCATATACGACAAGCTCACGGGCTTGGGCGGCTTGTTTGCTTCTCGCCTAGCGTACGTTGTGCAGCACTCCAAGCAGAGCTACGAGCTGATCGTTGCCGACAGCGACGGCGCCAACGCGCTGCCTGCCTTAAAGAGCAAGGAGCCGATCATTTCGCCCGCCTGGTCGCCTGACGGCAAGCAGCTTGCCTACGTGAGCTTTGAGGCGCGCAAACCTGTGGTGTACGTGCATACGGTTGCCACCGGTCAGCGCCGTGTCGTGGCCAATTTCCGCGGCAACAATTCGGCGCCGGCGTTCAGTCACGACGGTAAGAAACTTGCTGTGGCGCTTTCGCGCGACGGTTATACACAGATCTTCTTGATCAACACGGACGGTTCGGGAGTTCAGCGTTTCTCCAAGAGTCTGGCCATCGACACTGAACCCGTGTTCTCTCCCGACGGTCAGTATCTGTACTTTACGAGCGACCGAGGGGGCAGTCCGCAGATCTATCGTCAGCCTCTGGCAGGAGGCTCTGCGCAACGCGTGACCTTCAACGGCAACTATGCGGTGAGCCCCGCGCTCAATCCGCAGGGAACGGAAATCAGCTACGTGACCCGCTCCAACGGGCGCTTCCGCATTGCTATCATGGATTTGCAGACCGGTCAGGAACGCATTCTCACCGGAAACGAATTCGACGAAAGTCCGTGCTTCTCGCCAAACGGCCGCATCATCTGCTATGCGAGCGAACGCAACAAGAAGGGCGTGCTCGGCACCGTGAGCACCGACGGAGCCGTTTCGGCCTGGCTTACCGCATCGGCCGGCGACATCCGCGAGCCGACGTGGGGGCCGTTGCTCGACTGATGAATTGTGAAGACGGACATTTTTTAGACACTTTTTTCGGAGACAAACGCATCATGCAGTTCTCTAAGATCGCCATCCGCGGTTGCGCCTTGGGTCTTGTTGCCGCCAGCATGCTTCTGGCAGGCTGTTCAAGTGTGCCTCTTGACGAATCCGCCAAGGCCGGTACCACACAGGACGATGTCGCCGCGAAGCATCGCTCGGCTTCCGGCGCCGCTCTCGACAGCAACGCCGTTTACTTTGACTTCGACAGTTACACCGTCAAGCCTGAATTCATGCCGGTGGTCGAAACCCACGCCCGCAACCTGATGGCCAATCCGTCGCGTCACGTGACGGTGGAAGGCAACACCGACAACCGCGGAAGCCGTGAATACAACCTTGCTCTCGGCCAGAAGCGCAGCGAAGCCGTCAAGCAGCGTTTGCAGCTCTTGGGCGTGCCTGCCTCGCGCATTGAAGCCGTGAGCTTCGGCCGTGAAAAGCCTCGCGCCCTGGGTGACACGGAAGAAGCTTGGGCGCAGAACCGTCGTGCCGACATCGTCTATCGTTAATCACCGACGGATCCGTTCATGCTGATGAAGAAAAATTGGTTGGCCTCTCTGGTGATTGCGCCGGTAATGCTCGCGGCCTCTTTGCCTGCGCACGCCTTGTTCGGCGATGATGAAGCCCGCAAGGCTATTCTTGATTTGCGCGAAAAGGTGGAGGCGGCTCAAAACGCGCAGTTGATGTTGCAAAACCAGATCGAAGCGCTACGCGAACAAAACGCTCGCTTGATCGGCCGCGTCGAAGAGCTCTCCAACCAGCTCACGCTGGAGCAGCGCTCCAATCGCGATCTGTACACCGATCTGGACAAGCGTATGGCCGAACTTGAACCCGCTGACGTGGAGCTCGACGGGCGTACCGTGCGCGTTTCGGCTGAGGAACGCCGTCTCTATACGCTTGCCGTATCGTCCTTTTCCCAGGGCAAGTATGAGGAAAGCGAGGCGCTTTTAAGAACGCTCACCGCCAATTATCCGCAGACCGGTTACATGCCCGCCGCGCTTTTCTGGCTTGGTAATTCGCTTTACGCTTCGGGTGAACTCAAGCAGGCGCTTGAAGTCGAAAACAAGCTTCTGAAAGAGTTTCCGAAGGATGCTCGCGTGCCGGATGCGTTGCTGACGAAGGCCGCGGCTGAAGTGGGCCTCGGGCAGCGCACCAACGCTTCCAAGACGCTTCAGAAAATCATCAAGGAGCATAAGGACGCGCCGGCAGCCAAAGTGGCCCAGGAGCGACTTAAGAGCCTTAACGCCAAAAAGAAGAAGTAAGGCAAGCCTCGATAGGAGACTCCGCCGATGGGTGCACGGGAGGAAGGTTCTCGTGCGCCCATTTGCTTTTCGTTGCGTTTCGGGCGCAGTGAGTCGGTATTTTCGCACCATAGCTGAGATACAATCGACAAAGGAGTCGGCAAAAATAGGCTTGAAAGGTTTTGTCGAGCTCTGTTTCTTGCCTGATTGAATTGCCGACTGCACAGGAATGGCGCCCTTCGGGCGCGGCTTTTTCCTGTCCTGAAGACGCCTTCAGATTTAAAACGAAAACCTCGAGCCTGAGAACAAAATGAACTACTGCAGTGATAGCGAAATGCGCGGCGTGAGTCTGTTGCGCAATCCTTGGTTTAACAAGTGCTCAACCTTCAGCGAAGAAGAACGCGACCGCTACGGTCTGCGCGGCCTGCTGCCCCCTCGCGTCTCGAGCGTTCAGGAACAGATCAGCCGCCTGGAGGAAGTGATTGCCTCCCAGCCGACGGCTCTGGGCAAGTACCTGATTTTGGACGGCATCCATTCGTCCGATGAAATCGCCTTCTTCCGTCTGGTGATCAAGAACATCGAAGAATACATGCCGCTAATCTACACGCCCACCGTCGGTGAAGCATGCCAGAAGTTCAGCCATATCTTCCGCTATGCCCGTGGTCTGTACGTTTCAATCAACGATCGCGGTCGCGTGCGCGAACTCATCAAGAACGTGCCCACGCACAATGTGGAGATGATCGTGGTGACCGACGGCCAGCGCATTCTGGGTCTCGGTGACCTGGGTATCAACGGCATGGGTATTCCCATTGGCAAGCTCGCGCTCTACACCGCTTGCGCCGGCATCAACCCGCAGCACGTGCTGCCTGTGACGCTTGATGTGGGCACCAACAACGAAAACTACCTCAACGACCCGCTCTATCTTGGCTTGCAGCAAAAGCGAGTCGACGGCGAAGAGTATTACGCACTGGTGCAGGAATTCATTGAAGCCACTCGCGAACGCTGGCCCAATGTGGTGATCCAGTTCGAGGACTTCCAGAACACGCACGCCTTTGAACTGCTCGAACGCTGGCAGGACAAGATCCCGTGCTTTAACGACGACATTCAAGGTACGGCCTCGGTGTCTGTTACCGGTCTGTACTCTGCCATGCGCGTCAAGGGCGAAAAGCTCTCCGAACAGCGCGTGCTTTTCCTGGGGGCAGGGTCGGCGGCAACGGGCATTGCTCATCTGATTGCCGACGCTATGGCCGAAGAAGGCCTGCCGCGCGAAGAAGCCTTGAAGCGCATAGCTCTGGTTGACTCCAAGGGCATGGTGAGCTCGCGTCGTTCAGACACGCTTGCTGCCAACAAGTTGCCGTTTGCGCACGATCTGCCGCTCGCGGGCAATCTTCTTGAGGCCGTCAAGGTCTTCAAGCCTACGGCTATCATCGGCGTTTCTGCTCAGCCCAAGACGTTTACAAAGGAAGTGATCGAAGAGATGAGCGCTCTGAACGAACGCCCGATCATCTTTGCACTTTCCAATCCGACCTCCAAGGCCGAATGCACGGCCGCGGAAGCGTATCAGTGGTCGGAAGGCCGCGCGATCTTCGCTTCCGGTTCGCCTTTTGCTCCGGTGAGCTGCGGAGGCAAGACATTTGTGCCGCGTCAGGGTAACAACAGCTACGTGTTCCCGGGCATCGGCCTGGGCTGCGTGATCGCTCAGCCGACAATGATCCCGACGGGCGTGTTCCTTACGGCCGCCAAGCGTTTGGCTGAGCTCGTGAGCCAGTCGGATCTTGACAATGGTTCGATGTATCCGCCGTTGAGCCAGGTGCGCGAACTGTCGGCCGAGATTGCCGCTGCCGTGGCCGCGTACCTCTACAACAAGGGACTCGCACAGGCTGAACGTCCGACCGACATTCTGGCCGCCGTGAAGGCCACGATGTGGTCACCCGAAGACCCACACTTTGTTTGTGGCGAATAATCCTTTAGAGTTACGGGTTAACGCGAAGGGGCCCCGCGCCGAAAAGCACGGGGTTTTTCGTTGAGAGCATCTCCGATCAATCTGACAAACAAAGATTCAACCATGCACATGCAATCGACATTCAAAACGATCCTCTGCAGCCTGCTTTGTGCGGGCTGCGCCTGCGTGTCTGCGCAGACGCTTCGTATTGCCACGTTGCCCGCGGCCGACTCCATCGTGCTCGATGTGGCTGTCAACGAAGGGCTCTTTAAGAAGGAAGGGCTTGACGTACAGACGGTCCCTTTCAAGAGCGCGCTTGAAGTGGGGGCTGCCATGCGTGCCGGGCAGCTTGCCGGTCATTTCGGTGACCTGATGAATGTCTTTACGCAGAACGAAACGGGAGCGGCTCAGGCCGTTGTGATCACCACGACGCACACCACTCCCGCACAGCGCGCCTTCGGCATGGTGGTTTCGCCCAAGCACGTCGACAAGATCAAGTCTCTGAACGATCTGAAGGCTACGCCCACGGCGATGAGCGCTTCGACCATCATCGACTATCTGCTCACCCGAATGCAGGAAACAGCCGGCGTCAAGCCCGAGGCGCTCAAGAACATGGAAGTGCGTCAGATTCCGATCCGCTTGCAGATGCTTTTGAGCGGCCAGATTGAAACGGCGCTCTTGCCCGAACCGCTTGTGACGGTTGTCGAAAAGAAGGGCGGTCGCGTGATTTGGGACGACACGAAACTTGATGAATCGCTTGCCGTGGTGGCGCTGCGCCAGCCCTATCTCGACGACAAGACCGTGACGGCTTTCCGCAAGGCTGTGGCCGAAGCCGCCCGCAAGATCGAAGCCGAACCCGATAAGTACCGTGCGCTCATGGTGCAAAAGCGTCTGATCCCGCAGCCCGTGGCCAAGGACTACAAGATGGTCCGCTTCTCGCTTTTCGGCCGTGAAGATGGTCTGCCGCCGCTTCCGACGGCCGAAGATGTCAAGCGTGTGGGACAATGGATGCTTCAGCGCGGCATGATCAAGAAAGTGCCGTCTTACGAGGAGGTCATCTACGTTGGAAAATAAGCGCGCGTTGTTTGCGCTTCAAGCAAAGGACTTGTCCGTGGGGCGCCGCGGACAGGCCTTGCTATCGGGCGTGAACTTCACATTGCAGCCGGGCAGTTCTCTGGCTGTGATCGGCGAGTCGGGCTGCGGCAAAACCACCCTGCTGCAGACGCTTGCTGGGGTTTTGCCTGCCGTGGCGGGAGACGTGTCGTGCCGAAGCTCGGAGAGTGCAGGCAAGCCCGTCAACGCCATTGTCTGGCAGAATCTGGCGCTTTTCCCGTGGCTCACAGTGGCCGGCAATCTGGCTTTGCCTTTGAAACTCAAGAAGGAATACGGTATAGCCGAGCGCGTGCGCGAAATGCTCGCCGAGCTTGAGCTCGAAGGCCTTGAGCGGCGTTTCCCTGCGGCGCTCTCGGGCGGACAGCGCCAGCGTCTGGCTCTCGGTCGCGCGCTCATTGCCAAGCCCGACGTGCTTTTCATGGACGAGCCGTTTTCGGCGCTCGACGCCGTTTTGCGCGAACATCTTCAGCACTTCTTAAAACAGCTGCGCGAACGTCACCCTTGCACGATGGTCTTTGTGACGCACGACATCGGTGAAGCCGTTTATCTTGGCCAACACATCATGCTTCTGGGGGCACGCCCATCGCGCGTAGCCGCCTTCGGCGCCAATCCGAGCTTTACGGACAACGCCAATGTGGATGTGCGCGGAACGGATGCCTTCTATGCCGTGCAGCGCCGCCTGCACAACGCCGTGGCGGCGGTTCGCGCGGGCCAGGAACTGCATTTAACCGATGGGGCGTGGTGAGATGAGAGAAGGAACTTTTCAAAGAGGCGCTCTTATTTTGCTGCTGCGCTACACGCTGGCGTTTTTTCTCATTGGACTTCTGTGGGAAGTCGCTTCGCGCGCTGCAGGCGAAGCGTTGCTGCCTTCTCCGGTGACGACGGCTCTTCTCTTTTTCCAGTCGTTGGCTGACCCCGTTTATATCGGGCATATGATCGTAAGCCTCAAGCGTTTGATCTACGGCCTTACGGCCGGTGCCCTTCCCGCGCTTTTTCTGGGACTTTTGCTCGGACATCTCAAAAAGGCCGATTGGCTGGGCGCGCCGCTTGTCTATACGACATTTCCGTTGCCCAAAATCGTGTTGTTGCCGGTGTTTTTTCTTTTTCTGGGTCTGGGCGACGCTTCCCGCGTTCTTTTGATTGCGCTCACGACGGGCTATCAGATGATCGTGATTGTTCGTGCGGCGGCGCTTTCGCTTGATCCCGTCTATGAGACGGCCATCACTTGTATGGGGGCGGGACGCTGGGATCGAATCCGTTACGTTTATTTGCCTGCGGCATTGCCGGCGTTTCTGACAAGTCTGAAGGTCGCCTGCGGCACGGCCGTTGCCGTTCTCTTTTTGGCCGAGAGCTTTGCTACGACCACGGGGCTGGGCTTTCTCATCATGGACGCCTGGGGTGTGGGCGATACGCTGGCGATGTTTAACGGCATTCTCGGCATGAGCGTCATCGGGCTGCTTCTCTACGCTGCCGTGTGGCTTTCCGAAGTGGTGCTTACGCCCTGGTGTCGCGCTGTGCAGCTGCACTAATCATGACCTCGAACGCCGCACAGCCCAAGCAACTCAGCCTTGCCGATTTAATGGATACCGGCAACGCGCAGGATACGACGCCGGAAGCAATTGACGGCGTAGCCTTTGCGCGTCTGTACGGTGAGCCGCTCTTTAAGGTGCCTGAGGGTTTGTACATTCCGCCCGACGCACTGCGTGTGTTTCTGGAAAGCTTCGAAGGCCCGCTGGATTTGCTCTTGTATCTCATCCGACGGCAAAAGTTCGACATCATGCAGATTCCGATGGCGATCGTTACGGAACAGTACATGAGCTATGTGGAGCTGATCCGCGAAAGCAATCTGGAACTTGCGGCCGAATATCTTGCGATGGCCGCGCATCTCATGCAGATCAAAAGCCAGTTGTTGCTTCCTGTGACGCACGCCGATACCGGCGAAGAGGTTGCTGATCCGCAGGCCGAACTTGCCCGTCGTCTGCTTGAGTATGAAAAGATGAAGATGGCGGCTGCCGAAATGGATCGCGTTCCGCGAAATGGCCGCGACTTCCTGCGAGCTTATGTGCTCATCGAACAAGCACAGATCAAACTTTTGCCCGAAGTGAGCGCTGATGATCTGAGGCTTGCCTGGGACGGCATTCTGCGCGAAGCCAATCTTAAGGGACACCACAAGGTGTCGAGGCAGGAACTTTCCGTGCGCGAATTTATGAGCGCAATTCTCAAACGCCTGTCGACGCAGCGGTTTGTGGAATTTCAGGAGCTTTTTGAGCCCGAGGCCGGCCGTTCCGTTTGCATCGTCAACTATCTCGCGCTTTTGGAGTTGGCTAAGGAAGGACTCATTCGCATCACGCAGGCCGCTCCCTTTGCGCCGATCTACGTATCTGCGGCACCGATGCGGTCTTCTGACGACACTCAGGATCTTTTCAGCTCCAGTGCTCCGACAGCGTCAGAAGCCTAAACGCTCCTCGAAGACCGATTTGGTAAAAGCTGCGGCAGCGGCGGCTGAAACGGTGCCGACCAGTATGCCGACGGCGACGTCACTGGGCCAATGCACAAAGAGGTACAGCCGTGACCAGGCGATGAGAACGGCTAGTGTCAGAAGTCCCAGGCCCCATTTGGAGTGAAAGATGCCGAAAGCAACCGCGGCGGCAAAGGAGGCTGTGGTGTGGCCGGATGGAAAAGACGGATCGGTGGGGCAGGCCATGAGCAGGTCTTCGGCGTGCAGTTCACAGGGGCGAAGGCGATCGACCATGGGCTTTAGAAGTACGTTGCAAATCAGAAACCCTGAGAAAAGCGCAATGCCTATGGTGCTGCCGACGCGACGAAACCCCGGAAAGCACAGCAGGAAAAGCCCCAGCGCGATCCAGACGAGACCCGCGTCGCCCAAGTGCGTCACGGTCTGCCAAAAGACGAGTGCTTCGTCGCCACCGAAGCTCTCGCGGATATTGCGCAAAATCTCAACTTCAAACATCGGAAATCAAAAGGCCTCGTTCGGATGCCTCAGATGCTAGGTGCGCCGACATTGCCAGGACTTAGAGTCGGCGGATTTCGATACAATTTGAGCGGTTTTGCAAAGAGATAGTTGAGGACTCCGAACGCATGGCGAGCAAATACGCGGCGCAGTACATCGAGCGCGCCAAACGGGAAGTGAAAAATTTCGAAGTGGCCTGTCGGGTGCTGCGGTTCGATCCCGAAAAGGAATCCGACTTTGATGCGATCGTCACCTCGATGGTCGGTATCGGCCAATTCGGCACAATTCGCCTCGCGCGCCGTTTCCCGTTCGTCACCAATGAAGAAGAGTTTTTGATGGTGGCGGAAGTGGGTCTTCACTTCTACTGGATGACGCTTGATTTCTGGCAAGAAATTCGACAGAAGCAAGGTGCGGCGCAGATTTTCTAGTCATTGACTGCGCCGCCGGCTGAATACGAACGATTACTCAATGTTTTGCAGTTGCTCGCGCATCTGATCAATGCAAAGCTTGAGCGCAACGGCCGCATCGGTCATTTCGATGGCGGCCGATTTGCTGCCGAGCGTGTTGGCTTCGCGGTTCATTTCCTGAGTGACGAAATCCAGGCGACGGCCGGCCGCACCGCCTTCCTTGAGAATGCGGCGCACTTCAGCAACGTGCGTGCGCAAGCGATTGATTTCTTCGGCCACATCCATTTTGAGCGCATAGAACGTCACTTCCTGACGAATGCGATCCGACACTTCTTCCGGACTGATTGAGCTCGCGTTCGAAAGCGTGGCCCCCAGTGCTTCCTGAAGGCGCTGTTCGAGCTTTTCCTTGAGATTGCGGTGAATGTCGGGAATGCGTTCGGCCACCGCTTGTACCACTTCTTCGATGGTGTCGCAGTTTTTCGAGAGAATAGTAGCAAGCGCTGCACCTTCGCGTTCACGCGAAGCGTTGAAAGCCTGCAGAGCGTCGCGCAGGATGGTCGCAACACTTGCGTTCAATTCGTCCTGATCGACCTCGGGCGAATTGAGAATACCCGGCATCTGCAGTATTTCAGATACCGACATGGGGGCGGCGTCAGGATTGACCTTGAGCACTTCCTGCTGCAGCGTGAGCACATTGGCGAGAGCTGCCGCGTTGATGCCCGCGCCTGACGTTTCGGCTTGCTTGAGGCTTGCGCGGCACTCCAGCTTGCCGCGCTTGACGGCCGCAGAGATGGCCTCGCGAACAGCGGGTTCGGTCGCTCGCAGTTCCTCGCACAGACGAAGCGTGAGGTCAAGAAAACGCGAGTTGACGCCGCGAAGTTCAACGGTCATGAAGCCGAGCGGGGTTTGGCCTTGCGCGGTCGCAAAGCCGGTCATGGAACGAATGCCGGACATAACAAAAGAGATGACAAGGACGGTTGCAAAAAAGTAAGCCGCAGGATTGGTCTTGCGGAGGCCTAATTGTAGACGCTCACCTTAGAATGCTGAATGCGGCTGCGCCGATGTGGTGCGCAGCAGGAAATTTTGAGCGAAAGAAAGGATTGACATGACACAGCGACACGACGGACGCGCCAACGACGAGATGCGCTCCATTCAGTTTGAACGAGGCTTTACCTGCCACGCCGAAGGCAGCGTTCTGGTATCGGTCGGACGAACGAAAGTGCTGTGTACGGCCAGCGTTTCGCCGACGGTACCGAAATTTCTCAACGAAAAGAACGAAGGCTGGGTGACTGCCGAGTACGGTTTGCTGCCCCGCTCAACCGGTACGCGCACTGATCGTGAAGCCGCCCGCGGTAAGCAAAGCGGCCGCACACAGGAAATCCAGCGCCTCATCGGGCGCAGTCTGCGCGGCATCGTGGACCGCACCAAGCTCGGCCGCCACACGATCACGCTTGACTGCGACGTGCTGCAGGCCGACGGCGGAACCCGCTGCGCTTCGATCACGGGCGCCTATGTGGCTCTGGTTGACGCCGTTAATTTCATGCTTGAAAAGGGCATGATCGAAGAAAATCCGATCAAGGAAGCTGTCTGCGCGATCAGCGTCGGCATGACCGATGCCGGTCCCGTGCTTGACTTGGACTACGTCGAAGACAGTACGAGCGAAACGGACATGAATGTGGTGATGACCTCAAGCGGGCGCTTTATCGAACTGCAGGGCACGGCTGAAGGTTCTCCCTTCAGTCACGAAGACCTGACGGCGATGCTAGCGCTTGCCAAGAAAGGCTGTGAAGAAATTTTGGCGGCTCAGAAGGCTGCGCTTGCTGCATAAAGACGCAACGGAGGAGAAAAGTGAAGTTGGTTCTGGCTTCGGACAATAAGGGAAAGCTACGCGAGTTCGGCGCGCTTTTTGCTGATCATGGCATTGAGGTGGTTTCCCAAGGGGCGCTCGGTGTGACGCCTTGCGAAGAGCCCTTCTGCACGTTCTTGGAAAATGCGCTTGCTAAGGCGCGCAATGCGGCCAAGACAACGGGCCTTCCTGCGATGGCCGACGACTCGGGCATTACGGCTCATGCTCTCGTGACCGAACCCGGTGTGCATTCGGCCCGCTACAGCGGGAAAAAGAGCGACGACGCGGCCAACAACGCCAAGCTGGTCGAGCGCCTATCCAAGTTTGAGGACAAGAGCGCGCACTACACCTGTGTGCTCGTAGCAGTGCGCTCGCACGACGATCCCGATCCAATCGTTTGCGAAGGCTGCTGGTACGGTGAAATTATCGCGTCTCCCAAGGGGGACGGCGGTTTCGGGTACGATCCCCATTTTTACCTGCCCGAGCAGGGGTGCACGGCAGCAGAGTTGTCTGCTGAGGAGAAGAACCGTCTGAGCCATCGCGGCAAGGCCATGCGTCTGCTGCTTACGGAAATGCAGGAGCGCTGGGGTGTCGGCCGCTGATGTCAAGCCCATTGCGCTATACGTACACTGGCCGTGGTGTGTGCGCAAGTGCCCCTATTGCGACTTCAATTCGCATGCGATCGGCTCGGGTGCGGATGAAGCCGGGTATATCCGCGCGCTTTTAAAGGACATAGATGCGGCGGTGGCACTGGCCGGTCGCAGGCCCGTTTCGAGCGTCTTTTTCGGTGGCGGTACGCCGAGCCTGATGTCGGTGGCGGGCTTTGAGACGCTTATGAACGGTTTGCGCGAGCGTCTTCCCTTTGCCGAAGACGCTGAGATTACGTTGGAAGCCAACCCGGGCACGCACGAGGCGGCCCGCTTTGCCGGTTACGTCGCAAACGGTGTTAATCGCTTTTCCATCGGTGTGCAGAGCTTTAACGATGAGAGGCTCAAGGCGCTCGGGCGCATCCATGATCGCAGGCAGGCGCTGCAAGCCGTCGAAACGGCGCTCAAACATGTCGACAACATCAATCTGGACGTGATGTATGCCCTGCCAGGGCAGTCGATGGATGGTGCCGTGGAGGATGCCCGCACGGCCGTGGCGAGCGGTGCAACGCACCTGTCCTTTTACGAGCTCACGATTGAAGAGGGAACGGCCTTTTATAAGCGAGAGCCCGCGGGACTGCCCGATAATGATACGGCTGCGGAAATGGGCGAGACGGTGGCTTCAATCCTTGCGCAAGCCGGGTTTGAGCACTACGAAGTTTCGGGCTACGCCAAGCCGGGACACCGTTGCCGTCACAATCTCAACTACTGGACATTTGGCGACTACATCGGGGTGGGAGCCGGCGCGCACGGCAAGATTACGACCAAAGGCGGCATTCTTCGCACCGAACGGCGAGCTAATCCGCAGCTATACATGGACGATGCGGCCAACGGCCGATTTGCCGCTCAGCTCAGTTTTGTGCTTGCCGAGTCTCTTCCCTTTGAATTCATGCTCAACGTTTTGCGTCTCTATGACGGTGTGCCTGTGAGCCTTTGGGAAGAGGCCACGGGGTTGTCCTTTGACGTGATCGGAAAAACGGTTGATGCGCTGCGTGGCGAAGGGCTTCTAGCCAAAGATCCTCAACGGCTTGTGTGTACGCCCCTCGGGCGCAATTGGCTCAGCACGGTGCAGGAGCGGTTCCTCGCCGACAACGAACTCTGAAGGAAGGTTTTCTCATGATCAATTGGCCAATGACGGCGGCTTTGGTCGGCAGCTTGCTTTTGTTTGGGTGCAGCACGGCACCGCAACAGGAAACGCCCCCAGAAAAGGAAACGGTGCCGCCGACGCCCGAGTCGCAAGATTTTGTCGCGGGCGACGTGCGTCTGCGTCCGGCGCAGTTTGCCGATCTGCCCGTCACGCGCGATGAAGACTGGGAACAGGCCCTCAAGGCGTTTCAGGTGTCATGCACGAACATGCAGCATCACTCGCTCTGGCGCGAGGCATGCCGCAATGCGCAAGGAATGCCTCAGGGGCTTGCCCGTGCCTTTTTCGAGGGCAATTTTGAGCTCTGGAAAGTCTCGGCCAGGGATTCGCAAAGCGGCTTTTTTATCGACAAGGGGCTCATGACGGGCTATTTCGAGCCCATTTTGCGCGCTAGCCGCGTGCGTCATGGCATCTATCAGTACCCGATCTACGGCGTGCCCGACGACCTCATCACGGTGGAGCTCGATTCGATTCACCCTCAGTTAAAGGGGCTGCGGCTGCGCGGCAAGTTGCAGGGCCGCAAGCTAGTTCCTTACGACGATCGCAAGGGCATCGCCTCTCGCAAGGATCTGGAGAAAAAGCATGTGATCTGCTGGGCCGACGACCCCGTGGAGGCGTTCTTTCTGCAGATCCAGGGATCCGGGCGCGTGTTGCTTGACAACGGTTCGCTCCTTCGTATCGGCTACGCGGATCAAAATGGGCATCCCTACAGAAGCCTGGGCGCCTGGCTGATTGAAAATGCGGGACTGACGCGTGATGAAATGAGTATGCAACGCATCAAGCAGTGGGTAAGAGACAATCCACAGCGCCGGCAGGAGCTTTTGAACGCCAACCCAAACTTCGTTTTCTTTGCCGAGCGCACGGGCTACTCCGACGATCAGGGACCGGTGGGCGCTCAGGGCGTGCCGCTTACGCCTCTGGCTTCCGTTGCGGTTGATCGGCGCTACTGGAAACTCGGAGTGCCCTTTGTGACGGCCGCAAGCCAGAGCATGCCCGCGATGCAGTTTGTTCGTCCAGTAATTGCTCAGGATACGGGAGGCGCCATCAAGGGCGTGCTGCGCTTTGACTACTTCTGGGGACTCGGAAACGAGGCGGGCAATCGCGCAGGTAGCCAAAAAAGCGACGTGAGCGCCTGGGTGATGGTACCCAAGGGACAGAGCCCTGCGGCGGTTTTCTCGCAGAGGCTTTGAAAACGGCCAAAGCGGCCCCATATATGCACCGAAGCGACCGTTATAATGGCACCACTTTGACACTGAAGCACGGCCAACGAATTGATTTGCCGTGCTTTTTCGGGAGACAGATTGAGATATGACTGAAGAGAACACCCAACTGCAGAATCCTTCCCCGGAAGAAGCGCCCGAACCGCTGGTCTTTACGGACGCCTGCGTGGCGAAGGTGAAGGAGCTGCTTGCTGCCGAAGAAGATCCCAACATGCCTCTGCGCGTTTTTGTGCAGGGCGGCGGTTGCCAGGGCTTCCAGTACGGTTTCCAGTTTGAAGAAAAGGCGGCGGAAGACGACGAAATCATTGAGCGCGACGGCGTGACTTTCCTCGTTGATTCGCTTTCCATGCAGTACCTGGTCGGTGCCGAAATCGACTTCAAGGAAGATCTCGAAGGCTCGCAGTTTGTGATCCGCAATCCCAATGCGGTGACGTCCTGCTCCTGCGGCTCGTCCTTCTCGGTTTAAGGCTCATTGAGGCGTCCGAACGACGCCGCGGCCTAACACGAAAAAGCTCTCCGATGCGGGAGCTTTTTTGTTAACTGCTGAGTTTTAGTCCTATCGGCGCAAAAGTTTTTATCCAATTTGCGCGTTTCAAAAGGTTGCATCTCCTTTCAAGGCGTTGCCGTCTTAGAATAAGCAAATCAAAACTCGTAGGTGCTGCGTTTTATGGAAAGCAGCCCGCTTAAGGAGAGATATTCATGACCCTTCTGTCTTGGATTGCCGTCGCAGTAATCTTCGTGACCATTTGGGCATTGATCAAGCGTTGGGAAACGCGACTGGTGCTGATTGCCGCCGGTCTTTTCCTGTGCATCATCAGTCTTGACCCGATGATGGGTTTGAACCAGTTTGCCAAGTCGATGACGAACAATTCGCTCATCATGGCAATCTGCGGTTCGATGGGCTTTGCCTTTACGGCTACTTACACGCAGTGCGACCGCTCGCTCGTGCACTACCTGGCCGCTCCGATTCGCGGCTTGGGCCTTTTCCTGGTCCCTGTCTCGACAGTGATCACGTTCTTCGTGAACATCGCCATTCCGTCGGCCGCGGGCTGCGCCGCCGCCGTGGGCTCCACGCTGATTCCGCTGATGCTGCGCGCGGGCATTAAGCCTGCCGCCGCTGCTGCCGCCGTTTTGGCCGGCACGATCGGCTCTTATCTCTCGCCGGGTACCTCGCACAACCCGTTCGTCGCCAAGATGGCCGGCATGGACGTGATGGAATTCATCGGCACGCACACCTACTACTCGCTGATGTGCGGCGCCATTCTGGTGGTCGGCACGGCCGTGGTCTGTTTCTTGATGGGCGACGGCAAGGGCGATACGAACGCCCAGGTTGACGAAACCAAGATCAAGAACGAAGACTTCACGCCGAATCCTCTCAAGGCTCTCGTGCCGCTCGTTCCGATCACGATTCTGGTCGTCGGCAACATGTGGGTTCCCGCCATCAAGATGGGCGTTGCTCAGGCTATGTTGATCGGTGCGATCTGCGCCCTGCTCGTTTCGCTCAGCAACCCGCAGGAATTCTCCAAGAAGTTCTTTGACGGTATGGGCAAGGGTTATGCTGACGTGCTCGGCATCATCATCGCCGCCGGTGTCTTTGCCGCCGGTCTGCGCGCCACGGGTCTGATCGACGCCTGCGTTGACGCTCTGAAGGACTCCAACGACATCGCTCGCTGGGGCGGTTCCCTCGGTCCCTGGATCATGGGTGTGATCACGGGTTCGGGTGACGCTGCCACGTTGGCCTTTAACGAAACGGTGACGCCGCACGCCAAGGACTTCGGCATGACGATTGAAGGTCTGGGCGGTTTGGCCTTCCTCACCGGCGCTCTCGGCCGTACGATGTCGCCTCTGGCTGGCGTGACGATTCTCGTCTCGGGTATTGCCATGGTCAACCCGATCGACGTGATCAAGCGCACCGCGATCCCCTGCATCATTGCCGTCTTTGCCTGTGCCTTCCTGATGGTTTAAAGGTGACGAAAGCAGCCGCCGCGAGACTGTGTTCAGAGCTCGCGGCCGGCTTGATGGAAAACCGGACCGACAAACGATGGATTTCGATCTTTTGTTTGCGGCCGGTTTTTTGTTGGACTGAAAACGCAAGGAGTGCCCGATTATGGAAAGACAGCCGAAAGCAGTGGTAGCACTTTTCGCGTCACTGCGCGTGGCGGATCTGTCGCATGTTGTCAACAACGCCACGAAGCCGTATCCCGGCGATCCGGCTCCGCGTTTGGAAACGGAGGCTGACATCACGCACGACGACTGCTGCGTGACGCGGATTTCCATGGCGACCCACACGGGGACGCACATTGATGCCGCGGCGCACGTCATGCACGGCGGCAAACGGCTCGGAGACTATCCGCTGACGGCATTTTCGGGGTCGGCCCGCGTGGCGGATCTGCGCGGCTTGGGTGAGGTTGATGCGACGGCGCTTGACGGCATCGAGCCTTGCGATTGGCTTTTGCTCTGTACGGGGCAAAGCGAGAAGTGGGGCAGCGACGCGTATTTCGGGACGGAACCGCGATTTACCGAAACCTTCGTCAAGACGGCCGCAAAGATCGCGCGCAAAGGCATCGGACTGGACTGCTCGGGGCTTGATCGAGAAGGCGTGGCTTTGCACCGGTTGTGGTTTCTGAGCGGCGGCGGACTGATGGTGGAAAACCTCACGGGTTTGGAAATGTTGCTTACTGAACCTCGAATCCTGTTTGCGGCCTATCCTTTGAAGCTAGCCGCCGGCGACGGCGCTCCGGTGCGTGCCGTTGCGCTGATCGGCTAAAGAAAGGCCCGCGCCTTTAGCAGAAAGACGCGGGCCGAGACAGACCGGTGGGAGCTGCGGATTAACGCAGACGCATACCGGGCTGAGCGCCTTCAAACGGCGTGATCAGATAGACGCCGGCGCCCTTGTCGGACTGATAGCTTGCCGCCAGAACCATGCCTTCGCTCAGGCCGAAGCGCATCTTGCGCGGGGCGAGGTTGGCGATCATCACGACAAGCTTGCCCACGAGTTCTTCTGGCTTGTAGTAGGCCTTGAGACCGGCAAAAACCTGGCGATTGCGGCCGTCGCCGATGTCGAGCTCGAGACGGATGAGCTTGTCGGCGCCTTCGACATGATCGGCCTTGACGACACGCGCTACGCGCAGATCAATCTTGGCAAAATCGTCGATGGTGCAGATGTCGGCCACCGCTTCCACTTCGGGAGCACTGACGGCGGTTGCCTCAATGGGCTTGGCTTCGACGGCAGGCTTTGCTTCAGCCTTCTTCGCAGGTTTCTGTACCTTGGCTTCGGCTTTGTCGGGATCGGGCAGCAGTACGTCGAGTTGCTTTTCGCGATCCACGCGTCCCATCAGATGTTCGAACTTCGAGATCGGACGTTCGCTTGAAAGCGTCTGATTGACACTGTCCCATTGCATGGAGCCGCAGTTGAGGAACTTCTCGACGCGTTCGGCTGTTGCCGGCAGCACGGGCTTGAGGTAGAGCGTAAGCAAGCGGAAGCCTTCGAGCGCAACGGACGCAACGTACTGAAGCTTGTCGGCGGTTTCCGGATTCTTGGCAAGTTCCCAGGGTTTTTCGCGATCGACGTATTCGTTGATGACGTCGGCGAGTTCCATCACACGACGCATGGCGCGAGCGTATTCGCGGTTTTCGTAATCGTTGCGGATGTCCTCGGACGCAGCGCGAATACTCGTGAGGATTTCGTCATTCATTGCGGCATCGGACACGCGGCCTTCAAAGCGCTTGAAGACGAAGCCGGCGGCGCGGCTGGCGATGTTGACGTACTTGCCGATCAGGTCGGAGTTGACGCGGGCCTGGAAGTCACCCTTAGTGAAGTCGACGTCTTCGACGCGGCTGTTGAGCTTGGCGGCGAGGTAGTAGCGCATCCATTCGGCGTTCATGCCGAGGCCCAGGTAGTCCATCGGGCTGATGCCGGTGCCGCGCGACTTGCTCATCTTCTGACCGTTGACGGTCATAAAGCCGTGCACATTGACGTGATCGGGAACACGGTAGGGGGTGCCTGCAAAGTGCAGCATGGCCGGCCAGAAGAGCGTGTGGAAGTAGATGATGTCCTTGCCGATGAAGTGAATCTGTTCGGTGTCCGGACGCGACAGTTCCTGCACGAAATCGAGTCCCTTCTTGGCGCAATAGGCTTTGAAGCTGGCCAGGTAGCCGATCGGCGCATCAAGCCAAACGTAGAAGTACTTGCCGGGTGCATCCGGAATTTCAATGCCGAAATAGGGGGCATCGCGAGAAATGTCCCAGTCGGCAAGATTGCCGTCGAGCCATTCGTTATCTTTGGCGAGCACTTCAGCTTGTACGCGGGGTTTGCCGTCGGCGCCATTTCCCATCGTCCAGTCTTTGAGGAAGGCCTGAGCACGCGGATCCGACAAGCGGAAGAAGTAGTGCGTGGAGGTCTTCAGAACCGGTACGGAACCCGAGATGGCGCTGTAGGGATTGATCAGGTCGGTCGGCGAATACACCGAGCTGCACTTTTCGCACGAGTCGCCGTACTGATCAGGCGCGCCGCACTTCGGGCAGGTGCCCTTAATGAAGCGGTCGGCGAGGAACATGCCGACTTCTTCGTCGTAGAACTGCTCGATGTCAGTGGTGTAGATGAGACCGGCATCCTTCAGACGGCGATAGATGTCCTGCGAGAGTTCGGTGTTTTCCGGACTTTCGGTGCAGTGCCAGTGATCAAAGTTGATGTAGAAGTTGTCGAGATACTGCTGGCGACCGGCAGAGATCTTGGCGACAAATTCCTGCGGCGTAACACCCTGTTTGCTCGCCGCAATCATAATCGGGGCACCGTGAGCGTCGTCAGCGCATACAAAATGCACGTTGTTGCCGCACATTCGCTCGTGGCGCACCCAGATGTCGGCCTGGATGTATTCCAGAATATGGCCGAAATGGAAGGCGCCGTTTGCATAAGGCAGAGCGGTGGTAACGAAAATATTGCGCTTGGCGTTGCTCATTGTTTATCAGAAAAATCGGTTAAAAAAAGAAGGCCGCGAACGTAGGGAGTCGCGGTGCAATCCGACATTTTACTGCGCTAGACGGTGCGCCGAAAAGAGAGGACAAAAGCACAGCGAAGAGACATGTGTTCGTCTGCGTCATTTGTTGACGCACCATACTGTAGGCTGACCTGTGCGGACGACCCAACAAAAGAAAAAAGAGAAGAGAAATGCCAATCAAGCAGATCATTGAATCGTCGCGCGTGCCCGTCAAAATATGGACAAACGACGTCGACGAAGGTTCCGTCAGACAGCTCAAGAACGTGGCTGATCTGCCGTTTGTATTTCATCATGTCGCTGCTATGCCGGACGTTCATGTTGGCATGGGCGCGACCATCGGAAGCGTGATTGCCACCAAAGGAGCCGTGATTCCGGCTGCCGTCGGCGTGGACATCGGATGCGGTATGGCCGCCGTCAAACTCAATCTCGAGCGAAGCGAACTCACAGAAAAACAGCTTGTCGCCGCATTTCAGGCGATTTTGCGTCGCACGCCGGTGGGCCTGACACAGCACAGAGAGAAGAACTGCCGCACGAAAATGTGCCTGCCGTTTTCCGACGAGATGGCAGAAATCGAATCCAAAAATCCCGGCATTCTCGATCCGATGCAAAACATGAACTGGCGGCTTCAGATGGGTACGCTCGGTTCGGGCAACCACTTCATTGAGCTTGAGGTTGACGAAGAAGGCGGCGTGTGGGTGATGCTGCACTCGGGTTCTCGCGGTGCCGGCAACGTTATGGCGTCGCGTTTCATTAAGGAAGCAAAGACGCTGACGGCAGCCAAAGGCATCGAACTTGTTGATGGCGCGCTTTCTTACTTTGAGGAAGGCGAAGAGGCGTTCGACCGATACATGCAGGCGGTGCACTGGGCACAGAACTATGCACGCGCCAACCGCCGCACGATGGTCGACGACGTCATCAAGTCGCTTGAAGACGTATGGCCGCATGTTGAGCCCGTCGGTGAATTGATTGACTGCCACCACAACTACGTCGAAAAGGAAACGCACTTCGGAGAAGAGGTTTACGTCACGCGCAAGGGAGCCATTCGTGCTGGTATCGGCGAACTTGGTCTCGTGCCGGGCAGCATGGGTGACGCGTCTTACTTAGTCGAAGGACTGGGCAATGAGGAGTCCTTTATGAGCTCTGCGCACGGTGCCGGTCGCCGCTACGGAAGACAGGATGCCAAGAGACGTTTTACCGTTGAGGACCTCAAGGCGCAGACCGAAGGCATCGTGTGTCGCAAGGATCCCGGTGTGCTTGATGAAATTCCTGCTGCCTACAAGCGCATCGACTCCGTGATGGAAAACCAAAGCGATCTCGTACGCGTGATCCACAAGTTCCGTCAGGTTCTGTGCGTCAAAGGCTGATTCGTTCTCCGCAGAAGAGCTTTGGTCAAATGCCCGACTAGATAGCTCGGACTTTTCCTTGTAAACTCCAACTCCATGCGCGGGTGCGACGCGTGCCTGCGCATTGTTTACGCAACCGGCGACGAACTGTGAAGCGCTTGTCGCCACCATTAAGAAAGAACACTATCCCATGCTGACCAAAGAACAAGTGCAGGAGATTGCAGGTGCAGTGCTTGATCCGGTACTCAACCTGCCGCTTTCGGAATTTAAGGCCATCAAGAATGTCGTCGTCGACGGCGATGCCGTTGCCGTGACCGTGTGTCCCGGTTACCCCGTCAAGAGTGTTGCCGACGAATTGGCTTCCCGTGTCAAGACGGCGCTCACGCAGGCCGGTGCGGCTTCCGCGCTTGTGACGGTTTCGGGCGAAATCATTGCTCACCGTGTGCAGCGCACGCTCAAGACGATGGCGGGTGTCAAGAACATTATTGCCATCAGCTCTGGCAAGGGCGGCGTGGGCAAGTCCACGGTGTCAGCCAACTTTGCTCTGGCGCTTGCTGCCGAAGGCGCTCGCGTGGGCATGCTCGACGCCGATATCTATGGTCCCTCGCAACCCACGATGTTGGGTGCCAAAGGTCAGCCGACGAGCCGCGACGGCGTCAACATGGATCCGATCGAAAGCCTGGGTCTGCAGATCAACTCCGTGGGCTTCATGATTGATCCGGAAGAGCCGATGATCTGGCGCGGTCCGCTGGTCGCGCAGGCGCTCACCCAGCTTCTCAATCAGACTGCTTGGGATAACCTCGACTACCTCGTGATCGACATGCCCCCGGGAACGGGTGATGTGCAGCTTACGCTCTCGCAGTCTGTTCCGGTCACAGGGGCCGTTGTAGTGACGACGCCTCAGGACATCGCGCTTCTGGACGCCAAGAAGGGCCTTCGTATGTTTGAAAAGGTCTCGGTGCCGGTGCTCGGTATCGTGGAAAACATGGCGCTCTTCCGCTGCCCCAAGTGCGGGCACCTCGAACACATCTTCGGCGAAGGCGGTGCCAAGCGCATGAGCGAACAGTACAAGGTTCCTGTTTTGGGCCATTTGCCGCTTGATTCGCGCATCCGCGAACAGGCCGACTCGGGGCTGCCCACCGTGGCGGCTGATCCCGATGGTGAAATCGCTTCGATTTATCGTCAGATCGCCTTGCGTGCGGCTGCTTACGTGGCGCGTACTGCCAAGGACATGAGTCAGGTGATGCCTTCCGTGAAGGTCGTCAACGACTAAAAACACAATGCCCCGGCATCAAGGTCGGGGCAAAGTTTGAGGAGCGGGAAGGTCGGAGACGATTTTCTCGCTTAATTTTTCTCAACGGTCTCGTCGGCCCGTTTTGCGCTCTCGATAAGTTCCTGCGCGGCCTTGAGCGTAGCGTCGGTGATCTGCAGGCCACCGGCCATACGGGCAATTTCGCGGATGCGCTCTTCCTCCGAAAGGGGTTTCAGAGAACTCGTCGTCACATCGTTGAGCGTTTCTTTTTGCACAAGCCACTGGTTGTTGGCGCAGGCTGCAACCTGAGGAAGGTGAGTGACGCAAAGCACCTGTCGAGTCTGACCGAGACGGCGCAGCAGACGCCCGACGACCTCGGCTACGGCTCCGCCGATGCCGCTGTCGACCTCGTCGAAAATAAGCGTGGGTACCGGCGTGATCTGTGCGGTGATCACGGCAATGGCAAGCGAAATGCGGGCCAGCTCGCCGCCGGAGGCCACTTTGGTGAGCGGTCGCGGCGTGGCTCCAGCGTGCCCTGACACCAGGAATTCACAGCGCTCCAAGCCGCCTGCCCAGGGTTCGCACTTCGGGAGCGTGATCTGCAGACAACCTCCGGTCATGGACAGGTGCTGCATTTCCTCAGTCACTGCTTTTGAGAGGTCCTGAGCGGCCTTCATGCGCGCTTGGGTGAGCGCTGCTGCGCGTTTCAGAAAAACTTCTTTGGCGCGCTTTTCGTTCTCTTCCAAAAGCTCGATGTCGGCGTTCTCAGCGAGTTCCTCGAGCCGTGCCTTGACTTCCAGGCGGTACGCAAAAAGATCTTCGGGAGCGCGGTGCAGTTTGCGAGAGAGCTTCCAGTACATCGAAAGACGTTCGTCGATTTCTGCAAAGCGCGATTCGTCGACGTTGAAACGATCGAGGTGGTGTGAAAGGTCGCGCGAAATGTCTTCGAGAATAGCGCTTGCTTCTGATAGAGACTCTTCGTATTGCGCAAGCTCCGGATCGAATTTGGCTGCGGCGCTCAGATCGGCCTGCGCCTGCATCGTCAATCCGACGGCCGTCACGTCTCCCTGTGAGAGAGCGTCGGCTGCGGCACGAATGTGGCTGACGATTTCTGCGCCGTTTGAAAGCAGGCTGTGTTCCTTGGAGAGTTCCTCCCATTGACCTTCCCGGGGATCAAGTTCGTCAAAGAGTTCGTTGATCCAGCCCAGCCGCTCGGCCTCTGCCTGCTGCTGTTCGACGTTTTGTGTGGCCTGATTGAGAAGTCTCACGCGCTCTTGCCATTCGAGCCAGGCTTCGCGCACTGCTAGCCGTAGCGGTTGTGTGCCGCCGAATCCGTCGACGAGCTGCAGTTGGTACGAGGTCTTCAGAAGCGATTGGTGCGCGTGCTGCCCATGGATGTCGACCAGGCGTTCGCCCAGTTCACGAATTTGAGAAACGGTCACCGGAGTGGCGTTGATCCAGGCGCGCGACCGCCCTTTGATATCAACCGTGCGACGCAGAATCACGATGTCGGTTTCGTCGAGACCGGCCGAGGAGAGCCACTTTTTCACGCGCGGCGTGACATCGAATTCGGCGCAGACTTCGGTGCGCTGTGCACCTTCTCGAATGAGCCCTGTGTCGCTGCGGGCACCCAAAACGAGTTCCAGCGCGTCGATCAGAATGGATTTGCCCGCACCGGTTTCACCGGTCAGACACGTTAGCCCCGAGGAGGCTTCCACAACAAGCGAGGGGACGATCACAAAATCTTTAAGGGACAACAACTGAAGCATTCTTAACTCTCGAAAGCAAAGGACAAGTCCGGACGTTTGTCGATGGAATCAAATGGGTTGAAGTGTTAGTCTGACGATTTTTCTGAGGTTGTCGGATGAGGAATCTGAACCGGCGTGGTCTGATCCTGCAAGGGTGTGTGAATCGGATGTTCGGATTGCGGCAGGTAGTTCCACTTGAGCTTGCGGCGTAGCAAATCGAAGTGGTTGTAGCCGACCGGGTGAAGCATGGTGAAGCGCTCTTTGCTTACTTTGACGCGCAACACGTCACCAGCCTGCACGTCGATGAGTACTTGAGCGTCGAAACTTGCCACGGCGCTGCGGGTTTCGTTTACCTCAATGTCAATCTTCGTGTGCGAGCCGAGCACGATCGGGCGGTTGGAGAGGGTGTGCGGCGCAATTGGCACCAGGAGCATGCTGGAAACGGACGGATGCATGATGGGACCGCCCGCGGCCATCGCGTAGGCGGTCGATCCGGTTGAGGTGCTCACCAGAACGCCGTCGGCGCGCTGCACTGCCATCTGGAGACCGTCAACGTAGACGGTGTACTCGACCATACCCAGAGCGCGGCCGTGGCTGATACCGATGTCGTTGACGGCCAGTCCCTCAAAGAGCATATTGCCTTCGCGCCAGACGCTGCCTTCAAGCATGCTGCGCTCGTCGGCGACGTATTGACCGAGCAGCATGGCAGGAAGCAGCCGATTCATGTCTTCGAGCACGATGTCGGTGATAAAGCCCAGGCGCCCGGCGTTGATGCCGATCACGGGAACTTTGTAGGCCGCCATGGCGCGTGCGGCGCCGAGCATGGTGCCGTCGCCACCAATGGCAACGGCCACGTCGCATACGCGGGCAATCTCTTCGGCTGATCCCGACTCGAAAGGACAGTCGCTCGGCATGTGGGCCGCGGCGTTTTCGTCCAGATAGGGCGTGCAGCCCGTGCGGGTGATGAGATCCGTCAGCTCTCGAACATAGCGGGAGATGGCGCCCTGAGGCTTGGCGATGACGGCAACGCGCTCAAATTTTTGCATCGATTCAAAGCTCAAAGAATGGTTCGATCGAGAGTGTAGCAATTTGCGCCGGACAGAAAAAACCGGCCGAAGTCGATTGACCGCGGCCGGCGTCGGATTCTGTCGAAGTAACGTCAGACGAATCAGTCGTCGAAGGTGGGCGTTTCAACGCCGAGCACCTTGTGCAGCTTCGGACTCGTCGTGGTGTACTGCAGGAACACCTTCTTTTCCGGGAAGACGTACTTGGACGCGCCGAAGGCAGCCAGTGCGCATTCATGGAAGCCAGACAGGATGAGCTTCTTCTTGCCCGGATAGGTGTTGATATCACCCACGGCGAAGATGCCCGGGATGGAGCTTTCGAACTTTTCCGTGTCCACAACGATCTGCTTGCGGTCAAGTTCCAGACCCCATTCGGCGATCGGACCGATCTTGGGCTGAAGGCCGAAGAACACGAGCAGGTGGTCCAGAGGCATGCGGCGCACAACGCCGTCGCCGCCGGTGACGCGGATTTCGGTCATCTTGCCGTCTTTTTCTTCAAAGCCCGTCACCTGACCGACTTCGAACTGCATTTCCCAGTTTTCGCACAGCTCGCGCATACGGGCCACGGACGAGGCAGCAGCGCGGAAGCCGTCGCGGCGGTGCAGCAGCACGACACTTTCGGCCTTGCCCACGAGGTTGAGCGTCCAGTCGAGAGCCGAGTCGCCGCCACCGCAGATCACGACGTTTTTGCCGGCGAAGAGTTCGGGGTCACGCACGCGGTAGTGCAGCTGGGTGCCTTCGAACTTTTCGATGCCGGGCACGCGCAGCGGGCGGGCCTGGAAGGAGCCCACGCCGGCGGCGATGATTACGACCTTGCAGAGGAACTTGGTGCCCTTGTCGGTTTCAACGTCAAAAAGGCCGTCTTCGCGCTTTTTCACCACGCTGACTTCCTCACCGAGGTGGAAGGTGGGGTTGAAGGGGTGAATTTGCTTGAGAAGGTTTTCCGTGAGTTCGTAGGAGGAATACACGGGCACGGCCGGGATGTCATAGATCGGCTTGGTGGGATACAGTTCCATGCACTGGCCGCCGACGTTTTTCAGCGAGTCGACGACGTGAGCCTTGATTTCGAGAAGGCCGAGCTCGAAAACCTGAAAAAGACCCACGGGGCCGGCACCGACGATCACGGCGTCGGTTTCAATGACCTGGTCGGTGGGTTCGGCAACGTTCAGATAATCTTCAATAGCCATAGTTGTCGTTTAAGTCTGTCAAATATTCGTTGAGCATAGGGCGGCGTCAGCTTGACGCGCGCAAAAAACCGGCGCGCAAAAACCCCGTCTTGCACGCAGGCGAATCGTTGGGCGTATTTTCGCACACGATCCCGCTGTTTTGAATAAGGAAAAAAGACGACTTCGCCGGTTCGTAGCGGATAATCAATCCTTTTTCTGGTCGAGCACTTTCTGGCGAAGTTCACGCAGTTTGGCGTCAATTTCGCTCATGATGTAGAAGTCGCCGTCGTTGGCTTTCTGTGCGAGCTCAAACTGATAGACCGCGGCGCGCGGGTTGTCCAAAAGCGCGTACATATCACCTGTGGCGGCAAAGGCCATCGACTTTTTGCCGAGAGCTTCGTAGCTGCGCGCGAGGTACATGTGATAGTCGGGGTTGGTGCGCGAAAGGGCCGACTGCTTGCGCAGGTAGTCGACGAGCTCCTGATGCTTGCCGCTTTGAAAGAGCAGTTCGACGTAGTTGGATGCGGCCAGTCCCGAGTAGGGATACTGCTCGCACGTTCCCTTGGCAACGGCAAGTGCCTGGTCTTTCTGAGCCTGCGTTTTAGCGACCTGATAGGTGAGTTCCGACAGGTGTTTATCCAGAATGACGCTTTTTTCTTTGCTCGCGGCTTTGGCGGCGCGGATGGCGGCAAGCGCTTTGTCCTTCTGGTTCATCTTCGCGTAGGCAACCGACAGGCCGTATTGCGTTGCCACAAGACTGTAGCCCGTGGGATGGCGCTTGAGTTCGTTTTCAAAGCTCTTCGAGACCTTAAGCCAGCCGTCGTACGTTGTTTCCTGCAGCACGCGTGCGCGCGCCTTCACAAGGAAGAAGTCCATGCTGTCGCGATGTGTGACCGGGGCCATGTTGCGGGTGCGGTTTTGCATGTCGCTCATACGCTCGGTCGTCATCGGGTGGGTGGAGATGTACGCGGTGCTTGTCGTTTCGTACCAGCGGTTGTTCTGCTGCAGCCGCTCGAAGAACGCTTCCATGCCGAGAGGATCGAATCCGGCGTTTTGCAGCGTTGAAAGTCCGAAGCGGTCGGCTTCGCGTTCTGCATCGCGCGAGTAGCCGAGCTGTTTGCTCAGCATTGCCGCTTGGGTGCCCAACATCACGCCCATGGCGGCATCGCCGCCCGAGCTGCCGCCGGCACGTGCCGCAAGCAGCGCGAGCAGAATCGAGCCGATGGTCATCGCAAGCGATCCTTTGCTCGACTCGATCATTCGGGCGATGTGTCGCTGCGTGACGTGGCCGATTTCGTGACCGATGACGCCCGCAAGTTCGCTTTCGGTCTGCGCGGCGACGATCAGGCCCGTATGCACGGCAATAAACCCGCCCGGCAGTGCGAAGGCGTTTAACGATTTGTCACGGATCGGAAAGAAAAAGAAATCGTAGGGCGAGGGGTTGGCGGCCGCCACAAGCCGATAACCCAACCGATTGATGAAGTCGGTGATCTCGGGGTCCGGCATATAGGACCTGTCCGCGCGCACGCGGCGCATGAGCTGTTCGCCGAGATTGCGCTCTTCGAGCACGGTGAGGTCGGCGCCGGCTACATTGCCCAGACTCGGAAGGTTAAATTCGCCCACGCCGCCCGCAAGCTGCGCGTATGCGCCTGCCGGCGGAAGGGCAAGCGAACAACTGACGGCAAGAACGGTAAGCGTTTTAAGAAAGCGCACGGAATTGAAAACCTATAAGTCGGACGGCGGCAAGCCGTCGGCAGGATGTCGATTGAATCGAAGCCGAGAACTTCGGTTGTGTATCATAGCGGCCTGCGGCCGAGGCGTGGTTTCTTCGGACGACTCAAAACGCAATCTATTGCTACGAAAGATGACAGAACTCACTCATTTTGACCAAGCCGGCAACGCGCATATGGTTGACGTCGGCGCCAAGGATCAGACGCATCGCGTGGCGCGTGCGCAAGGCTACATCCGTATGAAGTCCGAAACCTTTGCCATGATCTCTCAGGGAACGGCCAAAAAGGGCGATGTGATCGGCATTGCCCGCGTGGCGGCCATTATGGCGAGCAAAAAGACGTCGGACCTGATCCCGTTGTGTCATCCGATTGCGCTCACGCGCGTGGCCGTTGATTTCGAGTTTGACGAGGCAAAGAGCACCGTGCGATGCGTTGCAACCTGCGAAACGCGAGGGCAGACGGGTGTGGAAATGGAAGCTCTCACCGCCGTGCAGGTTGGGCTTCTCACGATTTACGACATGTGTAAGGCCGTTGATCGCTTCATGGAAATCGGCGGCGTCAAGTTGCTCGAGAAATCCGGCGGCAAATCCGGTCATTGGATTGCTCCGCAGTAACCAATTCTTTATCTGATCGATACGCGACGGCAGGCTGATTTGCGTCAGGCCTGTCCGTTTGTTTTTTGAGGAAAATGCATTTCGACTCCGAACTTCGAGACTCGGTGCTGACGGCTTTTCGCGACTCCATTCCTGTGCTGATGGGGTATCTGCCGCTGGGCTTTGTCTTTGGTTTCTTGTTTGCTCAGGCAGGTGCCGCCGCTTGGATGGCGCCGGTATGTTCGATCATTGTCTACGGCGGCGCCTCGCAGTACATGATGGTGCCGATGGTCGCGGCCGGCGCTTCGGTGCCGGCGATCGCCTTCGCAACGCTTGTGATCAACCTGCGACACATCTTCTACGGCGTGTCGCTGCTGCAGAAGGTCCCTTCCAAGGGCTGGGCGCGTTGGTACATCGCCTATACACTCACCGACGAGACGTACTCACTGCTCTCGATCATGCCTGTCGGTACGCCTTTGGCGCGCATGCTTTTCGTGTGTTTTTTCAATCACCTGTGGTGGATTCTCGGTGGATTTGTCGGTGCGCTGGCGGGCTCAAGCGTGACGATCGGGCTCACCGGTCTTGACTTTGTGCTCACGAGTCTTTTTGCCATGCTGACGGCTGAACAGTGGCGCAATCGCAAGACGGCGCTATCGCTTTGGGTGGCGCTTTTCGGATACGCCGCTGCTCGACTGCTGATGCCCGAAAACGCTCTTGCCGTCTCGATCGCTTTGTGTGCGGTTGCGGGGCTTGCATGGGGAGCTTCCCGCCGCAAGCGAGATGCGGGCAACTGCGTTTTGAACAAGGAGGCCTAAGGGATGGATTTCGGATACTTGATGCTTGTGTTCATCGCTATGGCGGCGGTGACCTTTGCCGAACGCGCGCTTCCCTTTGCCGCAAGCAAATGGCTGCAAAAACAGCGCTGGGTAAGAGATCTGGGCGACTTTTTGCCTCTTGCCATTATGGTGCTTTTGACCGTGCACGCCGCAACCGACGCGGCCGTGGCGCGTGATGCTGCTCCCACTCCCGAAGTGGTGAGCATCGCTTTTGCCTTTGTGCTGCAGTGGTTCCTGAAAAATCCTCTGGTTTCGATCTTTGCGGGCACAGCCCTGTACGTCGCCTGGGTCAACGGTTACTTGCCCTTTTGACGCTAAAATTCATTTTTTACGCCTGCGCTTGTCAGATAGGCCCAACTCCTTGGGCGCGCAAGGCTTGGACTCTTTGAGATGACTGATAAAGAAACTGCCGACATCGAAGCGGGCGCCACGCGTCCGACCAACTTCATCCGCCAGATCATTGAAAACGATCTGGAGCAGGGCAACAACCTGCCGCGCTACTGGTGCGGTCATCCGGCTCCCTATTCCGAACAACTGCAAAAGGGTGAGCCCGATTGGGCGCGTATTCGCACGCGTTTTCCGCCCGAACCCAACGGCTATCTGCATATCGGTCACGCCAAGAGCATTTGCTTGAATTTCGGACTGGCGGCCGATTACAAGGGCGTCTGCCACATGCGCTTTGACGACACCAACCCGGTTAAGGAAGACCAGGAGTATGTTGACGCGATCAAGGAAAGCGTCCGCTGGATGGGCTTTGACTGGAAGCATGGCACGGAAGACAATCTCTATCACGCGTCCGATTATTTCGATTGGATGTACCAGTTTGCCGAACATCTGATCAAGACCGGTTACGCCTACGTCGACGAACAGAGCGCCGACGAAATGCGCGCCAATCGCGGCACGCTTTTCGAACCGGGCAAGAACTCGCCTTATCGCGACCGCAGCCCAGAGGAAAACCTGCGCATCTTCCGCGAAATGCGCGACGGTAAGCATCCGGAAGGCTCCATGGTGTTGCGCGCCAAGATTGATATGGCTTCGCCCAACATCAACCTGCGCGATCCGGCGATCTATCGCATCCGTTTTGCTGAACACCAGTCCACGGGCAATAAGTGGTGCATCTACCCGATGTACACCTTCGCGCACCCGATCGAAGACTCGCTCGAAAATATCACCCACTCGATCTGCACGCTCGAGTTTGACGACCAGCGCGCGTTCTACGACTGGGCGCTCGAGCGCATTGTGCCGGTACTTCGTACGCCCCAGTACGAAGAAGCCAAGAGAATCATCGCCGACATGGCTGCCGGCAAGGACGATCGCGCGCTGGCGTTTGCCCGCGCTGCGTTCAACGCCGCTGACAAGCTCGGTCAGAGCGAACCAGAAGTGGCCATGCGTGAGATCTTTGGCCGCTGGTCTGCCACGGGTGGTCCGGAGACGCTCGAAGGCACCGAAGGCAAGAGTTTCTTTACGTTGTTGCAGATGAACACCGAAAACTTCACGCCGTTGCTTCAGAGCGCGTTGTCGGTGGTGCGCAACAACTTCTTCCTGCTTTCGCATCAGTACGAATTCAACCGTCTGAGTCTCACCTATGTGGTGCTCTCCAAGCGCAAGCTTATTTCCCTCGTTCAGCAGGGGCTGGTCGACGGCTGGGACGATCCGCGTATGCCTACCCTCGTCGGTCTGCGTCGCCGCGGCTACACCGCCGCAGCATTGCAGAAGTTCGTCGAAAACTGCGGCGTGAGCCGCGTGGCTGGCGGTTGGATTGACTACAGCGTGCTTGAGCAGTCGCTTCGCGAGGACCTGGAAAGCACGGCCGAACGGCGCGCCGGCGTTGTGCATCCGTTAAAGCTCATTCTGGACAACTATCCGGAGGGTAAGAGCGAAGAGCTTGTGTGCCCGAATCACCCGCAAAAACCCGAAATGGGAACGCGTACGGTGACGATGAGCCGGGAACTCTGGATCGAACAGGAAGACTTTGCCGAAGTGCCTCCGAAGGGCTATCGCCGACTGACGATTCCGGCCGACGGTACGCCCGCCAAGCCCGTGCGTCTGCGCAACAGTTACGTGATTGTGCCCACGTCCTTTGAAAAGGACGCCGAAGGCAACGTCGTGTGCGTGCATGCCGACTACCTGCCGGAAACCAAGAGCGGTACGGCCGGCGCCGATTCCGTCAAGACGAAGGCGGCCATTCACTGGCTTGACGCCAAGACCGCCGTCCCCGCGCAGTTCCGTATGTACGATCGTCTCTTTACGGTGCCGCAGCCTGACTCGGCCGAGGATTTCCTCGACGTTTTGAACCGCGACAGCAAGTTCGTGAGCCAGGGTTTCGTTGAACCCAACGTGGCTGCTGCCGCTCCCGAGACGCGCTATCAGTTTGAGCGCGTCGGCTACTTTGTGACCGACATCAAGGATCACAGCGCCGAACATCCGGTGCTTAACCTTGCCGTCGGACTGCGCGACAGTTGGGGCAAGAACGCGAAGTAACAGAATCTTTCCCCAGCGGTACAAGAGCCTGCCCGAATTCTCCCGTTCGTCGTCATTCGACGCTCGGAGGTCGGACAGGCTTTTTTGTTTGTGTAAAGGCCAATTCATGGTTTTGTATTTAGTCAAACAAAAAAGATGTCGGGTAGGGACATCCGAAAGTTTGAACGGGTGCTTTTGACGTTTCTCCATATAATCGCTCAGGTTGAGTGCGGCCTTTTTTGCGCCGGCGGGTGGCTTGCGCGCAAAAAAGTTGAGAAAGCGGTCGTGCTCAGAAAACCACAGATCGATTCAAATAGGAATCGACAATCTTTGTTGGGGAGACAACAAACATGAAAAAGATTCTTATCGCAACCGCAGTCGCTGCCGCCTTCGGCATGGCCAACGCTGCCGAACAGGCTGACATTGTCGTGATCGGTGCAGGCGGTGCCGGTATGGCTGCTGCCGTTCAGGCGCACGACAACGGCGTCAAGAAGGTTGTGATCATCGAAAAGATGCCGATGGTCGGCGGTAACACGATCCGCGCTACCGGCGGTATCAACGCTGCTGAAACGCCGCAGCAGGCAAAGCTCGGCATTAAGGACAGCATCGAACAGATGTACAAGGACACGATGAAGGGCGGCCACAACCGCAACAATCCTGAACTCGTGAAGGTTCTGTGCGAAAACTCCAACGATGCTGTTCAGTGGCTGATCAAGCTCGGCGGTAACTTCAACGACGTCGGCTTTATGGGCGGCGCCACCAACAAGCGTTGCCACCGTCCGACGGGCGGCGCCGCTGTTGGTCCTGAAGTTGTCAAGACGCTCTATAACGCTGTTGAAGCCCGCAAGATTGATCTGCGCACGGACTCTCAGGTTGTCGACCTGATTGTCAAGAACGGTGCTGTGGCCGGCGTCAAGGTTAAGGACGAAGACGGCAAGGTCTACGAAATCAACTCCAAGGCTGTCGTGAACGCAGCTGGCGGCTTTGCCGGCAACAACGCCATGGTTTCCAAGATCATTCCGCGTCTGAAGGGCTTTGCCACGACGAACCATCCGGGTGCCACGGGCGACGGCCTGCTGCTCTCCGAAAAGGTCAAGGCTGCCTTTGTTGACATGGACCAGATCCAGACCCACCCGACCGTTGTTGAAACGACCGGCGTGATGGTGACCGAAGCCGTTCGCGGCAACGGTGCTGTGCTGATCAACAAGGAAGGCAAGCGCTTCTTTGACGAACTCAACACGCGCGACGCTGTGTCGGCTGCCATCCTGAAGCAGACCACCGGCCACGCCTACATGTTCTTTGACGATGACGTTCGCAAGTCTCTGAAGGCTATCGAAGGCTACATCAAGATGCCGGGCATGGTCATTCAGGGTAAGGATCTTGACGAAGTGGCCAAGAACATGGGTGTTCCGGCTGCTAACCTGAAGGCCACGATGGCTCAGTACGCCAAGGATCAGGCTGCCGGTAAGGACAGCTGCTGCGGCCGCACCAAGATGGAACGTCCGCTCACCAAGGCTCCGTATTATGCTATTCTCGTCACCCCGGCCGTGCACCACACCATGGGCGGCGTGAAGATCAATACGAAGGCTGAAGTGATCAACGTCGACGGCAAGGTTATCCCGGGCTACTTCGCTGCTGGTGAAGTGACCGGCGGTGTCCACGGCGGCAACCGCCTCGGCGGCAATGCTCAGGCCGACATCATCGTCTTCGGTCGTATCGCTGGCAACAGCGCTAGCGCTTACGTCAAGGCTCACTAATAACGCTGTAAAACTTAGAGGAGTTTTCAACCAATGATCAAGCAATTGATTGTTGCTGCATCTGCCGCTCTGCTCTGTGCAGGTGCTCAGGCCGCTACCTACAAGGACGGCACCTACACCGGTGAAGGCACCGGTAACGCCAGCAAGATTCAGGTGGAAGTTGTTGTTGCCGGTGGCAAGATCACTTCTGTCAAGGTTGTCAAGCATGGCGAAACCGAAATGCTGCTCAACGCCGCTCAGAAGAAGTTGTCCAAGGCAATTATCAAGAAGAACGGTACGGAAGGTGTCGCAGCTGTGACGGGTGCGTCCAATTCCTCCAAGGGCATCATCGAAGCTGTGAACAAGGCTCTCGAATCCGCCAAGTAATCAGCTCAGTTGCATGATGCAAAAAAGGCTCGGAGTGGGGAAATCCCGCACCGGGCCTTTTTCTGTATATAGTGCGCATACTCTTTGCATTTTTGTTCGACTGAAAGGATGTCAGCCTTGCCCAATACGACTTTTCGCATTTTCGCGCGCGCGCCATTCCTTGCGGCTGCCCTGTTTTGCGGTTTGAGTACGCTTGTTTCCGCTGCCGAAGAAGGCAAAACGCTCTATGAAACGCAGTATCAAGGGCTTGCGATGGGAACGCTGATTACGGCGCGTTTGATTTCGCCGGATGCCAAAGCCGCGCAAAAGCTCGAAGAGCTCGTATCAGAACGCGTCGATGACTACGAAACGCTTTTTACGGTGCACCGCGAGGGGCCTCTCTACGAGGTCAATAAACGCTCGGGCGAATGGGTTGAAGTCGACTGCCGCATCACCGAACTGACGGAAAAAGCCAAGGCCATAGCAGAGGCTTCCGACAGGGCGTTCGAGCCCACGATCGGCACTCTTGTCAACGTCTGGAAGATCGGTTTCGGCGGCGATCGGGTTCCGGCGAGAAGCGATATTGATGCGGCACTCAAAAAGGTTGACTACACTAAGATTGAAACGCAGCGCGAGGACAACGTCTGCCGCATGCGCATCGGCAAAGGTCAGAGCATTGATCTCGGGGCTATCGCTAAGGGGTGGATCGGCACGGCACTCACGCAGGATCTGGAGGCGGCCGGTGCCACCAACGTGATTCTTGACTTGGGCGGTAATGTTGCCTTGCTCGGAAAGTCTCCCGCAGGACGCGCCTGGAACGTCGGCATCCAGCGCCCCGACAAAGAACGAGGTCAAATCTTTGCCGTCGTCAAAGCCTTTGACGAATCGGTGATCACCTCGGGCGCGTACGAGCGCAAAATTGAGAAGGACGGCAAATCTTATGGGCACATTTTGAGCCCTGAGACAGGGATGCCTGTCGCTACCGACATTGCCAGCGTCACGATCGTCGATAAGGACGGGGCGCGCGCCGACGGCTGGTGTACGGCCTTGTTTGCGATGGGCGTAGAAAAGGCGGTCAAGAAAATGGCCGAAAAGAAGGACTTGGGCGTCTTTATTCTTGACTCCGACCTTAAGCGAGCCTGGGTGAGCAAGTGCATTGCCGATCGCGTCAAGGTTCTGGATCCGGAGGTTAAACTGACCGTTGTCGAGTAAGGCGGTCGGCCGAATTACTTTTTTCTCAGGCGCGCTCGTGTGACATGGTTGACACAAGCGCGCGACCTAGTTAAATTAACCTAGATTTGCAGGCGCGTAGCGCCGCTGTCTGAGCTCAATGCTGGCAGACAACGGACGCTCGTGCCTTTTCGCTAGGAGAACCCTTCATGTCTTTTGATGAAAACGCGCCGCGAACCGTACGCGAGATGATCGAGCCGGCAATTAAGAAGGCCGGCGGTTGGGTAAACACGCACGCTCACGCAGACCGTGCGTTTACGTTGTCTCCCGAAATTCTGGAGATGCGTCGCACGCACTCTCTGCAGCAGAAGTGGGACGCTCTGGACCGCTTAAAGAGCGAGTCAACCGAAGAAGACTTCTACCGGCGCTTTTCCATGTTCTTTGAACTGATGATCGAGCAAGGCTGCACGGCCTGCGCCACGTTCGTGGACATCGATCCTCAGACCGAAGATCGAGCCATCAAGGCAGGCCTTCGCGCCCGCGAGCACTATGCCGATCAGATTACTGTGAAATTTGCCAATCAGACACTCAAGGGAGTGATTGATCCGGAAGCGCGCAAATGGTTTGACATCGGCGCCGAAATGGTGGACATCATCGGTGGCTTGCCCAAGCGAGACGAACGTGACTTTGGCCGCGCTGCCGAAGCCTTCGACATTTTGCTTGGCACGGCCAAAGAGCAGAACAAGATGGTGCACGTGCACGTCGACCAATTCAATCTCTCCAGCGAATACGAAACCGAAATGCTTGCGCACAAGGCGATTGAGCATGACATGCGCGGCCGGGTGGTCGCCATTCACGGCATCTCGATTGGTGCGCATTCCCGCATGTACCGTCAGCGTCTCTACACGCTTCTCAAGGAAGCCGGCGTGATGATGGTCTGTTGCCCGACGGCTTGGATCGACACGGCCCGTACCGAAATGATCGGCCCGATGCACAATTCGATGACGCCTGTTGACGAACTCGTGCCGGCCGGCGTCACGGTGGCGCTCGGTACCGACAACGTGTGCGACGCCATGGTTCCGTGGAGCGCTGGCGACATGTGGCACGAACTGCAGCTGCTTGCCACCGGCTGCCGCTTCGATGATTTCGAACAGCTCGTTAACATCGCTACCGTCAACGGCCGCAAGGTTCTCGGCATTGAGTAAAGGGGAAGAGTCATGAAATTTAAGCCCAGCTACACCAGCAGCATTGCCGAAGACATCATGGCCGAACGCCTGATTCGCGCACAGGCGGTGGAGTTTCTTGCCGATGCGCCGATGCGCCTGAAGTCCGGTCTGATTTCTCCCGTTTACGTGGATAACCGCAAGCTTTTTTCGCATCCGGAAGCCTGGCGCGACATTGTTGAGACGATGGCTAGCCGCGTTGAAGAATACGATCTGGAGTTTGACATAGTCGCAGGCGTCGAAGCCGCCGGCTCCATGCACGCCGCAGCTCTGGCTTATCGCCTGGGACTGCCCGCCATCATGGTGCGTCAGAAGGCTAAGACCTACGGCAACCACTCCCGTATCGAAGGCGGTGATGTCAAGGGGCTGCGCGTGCTTCTTCTCGAAGACCATATCTCGACCGGTCTGAGCTGTCTGGACGCCATTCGCGCTCTGCGCGAAGAGGGAGCTCAGGTGACGCAGGTAATGTCGATTACGAACTACGCGATTCCCGAAACACAGCGCCTCTTCAAGCAGGAAGGAATCGATACCTACGATGTGATTGCCTTTGAAAAAGTCGTGCATAAGGCGCAGGAAATGGGCGTGATTGACGGCGAGCACGAAAAACTGGTGCTCGAATGGCTGCAGACGCCTTGGACGTGGGCCGCCATGCACGGCGTTGTGGCAAGCGCTATCGAAAACTGATGAGTACCGTCATTTATCCCGGGCCCGTTTTCGGGCCCGTTCGCAGTCGACGTCTGGGCAAGAGTCTGGGCGTCAATTTGTCGCCCGTTGACGGCAAAATCTGCAGTTTCGACTGCATCTATTGCGAATGTGGACTCAATGATGAACGTCGCCCCAAGTCGAAGATGCCCTCGCGCCAATCTGTGCGCGAAGCTCTGGAAGCGCGTCTGAGCGCCATGCGCGACGCCGACGACTTGCCCGAGGCGATCACTTACTCGGGAAACGGTGAACCCACATCACATCCGGATTTCCTCAACATTGTGCGCGATACGCTCGCGTTGCGCGACAAGTATTGTCCGCAGGCCAAGGTGTGTCTGCTGACCAACGCCACGCACCTCAACCGCGAGGACGTCTTTGAGGCCGTTCGTCTGATCGACCGCCCGTGTCTGAAGCTCGATACGGTGGATGCAGACTACATTCGTCTGGTGGATCGCCCCAACGCGCGCTACGACGTCAAAGAGGTGATTGAGCGCATCAAGGAACTCAACGGTCGCTGCATCGTACAGACGATGTTCATGCAGGGCACCTTTGCCGGACAAAGCGTCGACAATACGACTGAAAAGTACGTGGGCCCCTGGCTTGAAGCGCTGGCGCAGATTCGTCCCGAAGGCGTTGACATCTATACTCTGGCGCGCGAGACGCCTGTGGCGGGGCTTAAAAAGGCGCCTGCGGAGACGCTCGAAAGGATTGCGCAGCGGGTCGAGAACCTGGGCATCAGCGCTCACTGGTACGGATAAGGAAAGCCGGCTTGTCGGAGTCGTTTGTCAGAAAAAACGATTCTTTGACGGAGCCGGCTTTTTCATTGTCTCTTTTTGTCGACTCCATAGGCGATAATTGCAGAATCGTTTTTTGAAAAAATTGCGCCGTTCTTTCAAGAAGAACCTTGTTTGAACGAACAAGCGCGCCCAACTTTTAAGGAGTCCAAGGACATGTTTCGCCACTCCAACACCATCGCAGTAGCCGACAGCGAAGTCTGGAAGTTCATTCAGGCTGAGGCGGATCGTCAGGAACAGCACATTGAGCTGATCGCGAGCGAAAACTACACGTCTCCGGCGGTTATGCAGGCTCAAGGGTCGCTTCTGACGAATAAGTACGCCGAAGGTTATCCGGGCAAGCGCTACTACGGCGGCTGCCAGTATGTGGATGAGGTGGAACGCATCGCCATCGAGCGAGCCAAGAAGCTCTTTTGCGAGCCCGCCGGTGTCGAAATGGCTGTCAATGTCCAGCCGCACTCCGGCGCGCAGGCCAACGAAGCCGTTCTGTTCGGCCTTCTGAATCCGGGCGACACCGTGATGGGGATGAGCCTTGCCGACGGCGGCCATCTCACGCACGGCATGCACCTCAATTTTTCCGGCCGTTATTTCAACATCGTGAGCTACGGCGTGCGCGACGACACCGAAGCAATCGACTACGATGAAGTCGAGCGCTTGGCCAAGGAACATCAGCCCAAGCTCATCATCGCGGGTGCTTCGGCCTATTCGCTTCACATCGACTTCAAACGCTTTGCGGACATCGCGCACTCGGTAGGCGCCATTCTGATGACTGACATCGCGCACTACGCAGGTCTGGTGGCCGCCGGTGTCTATCCGAGCCCGTTTGGCTATGCCGACGTGGTGACCACGACGACGCACAAGAGCCTGCGCGGCCCGCGCGGCGGCATCATCTTCTGCCGGCCCGATCTCGAAAAGAAGATCAACTCGGCAGTGTTTCCGGGCACTCAGGGCGGTCCGCTCATGCACGTGATCGCAGGCAAGGCTGTGGCGCTCGGCGAAGCGCTCAAGCCCGAGTTCAAGGAGTACGGCAAGCAGGTGATCAAGAATGCTGAGGTGCTTGCCAAGACGCTGATGGAGCGCGGTTTGCGCATTGTCTCGGGCGGCACGCAAAGCCACGTGATGCTCGTTGACCTGCGTCCGATGAATCTGACGGGCAAGGCCGCTGAAGCGCTTCTGGGAGCAGCACACATCACTGTTAACAAAAACGCGATTCACAACGACCCGCAGACGCCCTTCGTCACGTCAGGCATTCGTCTGGGCACGCCTGCCATGACCACCCGCGGCTTTAAGGAAGAAGAAACGCGCAAGGTGGCCAACCTCATTGCCGATCTGCTCTCGGCTCCCGAGGACGCTCAGGTGCTCGAACGTGTGCGTACCGAAGTCGATCAGCTCACGGCGATGTTCCCCGTTTATCGACCCTAAACCGTTTCCGGGCGTTTTCCAGGAGTTTTCAAGATGCGTTGCCCGTTTTGCAAGTCTAAGGACACAGCGGTGGTGGACTCTCGCGCGAGCGAAGATGGGTTCTCCATTCGACGTCGCCGTCAGTGCAGCCATTGCGGCAAGCGTTTCACGACGTTTGAGCGCGTGGAAATCAATATGCCGGCCATCGTCAAGCGCACCGGCGTGCGCCGCGAGTACGACCGCGACAAGGTTCGCGGCTCCATGCGCCTGGCGCTTCGCAAGCGTCCCGTGAGCGACGAGCAGATCGAGGAAGCCATTACGTTCATTGAGCAACGACTTCGCAGTCTCGGGGAGCGGGAAGTCAAAAGCGAAAAGGTGGGCGAATTTGTGCTCGAGGAACTCAAGCGTCTCGATAAGATCGCCTACGTTCGCTTTGCAAGCGTCTACTTCAACGTGGAAGATCCCGAAGCTTTCAAGCGCTTGATGCGTGATCTGGAAATCGACAAGAACGAAGCGAAATGACGGATACGAGCGATGAGATTTTCATGCGTGCCGCTCTTGAAGAGGCGCGCAAGGGGCGCTATATCGCCCCGCCCAACCCGGCTGTCGGCTGCGTGATCGTCAAGGACGGTCAGATTGTCTCGCGCGGCTATACGCACGCTCCGGGCTCTCAGCACGCCGAAATCGATGCCATTATGAACGCCAAGCAGGCAGGTATCGACATTACCGGCGCCACCTATTACGTGACGCTTGAGCCCTGTTCGCATTACGGCCGCACGCCGCCGTGTGCGGCGCGCCTTATCGAAGAACGTGCCGGGCGCGTCGTGGCCGCCATTGAAGACCCTAACCCGCAGGTCGCCGGCAAGGGGTTGGAAATGCTACGTCAGGCCGGAGTTGCGGTGGTCTGCGGTGTGTGCCGCGACGAGGCCTACGAATCCAACATCGGCTTTTTCACACGCATGACGACGGGCAAGCCCTGGGTGCGACTGAAGACTGCAGTGACGCTTGACGGCCGTACGGCGCTTTACAACGGAGCCAGCCGCTGGATCACGAGCGAGGAAGCTCGCCGCAAAGGACGCCTGTGGCGCGCCCGCGCTCAGGGTATCCTTACCGGTATCGGCACGGTGCTCGCGGACAATCCGCAAATGAGCGTGCGCGAAGAAAAGCTGCCGAGTCCGGTGAAGTACGTGGCCGACAGCCAGGCGCTTACGCCGGTGACCTTCAACATTCTGCAGGGGCAACCCACGACGATTTTCGTAAGCGACACGGCTCCTCAGGCGCGTGTGGACGCACTGGTTGCCGCCGGCGCTACGGTCCGCTGCGTGGGCGGCAGCGAAGGGCTTGATCTCGAGGAAATCATCCGTCAGATCGGCCGTGATGAAATCAACGAGTTGCATGTCGAAGCCGGTGCAACCTTGTCCGGGGCGCTCCTTGATGCGGATCTGGTCGACGAGATCGTCTGCTATCTGGCGCCGGCTGTGATGGGCGAGGGCATGCCCTTTGCCAAGCTCGGACCATTCAAAGAAATGAGCGAAGTCTTGCGCGGACGCTTCGTCAGTTTTGAGAAAGTCGGCGACGACCTTGAGGTCGTGCTGCGAAAGAATTAACTGCAACTGCGGCAAGTCTCGGACAGGAGCGGCCGCCTTTTAGGAAAGATTGAAAAACCATGTTTACCGGAATTATTCAGGCCATCGGCAAGGTTCGTGAACCCGAAAAACTCGGCAACGGCGTTCGTCTGACGATCGTCACGCCCGAAGACTTTCATCTCGAAGAAGTGCGCGTAGGCGACTCCATCGCCGTCAACGGCGCTTGCATGACGGTGGTCAACATCGAAGGGAATTCCTTCCAGATTGACGTGAGTGCCGAGAGCCTTTCCAAGACCTGCGGTCTCGATACGTTCGGTGAAGTCAACCTTGAAAAGGCGATGCGTCTGGGCGATCGCGTTGACGGCCATTTGGTTAGCGGCCACGTTGACGGCGTAGGCCAGGTCGAGTCCATGACCAAGATTGCAGAAAGCTACAAGCTCGTGATCCGCGCTCCCTTGAAACTCTCGCCTTATCTCGCCTACAAGGGTTCGGTGGCTGTCAACGGTGTCTCGCTTACCGTCAACGAGGTCGAAGATACGGCGATGGGCGCGCTCATCAGCATCAATCTCATCCCGCATACCGTTGAAGTAACGACCTTGAAGCACCTCAAGGCGCAGGATTGGGTCAACCTCGAAATTGACACGATCGCGCGCTATGTCGAGCGCATGATCAAGCTTCGTGAAGACGACGGCGACGATTTGTTCTGATTGATCGCCGCGCATTAGGAAGGACTTTCGGATGGCATTGCTCTTTACGCCTTTGAAGATGGGGGCACAGACGCTACCCAATCGCATCTGCGTGCCGCCGATGTGTCGTTGCCTTGCTCGAGAGGGCGTGGGCAGCGATGAGCTCATCTCGCACTACGAGACGCTTGCGGCTTCAGGGGCGGGGCTGGTTGTGGTCGAGGCGACGGCGGTTCGCGCCGACGGCCGCATCACCACGCGTTGCCTCGGGCTCTACAACGATGAGCAGGAAGCCTTTTTCAAAAAGCTTGTAAAAGCCTGCCGCGCCGTGGCGAGCACCGATACCAAGTTCTTCCTTCAGCTTTCGCATTGCGGCCGCAAAGGCAGCCGTAAGGATCCCAAAACCGGCCACGGCACTCTGTTGCCCGAAGAGGGAGGCTTTGCACTGATGGCGCCTTCGGCCGTTGCATATACTGCGCAGGCGCCGATGCCGCGCGAAATGACTGAAGCCGATATCGCCGAAGTGCTGCAGGCCTTTGAAGAGGCAGCTCGCCGAGCGGCTCGAGTGGGGTTCGACGGCATTCAGATTCATGCGGCGCATGGCTATCTTGTGCACCAGTTTCTGTCGCCCGTGACCAATCACCGTACCGACGCTTGGGGTGGTACGACTCAAAACCGTCTGCGCTTCGCTCAGGAAGTTGTCAAAGCCGTTCAAAAGGGTGCTCCCGGGCTTGACGTGATGGTGCGTCTGTCGGCCAGCGATTGGATTGAGGGCGGCGCCGACGAAGAGCAGGCTCTGGCCTTGGCCTCGGCGCTTGCCGAGCTTGGCGTCTGTGCCGTTGACGTTTCCTCCGGCGGCATCGATCCCGCACAGCAACCTCCGGCATCGCTTACCGTTGCGCACACGACGTTTTCACACCACATCAAAGAGAAGGTTGGAATTGTGACCTTCACGAGCGGCGGCATTGTCGAGCCGCTTCAGGCCGAAGAAATTTTGCGCACACAGGACGCCGATGCGGTTTGCATCGGTCGCGAGATGGTCAAGAACCCGAGTTGGGTGTGGGCTGCCGCGCAGAGCCTGGGCAGCCCGGTGCAGACGCCGGTGTTTGTTGCGGCGTTTTAGGTTTCGGTCTCTTTCCAGAGGCCCTTTTCTTTGAGTGTGGTTTCGGTCACGTCCATCGTGCGCAGAATGCGATAGCGTGCGACGGCGCCGATGATCATTCCGATGGCGCACAGCAAAAGCGCTTGGGAAAGCGGCATCAGGACGGCGGGGGCGTCAGGCTTGAACTGTGCCACGAGCGTTAGGCCGAAGGCAACGAAGCAGTACAGAACGCGACGGCGGAAATCGGCCTTGCAGGCTTCTTCGGCCGGGCTCAGGTCCTGTGCTCTCAGTAAACGAGCCAGACAGGCTTCAGCGGGGACAGCGCGGGCAATTTCGCTCGGGCTTGTATCTTTTGGGCAAACCGCTAAAATGGCGCGCCCGCGCGCCGCATTACGATCGAGTGTCCAGAAATAGACGGGAAGAAAGAGACGCACTGCCTGCACGACAGTGTAGAGCGCGGCGAAAATGAGCAGGCCGGTGGTGACCCAAGTGGGAATCGAAGGCATATTGTTTTTTTGTTCAGAGTGTCGTTGGGCCAAAGTATAAGAGTTTGTGCTTTGCTCTGACCAAACGGCAGTCCAAGTCGTTTTGTTAAAAAACGGTGTTTCCGAGGCGAATTTTCCCTGAGAAAGGTAAAATCGCCTGTTATTGAAGAAATTTTGTTTGCACCTGCAAACGAACTACATAGGCTAGCAAGTCAGATATGACCGTGAAGACCTTTAAGGGCGAGCTCGACGGCTCCGAAATCGTCGTTGGTATTGTCGTTTCTCGTTTCAACGAGTACGCCGGCAAAGAAGAACTTGATGCCTGTCTTGAAGAACTCAAGACTCTCGGCGTTCAGGAAGATTGCATCCGCGTAGTGTCGGTTCCCGGCGCCCTGGAAATCCCCTTGGCGCTGCAGATGTTGGCCGAAAGCGACGAGTTTGACGCTCTGATCGCTTTGGGTGCCGTGATTCGCGGTGAAACCTATCACTTCGAAATCGTGGCTGACACGTCGGCAGCTGAAATCGCTCGCGTGAGCCGTGAAAACGACATTCCGATCGCCAACGGCATCCTTACGACCTACGACGATGAACAGTGCAAGGCCCGTACCCACATGAAGGGTAAGGACTGCGCCCGCTGCGCCGTTGAAATGGTCAACCTGCAGACGAGCCTCTACGAAAACTTTTATAGCTCCGATTGGGAAAGCCTCGCCGATGAAGACGACGATGTGATCCTTGCGGACGACCTCGAAAAACATGACGGAAAGTGCTAATTTGCGTGCTCGCTTGAGCCTGGGCCCGCGCCGTAAAGCTCGTGAATTCGCGCTTTTGGGCGTGTACGAATCGCTGATCAACGAATCGGCCGACTTTGCGGCGATCGACGCCAATCTTCTGAGCGTGATTACCGATGAAGGCAGTCCCGTTGCCGGGTGCGATCTCACATCAGAAGACTTCGATCAGTGCGACCAGGAGTTTTACCGCGACATCCTTGACGGCGTGATCAAGGGCAAGCAGGAGCTGCTCGATACGCTTTCGCGTCATCTTGACCGCGACCCGCAGCGCCTCTCTGTTGTGGAACGTGCGTGTCTGATGATCGGAACGTGGGAAATGAAGAACTGCCCGCAGATTCCCTATCGAGTCGTCATCAATGAGGCGGTGGAGCTGTGCAAGGTTTTTGGTGCCGATCGCGGTTATAAGCTCGTTAACGGCGTGCTCGACAAGGTCGCCGGAGAGCTGCGTCCGGCCGAACATCAGGCCTAAGGCTGAATCTCGGTAAAGCACACCGCAAAAGGTGCGGTTCGAGAGAGAAAGTTTCTCTTTCGGCCGTGCCTTTTTCGTTTTTTGCGCCAAAATTGACCTTGTTGTCGGACAACAGGAGGTTGAAAGAATCCTATGGCTCAGAACGGCGAATTTCAGATTATTGAGCGCTTCTTTACGCATGAAAACTTTGGCGCTTGGGCAAGTAAGGGCGTCGGCGACGACTGCGCCATCATTGATATGCCCGCAGGCCGCATTGCCGTGACGGCAGACATGATGGCCATCGGCACGCATTTTCTTCCCACGCAGCGTCCGGAAGATATCGGCTACAAAGCCCTTGCCGTGAATCTGTCGGATTTGGCTGCCGCGGGGGCCATTCCGCGCGCCTTCTTTCTGACGATCGGTTTGCCCGTGCGCGACGACGCCTGGCTTGCCGGTTTTACCAAAGGCATGACGGAGCTTTCCCGACAGGCGGGCTGTCCTCTGCTGGGAGGTGACACGACACGTACGGCCAAGGTGGGTGACATACACGCTCCGGTGACGATTTCGATTACGGCCATGGGTGAACTGCCGCAGAGTATGGGACTTACTCGAGCGGGCGCCCGCCCGGGCGACGACATTTGGGTCTCGGGTTGCGTGGGAGGCGCCTGGGCGGCGCTGATGCACCGCTGGGGCAAGCTCACGCTTGACGCGCGTGTCTTTCCATCGGCTGCGCTTGCTATGGATCGCCCCAACCCCCGCAATGCGCTCGGTACTGCCCTTTTGAGTTCGGCGACGGCCTGCGCGGACATTTCCGACGGGCTTGCTCAGGACTTGGGACACATTTTGGAGCGAAGCGGCGTTGACGCTGATGTGCTGTGGGACGCTGTGCCCAAGCATCCGGCCTTGGCGGCACTGTCGCAGGAGCAGCAAGTCGAAGCAGCCATGAGCGGCGGCGACGATTACGAGCTCGTCTTCACGGCGCCGGCTGATAAGCGCGGTTTGATCGAACAGGCTTCGATTTCCGCGCTCACGCCCGTGACTCGCATCGGCCGCATCATCGAAAAGAAGCAAAGCGGTGCGCCGCTGGCGATTCGAGACGCTTCGGGGCGTCCGCTCTTTTTGCCGGTGCAGGGGTTCGATCATTTTGCGCAGGGCGCCGATTAAGAGAAAAACAAAGAGCTTTTGCCCATGTTTTCAGAAAAGTACAGCGCGTCAAATCCCGCCTACAACGTTCGTCCGGGCCTTAAATTTGCGTTTTCGCACCCAGCGCACACGCTGGCGCTTTTCTTCGGAGCGGGCTGCCTCCGACCGGGACCGGGCACGTGGGGTACGCTTGCCGGCGTGCTCGCGTGGATGGTTTTGGTGCAGTTCTTAAGCTGGAAGGCGCTTGCGGTTTGCATCGCGGTGCTTTTTGTGTTGGGCGCGCTCGCGTCCGAAAAAACTTGTCGGGATCTCGGCGTACAGGATGCCGGCTGTGTGGTCGTCGACGAGGTGGCTGCCGTTTGGCTGGTGTGCCTGATGCTGCCGCAAAACGCTATTGCTTGGTGCGCCGCATTTCTTGCGTTTCGACTTTTTGACATCGTGAAGTTGCCGCCCGCAAGTTGGGTGGATCGCAAAATCCACAACGGATGGGGCATCATGCTTGACGATCTGCTCGCCGCCGTTTGGGCGGCGGTGGCCCTAGTGGGAATCGATATGCTCTGCAATCGATTGTTTCCCGGTGCCGGTCTTTTTCTCGGAGTCTTCTGATGGATTCATATGAACTGGCGCTTGAGCTCGGCCGGAGAGCCAAGCGGCGCGGCGTGACCGTGGCAACGGCTGAAAGTTGCACGGCGGGCGGTCTCGGCTTTGAAATCACAGCCGTTCCAGGATCAAGTGAGTGGTACGAGCGCGGCTTTATCACGTATACGAACCGTGCTAAAGAAGAGATGCTTGGAGTGAAGGCAAAAACGCTTGCCGCATTCGGAGCCGTAAGTCGAGAGACGGCCGAAGAGATGGCTTACGGCGCCTTGGAGCATTCCGGCGCGCAGCTCTCTGTGTCTATCACTGGGATCGCGGGGCCGGGCGGCGCTGTGCCGGGCAAACCCGTGGGAACCGTTTGTTTCGGGGTGGCCTTGAAAATCGACGGCAAGACTATGGTGCATACTTCCCGTATGCAGTTTGACGGCAGCCGCGATGACGTACGTCGTCAAAGCATTCGCTATGCGTTGCAATTGCTCTGCCAGGCGCTTGGTGACAAGTGCTAACAACAGATTTGTCTGACGGCTCTCAGGAACAATGACGGTGTGTGCCACAATGCGGGTTCCGATGACTCGTTTCGAGATTTGATGGAATGGAACCTCTGACAAAAACAAACAAAGAATCCTCCGCGGCGCTCGGCGCTTTCGATAGGCTTTTCAACGTGTGCCAGTTTCTGGGACTGAGCGCCATCGCCATTGCGGCCATTGTCGGCTTTGGTGCTGAGCTCTGGCGTATGGTGACGGCCGATACGATCGCTCTGGGCGATCTGCTCTTGCTCTTCCTTTATACCGAAGTGATGGTGATGGCGCGCGCGGCGCTTCACAGTCACCACGAACTTGCTATCGCAATGCCGATTGCCATTGCCATCGTGGCGATGGGGCGCTATATGGTTGTGAGTTCGGATCACAACGCGCTACACCAGATGATGTACGCAGGCGCGATCTTCATTCTGGTGGCTGCGCTCTTTCTTTGGAAGATGCGCGTGCGCCTCACCGGTTGGTCGGCAGGCAAGGACAACGCCGATTAAGAAACACGCACATAAGCCCATTAAAAACGCGCACAAGCCTCAGAGCCGGTGCGCGTTTTTAATGGGTAAGAACTAAACGATCAGAGTTTGATGTCGTGGGCGTTGCCGATCGTAAGGAAATGACCGCCGGCGACGTAGTGAAGCGTCCGGCAGCTGTCGTCACCTTCCGGGAAGTGCCAGTGTCCCTCGGAGAAGACGCGGGAATCAGCCCAGGCCGCCACGGCTTCTCCGATAAAGAGGTCGTGCTTTTTCTCGTTGTATTCGTTTGGAATCACCTTGAAAAGCACCGCACACAACACACCTTCGACGGTGGGGATGTCGCAGCCTTCAAATTTGAAGAGCTTGGCGCCGCTTTTTTCGATCTTGTCGGCTTCGTCGAATTTGCTCACCGAGCCCAGATAAAGCGTTTCGCGAGCAATGGCCAGAGACGGCAAGGACAGCATGAAGTAGCCGGTCTTGTCAATGAGCTTGCGCGTGTAGTGAACCGAGTCAATCACCGAGGTCGACAGGGCGGGCGTGGTGTTGAGCGGGCACACCCAAGTGGCGGGCATGACGTCGACATCATCGCCGTCTGCGGCCGACACCAACGAGGTGGCACCCAAATTAAAGAGACGATAAACATCCTCCAGTTCCACCGGCTTGAAGTTCTGCATTTTTGTTCTCCCAAATGATGGAATTCAGCTCAAGGCTTTTTTCTTGGCTTCGCGGATGGCAATCATCGTAGCTTCAGCAGCCTTGGCAGCGGCTTGCGCGAAGTCTTCGCCGTTACCGGCAAAGATGACGGCGCGGCTCGAATTGATGATCATGCCGCGGCCGTGTGCGTCCAGACCGGCAGCTACGGCAGCGTTGACGTCGCCGCCCTGTGCGCCGATGCCGGGCACAAGCAGAGGCGTTTCAGGCGCAAGTTCACGTACGCGTGCGATTTCAGCGGGCTGCGTGGCGCCCACGACCAGCCCAACTTGACCGTTGACGTTCCAGGGACCCGAAGCCATCTTGGCAACGCGCTCGTAGACCATGTCGCCGTCCTTGGTGACGAGCTCCTCAATGTCGGCGCCACCCGGGTTGGACGTGCGGCACAGCAGAATCACGCCGCGTCCTTCGTATTCGAAATAGGGTTCGACGGTATCAAAACCCATGTAGGGCGAAAGCGTCACCGCATCAGCTTGGTATCGCACGAATGCTTCCTTGGCGTACTGCTTGGCCGTGGAGCCGATGTCGCCGCGCTTGGCATCGAGAATGACGGCAATGTCGGGGTGCTTTTCGTGAATGTATGCAATGACCTGTTCAAGCGTTTTTTCCAGACCTTCTCCCGCGAAGTAGGCGATCTGAGGCTTGAAGGCGCAGACGTACGGTGCGGTGGCGTCCACGATGGCACAGCAGAACTGCAGAACACCTTCGGCGTCTTTGGCCAGATGCGCGGGCAGACGTTTGAGATCGGGATCGAGTCCCACGCAGAGCATGGAGTCAACGGCGTCGATTCGCTTGTTGAGTTTTTCGATGAACATGACGTTGCGTTTTCCTTCACAAAAAGAAAGGCAGAAAATGCCTTCCGTAAAAACCGGTTTTTCTTGAGGCTAAATCTTACCGCGACCGTTAGAGCGAATGGTTGGCAACAGGCAAAGACGAGACGTTTGGGCAAACACTGACACCATTTGCCTTATAGTTGCACAGGATTTTTGGGAGAAACAAACATGAGAAAAGAGCTCGCGGTCCTTGCTGCGGCAAGCCTTTTGGTCACGACAGCAACAGCCCAGGATTTGATGGGCCAAAGTCCTGAAGCACAGGTCATTGACATGCCCGTTGTCCAGGGGCGAATCGACGCGATTTCTGGCGTTGTCTACAACCAGGCTTTTGAAAGAGGCCGGAGTGTGCGCGGTCTCAAGATGACGCTTTTTGTTCCGCGCACGAAAGAAAAGAAACCGGCAGTGCTTTATTTCCCGGGAGGCGGGTTTACTTCGGCCGATCACGAGAAGTTCTTGGAAATGCGCTATGCACTGGCTCGTGCCGGATACGTTGTCGCGGCCTGCGAGTATCGTGCCGTGCCCAATAAATTTCCGGCACTGCTTGAAGACGCCAAGGCAGCGGTGCGATGGATGCGCGCGCATGCCTCAGAATTCGGAGTGGACGCCGATCGCATAGGGCTGCTTGGTGACTCCGCCGGCGGATACGTCGTACAGATGGCTGGTGCCACCAACGGCGAAAAAAACTGGGACGTAGGCGACTTTAAGGAGGTTTCGTCCGATGTGCAGGCGGTGGTATCGATCTACGGCATTTCCGATCTGACGACAATTGGGGAAGGGATCGGCAACGAGAACGTGCATGCGTCTGCTGCTGTGACGGAAGCATTGCTTCTCAACGGGCCGGCCTTTAAGGATTTTGCCGGCGCTTCCGTGAATGCCGATCCCCAAAAGGCGAAGGCGGCAAGCCCCATTGGGCATGTAGACGGAACGGAGCCGCCTTTCTTGCTGATGCACGGTTCGGGTGACAAGGTGGTGAGTCCCTTGCAGAGCAAAAAAATGTTTGAAGCGCTTCAGAACAAGAAGGTAGAGGCCGAATACGTCCTTGTGCGCGGAGCCGGACATGGCGATCTGCCGTGGTATCAACCCGGCGTGATCTCCCGCGTGGTGAACTTCTTTGACCGCCACCTGAAGCGAACGGAATAACGACAGTGATGCGAAACGACAGAAAAGAGTTTGAGATTTTGGCCCCGGCCGGTTCCCGAGAAGCGATGGCGGCTGCCGCAGCAGCAGGTGCCGACGCCGTGTATTTCGGGTTGGGCGCGCTTGATATGCGAAGTCTTGCTACCGGTGTTTTTCGCAAAGCCGACTTGCCTGATATTGCCGCTTTTGCAAAAGATCACAATTTGAAGACGCGGCTAACGGTTAATGCCGTGCTCTACGATGAAGATCTGTCCGAGGCTCGTCAAACGATGCTTGCCGCCAAGAAGGCGGGCATTGATGCCGTCATTTGCTCGGATGTGGCGGCGATGATGCTTGCGCGCGAAGTTGGTATCCCCGTGCATCTTTCCACGCAGCTCAACATCGCCAACGTTGAAGCGCTGAAGTTTTATGCGCACTTTGCCGATGTCGCTGTTCTTGCTCGTGAATTGACGCTTGAGCAAACCGCAGCAATCACGAGAGCCATCGACGAGCAAAACATCTGCGGGCCGTCGGGCGAATGCATCAAAATCGAAATTTTCTGTCATGGGGCGCTCTGCATCGCACAAAGCGGCCGCTGTTTCATGAGTTTGCACACGAGGGGAAAAAGCGCCAATCGGGGGCAGTGCCTTCAGTCGTGCCGCCGCAAGTATTACATCAAGGACGCCGAGCGCGACATTGAGTTGCAGATTGATCCGCAGTACGTGATGAGTCCGAAGGATCTCAAAACGATCGGCTTTTTCGACAAAATGGTTCAGAGCGGCGCGCGTATTTTCAAAATCGAAGGACGCGCCCGCTCGCCCGAATATGTGCGCACGACCGTGCAGTGCTATAGCCAGGCCCTGCAGGCGGTGCTTGACGGCGACTTTACGGCCGACAAGGTGGCTTGTTGGGATGACAAGCTTGCCGAGGTCTTCAATCGCGGCTATTGGGACGGATGGTACCTGGGAGCTCACACGCCGGAGCTTGCCTCCGGATACGGCTCGCAAGCCACAATCACCAAACGTTTTGCCGGCAAGTGCATCAATTTCTTCAATAAGGCGTCGGTGGCGCAATTTCTGGTGCAGGCTGACGGCTTCGACAGAGGTACTCGACTGCTTGTCACTGGTCCCACAACGGGCGCGGTGGAGTTTGTGGCCGATGAAATTTTCGACGACAACGGACCGGTGAATCACGCGACCAAAGGAACGGCCGTGACGATCGAGGTTCCCGAGAAGGTGCGTGAAAACGACAAGCTTTATGTGCTGCAGCCTCGCGGATAGCGAGCGGAATTACTTTTACGAAGATGCTCGGTACGTGCTTGTGCGCCTGTCGCCTTCTCGAATTAGCCGCCCTTGGTCTGTTAATTTGCGTAATAGTCGATAAGCTGGTTGGGCTTCGAGACTGAGAATTTGCATTACATCGGCTCGTGTGATGCAACCTTTTTCTCGGGCAAGCTGCATGACAAGCTCATCGTTTCTTACGGAGCCAATACCCGATTGGCGGACCATCTCAATTTCGCGATTCTGAGCCTTATAAAACTTTGGGCTCAAGATGAAATCGCGTTCGGATCCACTTCCTTTGCATTCAAGAAGACCGTCTTCGACAAGTGTTTCGACGTGCCGTTTGAGCCGGTTGGCAGGCAGTTTTGTTGCAGCGACAATGCCTTCGAAGGTGATCCGCTTGGAAAAGAGTACCGCTGTCAGCACCATCAAGCTTTGGATGGAAATCGGCTTGCCGTTTCGCTTTTGATATTCAAGGATGAGCCTGAAGAAATTGACGTCGGCCTCGCATTTCGGGAAAAAGACACGCACGTTTTCTTCAGTGGATTCGGAATAGTCCGGTGACGGACGTCCGTAGACAAGACTGCCTTCAAAAATCAGATCAATTCCTCGTCCTGTACGCTCGGCAAGTCCCAATCGCTTGAAAATGTCCGCTAACAGCGCATTTCGCGGATGCGGTTCAACAGTGAGCAGGTTGTTGAGATCAACACCGGAAACAAAGCCGCCAGGACTGTTGATTTCCAGGCCGTCGTCCGTGAAACGGACGGAGACACGATTGAGGATGGTGTAGTCACGGTGACAAAAGGCGTTGACCAATGCTTCTCGAAAGGCTCGCTCGGAAAAGGTCGGAATTGCAATGCGAACGAGATCCTGCGTGATTTCGACTTCCGTATTGCGGGCTCGGAACCGATCAAGAAGAGCGTCAAAGCTTCGGAGCAGCGGCAGTTCGATTTCTTCGTTTGCCAGTACTTCTGTTCCGCTGAGGTGCTGAAAGACAGCTCCGGCGCCGGGAACTAGTCGTCGGATACTTGTTTTTTTCCCGATGAGAAGGAGACCTGCGACCGTCGGCAACAAACCGTGCGGCGTTTCGTGTACGAACCCCAGAGCTTTGTCGAGGTCTTCATTCTCAAGTTCGAGCAGAGTGCTGTCTCCTCGGTTGTCGCGAATGAAGCTCCTCAATCGCCGGCGTTCATCGTTGTCCAGGTCGGAGTACGAAGTATTCGGCAGGATCATGGATGAGTAGTCGCAGCGTCCGATTTCTGAGAGACGCGAAATGAACTCCTGTGGAAAGAGTGGGGAGGTTTCAGGTGTCTTATCGATCTTCAGCCGGCGTTTGAGAACTTTGCCGTCGTTGGTCGCAACGATACCCGTGGCTTTCGAAACTTCGATTACTAGTACATCGAGACCTTCGCCAGCCTCGACGAGTTCCGCTACGACTGCTATAGGTGGAATGGTGTGCGAAGCAATGTATGCGGCGGCAAGGCCCGGATCGCGCCACCTGGGTGTTCGTACACCCGACACGATGCCGTCATCATTGATGCCGACGTAAAGTGTTCCTCCTTCAGCGTTTGCCAGTCCAACGACGGTCTCAACCACAACCTTGACCGGCAGGCCGCTTTTAGGATCACTCTTGAATTCGATCGTTAACGATTCTCTGGAAGGAAATTGCGGGAAAGAGAGATTGTCGGTGTTCATGGCAAAGAATCAACAGACGGAAAAGTGAAGCTAAGATACAGACGGTTAGCATCATGATGCTAAATTATAAAGACATTGATGTTAAATGTATGTATTAACTGATGTTAAAGAGGAATAGTGATACATACATGCCCGTATGTATGATCTTAATTTGTCTTTATCACGACCGACAAACAACTGAAGGTTAGAGATTTTTCGTCGAATCTAAGACGTGAACCTAAAAGAAGAGCCGCCTGCTTTACAGCAAGCGGCTCAATGCCTTAAAGACTTAAGCGGTCAGGCGATGAATTACATCATGCCGTCCATTCCGCCCATGCCGCCCATCGGGGGCACAGCCGGCTTGTCTTCAGGGATATCAGCGACCATGCAGTCGGTCGTAAGGATCAGACCGGCCACGCTGGCAGCGTTCTGCAGAGCGGTACGGGTGACCTTGGTCGGGTCGAGAACGCCCATGGCAACCATGTCGCCGTATTCGCCCGTCTGAGCGTTGTAGCCGAAGTTGCCTTCACCGCCGGCAACCTTGTTGACGACCACGCTGGGTTCTTCACCGCAGTTGGACACGATCTGGCGCATCGGTTCTTCCATGGCGCGCAGCACGATCTTGATGCCGGCGTTCTGTTCGTCGTTGTCACCCTTGAGGTCCTTGATGGCGAACTTGGTGCGCACGAGAGCCACACCGCCGCCCGGGACGATGCCTTCTTCCACGGCAGCGCGCGTAGCGTGCAGGGCGTCTTCCACGCGAGCCTTCTTTTCCTTCATTTCGACCTCGGTAGCGGCACCGACCTTAACGAGGGCTACACCGCCAGCGAGCTTGGCAACGCGTTCCTGAAGCTTTTCACGATCGTAGTCGCTCGTAGCGGCTTCGATCTGCTGACGGATCTGGGTGACACGGCCTTCGATAGCCTGAGCGTCGCCGGCGCCGTCAATGATCGTCGTGGCTTCCTTGGTGACTTCAACGCGCTTGGCAGAACCCAACTGTTCGAGGGTTGCCTTTTCGAGCGTGAGGCCGAGGTCAGACGAGATGACCGTTGCGCCCGTGAGCACAGCGATGTCTTCGCACATGGCCTTGCGGCGGTCGCCGAAGCCCGGAGCCTTGACAGCCACAACCTTGAGGATGCCGCGGATGGAGTTCACCACGAGGGTGGCGAGAGCTTCACCGTCAACGTCTTCAGCGATGATCAACAGCGGACGAGAGGTCTTGGCAACCTGTTCGAGAACCGGCAGGAGTTCACGGATGTTGCTCACCTTCTTGTCGTGGATCAGGATGAAGGGATTGTCGAGCACGGCAGCCTGACGTTCCGGCGTGTTAATGAAGTAGGGCGACAGATAGCCGCGGTCGAACTGCATGCCTTCAACGACTTCGAGTTCGTTGTTGAGGCTCTTGCCGTCTTCGATCGTGATCACGCCTTCCTTGCCGACTTTGTCCATGGCCTGGGAGATGATGTCGCCGATTTCCTGATCGGAGTTAGCGGAGATGGCGCCGACCTGAGCAACTTCCTTGGAAGTGGTGGTCGGACGGGAGATCTTGCGCAGTTCTTCGATGGCGGCGGCCACGGCCTTGTCGATGCCGCGCTTAAGATCCATCGGGTTCATGCCGGCGGCAACGTACTTCATGCCTTCGCAAACGATGGCCTGAGCGAGAACCGTGGCGGTGGTCGTACCGTCACCGGCGTTGTCGTTGGTCTTGGAGGCCACTTCGCGCACCATCTGGGCGCCCATGTTCTCAAACTTGTCCTTGAGATCGATTTCCTTGGCAACCGTCACGCCGTCCTTGGTCACGAGCGGACCGCCGAAGGCGCGTTCGAGCACCACATTGCGGCCCTTCGGGCCCAGAGTCACCTTCACAGCGTTGGCGAGCGTGTTGATGCCGCGGACCATGCGCACGCGGGCGTCATCACCGAAGAGAACTTGCTTTGCAGCCATTTGTTTTTATCTCCGTTAAAAATTCTTCAATGAAATCAAACCGATACCGATTATTCGAGAACGCCCATGATGTCTTCTTCGCGCATCACGAGGAGTTCTTCACCGTTTACCTTGACGGTCTGACCGGCGTACTTGCCGAACAGAACACGGTCACCGACCTTCACGTCCATCGGGAGGAGCTTGCCGGCTTCGTCGCGTTTGCCGGGACCCACAGCGAGGACTTCGCCCTGATCGGGCTTTTCACCGGCGGTGTCCGGAAGGACAATGCCGCTAGCGGTCGTGCGTTCGGCTTCAAGGCGCTTCACAATCACGCGGTCGTGTAACGGACGGATCTGCATTTTGTTTTCACTCCAAATTTGAATAACCATTGAAAGGCCGCACTAGCGCGGCCTTTCAGCAATGAAATCATTTCTTAGCGGGCTCCAAGCCCGCTGCTAGAACCCCATATGGGGATGGGGCAACAGCATTTCAAGCCCCGAAGCAAAAATTTTTTCTGAAGTTTTTTTGACAGTTTTGTCATCGAGCTGAAACGAAGGCAAAACAAGATTGCGCTACTTGTTCATACTTCCGACCTGCGATAGATTGAGAGCGGTCCGATCGACACGATAAAAGTATGCTGAACGCAGTCCGAAACATCGGTTCATTTCCCAAGGGCGTGATCTTCACGCTCTGCGCGGCCATTTTCTGGGGCTCGATGGCTGTTGCCGCGCAGGCGGTCATGGCAAACGGCGTGGTCAACGCCGGCGCGCTCGTGATCGTGCGCCTGTGTAGTTCAGGCGGATTGCTTCTTTTGTGGTGCTGCATCACCGCTCGCAATGAGATCGTCAAAATCTTCACTAGCTGGACGAACTTTCGCGACGTACTTTTCGGCGCCGTCTTTATTTATGGCGGGCAGTTTGCCTTCATGCTCGCCATTCACTATTCCAATGCCGGTGCGGCGGCCATTGTGCTGACCACCGTTCCACTGTGGGTGGCGCTTTGGGAAATGATCGTGAACCGATCGAAACCGTCGCCCCGCATGGTGATCTGTTTTCTGCTCGCTGCGGTGGGCGTGACGCTCATTGTTACCAAGGGCGAGTTCGATGTTTCCCAATTCAATCTGACGGGGCTTACCTGGGCCATCATCTGCGCTGTCATGACGGCGGGCTATTCCGTACAGCCTCGGCAGCTCCTCAAACGCGTGGCGGTGATGCCCGTGATGGGAAGCGCCATGCTTTTCGGCGGATTGATGGCGGTCGTCGCGTCTTTCTTTTTGCCTGCGACCTTCGACTTCTCGCGCTTTGATTGGATGACCGCAGCGTTGCTTTTTCATGTGGTGTTTTTTGGCACCCTGATGGCTTTTTGCCTCTACATGACGGCCCTGCGCCTGATTTCCCCGGTGATTGCCAGCATCCTGAGTCTGGGCGAACCGGTATCGGCTTACCTGCTGTCGGTGCTGGTGATGGGGCTAGATGTTGGGCTCATCGAGGGCATCGGCGTGGTGATGGTGCTTGCAACGGTAGTTTTGCTTGCCAAGACGCCGCGCAAATCAAACGAAGGCGAAAACATTGCTCCGCGCTGGAAAAGTCAAAATTGAACGTTCGTTCATTCCGATAGGCCGCCGTAACCGATACAATTGCTCAATTCCGGCGACAAGGGGCGCAAGCCTTGACATAAAGACAAACTGCAGCCGGAAAGGGAGGGCGTCCGTATCGGGCGCGAATCATGCCGAATTCAGCAGTTCTCAAATTGAGTGCCGCTTTGGGGGCGCTTTTCCTGTCGTTCCCCGGATGGGCGCAGTTGCCGTCGGCGCTTGAAGAAGCGCTGGCGCGTACGTCCGTGTCTCTTGACGAAGTTGCCGTGTGGGTGTCGCCCGCAGGCATCAACGCTCCTGTCGTCGCGCATCGCACCGATCGTCTGATGCAGCCCGCAAGCTCCGTCAAAGTGGTGACAACGCTTGCCGGTCTTGATCTTCTCAAGCCCGATTTCACCTGGAAAACGCAGATTCGAGCGCAGACGTTGCCTGACAAGGCGGGAGCTGTGCGTTCCGTGTCGCTCATCGGTTCGGGGGATCCTCATCTGATGATCGAGCAGGTGTGGCTGCTTGTGGAACAACTGCGTCAGACGGGTGTCAAGCGCATCATCGGCGACATCACGGTCGATCGCTCGGCCTTTGGCGAAAAGCCGGTTGATCAGGGCGCCTTTGACGGCGCAGCCGATCGTTCCTACAACGTGGCGGCCGATGCGGCGCTCGTCAACCTCAAGGCCGTCTCCATCACGCTTGAACCGGAAGAAAACGGCAAGTGGGCGCGCGTCACGTCGTTGCCTGTGCTCGAAGGCTTTTCCGTACCCAAGCGCATTGCTCTGAGTAAAGGTGCCTGTGGCGATTGGAAAAGCAAGGTCAAGGCCTCGTATTCGGACAAAGGCGTGCGCTTTAAGGGCGATTTGCCCGCATCTTGCGGCGTCAAAGCTTTGCATGTGTCGCGTTGGGAGGCAGACGACTATCTCACGCGCCTTTTAAAGCCGATTCTGCGCTCGGTTGGAATTGCTTGGACAGGAGTTGTCAGAGAAGGACGAGCTCTTGCCCAAAGCGGCGTGCGTCTGGCTGAAATTCAGTCACAGCCGTTGCCAACGATTGTTTCCTTGATCAACAAGTATTCCAACAACACAATGGCTCGTCACGTGTTTTTAACGTTGTCTCAGACCGACCCCGTCGGTACGGCAAAGCCTGCCACATTGACGCGCAGCCGGGCCGTGACGGATCGGTGGCTTGTTAAGGCTGCAGGCGAAGTACCTTCAGGCACTTTTATCGACAACGGTTCGGGCCTGTCGCGCAAAACCAGAATCACGGCAGAAACGATGGGGCGAGTGCTCAACTACGGTTTTCGTTCCTACGTGATGCCCGAATTTATGGCTTCGCTTCCTTTGGCGGGCTTTGACGGCACGATGAAAAAGAGAGGTATGGCGGTGGGCAGCGCCCACGTCAAGACGGGCCTCATTCGAGATGTGCGTTCAATTGCGGGGTACGTGACCGACATCAACGCCCGTCGTTGGAGTGTGGTGGTGATGATGAACGGAAAACGACTCGACGGCGATCGGATCTTTTCTCAGGCCGTACTGCAGTGGTGTGCCCAGGGCGGAGCGCAGGCTCTTTGGGATGATCAACGAAAAGGGAGCGCGGCACGATGAAACAGTCTTTATGGGCGATTGCGGCTGCGGCCTGCTTTTCCATCATGGGCGCCTTCGTGAAATTCTGCACGGAGGATCTGGGCTCCTTTGAACTCGTGTTTTACCGTTCGCTTTTCGGCGCCATCTTCATTGCGTTTGTGGTGGCAGGCAGCGGCGGCACGCTCAAGACGGAACACTTCCGGCACCATATCGTCCGATCTTTGTTGGGTGTCACGAGCGTTGCGCTGTGGTTTTATGCCTTGTCGAAGATGCATTTCGGCACCTGCATGACGCTTATTTACACGACGCCGCTATTCATGGCTTTGAACTTCATCATTCTTGCCAAATGCAAGGGTGAAAGAGCGCCGTGGGCGGTGGTGTTGGCTATTGTCACGGGCTTTATTGGCATTTGTCTGGTGATGAAACCGGGGCTTGGTACCGATGAATTTATCCCCGCGTTGATTTGCTTGGGCGTGGCGCTCATTGATCTGGCTGCCTACTGGCAGATGAAACAGATGGGGCGCCTGAACGAGCCGAGTTATCGCATCGTGTTTTATTTCTGCATTCTCGGCATGGTGTTTGCCGCGGTGGGCACCGTGGCGACGACTGGCTTTCATGTGCCCAATCTCACTGGCATAGCGGGGCTTCTCGGCATGGGCCTTTTTGCCACGCTCGGGCAGATTTGCACCACGCGCTCCTACGCCTACGGCAATATGCTTCTTTCCTCCTGTCTGGGTTTTTCGGCCGTGCCGTTTTCGGTCATTTTCGGCGTCACACTTTTTGACGAGTCGGTCGATCCGCTGTCGCTTTTCGGTATGACGCTTATTTTGCTTGCCGGCATGTCGGCAGCTGTGGCCACTAAGCGCATGGAAGCAAAGCAGGAAGCCGAAGAGTTCGCCCGTCAGAAAACCTCCTGAATCTGTTCCGCAGAAAAAACGGCAGACGCTGCTAAAACGTCTGCCGTTTGGAAACACCGGAAGTCAGAGTCCTTTTAAGGCGCGTCCTTCTTGGTTTCTTCATTCTTTGCCGGTTTTTCGCCGACGTTTTCCTTCAATGCCGCAATAAAGGACGACTCAGTGAGAAGTTCCGGCAAAACCGTGGCCGTACCGTCTATCTTGTAGAGCAGATAGAGCGGCACGCCCGTACGGCCGAACTTATTGAGCATTTCGGTGATGTTGCTGTCGCGGTTCGTCCAGTCGGCTTCGAATCGCGCGTAATTGAGACGCGTGAGTTCGGTCGTGGCAGCCTCGGTGCGCAGTGCCGTGGCTTTATTGAACTGACAAGTCACGCACCAGGCGGCCGTGAAGTCGACCACAACGGGCTGACCGCGGGCGATGGCCGAATTGACCGCCTCTTCGCTCCAAGGCTGCCATTGATCGGATGCCATCACCGCTTCGGTGTCGATGCGACGATCGAAGTTGCCAAGACACAACAGAACCATGCATCCGACGGTCACAAGCGCGCAGACGCCCTTGAGTACCTGCGAGCGGCCGCGGCCGTACTGTTCTCTGCCTACGGCCCACAACAGACCGGTGACCGACCCCATGGCAAAGAGCACGGTGAGAAGCCCGTAGAGCGTGACTTGACGCGAAAGCACCCAGATGAGCCACAAGGCAGCCGCGACCATCGGAATGGCCATGACGCGCTTGAAGGTGAGCATCCAGGCGCCCGGACGCGGCAAGAGCTTCATCCAGGCCGGTACCAAAGTGAGAATCAGCCACGGAAGCGCCATACCGAAACCCAACGCCAGGAAGATGAGCATACTCACGGCGCTGTCCTGCAGCACGGCGTACCCCAGAGCCGCCCCCATGAAGGGTGCAGTGCAGGGGGAGGCCACCACGACGGCGAGAACGCCCGTAAAGAAGCTTCCGAGAGGCCCCGTGCTCGGCAATTTGCGCACGGCACGGCTGTCGGCAAGGTGCGAGGCGGCCGTGAACTCGAAGACGCCCAGCAAATTGAGCGTTAGCGCGCTAAAGAGCAGAATCAGGGTCGCCACAACCCAGGGCTGCTGCAGTTGGAAGCCCCATCCGATGGCCCATCCCAGACTTCGAAGCATCACCAAGGCGCCGGCGAGCGCTGCCATGGAGAGCAGCACGCCGCCCGTAAAGGCAAAGCCGTGCAGGGCAAGCGCACCCTTGCGGCGAGAGCCGTCGACCAATTGCAGGATCTTGAGGCTCAACACGGGAAACACGCAGGGCATAAGGTTCAGAATCAAGCCGCCCAGGAACGCAAAGCTCAAGGCGGTCGCCGTGCTCATGCTCGGCGGCGCATCGGGCAGTTGTGCGGTTGGAGTGGCCGGTTCGGCTTGAGCGGAATCCGGTTTTTCTTCCGGCGCCCACGGCAACGGCACCTCGCCCGGCTTGATGTCGAGCGTCGTTTCGATGGCCCAGCCTTCGTTGTCCGGGCCGCCGTCGGCGACGATCACGCCGGTAAACGGCAGAGGATTGCCGGTCTTGAGGCTTTCCAGATATTCAGGAGCGGCCTTAAGATAGAGCGACACCTGGTCTTTGCTGAGCACCGCTCGATCGAGTTCCTTAAAGTCGACAAGTCCTTCGGTAAGAGGAAAGAACTCCACCTTTTTTTCGATCTTGCCCGCAAGCGGGGCAAAGTCGATGCGGATGCGGTCGTCCTCAATCTGAGCCGAAATGTGTTCGGAGACAACCTTTTCGGGGATGGACTTGAGCGTCTTTTCAAACTTGCCGGCAAAGGGGCCGGGTTTGGCCGCCACCTCCACAGGAAGTTTCATCGAAACTTCGGCGGAGCCCGGAATGCAGACTTCCTTGCAAGCGAGGTAGTCGACCTTGGCGCGCAGGGTGTACGTGCCGCCGTAAGGCGTTCCCCAGGGAATGTCCAGATTGAAGGGCAAAAGCACTTCGCCCGAGTACACGAAGTTGGTGATGGGCCCGAGCTTGTGCTTTTGCGGCGTGGGCCAGCCGATTTGTTCGGCGGTCCAGCGGCGCGGCAACTTCCATTCGACACTCGGAGCAAAACCGGAGTCACCCGAGAACTGCCAGTACGTGTGCCAGCCCGGTTCGTGCTTGAGCAAAATGCCGATGTCGTTGGTCGCGCGCGGAATCCCGGCCGTTTGTCGCGACACAAGCTGCACCGTCACCGTCTTGGGTTGGCCGCCGCCTGCAAAGGGAGATCCCGTGCCGGCAGAACCCGTACCCAATCCGGTCGGAGCGGCCAGTGCTACGGAAGCTGCCGTCGTCAAGCCGAGCAGCAGCGTCGTTAAGCTGCGAAAGAGTTTCATTACCGCTTTGAACATTAAAGAGCCGCAAAAGCCTTGCGGGCGGCTGCGATAGTCGCTTCGATGTCTTCGTCGCTGTGAGCCGCCGACACGAAGCCCGCTTCGAAGATCGAAGGAGCAAGGTAAACGCCTTCTTCGAGCATCGTGTGGAAGAACTTCGCAAACACGGCCGGATCGGCCTTCATGACGTCGTTAAAGCCGTTGGGCAGGTTTTCAAGGAAGAAGAGCCCCATCATGCCGCCCTGAGAGCGAGCGCAGAACGAAACGCCGGCTTGCTTGGCCGCAGCGGTAAGTCCTGTCACGAGCTTGGTTGTCTTTTCCGAGAGGCTTTCGTAGAAGCCCGGCTTCTGGATTTCCTTGAGGGTGGCCAGACCGCAGGCAACGGCCACAGGGTTGCCCGAGAGGGTGCCGGCCTGATAGACGGGGCCCAAAGGAGCGATCTTATTCATGACTTCGCGGCGTCCGCCGAAAGCAGCCACCGGCATGCCGCCGCCGATCACCTTGCCCATCATGGTGATGTCGGGCACGACGTTGTAGAGGGACTGTGCGCCGTGCAGCGCTACGCGAAAACCCGTCATCACTTCGTCGACGATCAGAAGCGCGCCGTACTGCGTGCACAGGCGGCGCATTGTGTCCATGAATTCCTGCGTGGCCGGAACCATGTTCATGTTGCCGGCGATTGCCTCGACGATTACGCAGGCGATGTCGTCGCCCCATTGCTTGAATGCGTCTTCGAGCTGCTGCGGATTGTTGTATTCGAGTACGAGCGTGTGTTCGGTCGTACCGGCCGGAACACCAGCCGAAGAGGGGTTGCCAAATGTGAGCATGCCCGAGCCGGCCTTCACGAGCAGGCTGTCGCTGTGGCCGTGGTAGCAACCTTCGAATTTGATGATCTTATTGCGGCCCGTGTAGCCGCGAGCCAGACGAATGGCGCTCATGCCGGCCTCCGTGCCGGAACTCACAAAGCGCACGGCTTCGACATTGGGCATGATCTTGATGACTTCTTCGGCAATGAGCGTTTCGCCCTCGGTGACGGCGCCAAACGAAAGGCCCGTGTCGACGGCGGCGTGCACGGCTTCAATCACGGCCGGATGGTTGTGGCCGAGGATCATCGGACCCCAGGAGCCGATGTAATCGATGTAGCGGCGACCTTCGGCATCCCACATGTAGGCGCCTTTGGCGCGACGGATAAAGCGCGGTGCGCCGCCAACGCTCTTGAAAGCGCGTACGGGAGAATTCACGCCGCCGGGGATGCTCTGCTGAGCACGTTCAAAAAGTTCCTCGTTGATGCCCATTTTCTTTCCAATGCATTGAATCAATAAAAGCAACAGGGCACCGGATACAGCCGATCCCTGTAAATTCAGCGAAGTCTAGCAAGGTCAAGCCTATGTTTCGCTTAACAAGTGTGTGCGGATGCAAACAGTTTTGTGTCTCTGTTGTTCGAAGAGCCAGCAATGGAAATGAATCGGGTGCGGAAAGTTGCAGTACAGAAAAAATCCGCGTAAATTCTCACGCCTCACGTTGGGGTGAGGCGGACGGCCGCAATGAACTTGTTTTCATTGAGGAAAGTCCGGACTCCGAAGGGCACCGTAGCAGGTAACGCCTGTCCGCCGCAAGGCGAGGATTAGAGCAACAGAGACGAGCCGATTCAGTTCGGGTGAAACGGGCAATCTCTACGGGGAGTAACACCAAGTAAGCAGTCTTTGACCCGGCCCGGTGAGACTGCGGGTAGGTGGCTGGAGGCTCTGCGTGAGCAGAGTCCGAGATGAATGGTCGTCACTGCGGTTTTCGAAAGAAAGCCGCGGCACAGAATCCGGCTTATAGCTTCAGCCCGACGTGAACCGAACAAAAAATGGGGAGCTTCCAAAAGGATGTCTCCCCATTTTGTCAAGATGCCTCGTCTGCCTTAGGCAAGCTTGATGCGGCCGTCAACGGCGATGGCTTCGCCCGTGGTGTTGGAAATCATCAGCGGATTGATGTCGAGTTCCTGCACGATCGGGAAGTCGGTCACCAATTGCGACAGACGCAGCAGCGTTTCTTCCACGCGTGCGATGTCGGCAGGCTTGGTGCCGCGGGCGCCTTCGAGAAGCTTGAAGGCTTTGACGGAACGCACCAGATCGTGCGCGTCGGCATCGGTGAGCGGGGCCAGAGCAAAACCAACGTCTTTCATTACTTCCACAAACACGCCGCCCGTGCCGAACATGATCATCGGGCCGTACTGAGGATCGGCGGCGATGCCGCAGACAAGCTCACGGTTGCTCTTGACCATTTCCTGAATGATGACGCCTTCAAGTCCATCAAGAATGCCGCGCTCTTTGAGTTTGGCTACGAGATCGCGGTACTGCGCGCGCAGTTCCTCGTCCGAGCCGATGTTCACGCGCACGCCTCCCACGTCGGTCTTGTGCGACGTGCTCTTGGAGGTCATCTTCATCACGACGGGGTAGCCCACTTCCTGAGCGGCAGCTACGGCTTCGTCTTCACCGACGACAAAGCGTGCCCGGCAGACCCGCACGCCGTAGGCCTCGAGTACGTCGAGACTTTCGCGCGTGGTGAGCTCCAGGCGCCCTTCGGACTTCACGGCGGCAAAGATGTCGCTCACGGCTGACTTATTGACGTCAAAGACGGGCGTCGTACCGACCGGGCGCTCCATCCACTTACGCTGCATATTGAGTCGTGCCAGACCGTCGACCGCTTCTTCGGCGTACATGAAGAACGGAATCGTCACTTCACCCTTGGAGATTTCGCTAAAGAACTCGTTTTTGGTCATGAACACACCGACGATGGGCTTTTCAGGGTGCTGCTCCTTGATCTCCATGAGCGCCTTAGCCACGTCCGTGTCCTTGAGTCCGAGGAAGGGGAGGTAGATAGAAATCACCATGTCGACGCCTTCATCGGCAAGCACCGTTTCGAGCGTGCGGCGATAGTGTTCAAGCGGCGCCGAAGCGATCATGTCGACCGGATTTTTCACGGAAGCAGCGGCGGGCAGGAAGCTGCGCAGCGTTTCCTTCGTCGTCTCGGAAAGCTGGGCCATCTGCATTCCGTAGTCAATGACGCTGTCGGTAGCCATGATGCCGGGGCCGCCCGAGTTGGTGATGATGCACACGCGGTCGCCCTTGGGAATCGGGCAGTTGGCAAAGACCTTTGCTGTGGCAAAGAGCTGCTTCAAGCTGTACTCGCGGATGACGCCGGACTGACGCAGCAAGGCTTCAGCGGCACGGTCGGAACCGGCAAGCGAGCCGGTGTGAGAGCTCGCAGCCGAGGCGCCCGCAGCAGAACGGCCGGCCTTGAGCGCGAGCACGGGCTTGATCTTGGTCACGCGCGAGGCAAGCTTGCGGAAGTTTGCCGGATCCTTGATGGACTCCATGTAGAGAAGAATCTGACGGACGTCGTCCTGATCCTCCCAGTATTCGATGGCGTCTTCGGCATTGACGTCGGCCTGGTTGCCGATGGAGACGAACTGCGCAAAGCCGATGCCGAGGTCTTGCAAAATGTTGAGAATGCCGCCGCCCAACGCGCCCGATTGCGAGACGAAGCCGATGTCACCGCGCACCGGAAGCGATTCGGCAAAGCAGGCGTCCATGCGCACGTCCGGATGCGTGTTGACCACGCCCAGGCAGTTGGGCCCCACGCAGCGCATGCCGTATTTCTTGACGCGTTCGTAGAGCTGAGCTTCCATTTCGGCGCCTTCTTTGCCGGACTCCTTAAAGCCCGCCGAGATCACGACGAGGCCCTTGACGCCCTTTTCGTGGCACTGATCAATCGTGGAAAGCACAAACTTGGAGTTAACGACGATCACGGCCATGTCTACGGGGCCTTCGATGTCGAGCACGCTCGGATAGGCCTGAAGCCCTTCGATCATGCCGCCCTTGGGATTGACCGGGTAGATGCGGCCCTTAAAACCGAACTCGATTAAGCGCTTCATCAGATCCGAGCCGATGGTGTGGGGCTTGGTGGAAGCGCCGATCACAGCAATGTTGGAGGGTTTCATGATGTGGTCAAGACTGTGCGACATGGTGTGTTCGTCTCCAAAAGTACGGTTGGCGGGCAAATCGGCTGACGGTTTATTTTTTAGCCGCGCTGTTGGCGAGATTTTCTTCGATCGCTTCGACCGACATCAGGCCCGTGTAACGGGATCCGTCGGGGAAAATCACGGCCGGAATGGAGTTGATGCCGAGCTTTTGACCGAGTTCGAGATTGCGGTCAAGCACGGCGCTGTTGCTGCATTGGCCAACCTCGGGCACCTGGCCGCTTGCCATTGAGTCGAGGAAGGTCTTGACGGGGTCGCTTGCGCAAACGATGCGACGAGCTTCTTCACGCGAACGCAGCACCGGATACATGAAGTTGTAGACGGTGAGGTTGCCGGCCTTGCGCAGGTTCTGCTCAAGCAGACGGCAATAGGGGCAGTTGGCGTCGGTAAAGACGATGAGCTTGCGCTCGCCCTTGCCGTAGACGACCTTGATGGCGTCCTTAAGCGGCAGTTCCGCCCATTTGATGCGGTTGAGCTCTTCAATCCGTTCGGCGGTGAGGTCGCGTTCCGTGGCCGAGTCGAAGATTCGGCCGATGATCAGGTGGCGCGCATCGGCATCGGAATAGAAGATGCGCTTGTCAATGACCACTTCCCAGAGACCATTGACGGGGGACTTCATTACGGAGTCGGGTGCTTTGCCCGTGGCGGCCTGAACCGCTTTGCTGATTTTTTCAATCTGAGGGTCGGTCGCGGCGCTCGCGGTAGCGGAGGCCAGAGCGGCAAGGCAGGTGAGGGAACAGACGAGAGTTTTGATCTGCATGATTCGAAAAGTAAGGTTGCGGCGCCGACAGTCGGGACGATTTGGGGTAAATCGAGGCGGCCGGCGGCGGGAATCCAAGTGGTTCAAAGTGTAGCCGAAAAAGATGACCGCTCGCGCGATACAAATGGTTGCAATTAAGCGCGTGCCGACTGAGAAAACTTTGCGTCCGCTAAGTTTTCTAAGTTCGCCTTCTTTGCGCCGCCCGACGGGAAAAGCGATGAACCGAGAGGCGGGAAATAGTCGGTTGGGGCCAGCTATGGGGTGGCTAATCCGGACTTCCTAAACTGCGTGTTACCAAGAGGGGAGAAGAAGTTCCCCGACAGACAGAAAGCATTTGAAAACGGTTTTTCTACAAGGAGTAACACCATGCTCAATCTCAAGACCATTGCCGCTGCCACCGCTCTTGCCTCCGTTATCGCCTTTGCTCCTGCCCAGGCTCAGTTTGTGGGCGGCCCGAGCAACGTGACCACCGTCAAGAACCTGCTCGACAGCGGCAAGGACGATCAGCTCGCTACGCTCGAAGGCTACATCGTGCAGCAGGTCAAGCACGAAAAGTACATGTTCCGCGACAGCACCGGTGAAATGCTCGTTGAAATCGACGACGAAGTCTTCAAGGGCCAGCGCGTTGATCCGAAGACCAAGGTGCGCATTGACGGCGAACTCGAACGCGACTTCATGGAAAAGGACAAGGTTGACGTCTACAACCTCACCATCCTGCGCTAATTCGCTAACCGCAGACGCATCACGGAGAACTGGAGAATGTCGAATCTGAAATCCATGACGCTTGCGGCGGCAGCCCTCGGCATTCTTGCCGCCGCTCCCATCCAAGCGCAATTTGTCAGTGACAAACCCGCCGTTGCGGTGACAACTGTCGCTGAATTGCTTAAAAACGGCAAGCAAGATCAGGAGGCGTCGCTCGAAGGCTTCATCGTTGAGCAGGTCAAGCGCAAGAAGTATGTGTTTGCCGATGAGACGGGCCGCATCATTGCGGAGATTCCCGACAAGGTCTTTCAAGGTCAGCGAGTTGATCCCAAGACCAAGATCCGCATCGAAGGAGAACTGGAGCTTGAATACGCCGAAAAAGAAACGATTGACGTCTATCGTCTGACGGTTCTGCCGGCAGCTCCGTAACGAAAGCAACGCAGCACTTTGTTAAGCCGCTGGCCGACTTGCCGTAGACTACGGCAGGAAAGGAGCGGCGTTTTTTTCATCGACTGCAGAGTCGATTTGCGCGCCGAAAAGTTATGACCGAAAAGATTCTTCTTGTCGAAGACGACCCGATGATCGGAGAGGCGGTCGTCAATGCTCTGGCCGATGCTGGCAAAGCGGCTGACTGGGCCCGCAGCGGTTGGGAAGCCACAGGGTTTCTCTCGGAAAACAAGTACGATGCCTTGCTGCTGGACCTGGGCTTGCCTGGCAAGGACGGCATGAGCGTGTTGCGTGAGCTGCGCGCCAAGGATTCCGAAACTCCGGTGGTGATTCTGACGGCCCGGGACGGACTGGACGACCGTTTAGCCGGTCTGGACGCGGGGGCTGATGACTACGTGGTCAAGCCTTTTCATATGTCCGAAGTGCTGGCAAGGTTGCGCGCCATCGAACGGCGACGCCAGGGTGCGCAGGCCGCAAGCAAGGTGCTCACCAACGGCACGATGACGCTCAATTGCGAAACGAAGACCGTGCGCTTGCATGCGCCCGAGGGTGACAAGGAAGTGGCGCTCAGTAAGCGCGAATTTGATCTGATGGAGGCGCTCATGACCCGACCGGGCGCCATTTTGTCACGCACCACGCTCGAAGAGCGTCTCTACGGAGACGGCGACATGCCCGAGAGCAATGCTCTGGAATTCATCATCCACGGCTTGCGCAAAAAGCTCGGTGCAAATGCTATCGGAAACGTCCGTGGTCTGGGATGGATGGTGCACAAGGGACGCGCGGCAGGACGATAACTTATGATTTTCAGAAAACATTCGCTTCTAAAGCGAGTGACGCTTTGGTGCGCGGGCACGCTTGCCGTGTTTTCGCTCATCACGGCGGCCGCGAGTTTTGCCATTGGTTACGAAGAGGCCAAAGACCGTCAGGATGACATCCTCAAGGAAGTGGTGGGGATGCTTTCGCGCGACATCGTGCAACAGCGTCAGCGCAACAAAATTCAGGAACTCACTCTCGGGGGGTTTTACGGCCCCGGCTCGGACAAAGGTGAGACGTTGCCGCAGTACGGTGCGCTCACTATGGACGACGATGTTTTTGAGGATCATTTTCAACTTGACGACGACAGCAAGGACGCCGTGGTGCAGGCCGGTGAAACGGTTTTGGTGCGCATGCTGCACAAAAAAGGTCGAGCTCTGACCGTTACCTTTCGGCAATCCTATTCAAATGGCGCACATACGGCGGAATTTGCCGGTGACAAGTATCGTTTTTATTTGAGAACTCTTTCCGATGGCACCCATGTGGCCGCCGCTCAGAGGTTAAGCGAGCGTAACGAAGAGATTCTGGTGAGAGCTCTTACCGCAGCCGCGCCTATTTTGATACTCACGCCCGTGATGCTGCTGGTTTTGATTTTGGTGCTTTGGCACGGGTTAAAGCCGGTGCAGCGGCTCGTTAAAGAAATTCAGGAGCGCAAGGCCGATGACTTGAGCTCGCTTTCCTACGAAGGAGTGCCCGAAGAACTCGAGCGCATCATGACAGCCGTCAACGATATGTTCGCTCGCGTGGAGGAACTTCGAGGGCGCGAGACACGGTTTGTTGCCGATGCGGCCCATGAACTGCGCAGTCCAGTGACGGCTTTGAGTCTGCAGGTCGATCGTTTGAGCAACATGCCGATGTCCGAACAGGCACAGCAAACAGTAGCGGATATCCGAGCGGGTATCGCGCGTCTCTCTAACCTCATCAGTCAGCTGCTGACGCTCAAGCGCGTGCAGGCCGGACAAGAAAAAGCCGTCGACGGCCCGCAAACGGCGCAGTGTCTCAAGGTGGTGACTTCGGTCGTTGAAGATATTTATTGGGAGGCCGAAAGCAAGGAGATTGCCGTTGAGGTGGCAGGGTTCGACACCAACGAAGCACAAAGCGCCTGTGCGGCGATGCCCGAAGCTTCGCTTTTCTGTCTCGTGCGAAATCTCGTACACAACGCCGTGCACTATGTTCCGCAGGGCGGCAGTGTGACGATTGCTTTCCGTCAGACGGGTGATCGCCTCAGTTTGTGTGTGGCCGACAACGGCCCTGGGATTTCTGAGGCCGAGCGAGGCCGTGTCTTTGACCCGTTTTACCGCGTTTTGGGGACGCAGCAGACGGGCACCGGTCTGGGGCTGGCCATCTGCAAGACTATTGCGGATCGCTATGGCTGCACCATTGCGCTTGACTGGACCGATTCTCAGGCACAAAAGGGATTGAGCGTGACGGTGGATATGCCGAAGGCATAACAAAAAGGCCCTGAAAGCTTCAAGGCCTTTTTGGAGACGGAACGACAAAACGGTCAGACGACGGGTTTGCCGCTCGTTTCCTTGTTTTCGATCTCGACAAGGAGTTCGCGCGCGCGATGCTGAGCAAACTCGATGTTGGGCACGAAGTTGGCTCCGAGGCTTTGCGCAATGCCGGTACGCTGCAGTTGGCGCTGCGGGTGGCCGGAAGCGCCCGCGATGATGAGCTCGTGGTTGCGGCGCTTGAGTGCACGCATGAAGACCTGCAGGATGTCCATCGCCGAGTTGTCAATGTTGAGCAAGTCGGTGCAGTCGAGGATCACGACCTTAGCGGCATCAGGCGACGTGATGCGCTTGGGATCGGTAACGTCTTCGAGCTTGCTGACGGAACCGAAGAAGAGAGCGCCGGTGAGCTTCCAGCATTCCACCGTTTCGGGCATGTCGAAGGGCAGCGTTTGACGCGTGACGCGGGTGAGCGTGTTCATGCGGTAGATAAAGAAAACGCAGGAGACCAACAGGCCGACTTCAACGGCGACCGTGAGGTCGAAAATCACCGTCAGGAGGAACGTTGTGATCAGCGTGGCCTTGTAGCTCATCGTCATCTGGCGCAGGCGGGAGAATTCACGCCAGTTGCCCATATTCCACGCAACAAAGAACAGGATTGCAGCCAGTGCCGCCAGGGGGATGTCGCCCGCTAAGGGAGCGGCGACCAGAATCACGACCAAAAGCGTGAGGGCGTGCACGATGCCCGCAACGGGGCTGGCCGCGCCGCTCTTGATGTTGGTGACGGTTCGCGCAATGGTGCCGGTGGCCGGAATGCCGCCGAAGAAAGGTACGACGAAGTTGGCCACGCCCTGGCCCATCAATTCCTGATTGGGGTCGTGACGGTCATCGGTCATGGCATCCGCCACGCGGGCGCACAACAGGCTTTCAATGGCGCCCAGAAGAGCGATCGTGATCATCGGACCGATCAGGTGCTTGAAGGCTTCCCAGGAAAAATCGGGAAGGGTCAGATCGGGAAGCTTCTGCGGAATCCCGCCGAACTTTGTGCCGATGGTTTCAACCGGAAGATTGAAGACGGAGACCACGATGGTGGAGGCTACGAGCACGACCACCGTGCCCGGCAGATGCGCCATCCAACGCTTCCACGGAGCGCCGCCCATGACATAGCCCTTGGGCCAGAACTTGACGATGAGAAAACTTACGAGCGCCAGACCGAAAGCGTATGGGTTGAAGGTGTCGATATGCGCGTACAGCGTCTGTATCTGATGGAAGAAGTCCGCGGGCATCTTCTCGATCGAAAGCCCCAGAAAGTCCTTGACCTGACTCAGGCCGATCAGCACGGCGATACCGTTGGTAAAGCCGATGACAATGGAAACGGGGATGAAACGAATGAAGCTGCCGAGCTTAAAGAGCCCCATTAAAAATAGAATGACGCCCGAGCCGATGGTGGCCAGAAGCAGATTGCCCAGGCCGTAGTTGGCGATGATGCCGTAGATGATGACGATGAAGGCGCCGGCGGGGCCGCCGATCTGAACGCGGCAGCCGCCGAGCAAAGAAATCAGAAACCCTGCAATGATGGCCGTGTAGATACCTGCTTCGGGAGGCACGCCTGAGGCGATACCGAAAGCCATGGCAAGCGGCAGCGCCACCATGCCGACCGTCAAACCGGCGCTGATGTCGCGAGTAAGCATCCGTGTGTCGTAGTGGCGGAGCGCATCCAACGTGACGGGATGAAAGCGCTGAATGGGCAGACTGCCCAGAAATGCTTTGGCGGAAGAGACGAACGACATGGCAAAAACAAAGGCGTCGGTTCTCGGTCGCAGGCGGTAGGCCGGCTTGTGCCTTGGTCGAACAAGTCAGTCTGCGTCAGTTGGGCCGGGAGGTTTCAAAAAAGCGGAATTGTAAGCGCGGCGGCGCTGCTCAAATATGCGGATTAACGAGAAGTCTAAAGAGCGTCGTCCCAAAGAACAAACGACCGGAGGAAAAATGTGTTTCCGTCCGGTCGTCGAAGTTCGCTGAGTGAATCGGTTGAGCTATTAGTGCGGGTAGAGCGCGCCGAGCAAACGAGCGCCGGAAGCGTTGGTCACTTCGGGCAGATTGCCGGGCTTCTTCTGCAGGAAGGCCCAGGCAAGCCAGGCAAAGGCCATTGCTTCGACGTGCATCGGATCAACGCCCAGAGCCGAAGTCGAGCGCACGTAGATGGCTTCGCCCGCGCATTCGCGGATGCACTGCGCAAGCGCGCCGTTTAAGGCTCCGCCGCCGCACAAATAGATTTCTTCGGTACGTCCGGCAAATTTTTTGATTGCATCCGTAATGGTGCGGGCAGTGAGCATCACGAGCGTTGCCTGTACGTCGGCGGGCTCGAGAGTGCCGAATTCTGTGAGCTGGGATTCAAGCCAGTCGAGATTGAAATGTTCACGGCCGGTGCTCTTGGGGGGCTGACGTTCGAAGTACGGATCCGAGAGGAGCTTGGCAAGAAGTTCCTCGTGCACGCGGCCCGTTGCGCCCCAGGCGCCATTGGTGTCGTACGGGCGGGCGATGTGCTTGCGGCACCATGCGTCCAAAAGGATGTTGCCCGGACCGCAGTCAAAGCCGATGATCTTGCCGTAGCCGCGGCGAGGAGGCAGGAACGTGACGTTGGCAATGCCGCCGATGTTGACGACCGAGCGGGCGACTTCGCCCATGAAGACCTGACGGTGAAAAGCGGGCACAAGCGGAGCGCCCTCACCGCCGGCGGCAATGTCGCGGCTGCGGAAGTCGCTGATGACGTCAAGGCCCGAGAGTTCGGCGACGAGCGCCGGGTTGTTGAGCTGAAGCGTCCAGCCCTGTTCGGGGCGGTGACGAATCGTCTGCCCGTGAATGCCGACGGCTGCCACATCCTTGCGACCGATGTCGGCGACGTCAAGCAGTTCGTTTACGCAATGCACGTAGAACTTGCCGAGTTCCACGGAGGCAACGCCCATGCGATCAATTTCGTTGTCGCCGGGCTGGCACAGCGCAAGGAGTTTTTCCTTGAGCGGTTTGGGAAATTCAATGTGGTGATGGCCGATCAGACGCGGTCCCACTCCGGAAAAATCGACGGCGACGGCGTCTACGCCGTCAAGACTGGTTCCCGACATTAAACCCAGGGTCACTGTCTTGGCCATGGTTGAAAATCTCCGATTTGGTTTGGGGAATGGTAATTTTAGTTCGTTTGCGAAACGGCGTTTTTGCCGCTCAGACTGCTCACCTGCACCTGCTGCAGGCGGGCTAGTTTGGCACGCAGCGGAGCAATGAGCACCTCCATCTGCGCAAACTGATAGGGGGTCAGCTTCTTGGTGTCAGGCAGCCGTACGGTCATCGGGTTGATCTGCACATTACCGAATTTCAATTCGTAGTGCAGATGCGGACCGGTTGCAAGACCTGTCTGGCCCACGCGGCCGATCACTTCGCCGTACTTAACCTTTGTGCCTTTCTTGACGTGCGGGTCAATGGAGGAAAGGTGCGCGTAAAGCGTCAGAATGCCCGGGCCGTGCGCGATCCGGATGTAGTTGCCGTAGCCCGTGCCGACGCCTGCAAATTCCACAGTGCCGTCGGCTGCAGCGCGTACCACGGCGCCCCAGGGGGCGCGGAAGTCCGTGCCCAGATGAGGGCGAAGAACGCCCGTCACGGGGTGGCGGCGCATGGGAGAAAACTCACTCGTTACGCTTTGAACGTCCAGCGGTACGCGCATGAACGTGCGCCGCGAAATATTACCTTCGGCGTCGTAGAAGTTGCCGCCGGCATTGTCGTTGTCAAAGCGAAAGAGTTCAGTGGTCTTGCCGTCGTGATCAAGCTGCATGGCCAGAAGTCGGCCGTGTCTCACGAAACTGCCTTCGGCAAACTTTGTTTCATAAATCAGGCGGAACGCGTCTCCGCGCTGCAGTTGGCTGACGACATCTCGATCGAAGTCAAAGGCCGAGTGCATCTGTTCGACGATCTTGGCAGGTACACCCGCGTTGAGGAGACTTGTGTCGGGAGAGCCTGACACCACGCCGTTTGCCATGGTGAGTTCGGTGTCGTACTCGTAGGGGGTCGTACGGGCCTGAAAGCCTCGTGCCGTACGTTGCACTTCCAAAAGAGACCCCTTGCCGGAAATGTCGCTGTCAGTGTACAAACGCAGTTCTTCGAGCTTGCCGTCTTCGCCGGCCACGGCTGTCACAAACTGGCCCTGCTTGGGATAGACGAGAGCCTGTGTTATGGGATTGCGAATGATGAAGTCGCGCGCCTGCGTGTCCTTGATCTGCAGACGAGCCAGAAGCGAAGTGAGCGTTTCGGCCTCGCGCACGAAGATTTCGTGCGAAATCGGATCGGTGACGGCTTCGATGGCCGCCATTTGGCCTCTCAGATCGGGAAGGCGAACCGGTTCGACCGTAAGCGTACGAACGGGGGAGGCCGTGAGCGTTTCGTTCGGAATCGAATAATAAAGGGCGGCCGTTGCGCCGATCGGAAGCACGCAGAACAAACCCAGCGCGACCAGATAGGTGCGCGTGACACCGCCTCCGCCCACTTGCGACAGACGTCGAGAACGAGCGAGGTCGATGACGCCTTTACCAAGGCGCCGCAATTCTTTACCGACAATAAGCTGAGAGGTCATTTAGAAGCGATGAAACTGGGCCGAAGGCGCTTTTTGACAACCATTTTTCGAGGTTGCGCCAAACCAAGCTGGTATTTTAGTTTGGTGACACAGTGCTGTCTCTATGTGAAAAAAGAATTTGCATTTTGGACAAAGCCGTTTCAGACCAGCGTTGCGAGCTGTTTGAGCTTGATTCTTTGCCGTTCGGTACAATATCGCTCCGTTTGTTGCGAATGTGTCGCAGCCGTTGAATGAAAAAGCTTTTTTTGGAATTCCATACCGATGTCTGTTGAATCCGCCCGTACCGAAGAAAAGAAATACGAAGTGACGCCCGAAATCAAGGAGGCAATGGCCACGATTGCCCGCGGTACCGACACGCTTTTGATCGAAAGCGAATTGGAGCAGAAGCTGGCCCGCGCCAAGGCGACCGGCACCAAGTTGCGTTGCAAGCTCGGTCTGGATCCCACGGCTCCCGACATTCACGTCGGTCACACGGTGGTGCTCAATAAGCTTCGTCAGCTGCAGGATCTCGGCCACACGGTGATCTTCCTGATCGGTGACTTTACGGCCGCCATTGGCGATCCGACCGGCCGCAATACGACCCGTCCGCCGCTGTCGCCTGAACAGATTAAGGTCAACGCCGAAACCTATCTCGAACAGGCTGCTCACGTCATCGACATCGAAAAGGCCGAAGTGCGCTGGAATTCCGAATGGTGCAACCAGTTGGGCGCTACGGGCCTCATTCAGCTTGCCAGCCGCTACACGGTGGCTCGATTGCTCGAACGCGACGACTTTGCCAAGCGTTTTGCCGAACAGCTTCCGATTGCCGTGCACGAACTGATCTACCCCTTGATGCAGGGCTACGACTCGGTCGCTCTTCATGCCGATCTGGAACTCGGCGGTTCCGACCAGCGCTTCAATCTGCTTGTGGGCCGCGAACTGCAGCGCCAGTATGGCCAGGAACCGCAGTGCATCCTCACGATGCCCTTGTTGGTGGGCCTTGATGGCGTCAATAAGATGAGTAAGTCCAAACACAACTACATCGGCATCACGGAAAGTGCCGATGAGATGTTCGGCAAGGTGATGAGCATTTCCGATACGCTCATGTGGGATTGGTACAACCTGCTGAGCCTCAAGAGCAACGCAGCGATCGCTGAACTCAAGAGCGAATGCGAAAACGGTCGCAATCCGCGTGATGCCAAGGTGTTGCTTGCCAAGGAAATCGTGGCGCGCTTTCATGACGACAAGGCGGCCGATGCGGCCGAAGCAGAATTCAATAACCGCTTCCGCGCTGGTGCCGTGCCTTCGGATATCCCGGAAGTCAACGTTGCCGCTCCCGACGGAGAAATCGGCATTGCCCGTCTCATCAAGGAAGCGGGTCTGTGCCCGAGTACGGGTGAAGCCAACCGCAACATCGATCAGGGCGGCGTGCGCCTGGAAGGCGAACGCATTTCCGATCGCGGTCTCAAGGTAAAGCCGGGCACGTACACGCTGCAGGTCGGCAAGCGCCGTTGGGCCAAGGTGACGGTGGGTTAAATGATCGCGTTGTTGCAGCGCGTCGCGCAGGCCGGCGTGACAGTCGACGGGAAAACCGTGGGTGAAGTCGGTCGCGGCCTGTGCATACTTGTCTGTGCCGTCAAGGGGGACACCGAAGAGAAGGCTCGAGCCTTGGCGCAGAAAGTGTTGCGCTACCGTATTTTTGAGGATGATGCCGGCAAGATGAATCGTTCTGTGTCGGATATCGTCGGCCAGTTGCTTTTGGTGTCGCAATTTACGCTTGCCGCCGACACCAGCCGAGGCAACCGTCCGAGCTTTACGCCGGCGGCCGCCCCCGAGGACGGAAAGCGACTCTTTGACATTTTTGTCGAGGAATGTGCGGCTTCCGGGCTGAAGACTGCGACAGGCATTTTCGGAGCGCACATGGTCGTTAACATCGTCAACGACGGACCGGTGACCATTTGGCTCGAGAACTAAGAGCCGAAAAATCTGCTTTGTACGGAAAGACTTCCGAGTTGCTCGAGGATCGTCGGGCGGTTGACTCGGAGGTCTTTTTGTTTTTGGTGTCGTGTACGGACATCAAAAGTTGGAAGGAGGAAGCTTTTTCTTCTAAGTTTTGGAGGGAAAGTTGGAAGAAAACCTGGAAGGTTGCAGGCTTTTTTAATGTGCTGATATTAAAGAAATATTTTTTCTTCCAAGTTCGATAGAACTGGACGCATTATTGGAAGAAAGTTGGAAGGAAAGAGAGGGATTGTTGACGCGAGCTCAAATTGAGGAGCAACTTGCCATTCCTCGTATAACCACAAACTATTGGCTGAATAAGCTAAAGGACAAGCAGCAGATCATCCGGGAAGGTTCCGGCAGAAACACTCGCTATGTGGTTTGCCTGCCCGAATCAGAAAAGCCGCCGGTGGAAGATTGACTGAAAGGTCACAATTTCCGGCAGTTTGCTTTGGGCAAAAAATGAGCGGCAGTTCACAAAGTAAATGCCGCTCGGGAGGAAAATTGCACCCGTTTCGCAACGGAAGCGGGTGTTTGTGAGAGTTGGTTAGTCTTCTTCAGCCTTAAGACTGAACTTGGAGGCAAGTTCGGCCTGCTTCTGGGACGGAACGGGTTGATAGCCCGACAGATCCATCGAGAAGGCGCCGGCGCCCTGCGTGAGGGCATGCAGACGCGTAGCGTAATTTTCCAGTTCAGCCAGAGGAACCTGAGCGCGGATTTCCATCATGCCGCCCGGGAGATTATCCGTGCCGACAATCTGGCCGCGACGGCTTGCGAGGTCGCCGGTGATGTCGCCCATGTAGCCGTCGGGAGCCGTGATGATCATTTCCACGATCGGTTCGAGCACCTGGGGCGAGGCCTTGGCAAGCGCATCGAGCATGGCCTTGCGGCCGGCCGAAACGAAGGCCACTTCCTTGGAATCCACTGGGTGGTACTTGCCGTCGTAGACCGTTACCTTGATGTCTTCGATCGGGTAACCGGCAACGAAGCCCGTGGCGAGCACTTCGCGCACGCCCTTTTCCACGGCCGGGATCAGGTTGAACGGAATGGCGCCGCCCTTGACTTCATCGGCAAAGACAAAGCCTTCGCCGCGCGGCAGCGGCTCGACGCGCAGATAGACTTCACCGAACTGACCGGCACCGCCCGTTTGCTTCTTGTGACGAGCATGGCCTTCGGCCGAACCCGAAATCGTTTCGCGGTAGGGTACGGACGGCGTCTTGGTCGTCACTTCAAGCTTGAACTGTTCCTTCATGCGTTCGAGCACCGTACGCACATGCATTTCCGTCAGACCGCGCAGCACCGTTTCGTTCAGAACGACGTCGTGGTCGACCGAAAGCGTCGGATCTTCAGCAAGCATCTTGCCGAGCACTTCGCTCATGCGGCCTTCGTCGCCGCGGCGGGCCGGAGCGATCGCCAAGCCGAGCATGGGCTTGGGGAAGGGCAGAGGCCGCATGCGGATGTCGAGGTTCGGGTCGGAATGCAGGATGCAACCGTAGGTGAGTTCGTCGATCTTGTTGAGAGCGCCGATGTCGCCGGGGTGCAGTTCGTCGGTTTCAAACGTGTTTTTGCCCTGCAGAATCAACGGACGGGCAGCCTTGATGGGCTTCTTGTTGTCGTTGACGTACAGAGTGGAACCGGCAGTGATGCAACCCTGATGTACGCGGAAGACGCCGATCTTGCCGACGAACGGGTCGCTCACGACCTTGAAGACGTGAGCCACAACGGGCAGAGTCTTGTCGGGCTGAGTCTGGTAGGGAGCGCCTTCCTTGTCGATGAACTGAGCATCGTTGGCTTCGCTCGGAGAGGGCAGGTGGCGGATGATCACCTTCATGAAGTCGCGAATGCCGATGAGGTTCTTCGCAGAGGTGAAGCACACCGGAATGACGTGGGCTTCGCGCAGGGCTTTCGTCACGGGGCCGTGAAGAGTGGAGGGATCCACATCGCCTTCTTCGAGATATTTTTCCATCGTTTCGTCGTCGACTTCCACGACGCGTTCGATGAAGGCGCGGTGAACGTCGCTCACCGTCATGATGTCACTTTCGCCCGAATCCTTGTCAAAGCAGTCGATGACACGGGTGCAGCCTTTGGTGGGAAGGTTGATCGGCAGAACGCCGTCGCCGAAGGCTTCCTTGAGTTCGTCAAGAAGTTCATGAAGGTTGATGTCGGGAGCGTCGATCTTGTTGACCACGATCACGCGGCACAGACCGCGTTCTTCAGCCCATTGCATCATGCGGCGCGTCATCAGTTCGATGCCCTTGGTGGCATCGACCACCACGGCAACGGACTTGACGGCATCGAGAGCGGACAGTGCCTGACCGACGTAGTCGGGGCCCCCCGGAGTGTCAATGACGTGAATGCGCACCGGGGTCAGGTCGGGCATAGCGGTGTCGATGTGCGCTACGGCCATACGAAGCGAGTGACCGACCGCCTTTTCCTGCGGATCGTTGTCGCAAACGGTATTGCCGCGTTCGACGGAGCCGGCTTCAGCGATGGCGCCGGTACGAACCAGCATAGCTTCGACAAGACTCGTCTTGCCCGAAGCGCTGTGCCCGACCAAAGCTACAGTACGAAGGTTTTCGGTAAGGTAATTGGACATCGCAGGCCCTCCTTCTTTCGTATGATGATCTCTGCATTTTGCTCCCGAGCGCGAGTAAAACTCAAGCCGATGACCTAAAGGAATGCGTGTCTTGACAAAACTGAAGACTCGGATTGCTGACGCGGCTCAAAACTTTGAGGTTTCTTTGCAATTGCACGGGACGAAGTCAAAACGAAGACAAAAGTGAGCAAAATTCCTTAGGCTAGATGGCTAATTTTGCGTGCAAAACCGCGATTTCCTTGAGTTTTTGGGCTTCGGCGTGGTACTGTCCGACCTAGAGGGCCTCCCGCCGGCCCCTTTTGTCCGTAACGCTTGAACGCAATCGACACGATTCAAAATGATCCTCGCGGCAGTTTTTCAAAGCAACATCAGCGGATACGCTTTTCCGGCGCGTCGCGATGACTGCCGCGTGGCTCGAGCGCGCCAAGTGTAATCGGATAAAGAGACAGCTGCCGCGCAGCATCGGCGGAAAGGAAAATTCCGTCGAGGGCATTGTGAGGACACTGTAGCGGAGGGAGATCGACAAAAGTCTTGCCTCCGCTTGTGTTTTCTGCATGCTTGGCTTCTTAACGGAAGCCTGTGCACGAGGAGCTGCCAACCCCCAGGTACAAACGATTTCGACAGAAAATGCCCGAGATCGGACAACAAGGAAGAACCAAATGGACCTTATTAAAAACTGGAAGCTTCATCTGCTGGCGCTTCTGATCGTGATCGTCGCAGAATCGATCGGCATGAAGCGTTTTGATCTGATCATTTTCCTGCCGCTGTTCTATGCCCTGATCATCGGCGGCATCATCAGCTACCCCAACTTCAAGATTCTGAAGTTGCCCGAAATGGAGCGCGCTTCCCGTGTTCTTTCCGTGGGCATGCTCATTTTGGTGACCAAGCTCGGTTTGGACATTGGTCCGAACCTGGAACAGCTCGCCAATTCTTCTTTGGCATTGCTCGTTCAGGAATTCGGTCACTTCTTCGGCACGCTCGTCTTCGGCCTGCCCGTGGCCTTCCTCGTCGGTATGAAGCGTGAAGCCATCGGCGCGTGCTACTCCATTGACCGCGAACCCAACATCGCCATTATTGCCGAGCGCTATGGGCTTGACTCGCCCGAAGGCCGTGGTGTGATGGGCATGTACATCTGCGGTACTGTCTTCGGTGCACTTTGGGTTTCAATTCTTGCAGGCGTCATTGCTCAGATGGGCATCTTCCATCCGCACGCTCTTGCTATGGGTGCCGGCATTGGCAGTGCTTCCATGATGGCTGCTTCCACCGCATCCATTATTGCTTCTCACCCCGAATGGGCTGAAACGGTGCAGGCCTACGCGGCTGCCGCCAACCTGCTCACCACCGTTCTGGGTATTTACTTTGCGCTCTTCATCTCGCTGCCGGTGACTGTCAAGGTCTACGGCTGGATGGATTCGCTGCGCTCCAAAAAAGCGGCTTGACGAATCGGGAACGTAACAACTAAGACTGCAAAGTTAAAGAGAGAAAGATCATGATGAAAATTTTGAATGAAATGAAGGATATGGTTTTTATCCTTCTGGTGACGGGTGTTTTCAGCTGGGTGGCCAACCTCATCAACATCCATCCGGATCTCGGTGCCAGCGCCATCGGTGTTTTCCTTCTGGTCGTGCTGGCTTCCATCGGCATCTTTATTTCGAAGCTTCCGGGCTTTCACAAGCTTCCGATGGTGTTCTGGGTTTCGATCGTGGCCGTGATGGTGTCCATTCCGGGCTTCCCGGGCGGTGACGTTGTGATCAGTTACACCAAGCAGGTGAGCTTCCTTGCGTTGACCACGCCGCTGCTTGCCTACGCCGGTCTCTCGGTGGGCAAGGATATGGAAGCTTTCAAGGCGCTTTCCTGGCGAATCATTCCCGTGGCATTGGCCGTGGCTGCCGGCAGCTTCATTTGTGCAACGGTTCTGGCTGAAATCATGTTGGGCCTCGAAGGTGTATTCTGACGCCTAGTAATGCGCAGGCGAGCTCCAGCGGCTTGTGCGCCGTCTGAAGGGCTCGCCTTTTTTGTTGAACTTTTACGCTTAGAAACATCATGAGTAAGGAAGATCTCAAGCGCCGCGTGTGCGAAGCCATTCGTGCGCGTCGTGCCGACATCAAGGCTGTAGCCGAAAGCGTTTTTGCCGAACCCGAATTGGGCTTTAAGGAAACGAAGACATCCGACAAAATCAAGGCAGAGTTTGAAAAGCTCGGCCTGTCGTGCGAAACCGGCTGGGGCATCACGGGCGTTCGCGCCCGCATGAAGGGCAAGAAGAGCAAGAAGACGGTGGCGCTTCTGGGCGAACTTGACGCCATCATCTGCCGCGACCATCCTCATGCCGATCCCAAAACCGGGGCGGCGCACTGCTGCGGTCACCACGTGCAGCTTGCCAATATGCTCGCCGTCGGCATGGCCTTTAAGGACGCCGGCATCATGGACGAACTCGACGGCGACCTGATGCTCTTTGCTGTTCCGGCTGAAGAGTATGTCGAAATTGACTTCCGCAACGGCCTGCGTGAAAAGGGTGACCTGCGTTATCTCGGCGGCAAGCAGCAACTGATTGCCGAAGGCGCTTTCGACGGCATTGATATCGCCATGCAGATGCACGCCAACATCACAAACGATCCGCATGGCTTCTATGATCTGGGCGGTAGCTGCAATGGCTTTGTCGGAAAGCTTATGACCTATCGCGGACGTGCGGCTCACGCTGCGGGCGCGCCCGACAAGGGTATCAATGCGCTCAACGCCGCCATGATGGGCGTGATGGGCGTCAATGCCATCCGCGAACGTTTCCGCGAAGACGACTTCGTGCGCTTTCATCCGATCATCAACTCGGGCGGCGATCTGGTGAACGTAATTCCCGATTACGTCACGATGGAAAGCTACACGCGTGCAGCCAATGTGGATGCACTGCTTCGCTACAACACCGACATCAACCGTGCACTGCGTGCGGGTGCCGATGCCGTGGGGGCGACCTGTGAACTGCAGGACCTGCCGGGTTACCTGCCGTTGCGTCCTGACGAAAATCTGCGCAACGTGTTGCGCGACAATGCCGTGGCGCTTTTCGGTGAAGAACACGTGGCCGTCGGCGCACACAATGCCGGCAGTACCGAAATGGGCGACGTCTCGCATCTGATTCCGGTCGTACATCCGTGGGTGGGTTGCGCCAAGGGTGTTTTGCACGGTGCCAATTTCGTTCTCGACAACGAAGAAGTGGCCTACGAAAAGTCGCCCGAAGTGCTAGCCATGACAATCATTGATCTTTTGTACGACGATGCGAAGAAGGCTGAAGAAATTTGCGCCAACTTCAAACCCGTCTTTACGAAGGAAACGTACTGCGAATTCCAGGACAAGATCGCATCCGGTCAGTGATTTTCGACAGTCCTGAAATCTGAAAAAAAAGAACGCGGAAGGAGGCGAATGCTCTTCCGCGTTTTTTTCCAGAACGGGACTTAAGCGTCTGGATTGATTGTGTTGACAAACGGATACGGACCGCTGAAGTCGCTGGGGAACGGGAATTGACCGAAGTGTGTTACCCAACCGTCATCCAGGAAGGTATGCACAGCGTATCCCGGTGTTTCAAAGACAAATTCATCACCACCCTTGGGGGTTAAGTCAAGCAGCATCTGCAAGGAGACGGACGGTGCCGTGACAACGACAACTTTGTTTTTGGCAAGGGTTGCTACGGGGCGATGTAAATGGCCTGTACAGAGACGTACATCCGGCCGTTGCGAGAGAATCTCAATGAAGCGGTCCCCGTTTCCGAATGGTTCATCCATATAGCCCATACCGGGTTTGACCGGCGTATGGTGACAGAAAACCAAGGAAGGCTTGTTGGTATTTTTCATCTCAGCTTCAAGCCAGTCGAGTACACCATCGGGCAAAGCACCCCAGTGAATGCCCGGTTGGAGCGTATCGAGCATGAAAAGCCGGTAGTCACCGAGATCGACCGAAAAACTCAAGTTTTCGGGACTGTAGACATTTGGACAGAAGTGAGAGAGACATTCTAAAAATGGTTTTCTGCGGTCGTGATTGCCCGGAACCATGAAACAAGGTTTGGGAAGAGAACGGAAGATAGCATCAATGAGATGGTAAGAATCAATGTTTCCGTCACAGCTCAAATCGCCTGAAACTGCAATCGCATCGTATTCATCTTTATGCTGGGCCAGCCATTCCGTTAGTTCAATCATGCGGCGGGCGGTGTTGGCACGTGCGTAGGCAAGTTTGCCGACCGGTTCGACGTGAAGGTCGGATAAGTGCAGAATCTTCATCATTTTTCTTCAACCTTACTGCCGGCAAACACCATCAGATCACTGGCAGGGATAATCATTGTTGCTTCACAGCCCGGTTCAATTCCGGCCGGGATTTCGGACATATTGACTTTCACAAGTTTGGTGTGCGATTTCAGCTCTACGGAAATGCGGATGAAGCTGCCCATAAAGTGAAAATCGCGCACGATGACCGGAACACGCAGCACGGGTTCTTTGTAGTGCTGCGCAGTAAGTTCAATACTGGCTGATTCGGGACGGACAAAAGCTCGCACGGTCATTTGATCCAAACCTTTCAAGCGTTCTTGGCTGGAGGGAGAAAGGTCGCTGACGGCAATCGTGCCGCCGTCAATATCCAAAATTCCGTTGGAAAGTGTTCCCTTGAGCTTGTTGCTGTTTCCGACGAAACCGGCCACAAAATCGGTGGCAGGATTGTCCCAAACATTTTGAGGCGTGTCGGCCTGATGGATGACGCCGCCTTGCATGACGACAATTTTGTCGCCGAGCACCATAGCTTCGTCCTGATCATGAGTGACGATGACGGCAGTGATCCCCAAACGTTTCAGGATGACTGCGAGCTCTTCTCGCACTTTGTGTCGCAAAAGTGCATCAAGAGCAGTCAACGGTTCATCGAGAAGGAGAACGCGGGGCCGGATGGCCAAAGCACGAGCAAGAGCGACGCGCTGTCTTTGTCCGCCTGAAAGTGCTTGGACAGGACGATCGGCGTATGGCTCAAGATTTACGAGTTCGAGCATTCTCGCGACGGTTTCTTTGATTTTTTGAGGATCTTCTTTGCGTACTGTCAGGCCATATGCCACATTTTCAGCAACAGTCATATTGGGAAAGAGGGCATAGGACTGGAACATGAAACCAATCTGTCTTTTTTCGGCGGGAATGTTGGTTACGTCTTTTCCGCCGATCCAGATTTGAGATCCTTCATCGGGAGTTTCCAGGCCCGCAATCATTCGCAGCAGCGTTGTTTTGCCGCAACCGGAAGGTCCCAGCAGCACGGTACGGCAGCCGGCTTCCATCGTGAGCGAAAAGGGGGTAAGCACCAGTGTCTCGCCGTAGTGCTTGCTGACGTTTTTGAGTTCGATCGAGACAGGTTCTTGTCCCGGATTGAGGTTCTGATCCATATTTCTTACCAGTTCTTATTTGTTTTTGAGCGCACGGCGCTTGCTCAAGCGTTCCGGAAGTTTCTGCATGAGCGTGAGAAGCGGCACTAGGATGACAAAGAAGATGAATGTGTAGGCGCTGCCCACTTCCAGTCGCATTGACGCGTAGCTGTCTGCCAAACCGACCGGAAGCGTTTTGGTGTAGGGAGTTTGAAGCATCCAGGAAATGTTGAATTCACCGAGCGAAACCGTGACGACCATCAGGGCGCCCGCCAATATTCCCGGCATTGCAACAGGAACGACGACCCTGCGGAAAGTCGTCCAGGCCGAAGCGCCGAGCGTGGCCGAAGCTTCCTCATACTGCGAAAGCGGTTCGACGCGCAGAACGGCAGTCACCGACCGAACCATGAACGGCAGACAGAACATGACGTGGCCGGCTAAGAGAAAGAAGATGCTTTGTCGGAAATAGGAAAAACCGCCCCAGATGAGCAGAATGCCCAGGCCGACTGCCAGCCCCGGCATTGAAAGCGGCAGAATGAATGCTTCTTCGATAAAAGCGGCCCAGCGCTTGCGTTGTTCACGCACCAAGACCCAAGCGGCAGGCACCCCGACGATGACGCAGACGATGAGTGTCATCAGAGCAAGACCAAGACTTCTGACAATCGTATCGCCGTACAGTTCGAGAACTTTGACGAGCCATTGCGTAGTGAGCCCGGATTTGATGCCGCGAAAAGCGTTGACCGTGAAGGCCGTGATGACCATCTGGATCACGGGCACCATCAAAAACAGGAGCGTAAGTCCGGTTAGAGCTGCTTCAAAACAAACAGCGCCGTTGAAGGATTTTTTTGCTGACATTGTTTGCTCCAGTTCTTAGGCGGCACCGGTAACGGTAGAGGAGCCGGAGAAGTGGCGCGCCGCGACAAGCATGATCCAGGTGATCAGTCCCAACACGACAGAAAGCATTGCTGCAGAGGCGATGTTGGCCGAAAGCGTAAATTCGGTGTAAATCGTGATCGGCAGAACATTGATGTCGGTTGCAAGCGTAAAAGCGGTACCGAAGGCTCCCATGGAGGTAGCAAAACAGAGCGCACCGGTGGAAAAGAGTGCAGGAGCCAGAGCAGGGAGCGTGACGTCTTTGAGAATTCGAAACGACGAGGCTCCTAGCGTTCGCGCCGCTTCCTCGTACATCGGATCTATTTTCTTTGCCGCTGCCATGACAGTGGTGACGACACGCGGGATTGAAAAGTAGAGATAGCCTAGGAAAAGGCCTGCCATGCCGTACGCAAATACGAGCTTTCCGGCCCCTAATCCCTGAGTAAACATGCCGATCAGGCCATTTCGACCTCCAAGCATGATGATCATGAAGCCAACGACTACGCCGGGGAATGACAGCGGCAACGTGATAAGTCCGACGATTGCATCACGTCCCCAAAAACGGTGACGTTCGAGAAAAAGTCCGCTTAGGCCTCCCACGAAAAGGCTGGCAAGCGTGACAAAGACCGAAAGCACAATGGTCGACAGGACACTTGTGCTGTAGCGGGGATTGGTGATGATTTCAAGATAAAGCCCTAAACCGCTTTCCGACGATACGGAGGCAGGAATAAGTCTCACCACCGGCAACACAAAAAATGCTACCAGAATGGTGATCGCCGGAAGCAGATAGAGCCACGTAGAACGGGATTTCATAGTGACTCTCAAAGCTTTGATTAGCCCTTGGTGGCCTTCAGGTAGGCTTCGCTGAAACTTTCCTGCACGGCGGCCATGCGGGCGTAGTCAATGCCGATTGCTCGCTTGTATTCCGAATCCGGGAGGAATTTTTCCTTAGCGGAAGCCGGCAGTTCGCCGAGAACCGGACGCAGATAGTTTTCCGCCCAGAACTGCTGCCCTTTTTCGCTGAGAACAAAATCAATCACAGCCTGCCCGTTTTCTCGGTGCGGTGCGTTTTTAACCATGCACATCACGTACGGAACCTGAATCGTGCCTTCCTGGGGGATGACAAACTCAATCGGCGCCTTATCGGTGTATTTGGCTCGATAGGCATCAAAGTCATAGTCAAACAGAATGGGAATCTCACCGGACAAGCAGCGGGCGTAGGCAGTCTGCTTCGGAATGATCGGGTGGTTTTCAAGAAGCTTCTTATAGAACTCAATGCCGGGTTTAAAGTTATCAAGCGAACCGCCTAACGCCTGGTTTGCGGCCACGGCACAGGCATAGCCGACAAATGCAGAAGACGGATCCAGGAAGCCGACCATGCCGTCGTATTTCGGATCCAACAAATCTTTCCAACTCTTCGGAACAGGTACATCGCCCAATGCTTCCTTGTTGACCATGAAGCCGACGGTGCCTGCGTGGATGGAAACCCAATAGCCGTCGGGATCCTTGAGATTATCCGGAACAGACTGCCAGCCTTTGCCCTTGAACGGTTCGATGATGCCGGCTTTTTTTGCATTGATGGCAAAGGAAATGCCGAGGTACATAGCGTCGGCCACAGGGTTTTTGGCTTCGGCGATGACCTGAGAGACCGATTGGCCGGAATTTTTGTTGTCAATGGGCACATTGATGCCGGTTTCTTTGGCAATGAGTTGAAGCATATTGCCCCAGCCGGCCCATTCGGCAGGAACGTTGTAGCAGATGGCGGTTTTGCCGGTTTGTGCAAAAACGTTTGTGAAGCCGAAACCGCTCATCATCAGAGCGGAACCAAAAGCAAATTTGCCGAAGTTGCGGCGACTGATTGTGGTCATTTTTGTAATCCTGAAGTAGGGAATCAGTGTGGTGTTTCTTTGTTTTTTCAAAGACGCCGCAACGATAATCGGGAGGTATGTCGAAACGATGATGGTTTTGTGTAGAGACGATGACAAGAAAAAAACGGCAGACGTACCGGACGTCTGCCGCAAATTTCAATCAGATAATTGATTGTGAAAGAGTCGGATTAGAGCTTGCCAACCAGTTCTGCAGAGGGCTTGAGCGTCTGTGCGCCCGGACGCCAGCGAGCAGGGCAGACTTCGCCGGGGTTGGCTGCTACGTACTGAGCGGCTTCCACCTTGCGCAGCAGTTCGGCTGCATCGCGGCCGATGCCGCCGTCGTGGATTTCACAGGCCACAACCTTGCCTTCGGGGTTGATCACGAAGGTGCCGCGTTCGGCAAGACCGGCTTCTTCGATCATCACGCCGAAGTTGCGGCAGATCACGCCCGTGGGGTCGCCCACCATCGGGAAGCGGACCTTGCCGACAGCCGGGCTCGAGCCGTGCCAGGCCATGTGCGTGAAGTGGGTGTCCGTGGATACGGAGTAGATTTCAACGCCGCGCTTCTGGAACTCTTCGTAGTGTTCGGCGAGGTCTTCAAGTTCGGTCGGGCAGACGAAGGTGAAGTCAGCCGGATAGAAGAACACGACGGACCACTTGCCGCGGAGATCGGCTTCGGAAATATTGATGAAGTCGCCATCCTTGAAAGCGGTGGCCTTGAACGGGAGAACTTCGGTGCGAAGAATGGACATCGGAGTATTCCTTATAAAAACAAGATTTCAAACTGGTGTGATTTGCGGCTTTCTGCCACTCATCGTGTGCGAAAAATCTATCAGAAGCACCCGCTTAAAAGGGATCGACAAAAAAGAAAAAGACAGCCGGGATGTGAGAATTCTTTTCTGTTACTCTCTGGAATCTTCTAATCGACTGAAAGTAAAGCAAAAATTTGAGCGGCCTGTTGATGGGGAGAGGCATCGGAAAAGGGGTGATATCAATGTCACGGATAGGACATATCTATCAGCCACAATGCGGCAATAAATTTCCGTTTTGTCTTGCTCAATACCGCCGCCTCGGCGTTAGGATTTGAAGCAATAGATTGCGATTCTTCTGGGAGTCCCGCTGTGACCGCCAATAGCTACTGCGCGCCGGCAACGCCGGCCGAACTCGAACGTTTTACGCCTTTTCTTTTTGAGCTTCTCGACGCATCCTTTGCTGAGATTTCGGCCCGCTTCCTGCGTGGCATTAAAGTCGACGACAAGGACAACGGCACGCCCGTGACGCAGGCTGACAAACAAGCCGAAGCCATCATGCGCCAGATGATTGATGAGCGGTTCCCTGAGCACGGAATCTTCGGCGAAGAGTTCGGCATCAAGGAAAGCCAGGAAGTTGACGGGGTTCGGTATCGCTGGATTCTGGATCCGATCGACGGTACCCGCAGCTTTATCACGAACAGTTTTCTTTTCGGCACGCTGATTGCGCTCGAGCGCGATGACGGAGCGGGATACCGACCGATTCTCTCGTCCGTCAGTCATCCTGCAGCACGCGTGCGTACGGTGGGTTCCCTTTCGGGTACCACGCTCTACTACGACAACGGCACTGCGCCCTTGGTTCGTCCGCTTCACGTGCGCAACTGCACTCAGCTGTCCGAGGCAACGCTTCTTGCAACGAGCCACTGGACGACGGGGGAACAAAAGGGCGACAAGCGGATTCAAAAGCTGATCGACGCCGTCAAGCTTTACCGTACCTTCGGCGACTGCTTTGGTTATTTTGCCGTTGCTTCGGGCGGCGCCGACATCATGATCGATCCTGATTTGAGCTATTGGGACATCGCCGCACTTTTGCCGGTCGTGGAAGGTGCGGGCGGTACGCTCACATCGGTGACGGGCGGCAATCCGCTCAAGGATCTCTCGGCCGTGTGCACGGCGGGCGGCATTCACGGCGAAGTGATCGCGCTTCTCAACAGCGGCGGCGATCAGACAGGCTCTTGATGCCGATTCAGAGGTCGCCAAGCGTCAGGCAACAAGGTTCTGGATCAGCACATAGTCATCAGAGGCGGTCGTTTTGAGGCGTTGGCACGCAAATATTTCAGCCGTAATATCGCTTATCTCTGACGGAAAAGGCGAAATTTGCGCCTTTTTCCGACCTAAGCGGTTGCTGTGGATGAGGTGACGGCGTTGGGACCGGAAAGCGGGATATCGATGCGCATGCAGAGCCCGTGGGGTTCGACGTTCGTTGCCGTGAGGGTGCCGCCGTGGCGTTGTACCGCACGCTTGGCAATCGCAAGGCCTAGACCGAATCCGCCGCCGGTGGGTTGATTTTTGCCGCGCACGAACGGCTCGAAGATCTTTTCGAGTTCGGAGGGATCCATGCCGGGGCCGCTGTCAGTAACGGTGATCACGACGTGTTCGTTTTCTTCCTTAGCTACCACGGAAACCTGTTGACCGGGGCCTGAGTAACGAAGTGCGTTGCGAACCAGATTCTCGACGGCGCGCATGAGCGAATCAACGTGCATGTTCATCAGGATGGAATCGGGAGACTGCAGCGTAACATGCGTACCGGTAGCAGATCCTTCGAAATCGGCATCATCGGTGATGGCTTCCAGTAGCGGCACCAGATCTGTCCGCTCGAAATGAATCACTGCGTTTTCGTCAAGACGGGCATAGGTGAGCAACTCGTCGACCATGGCGTTGAGAACCTGCACGTCGCCTTCGATGCGCTGCAAAAACTCATGCGATTTTTCCGGTGATTTTTCCGCCAGTTCGACGGCAACAGAAATGCGCGCCAGGGGGCTACGCAACTCGTGACTGACGTCATGAAAGAGTCGTTTTTGTCGTTCAAAGAGCCCGTGAATACGTTCGGCCATGGCGTCAAACTGACGAGCGAGCTCACCGATTTCATCGTGTTCGTGCCCGACTTCATTGGCAATGCGGACGTCAAAGACACCTTGAGAGGCTTTTTGCATGGCCCATTGCAGTTTTTTGATTGGACGCGTAGATGTCCACGCGACGCTGCCGGCAACAAACACGGAAATCAAAGCCGCTATCAGAGCCCAGCCCCACCAAGGCATTTTCCACATGATGAGTCGAATGGGGCTCGGCGGAATATCGGTGCGTACGGCAAAGAAACGGTAGCCTTGGAAAGGCCGCATGTGTCGGCCGTGTCCCCGCATCGTATAAACGCCTTCCTGGGGACCGGAATGTGCCAGACTTTCGGCCGCTTTTTGAGGTATGGAGCGCCCTGAAATTTCATGGCCCGAAGGGTCCACAACAAAAACTTCAGGGCGAGTGTTGACTTCGGGATCTTTGAGCCAGGTGATTAGAGCATCTTCCCCGCCCCAGCGGGCAATACCCAGTGCTGTGCCAATTGCGCGCTCAGCGGCCGGGCTGTGCTCAAAGGAGCCGTAATTCGAAGGTGCCTCGGTAAAAAAAGAAGAGGCACCCCAAACCAAAGCTCCCACGAATAGAAGCGTGAGCCAGATACCGGCAAAAAAGCGGATGAAGATGCCGCTGATGGATTTCAAACGCAACAATCCGAAGTCCTTTTGAGATTAGTCCAGGCGAACGAGCTGATAGCCTACGCCGCGCACGCTTTCTATGGCGATGCCTTCAACGCCTTCCTGAGCGAGCTTGTGCCGGATGGCACTGATGTGTACGTCGATGGCGCGATCGTAGCGGCCCATGGGGCGGCCCAGAATGCGCGGATAGATTTCAGCCTTCGGAACCGGCTGGCCGGCCGAGCGTGCAAGCATTTCGAGAAGGGACAGTTCCGTGCCCGTAAGCGGAATCTGCTTGCCGTCATAGTGTGCGCGGCGCTGAGCCAGGTCGATCTGCAGTTTGCCGACTTGAACCGGCCCGCGGTTGTTTTCGTTGCCGGCCACACGACGCAAAATGGCGCGGATGCGGGCGACGAGCTCGCGCGGTGAACAGGGCTTCGGCACATAGTCGTCGGCACCGAGTTCCAGACCGAGAATGCGATCGACGGGGTCGCCTCGGGCGGTGAGCATCAAGACGGGGGTACGCCACTTTTCGCGAATGCGCTGCAGGGTCTCGACGCCGGAGATACCGGGCATCATGACGTCGAGAATGATGAGGTCAAACTCTTTGTTCTCGAGGGCTTGCAGACCTTCGGTGCCCGAATGCGCGGGCGTGGCCTCAAAGCCTTCGAGCGTAAAGTAGTCGACGAGCAGCGTGACGAGCTCGACGTCGTCGTCGATGATGAGGATTTTCGAAGGACGTGCGTACATAAATAAAGCTCCCGAAAACTGAAACAAGCGATCGCAGCCGAAATGATTTGCGGAAAAACTTCCTCAGCGCTTACTCAAGGCCGAGGTCCTGTGTCAAGATAATTGCACAAGCTGAACCGTTTGTGCGGATTCGGCATTGTACTGAAGTCGAAATTTGCGTAGCTTTACAAAAGTCTCACGCTTCTTTGTAAAGACTCTCTTTAGATTACTGTTTAGGAAGCCAAACGGCACTGAACGAGGATTCAGATTTTTGGGTTTGGGATTAATGAAACGAACGCATCTCACTTTGACTGCCGCGCTCTGCGCCTTGCTTGCGGGGTGCGCGAGCAACACGGAGTTTCTGCAGGAGCAGGCCAAACTTGAGCCCGCCGAGTGGACGGCGACGCTGCCCGAGCTGCAGCCGCCGTCGCTGTTGGGCGACAAGACCTGGTGGCAAGCCTGGAACAATCCGGAGTTAACGGCACTACTGCAGGCAGCCGCGCAGCACAACACCGACATTCTGACAGCGCTTGCAAATCTGCGCTCGGCAGCGGCGTTGGCCGACGATGCAACGGCAGCTCTGTTTCCGACTTTTACGGCAAACGGACAGGGCTCAGGTAATCGAGCTCAGAACAATTGGTCGGAAGGCTGGCAGGCGGGAGCTTCAGGGGCGTGGGCGATTTCGCTTGCTGGTGGCAATATCGCCGCCAAGCGAGCGGCTGATCTCGAAGCGATGGCGAGCGCCATGACTTTGGAAGACACACGCATTGCCGTGGCCGCGGAAGTTGCACAAACGTATGTGAGTCTGCGGCTGGCCTACGTGCAAAAGCTTATTGCTGAGATGACGCTTTCGAACTACAAGCAGGCGGCCGACATTGCCCGCTGGAACTATGAAGCGGGTATGTCAGATAAAACGGAAGTCGATCAGGCCGTTTCCAATGAAGAAAATGCTCGTGCTCAGATTCCGCTGCTTGAACAAAGCATCGACAGTTATCGCAACGCCTTAGCTCGCCTTACCGGTCAGTCCGTGGCAACGCTTGACGTGAAGCCTGCCGAAACGGTGCCGGCTGCGCCGATGGCTCTGGCCGTTTCGCTTCCCGCGCAGACGTTAAAGCAGCGGCCCGATATGCGTGCGGCAACCTATTCTCTGCAGGCCGCTTCTGATCGCGTCTATGAGGCGCGCAGTCAGTGGTTCCCGACGCTCAATCTTTCGGGCAACATCGGAACCAAGGCTGCGACCATCACGACGCTGGGAGCTTCCGGTACGGGAGTGGCAGGCATTCTGGCCGCGCTTGCCTTCCCTCTTCTGGACTGGGGCGCACAGGTGACGGCAACAGAACAGCAACTTGCTGCTTTGGATCAGGCGAGAGCCAATTACACCAAGACCCTTTTGGCGGCGCTGGAACAAACGGAAAATGCGATCACGGGCATCACTACGTCGCAGAGTCGAGCCGATGCGTTGCAGCGCGCTTTGACCGCAGCCGAATCGGCGGCCGATCTCGCCATGCAACAGTATTCGGCGGGTCTCACCGATTACCAGACGGTACTCAACACGCAGCGAACGCTCTATTCCGTTCGCGAAAATGAACAGAGCAATAAGGCCGATTTAGCTACACAGCTCATAGCGCTTTATCGCGCGATGGGAGGGGGCTGGAAGCCCACAACAGAAAATGGAGCGGCTGAAACAGAGCCGCAGACGACCGACAACGGCACGGCAGGATAAAGGACATGACAGAAAAGAGACTAACCATCAACGAATTGCGCGCCGGCACCAAAAGCTCTCGGGCGCTACGCATCGGCGGAGCAGCCGTGTTGATTGCGGCGGTGGCAGCCGGTGTCTGGTACTTCGGCTTTGCCGATACGGCCAAGGTCCCCGTGTACCGTACCGTTGAAATCACACGCGGTCCTTTGGAAGTGACCGTGGTGGCCAACGGCACCGTCAACCCGGTGCGTACGGTTTCAATCGGCTCCGAACTTTCGGGCATCGTTCGTAAAGTCAATGTTGACGTCAACAGCATTGTCAAGGCTGGCGACGTGCTGATCGAACTCGACGACTCCAACCTCAAGGCCAATGTCAATCAGGCAAAGGCTTCGCTTGCCAGCGCCAAGGCTTCTTTAGCCGAAGCCCAGGCTACGCTTGTGGAAGCCGAAGCCAAGATGCGCCGCTACGAAGAGCTCAACAAGAGCTCGGGCGGAAGGCTGCCCTCGCGTACGGAATTGGACGTTCAGCGCGCCACCGTTTTAAAGGCTAAGGCGGGCGTGCAGTCGGCTCGGGCGGCGATTGACGACGCGCAGGCAACTCTCGATACGCGTCTCACCGATCTTTCCAAATCCCAGATCAAGAGCCCGGTTGACGGAGTGGTGCTCACTCGCTCGGTTGAACCCGGTTACGCGGTGGCGGCGAGTTTGCAGGCTGTTGAACTTCTGACGGTGGCAACCGACTTGCGCGAGCTCGAACTTGAGGTGGACGTGGACGAGGCCGACGTCGGTCAGGTGAAGGAGGGGCAGGACGCGACCTTTACGGTGGCAAGCTACCCCAATAAGCGGTTCCCCGCCAAACTCACAAAAGTCGCCTACGGTTCGACAACTTCCACCGACAACGTGATCACATACACGGCCTACCTTGACGTCAAAAATCCTCAGCTCGAACTGCGCCCCGGCATGACCGCGACAGCAACGATCAATACGGCCAAAAGCGAAAATGCGCTTCTGGTTCCGAGTACGGCGTTGCGCTTCAAACCTGTTGTGAATAACAGTTCACAAAAATCGAGCGTAGGCATCATGATGCCGCTGCATCGTACGCGCGGGACCAAGACTGCCAAGGAAGTGTCGCTTGCTCAGTACCAGCGCACTCAGACCGTTTACGTGGTAGATGAAAAGGGCGGGGCCAAGCCCGTGGAAATCGTGACTGGCCTTACCAACGGGCGCATGACGGAAGTAATTTCCGGGCCGCTGCAGGCAGGTGACAAGGTTATTACCGATCAGCTCAAGAGCATGCCCTAAGGTCGGTGGGAGCGAACGATGAGTGAACACCTCATTGAACTGCGTCGTATCGTCAAGCGCTATGGCACGGGGGAGGCGGCTTTCAACGCCCTCGGCGGTATTGATCTGACGATTGATCAGGGGGAATTTGTGGCGATCATGGGCCCCTCAGGCTCGGGCAAGTCGACGACCATGAACATTATTGGGGCGCTCGACAGTCCCACAAGCGGCGAGTACCTCTTTCAGGGGCTGCATGTTGAGACGCTTACCAACGACGAGCGTGCACTTTTGCGCCGTCGGTTCATGGGGTTCGTTTTTCAGGGATTTAATCTCCTGGCGCGAACGACGGCTTTGGAAAACGTGGAACTGCCTCTTTTGTACCGAGGTGTGCCGGCTGCCGAACGCCATGAACTTGCACGCGCTGCGCTTGATCGCGTAGGCCTTCTGCAGTGGGAGGACCATACTCCGGCAGAACTCTCGGGCGGTCAGCAACAGCGCGTGGCCATTGCGCGAGCCATCGTCACCAAACCGCTTCTGTTGATGGCCGATGAACCGACCGGAAGTTTGGACAGCCGCAAAAGTGTGGAGATTATGGAGCTTCTAGCCGATCTCAACAAGTCCGACAAGATCACCATCGTGCTCGTGACGCACGAGCCGGATATGGCGGCCTATGCGCGGCGCTGCGTGCATTGCATCGACGGCATGATCGCAAGCGATACGCCGCAGGAGGGTAAATAAATGCTTGGCAACGCGTTTTTGCTGGCGTTTAGGCAGATTCGCCGCAATCCATTGCGCTCGCTGCTGACGGTTTTGGGCATCGTGATCGGCGTTGCGGCCGTCATCACGATGGTGACGGTCGGCAACGGTGCCACGGAAGCCGTCAAGGAACAAATCGAAAGTTTCGGCAGCAACCAACTGATGCTTCGCAAGGGGCAGCGCATGGGGCCCGGTGGTGCAGCCGGGGCGCCGAGCTTCAAGCTCGAAGACGTTGAAGCACTCGAAGATCAGATTGCGGGCGTTTTGTCGGCGGCGCCTCAGTCGCAGCGCAGCACCATCGTGGTAGCCAACGGTAAAAACTGGACGACAACCATCATCGGTTCAAGTTCGGACTATTTCACTACCGACAACAGGACGCTTGCCGAGGGGCGGTTCTTTGAGCCCGCGGAAGAAATGTCGGGTGCGGCTGTGTGCGTGATCGGCACAACCATTCAGAAGGAATTGTTTGGCCCGGGAGCGCCCGTGATCGGCGAGATGCTGCGCGTCAATGCTTTTTCCTGCCGCATCGTGGGGTTGCTGAATGAAAAGGGAACAGCCGCGATGGGCGGAGACCAGGACGATCTTGTTGTGATTCCGTTTAATACGGCTGCGCGACGCTTGATCGGCAACAATCGCGTCAACACGATTCTCATCAGCATTGATCCGCAGAGCGATCGCGTGCATCTTAAGGGACTCGTACGCGACCTGATGCGCGAACGTCGTTCGCTTTCCGAAGGTGATGACGATAACTTCTCGATTCTCGACACGGCCGAAGTGGCTGAAAAAGTGGCCTCCACCACTCAGATCATGACGGCCTTGCTCGGTGCCGTGGCTGCTGTCAGCCTTCTGGTGGGCGGCATCGGCATCATGAACATTATGCTTGTGTCAGTGACCGAGCGCACTCGCGAAATTGGGGTGCGACTGGCTATCGGCGCCACCGCCCGAGAAGTGCTCATGCAGTTTTTGATCGAAGCCGTGGTACTCGGTTGTATGGGGGGTGTCATCGGCATTCTGCTTGCCACCGGTTCTTCCTATCTGATCACCGGTTGGATGGACGTGCCCTACACTTTTGACCCGATGATCAATATCGTGAGCTTTGCCTTTGCTGCACTCACGGGCGTTATCTTCGGGTACTTCCCGGCACGCAGAGCCGCCCGACTCGATCCGATTGAAGCGGTTCGTCACGAATGAAGAAAACCGGTCTCCGAGCGCATCGGAGACCGGTTCTCAAAACACTAACTGGACGTTTTCTCAGCGATTAGAACGGAATGTCATCATCGCTGAAGCTGTCGGCTGCAACGGCAGGCTGAGCGGGCTGTGCAGGCTGAGAGGCCGGTCGTGCAGCGGGAGCGGCACGGCGCGGCGACTCAAAAGCTTCGTCGCTCTGATGCACCGGAGCAGATGAGGAGTTGCGGCTACCGAGCAGCTGCATCGTTTCACAGATGATTTCGGTGTAATAGCGTTCAACGCCTTCCTTGTCGGTGTAGCGGCGGGTACGCAGGCGGCCTTCGATGTAGACCGGATTGCCTTTGCGCAAGTAGGTTTGTGCGACTTCAGCCTGACGACCGAAGAACACAACGCGGTGCCATTCAGTTTCTTCCTGCACCTGACCTTGACTGTCTTTATAGCGACGCGAAGTGGCCATCAAGATGTTGCAGATGGCAGTACTGCCGTCTGCGGTGTAGCGCGTTTCCGGATCTCTGCCGAGATTGCCGATCAGGATGACCTTGTTAATAGAAGCCATGACGGTTAAATCCTAATAAAACTATTGAACCAAATATGTCGTTAGATACCAACGTTAAGCTCTCGAGTAAGTCAAGAGTCTGCTTCAACGTTTCCGCGGGCCGGAGCCGTCATACCCTGTGCCGCGATGATCCAGAGAACCATCAGTGCGGCGCAAAAGCCGTACACGCCGTGCGTGCCGAAGACCGAATACAGCCAGCCCCCGGCGGCTCCGCCGATGAAGACACCGACGGACTGCGTGGTGTTGTACACACCAAGCGCCAATCCTTTGCATTCCTGCGGCGCCGTTTTTGACACGAGCGAGGGCAGGGACGCTTCGAGGACGTTAAAGCCGGAGAAGAATACTAACAGCAAAACTGAAATGAGAAGAACTGAATTGTCAAAAATCTCAAATCCGGCAAATGCGGCCAACACCAGGCAAATGGCACCCACGAACAATTCTTTGGTTCGACCCGTTTTTTCGGCGTGCCGCAGAACGGGCATCAGAAACGCCAGACTCACGAGCACGGCGGGAAGGTAGACGGTCCAGTGCTGGGCCACGACGAGATCAAGTTCTGCCAGACGCAGCGGGATTACCACAAAGAGAGCCATCTGAGCCATGTGCAGCGAAAAGATGCCTAAATTGAGTCGCATCAGCTGGCTGTGCAGAAACACATCGCGAAGTTTGGCGCGGGCGCGGAAGTTTTCAAATCTTTTTACTGGAGCCGTCGGCAACATCAAAACGGCACCAATGGCAAGCATGCACAAAAGAGCGGTGAGCAGAAAAATGCCCGGTACGCCAATGGAGTCGGCCAGAATGGGGGAGATGACTAGCGAAAACGTAAAGCTAACGCCGATTGAGGCGCCAACGAAGGCCATAGCGCGAGTGAGGAGCTGTTCCCGAACGCTGTCGGAAATCATGGCGGTGACGGCAGCCGATACGGCGCCCGCTCCCTGAATGGCGCGCGCGATTAGGAGCGTCGTGATGTTGTCGGCAGAGTATGCAAGCAGACTACCGGCGATGAAAATCAAGAGACCTGTCACAATCACCGGCTTTCGTCCGAATCGGTCGCTCGCTGCCCCGAATGGAATCTGAAGCACGGCCTGGGTCAGGCCATAGATGCCGAGCGCCATGCCGACCATGAAGGCGTCCGTGCCGCCTTCAAGCGTCTGCGCCCAGACGGAAAACACGGGAAGAATCAGAAAGATGCCCAGCAGTCGCAACGCAAACACGGCGCCGAGTGTCATGGAGGCGGTGCGTTCCTGTCGTGTGAGGCGCAAAGGGGCGGGTGACGTGCCGGTCATGGGAAGCTGAGGTCAAAAGAAGAAAAAACACTGCTTTAGAGCGCAATGCGTTGTATAGTAGTCGATTCGCCTAAGCCAAAACTTAAGCTTTGTGCTTAAACCGATTTTAGGAAGGACCGTTCATGCCCGATACCATCCGCATCCGCGGAGCTCGCACACATAACCTAAAAAACGTCGACGTAGAGATTCCGCGCGGCAAGCTCACGGTTGTCACCGGACCGTCGGGTTCGGGCAAGAGTTCAGTTGCGTTTGACACGCTCTATGCCGAAGGTCAGCGTCGCTACGCTGAAAGTGTCTCGAGCTACGCTCGCCGCTTCATGGATGTGATGGATAAGCCCGATGTGGATGCCATCGAAGGGCTTTCTCCCTGCATTGCCATCGGGCAGGCAACGACCACTGCGGGATCGCGCTCGACGGTGGGCACGATGACCGAGATCAACGACTACCTGCGCGTTCTCTTTGCGCGAGCCGGTGTGCCGTACTGTGCCGAGCACGATGTGCCGCTGCAAAAAAGCGGCGTGCACGATATGGTCGATGCCGTGTTGGGTTTTGAGGAGGGAACGCGCGTTCTGATTTTGGCGCCCCTAAAGATTCCCGGAGCTGTCACGTTTGCCGAAGTGGGCAAGCAGCTCACCAAGCGCGGCTTTCTGCGTCTTTTGCTCGACGGCGAAACGTACACGCTCGACGATATGCCGCAGCAGATACTCACTGAGCCTGTGGCGGGACACACGATCGACATCGTGGTCGATCGACTCAAAAGTTCCGATGCGCAACGTTCGCGCTTGGCCGAAAGCTTTGAAGCGGCCGTCAAGGCGGGCGACGGTCGCTCGGCCTATCTCAGAATGGACACCGGCGAGCGCCGTGTGTTTCACACGCGCTATTGCTGCCCGGTGTGCGAAGCTACTGCACCCGATCTGAGCCCTGCGATGTTTTCCTTTAACAACGCGCTCGGGGCGTGTCCGGTATGTGAAGGTTCGGGTGAAGTAGAACGATTTGATCCTGCGTTGGTGGTAAGCGACGCGCGATTGACGCTGCGCCAGGGGGCCGTGTGTGGCTGTACGCCGCAAAATCGAGCCAACTTTGCGGATCTGTTGACGGCCTCGCGCTTGCTGGGGTTCTCTCTGGACGTTGCGTTTGACGATCTTTCACAGGACGTTAAGGACTATGTGCTTTACGGCCCGAACAAGACGCAGCGTGAGGTGCTCGGCATGCCAGACTTTGAAGGTGTGATCACGCAGCTTGAAAAGAAGTGGAAGCGCACGACGAGCGAAGCGGTCAAAAACGGTATGCGCGTGCTGCGTCGCACTACCGTGTGCCCGGCCTGCGACGGGACGCGTCATCGAGCAGAAGTCAAAAATGTTTACGTGGGTGTACCCGACAACCGCATCAATCTGATTGAGATGCAGCGGCTACCGCTTCTGGAACTTGTGGAGCGTGTTGAAGGACTGGTGCTTGCGCCGGCCGCTGCTTGCGTGGCCAAACCCTTGTTTGATGAAGTTTTAAAGCGCGTGCGCTTTCTGATTGACGTCGGTCTGGGGTATCTGACGCTTTCGCGCGAAACATCGAGCCTTTCGGGCGGCGAGGTGCAGCGCATTCGTCTGGCAGGACAGCTCGGCGCCGGTTTGACGGGCGTGACCTACGTGCTCGACGAGCCGACCGTGGGGTTGCATCAGCGCGACACGGGGCGCGTCATCGACATGCTCAAGAAGCTCACGAAGGCCGGTAACACGGTTGTGGTGGTCGAACATGACCCCGAAATGATTCGCGCGGCTGACTGGGTGGTGGATATGGGGCCGGGAGCCGGTACACAGGGCGGCACGGTCGTTTGCCAGGGTGAAGTCAAGGACATATGCGCGTGCGAGTCTTCCAAAACTGGTGCGTATCTGAGCGGACGACTCAAGATGCCGCAGGCGCCTCACAAGGTGTTTACCGCCGACTCCGAAGCTCTCATCATCAGGGGCGCGTCGGGGCGCAACCTCAAGCACATCACGTGTCGATTTCCTGTGGGGGCCCTGGTGGCGGTCACGGGCGTATCGGGTTCGGGCAAGTCAACACTTGTCAACGAAACGCTCGGCCGCTTTATGAAAAAGCGTCTGCATCGCGCCAAGCTTCAGCCGCTTGATTTCGAGGAAATCGAAGGCGCTGATTATTTCGACAAGATCATTGAGGTCGACCAGAGCGCAATTGGTAAGACGCCGCGATCCAATCCGGCAACCTATACGGGGCTCATGTTGCCGTTGCGAGAAGTGTTTGCGGCAACACCTGCGGCTCTCGAGCGCGGGTACGGGCCGGGTCGCTTTAGTTTCAATACTGAGGGCGGCGCGTGCGAAGCCTGCGAGGGAGAAGGCCGTATCAAGTTCGAAATGGGCTTTTTGCCGCCGGTATATGTTGACTGTCCGGTTTGCCACGGACGGCGCTACAACCGCGAGACGCTAGAAGTGAAGTACAAGGGCAAATCGATTGCTGACGTGTTGGACATGACGGTAAGCGATGCGTTGCCGTTCTTTGACGTTCACACGCAGATCGTGCGCAAGCTCGAAATGCTAGAAGAAGTGGGCCTTGGATACATCGGTCTGGGCCAAAGCGCCGTGACTTTTTCGGGCGGCGAAGCGCAGCGCATCAAATTGGCCCAGGAATTGGCACGCCGCGACACGGGACGTACTCTCTATATATTGGACGAACCTACGACTGGGCTTCATTTCGAGGACGTGGCCGTGCTCATGCGCGTGCTGCGCCGTTTGACCGCGCTTGGCAATACAGTCATCGTGATTGAGCACAACACCGACGTGATTGCCGGAGCCGATTGGGTGGTGGACATCGGGCCTGAAGGCGGCAACGCTGGAGGTCAGCTTGTTTTTGAAGGCACTCCCGAAGATCTGATGAAGTGCTCCGAGAGCATCACCGGACAATGGCTGCACGCAACGGCCGACGGAAAGGCACCGAAAAAGCGAAGATGAGACCAGAAGTCAAATTTTTCGAGAAAGCAAGGGTTAACCCTTGTATAAGGAAAGTGTCAAACATCGAATCTTGGCTTTTTATGCGGGATAACCCGCAAATTGACGGTAAAAGGGTACAGTAAATTGACTCCTAAGCGATGAAAGTTTGATTTATATCAATATTAAAAACGTCTGAAAGGAGCATTATTCGCACATCAAAATCAAGGGTCAGGGTAGTAGTCTCTGCCCTCGATCCCATTCCATTAAAAAACTAAGGAAATCGATCATGACTCCCGACAACATCAAGTACGGTCATACCCCCACCGGCCCCGAAGTCATCGCCGGCGTGACCCTCAAGGATGCTAAGCGTGCCAGCAAGTGGCCTGCATACGTTGACGTGGCTCAGTCCGTCACCGGTGCCATCCTCGGCATCTTCCTGTTCTGCCACATGGCATTCACCAGCTCTATTCAGGTCGGCAAGGATCTCTTCTGGAACCTGATCCAGGTTTCCGGCGGTACCCCGATCTTCGGCCATGAACAGATCTGGCTGCACTTTTTGTTCGTCGGCATCATCACGCTCTGCGTCATCATCCACGCTCTGTGCGCTCTGCGTCGCTTCCCGACTTCCTACAAGCAGTTCCGTGATATCCGCGCTCACGTGAAGGTTGTGCACCACACGGATTCTTCTCTGTGGTTCATCCAGTTTGTGACCGCCATCATCCTCACCGGCATGGTGTTCCCGCACGTCATGGGCATGCTTACGGCTCCGTCCGAAATTGATCCCAACCTGTCGTCGGTTCACACCTATCACAATGGCCTGATCTGGACGCTCATCTTCCTGGTTGCCACCGAACTGCACGGCATGATCGGTCTGTATCGTCTGGCTGTGAAGTGGGACGTCATCAAGGGTCGCGCTCACGGTCTGCGCAAGGCCATGGTTGTGATCGCCTTCCTGATGATCTGCTGCGGCTCCCTGACGGCCTACACCTACTGGGGTTATGGCAAGGAACTCGTGGAATCCGGCAACGCCGCCACCCGCTACGTTCCTACCGTCAACTGGTTCGCCGACAAGTAATCCGAAGCTGTTTGCAGCAGCTCATCTCCCCGGGCTCCAGTCTCCTTACCCGGGGAGGCAACTTAAAAAGCCGAATTTCCTTTTTCCGGAAGTTCGGCTTTTTTATGCGTATGTGTCTGAGCTGAATACTGTAGATGCAGGCATGGGGGTTGATAGTGCAATTTTTATAAAGGTCCTGAATATTTTTGTTTTATTAGGGTTTATACTAAGAACAAAGGGTTTTAGTGCACTTTTCTGTTGACTAATATCAAAACTCGATGATCTCTTAACAAAAAGAGATAACTTGAGTACGAACAACCCCGAGCAACAGTCGATACGGCCTTCTCGCCGATCTTTTCCCAGACAGTTGCCCTTCTTATTAGGAGGCAAACATGCACGAATCCAGTATTGAGATCGGCGCACTGGACAACAAGTCCAAGGTCATCCCTCTCATCCTGGGCCCCTTGCTTGCCCTGGCTCTTTATTTCATCCTGCCGGAATCTTATGTGAGCGCCAAAGGCGATCCGGTTGAACTGACGCACGCCGCTCGCGCTTGCGTGAGTATGGTGCTCTGGATGGCTATTTGGTGGTTCACCGAAGCTGTTCCGATTGCCGTTACGGCCCTTTTGCCGATCGTGTGCTTCCCGCTACTTGGCGTGGCGACCCCCGCTCAGACGCTCAAGGAATATTCCAACAGCACGATCTATCTCTTCTTGGGCGGCTTTTTGATTGCTACCGGCATCGCCCGCTGGGGCCTCGACCGTCGCATCGCTCTTTACACGATACGTATCGTGGGCACCAAGCCCAAGCAGATCGTTCTTGGCATCATGCTCGCTACGAGCTTCCTGTCGGCCTGGGTGTCAAACACCGCTACCGCCGCCATGATGCTTCCGATCGCTCTTGCACTTATGGCCGTCGTTCGCTCCACGCGCATCGACAAGCCCATCGATAAGGCGGAACGCAACTTCGGTGTGTGCCTGCTTCTGAGCGTGGCCTACGGCGCCTCTCTGGGTGGTGTCTACACCCTGATCGGTACGCCTCCCAACGGCATTTTGGCTCGCTTCGTGGAACAAACATATGGCTCGCCCGTAAGCTTCCTTGACTGGCTCAAGATCTCGTTTCCGACGATGACGATTCTGATCATCGCGACCTATCTGTTGCTCGTGCACGTGCTCTTCCGCGACCAGCCCGGCGAACTGCCCGGAGGCAAGGATTGGGTCAACAGCGAAATCAAGCATCTCGGTCCGCTTACCCGCGGCGAATGGACAGTTCTGATCGTGTTCGTGGTTGCGGCACTGCTGTGGACGTTCGGTCCCGTGTTGCGCGGCCTTGAAATCGCCGGCACCAAGCCCTTGAAGCCGCTGAGTGACACCGTGATCGCCATGGGCGCCGGTATCATCCTCTTCATCATCCCCGTGGACGCCAAGAAGGGCATCCATGCTCTGGACTGGTCGAGTGCCGCCAAGGGCGTGAGTTGGGACGTGCTGCTGCTGTTCGGTGGTGGTCTCGCGATGGCTGCGGCTATCCAACGCACCGGAGCGGCTGATGCGGTGGGCGCTGCTGCGGTGGCTCTGGGCGGTCTGCCCGAGTGGGCGATCGTGGGCGGCGTGTCAACTCTGGCTTGCTTTGCCTCGGAATTCACCTCCAACACAGCTCTTGCTGCGACCTTGATGCCGCTTGTGGCCGCTGTGGCCGACTCCATCAACGCCAATCCGCAGTCTCTGCTGATTGCCGCCACGATGGCAACGAGCTGCGCCTTCATGATGCCGGTGGGTACGCCTCCCAACGCCATGGTGTTCGGTACCGGCCGCCTGAAGATAGGCGACATGCTGCGCGCAGGCTTCTGGCTCAATGTGGTCTCGATTATTGTGATCTCGATTGCAGTGCTGATCATTGATCCGGGTATCATTCCCGTGACCTAAACAAAACTGATTCAACCATCTGCTTCGCACCGCCGCACTCGGGGAAAATTCTCTGGGTGCGGCGGTGTGTCGTTCCTGCAACGGCTCTTAACAAAAACCGACGTTTAAACGGTTCGTTTAGCTCTATAATTAAAATGCTATGAAAAGCATGTTAATTCCGTTCCTATCGTCTTTTCATTTTTTGCGGTAATGACCTATGACGCTGCGCTCTGTTGTTCTGGCTATTTTGAGTCTGTTGGCGCTGATTTTCTTGATCCTCAATTGGCAGGGAATCACGGCCTCCGTGCCTGTCAATCTGATCGTTGAAGAAATTCAGGCTCCGCTGGGACTGATCCTGTTGGTGATTCTCGGCGGGCTGTGGCTCTTCGGCATCGCTTGGGCTTTGATGCAGCAAGCTTCTACGCTAGTTGAGATTCGCAAGGCATACAAGGAAGCAAATGCCAACAAGTCGCTTGCCGACCATGCGGAACAGTCTCGCTTGGAGCAGACCAAAGAAAGCTTGCGTCAGGAAATGGTCAAGAACCGCGAAGAGCTTCTTGCTGGCATTAAGGCGGCTGTTGAGGTTCCGACGACCAGTGCCGTCAATGCTCAAAAGCGGCTGGAAGCCGTAGAAAAAGCGCTTGAAAAGCTATCGCTTCGAATCGAGCAGATTGCGGACAAAGCGCAAATCGGACCGGCGCCTGAACTGCCCGCGCCGGAACCTAAGAAGTCCGGCTTTTTCGGTTTTTTAGGGGGTAGTAAACCGAATAAGGAAGAGAAGTCGCTGAAGCCGACCGAGCCGGACGCAAATTCGGTCGTTGAAGCGCCGAGCACGGCGCCGGCGCCGACGGCTGAGTCCGCACCGGCGCCTGTATCCGCACCTGCCGCAACCGACAATATCAAGGAGGAGGTTGCTCAGCCGGTTGTGCCGGCAGCTAAATCCAAAGACGGGTTTTTCAAAAAAATGTTCCATTCGTAAGGCGAGGTTTTTATGTCCGGTAATGTTTACCGCTACCTGGATACGCTGATCACTGCCGGGTCGTTTTCCAAAGCGGCGCGGGTGTTGCAAATCTCTCAGCCATCCATTTCACAATTTGTGCATCGTCTGGAAACGGAAGTCGGCACTGAGCTTGTGGATCGCACCGCAAAGCCTCTGCGACTCACCTATGCCGGCGAGTGCTTCATGCGAACCGAACGCGAAATTGAGCAGTTGCGTTCGATGCGCTCCCGACTGATTGCTGATATTGACGAAGGTGTTCGAGGTCATGTCACCATCGGTTCATCGCACTACCGTTCTACGTTTTTCCTAGCCGAAGTGTTGCCGATTTTCCGCCGAGAATATCCCGGCGTGACGGTGTCGCTTGCCGAAGGTACGACCAAGGAGCTTGAGGACTTTGCTTTCGATGGTGTCACCGATCTCAGTTTGGTGATCGCGCCTTTGTATCGCGACGAGCTCGAATATGCCGAGCTGTTCCGTGAACGCTATCTGTTGGCGATGAGCCCCGAGGCGCGTGTGGCAAAGACTGTGCCGCAGCCTGCCTCCGGCGGCTACGCATCGATGCCGTTCAATCGTCTCAACGGTGAGCCCTTCATCACGATCAAGCAGGGCCAGAAATTCCGCAATCTTTACGAAGACCTGTGCCGTGCAACACGCACAACGCCCCGCGTGATGCTTGAAAGCGAATCCCCCGTTGCCGCGCTTCATTTGGCTAGCGCTGGTCTCGGCGCAACGTTTGTCACACAGACGCTTGCCAAACGTTGCCGTCCGGCTCAGCCTGTGCGCTACTTCACGATTGAGCCCGCTCGCCCTGATCGCATGGTTGTGGCGGCGTACCGCAAAAACGGCTATCTCACCAAGGCCGCGCGCAGCCTCATCGAAGTCATGCGCCGTGTAGCTGAAACCGAATTTGCCGACGGTTAGCCAACAAAAAAGCCGTCCAGCAAGCTAAAGCGAGACGGCTTGACATTCAAGTAAAACGGGCGTTTCTCGAAGCTTCGGGAACGCCCGTTTCTTCATCAATCGATGTATTCGGTCTTTTTGATCACTTCTTCAACGATCGGAGCCTTACGCTCGTTAAAGACTTTCTTGTTCTGTTCGAACAGATTGCCGCCGTGGGTGTCAATCGAGACGATCAACGGGCCGAATTCCTTCACTCGCATGACCCAAAGCGACTCGGGCATACCCAGTTCCGGCCACTGCACGTCTTCGACTTCTTCGACGCACTGAGCGGCCAGTACCGCGCAGCCGCCCGGAAAGACGCAGTGCAGCGCCTTAAAGCGGGTGCAGCCTTCGACCGTGTTGGGCCCCATGCCGCCTTTGCCGACGATGAGCTTGACGCCGGTTTGCTCAATGAATTCCTTCTCGAACTTTTCCATGCGCATGGAGGTGGTCGGACCGATGGAAACGACCTTGAAGCCGCTGCCGGAAGTCTGATCGGGCACCATGATGGGGCCGGCGTGGAAAATCGCCTTGCCTGCCAGATCGACGGGGATCTTGCGGCCGTGCTTGACCAGGCGCGTATGGGCGCAGTCGCGAGCCGTGATGAGATAACCGTTGAGATAGATAATGTCGCCGATGCGGATGTCTTCGAGGTCCTCACTGCGAATCGGCGTCGTCAGAATTTTCTTGCTCACAGCGTGACTCCTTTATGCGAGATCATTTCATAAGACATATCGGCGTTAAATCGAATGGTTGCGCGGCGATGGCCCCAGCAACCTACCGACAGGCCGACGGCAAGGCACGAGGGGTGACGCGCAGCCTGCTCGACGTGAACCCCCATCACGGAGAGCGCACCGTTGAGCCCGCCCGGGCCAATGTTGATGTCGTTGAGACCCTTTTCGATGATCTGTTCGAATTCCGCACCGCGCGGATTGCTGTTGCGTGAGCCGATCGGACGCATCAACGCTTTCTTGGAGAGGTTGGCAGCCACTTCGACGGAACCTGCAATGCCGATGCCCACGAGAAGCGGCGGGCAGGCGTTGATGCCGCGATCGCAGATGTTGTCAAAGACGAAACGCACGACGCCTTCGTAGCCTTCAACCGGCATCAGGACCTTGGCAGTGCCAGGAAGCGAGCAGCCGCCGCCGGCCATGTAGCCGTGGATGGTGCACTGATCCGATCCCGGAATGATTTCCCAGTCAATCCAGGGAATGCGTACGCCCGTGTTGTTGCCGGTGTTCTTCTCGTCGAAGATCTGAACTGCGTTGTGGCGAAGCGGGGCTTCCTTGGTGGCGCGGATTGTGGCTTCACGCAAGCATTCCTGCATCTGACCGATGAGCGGGAATTCGGAGCCGCATTCGATCCAATACTGAATCACGCCGGTGTCCTGGCAGAAGGGAACGTTAAACTTGTCGGCGAGTTCGAGATCCGTAAACATGGAGTCGTACATCACCTTGGCAAGCGGCGTGTCTTGCTTCGTGCGCATTTCCTTGAGCTTGGCAAGCACGTCGTCGGGCAAATGCTTGCCGAAGTACGCCGTGAACTTCGCCATGGTGTCAGTGAAACGGGTACTCAATTCCGTTTTGTCCATTGCGTTTGTCTCCTCGCGCGGGCCAGCGGGATGTGACCGCTGCGCAGCGCGTCTGGTGGGGTGAAATCAAGGGAGGCGGACCCTCCTACTTTTGGTGGAATTCTTACGCCTTTTGATTGATAAATCAAATGCTTCACAATCTATAAATATAATAATCAATCATTTATCGAAATGTGTAATTCGTTGATTTAAAAGGATAAAACGCTAGAGTTGGAAATGGGACGGAAAGAAACAGAAGACATGAAATACCACTAATTGGGTAAATAACGGACGAAAAAAAAGCGCCTCGTCCGGGATACGAAGCGCTTGAAAGCAGACGCGTGAAGACGATCAGCAGGCGTGATAGGACGTCACGCGTTCAACTTCTTCTTTGGCGCCGAGGAATACAGCCACACGCTGGTGCAGCTTTTCAGGCTTGATTGAAAGGATACGTTCATAGCCGTTGGTGGCGCGGCCTCCCGCCTGTTCCATCAGCCAGGACATGGGGTTGGCTTCGTACATCAGGCGAAGCTTGCCGGGCTTGGAGGGATCGCGGTTGTCTTTGGGATACATGAAGATGCCGCCGCGGCACAGGATGCGATGCACTTCGGCGACCATGGCAGCGACCCAGCGCATGTTGTAGTCTTTGCCGCGAACGCCGGTCTTGCCGGCGAGTAGCTCATCAATGTAGCGGGCCACTGGGGGCTCCCAGTGACGCTTGTTCGAGCAGTTGATGGCAAATTCTTTGGCTTGCTCGGGCACCTGCACATTGTCGTTGGTGAGGATGTAAGTGTTGGTGCGGGGATCAAGCGTGAACATCACTACGCCGCGGCCGAGCGTGAGCGCCATCTGCGTCTGCGGACCGTACATGATGTAGCCCGCAGCAAGCTGACGGTCGCCGGGCTGCAGGAAGTCGGCGTCTTCGGGCGCGGTGGCGTCCTCATGCGGATTGGGCAGAATCGAGAAGATCGTGCCGATCGAGACGTTGATGTCGATGTTGCTCGAGCCGTCGAGCGGGTCATAGCAAATGAGATAAGGACGGCGATCTTCGCAGCCCGCGGCCACACAATGATCCATTTCTTCGGAGGCGCAGGCAGCGACGACGCCCGAGTCAAGGACAGCTTTGGTAACGATGTCGTTGCTGATGACATCAAGCTTCTTTTGCTCTTCACCCTGAACGTTTTCACTGCCGGCCATGCCGAGCACCCCCATGAGGGCTCCGCAGGAGACTTCTGAGCTGATTTCCACGCCGCAGGCAGCGACGGTTTCAATCAGTCGGGCGAGTTTTTCATCAAGACCGTTGGCCTTGACTTCGTTGGCGAGCATCTGGCTCAAAGTAATCTGTTGCATAACGCTTCTCTTTTTTCGAGCAGGGACTGATTAGTATGTATTGAGTGCTTTTTCGACCACTTCGCTTACGCCAGCCGACAGGTTTTCCGAACGGGCAACCTTGGTGAGAGCGGCGTGCATAAGGCGAGCGAGTTCCGGCGTATAACGGCGCCAGTTGTCCAGGGCGCGTGCCAGACGAGCCGCTACGTGGCTGTTGATGGCGTCGAGCTGCAGCACCGTGTCGGCCCAGAATTCGTAGCCGGCACCGTCGGGACGGTGGAATTCGGGTTCATTCGCAACAAAGAACGTGTTCACGAGGGCGTAAACGTTGTTGGGGTTCTTCATCGAGAACACCGGGCACTGCATGAGCGACTTGATGCGGTCAAGCACCGGGCATTCGTTAGGATAGACGCGTGCCGTTGCCTGAACAGAGAACCACTTGTTGATCAGAAGCGGTTCGTTACCCCAAAGCTTGCCGGCAGCATTGAGCACGTCAATCTTGGCCGGGCTCTGACTGTTGACGATCATGCGCAGTGCGGCCAGACGATCCGTGAGGTTGTCCGAAAGCTCGAACTGATCTCGTGCGTCAAGTAGTGCTTTGGCGTTGCCGCCCGCAAGCAGGTACTCGAGCGTGAGATTGCTCAGAGCGCGCTTTCCGGCTTCCTTGGGATCGAAGCGGTATTCAAGCGTCATGTTGCGCATGTTTTCGGTGCGCAGCGGTTGGCCGAGCTTATGCGAGAGCTTGCGACCGATCGTCTCCATCACGAAGATGCGAGCCTGACGGATTGCCTGCGGATTGATCATGGCGCGGTGGGCGGCGATGGTTTTTTCCGAGGGAAGCGTGAGCACCGTGGCGCGGTATTCAGGCGAAAGATTCGTGTTGGTGAGGATGCCTTCGAATGCCGAAATGAGTGTGCCGTGCACGTCGGGCTCAACGCCGTTTTCAATCATGTCGACGACTTCGTTCAGAACGGTAAGCATCAGACGCTCGAAGGCGTCCGCGCGGTTAAAACCGTCGGAGTCGTGTAGCGCGAGGAACTGCAGTTCCTGCAGCGTGTAGGCGTAGTCGAAGATCACGGGGGCCGAGAAGTCGCGCCCCAGAGAGAGCACCGGATTTTCGGTGATGCCTTCAAACGTCCATTCATCATCGGCCGATTCCAAAACAAGCTTGGCGGTGGTGACGGGTTCGTCGTCGGAGCCGAGGCGCTTCAAGGGAAGGTCCTTGCCGTCCTGACCGATCAGGCCCACGAGAATCGGAATGACAAGGGGATATTTGTCGGGCTGTCCCGGAGTGGGCGGCGTCGATTGCGAAGCACGGATCGTGAAGGTGCAGTCGTCCTGATTCCAGTTCGTTTCCACGGAAACACGCGGCGTGCCCGCCTGCGACCACCAGAGGCTGAAGTTGGAGAGATCAACGCCGTTGGCGTCTGCCATTGCTCGGATGAAATCGTTGCAGGTGACGGCCGATTCGTCAAAGAGCTGAACGTAACGTTCCATGCCCTTCTTGAAGCCTTCTTTGCCGAGCAGCGTCTGCAGCATGCGGATCACTTCGGCGCCTTTTTCGTACACGGTCATCGTGTAGAAATTGTCGATTTCACGGTAGCTTTCCGGACGAATCGGATGCGCCATGGGGCCGGCGTCTTCCGGGAACTGACCGGTACGCAGGGCGCGCACATCGCGGATGCGCGCCACGGCCCGGCTCGATTCGTCGGGTTGCATGTCAGCCGTGAATTCCTGCTCGCGGAACACCGTAAGGCCTTCCTTGAGCGTCAACTGGAACCAGTCGCGCAGCGTGATGCGGTCGCCCGTCCAATTGTGGAAATACTCGTGTCCGACGATCGACTCGATGTTTTGGTAGTCGGTGTCGGTGGCGATGTCGGGCGAAGCCATCACATAGCGGGAATTGAAGATATTCAGGCCCTTGTTTTCCATGGCACCGAAATTGAAGTCGTCGGTGGCCACGATCATGAAGCGGTCGAGGTCGAGCTCAAGCCCCCAGCGTTCTTCGTCCCAGGTGATCGCCTTCTTGAGGCTTTCGAGCGCGTGCTCGGAGTTGGGATAGTTCTTTTCTTCCGTCCACACTTGCAGCAGCACTTCGCGGCCGCTCTTAGTGCGGATTTTTGCTTCGCGCGCAACGAACTGACCGGCTACCAGAGCAAAGAGATAGCAGGGTTTCTTGAAGGGGTCTTCCCAGCGCACCCAGTGGCGGTTGTCGGCTTCTTCTCCTTCGGCGACCAGGTTTCCGTTGGAAAGCAGCACTGGGTAGAGCGTCTTGTCGGCGTGGATCGTGACGGTAAAGCGGCTCATCACGTCGGGGCGGTCCGGCCAGTATGTGATGTTTCGGAAGCCCTGGGCTTCGCACTGACTCATGAACGCGCCGCGGCTCATGTAGATACCTGAAAGCGACGTGTTGTTGACGGGGACGATGCGGTTAACGATCGTGATGGTCGACTGCTTGGAAATGCCCTTGATGGTGAGCTGGCCCGGGCTCATTTGATAGCGTTCGTTTGCCTGCTGGCCGTCAATGAGGACTTTTTCGATGAAGAGATCGTGTCCGCCGTCGAGCACGAGGTCTCGGGTGGCAGCGCCGCGCAGCGGCGTCACAACCATGGTAGAGGTGACCGTCGTGGACTCGGGATTCAAGACGAAATCAAGTTCGACCGAGTCGATGCTGTGAGAATAGGGACGATAGTCCTTGCGGTAAACGGTGGTGTGTTCCTGAGACTGCATGGAGACTTTCCGAAGGCTGACAAAAGCCGGCCGTGACAAATACTAAGCGCTCGACTTTTGCGAGCCGAGACAAATCAACACACGATTGTACCGCGCCTGCGGCCAGCGCAAAACAAAGAAAAACGCCTGCACGCGGCAAAGGCGAGCAGGCGTTGTAAGCCGAAATGTCGATCGTACGATTATTCGTACTTGTGGCCGGCCGTGCTGTGGCAAGCCACGCAGTCGGTCTTGGGCTGATCGGCAAAGGCCTTGTGCATCGGAGCAACCATCGGCTTGGCCGGGTTGACCTTCATGTTGCCGATGTCATGGCAGCCGCGGCAGGTGACGTAATCCACCGAGACCATCCACTTCTGAACGGCTTCGGCCATTTCTTCACGCTTTTCGATCTGCTTTTCGGGCGTGCTGAGTGTGCCGCGGATTTCACCCCACAGAGAGTTGGAACCGGAAACGGCCTTGTGCCAGAGCAGGCCCACAACCTGAGCCTGGCTGATGGAGTGCACGGATTCATACTTCAGGTGGCAGTCCACGCATTCGGCTTTGGCGCCCGAGAAGGTCTGGGCGTGCTGTCCCTTCTTGTAGGAAGCGTAGGCCGCGTCCATCGAGTGGCAGAAAGTGCCGCAGAATTCGGTGGAGCCGGACCAGTGAACCACGGACGTACCGGCGCTTACGAGTGCCACACCGATGACAGCGCCGACCAACACGAGGCCGGCACCATACCATTTGCCGTTCTTATTGAAAGCCATCAGAAAATCCTCCTTATTGGTTTGTTCTTGCTCTTTGCTGCCGGCGGGTTTTTGTGAATAGGGGGGTTATTTCCGCATGTTTGGCAGTCAAAGTCTCTGCGGTGTTCCAGGAATGTCGTCCGCAGAAAGCAAGTAAGGACAGGGACATTCGACCGCGAGGTTAGGCCGCAATCATAAACCGCGCTTAAGCAAACCTGAAGCGAGAAAACAGTCTTTGCTTTGACTTATGTCAAAAGGCGTTTGGGCACGGCCAAGTGGCCTAATTCCTTTCTAGGACTTCCTACTTAACGCAGATCCCGCTTGTGAGGGAGTTAGCCGCAAGCGGCCTGCCCGAACGAATGAATTGGCCTAGGCGATTTGCGCAACGACCACGGCCTGTGCGGTGACGAGAGCTTCAGCGTGATCGCCTAATTTCAAACCGTGACCGGCTCGTGCAAAACCCACGAGCGACGTACCGCCGGCAAGACGCAGCGTGATTTCGCCGCCCTTGTCCTGACGGGCACTGCGAATAACCGTTCCCGAGATAACGCTTGAACCTTTCACGGGCTCAACGCGGTGCGCGATTTCGACGCTGGTGGCTTTGAATAAGGCCAGAGCCCTTTCACCCTGGTTCAGACCAAGCAGCTGGGCGCTTTCCTGCGTGAGCGTAGCCTTGAGCGTGTTGACGTCGTCGATGCGCATGTGAACGCGAACCAGAGCGGGGCCGCGGGCGATGTGCATGACTGTGACTGGGAATTGGTTGCGCATAGAGGTGCGCAGAGTGGCCGAACTCAAGGGGACAAGTTCGGGAGTGACGCGGGAGGCGAATTCCATCAGGACGGCTTCGCGTGCTCGCGTGAGCTTTTCGGAGAGTTCGAGAACGGTCAGACCGGAAGCGGTGAGTTTCGTTCCGCCGCCCTTGCTGCCGCCTACTTCTTTTTCGACTAACGGAACGCCCGCAAGGTTGGTGAGCGTTTCGAGCGCCTGCCAGGCAGCTTTGTAAGAGACGTTGGAGAGGCGAGCCGCTTCGGAAATCGAGCCCGTTTCATGGATGCGACGCAAAATGTTGATGCGCTTGTCGACGAGCTGCTCGAGCTGGCGCGTAAGCGCAATCGGAGCGGCAACGAGCTGCGAAGTCGATTCATCTTGGTGTTCAGTGTCGGCGGATGTCATAAACATTCTTCCCTAGTAGGCATTTTCGCTAGTTTACGGCAAGAGTGCCGTTGGTGTTTCTTACGGTATTCACAAATGTGATAACGTTGCGCTATTCAAATTTTGAATGGCCGTAGATGTCTTCTGACGCCTGCGGTTGAATCTTGGACAGACACTTCATCTCTAGGAGAGAAAACATGAAACTCGTCAAGACCGCCGTTGCCGCCGCACTTCTTGGCACTGTTTTCTGCGTGAGCGCTGCCGAAGTGCATGTGGCTGTGGCCGCCAACTTTACGGCTCCGGCCAAGGAACTGGCACCGATTTTTGAAAAGCAGACCGGACACAAGCTGGTTCTGAGCTTCGGCGCCACTGGTATGTTCTACGGCCAGATCAAGAACGGCGCGACCTATGACGTGTTGCTCGCCGCTGATGCCAAGACGCCCAAGAAAGCAATTGACGAAGGCTACGGCGTCAAGGATACGAGCTTTACGTATGCCGTCGGCAAGCTTGTGTTGTGGAGTGCTGACGCCAACAAGGTCAAGGACGGCAAGGCTCTGCTTGCTTCCGGCGACTTCAATAAGTGCGCCGTGGCCAATCCTAAGCTGGCTCCCTACGGTCTGGCGGCTCATGAAACCCTCAAGTCTCTGAATCTCTTTGACAAGGTGAGCCCGAAGTTCGTGGAAGGAGACAATATCGGCAAGACCTTCAACTTTGTGAGGACCGCCAACGCCGACATCGGCTTTGTGGCTCTGAGCCAGGTATACAAGAACGGCAAGATCACCTCGGGTTCCGGCTGGATCGTTCCGGCTGAACTCTACGGCAAAATCGCTCAGGACGCCGTGCTCCTGAAGCAGGGTAAGAATCAGGACGCAGCCAAGGAATTCCTGAAGTTCCTGCAGGGGCCGGAAGCTGCCAAGGTGAAGCTTGACTACGGCTACGGCGACAAGTAATTTCGCTGACAGCACCTTCAAACCCGGTACGAAAGAGGACAAATGGAAGCCATTTCACTTGAACCCGTCTGGTTGAGCCTGAAGCTGGCGGCGGTTACTACGGCATTTCTGTTGGTACTCGCTACGCCGCTTGCCTGGTGGCTTGCCCGCACCAAGAGTGCTTGGCGCGCGCCGATCAGTGCCATCGTCACGCTACCTCTGGTGCTCCCGCCTTCCGTACTGGGCTTTTACATTCTGGTCGCAATGGGGCCTCACGGCCCCATCGGCCAACTCACGCAGTCGCTCGGATTGGGTCTGATGACCTTTAATTTCTCCGGCCTGGTTGTGGGTTCCATCATTTACTCGCTGCCCTTTGCCGTGCAGCCGCTGCAGGGGGTTTTCGAGTCCATCGGCAACCGACCGATGGAAGTCGCGGCAACCTTGGGCGCCAAGCCCCTGGACGCCTTCTTTTCCGTTGTGATTCCGCTGGCTCGGCCGGGCTTTCTGACCGCCATGGTTTTGACGTTCGCTCACACCATCGGTGAATTCGGCGTGGTGCTGATGATCGGCGGCAATATCCCGGGCAAGACGCAGGTGGTCTCTACCGAGATTTACACTTTCGTGGAAGCCATGGAGTACGACAATGCGCATGTGCTTGCGGGCGGCATGCTCGTCTTTTCCTTCCTTGTGCTGCTCTTCGTGACGCTCTTTAATCGCCGTGCCAAGGCTGGCAATATTTCGGCGACGCCGGTGTAGCGTCTATTCCGTAGGACTTTCAACTCTGAAACCGTTTTGAGTTTAGACATGGCCGACAACAGTGACGATCGCATTCGTCTGACGCTTTCACGCAGCACGGGTTTTACGTTGGACGTTGATTTGAGGCTTCCGAGCGGAGGCGTGACGGTGCTTTTCGGCGTGTCGGGCTGCGGCAAGACGACGGTATTGCGGAGTGCAGCAGGTCTGGAAAAGGCTCAGGGCTACGTGCGTATCGCCGGTCAGGTCTGGCAGGATGACGAAAAGCATCTTTTTGTTCCGACCTACAAACGCCGCATCGGGTACGTATTTCAGGAAGCCAGTCTGTTCGATCATCTCAATGTGCGGGAGAATCTGCGCTTCGGCTTGAAGCGAATTTCCGATAAGGACGGCGAAAAGCGTCTGGACGACGCGGTTGAGCTTCTGGGCATCGGACATCTTCTCGAGCGTCGTACCTCGGAACTCTCAGGCGGCGAGCGACAGCGCTGCGCCATTGCCCGTTCTCTCGCCATCAAGCCCACGGCGCTATTCATGGACGAACCGCTGGCGGCTTTGGATCACGCTCGTAGACTGGAGATCGTGCCCTGGATTGACCGGCTCAAGAAAGAACTTAATCTGCCGATTCTTTACGTGACCCATTCCGAAGAGGAAGTGATGCGTCTGGCCGACCGTCTTGCCGTGATTGACAACGGCAAGCTTATTGACAACGGTCCGGTTGCGGAAACTTGGCTGCACCTGATGCAGAAAAAGGGCCGCAAGGCGAGTCGTTTGCTTCTGGTGATGGGAACGGTCGAGGAACGCGACTCCGCTTGGAGTCTGATGAAGGTTGTAAGCGGCGCCATGCACTTCTGGGTGCGCGATACGGGAGCTGTGATAGGCAGCCTTGTACGCCTGATGGTCAATGCCGATGACGTATCGCTCTCGGTCACCAAACCTTCTCAGACTAGTATCCAGAATGTGTTTCCCTGCACGGTCGCAGCCATTGACGATGGCAGCGACCCCAGTCGCAAGGTGGTGCAGGTGCAGGCGGCAGGAACGGTCATCATGTCTGAATTGACGGCTCGTGCAGCGCACGAACTGCAGTTGCGTCCTGGCATGGCAGTGTGGGCGCAGGTCAAAACGATTGCAGTGCACTAAGCGCCGACAATTTGTTTGAAACCATTCCTATGATCTCCGCTCGGAGATCCTGAGATCGGCAAGCGGAGAACAGTTCGCAAAAGCGGCGATCAGTATTTGTCGAAGTATTCCTGAATCTTCTTCGGATCCTGAGTCTTTGTCAGGGCCAGCTGAAGAAGCATACGAGCTTTTTGTGGATTGAGAGCCTGCGAGAACAGGATGCCTTCTTCCTGCCAGCGAGCCACGGAAGCCGTCGTCGGACCGTTTTGGACACGAGCGGAGCGAACGACCGTTACTCCTTTTTTCATAGCATCAACAAGCCCAGCTTCTTCGCGTTCGGAAATCGATCCATTGCCGGTTCCGGCCGCGACGATGCCCTTGGCGCCAGCTGCTACTGCTGCGTCAACCAGAACTCGGTCGGCATTGACATGCGAATAGATGATGTCGACGCGCGGAAGCTTGTTGATCTTTTCGATGTCAAAGTCGCTTTTGTAAGTGTGCGGGCGAGTTGATTCCTTGTAGAAATAATTTTTGCCGCCGGCAATGTAGCCGAGAGCGCCCAGTTCGCCACCGCGGAAAGTTGCTACATTGGTGGTGTTGGTTTTGGTGACGTCACGAGCGTTGTTAATTACGTCGTTCATCGTGATGAGGACGCCTTTGCCGACAGACTGAGGATCCGCCGCAACGCGCACGGCGTTAAGAAGATTCATCGGGCCGTCAGCCGAAATGGCTGTTGCCGGACGCATGGCGCCGACAAGCACCACAGGCTTCTTGCTCTTGACGGTAAGGTTCAGGAAGTAGGCGGTCTCTTCCAGAGTGTCCGTACCGTGCGTAATCACGATGCCGGAAACTTTGGGATCCTTAAGGAGTTCGTTGCAACGTTTGGCGAGCTTCAAGAGGCCTTCGTCCGTCATGTTGTTGGAGCTTATCTTGAAGATCTGTTCTCCGGAAACATCGGCAAATTCCTTCATTTGCGGAACGGCCTCAATCAGAACTTGGATGCCTAAGTCGCCAGCCTTGTAGCCTGTCGTCTGCGTTGCGCTTGCGGCAGTACCGGCAATTGTGCCGCCAGTAGCCAAAATCTTGATCTGCGGAAGCGTCTGGGCTGAAACCGCGAGAGAGGCGCTCAAAGCAGCGCCGAGCAACGTTTTGATAAAAAGTCGCATAGAGGCTCCTCCTTTTCAACAAGGGTTAGCAGGACACGCTCCCAACGAAGCATCCTGAAATGCCACTTCCAACGACAAATCATAAGGCAAAAGGGTGAGCGAGCGCGGTTGTGCGGAACCAAAAGTGCGCGCAGGGCAAAAAAGAATTCGGGGATTTCCTAGAATCTGGGTCAAAATTTGTTAATGCGTTGATTTTAAGCGGAAAATATTCCCGGTAAGATAAGAAAAAACCTCCAGCAGAATCCTGCTGGAGGTTTCTAAGTGGTGCCCGAGGAGAGACTCGAACTCTCACGCTTATTAGGCGGAGGATTTTGAATCCTCTGCGTCTACCATTCCGCCACCCGGGCAAAATCCAAATTTTTTACAAGAAACCTCCAGCCCGAAGGCTAGAGGTTTGAAATTCTGGGGTGGGAGATGGGACTCGAACCCACGACAACCGGAATCACAATCCGGGACTCTACCAACTGAGCTACACCCACCATTAAATTTTTACTTCCCGTTTCGCTTGGCCTGCCCGGCAGGATTCGAACCAGCGACCCTCGGCTTAGAAGGCCGATGCTCTATCCAACTGAGCTACGGGCAGATGCTGCTGTCAAGCAAGTGGTCGGGGTGAAGAGATTCGAACTCCCGACATCCTGCTCCCAAAGCAGGCGCGCTACCGGGCTGCGCTACACCCCGCGGGAATCACGCATTATAAGAAAACTTTCGACTCTTGCAAATTTTTTCGTGAAAAAAATTGGATTTCAGTCCGAGAGCTTTTGAGACAACGTTTGTCAGTGTCTGAAACGGGCAAAAACCTTGGTGAAAGTGCGGACGTAGTACGTCTTCCCGATACAATTTTCCCGCACTGAGGAAAGATCTTTGTTGCGTGTGCAGTGTTAAATAATCGCAGACAGTTATGACCGATATTCTGGAAAAAATTCTTGCCGTTAAAGCTCGGGAAGTCGAGTTGGCCAAGTCAAAGGTAGGGCTGCAGACATTGAAGAAGCAAGCGATTGCGCAAACGCCTGCCTGCGGTTTTGCCCGGGCGCTTCGAGTCAAAATGGAAGCCGGTTTGCCCGCCGTGATTGCTGAAGTGAAGAAGGCTAGTCCGAGCAAGGGGGTGATTTGCGAAAACTTCCGCCCGGTTGAGACAGGACTTGACTATGAAGCCCACGGCGCGGCGTGTCTGTCGGTGCTGACGGATCGGGAGTTCTTCATGGGGGCGAACGAGACCTTCGAGGCTGTGCGGAAGCGAGTCCAGATTCCAATGCTGCGCAAGGACTTTCTTATTGATCCCTATCAGGTTTATGAATCGAGAGCGATGGGGGCCGATGCTGTGTTGGTGATCATGCGGGCACTCAGCGATCAGAAAGCATCGGAGTTGACGGCTTGCGCTGTAGAACTTGGAATGGATGTGCTCGTTGAGACGCACGACGAAGAGGAAATTGCTCGTGCGCTCAAATTGCCTGGTACACCTATGATCGGCATCAATAACCGTAATCTTCGAACGTTTGAAACGAGCATTCGTCAGACGTTGGAACTCAAGCGGCTGATTCCGCAGGATCGATTGTTTGTGACTGAAAGCGGAATTCTTTCTCGGCAAGACGTTCACTGTTTGCGAGAAGCTGGGGTCGGAGCCTTTTTAGTGGGAGAGGCCTTTATGCGTGAGTCGTCGCCCGGGGCCGCACTGCAGCATTTATTCGGAGATTTTTGATGCATCGATTTGCAACTGACGGCATTGAAGCATCCTGGAAGACCGAGTTTGATGCGTTCTTTGGGGCGGAAGAAGGGAAAAATTTATTGGATTTTCTGCAAGACAGGCTGCAAGCCGGTGCTGTGATTTATCCGCCGGATCCGTACCGCGTGTTTCGACTCACGCAACCTCAGGATGTTCGTGTGGTGATTTTGGGGCAGGACCCGTATCACGGCCCGGGGCAGGCGATGGGAATGGCCTTCTCCGTTCCCGCCGAACTTAAGAAGCTGCCGCCGAGTCTGAAAAACATTTTCAAGGAACTTGCCTTGGAGGGGGAAGGTGAACATTCAGCCGTAGGGGACTTGAGCTCATGGGTGCAGCAGGGGGTGTTGCTGATGAACGCGACGCTCACCGTTGAAGCGGGTGTGCCGCAGTCTCATGCCGGCAAAGGCTGGGAAACGCTGACGGATCGTCTGATTGATCGCGTGCTAGAAGAGGTTCGCCCTGTTGTTTTCATGTTATGGGGGGCATCGGCTCAGAAAAAGAAGGATCGCATCGAAACCGGTGCCAAAACCGATGTTTTGGTGCTTTCGAGCAATCATCCTTCTCCTCTGTCGGCACGTCGCCCGCCGGTGCCCTTTATCGGTTGCGGCCACTTTAAGGCTGCCAACGACTGGTTGGAAGAGCACGGACGCGGGCGTATTGAGTGGGTGCCTCGAGCGTTTTCGCTGGTCTGACTCAATTTTGCGTTTTGCAACGTTCAAGCTCAAAAAAGGTGCACTTTTCCGGTGCAAAATCGGCGATAATTAGCGGATTCGTGGAAAAGCGGCCACAGAACGTCTCCAGTTTGTCAGGTGAGACGTTTATGACCCAAATTGGGCGGCAGCGTCTGTGCGTGTTTAAGGATTACAAGGAAATAGCGAATGTCCTTTGATTTTGCTCCGGAAATTGGTGAACCCACTACTTTCAACGCCTGCATCAAGGTGATCGGTGTGGGTGGCGGCGGCGGCAATGCCGTCGAGCACATGATTGACAAAAAGGCTCAGGGCATCACGTTTATTGCGGCCAACACGGACCAGCAGGCGCTCAATCGTTCCCGCGCCGACATCGTGATTCCGCTCGGCAAGACCGGCCTGGGTGCCGGTGCCAAGCCCGAAGTGGGCGCTGCAGCTGCCATGGACGCAACCGACCAGATTCGTGAATCGCTCGAAGGCACGCATCTTCTATTTATCACGGCCGGCATGGGCGGCGGCACGGGTACCGGTGCAGCTCCCGTAATTGCCAAGATTGCCAAGGAACTCGGCATTTTGACCGTTGCAGTGGTCACGAAGCCCTTTGAATTCGAAGGTTCCCGCCGCATGCGCCAGGCCCAGGCCGGCATCGAAAACCTCAAGGAGCAGGTCGACAGCCTGATCGTGATTCTCAACGACAAGCTCGAAGAGGAAGTGGGTGACAACGCGACTATGGTGGAATGCTTTGCCGCTGCCGATGACGTGCTCTACAAGGCGTGTAACGGTATTGCTGAAATTATCCACACGCCGGGTCTGATCAACGTTGACTTTGAAGACTTGCGTACGGTGATGAGCGAGCGCGGTACTGCCATGATGGGTACGGCAACGGCTGCCGGTCCCGATCGTGCACGCGAAGCCGCTCAGCGCGCCATTGCCTGCCCGCTGCTCGAAGGCGCCAACCTTCAGGGTGCTCGCGGTCTGTTGGTTTACGTAACGGCTTCGGCCGATACGATGACGCAGGCCGAAGTGCGTCAGGTTATGACGGTCATGAAAAATTTTGTGAGCAAGGATGCTATCCAGCTTATCGGTACGGCCTTCGACAACGAAATGGGAGAAGAGTTGCGCGTTACCGTGGTGGCAACCGGCCTCGACCGTCCGGCTTCCGACATGCAGTCGCAGCCGCCGGTGAACGATCGTCCGCCCGAGGTGATTCTCTCCAATTCGACTTCGGTTCCGCAGCCTGCCGGTATGCCGCAGCAGACGGTTGTGACGGCTCCTCCGATGCACGCTGCTGCTCCGCAGCCGGCTTATGAACCGGCTCCGCAGCCGATGCGTCCGGCGACAGCCCCGTCCGAACCCGATGTGTGGGGCGGCTCCTCGAGCAGTAGCGATCCTTTCTCGATGGCAAACGTGCCTTCCATTCTGCGCAACAAGTGATTAGTCGTCGGGCATGATCAAGCAGCGAACGATCAAACAGACGGCCTCTGCTGTCGGCATCGGTCTTCACTCCGGCCGTAAAGTCAAACTCGTGATGCGGCCGGCGCCGCCCGATACGGGCATCGTGTTTCGCCGCGTCGACATCACGCCCGCGGTGGATCTTCCCAGCCGAGCCGAATCCGTCAATGACACGCGTCTGGCGACAACGCTTAACGAAGGCAAGGTCATCGTTTCGACGATCGAGCATCTGATGAGTGCTCTCAACGGTCTGGCAATTGACAACCTGATTGTTGAGATTGATGCGCCGGAAATCCCGATCATGGACGGTTCAGGCGCCACTTTCGTGTACCTCATCCGCAATGCAGGCATTTTGGAACAGCCTGTTCCGCGCCGCTTTGTTCGCGTCAAGAAAACAGTGGAAGTTCGCGACGGCGACAAGTGGGCTCGTCTAGAACCGCACAACGGCATGATTCTCGATTTTGCAATCGCTTTCGGTCATCCGGCGATTGATTCGACCGTACAGCATGCCGTGGTGGATTTGGGGCTCGAAACGTACGAGCAGGCGGTGAGTCGCGCACGCACCTTCGGCTTTGTCTCCGAAGTGGAACTGCTTCGCTCCATGGGGCTGGCTAAGGGCGGCACGCTTGAAAACGCCATCGTGATGGACGAATATCGCGTGCTCAATGTAGGTGGTCTTCGTTCCGACGACGAGTTTGTCAAGCACAAGATTCTGGACGCGATGGGCGACCTGTATGTTCTGGGGCATCCGCTGTTGGCGCGCTACGTTGCTTACAAGTCAGGGCACGCGCTCAACAACCGACTGTTGCGCGCACTACTGGCCGAGACCGACGCCTGGGAAATCGCCGAGGTGAAAGCCGCACAGCGCCCCTTTAAGGAGGATGATGCGGCAGTGGCGCTTTAGGTGTGCCGATCGCTGTTGGCTTTTTCAAGCGCATTGGCAAGCGAAGCTAACGCATCTTTCAAAGCCGAGGGTTTCATTCTCTCGGCTTTTTTGCGAATGAGCTCCACGCTTTGGCCGGAGGCCACGCGCGGCGCTCCGAAGGCGAGGTTCTCCCGTAGTTGAAGCGGGGGCGTCGGAGGTTTGATGCGCAGGCTGATCGGATCGCGAAAGCCCGCATCTTCAAGTGCCATCTTCAGGCGCGGCAACATCTGTCGCAGTTTGGCGTGCTGTGCGGTGTTTTTGACCAGAATCACGACTTCGCCGTTTTCCCGCCGGATGTTGCGGATGTCCGTGAGGTCAAGTCCGACGTTGACCGATTTGGCGGCCGTTCGAAAGATGCGCGCAATGCGGCGCACGTCAAAGAGCTCTTGCCCGAGCGTTTCCGACATGCTGCGGTCAAGACTGATTTGCGCAAAAGAGCGCGCATTGGCGCGAGTGATGCGAACGTTGTCGGACATATCCAAAGACGGCAAACAGACGAACAAACACGGAAAGTGCCTGCGTAGTCTACAGACGACGCTGAAAAAGCGCTTTGTCGGAAAGAAAATGGCACAAATGTCGAAAATTTCCGAACCGAAAGACGACGGCGCTCTTGCTTATAATTACCGCCATTGTGCGAGCATGACATCGCAGGCGGTGTTGTGCCCATTTTTTGTACTGTCGAAGAGGCTTTTGCCGGCAGTGCACATTTAATCGGTTGATATATGTTTGATTCGTTTCTTACCAAGATTTTCGGCAGTCGCAACGACCGCTTGATTCGTCAATACCGCAAACGCTGCGCTCAGATCAATAAGCTTGAACCGGAAATTCAGGCGCTTACCGACGAGCAGCTTCGCGGCAAGACTGCTGAATTCCGCGAACGCCTGGACAAGGGCGAAACGCTTGACGCGCTGCTGCCCGAAGCATTCGCGGTCGTCCGCGAAGCCAGTCGCCGCGTGCTGGGGATGCGTCACTTCGACGTGCAGCTTATCGGCGGTATGGTCTTGAACGACGGCAAGATCGCCGAAATGCGCACCGGTGAAGGTAAGACGCTGACGGCTACCCTTGCGGTCTACCTGAACGCACTTCCTGCCAAGGGCGTGCATGTGGTGACGGTCAACGACTATCTGGCAAGCCGTGACGCGACCTGGATGGGACGACTCTACAACTTCCTCGGCATGACTGTGGGCACCATTCTGTCCCAGCAGGACACCGAATCGAAGAAGGCGGCATACGCGGCTGATATCACCTACGGTACCAACAACGAATTCGGCTTCGACTACCTGCGCGACAATATGGAGTACGAAGTCGGCAACCGTCGTCAGCGTCCTTTGGCCTACGCCATTGTTGACGAAGTGGACTCGATTCTCATTGACGAAGCCCGCACGCCGTTGATCATTTCCGGCGCTGCCGACGACAATACGGATCTATACAAGGCCGTGAACGAAATCCCGCCGCTGCTCACCCGTCAGGCCGACGAAAAGGGTGAGGGCGACTACTGGGTCGACGAAAAGGCTCATCAGGTGTATCTCTCCGAAAAGGGCCACGAAAAGGTCGAAAAGATCCTCACGGAACGCGGTCTGATCGCCAATGGCTCAAGCCTGTACTCGCCGCAGAACATTATCCTGATGCATCACCTGAATGCATCGTTGCGCGCTCACACACTCTTTTTCCGTGATCAGCAGTACGTCGTTCAGAACGGCGAAGTGATCATCGTCGACGAGTTTACGGGCCGTCTGATGCCCGGCCGTCGCTGGTCCGACGGTTTGCACCAGGCTGTGGAAGCCAAGGAAGGCGTGGAAATCCGTCAGGAAAACCAGACGATGGCTTCCATCACGTTCCAGAACTACTTCCGTATGTACAAGAAGCTTGCGGGCATGACCGGTACGGCCGATACCGAAGCTTATGAATTCCAGGACATCTACGGTCTGGAAACGGTGGTGATCCCCACCAACCGCCAGATGATCCGAATCGATCAGCAGGACAAGGTATTCCGGACTGAAAACGAGAAGTACGCGGCTATCATCGAAGATATTAAGGATTGTCAGAAGCGCGGCCAGCCCGTGCTCGTTGGCACTACCTCGATTGAAAACTCCGAACGCATCGCTCAGCTCCTCACCAAGGAAGGCATCGCGCACAACGTGCTCAACGCAAAGCAGCACGCACGCGAAGCTCAGGTCGTCCTGGAAGCCGGTCGCCTGGGTATGGTGACGATTGCTACCAATATGGCCGGTCGCGGTACCGACATCGTGTTGGGTGGCGGCATTAACCATCAGGTCGATGCGATTCTTGCCGACGATGCTCTTTCGGCTGAAGAAAAGCAGGCCAAGATTGATGCGCTCAAGGCCGAATGGCAAGTGCAGCACGATCAGGTTGTTGCCGCCGGCGGCTTGCGCATCATCGGTAGCGAACGTCATGAATCACGCCGTATCGACAATCAGCTGCGCGGACGTTCCGGCCGTCAGGGTGACCCTGGTAGTTCCGTGTTCTATCTGTCGATGGAAGATCAGCTGCTGCGCATCTTCGGCGGCGATCGTATGCGCGCCATCGCCGATCGCCTCAAGCTCGAAGAAGGCGTGGCCATTGAGAGCAAGATGCTCACGCGCATGATCGAGAGCGCCCAGCGTAAGGTCGAAGGCCGCAACTACGATATCCGCAAGCAGTTGCTTGAGTTCGACGACGTTCAGAACGACCAGCGTCGCGAAATCTATCGTTTGCGCAACGAGATTCTTGAGAGCTCCGACGTGAGCGAAATGATCAAGAATCTGCGCGACGGTTACTTCACGGATCTCTTCCGTGCTCGCGTGCCTGCTGAAACGGTGGAAGAACAGTGGGATCTCGACGGCCTGCTCGCTGAGCTCAAAAACAATTGGGGCATTGACATCGACATGAAGGGCATGCTCGAAGCGAGCAACGACACCACCGATGAAGACTTGCTCAACAAGCTTCTCGAAGCCGCTGCCGAGATCGAAAAGGCCAAGGAAGAGCTGGTCGGTCACGATGCCTGGGCCGGTTTCTGCCGTCATGTTCTGTTGCAGGTGCTCGATACCACGTGGCGTCAGCACATCACCGCTCTCGACGCGTTGCGCCAGGGTATTTACTTGCGTGGCTACGCCCAGAAGCAGCCCAAGCAGGAATACAAGCGCGAAGCGTTTGCGATGTTCGAAACACTGCTCGATACCGTACGCGAAGGCGTCTGCCGCGTGCTTATGCATGTTCAGATCCAGCTGCCCGAAGAAGCTCAGCAGGCTGCACAGGCAAGTCAAGAGGCCGGTGAATCGCGCCTTGCGGATGCCAACGCTCAGCACGACGAGGCTCAGGGGCTCGACTTCTCGCATGTCGGCCGTAACGATCCCTGCCCGTGTGGTTCCGGCAAGCGCTTTAAGGATTGCCACGGCAAACTGAAGTAATTCGGCATTTGCCTCTGGTCTCCAATCAAACTCCTGCGACGGTTCTTTGTTTTCCGCTGCAGGAGTTTTTTTTCTGAGCGAAACTTGCCGAGAAAGCGTGTTTGCAGACGTTGGAGACGGCGGCATAATTCAAAGATGCGCTCGCAAGCGGGGCACCTCGAACCATCGCTTGCTTCAGCGATAAAAAACAACGATACAAGGAGTGTTTTCAATGGCGGTCAATCTTTCGGCTCCGGATCCGAAAACGATTTTTCCTGTGGCAGGTGTAGAGCTCGGCACGACGATGGCTTCTATTCGCAAAGCCAATCGGCGCGACATGATGGTGATGCGATTTACCCCGGGTACGCACGCGGCAGGCGTCTTTACGCAGAATCGCTTTGCGGCGGCTCCTGTGCAGGTGTGCCGCGCTCATCAGGCCGTGACCAAAAACGTGCGCGGTCTTGTGGTGAACACGGGCATTGCAAATGCAGGGACTGGAGAAACGGGGCTGGCCGACGCCAAGGCAACGTGTGAGGCTTTGGCTCAACTTCTTGATTGCAAGCCCGAAGAGACACTTGTGTTTTCCACCGGTGTCATCATGGAGCCTTTGCCGATGGATCGGCTTCTGGCAGGACTTCCCAAGGCGGTCGACAATCTTGCTCCGAACAATTGGATCGAGGCAGCGCAAGCCATCATGACCACCGACACCGTGCAAAAGGCGTTTTCCACGAAGGCGCTCATTGACGGTAAGCTCATCACGGTGACGGGCATCAGCAAGGGGTCGGGCATGATTGAGCCGCGCATGGCCACAATGCTGGGTTTTATTGCCACCGATGCGGGCGTGGCGCCGGACGTATTGGCCAAGGTCGCCAAGCGTGTAGCTGACGCGAGTTTTAACCGCATCACGGTTGACGGCGACACCAGCACAAACGACTCTTTCATCACCATTGCCACGGGGCAAAGTGAACTTTCTATCGAAAGTGAGGACGATCCGCGTCTGGAAGCACTGGTCGGCGCGCTTACGATCGTGGGGCAACATTTGGCGCAATCCATGATTCGTGACGGTGAAGGCGCAAGCAAGTTCATCACGATTCAGGTGCAGGGTGCTCGCACGGAATCCGAAGCGTTGCAGGTCTGCTATGCCGTGGCTCACTCGCCGCTGGTCAAAACAGCGTTCTTTGCTTCCGACCCGAACCTCGGCCGCATTCTGGCGGCCGTCGGCAACGCCCGCGTGGAAGATCTTGATGCCAATAAAGTCAATCTGTGGCTCGATGAGGTGCAGGTGGCCCGCAACGGAGGTCGTGCTGCAGAGTACAAAGAAGAGGATGGCGTGCGCGTGATGGCCAAGCAGGAAATCACGGTGCGCATTGACTTGGGGCGCGGATCGGCGCAAGAAACCGTGTGGACCACGGATCTTTCGCACGATTACGTTTCCATTAACGCCGATTACCGCAGCTAAAGCTATGTCTTCTGAAATTGATCTTGCAAAAGCTTTGGGACAGAGCGGCAACGAGGAGCTTGTGCGTCATCTTTTGATGCGCTTTTCGCAGTTGTTGCCTCCTCTTGCCGAGGACTTCGATTGGACGGCGCCGGCATACCGTTGGGTCAAACGCGCGTATTTGGGCACAGAACTCGGACGTCTGGAGCCGGTGCACGCCTTTGCATCCGTCGATATTGACCGGTTGCTGTATGTTGAGCGCCAGAAAAATTTGCTTTTGGCCAACACAGAGGCTTTCGTAAAGGGGCTTCCTGCCAACAACGTCTTGTTGACGGGAGCTCGCGGTACCGGCAAAAGTTCTCTGATTCGCGGGTGCGCATCGCGCTTTTTTGACCAAGGTCTGCGCTTGATTGAAGTCGGCAAAGAAGATTTGCGCGATCTGTTTGAAATTGTGGAGGCGTTAAGAAGCCGCAGCGAGAGATTCATCCTTTATTGCGACGATTTGTCGTTTGAATTGGGCGAAAGCGGCTATAAAGCGCTTAAAGCGGCACTCGACGGTTCGGTTGCGACCGGCGGCAGTCGGATTCTGGTCTATGCGACCAGCAACCGTCGTCATTTGATGCCGGAACCCGCAAGCGACAATCTCACTTCCAAACTGGACGAAAACGGGGATTTGCATCCGGGTGAGGTGCTGGAAGAAAAACTCTCTTTGGCCGAACGTTTCGGATTGTGGTTGTCCTTCTATCCCTTTACGCAAGCCGAGTACTTGCAGGTACTGGATCGGGCCTTTGAGGTCTATCCTGTGCCCGAAGCGGTTCGAACATCTGAAGAATTGCGCCTTGAAGCGTTGCAGTGGGCAATCGAGCGAGGGGGCCGCAGCGGTCGTGTCGCGATGCAGTTTGCCAAGCTTGTCAGTGCTCGCGAAGCGCTCAAAGGATAGAGAATTATGCGAGAAGTGACCGAAGTTGCCGTCGGCGTTTTGATCGATAAAGAGGGACGCTTTTTGATGGCCAGTCGTCCTCAGGGCAAGCCCTATGCAGGATGGTGGGAGTTCCCAGGAGGAAAACTGGAGGCAGGCGAAGCCGTGACCGAGGCTTTGAGTCGCGAATACGCCGAAGAGCTTGGCGTCAAGGTGAAAAAAGCGACTCCTTGGTTTGTGTTCGAGCGTGAATATCCTCACGCCTACGTGCGTCTACACTTCTGCCGCATTGTTGACTGGGAGGGCCAGCCTCAACCCCGTGAAGGCCAGACATTTCAGTGGTTTGAAACCCTCAAACAGGCTCAAACGGAAAAACTGCTACCTATGTGTTCGCTTGTGATCGAGCGCCTGATGTTGTCTGATCGTGTCGCATTGGTGAAGACGCCTTTATCGCCCACGGTGGAGACTGACTTTGAAAAAAGCGGCGCAAAGGCTATTCTGGCGTCTTCATTTACGCCGGAAAAAGAGGCTTTAGCCAAACGGCTAGGAGTGCCGCTTATCGTCTGCCGACAGTGGTTTGAACAGCCGGAGGATGTTACTGCGGTCGACTTGCAGGAGTGGTTGGTCGGAGCTTTGCAGCCGACGGCTGACGCCGAGACGATTTTGAAGGCAGCCTCGCAACGGCTTCCTTTATACGTTGCGGCGTGCGAAACGGAAGAACAAAATGAACGATTGATGCAGCTAGGCGCGCAAGGCGTCTACGTTGCGATCTGAGAAAGGATAGAAGTCGAAATGATGGTGAAGTGCCCGACATGCAAGAAACTGCACGAGTACGACATGAATAGCCCCTGGCGTCCGTTTTGCTCGGAACGCTGCAAGCTTATCGATCTGGGGCAATGGGCGAGTGGCAGCTACGTGATCCATGGCCAGCCGGGATCTGCTGATCCGGATTTGATCGTAGAACAGCTCGAAAGGATGCAGCGCGAAAAGGAAGAGGAAGAGAGAGAAGGCAAGTGCAAGTAACCAGCTCAAAGGCCTTCGGTAAAAATGCAACACCGCCCGAGTCGGTTTGTAACCGAGGGCGGTGTTTTCGTATGCGGTTCGGTTGTGTCAGGCGGTCGGTTCGCCTTCGGCCATCTTCAGATAGAACTGGTGCAGCCCCTTGACCTTTTCTTCAAGGTCTTCAAGCGTGCCGCTGTTGTCGATCAGGTCATCGGCAGCCGCTACACGCTTGTCGCGGGAAATCTGCGTTTCAATGATGGCACGGGCCTGTTCCTCGCCGAGATGACGGTCGTAGACCAGACGGTTGATCTGTTCGTCTTCGCTCACGTCGATCACCAGGACGCGCTTGACGGCATCAGCCCAGCGGCCGCTTTCCAGAAGCAGAGGAACGGAAAGAATCACGTAGGGCGCCTTGATGCCCTTGAGTTGCTCGAACATCTCGCGCTTGATCATGGGATGCAGGATCGATTCGAGCTTTTCCTTTGCACGCGGATCCGAGAACACGATTTCGCGCATCAGGTCGCGTTTCATGCCCTGTGTGCCGATCATGTCGGCGCCGAAGGCCACTGCAATTTCGGGGAGGGCTTTTCCGCCGGGGCCCGTGAGTTCGCGGCTGATTTCATCAGCGTCAATCACCGGTACCCCTAGAGCGCGGAAAACATCCGTCGCCGCCGTCTTGCCGCAGGCAATACCGCCAGTCATTCCAATGATCATTGTCATACCGGGTCCCCTTGTAGTCTCGTCTCTCGGCACGCCGCATTGAGATTGAACTATTAAAAACGATCTCTCCGTGCGGCGTGTTCCTGACTCTATTCTAGGCGGTAGCGTTCTGAAATGGCGATTGTTTGGCGAAAACCAAAAGAAAAAAGGAGACTTCTTGCGAAATCTCCTTTTCAAAATCTGGTCGGGGTGAGAGGATTCGAACCTCCGACTCCTACGTCCCGAACGTAGTACTCTACCAGGCTGAGCTACACCCCGAATTTTCTGACCGTTGGCGCTTTATTTGTTGCGCTGAACTGTCAAGGCGAGGAACTGTACCAGAGATTCTTTGAATTGTCCAGAGGGAAGTGCAGATAATTTTTGTTTTCCTAACTCGACTTCCTGCTGAGCGCGTTCCAAACACTTCGGCAAAGCGCCGCTTTCAATCACGATTCGGCTGATTTCTTCAAAGTCTCCGTCGCCGTGGCGAACGGCTTCTCGGATACGCTCGCGCTTTTCGGGAGTGGTCATCCGCATGGCGTAGAGCAGCGGAAGCGTCACCTTGCCTTCGCGCAGATCTGCGCCCAAGTTCTTGCCGATGGTGGCAGCTTCACCTTTGTAGTCGAGGATATCATCGGCGATCTGGAAGGCGTTGCCCAGGTGTAAGGCGTAGGCTGCGCAGGCTTCTTCCATTTCGGGAGAGGCTTCAGCGATGGCTGCGGCCATGTGTGCGGCGGCTTTGAAAAGGCAAGCCGTCTTACGTTCGATCACGCCGAAGTAATCATCTTCCGTAATGTCGGGGTTGTGCGCATTGTTCATCTGCAGCACTTCGCCTTCGCTCAATCGGTTGGCGGCGTCGGCCAAGGCTTGCATAACCTTGAGGTTGCCCGCGCGCACCATCATCTGGAAGGAGCGGGTATAGAAGAAGTCACCGACCAGTACGGCCGTGCCGTTACCCCAGCGCGCGTTGGCTGTTTCGCGGCCGCGGCGCATTTTTCCCTCGTCAACAACGTCATCGTGCATGAGGGTCGCCGTGTGAAGGATTTCGATCACGGCACCGAGATAGGCGGCTTTTGCGGGGTCGGCCCCCATTGCGCGGGCCATCAGAATGAGCAGGGCGGGGCGCATGCGCTTGCCGCCGGCTGCTGTGATGTAGTGTCCCACTTCGTCGACGCGGGAAACGGCGCTTGAGACTTCGCGCATGATGATGCGCTCGACCTCGAGCATATCTTCGGCGATGGGAGCCAGAGCGCGGCGAGCGGCCGCTTTGATGTCTTCGGATTGGGACATGAGAGTCTTGATTTAAAAAAAGAGTCTGAAACGAGACGAGCAAACCAAAAAACGCGAACATGCGGCGTTAAAGCGTACCGCGTCCCGCAGTGCGGGAGCCATTTTAGCGAGTCTCAGAGAAGTTTCATTTGCTTCGCGCGGTAGACGGCTTCAGTACGGGAGTGCACGTCAAGTTTGCGATAGATGTTTGCGGCGTGGGTGCTTACGGTTGATTTTGAGATAACCAGAATGTGGCTGATTTGAGAAAACGAAATGCCTTCGGCCAGAAGTCGCAGTGTGTCGAGTTCCCGAGCAGTAAGAGGATGTTTTTCGGGCATCTGTTGGCGCTGATTTTCCCGACTTTGTAGGGATCGCAATACTGTACTGGCGACGGCGGGACTGGCGGGCGAGCCTCCTGCCTGTAACACACGCAGGCAGGAGCACAGGTTCGTTGTTTTGTCGGAAAACAAAACATAGCCGTTGGCGCCACTTGTGATGGTTTGCATAACGATGTTGGCATCTTCGCAGTCGGAGGCCGCCAGAACCAAACAGTCCGGGTTGCGTTTTTGCGCGAAGCGGATGATATCGGCGGGGTTGCCGTCGGGCAGCATGCTGTTGGTGACGATGAAGTCGACCGGAAGGCGAGACAGAAAGGCCACGGCTTGGCGCTTGTTACGCACGGCACAAAGGACTTCGAACGTTCCGTCACGAGAAACGTCCATACTATGAACCTTGCGCCAGTAAGAGTCCGGTTCGACGATCAAAACGGTGTGAGCCTGTGTTTCGCCGGGCGGGTTGCTGAAGGTGCTCATCATGTTAGACAAGGTGTGCCTGCAGTTTTTCGGTGTCAACGGCAAAACTACGGATGCCGGCGGCGAGCTTTTCGCTAGCAACGGCACTCATGGCAAGCGCAAGCAGAAAGTCGGGTTCCGAAATCGAGATCGGATCGCTCTGCTCCAGTTCTTCGGTCGTGAGCGTGGGGAGCACCTGGGCAAAGGATGAGTCAAGTTCGTTCAGAAGCTTGGGCGAAATCGTGAGGAGGTCGCATCCGGCAAGAGCGAGGATTTCGCCTTTGTTTCTGAAGGATGCTCCCATAATTTGAGTCTTGCTGCCGGCTGCCTTCAGTCGCTTGTAGATGGAGGTCACGGATTGCACGCCAGGATCCTTGAGGCCGCTGTTGGCGGCTTCGTCCCAACAGGCGCCTTCGGCGGCCTTGAACCAGTCGTAAATGCGGCCGACAAAGGGACTGATGAGGGTTGCTGAGGCTTGGGCGGCGGCTTCTGCCTGCGCCGTGCAGAAGATAAGCGTCATGTTGCAGTGAATGCCTTCTGCTTCGAGCACGCGAGCCGCTTCGCATCCTTGCCAAGTGGCGGCGATTTTGATGAGAATGCGTTCGCGGGAGATGCCCATGGCTTCGTACAGACCGATGATGCGGCGCGCCTTGGCGATCGTGGCATTGGTGTCAAAGCTCAGGCGGGCATCGACCTCGGTGGACACGCGCCCGGGAATGTGTTCGAGAATGGCTGCGCCAAAGCCGGTAAGCACTCGGTCGATTCGTGCTTCGGCCGGTTCGTTGACGGAGCGGGCCGCTTCAAGAATATGCGTGTATTTTCCGCCCGTTGCAGCCTTCAGAATGAGCGAAGGGTTGGTGGTGGCTTCCGTGGGCTTGAGTTGCGCAATGGCATCAATGTCGCCCGTATCGGCAACGACCACGGTCATGGATTTGAGCTGCTCGAGTTCGCTTGCTTGCTGCATCGCTTGACCTTCTGAGAAAAAAGTCGAAATCGGCTCGGAGGTCGGCTCGAAAACGTCGGACGATTTCAACGCGCAAAAGCAGCGTAGAAGCATGCTTGAACCGATGATTTTGCAGGACGATTTCGTCCGATACAGCCTTGCCTCCAAGGTATAATGGATCAATTTTAGCCTGAGCTCCGGGAACTCTAAACCTCAGGCAAAACGTTTTGTCCCGGAAAATTTCCTGCGTTCGCTAACGGACGGGGAAATTGCCGGGACAGGCACAGATCCAATCGAGTCAGTTCAAGAACAAAGATAGGGAGGAACCTTGAGTCTGATTATCACAGATGCTCGTCCGCAAGCAGCCCTCGTGCTTGCCGACGGCGAAGTCTTTCTCGGACGCGGATTCGGTGCTTCGGGAAGCGTGACGGCCGAAGTTGTGTTCAACACGGCCATGACGGGCTATCAGGAAATCGTGACCGATCCGAGCTATACGGGTCAAATTGTCACGCTCACGTACCCGCATATCGGCAATGTCGGCGTCAATGCCCAGGATGAGGAAAGCGCCGCGGTCTGCGCCGCCGGCCTCATTATTCGCAGCGAAAGCCCGGTGGTGAGCAATTTCCGTTCCGAACAGAGTCTTTCAGATTATCTGCGTGCTGCAGGCGTTGTCGGTCTTTGCGACATTGACACCCGCAAGCTCACTCGCATCCTGCGAACCAAGGGTGCTCAGGCCGGCACGATCGTGGTGGCTGCAAACGGGACGCTCACGCCCGAGGAAATTGAGTCGGCTGCACGATCCGCCGCTCAGTGGGGCTCTATGGTAGGGCGAGATCTTGCAAGCGAAGTCACTTGCAAGGCTCCGTACGAATTCAAGGAAGGCACCTGGACGCTTACCGCCAACGACGGCACGCCCGGCTTTAAGAAGCTTCAGAACCCGACCTACAAGGTTGTGGCCTATGACTTCGGTGTCAAGCGCAATATTCTGCGCCTGATGGTTGACCGCGGCATTGAACTTACCGTTGTGCCTGCTCGCACTCCCGTAGAGGAAGTGCTCGCCATGAATCCCGACGGCGTGTTCCTGTCGAACGGCCCCGGCGATCCCGAGCCCTGCACTTACGCCATTGAAGCGGCCCGCGAATGCCTCAAGCGTCGCATTCCGCTTTTCGGCATCTGCCTTGGTCACCAGATCATGGGCTTGGCTTCCGGCGGCAAGACGCTCAAGATGAAGTTTGGTCACCACGGTGCCAACCATCCTGTGCTCGACAAACAGACTGGCCGCGTGAACATCACGAGCCAGAACCACGGCTTTGCGGTTGATGCCGATACGCTTCCGGACAATGTCGAAGTCACGCACGTCAGTCTGTTCGACGGGTCTCTGCAGGGCATGCGATTTATCGATGCCCCCGCCATGAGCTTCCAGGGACATCCGGAAGCCTCTCCCGGTCCGCATGACATAGAGACGCTCTTTGACAAGTTTGTCGAGCTGATGAAAAGCGCTCGAGCGTAAAGTCGCATCAAAGCTCTAGAGAAAGAAGCAGCATTATGAATGCAGTTGATCACGTCAAGTCCGCTCTTACAGAGGCGCAAAGTGCGCTCGCCGCTTTGATTGAAAATGAGGCGACGCTTGAGTCCATCGCTCAGGCCGCGCACGCTATTGCCGAAAGCCAGCGTCAGGGAGGCGCCGTCTATTCCTGCGGCAACGGCGGCAGTCTGTGCGACGCCATGCACTTTGCCGAAGAGATGACGGGACGTTATCGCCAAAACCGCAAACCTTATCGGGCGGCGGCCATTTCCGACGTCTCGCACATGGCCTGCGTCGGCAACGACTACGGTTACGAGCACGTGTTCTCGCGCTGGATCGAAGCAATGGGAACTGAAAAGGACGTGCTCGTTGCTATCACCACTTCGGGAACGAGCAAGAACATCGTGGCGGCTGCCAAGGCGGCGAAGGCCAAAGGTATGACCGTGGTGGCTTTGACCGGCAAAGCCGGTTCTCCGATCACCGACGAGGCCGACATCGCTGTGGTGACGCCGGCGGGGCGTTGGGCCGACCGCGTTCAGGAGCTGCACATCAAAGTGATCCACATTCTGATCGAACTCATCGAGCGTGAGCTCGATGCTCAGAACTACAACGAAGGCGCGTAAGACATGCCTAAACGTACAGACATCAAAACAATCATGATCCTCGGGGCCGGTCCGATCATCATCGGGCAGGCCTGCGAGTTTGACTACTCGGGTGCTCAGGCCTGCAAGGCCCTCAAGGAAGAGGGCTATCGCGTGGTTCTCGTCAACTCCAATCCGGCCACCATCATGACTGATCCGGTGATGGCCGACGCTACCTACATCGAACCCCTGAACTGGAAGGTGCTCGAGCGCATCATCGCCAAGGAAAAGCCTGATGCGATTCTGCCGACCATGGGCGGCCAGACGGCTTTGAACCTCGCGATGGACTTAAACCGCGAGGGCATTCTGGAGAAGTACGGCGTGGAGCTGATCGGCGCCAAGCCCGACGTGATCGATAAGGCCGAAGACCGCCAGCGCTTCAAGGAGGCAATGGAAAAGATCGGTCTGGAATCGGCTCGTTCCGGCATTGCCTATTCCATGGCCGAAGCTCTGAAAGTGCAGCAGCGCGTGGGATTCCCTGCCGTGATTCGCCCGTCCTTTACTCTGGGCGGCTCCGGCGGCGGTATTGCATACAACATGCAGGAATTCGTGGAAATCTGCGAGCGCGGTTTGGCGCTTTCGCCCACGCACGAACTGCTCATTGAAGAGTCGCTTCTAGGCTGGAAAGAGTACGAGATGGAAGTCGTGCGCGATAAGGCCGATAACTGCATCATTATCTGCTCGATCGAAAACCTTGACCCGATGGGCATTCACACGGGTGACTCAATCACGGTTGCACCGGCTCAGACGCTCACCGATCGCGAATATCAGCTGCTGCGCGACGCTTCCATTGCCGTGCTGAGAGAAATTGGCGTGGACACCGGCGGCTCTAATGTTCAGTTTGCCGTCAATCCGAAGAACGGACGTCTGATCGTCATCGAAATGAATCCGCGCGTATCGCGTTCCTCGGCCCTTGCTTCCAAGGCCACGGGCTTTCCGATTGCCAAGATCGCTGCCAAGCTTGCCGTGGGCTATACGCTCGACGAGCTCAAAAACGACATCACGGGCGGCGCAACGCCTGCGTCCTTCGAACCCACGATTGACTACGTGGTCACCAAGGTGCCGCGTTTTGCCTTCGAGAAGTTCCCCCAGGCAAACGATCGTCTGACTACCCAGATGAAGTCCGTGGGCGAAGTGATGGCTATCGGCTCGACCTTCCAGGAATCCTTCCAGAAGGCTCTGCGCGGTCTGGAAACAGGCAAGGATGGCTTTACGCCGATTTCGAGTGATCGCGAAGAGATCGTGCATGAAATCAGCGAAGCCGGTCCCGAACGCATCTTCTACGTGGCCGATGCCTTCCGCATCGGCATGACGCTCGACGAAGTGCATCAAATGACCGACATCGACATGTGGTTCCTGGTGCAGATCAAGGAACTTGTCGACATCGAAAAGCGCGTGGCTCAGGTCAAGCTCGAAGACTTAACCAAGGAAGAAATGCTCTTCCTGAAGAAGAAAGGCTTCTCGGACAAGCGCTTGGCAAATGTGCTCGGCGTCAAGGAAGCCAACGTTCGCCATCGTCGCCATGAACTCAACGTACATCCGGTCTACAAGCGCGTCGATACGTGCGCGGCCGAATTCGAAACCCGCACGGCTTACATGTATTCGACCTATCAGGACGAATGCGAAGCCATGCCTACCGACCGCAGAAAGATCATGGTTCTTGGCGGTGGTCCGAACCGTATCGGTCAGGGCATCGAATTTGACTACTGCTGCGTGCACGCAGCCATGGCGCTGCGCGAAGACGGCTACGAAACGATCATGGTCAACTGCAACCCCGAGACCGTTTCGACCGACTATGACACGTCCGATCGTCTGTATTTCGAACCGGTGACGCTCGAAGACGTTCTGGAAATCTGCCGCATCGAGAAACCTGAAGGCGTGATCGTGCAGTACGGCGGTCAGACGCCGCTCAAGATCTGCCGCGCGCTCGAAGCAGAAGGCGTCAAGATCATCGGCACCAGTACGGACGCCATCGACTGCGCTGAAGACCGCGAACGCTTCCAGAAGCTCATCAATGAGCTGGGGCTGCGCCAGCCTCCCAACGCCACCTGCCACACACAGGAAGCGGCTCTTGAAGCCGCCGAACGCATCGGCTATCCGATCGTCGTTCGCCCGAGCTACGTGCTCGGCGGCCGCGCCATGGACATCGTGCACAATGCCAAGGAATTGACGCGCTACATGCACGAAGCCATTGTGGTGAGCGAAGACAGCCCCGTGTTGCTCGATCACTTCCTGGACGATGCCGTGGAAATGGACGTTGATGCCGTGTGCGATGGCAAAGAAGTGCGCATCGGAGGCCTGATGCAGCACGTCGAAGCCGCGGGCGTGCATTCGGGTGACTCGGCTTGCTCGCTGCCTCCCTACAGCCTGCGACAGGATATTCTGGACGAAGTGCGCCGCGAAACGACGCTGATGGCCAAGGCCTTGGGCGTAGTGGGTCTGATGAACGTGCAGTTCGCCATCAAAGGCGCTGTGACGGAAAACCCGCTCGTGTACGTGCTCGAAGTCAATCCGCGTGCCTCCCGCACGGTTCCGTTCGTGTCCAAGGCTACGGGCGAGCCGCTTGCGAAGATCGCAGCTCGCTGCATGGTCGGCAAGAGTTTTGCCGAACAGGGTGCCAAGGTGGAAGTGACGCCTTCTCGCATCTGCGTGAAGGAGGCTGTGTTCCCGTTTGCCAAGTTCCTAGGTGTTGATCCGGTGTTGGGACCGGAAATGCGTTCCACGGGCGAGGTGATGGGCGTGGGCAAGACTTTCGGCGAAGCGCTCTTTAAGAGCCAGCTCGGTTCGGGTTCGGTTCTGCCTCCGGCGGGCACCGTCTTTATCTCCGTGCGTGATGAAGACAAGCCGCGCGCCATTGTGGTGGCTTCCGAACTTCTCGACAAAGGCTACAGCCTGGTGGCAACCCGCGGCACTGCCGCCGCGCTTGTGAAGGCCGGCATCCCTTGCAAGGTGGTCAACAAGGTATCTGAAGGCCGCCCGAGCGTGATTGACAAGATCAAGAACCACGAGATTCAGTTGGTGATCACTACGAGTAACGAATCCCGCGGTGAAATCAGTGACGCTCGTGACATCCGCATGGCGGCTTTGGCCAATCGCGTGACCTACTACACGACGATTGCCGGCGGCCGCGCCGCTGTCGAGGGCATCAAACACTTGTCGGATGCGCAGGTCTGCTCACTTCAGGAAATGTACGCTGAAGCGACCAAGGCCTAACGCTCCTCGTAAAACGTAACAAAGCCTGTCCATGGTGCCGGACTCTTCACCGAAGACTCCGGCACCATGTAAAATTGCGCCCTTCTGAGAAGGGCAAAATTCTTTTTTCAAGTCAAAACAAAGATATGCAACAGCGAATTCCGATTACCGCCGCCGGGGCCGAGAAGTTGAAGGCAGAACTCGACGAACTCAAGCGCGTCAAGCGTCCGGCCGTTGTTCAGGCGATTGCCGAAGCGCGTGAAAAGGGTGACCTTTCCGAAAACGCCGAGTACGATGCCGCCAAGGAAATGCAGGGCCATATTGAAGGTCGCATTGCCGAGCTCGAAGGCAAGATCCCCGCGTTGCAGATCATTGATCCGAAGACGCTGCAGGCGGGCGACCGTATTGTGTTTGGCGCAACGGTCGAACTTGAAGACGAAGACGGAAAGGTCAACGTCTACCAGATCGTTGGCGACGACGAAGCCGATATCAAGGAAAACCGCATTTCGATTTCCAGCCCTGTGGCCCGCAGCCTGATCGGCAAGTACGAGGGCGACGAGGTGACGTGTCCGGCGCCGAAGGGATTGATTCACTACGCGATCGTGTCGGTGAAGTACATCTGATTGAAGACGGAAGATTTGACGGCAAAACGAGCGCTGAGGAAGAGATTCCAAGGCGCTCTTGTTGTTTGGTAGGCGGCAATTTTGTGCTTAACTCACTTTCTTTCGGTCGGTAACCGATACGGATAGCGTTGCCGCAAGAACCTTTTCATGAAAGGCTCTGTCAAATCTGATACGTGACGGCTGGCTAAACTACTTCGGAGCTGCCTTGTTGTCGTACCGTGGGCTTGGTAGAGGAATCTGGCGAGTGTGCAAAGAGTGGCCAAAAACAGAATACGTAGCTGATCGAGTCGACAATTTGTTCAAGGTGGTTGTGCGAAGACCGGTGATTGTCATCTGGTGCGGCGCTCTCTTTCACTAACGTCAGGATTTTGCTATCCTCAGAAAATATGTCTACCAAATAACCGGCGCAAAGCCAATTGCTGCCGGCTTGTATGCAAGATCAACCGCAAACAGAAGAAACAACCGCATCCGAAGAACCAGGTTTTTTTGACAAACTGCGTTCCTTTTTCAAGAAAGAACCCACGACGGCCGAGGAATTTTCCAAGACCTTGAAGCGCGCGCACGGGCAAAAGATCATTGATACCGAAGCGTTCACCATGATGGAAGGCGCCCTTAAAGTGGGGCATCTCTGCGCTTCCGATCTGATGGTCCCCCGCGCTCAGATCGAAGCGGTGGATTTAGAAGAACCCAGAGAGGTTTGGCTTCCCAAGGTCATCAGCCGCGGACACTCCCGCTTCCCCGTCATCGAAGGCGATCTGGACGAGGTTAAGGGCGTGTTGCACGCAAAGGACTTGCTGCGTCTGTTTGTGGATCCTTCGTACGACATTCGAGCCCATCTTCGTCCGGCCCGATTTATTCCCGAAACCCAACCTTTGAACGTCGTCCTGCGTGACTTCCGCATCACGCGTAACCACATGGCTTTGGTGATTGACGAGTTTGGTTCTGTCTCCGGTCTGATCACGATTGAGGACGTTATCGAGCAAATCGTTGGGGAAATCGCCGACGAATTCGACAATATCAATCTCGGCAAAGACAACATTACGCCGGTCGATAACGAGCGCTGGCGCGTGAAGGCTGAGACGTATCTCGATCAGTTCAATGATTTCTTCGGCGTGCACCTGGAAGATGACTATTGCGAGACGGTGGGCGGCCTGGTGAGCGATCGACTCGAACATGTTCCTCACCGCGGTGAAAGCGTTGAAATTGACGGTTTCCGCTTCAAGGTGCTTACCGCCGACGAACGTCAGGCCCATCTCTTTCTTGTCGAGCGTTTGGTTTCTGCGGCACGCACGGACGAGACGAAAAGCATCGAGTCGGCTGCATGACGTTTTTAAACACTCTCACCTCGGGGCGTACGGGTACTGTGCTTCGCTATGTTGCCGTGGCGCTTGCGGGCGCCTTGGGCAGCATCGCTTTTTCCGTGCCGGCGGCCAATTGGTTCCTGTTGGTATCTCTGGCCGTGTTGTTTTTAGTGACGGTGCAGCCCGGTAGCAAGAAAGAAGGCTTTTTGTTCGGCTGGCTCTGGGGCATCGTCTTTTTCTCCGTGGGGCTGCGCTGGTGCTACGGCTCGCTTCATGATCACGGGCAGCTCAGCATGATGCTGTCGGTCACGGCCATTGTTCTTTTGGGGGCAGTGCTCGCCTGCTTTATCGGTTGTGTGACTGGAATCACGCGTGTGCTGCCGGTGTCGCGGCGACTCAAGCTCATCGTCCTGTTGCCGGTGCTGTGGTCGATATTTGAACTGCTGCGGGGTGTGGAGCCTGCAGGTTTCGGCTGGCTTTCCGTCGGTTACGCTTACTCATCGGATTTTTTCGGGGCCTGGGCGCCGATTGCGGGTGTCTACGGTGTGGGTTTCGCAGTTGTTCTGACGGTTGGCTTTGCCGTTGAATTGCTTTTTCCGCATGAAGACAAGAAGCCGTGGCTCAAGACGGTCGACGCGATCGTTCTGGGCGCTTTGGCAATGGTAACGCTTGTGCTCAACGACGTGAGCTACAGCGAACCAGGCTCCAGACTTGAAGTGCGTCTGGTGCAGCCCGATCTGCCGGTTGCGATGAGTTACACGCAGTCGACGGCAGTCAAACGCATCGATCGCGCAGTAGCTATGAGCAGCCGCTCTGCCATGGGAAAGCAGCTTGATCTGATCGTGTGGCCCGAAAGTACGATCGCGACGCCTTTGCGCAACGGACTGGATGCCCCGGCGCTTGCCGCCGTAGATGTGGCCGCAAAGACCGGCGCTTCCGTGGTATTCAATGCTTTTTATCGGGAAGGCCCTGGCCGCTACTACAACGGTATGTGGATGGCCGCCGATAAAAACAAGCCCGCGCAGCTCTTCTATCGCAAGCATCATCTCGTGCCATTCGGAGAATTCGTGCCCGCCGGATTCCGATGGTTTGTGGATGCACTGGACATTCCGATGGCCGATCAGCTCAGAGGGCCTGTTGGAGGCGAGCCGTTTGAAGTTTCCGGTGTGAGCGGCGCGGCGGGCATCTGCTACGAAAACATGTTCGGCGAGGAGCTGCGCCATGCCTGGGATCAAGCCAATCCGAGCTTCATTCTCAATACAGCCAATCTCGGGTGGTTTAGTGAGGCCGTGCTGCCTCAGTTCACGGGCATGAGCGCCATGAGAGCCCGCGAGACCGCGCGCCCATTGATTCAGGCCGTTCAGAACGCTCACTCTGCGTTGATCGGCCCCGACGGAAAAATCGAACGGTTGGCTTCGGCAGGTGCCCAGAATATGGATCTGACGCTTGTAACGGCGACGGGGAAGCCCACGCCCTTTGTACGCTTCGGTCTTTGGCCGTTGATTGGCCTTCTGGTACTTTTGATGGCTGGGGTCTTGGCGCTTGCACGGCGTGAAAACCGTTCGCATCAAGCGTAATTAACGGTGTTCCTTGTCCGATGACGAGGCGTCGCGTCAGCAACGCGGCTCGTGGCTGTTTTTCTTTTCGGTCTCCTTTTCGGGCTGCCCGTCGTAGCGCACGATTCTCCATCCCTTGTACCAACAGAGCATACGAACAAGCACGATGAAGAGCGTGGCCGTCATCAACGCGGCAAATTCCGAAGTGCCGGCCGCGTGCAGTCCGATATAGAGCCAGCCACCCACAAAGGCGGCGGAGGCGTATGGCAACTGATCGGACATCACCATCGGCAGCCTGTTGAGAAATACGTCGCGAAGAAGCCCTCCGAATACACCCGTGCATACGCCCATCAGGACGGCGGGAAGATAGGGAAGATCGTAGGTCAGAGAAAGCGAGGTGCCGCCTGCGGTGAAAAATCCCAGCCCGACGGCATCAAGCCATACGAGAAGCCTTTGATGCAGTTTGTCCTCAAAGTGCCGTAGGACGGATGGCGCAAAGACCGACAGGGCCAACGTCGCCCAGATGTACTCTTGGTTGGCGATCCAATACATGGGACGGTTGCCGATGATGAGATCGCGCACGATTCCGCCGCCGAACGCGGTGACAAAGGTGACGACGAAGACGCCGACAGGGTCGATTTTCTTTTCTTTGGCGGCCAAAAGTCCCGAGAGGGCGAAGGAGACAATGCCGACGGAGTCGGTGAAGACCAGAAGACTGGATTGCATAGGCGAAATCGGGGCGGTTCGAACCAGGACCGGTTTGTCCGACGAAATCAGAGACTCGCTTTGATTCTATACGGAACAGGGCGGTCTAAGCGCTGACACGATTTGTTTTTTCGCCGTTAATCGGGGAGGCTTTTTGGGCGAGCGGACTGCTTGCGTCAAAAGGCAGACAGTCCGTCGTCCTGAAAGTCCCGCGTCAAGCCTGAGGCCCGTTTTGAGAGGAGGCGTTGAGCGAAGCCGGAATTTCCACGGTGAAGGTCGAGCCTTCGCCGAGCCGGCTTTCGATGTGCATTGTGGCGTTGAGATGAATGAGCACGTGTTTGACGATAGCTAACCCCAAACCGGTGCCGCCTGTGTCGCGTGAACGTGATTTGTCAACGCGGTAGAAGCGTTCTGTCAGTCTCGGAATGTCTTTTTCGGCAATGCCGATGCCGTTGTCGGTGACGCTTATAGCAATGGCGCCGTTTTCCTTGATTCTACCCGTCAGCTTGATGGTGCCGCCTGAAGGTGAATAACGCACGGCGTTGGTCATGAGGTTGACGACGGCGCTGCGAAGTTCATCGGGCCAGCCGTGTACGGATATGCCAGCGTCAATGTCGGTTTCCACCGTGTGCGTCTTGACGGCCATGACGCGAATCTCTTCGGCAATTGTGCTGAGCATGGCCGAGAGGTTGATGATTTCGGACGGCTTGGTCTGTTCTTCGTTTTCAAGGCGCGAAAGCGTGAGCAGATCGTTGATGAGTCGCTGCATGCGGCCGGCCTGCTCGCGCATGAGCTGCAGGTGAGATGCCTGAAGCTCGAGTTTGGTCGGGACCTTTTCGTCAATGCCGTGCAGGGCCATGTCGAGAAAACCCGAGAGCACCGTAAGCGGTGTTCTCAGTTCGTGCGAGACGTTGGCAACGAAGTCGCGCCGCATCGCGTCGAGTCGTTCCTGTTCGGTCACGTCGCGGGCAATCAGGATGCGCGTTTTGCGATCGACATCAACGAGGCGGATTTCGTGGGCCGTATTTGGTGTTTTGGTTCGCAGGATGTAAGAAGAGGCAAAGTTGCCGGACTTGATGTAGTTCTGTAGCCCTTCGTCGGAAATGAAGGCAAGAAGGTGGCGACCGACGTCGTCTTCACCCTGTATGCCGAAGATTTTTTCGGCGACATCGTTGCACCACGTCACCGACCAGTCGGATTTCACAAGTACGATGCCTTCGGGCAATGCGGCAAGCGTCTTGCGGTAGCGTGCTTCACGTTCGGTCAAGCGCCGCGTGTTCTTTTCGAGCTGTCTGCGGCTCTTGGAAATGCGGTAGAAGATTTCACTCCAGATCCCCGAACGTACTGACGGCGTATCGGGAAGTCCCGGCTCTTCGAGCCATTGCGCGAGCAGCACGATGTAGTTGAGATGCATGAAGATCTCAAGAAAAAGCCCGAGAATCAACAGGCCGAAGCCCCAGATGGGATCGGCAAGTCCCGCAATGCCCAGACAGAGGCAGCAGAGCAGGATGAGCCGGAATATGACCGGCGCCATTAGTTTCAGACGCTTAACCATGGCGAAATCACTTTCAGACGGCGTCGTTGGCGCGGTAACCCAGACCGCGGACGGTTTCGACCAGAGAGGCCGCAGCTGTGCCTGCTAGTTGCTTGCGCAGGCGAAGAATATGAACGTCGACGGTGCGCTCGTCGAGCTCGGTTGAGTCGTCCCATACTCGCGACAGGAGCTGAGCCCGCGAATAGACGCGACCAGGCGACGAGGCGAGCACCAGCAACATCTTGAATTCGATCACGCCGAGCTTGATTGGTTCTCCTTCGACCTTGGCCGAGAAGCGGGCTTCGTTGATAGTAAGCGGCCCGCAGGTGACTGTTTTTTCGGCTTCCGTTCCGCCGCGACGCAAAACGGCGCGCATGCGAGCGATGAGTTCGCGCGGCGAGAAGGGCTTGACGACGTAGTCGTCGGCGCCGGCATCAAGTCCCGCGACCTTGTCGCTTTCGGTGCCGCGGGCTGTGAGCATGATCACAGGTACGGCGGCGTAGCGCTCGTCGCGCTTGAGTTTATCGAGCCACTGCAGGCCCGAAAGATCGGGAAGCATCCAGTCCAGAAGGATCAGGTGGACGCGGTTTTGGGAAAGAAGGTCACTAGCTTCCTTAACGCTGCCGGCGCGCAGCACGGCGTAGCCGGATGATTCGCAGGCAAAGCCGATCAGTTCTCGGATTGCCGGTTCGTCTTCAACAACAAGAATGGTCTCAGCCATGGTCAATTGGTTCCTAAGGCGCGCTCGCGCGCGCATGTGCGTATGTTTGTTTTTGTGTGCGTATGTTGACGGATGTTTTCTTCAGAAGAAAATTATGTCGGATTCGTGACAAAGCCGTGACAAGAACGAAAAATTCGCGAAATCGGCATAAAACAAAAGAGATTCGCGCTGTATCAAGTGCTGTAAGTACGTATCAGAGTTGCGCTAACGCAAAAGAAAGGCTATTTGATTTCTCCTATGGCAAAAAAATCCGTTTTTTGTGAAATTCTGAAATTTCTCTGTAAAAACAAAAGGTTGCACTTTTGTATAGTAGTTTCTAGGCATTGACTTGAGACAAAAGTAAGGGTTTATACCGAACTCGCGATCGCCTTCTTCGGTCTAAATTAAGCACTGAGACGTTGAAACAGTTTGTTTCAACGCTGCAGTGCGTGACGTGTGGACTTTGGACGCAACCAGGGGCTGCCCGTTCTCAGCGAAGAAAAATTTCAAATGGAGAGCTGTTATGGCAGATAAGAAATCCTCCGTATGGACCAGCTTGCCGATGCAGATGATGTTCGGTCTGGTGCTGGGTGTGGTTGTCGGTGCGTTTACCAACCCCGAATTCGCGCAGACCTGGTTCCGTCCGCTGGGCGACTTGTTCATTCGTTTGATCCGCATGGTGGTCGTTCCCCTGGTGTTCGCCACCCTGGTTGCCGGTGCCGCCGGCATTAGTGACGTTTCGAAGCTCGGCCGCGTTGCCGTTCGTACGTTGGTGCTCTTCATGGTCACGTCGGCCATCTCTGTGGTGTTCGGTCTCGTGATCGCCAACCTGATTGACCCGGGCGTGGGTGTGACGCTTTCGACCGAAGGCCTGAAGGCCGCTCAGGTCAATGCTCCGAGCTTTGTGAAGACGTTGCTTGAAATCGTCCCGATCAATCCGATGGAAGCCTTTGCCAAGGGCTCGATCCTTCAGATCATCTTCTTTGCCATCATGTTCGGTTTCTGCCTGAACGCGATGGGAGAGAAGGGGCGTGCGATGTACGAGTTCTTTGACGTCATGGGCCACATCATGATCCGCATGACCAACATCGTGATGCGCTACGCTCCGATCGGTGTGTTCGGTTTGATGGCCGCCGTCGTCGCTCAGCACGGTATCGCCGTTCTTCTGCCGTTGGGCAAGCTCATCCTCGCGAGCTTCATTGCTACGGCTCTGTTGGTCATCATCATCTACATCCCGTGGGTTAAGTTCTGGATCCGTATCCCGCTTGGCCAGTACTTCAAGGGTATTTTCGAACCCTGGCTTATCGCATTCACGACCTGCTCGTCGGCCGCCGCTATGGCTGCTAACCTCGTTGCTTCCCGTCGTCTGGGTGCTACCAACGCCATTGCTTCGTTTGCTGTGCCGCTGGGCAACACGATCAACATGAACGGTACCGCCGTCTACATGGGTGTGACTGCAGTGTTCGCCGCTCAGATTTACGGTCTGCCGCTTACCTTCTCGGATCAGGTGATTGTGGTTCTGACGGGTGTTCTCGCCGCTATCGGTACCGCCGGTGTTCCGGGCGCTGGCCTGATCATGTCGACTCTGGTCTTCACGCAGATTGGCATCCCGCTGGAAGTCGTTGCTCTGATTGCCGGCGTGGACCGTGTCCTTGACATGATCCGTACGTCCATCAACGTGGTCGGCGACTCGACGACCGCTCTGGCAGTCTCTCGTATGGAAGGTGAACTCGGCTCCGAACCCTTCGACGAAGAAGAAGTGAAGTAATCGCGTTCGGTCAGCCGCTCGGGCTCCCAAAGTCGGGAGCCCGGCAATCTCAAGGTCCGTGGGTTCATTGCGACTCGCGGCCTTTTTTCTTGTCCGGAGAGATTTGGACAATCAGGCAAAAACTTGAGCTTTTCAGGTGGTTGACTGAATTTGGGGTGCGCTATTCTCACCGTGCAACTAGGCCGGAATGACGGCGTTATGAATTTTCTGTGAGGTGTTGACCATGCATTCCTTTGAACTTTATATGCCCACGCGTCTTGTCTACGGTGCCGACAGCATCGAGAAGCTGGCAGCAGCTGCCGCTCCCTACGGCAAACGAGCGCTGATCACCTACGGCGGCGGCAGTGTGGTTCGTAGCGGCCTGCTTGACCGTGTCAAGAAGGCGCTGACCGGTTTTGAAGTGGTGGAGTTCTCCGGCATCGAACCCAATCCTCGCGTGACCTCTGTCAACGCCGCAGCCAAACTGGCCCGTGAACAGAAGGCCGACTTTATTGTGGCCGTGGGCGGCGGCTCTGTGATTGACGCTTCCAAGGCAATTGCCGCGGCCGTCAAGTACGATGGCGACGCCTGGGATCTTGTTAAGGATGGCAGCCTAATCAAGGACGCTCTGCCGCTCTTTTCGGTGCTCACGCTCGCGGCAACCGGCAGCGAATACGATGCGCCGGGTGTGATCAGCAATATGGACACCAACGAAAAGCAGGCGATATCTTCTCCGTTGCTTTTTCCGAAGGCTTCTTTCTGCGATCCGTCTGTCAGCGCAAGCGTTCCGGCATGGCACACCGCTGCGGGTGCCGCCGACATCATGTCGCACACGTTTGAGCAGTATCTGGTAATCGAAGGCAACGACGTCAGCGACGGTTTCTGCGAAACGATTCTCAAGACCGTGATCAAGAACGCACCGATTTGCATCAAGGACCCGACCAATCTCGAGGCACGCTCCGCAATGATGCTCGCGAGTTCCTTCGGCTGTTGTGGTCTGCTTGCGATCGGAAATATGCCTTCACCGTGGCCGTGCCACGCTATTGAACACGAAATTTCGGCCTGGCATGACATCACGCACGGCGTGGGTTTGGCAATCATTACGCCGCACTGGATGCGCTACAGCCTGAACGAAAAGACGGCGCCCCGCTTTGCGCAGTATGCCGTTAACGTTTGGGGCATGGATCCCAAGGGCGATGTGATGGAGTTAGCTAATGCTGCCATTGATAAAACCGCTGAGTTCTTTGCGTCCATCGGTATTCCGCAGCGACTGAGCGAAGTGGGTGTGGATGATTCGCATTTTGAAGCGATGGCTGATCACATTCCGACGTGCTGGTGGCCGTTGTCCGGTGCTTTGCGTCCGATCGACAAGGCCGGCGTGATCGAGATTCTGCGAGCTTCGCTCTGATCTGAGCCAATCCAAACAAAGCGGCCCGGGAGGAAAGTTATCTCTCGGGCCGTTTGTCTGCGAGGTGCCGGACAGACACCTCGCGGGATGACGATGCGCAATTAGCGACGGATCAGCAGGATGGGAACGTCGCCCTGAGCTGCGATACGAGTAGCGGTCGAGCCCATCACTGCGCTCTTAAAGCGTCCGTAGCCGTGGCTGCCCATCACCACCAGGTCGAGCTTCTTTTTCTTCGCAAATGCAGCGATTTCGTCGCCCGGGTTGCCCACGAGGCAAACTTCCTTGGGCGTGAGACCGGCCTTGGCCAGAATCGGACGGATCGGGTCGACAGCTTCGCCAAACTCCTTCTTCTGCAGTTCGAGCACTTCGCTTTCGGACAGTGCCGGAAGTGCCATGCCTGCCATGTCGGGCATCACAGCGCCGGCGTAGTCACTGGCGACGTTGATCAGATAGAACGAGGCGCCTTCACCGAAGAGTTCCTTGTGACGCACGAGGTACTTGACTGCAGCCACGCCGAACTTGGAACCGTCAACGGCGATGCCTACGCGCATGGCGTCCGTTTCGGGAACGGCCTTGTTGCGCACGATCAAAATCGGGTTCTTGGTACGGGCGAGAACACCGTTGGTCACAGAACCAAGGAAGAGACCTGCAAGAGCGGTGCGGCCGCGAGAGCCCATGATCACCAGATCGGCATCAAGGCGCACAGCCTCTTCTGCGATCTTTTCGGACGGATCGCCTACCATGAAAGCTTCGGTCACCGTGATGTGCTTGTCGGCCAGGAACTTGCGAGCCGGTTCAAAAATCTTTTCCGCTTCTTCTTCGTAGTAGCGTGTGAGCGAATCCTTACCGACCAGGCGTGCGGCACGGGCGGGCAGAGGATCAAGCACGACCAGAAGTTCAATTTCGGGGGTCTGACCCAGAAGAGACGTGCGGGAGGCTACAAAGGACAGAGAGTTTTCGCTGTAGCTGCTGCCGTCGATAGGAACGAGAATTTTCATACGTCTATTTCCTTTGTTCTTTCTTGAGTGCGGCGCCCGAAAAGCGTCGAGCTCACTCACTAAATGAAGAAAAAACCGAAACGGTTTGGCGCGGACTGTGGTTGCTCGCTCACCAAAATACCTTCTTCGATCATAGCGCAGTTATAAACGGATGCGGCGGCGAATATGGTGTTTTTTCCGGCTGCCGCGGTTATAACCGCGCGATTTACGGGTTACTACTTGCGAATGAGCATCACCGGTACTTCGCCCTTGGCCAGAAGTCTCATGGCAGTTGACCCGAGAACGGCACTCTTGAAGCGGCCGTAGCCGTGGGTGCCCATCACCATCAGATTGAGCTTCTTTTTCTTGGCGACTTTGGCAAGTACGTCACCCGGCGTGCCTTCGACGCAAACCTTCTCATATTCGATGCCGGCCTTGTCAAGCATCGGTACGATATCTTCGGTGGCTTCGCGGTATGTCTCTTCCTTAATGGCCTCCAGATCCGTGCCTTTGAGCGGCTGCGGCGCACCGGTGGAGACGCCTGCAAGAAGCGTGAGACTGATGTCGCTTGTGACGTGAATCAGATAGAACTTGGAGTCCTTTCCGAAGAAGTCGAGATTGCTGAGTATGTATCGCACGACGGCTTTGCTCTGCGGCGAGCCGTCAACGGCGATGCCCACACGCATGCCGTCCTTTTTCGGAATCAGGTCGGAGCGAACGATCAACATCGGCACCTTGGTGCGGGCGAGCACGCCGCGCGTGACGGAGCCGAGGAAAAGCCCCTTGAGGCTCGAGCGGCCGCGCGACCCCATGACCACGAGGTCAGGTTTGGTGCGATCGACTTCGTCGGCGATACCCTCGGACGGATCGCCGACGACGTAGACTTCCTCAACAGGAAGGTCTTTGCCTTTGAGGAACTTGCGGATGGGCTTGAAGATCTTTTCAGAACAATCCTTGTAATAGCCCTCAAGTGTTTCACGCTCGATAAAGCGCAGGGCACCGGCCGGAATCTGCGGCACGACGGAGAGCATTTCGATTTCGGGCGAGCCAGCAAGGAAGCCTTCACGCGAAGCAAGGAATTCAAGTGCGTGGTCGGTATAGATGCTACCGTCAACGGCAATCAGGATTTTCATAAGCACCCCTTCTCAAGCGTCGGGGCTTATTGGCTGCAGCTCGTTTTGAGAAACAAACTCGAAACAGTGATAGCCGCGCCGGATAGCCTCATCGTGACGCCTTCTGTCGAGTTGATAAGCGAAAAGTTTTTTCTTTTTCTACTTCGATATTAGCGCATCACGCGGGTTTTGCAAGCAAAGAGAAAAGAATTTGAAGACGGGCCGAATCTGCGCAACAAATGAAGTTTGATATGGAACTCGGCCTCCTCCTGGAAAGCCCGACAGAGAGCGGATTGGTCGGGAGGAAAAAAAGACGGCGGGCAGCGCCGAAACGACAACGCTGCCCGCATGAAAGGACGGTTAGTTTCTGAGACTGTGAATCGGAGCCGGGATGCGACCGCCGAAGTCAATGAACTTCTGCGAGTCACCGCCCGGAACACGAATGATGGAAGCTTCGCCGAGAAGGCCGCCGAACACCGCAACGTCACCCACTGTTTTGCCCGGCACCGGGATGATGCGCACGGCTGTGGTCTTGCTGTTGATCATGCCGATGGCGGCTTCGTCGGCAATCATGGCCGAGATGGTTTCGGCAGGCGTATCGCCCGGGATGGCGATCATGTCAAGCCCCACCGAGCACACGCAGGTCATGGCTTCGAGTTTTTCCATCGTGAGAGCGCCGGAGCGGGCAGCCGCTTCAATGGCACTGTCTTCGCTTACCGGAATGAAGGCACCCGACAGGCCGCCGACGTGGCTTGATGCAAACACGCCGCCTTTTTTCACGGCGTCGTTGAGCATGGCGAGGATGGCCGTTGACCCCGGAGCGCCGATCGAAGACAGCCCCAGCGTCTGGAAGATTTCACCGACGCTGTCGCCGACGGCAGGCGTCGGAGCCAACGAGAGATCGGCAACGCCGAAGGGAATGTCCATGGCCTTGGCAACGCCGCGGCCGATCAGTTCGCCCACACGCGTCACTTTGTAGGCGGTGTGCTTGATGACTTCGGCGATTTCTGAAAGGGTGAGCTTGCGTCCCGACTCTTCAATGGCGCGCTGCAGGGCTTTGTTGACAACACCGGGGCCCGAGACGCCGACGTCGATCACCACATCGGGTTCGCCTACACCGAGATAGGCGCCCGCCATAAACGGCACGTCCTGAGGAATGTTGCAGAACACCACAAGCTTGGCGCAGCCGATGCCGTCTCGGTCGGCCGTTGCATTGGCCGTTTCCACGATTTTTTGGCCCATGAGGCTTACGGCATCCATGTTGATGCCGCTCTTGGTCGAGCCCACATTGATCGAAGAGCAGATGCGATCGGTTGTGGCCAAGGCTTCAGGCAGTGCATTGATGAGATTGCGCTCGCCCGGCGTCATGCCTTTTTCCACCAGTGCGCCGAAGCCTCCGACGAAGTCCACGCCGACTTCTTTGGCGCATTCGTCGAGGATGCGGCAGACGCGCACCATCTGATCGGTCGAAAAGCCTGCGCAAACCGTGCCGATGGCCGAGACGGCGATGCGCTTGTTGACGACGGGAATGCCGTAGCGGTCGCCCACGCCGTTGCAGGTTTCCACCAGATGTTTGGCGTACTTGAGGATCTTGCTGCGCACTTTAAGTTCGAAGACGTCGAAATCGTGGCTCGCGCAGTCGAAGAGATTGATGCCGAGCGTTACAGTGCGCACATCGAGATGCTCGCTGCGAAGCATATTGATAGTCGAAAGGACCTCGCGTTCAGTCAGCATGTTTGTTTGGCTCCGTTTTGAAATTCGAAAAAAATGCGATCGCCTCAGATGACGGTGACGCGATGGACGGCTTCAAAGATGTCTCGGTGTTGCATGGTAAGCGACAGGCCGAGCGACTTGGCGCGCTCCAGAAGCACGCGATGCAGGCTGCGCGTATCGAGATCCGTGGGGATGGAGACTTCAAAGACCTGCATGGAGCTTCCTTCGCCGATCGGGAAGGCTCGCATCGAGGAAATGTTGATCTGTTGCGCGCCGAAGATATGAGAGAAGGTCGCGACGATGTCGTTTCGGTCCGGCCCGTAGACAGAGATCACGAAAGGTTCACTCGGCACCGGTTCGCCCGAAGGCTCTTCGTAGTCGCGCGTGACGATGGTCAAGCGCATCTTTTTGAGGGCGACGGCCTTTTCGATTTCCGCGTTGAGCGTTTCGTTGGAGAGTTCCTGCGGCTTATCCACAAGGTAGATACCGGCAAATTGTTCGTGCAGGGTCGATTGGGTCATTTCGCGGATATTGCAGCCCAGACGAGTGATCACTGAAGAGACGCACGCAATGACGCCGGGTTGATCCAGGCCGATGACGGCCACTACAACCTCATGGTTAGACATGAAAGATGCTCCTAAAAAGAGATGAGGAGAGCGAAAGCCTTCCGTGCGGGAAGACTCTGGCAGGGTGATGCAGTCAGAATACCACAGGCCGGCAAAGGCAAACGCCGCACCTCGGTGCAGTGCGAGGAAATCAGGAGGTTTGCAAACGAGCAAAAACAGCCAAAGCGTTGTGTGTGCTCAGGGTGGCGGCCTCGTCAAGGGGGAGGCTGCGGATTTGCGCGGCGGCTTCAAGCACTTCGAAAAGATCGACGGCGCGGGCAATTTGAGCACCTTGCGCGCGGCGGTTTGCCGTGAGCATAAAGGGCGCATCGGTTTCCAACACGAAGGCGTCTTCGGGGAGTCTGGCAAACACTTCGCGAATGCGTTTGGAGCCTGGATAAGTCAAAGAAGGGCCGAAACCGAGCTTAAAACCCTTGGCGAGAGCCTGTCGCGCCTGTTCGTAGGAGCCCGCAAACGCGTGAAGTACGCCAGTAACCGCCGAATGTTTCAAAAGCGGTAAAACATGCTGTAGCGCTTTGCGGCTGTGTACGCTCACGGGCAGCCCGGCCTTTGCAGCAATCGCGAGCATGTGCTCGAAAAGTTCCAATTGTGAGTCAAGCGGCAGAGCGCAGGCTTGCGGATAGAGGTCAATGCCGATTTCTCCCACGGCACACAAAAAGGGATCTTTTTGCGCCTCAGAAATCGCTACTTCAAGGGATCGAACTTCTTGCGCGACCTGTTCGGGGGTTTGGAGAAGCAAAGGATGAATGCCCAGCGCATAGCCGAACCGCAGTTTGCAGGCTGTGCGTTGCACGTCCTCAAAGTCGCTCGAGTGCGTGGCGCAGACTAGCGCCTGCACCAGTCCCCGCTTTCGTGCCTGCAAAATGTCGTCACTCGCCAAGGACGATTCGGCGAAGTGACAGTGCGTGTCAATAAGCGGGAACATGTCGGATTGCCTGCAAAATTAAACGCCGGAGACTTCTTCGATGACGCCGGCGGTCAGACGCAGCACCCGATCGCAACGCGAGGCAATTTGCAGATCGTGCGTGACGATGACAACGGCCGTGCCTTTTGCCTTGGCGGTCTTGACCAGACAGTCGAATACTTCAAGAGCGGTGTCTTGATCGAGATTGCCGGTGGGTTCATCGGCAAGGATACAGGAGGGGGCGGCAACCATTGCGCGCGCAATGGCGGTGCGCTGGCGTTCGCCGCCCGAGAGTTGGCTCGGAAGATGTGTAAGGCGCTCCGAAAGCCCCAGCACTTCGAGTGCGGCTTTAGCTTTGGCAAGCGCTTGCGCTTTGGGCGTGCGCCGAATCAAGAGCGGCATGGCTGCGTTTTCAAGCGCTGAGAATTCCGGCAGAAGGTGATGGAATTGATACACGAAGCCCAGCGAGTGGTTACGCATGTCGCCGAGTGCCTTGTCCGAAAGTGTTCCGATGTCCTGCCCGCATATGAGAACGCGCCCGCTGTCGGGCACATCCAGGCCTCCCAGAATGTGCAGCAGGGTCGACTTGCCCGAACCGGATGCGCCGACGATGGCGAGTACCTCGCCGGGGGCCGCCGCAAACGTCACGCCGGAAAGAACGTCAATGGAGTGTCCCGTACCGTCGGAAAAGCGTTTGCAGACGGCTTGAGCTTCAATAGCGTACTTATTCATAACGAAGCGCCTCGGCAGGACGCGTGCGGGCGGCACGCCAAGAGGGATAGAGCGTTGCAATCAGACTCATGGCAAAACTCAGAACGGCAATGGGAACAATGTCGCTTGCGCGCGGGTCAGATGGCATGGAACTGATGAAGTAAATTTCCTTGGGCAGGAATTCGACGCCGAGGATGCCTTCGATAAATGGCACGATGACGTCCAGATTGCAGGCGATCAAGAGCCCCAGACTGACGCCGACGGCAACACCCGTAAAGCCCACGATGCTGCCCTGAATCATGAAAATGCGCATGATTGAGCCGGGACTTGCTCCGAGTGTGCGCAAAATGGCAATGTCGGACTGCTTTTCCGTCACTGTCATCACCAGCGTCGATACCAGTCCGAAAGCGCCCACCAACACGATCAAAAAGAGAATGATCGACATCATGGTCTTTTCCACCTGAACGGCGGCAAACCAGGTGCGGTTTTGCATTGTCCAATCGGTGGCGTACCAACCTGAGGGCAAATGTTGACGGATGGAGCGCACGACGGCCGGAGCTTCGTTCATGTCGGAAAGTTTCAGACGTATGCCGGTGGCTCCGCCCGTACGAAAGAGCGTAGCGGCGTCTTTGACGTTTATGACGCACAAAGTGCTGTCGAATTCGTAGTGTCCCGAATCAACGAGCCCCATCACCGTCATCTGCTTCATGCGCGGCACGAAACCCGCGGGGGTGACATTGCCTTTGGAGACGATGAGCGTTACCTTGTCGCCGGGACCGACGCGAAGCTGTCGTGCGAGATCACGCCCGAGAATGACGCCGAAACTGCCGGCCTTGAGTTTGTCGACCGAACCCATGCGAACGGCCGACGGAATGTCGCTCACCGAAGGTTCGGCAGCCGGATCTATGCCGCGAACCATGGCGCCTTGGACGCCCGCTCCTGCTGAAAGCAAAGCCTGGCCGGAGACAAAGGGAGCTCCGGCTACGATGCGGCTTTCGGCGGCTTTAAGCGTGTCGAGTGTATCCTGCCAGTTGCCGACACTGCCCGCGAGGTTATAGACCTCGGCATGGGACAGTACGGAGAGCATACGGTCGCGCACTTCCTTCTGAAAGCCGTTCATCACCGAAAGCACGATGATGAGCGCCATAACTCCCAGAGCAATGGAGGCGACAGAAATGCCCGAAATAAAGCTCATGAAACCGTCTTTGCGACGGCCGCGTCGGCCGGCTCTTGTGTAGCGCAGGCCAACGGCAAGTTCAAACGGAAGAGCCAAGATGTTTTCTCGCGAAATGGTTATTGTTCAAGCGCAACGTCTACGGGAACGGCGCCCAGTTTTTCAGTAAGGACCGATGACGGAATACCGACGATATAACCGCGACGGCCGCCGTTGATAAAGATTTCCGGTAGCTCAAGAATTGTTTTTTGAATGTAAACGGGCATTTTCTTGCGGGTGCCGAAGGGACTCGTGCCGCCGACCATGTAGCCGGAATTGCGCTGAGCCTGTTCAGGCTTGCAGGGCGTGACGCTCTTGCAGCCGATCTGCCGCGCGAGATTTTTCGTCGACACTTCACAATCGCCGTGCATGAGAATTACCAAAGGTTTTGCCGACTCATTTTCCATAATGAGCGTCTTGATTGTGGCGTGCTCGTTAAGTCCCAGGGACTCACTCGCCTTGTGCGTACCGCCGTGCTCGACATAGTCGTAAGAGAATTCTCGAAACGTCACCCCGTGGGCTTTGAGCCATTCGGTTGCAGGGGTGGCACTTTCGTGTTTGGCATGCTTGGCCATCGGTTACCTTTCTTGTCAGAGTGAAAAGTCCGCAAGACGCAGCCATTGTGCGACGGCAGCGAGCTCCGGCGCGCCCAAATAGGCCTGCGGACGAAATGTTTCGGGTTTAAGGATATCGAATCGAGCCAGTTGAGCGGAAGCACACACTCGGTGACAGCCGATCAGAATCGGAAAGGGGTTGTTTGCGAGCGCTTGTCCTACGGCACGGGCGGCAGCCGGATTGCCTGTTGCTTGCGCCACCTGCGAATAGCTCATCCATTGTCCTGGTTCAATGCGGCTGACAATGTCGAGAACACGGCGCGTAAAGTCCGGCAGTTTTCGGAAGACTTGTGTGGCAAAGAGCGTCTCGCGCAGTTCCTCAGAAGTGGCTTGCGGCACAGTGAGTACAGCTTCGAGTTGTTGCATTGCGTCTGCAATGGCAAGCGGGGCTGGTGACGGCGCTTGTATGGAGGCAATCGTCGGACAAATGCTTGCGAGTTCACCGTTTTCTTCCCGAAGGACGATTCCGCCCCAGGGGGCTGGCATTGAATAGAAGTTGCGGTTATCCATGGCGGTGCTCCTTTTGGGCTCGTGCAGCTTCAAGGTCACTGTCCCAAAGGCCTCGGGGCATCGGGAAAGCCACGTTTTCTTCGTCGCCGTCCTGCGTGGTGACGGTAAGCGACGGGTATGCCGAGCGAAGTCGCTCGATGACCTGTTGCACCAGAAATTCGGGAGCGGAGGCGCCGGCTGTGATGCCTACAGTGCCGATGCCTTCGAACCAGTCCTCCTGCATGTCCGCGGCCGTATCGATCAATTTCGCCGTGCAGCCGTGTCGTTCGGCCACTTCACGGAGTCGGTTGGAGTTGGAGCTGGTAACAGAGCCAACGACCAGTACGAGGTCGCAGGCGTCAGCTAGACGTTTTACGGCGTCCTGGCGATTTTGTGTGGCGTAGCAGACGTCGTTTTTCTTCGGCTCGGTGATGGACGGGAATTTGGATTTAAGCGCCGAGATCACTTCGGCGGCGTCGTCAACGGAAATCGTGGTTTGTGTTACGTAACTCAAATCGTCGGACGTGCTTTCGAGCTCAAGCGCATTGACGCCGTCGACGGACTCGACCAGATAGATACCTTCGTCAATTTGCCCCATTGTGCCTTCGACTTCCGGATGGCCGGCGTGGCCGATCATGATGATTTTCTTGCCGTTGTTGTGAAGCTTGACGACCTGACGGTGCACTTTGGTGACCAAGGGACACGTGGCGTCGAAAATGCGCAGAGGGCGGGCATGCGCTTCGTCCGAGACGCTGCGGGGAACGCCGTGGGCTGAAAAAATAAGCGTCGCACCGTCGGGAACCTGCGAGATGTCGTCAACGAAGATGGCGCCCTTGGCCTTGAGTTCTTCGACAACGGTGCGGTTGTGGACAATCTCATGGCGAACGTAGAGCGGCGCGCCGTAAACCTCAATGGCGCGGGAGACGATTTTGATGGCGCGCTTGACGCCGGCGCAAAAACCACGAGGTTGAGCGAGGATGACTTGCATAAACACGATGAGATAAAAGTTACGAAGGTGCGGGCATCATTATCGCAAACCGTTGGTCGGCTACGTGGGCAACACACGGAGTTGTACGATTTGTAGCAATGTCGAAACATTGGTTGCCATGTCCTGCGTGCTCGAACCTCCTGCACTTTCGTACGGTTGGGGGACTTGCTTGGACAGACACCGACACTTTGGCTACAAACGTCTACCCATGAAGCGGTTTGACATGCAAACGGGAATCCCGCGCTAAAGGAGCCGTGAAAAAGGAAGCTCGTTTCTGTTCTTGTTTGGAAATTCTCTTCAAATTCAGTAGAATGCCGCTCCGCGACAAAAGCAGACGTCTTCCTTTGTGAGGAGGTCGAATCTCAAAAGATCTTTGCCAGATGCTTGGCAAGGATTCTTTTTTGTCGTATAATCACGTTCTTTCGATTTTCGCGCTCACGCTTTTGATATGAAACGGCGAAGCGTGAAGCGTTTTTAACTTTTTTCTTATTACGGGAGTTAGCGATGGCACGAGTGTGTCAAGTCACCGGCAAGTCGCCGATGGTCGGCCATCAAGTCTCGCACGCGAACAACAAGACCAAGCGTCGTTTCATGCCGAACCTGCAGTATCGTCGCTTCTGGGTCGAGAGTGAAAACCGTTGGGTCCGCCTGCGTTTGACGACGGCTGGCCTGCGCACTGTCGATAAAGTTGGTATCGATGCGGTTCTCGCGGATCTTCGCGCCCGCGGCGAAATCTAATATTGGAGATTGAACCATGGCAAAGGGTGCACGCGAAATTATCAAGATGGAATCGACTGCCGGTACCGGCTACTTCGTCACCACGACGAAGAACAAAAAGAATTCCACGGGCAAGCTCGAACGTAACATGTACGATCCGGTTGCTCGCAAGCACGTCAACTTCAAGGAAGTCAAGCTCCGTTAATTCGTTGCTGAGTCTTCCTGTCGGAGAGGAATCTCCGGCGGTGACGTCTAAAGCCGTTGTGTCTGATGAGGATGCAGCGGCTTTTTTGCGCTTGTTTTTCAGTGCATCCGAAACGGCGAATCCAAACTCTGAAACAAAAAACTCTGCCGTCTCGCAAGAAAACGACAGAGTTCGGATTCAAAGAATTATTTGCCGAGTTAAGGCATCTGGATCTTGCCGGAAGAAGGCGGTACCCCGAAACCGGGAGAGCCGGGGGTGACGATCTTGCTGGCTGCTTCACGGCGCATTTCTTGCAGACGTTCGAGCGTCTGACGTACGCCTTCCTTAGCGGCTTCGCCGTACTTAGAAACAGCTTCGGCGACGCTGGCGGCAGGGATGTCAAAAGAGATCGGAAGCGGGCCCATCTGAGTCATGATCTGCACTTCGCCGGTAAAGATCGGGGCGCGCGTCGGGTCCTTCGCGCCTTCGGGCGTGATCGGCGTGAGCACATGGATGGTGCCCATCTTGCGGTCGGTCACGATTTCTTCGGTGTACAGGTTGGCCGCGTCCATGTCGGCGCTGAGGTTGTCAAGATCAGCCATTGTTGAAAAGCAATCCACAAAAGAAGTTGATCGAAATACGGATGCAAGGAAAATCCTTCCCATCCGTCTTCCCGCCTATATGGGGATGGAGCGAGACAATATCAAGTACTGCGCAAAGCAAAACCGCAGCACGGTCGGCTGCGGCTTGTTTGTGTGAGGAACCGAAGGATTAGCGGTAAACCATCACGGGAATCTTGGAGTGGGTGAGAACCTTTTGTGTTTCACTGCCAAGAAGTACGGCTGCCAGGCCCTTGCGACCGTGGCTGGCCATGAAGACGCAGTCGCAGTTCTGCTGTTGACTTGTTTCGATCAGCGCTTCAGCCGGCGAGAAGGATTTGACGGCAACGGTTTCCACGGGCACACCTTCCTTGTCGAAGATAGCACGCGCATCCGCGAGGCGCTCTTCGGCGACGGCACGCATTCTTTCGTCATAGTCGTCAATTGATTCGGGACGGTATTCGGAAAGAGAGGTGTAGCTGTAGGGTTCGATTACGGTGATCAAAACAACGGAGGCACCCAGAGGCTTGGCAAAACGGGCAGCGCCGCGCACGGCCTCAATCGAAAGGGGGGATCCGTCAGTGGGAACGAGAATGCGTTTGTACATTTTTTGATTGACTCCGTTGGTCTGGTGCTTGCATTGTACTATTCGGCGGCGCGTTTGCTTGATGCTGCTTCGGAGAGAATGCGCAGAACTTCGGCGGCAAGCCGTAGTCCGACGGCAGCCGTTACCGGCATGGCCGTACCGAAGTTGGCAAATTCGGGGCCTCGATCGGCAACCGCACTTTTAATGGCCTGTTGAGTGCTGAAGACCGCCGTGATACCGAATTTTCGGATCTTTTTGGGATCTGATGCGCCGGCAGGAAAGCCGTAATCCTTGCGCAAAACGGTGCGCAATTTGGATAAAAGCGCGTCGCCCTGAGTGCGCGAAAGGTCAGCCGCCGTCACGGCACCCGGATCAGTTTTTCCGCCGGCGCCGCCGCTTACCACGATCAGCCGATTGTTTTGGCGAGCCCAGGCCGACAGAGCGGCTTTGGCGGCCAGCGAATCAATGGCGTCGACGATGATTGCCCCAGGAGGAAGCACAACACTCAGATTGTCGGCGTCAATGAAGTGCTCAATGGGGCGGAAATTGCCTTCAGGATTGATTGCGGCAAAGCGCTGGGCAAGTACGGCGGCTTTGGCTTGTCCCAGCGTGTTTTCCAGAGCCGGCAGTTGTCGGTTGATGTTGCTTTCGGCCACCGTATCGCCGTCAACCAACGTCAAAGTACCGACACCGCTGCGCGCCAACGCCTCGGCGCACCAGCTGCCGACGCCGCCCAAACCCACCACGCAGACGTGAGCTGCGGTGATGGCCTCAAACGCAGCTTGCCCGTAGAGTCTCTCAATGCCGCCGAATCGACGGCTGTCTTTCGGGTTCATCAGGCGTCCTTTTTGTCGGAAGTCGCACTGGCTTCCGGGGCAGTTTCCGTGCCTTGCTTGGTGTTGTCGATCAGCACCTGAGGTTCCGCCGCTCGTCCGCTCTTATTTTTGCGGACGAACCATGTGAAGAACACCGGCACAAAGATGGTGGCGATGAAGGTTGCTGCGAGCATGCCGCCGAAGACGCCCGTACCCATGGAATGGCGGGCGGCAGCACCCGGACCCGTGGCAAACACGAGCGGCATCACGCCCAGGACGAATGCCAGAGAGGTCATCAGAATCGGGCGCAGACGCAGGTGGGCGGCTTCAATGGCGGCGTCAAAGACGCTCAGGCCTTCCTCCATCTTCAATACGGCAAATTCCACGATCAGAATGGCGTTCTTGGCCGTCAAGCCGATCAGCACCAACAAACCGATCTGGAAGTAGATGTCGTTGGCCGCGCCCCTGAACCAAAGCGAAACGAAGGCGCCCAATACGGCGTAGGGAATCGCCAGCACCACGGCAATCGGAAGCGACCAGCGCTCGTAAAGAGCAGCCAGAATCAGGAAGATGATGATCAGACCGAAAAAGATAGCCGTCGATGAGGAAGCTCCGATTCGTTTTTCGTGCCACGCCTGACCGGTCCATTCAATGCCGTAGCCTTCGGGGAGAATTTCTTCGGCAATTTCTTCCACGATGCGGATGGCTTCGCCCGAACTGACGCCTTCAACCGCCGCTCCCATGAATTGTGCAGCCAGATAGCCGTTCATGCGGCGAAGCGAATCGGAGCCGGAGATGCGGCTTACTTTTAGAAGCGAACCTAGCGGCACCATCTCGCCCGACGAGGCTTTGACCCAGGCACGCCCGAAGTCTTCAGGAGTTTGGCGAGACTCAGCATTACCCTGGATGATGACGCGATAGGTGCGGCCGTTACGCGTGAAGTCATTGACGTAGTTGCCGGCAAAAAGCGTTGAGAGCGTATCGTAGACCTGGCTTGTCGAGATGCCCAGACGCATGGCCTTGTCTTCATCGAGCTCAACTCGCAGCATCGGAATATTGGCGCGCAACAACGTGCGCAGACTGGTCAATTCCGGTCTTGCAGCCAAAGCGGCCATGAAGTCGTCCGTGACTTGCTTTAAGGCGGCAGGATCATCATTGCCGCGCGCTTGCAAAAAGCCCGTAAAGCCGTTGGTGGAGCCGAGACCGCGAATGGATGCGGGTAACGTGGTCACCGAGACGGAATCGGCACTTTTATCCGCAATGGCCTGCATTTCTCGGCGCAGTTGCGCAGAGTCTTTCTCGCGCAAATCCCAATCGACAAGGCGAACGATGTATGTGGCGGTATTGGGACGGATGTCGCTTGCTTGCGTGTCGAAGCCGGTCATCACCAGAATGCTCTGAACATTGTCCAGATTTTCAGTAATGTCTTTGCGAACTTTTTCGGTTTCCTGAACAGTTCGGTTAAAGGACGTACCGTCGGGCAGCTGCATGCTCATGCGGATAATGCCCTGGTCTTCGTTTGGCACGAAGCTCGTGGGCGTTGATTTGACGAACTGCCAGCAGCCGGCAATCACGGCAACCAACAAAACGGCCGTCAGAAACCTAAACCGCAGGGCAAGCTTTACGAACTGCAGATAACCGAACGTAAAACGTGACAAGCCGTGGTTAAAGCCCTGAAAGAATCGATTGGTACTGGGCTTTTCGTTTTTCAGAAGCACGGCGCACAAGGCGGGTGTCAAAGTTAGAGCCACAAAGCCCGACAAACAGACGCTCACAGCAATCGTGATGGCAAATTGTCGGTACAGTTCGCCCGCAATGCCGCCCAAGAATGCCACAGGCGTGAACACGGCCGACAGCACGAGCACAATGGCGATCAAGGCGCCGGCTACTTCCTTCATGGCCTTTTTGGCAGCCTCAACCGGGCTTAACCCTTCGTAGCGCATCAAACGCTCAATGTTTTCCAACACCACAATGGCGTCGTCAACCACGATGCCGATGGCGAGCGTCATGGCAAAGAGCGTTAGCGTATTGAGTGAGAAGCCCATGACCCAAAGGCCGGCCATGGTACCCACCAGGGAGACCGGGACAGCGAGCATCGGGATGAGTGTCGTTCGCAGGTTTTGCAGAAACAGAAACACCACGATTAACACCAAAAGACCGGCTTCGCCCAGAGTCTTAAGCACTTCGTGCAAGGAAGCTTTCACGAACACCGTCGTGTCGTCGGTGATTTCATGCGCGATTTTGCCTTCGGGGTAATCTTTGGCAACGCGATCCAGTTCGGCTTTGACAGCCTCGGCGGCAGCCATGGAGTTGGCGCCGGTCTGCAGATAGATACCGATCGTAATGGACGGTTTACCGTTAAAAACGTTCACGGTTTCATAACTGCGCTTGCCGACTTCCACATCGGCGATGTCGCGGATTCGGATGGGCGAACCGTTGGCGTCGTTTTTAATGATGGCGTCGCCGAATTCGGCTGTTGTCAAACGACGGCCGGGACTTTGCGTGGTGTAGTAGAGCTGTTGCGTGGAAGTTGTCGGCATGCCGCCGATGGTACCCGCACCGCGTTCCATATTTTTGTCGTCTACAGTGTCTTCGACGTCCTGAACCGTTATGCCCATACGAGCCATTCGCTGGGGGTCAAGCCAGATACGCATGGCGCTTTCGGTATTGCCGAAAATGTTCACGTCACCGATGCCGGGCAAACGTTTCAGATAGTCGACAACATTCAAAAGGGCGTAGTCAGCCACTTCCGTCGGCGTCAGAGAGCCGTCGGGAGAGTACATCGCCACCATCATCAACACTTCATCGGAGCGCTTGCGGACGTTAACGCCGTTTTGGCGAACTTGCTCGGGTAGGCGACGCTCGGCCGTACGCACGCGGTTGTTGATTTCGAGCATGGCGTAGTTCGGGTCGGTGCCGACATCGAACACACACTGAATGCGCACTTCGCCGTTTGCACGAATGGAGGTGGTGTAATAGATGAGGCCTTCAATGCCCGAGAGCTGATCTTCAATCGGTGCGGCCACTGTACGGGCCAGCGTCTGGGCGTTGGCGCCTTCGTACTGAGTTGAGATGGTGACGGTTGGAGGGGTGATATTGGGGTACTGCGACATAGGCAGTACGCGCATGGCAACAATACCGGCCAGAACGATCAGAATGGACAGAACGGTGGCAAAAATTGGGCGTCGAATACAAAGGTCACTGAGCATTTTGTTTCGCAACCTCCGCCGTTACTTCTTTTCAACAAGCGTGACAGGCTGCTTGTCGCGCACACGTTGAATCTGATCAGTCACGACTTTGTCTCCGGCTTCGAGCCCCGAAAGAATGATCCAGTCCGTGTCTTTCCAGAGGCCGACTGTTACGGGAACCGCGCGAGCGACGTCGCCGCGAATGACGTATACCTGATAAGTCCCGTCTGGCTTTTGAATGACGGAGCGCTGCGGTACGCGTATCGCGTGTTTTTCAACGCGCGTTTGGAGTTGAACGTGCACAAACTGACCGGGAACAACGCCCGGCGTTCCGGCCGGTACTTTGGCGCGCATCATCAGCGATGCGCTTGTGGGGTCAATCTGGCGAGCAACATAATCAAGCTTGGCGTCCACTGTCTTTCCGTTGTCCAGACGCAAGCGCACTTTGTTGTCGAGAGAGATGGTCGCGCCATCAAGGTCGCGTTCGCTCACGGCAAACACAATGCGCATTTCTTCGGGCTGCGTGATCGTAGCCAGAAGCGTATCGGTGGCGCTCACGAGCGTGCCGGTATTGACAAGCGAGCGACTCACGATGCCGTCGCTGGTGGCTTTGACGGCGGTACGCTCCAAATTGATGCGGGCGCTCTCTTCATTGGCCCTGGCCATGCGAAGGTTTGCAACACGAATGTCTACGGCGCTTTGCGCATCGTCCCAGGTTTTTTTGCTGGTGGCCTTGGATTCGTAGAGACGCTTGTATCGCTCGGCTTCACGTCGTTCTTGCACAAGTTGCGCTTCAACTTGCTTGCGTTCGGCGACGGCAGCGTTGTAGGCGGCACGATACGTATCTTGATCAATCAAAAAGAGCGTATCGCCTTCTTTGACGCGATCGCCTTCCTTGTAGGCAATTTTTTCGAGGATGCCGGAAACTTGTGCGCGTACCTCGGCTTGCTTAACACCTTCGGTTTCGCCCAGTGCTTCGACCCAGATGTTTTCATCGGCGATCGTGGCAGTGACGTAAGTGACGGGAATCGGCGGACGTTGCACCTGGACAGCCTTTTTTTCCTGGCATCCCGTAAGCAACAGAGCGGAACACATCAGTCCGGCGCAAGCGGCAAAACCCGCACGAGCGAAAAAGCGAGGCAATAAAGTCATGTTGGTTTTGAGAACAACGCCGCCGAGCCCGCGTGCACAGCGCACCCGAGCCGTTGACAACGCCGTTTGAGCATATGAATTTGTAAGACTTAACTGACTAGTCGGGGTGAAACCTATATTGTGCCGAGCTTTGCGGGCAAAATGGGACGCCCAAAGCAGTAGTAACCCTTAGTTTTAGAGACTTGATTGAGATCAGTGTAGTCGGAAGCTGCCAAAAATAGGTCAAATAATTTCAGTGGCTCGCTCAAGCCACTTGCGAGCGCGAGGGCTCAAAAGAGGCATGAGTTCTTCGCGTACTCGATTGTGATAGTCGTTGACCCAGTTGATTTCCATCGGCGTCATCATGGCGGTTTTGATGAGCCGCGTCTCGATCGGTGCCAGAGAAAGCGTTTGCATGCGCAGCATCGGTTGCATGGCTGAAAGCATGGTTTCGTCGACAACGGGGGTCACCAGGTTTTCCGTGCGGATGCCGTATTGCCCCGCACGATAAAGTCCGGGTTCGTTGGAGAGCACAAGTCCCGGGACGACGCGGGAGCTTTCTTTGACAGGAGCTCGGGGGGAAATGCTCACGGGGCCTTCATGTACCGAAAGGAAAAAACCTACGCCGTGACCTGTACCGTGCCCGAAATCGGCTCCGATCTCCCACAGGGGAGCGCGCACGAGCGTATCGAGCTGACTGCCGAACACGCCCTTCGGAAAAACGGTGGTGGCAAGAGCAATGTGGCCTCTCAGAACGGCTGTGAAGTCGGACTTCATAGCGTCCGTGGCGCGACCGATCAGAATCGTACGGGTGATGTCGGTGGTGCCGCCTTCGTATTGGCCGCCCGAGTCGATCAAAAGCAGAGTGTCGGCGTCCGACTGCAGGTTGGCATTGTTGCCCGTGAGCGGGTTGTAGTGCGGTAGAGCCGCATTGGCGCCGAACGCGACGATAGCGGGGAAGCTGTCACAGACAAAGCCTTTGCGCTTGGCGCGTTCCGCGTGCAGCATCTCGGCAAGTTCCTGCTCTGTGGGCGTTTCGCCATCCCAGAGCATTTCATCGAGCCGGGCGAAAAACTCGCATAAAGCGGCTCCGTCTTCTCGCATTGTTTCCTTCAAAAGCTCAAGCTCAGCCTTGTTTTTGCGGCTTTTCAACAGTGCCGTAGGACGTTCTCCGGCGACAACATAAGCGGAACTTTCCTGCTCTAAAAGGGCGTAGACGGCGTGGTTGACGGCATCGGCGTCAAGAAGCACGCTGTGCCCGTTGAGGTGCTGTGCGATGTGTGCGCGACGGTCGGAGTATGCGATAACGGAAATGCCGCTTGCCTTGAGATGTTTCTTCACGTCGTCCGTTTGGATTTTCGTCGGATCAACGTAAAGAGTGACATCGTCGTCCGTGACGAGGAGATAAGCCGTGAAAACGGGAGTGCAGGCGATGTCGCTGCCGCGCAGATTGGTGAGCCATGCAACGTCTTCAAGCGTGCCGAGTAAAAGCGAGTCGGCGCCTGCCGCATGCACGGCTTTGCGAACCTTTTCGAGCTTACGGGCGACAGACTCCTGAGCGTTCGTAAAGACCGAGATAGGAGCGGAGTCCGGATGGGGACGGTCTTTCCATACGTGATCGGTCACGGAAATGTAGCCCGTCAAAATCATTCTGCGTTCGGCAAAAGCGATTTCAAAGCGACGGAAGTCGTTTTCGGAAATGGTAAGCGGATCGCAGCCGACCTGTGCATTTTCCGGAAGGTTCTCACAGAGCCATTGACGAGCGTTGGGGACGCCTTCCGCACCGAAACGCATGAGCTCGATTCCGGAGTCTTCAAGTTGTCGTGCAGCTTGCTCCCAATAGCGACTGTCGGTCCAAAGAAGGGCTCGATCGGCCGTTATGACCATGCAGCCGTATGATCCCGTAAAGCCCGAAAGATAACGCAGAAACATCCAGTGTTCGGGCAGGTGTTCGCTCAGATGGGGATCAGCGGATGTAACGAGCCAGGCGTTTAGCCCAAGGAATTGAATTTCGTCGCGCAGCGCTTGCAAGCGTTCGGTAACAGAGGTAGACATAAGAAATCGGTTCTCCAAAAAAGACCTTGTGGTCTTGGCACATCCATTCTAGGAAGTTGAACGCGGAAAAGCGGCCGAAGAAATGAAAAACGCCGTCGAAACGGATCGGCGGCGCATCGTTGTAGTGGGTTGCTGCGTCAGAAAAGCTTAATGATCTGGATCGTGAGCGGCATTTCCACAACGCCGTCGTGAGAGGTTTCGCTGCCCACATCAACGCTCACCAGACGCCAGCCTGCATCGCGCATCTCGATTAAAGTCGCCTGCACATCGAACTCGGGGCAGGAAAACACGATTTCATTGAGCGCGCGTTGCGCTGACAGAGGTTGCATCGAGGTGCAGGTGAGTTGTTTGCGGTCGTCTGCTTCCATGAGTACCGACAGGTTTTTGGTCTCAGGGCGAGACTCGGTATCGATGGCTTGGCCTTCGATACCGGACTGCCCGGCGCAGCCCGCAATAAGCGCGGCGACCGCGGCAAGAGCCGCGGTGCCGAAGCGAAATGAAAAAGTAGATTGGCAAGCGATCATAGTGCTGATTTTAGCGGCGGCGCATGCGCAGAATCATGCCGGGCGGCAAATTTGAACTCACCGACTCAAATCGCGAGTCCGAATAGGCCGTTTTCGGCGCGCGCTGCACTGTTGACTTGATATTCGAGGCATTGCCGCGACGGCGTTCCTGACCGAATCGGTTGCTTTCAGGATCACGACGGTTGTCCGTGCGAAGAGTTTTGTTGCGCTGGTGTGAACGGAAGTTGCCGGGCATCGTTTGGGGCAGGAAAATTGCCTGATTTTCCGGAGCAAAGGGATCGGCCGGCTCCCACGAGGCGCGCGAAGAACGACGATCATTGCCCGGAGTGCCCCGACGTGCGGGACGAGCCTTACTGACGACGTTGCGCTCGTTGGTGCGTTGGGTATTCTGTGCGGCCTGACCGTTGTTTCCACGGACGTCAGGATTCGGTTCGCGACGCGTACGACGACTCTTGGTGACTTGCGGTTGCTGCACTTCAGTCGCCTTTTGCCGCGGTTTGCGGCGAATTTTCTTTTCGAAGCGTTCGTCGGGATTATCAGATAGTCCGGCGGCCTGTGCTTCGAGCTTGACGGCTTCGTGCACTTCCTTGGCAACTTCGGTTTTGGCGGGTTTTTCTTTGCGCTGCTTGCGGCGGGAGTCTCGCAATTTTTCAAGTTCGCGCTTGCGTGCGGCATCGCGTTCCTTTTCGTCGGCGACGATGTCTGCGGGCGGTTCGCCTTCGTAACCTTCGGCCTTTTTGAGATCAATGCGCTTTTTCAAGAGCTTTTCAATGGCCGACAGCAGATCCTTTTCATCGTCGCTCACGAGACTCACGGCGTGCCCGGGAACGCCCGCGCGCCCCGTGCGGCCGATACGGTGCACATAGTCTTCGGCGACATTGGGCAATTCGTAGTTGATGACGTGCGGGAGCCCTTCAATGTCAAGGCCACGAGCAGCAATGTCGGTTGCCACCAGCACACGAATGGACTTGTCTTTGAAGCCGGCAAGCGCTTTGGTGCGTGCCGATTGACTCTTGTTGCCGTGAATGGCGGCAGCGACGATGCCGTCTTTTTCAAGCTGGGAAGCCAGACGATTGGCCGTGTGTTTCATGCGGGTAAAGACAAGTACCTGATCCCACTGATTGTCCACGATCAGGTCGCGCAACAACTCGCGTTTGCGTTTCTTGGCGATGCTCCAGGCTTCCTGAGAAATCAGCGTGCTTTCCTTGTTCTTGGCAATTTCGACCGAGACGGGATTGTTGAGGTAGGAGTCGGCGAGCTCACGAATTTCAGCGCTGAACGTTGCCGAGAACATCAGAGTCTGACGCTTGGCGGAAAGCAGCTTGACGATACGGCGAATATCGTGGATGAAGCCCATGTCGAGCATGCGGTCGGCTTCGTCGAGAATAAGAAATTCCACTTCGGAAAGGTCAACATTGAGTTGGCCGGCATGATCGAGCAGGCGGCCGGGGGTGGCGATGAGAAAGTCGCAACCTTTGAGCAGCGCTTCCGTTTGCGGACGAATGTTGACGCCGCCGAAAATCAAAACGGTGTTGAGCTCGGTTTGAGCGCAATATGCTCGAATGTTTTCGTCGATTTGTGCGGCCAGTTCTCTCGTCGGCGCGAGAACCAGCGCACGCACTTTTTTTGCAGCTCGTGCTTTAGGTGCGGCGAGCATCTTCGAGATGACAGGCAGTGCAAAGGCAGCCGTTTTGCCGGTGCCGGTCTGAGCGGCCGCCAGGACATCGCGGCCGGATAAAAGGGCGGGAATGGCTTGTTGCTGAACCGGGGTGGGGGTGATGTAGCCGAGATCGGTTACAGCATCAACGACGGCCTTGGGCAGACCGAGTTCGGAAAAAAGATTGGTCACGGTTTTACTTATTTTTGGTAGAGACCGAATTTGTCGTCTATGGGTACAACAAAAGTGCGTACTTAGCTCGCCATCTAAAACAAAGTCGGGCTGAAAATTGGATCACGCGCGGCTCAAGCCTTCAGCGCCGGATAGGTCGAGCGCCCAATAGCCGCAATACTCACAGAGGCAGTTTCAAGCTCAAGGCTTCGGAGCACAGCAAAACCAGCATTTGAACAATGCAGGAAAAGGCGCAGATTTTAACGGGAAGACGAGTCTTTGTGCGTCAAACGGACAAATTTCTTTACGTCATAAAAACGGGATGCGGCAAGTTGAGTGGAAATGTGAGTATCCTTTTCGCCATGAGCACTTCCGAACCTACCTTTGTCAACGTCACCAACCGCAAGATCATCCATGTTGATATGGATGCGTTTTACGCGTCCGTGGAGCAGCGTGATCATCCGGAGTTGCGCGGCAAACCCGTGGCGGTGGGGCACGCCGATTCGCGGGGCGTAGTGGCGACGGCAAGTTACGAAGCCAGAAAATTCGGCGTGCACAGTGCCATGCCGAGCTCGCGAGCCAAAATGCTTTGTCCGCAATTGGTCTTTATCGAAGGTCGGATGAGTCACTACAAAGAAGTCGGCATGCAGATCCGAGAGATTTTTCACCGGTACACGGATTTGGTTGAGCCGATTTCGATCGACGAAGCGTATCTCGATGTCACAAATAACAAGATGGGCATCGTTCTCGGCGTAGATGTGGCCAAGCGGATCAAGGCGGATATTCGCAACGAGTTGCACCTGGTCGCAAGCGCCGGCGTTTCCTACAACAAATTCTTGGCAAAGGTTGCCTCTGACTGGCGTAAGCCCGATGGGCTGTGCACGATTCATCCTTCGCGGGCTCAGCACTTCATTGAACAGCTCCCCATCAAGGCGTTTTGGGGCGTGGGTCCCGTGACGGAGGAAAAATTTCTCAAGATGGGAGTCAAGACCGGAGCGGATCTTTTGAAAATGCCCCTGGCCGAACTCGTGTCGCATTTCGGGCAAGCGGGCGTAACGTACTACAAGTTTGCGCGCGGCATTGACGATCGTCCGGTGCAGTCGGAGCGCGTCCGCAAGAGCGTGGGTTGCGAGGTGACATACGAAGTGGACATCCCGGATCGGGCTTTCGTTCTGGAAGAAATAGGAGTTCTTGCTGACGATCTGCTCAAGCGGCTCAACCGCAGTCGGTTTGTCGGCACAACATTGACGCTAAAGGTGCGGTTTTTTGATTTCCGCACCGTGACGAGAAGTCTGACGGCCGATGCCCCGTTGGTGGACAAAGACTCGATTGTTCGGGCTGCAACGGCTTTGCTCGCGGACGTTGATATTCCGTCGCGTGGCGTTCGATTGCTGGGGCTATCGGTGAGTTCTCCTGTTGAAGAGCAAAACGAACGCCAGGGCGTGCTTTTCTGATCGTTTCCTTGGTCGAGAGTGCCGGAAGTGTCGCACTAACGTGGACAAATAGAAAAAATCTTCAACGCACTGAAGAAATTTTCAGTTTTGCGCTGTTTGACCTTGCCTGAAATTGGTTGACGGCTTTTGGCTATGTCCTGATTTGGTTGACACAAAATGCCTCTGATTACCTCTGCGCATACGGCTGCAGCGAATGCACATGTTGTCAACATGTGACTGAGCGGTCACATGTTGGTTTTTGCGTCTACAGGGATGTGCTTGAAAGAAACCGCATCAAAGAGTCCTTTGTCCGTTAGGCGCAATTCCGGAATGACAGCGAGTGCCAGAAAGCTCAGCGCCATGATCGGGTCCACATTGTCGGCAATGCCGAACTCTTTGTGCGCCGTCTCTACGAGGTCAATTTTTTGATGAGCCACTTCTTTCCAATTTGCGGTTGTCATGAGTCCGGCAATTTCCAACTTCAATGATCGAACGACCTGACCGTTTCTCACCAAGACGATGCCGCCGCCGAACTGTTCCAGTGCGTTGACGGCAGCGAGCATATCGGCGTCGTTGTCGCCAGCGACGATAATATTGTGCGAGTCATGCGAGATTGTGGTGGCCAATGCGCCATTGAGTCGTTGGCCGGAAGCCAGAAGGCCTTTTACGAGCGATAAGCCGACGTTGCCGGTGGCGTGGTGTCGCTCAATGACCGCCACCTTGACGAGATTTCGGCAGGCTGCTACATCAACGAACCCGGCCTGGTCAATGACAACGGATTCGATCAACGACCTTGTGTTGAGGTCTCCGCCGGTAACGCCGATGATGCGGGCTTGTCCCGAAGGACAGGCAATCGCAAACGAGGTTTCCTGCAATGGGCGAATGCGGACGCGTCCGGTGACGGATGCGGGCAGTGATCCGGACGGTTGCGAAACAGTTTCCTCGTGTCGACGCCCGTTTTTGAAAACGGCGCGAACTGAAAAATCCGTCAGGTTTTCCAGTACGACCAGATCTGCGGCGTAGCCCGGAGCAACGGCGCCTTTGTGCTTGAAGCCGAAATGGCGCGCGCTGTTGATGGTGGCCATGCAGAGAGCTTCTTTCACCGCAACACCGTGAGCGACGGCGCACCGAACGGCATTGTTGATGTGGCCTTTGGTACTCACGTCGTCGGGCGATGCGTCGTCCGTACACAAGCAGAACATAGAACTGTTTTGCGGTGTGACGACAGATGCCAGGGCGCCAACGTTTTGTCCTGCAGAGCCTTCGCGCATGAAAACCGTCATGCCGCGGCTGATGCGCTCCAGCGCTTCTTTGGCGGTGCTGCATTCGTGGTCGCTGGAGACTCCGGCGGCAACGTAGGCTGAAAGTCCGTCGCCCTCGAGCATCGGAGCATGACCGTCGATGTGCTTATTTGCAACATGCGCCATCGTCAACTTTTCCAGCATTTCGCTGTCGCCGGACAGCACGGCAGGCACGTTCATGACTTCGGCTAAACCCATGACATCCGGGTTGTCAATCAAAGTGCGAAGTTCGTCGGCTGTCAGCGAGGCGCCCGAGGTTTCAAATGGTGTGGCCGGCACACACGACGGCAACATGAAGCGGATGTCGACAGCGGCATCTTTAGCGTCTTGCAGCATGAATCGAATGCCCTCGAGTCCGCATACATTGGCAATTTCGTGCGGATCGGCCACGATGGTCGTCGTGCCTTTGGAGAGGATCAAACGAGCAAATTCGGTCGGACGCAGCATCGAGGATTCGATATGCACGTGCGCATCGATAAAGCCCGGAACGAGTATGGCGTTTTCAAGATCAATTTCTGATTTTCCGTGAACTGCCAATTGCGGGCCGACATTGACGATGATGCCGTCAGCAATGGCGACATCACAATGGTCGACAAATGCTTTGGTGAAGACATTGAAGATGCGGGCATTTCGCAGCACCAGATCACATCCGGATTGTCCGAGTGCGCAAGCAATGCGGCGTTGCAGGGCGGCAGGAGAGAAAGAGGACTGGCGCATGGCAAAGAACCCCAAAAATGGTTTTATTCGGTGCGTTCGGCGCGGATCAGAAATTTAGAAAGATAACCTTCGTGAGTGTCCACGCGGGAGTAGCTCATCAAGTCGTGAATGTACAAATCTCCGACGGGCTTAAGGTGACGAGCTTTAAGAAGTTGCAAGAAGTTTTCCGCGTGTTCAATTTGCGACTCCAGAGAACTGCGCACGACATAGCGGGCATACAGGCCGGCCGGGATGACAGCACGTCGAGACTTTGGTGTCGCACCGGTGGCCGTGCTGAAAGCCGCACTTTCTACGATGCGGCCTGCGAGCAGGTCAGCAAGCGATACGGTCACGCCGTATGGTGCGCGAGGTTGAGTGCGCTGCTTAGAAAAGAACTCAAAGTATTCCACAAACTGACAGACGCTGCGCTCAATGGTCGCTGCTGTAGGTCGACAGGAAATTATGGGCGTCCTGAAGGCGCCCGTGAACTTCAAGCGAGCAGTCGCCCGCAGGTAGCTTCTTTCATTTGTCGGGTGAAAGAGGCGAGCTTGGATTTGAGGGCTTGGTCGTCGTTGAGATTTTCATTGATGATGCGCACGTAGGCCGAGCCGACGATAACGCCGTCAACACCGTGAGCCATTGCTTCGGCGACATGTTCGGGCTTGCTGATGCCGAAACCGAGTAAGGCAGGCGGGGCGCCGGCGTCTTTCATGAGTTCGACGACATGATGCGTGGGCATGCCGGCGGCGCGATCTGTACCGGTGACGCCGCTTCTCGACATCAGATAGATATAGCCCTCGCTGTGCTGAGAGATGCGGCGTATCTTGTCAGCGTCGGCGTTTGGAGGAACCAAACTGATCAGCTGTACGTCGTGCGCGCGTGCAGCTGTATCCCATTCCGATTCTCTGGCGCGCATCGAACTTGGAATGTCGGGAATCAGCACTGCGTCAACGCCGGCTTCATGACACTGAGCGAAGAAATGATCAAGCCCCGGTGCGTAGGCGAGGTTGATGTAGATCATGAGGCTGATCGGCATATCGGGATGTTTGGCTCGGTACTGTTGTACGACCTGCAGACATTTTTGCGTGTCAGAACCATTGGCAAGTGCACGTTTGGAGCTGAGGCAAATCACCGGACCGTCGGCGCTGGGGTCGGAGAACGGAATGCCGAGTTCAAAAGCGTCGGCACCGGCTTCAGTCAAGGTCTCCAAAATTTCGAGACTTTTTTCTGGTGTCGGATCACATAGGTTGACGAACGGAACCAAAGCACCGTCCTTTCGGGCTTTCAACGCGTTAAAGAGGTTTGCAAAACGATCGGTCATGATGGTTGTCCTTCACTAAATCACTTGGGGTCAAAGCGTTGTGGCGTTGATGTAAGCCTCGCGGTTCATGTGACCGTCCTTAAAGAGTCCGATGCGCTCAAAACGATCAAGCACCTGATTGACGTCTTTGTCGCCGCGGCCGGAAAGGTTGCACAGAATGATCTGTTCCTTGTCGGGATTTTCTCGAATCATTCGCAGGGCATGCGCGAGCGCGTGACTGCTTTCGAGTGCCGGAATGATTCCTTCATGCAGACACAAGTCACGGAAGGCAAGCAGTGCTTCTTCATCGGTGGCGTTGACATACTGTGCGCGGCCGATGCTCTGCAGGTATGCGTGTTCCGGACCCACCGACGGGAAGTCAAGGCCTGCGGAAATGGAATACGACTCTTTGATCTGTCCGTCGGGCGTTTGCATATTGAAGGATCTTGCCCCGAAGAAAATGCCTTCCTGGCCGTGACCGAGCGGTGCGCCGTGCTCACCCGTTTCAATGCCTAAGCCGCCGGGTTCCACACCGATCAGTCGGACGTCTTTTTCCTTGATGAAGTCCGTGAAAATTCCGATGGCATTGGAGCCGCCTCCCACGCATGCCACAACGGCGTCGGGAAGACGATGCTCGACTTCCATGAGCTGGCGTTTGGCTTCTTCACCGATAATTTTTTGGTATTGCTTCACAATCGTGGGGTAGGGATGGGGACCGGCTGCCGTACCGAGCATATAGTGTGTGTTCTCGAAGCTACCGGCCCAGTCACGCAAAGCTGCGTTGCATGCTTCCTTGAGCGTGGCGGCCCCTTCGGTGACGGGATAAACCTCGGCGCCCATCAATTCCATGCGAAGCACGTTGGGCTTTTGACGTGCGACATCTTTAGCGCCCATATAGATGCGGCATTCAAAGCCCATCAGAGCGCAGACAATGGCGGTGGCTACGCCGTGCTGGCCAGCGCCAGTTTCCGCAATGATGCGCGTTTTGCCCATTCGTTTTGCCAAAAGTGCTTGGCCGAGCACTTGATTCGTTTTGTGTGCGCCACCGTGCACAAGATCTTCTCGCTTGAGATAGAGCTTGGCCTTGGTGCCCTTGGTGAGATTGCGGCACAGCGTAATCGGCGTGGGGCGACCAGCGTAGGTGGTCAGTAGCCCGTTGAGCTCGGCCTGAAAACTCGGATCATCTTTTGTTTCGACAAAAGCCTTTTCAAGCTGATCCAAGGCCGGAATCAACAGCTCGGGAACGAATTGACCGCCGAACTTGCCAAAAAACGGATTCAACAGCATTTTGATGTGTCCTCTCTTGTAGCGAATGTGGTTTAAGCGGCTTGCGCGAGCGTACCGTTCCGGGCAAAGTCGCGGTGTGCTTCGACGATTCCGAGGGCGCGTCCGGTTGCAAGGGTCTGGCGCGCGAGCTCTACGCCTTCGGCTATCGATTGAACTCGGTTGCCGGCCAAAAGCAGAAGCGCCATGTTGGCGCAAACCATGTCGTTGTGTGCGGGTTTACCGCGGCCGCTCAAAACGGCTTGCGCGATGCGTGCGTTTTCTTCAGGCAGGCCACCTTTGACGTCTTCTTCGGTGTACTTTGCCGTGATGCCGAAATCGGCCGGCGTAAAACGACCGGTCTGAATGTCGCCGTTTTCATACAGTCGGGCATATTCCGAAGGACCGGAAACGGAAACTTCGTCGTAACCGCTGCCGTGTACGACAAAACCGCGTTTCATGCCGAGCTCTTTGAGCGTTTGTGCGACCGGTTTGATCAGAGCCGTGTCGTAAACGCCGATGACGGCATAGTCGGGATGCGAGGGATTGGTCAGCGGACCGAGGATGTTGAAGATGGTGCGGGTAGCGAGAGCGGAACGTACCGGCATCACGTTTTTCATGGAAGTGTGGTAGAGCTGAGCAAAACAGAATGCAAACCCTGTTCGGACAAGGAGTTCGGCCGCTTGTTCGGGGTCAGGGGCGATATTAAATCCCAAGGCGGTTAGCAGATCCGAGGCGCCGGTTTTCGACGAAACGGAACGATTGCCGTGTTTGGCGATGAATAGACCGTTGGACGCGGCACCGAGTGCGGCAATGGTTGAAACGTTGATTGATTGTTTGCCGTCGCCGCCTGTACCGACGATTTCGCCGATTTCGATGCCTTCGGGACGAGGGAAGTGCCGTGCGGCGCGAACCATGGCACGAGCTGCGCCTGCAATTTCAGAAGGAGCCTCCCCCTTCATTTTGAGGGCTGTCAGAATGGATGCAAAGACGGCCGGGTCGGTTTCGCCGTTAAAGATTTTGGTAAAGAGTTCTTCGGTTTGTTCGCTCGAAAGGTCCTGAGAAGCGTAGAGAAGTTCAAGAGCCGGTGTCATTTTGGATTTCCTTTTTCGTCGTGTTGTTTGTCATGCAGATGCCAAGCTGAGAGAAACATCAGAGGCGCCAACACGGAGCAGGCGGCAGGACGAAGGAAAGATCCTTGTGTGTTACGGCAGACTTCATTTTGCAGATCCTTTTTTTGTTGATCCGCGGACCTTGTCTGGTGGTTTTTTGAGGATAAGAAAAAACCCGCTGACCTTGTTGTCCGCGGGTTCTTCTTTTCAAACTTCACTCGTTGTTGTGACGTGACAAAGCGCACCCGCCCTATGGGAGGTGCCACCACCAAAACTGGTTGAAAAGCTTTGTCGAGTACATTATCTGTTATCCGAGAAAAGAGAATTTTCGGTAGAACGTACCGATTGTTGCGCTTACTTTACCTAGACTTTCGGTAAGCCGCAATAAGGTAACTTGCCTAGAGACAGCATTTGAGAGCCAAAGATTTGCTCCAACGAGGAAATCTCGGCAAGATACGGGCCAAGTTCAACCATTTGGCCGAAAACCGACGGCCTCAACAACGGAAACCAAAATATGACCGAACCTCTACAGATTACCGACATCGTGGTCGGCGACGGCGCCGAAGCCAAAAAAGGCGCTCGCATCACCGTGCATTACACGGGCAAACTCACCGACGGCACGGTGTTCGATTCGAGTATTCCGCGCGGCCAGCCGTTTGACTTTACGCTTGGTGCCGGTCAGGTGATCCGCGGTTGGGACGAAGGTTTTGCCGGCATGAAGGTGGGCGGCAAGCGCAAGCTTGTGATTGCTCCTGAATACGGCTATGGCGAATACGGCGCCGGCGGCGTGATTCCTCCCAATGCAACGCTCGAATTTGAAGTTGAGCTTCTCGAGGTGGAGGAAGTGCCCGAACCCGGTGAGCTCGAAATTGATGAAGTGCAGATCGGTACCGGAGAAGAAGCCAAGCCCGGTATGGTTGTGAGCGTGCACTATACGGGCAAACTCACCGACGGCACGGTGTTTGATTCGAGCATCCCGCGCGGTGAGCCGATCGAATTCCCGCTTGGACAGGGTATGGTGATTGCCGGCTGGGAGCAGGGCATTGAAGGCATGAAGGTGGGAGGTAAGCGCAAGCTTACGATTCCCTACAATCTCGCCTACGGCGCACAGGGTTACCCCGGTGTGATCCCTCCCTACGCTACGCTGATTTTTGACGTTGAGCTCACCAAAGTCGCCAAAATGTAACGGCTGATTCTCGGAGTCGACGATAGGCACCGGCGCGAATGTTTCTCGCCCGGTGCTTTTGTTTGCGCTGGGTTCAAAGCGGTTCGATCGGCACCACGTTGATAAAGCCCGGTTCGGTCAGGCCCACATGAGTGCTCACACGATACACGGTTTCGAGCATATCGGGCTTTAATACTTTTTTTGGAGTGCCGCAGGCTCGCACGCGACCGTGGTCAAGCATGATGAGACGATCGGAAAAGCGGGCGGCGACCATCAGGTCATGCACGACGCACACGGTTGCGGCACCCGTGCGCTCGGTGTATCGGCGTGCCGCTTGCATCACGATGAGCTGATGACGCAGGTCCAGAGCGCTTGTGGGTTCGTCAAGCAGCAACACGCGCGGAGAGGAAACAAAAGCCTGCGCCATGAAAACGAGTTGCTTTTGGCCGCCCGACAGAGACAGGACCGGTTCGGAGGCCAGTTCATTAATGTGCATGGCATGAAGTACTGCATCAACGCGGTCAAACGTTTTGCCGTCGACCGTAAGCGAAAGATCATTCACGAGTCCGAGCAACACCATTTCAAACACCGTGAGGCGACTCTGGACGGCGGTGAGCTGAGGAACATACGCCACGGCGCTGTTGGAGAGGGTTTTGCCGTTTTCGGTGGCGAGCACTCGCCCGGTTGCTTTCACGAGCCCTGCCACGGCTTTGAGCAATGTGGTTTTGCCGCAACCATTCTGACCGATGACGCTTACCAGTTCGCCGCCTGCGATGTCGGCCGAAACGTCGGAGAGAACGGTTTTGCTGCCGAACGACACAGAAAGGTTCTCGATGCTTAGTTTCAGGTCGGTGTGAACCGGTCGGTCGAGCCCGCTCAATAGGCTTTCGTGATGATGGTCATGGTCGTGCGGATGAGTGTGCCCCATAGCTCAGTCCTTGTGAGATTTCTCTTTTGAAAGGTGACTTTTGCTGTTATCTTTCGTCTTCGTCGTTTATTTTGTATTGATTTGTGCGTTGGCGATGAAGGCTCAGATACCACTGTACCGTTTGTTTGATGCCGGTTTCAAATGACATTTCGGGGTTCCAGCCGAGCTCACGGCGGATTTTGCTTGCGTCAATGGCATAGCGGAAATCGTGACCGGGGCGATCGGTGACGTTTTTGATGAGCTCTTCGTAGCTGTGTCCGTTCCAGGGTTCGAGTCGATCCAACAGACGGCAGACGATGCGCATCATGTCCAGATTCGAGTGTTCCTCGTGACTGCCCACGTTATAGCTTTCGCCGGCTTGACCGTCGTGAAAGATTTTGTCAACGGCGCGACAGTGGTCCATCACCCAAATCCAATCGCGCACGTTGCTGCCGTTGCCGTAAAGCGGTATCGCTTCGTGCGCAAGAGCCTTGCGGATGATGGTGGGAATGAGTTTTTCGCTGTGCTGCCAGGGGCCGTAGTTGTTGGAGCAGTTAGAAATCGTCGCGTTCAAGCCGTACGTGCGGCAATAGGCGCGAACGAGCAGGTCCGAAGCGGCTTTGCTTGCCGAATAGGGGCCGTTGGGCGCATAGGGCGTTTTTTCTGTGAAAAAGCCCTCCTCGCCGAGGCTTCCGTAGACTTCATCGGTGGAAATGTGATGAAAGCGGGCTTGAGCCAGACAGCTCTTGCGTTTCCAGTAGCGAAGGGATTCGTTTAACAGCGCCACGGTTCCGTTGACATTGGTGTCGACAAAAAGCAGAGGATCGACGATGGAATTGTCAACGTGGCTTTCAGCGGCAAAATGGATGACACCCGTGATGTCGTATTTTTCGAGGAGATCGCGAATGAGCTCGGCATTGCGGATGTCACCTTCGACAGGCACGACGTTTGGCATTCGCGCTTGTGTGTCAAAGGCGTATCGAGAACCCGCGTAGGTGAGCGCATCCAGGTCGATCAGACGATAGTTCGGGTAGGTGTGCGCAAAGTACGCCACGAAATTGGTTCCGATAAAGCCGGCGCCGCCGGTGACGAGAATGCTTTTTTCAAACATGGGAAGAATCTTCCGTCAAGGCCGTCAGCCAATGCCGCGGCTCAATTGCGTAAGGTTGCAGCGAGTCGAGCGACAACACGCTGTAGGACGGTCGTTTTGCTTTTGTCGGATAGTCGCTCGTAGCAATGGGCTCGATGCAGCAGGACAAATTGAGATGCCGCACGATGGCACAGGCAAAGTCATACCACGAGCCGCTTCCTGCGTTGGTAAAGTGTAAAAGCCGCATTGGTTTCAGGTGTGCCTTTTGCTCGTAGAGCGAAACTAATGCTTTTGCCAGCTCATCGACAAGCGTGGGCGCGCCGATCTGGTCGTTGACGACGCGCAGATTGTTTTGTTTTGATGCGAGTTGCCGGATGGTTTGATAGAAATTGCGGCTGCCCGCTTTCTTACTATAAAGCCATGCCGTGCGCACGATCAGGCCCGAAAAGCCGCTAGAGAGAAGCGCGGTTTCGCCGGCGCGCTTGCTGCGGCCGTAGACCGAGAGAGGATTGACGGGTGCGTCAATGCCGTATGGCGCAGTTTTTTTTCCGTCAAAGACATAATCGGTTGACAAGTGAATGACTGGTACGCCGCTTTCGGCAAGAATCCGGGGACCCTCGGCATTGACGGCAAAAGCGGTTTGCGGATCATCTTCGGCGGCGTCAACGGCGGTGTAGGCCGCGCAATTGATTACGCAGTCGAAGGACTCGAGGTCAAAACAAGCTTTTACGCGGGCTTGATTGCAGATGTCCAGTTGCTGACGAGAATACGCACGGCAAGCGATGCCTCGTCTTTGACAGAGCGCGGTAAGCGCTTGTCCCAATTGACCGCTGGCGCCAGTGATCAAGATCATTTGCGAGCTCCTTCATAGTGGAAGGCGGGCGCTTGGCAATAATGCTCCCAGGAAGAGGCCGCTCTGTCCTTGCCGGACTGCAGGCAAACGGTGCCGCCCAGTTGCCAATCAATGGCAAGATCCGGATCTGTGGCATTGATCGCACCCTCGCTTTCGGGGGCGTAGTAGGCGTCGGTTTTATAAGCCACATGCGCGATCTCAGAGAGAACTGCAAAGCCGTGAGCGAACCCTTTGGGAATGTACATCTGCAGATTGTTTTCGTCGGAGAGTTCGGCTGCAACATACTGTCCGAAGGTGGGGGAACCCGCTCGAATATCCAGAGCTACATCCAGAATGCGACCGCATACCGCACGCACGAGTTTGGTTTGAGCGTGCTCGCCCTTCTGAAAATGCAGTCCTCTTAGTGTGCCTCGCCGAGAAAACGAGGCGCTGTCCTGCGAAAAGTCAATTTGGATGCCGAGCGAAGCAAGCGTACGGCGGTTGTATGACTCCAGGAAATAGCCGCGATCGTCTCGGTAGACGGCGGGCGCAAGCAGCACAATGTCGGGGATGGCGGTTGAAAGAATCTGCATTAGCGAACTTCTCGATAGTTTCGAGGTCTCAGAAACAAAGCAATGACGCGGATTAGGCGTAACGGGCTTGAGTGCTGCGCAAAAGTAAAACAAGCAAGAACGGCACCCCCACAAGACTTGTGACGATGCCAACCGGTAGGACGGCGCCGGCCGAGAGCAGTTTAGCGGCCACGGAACTTGCGAGCATCAGCATGGCGCCGGTCAAAAGACTTCCCGGCAAAAGATAGCGCTGATCTTCACCGAGCGTCAATTTGGCCAGATGCGGTGCAACCAATCCGACGAAGCTGACGGTTCCGATAAAGGAAACGGAGCAGGCGATCAACAGCGCACTAATGCCAAAAGCGACAACGCGAAGACGACGCACGGGAACACCCAGGCTCAAGGCTCTTTCTTCACCGATGGTGAGCGTCGTTAACTCCCACGAGCGCCCGATCAAATATGCCGCTGCGGCGATCACGGCGCCAGCGGCTGCTGTCGTGCTGGTCCATGTGCTGCGCTCTAGATTTCCGAAGGTCCAGCCGCTGATGAGTTGCGCGACTTCGGGGCTTGCATGGTACTGCAGGAATTGCTGCAGTGCCATGAAAAAGAAGTTCATGACGATGCCCGCAAGGATCACGGTCGAAGGCGACATGCCGCGCCGGCCGCCGAGCCAGTAGATGGCCGCAGACACGATGATGGCCATGGAAAAAGCGGCAAGCGCCGTGCCGAGCCAAAGCATACCGAAAATCGTAAATCCGGCGGTGATGGCGCCGGCTGCGCCGAATCCGGCGGCTGAGGAAATCCCCAGTGTTGATGGACTTGCCAATGCATTGCCGGTGATGTTTTGAATTTGCAGACCGGCCAACGATAAGGCGGCCCCCACGAAGAAAGCCGTCAGCGTCATCGGCAGACGAATGGACCAGACGATGACGGCTTCAGCTGTGTCGGCTTCTGGCCCTTGCAGCAGAGCCTGAAGCACCGCGGCAAGTTTCATGCCGGAAGAGCCCGTCATCAGGTCTGCTAAGGCAAGCAAAACGACTCCGACAACACCGGCAGCGAGAATCCGCAGGCGTTTTCGGCTTTGAAGTCGGTATTGCAGGTCGCAGCTCACGGTTCGATTTCCTTTGCGATCGGTTTAGCGTTCGAGCTTGATGAAGAATGTTCCCGAGCCGTCAACTTCAGGCAGATATGTTTTCCAGAAACGGTTGTATTCGGCAAGCGGATCAAAATCGGCAAATGTTTCAGGGTAGATGATTTTGGCGAGATCCATCAGATACGTGTAGTCAACCATGGAGCGGAGAGAGCCGTGGTCAACGCCGTAGACCTCTCCGGTCTTGATGGCTTCAAGGGTTTTCCATTCGGGACGAGAGGCAAAGCCTCGCAGCCGCGATTGTGCTTCTTTGGGGGAGACGGAAAGCCCCATGCGCATTTGATCGGTGTCATGAGCACCTTGCCAGATGCTGCCGGTGATGACAACAATTTGCGGATTGTCTGCTATCACGTATTCGCGGGAAAGTGCTGCGTAGGGCTGCTTCATGTCCGCAGCAATATTGTTTGCCTGCAGTTGATTGAGAATGCCGCCCCAGAGCACGCCCTTGTTGTATGTGTTGCCATATTCGCCCGGGCCTTTGCTTCCGGTTTCGACGTAGACGCGGCGGGCTTTGGCTGATTCGGGGAGTTTGGAGACGCGCTCGCGAACGATGTCGGCAATTTCAAGATAGCGTCGATTCAGACTTTCGGCCGTGGATTTCTGATTGAGCAGTTCGCCTAGGATTTTCGTACTTTGAGTGTGATTGGCAGCGGTAAGCGCGTGGTAGTCGAGCACCACGGTCGGAATGCCGGCTTTCTGAAGAACTTCGACGCGTTTGTTGTTGTCGGCGTACTGGCTCTTGTTGATCAGCAGGAGATCGGGCTTGAGCGAAATGATCTTTTCCGTGTTGAGAATGTTGTCGTGGTAGCCGCCGATGCTCGGGATTTTCTTGATCTCAGGAAAAGACTTCGTCAGCGCAGTGTATTCGCCAAAACGCGTGGCCTGCCAGCCGTCCTGAGGCAGGGCGACGACTTTTTTCAAACTCTCGGTTCCGCCCACCATCAGAAAGTTAAGGATGTAGTTTCCCACGACGATGCGCTGCGGCGTCTCTTTGAGCGTGATCGTGCGATTCTCGAGATCGGTGATGGTTATGGGGGCGGCATCTGCACTCAGCGACAACATGCCGAAAAGCAAAACAAGGGTAGCGGATTGAAAAAGACGACCGAGCATATCCGAAATCTCAAAGAGGACGGCGCGCGACTGCCGCCAGTATGATGTTTTTGCTTTTCGTATGATACCCGTGCTTTTTCAGGATGCCATAGCTCGAAAGACGTACGACAACAGTGAACAAGAATTTGGCAGAAAAGGGCAATCCGGAGGAACAAAAAAAGGAAGCGCCTCAAGTTAGAAGCGCTTCCTGTCCGATCGGATACAACCCGCTGTTAGGCGAAGAAGCCTCGCAGGCCGTATGCGAAGATCGCAATGATCACGACCGGAATGACATAACGCACCCAGACAAACCAAAGGCCGGTGGTTTTATGCGGCAGCGTACCGCAGTTGTCGATTTCGTCCTTGGCGTTGTTTTTCATAATCCAACCCACGAAAATGGTGGCGCCGAGTGCTGTGATCACAAAGCAGATGTTGCCGCTCACAAAGTCGAACGCATCGAAAATGTTGCGATCGAGAATGCGTACGTCGCGCCACGGACCATAGGCAAGAATGCAAGGCAGATTGCCGAACAGGAAGATGCCGCCAAGCGTCAGATTGATGGCGCGGTCCAGGCTGATGCGCAGACGTTCAACAAGCACGCTGATGATCACTTGATAGATGGTCAGCGACGTCGTCAGAGCAGCAATCACCAGCAACAGGAAGAAGACGATCGCAAAGAAGTTGCCGAGGAACATTTCGGAGAATGCGATCGGAAGAGACTTGAAGACCAGAGACGGGCCGGAATCGGGAGCCAAATTGGCGCTAAAGAGCGACGGAAAGATCATGAAGCCCGCCATTACGGCCACCAGCGTATTGATGATGCCTGTAATAACAGCTGTCTTGACCATGTCTTCCTTCTGGTTCAGGTGCGAAGAAAGCGTGATCATCACACCGAAACCAAGTGACAGGGCAAAGAACACCTGGCCGAGCACGTCAAGGAAAAGTCGGGGTGTGATTTTGGAGAAGTCAGGCGTCAGGTAGAAGCTCACGCCGGCTGCTGCATCGTCGAGCGTGAGGTTGCGAATCACCATGATCAGCAGGCACAGCAGCAACAGAGGCATCAGGTACTTCACCGAGCGTTCGATGCCCTGAATGACGCCTTTGCGCAGGATCACCCAGTTGATGAGAACGAAGACGAGCGTGTAGCAGGTGATTGCAAAGGGCGAATGTTCAATTGTGTCGGAATAGAAACTTTCGGTGAGTTCTTTCGTGATAGGACTCGAAAGGTCCAGGCCTCCGGCAACGCCTGCGGCGCCGAGGAAAATATGCCAGATGTATGAGATCACCCAGCCGCCGATTACCATGTAGTAGGCGAGAATGCCGAAGGCGCCCAAAAGCCCCGTGTAGCCGAAGAGTTTCCATAAGGGACTCGGAGAATAGCCGGGAGCACGGCCAGCCAAAGCAAAGGCGTCGACGCTGTTGGCCTGTGCGCGGCGGCCGATGACGTTTTCAACGAGAATGATGGGAATGCCGACGAGCATCATGACGGCAATGAAGGTGAGCACGTATGCACCACCGCCGTTTTCACCGACGAGATAAGGAAAGCGCCAAGTTGCGCCGAATCCGATCGTCGCGCCGGCAACGGTCAGGATATAGGTCAAGCGGCTTGACCAGGTTTGTCGTGTACTCACCCGTTTTCTCCCGAAAATTTGTTTTTCTTCTATTGCAAAAAGAGTCCCGGCAAACAAACTCGGGATCTCAGATTTCTTGCAACTATTAACCCATTTTCGACTATACCATATAACCTAATATGACAATGCGTCTGTTCGAGTATTTCCTGGCGGTTGAGGGCCTTGTTGCAAACAAAAAATCCGCTGATGCGAGCGGACATCGGCGGACTTTTGAGTGGTGGAGATGAGGGGGATCGAACCCCTGACCTCTGCATTGCGAACGCAGCGCTCTCCCAGCTGAGCTACACCCCCACTGATCAAATTTTTCAACCGCAAGCATACGCCTGCGAAGGAGGCATTATGCCCGAGGCGGACATTGAAAGCAAGAGCCTAAGGCGCCTCGAACGGAGGTTCAAAGCGCCATTTCTCAACGTTAGGCAACTGCTTTTTCAACAAATTCCTTGAACGGAGCAATGCTCTTGGGCTCAATGAGCGTGTCGACCGGTTGGCCGTCTTTGAGAACGACAAACACAGGGATGTGACGCACATCGAACTTTTCCTTGATGCCGGGGTTGTTGTCGAAATCGCAACTGGCAAAAACCAGTTTGTCGCTGTAGTCCTTGGCGAATTGCATGAACAGCGGTTGGAGCCGGCGGCAGTCAGGACACCACTGTGCGCCGATGGCAAGAAGTACGGGCTTTTGGCTTTCTGCGACAACCGAGTCAAAGTTGGTGTCAGTTACCATCGTGATGTTGGGCATGGTCTGCATAGCGGTACATTCCTCGAAAAGACATGAGATGGAGGCAGTATATCCGACAAGTGGACTCAGGTATTTATGAGTAATCTGATTTTGTTTTGCCAAATGTACGCAACCTTCCAGGCTGTTGAAAACTCCGCAAAATCTCGCTGTGGGAACAAGTCCAAAACGGCGAGAAAAGCGCGGAAATCTTTATAATTCATCGGCTATGCGTAAAACCAAGAAACCCGCTATCGCCAGCGAATGGCGAGAAAACAAAGAGGCGCAGCAACGTGCCGATCAGAAAGCAGCTCGGGAGCAGGCCAGGGTCGCTCGTGCCGAGGCGTTTGCTCGCTTTTCCGGAGTGGCCGGCTACCTCATGATTGCCGGTGGTTGGGTCGTGTGCATCGCGTTGGCCGTATTGTTCGGTCTTTCGCTCGCCACATATTCGCCGGCAGATCCCGGATTTTCCGTAACCGGCACTCAAAAGGCTGCCAACCTGTGTGGCATCGTTGGGGCCTGGGCGGCGGATTTTTCCTACTGGCTGGTTGGTCGATCGGCCTGGTGGGTTGTGGCGGTGCTCGCTTTTTCCGGTGTGCAGATGGTGCGGGCGTTGTGGGCTCGCGCCAATACTGTGCAGTACAGCCTTCGTCCTTGGTCCGCAAGCGTCGGTTTTGTCATCCTTATGAGCGCCTCTGTCGGATTGGAGACGCTGCAGTTCGGTTACGCGGGCGTGACGCTTCCGCTCGGTGCCGGTGGTCTTTACGGTCAATTTGTGGCGAGCCAAGTGACGCCATTTTTCGGAATCTGGGGCTCGACCTTCCTCTTTATGCTGCTAACGGCCGTCGGTCTGTCATTTGTTTTTGGCTTTTCTTGGTTTGATCTGGCCGAAAAACTCGGTCTGATTTTCGAAACGATCGTGAAATTCATCACTACGCCGCGTCGTAAGGAAAAGCCGCAGACTGTCTCTGAACAAGACGAAGCTACCGAAGAAACGACGGAAGAAAAAGTCGAAGCTGATCTTTCTGCTCCTGCCGAAGTAAAGGATGTTGTCAAGCGCCCCTCTGCGGCTACAACACGAAGCAAACGTGCCAAGGCTGCCGCCGCGACTTCGTCTGAAGGCGTCAAGGGGCCTGATCTGGAGATCCTGATCGATCCGCCTTCTGATCAACGCGGTATCAGCGAAGAGACGGTAGAAAAGATCAGCCGCCTCATCGAAACCAAACTCAAGACATATCGCATTGACGCAACCGTCGTGGGGGCGCAGGCCGGTCCTGTCATCACGCAGTATTGGCTTGAACTTGCGCCCGGCGTCAAGGGCAGTCGAGTTGATGACATCCGCCGCGACCTCACGCGTTCGCTGTCAGTGGACTCGGTGCGCGTGGTGCCCGTGATTCCCGGCAAGCCCTATATGGGCCTGGAAATTCCCAACGGCAGCAAACAGCGCCTGGCGGTGTACCTCAAGGAAATCATCGGTAGCCCCGACTTCACTGAGAGCAAATCGTCGCTGTCTCTGGCGCTGGGTAAGGACATTGCGGGCAAGCCCGTGGTAGTCGACTTGGCCAAGATGCCGCATCTTCTGGTGGGCGGTACCACCGGCTCGGGCAAGTCGGTTTGCATCAATACGATGATTCTGTCGCTACTCTACAAGAGCTCGCCGGATCGTCTGCGCTTGGTGCTGATTGATCCCAAGACCGTTGAATTTTCGCTTTATCAGGATATTCCGCATCTGCTCTGCCCGGTGGTGACGGATATGAACAAGGCCTCCAATGCGCTCAATTGGCTAGTCAACGAAATGGATCGCCGTTATAACCTGATGAGTAAGCTGGGCGTGAGAAGCTTCGATAGCTTCAACGACAAGGTCAGCGCAGCCATTGCTGCCGGTAATCCGATAATGGATCCGTTCGATGTTTCGCCCGAGGCGCCCGAACCGCATACTCCACTCAAGCCTTTTGCTTACATCGTCTGCTTCATTGACGAGCTTGCCGATTTGATTCTCATCAACCGCAAGCAAGTTGAAACTCAGATCATGCGTCTGGCTCAGAAGGCGCGTGCTGCCGGCATTCACTTGGTGCTTGCCACGCAGCGCCCGAGTGTGGATATCGTGACGCCGCTTATCAAAGCCAATATCGTGGCGCGCGTCTGCTTCCAGGTGGCAAGCCGCTTTGACAGTCAGGTGGTGCTTGACGACACCGGAGCGCAGGACCTTCTCGGCAAGGGCGACATGCTCTTTAAGCGTCCGGGGCAGGGGGTGCAGCGCGTTCAGGGCTGTATGGTGGCCGAAAGTGAAGTGCTGCGCGTGGTGGAAGAACTCAAGGCGCAGGGGGCGCCTGAATACGTTGACGCGGTTACCGAGCCGGAAACGGGCTCTGCCGCGGGTGAAAGCGGTGGTCCCGGAGCTCGGCGCAGTGGAGAAAACGACCCGCTTTACGATGAAGCCGTGCAGATGGTGATTCAGCACAAGCGTGCGGCCACAAGCTTCGTGCAGCGCCGCTTCAATATCGGTTACAACCGCGCGGCCAATCTGCTTGAAAGCATGGAGGCGGCCGGTATTGTCAGTAAGCCCAATCCTGCGGGCAAGCGAGAAGTGCTCGTCAAGGACAATACGGAGGCTCTGTAATGACTCGACGAATGGTAAATGCGCTGATCTTCACTATTGCCGCATGTTCGAGTGCATCGGTTTGGGCTGCTTCCGGCAGGGAGGCGTTGTTGGCCTTTGCTGATAAGACGACAACGGCGCAGGGTGAGTTTGTTCAAAAGGTGACCGACAAGAAGGGGGAATCGGCCGGAAGTGACAGCGCAGGGACGTTTGTTTTTGAACGTCCCGGCAAGTTCGTCTGGGAAACGAAGACTCCTTATCCGCAAACGATTGTTTCGGATGCCAAAACCGTTTATGTGTGGGATCCTGATCTTAATCAAGTGACGGTGCGAAAACTCACCGAAGCGATGAGTGCCACGCCGGCGGCCATTTTGTTTGGCAAAGGTGACATTGAGAAAAGTTTTCGCTTGAAAGATATGGGAAGCGACGGCGGTCTGGATTGGGTGGCGGCCGAGCCGCTCGTCGAGGATCTCACGTATCGTCGCTTTGAAATCGGCTTTGATGCCAAGGGCGTGATGGCGAGCATGCGTCTGTTTGACCATTTCGGTCAGACAGTGACGCTTACGTTCCGAGATGTGAAAACCAATGGCAAGATTGAGGCCGGCGCATTCGACTTCAAGATTCCCTCGGGCGCTGATGTGCTGCAGGATACGCACTGAGGCGATGTTCGGCAGACAAGGACAAAACGATGTCTCAGGACTTATTTGAAGGGCTTGAGCCCGAACAGCCGATTCGGTCGTCGGTCGCCAGCGAGGCGGCGTCAAGAGCGGCGCTTTTGCTCAATAAGCTCGCGCCGTTGGCCGAACGCATGCGCCCGAAGACGATAGATGAAGTGATCGGTCAGAAAAAGCTGCTGGGGCCGGGGCAGCCTTTGCGGGTGGCTTTTGAAACGCACCGACCGCATTCGATGATTCTCTGGGGGCCGCCCGGAGTGGGAAAGACGACACTTGCTCGTCTCATGGCCGATGCTTTCGGACTTCCCTTTGTTGCGATTTCGGCAGTCCTCAGCGGTGTCAAAGAAATCCGCGAAGCCGTTGAAGAAGCACGTGTGACGATGGCGCAGAGGCATATCCCAACCCTGGTGTTTGTTGACGAAGTGCATCGTTTCAACAAAAGCCAGCAGGATGCGTTTTTGCCGCATGTTGAGTCCGGGCTTTTCATTTTCGTCGGTGCTACAACGGAAAATCCCTCTTTTGAGGTTAATTCGGCATTGCTGAGTCGCTCAGCGGTGTACGTCCTTGAACCTTTGTCTGCCGAAGAGGTCTCGGAACTCATCGACCGAGCGTTTGAGCGCGAGTTTCCCGGATTGGAACTCACCGATGATGCGCGCAAGATTGTGATAGGAACGGCCGACGGCGACGCACGCCGATGTCTCAATGCGCTTGAAGTGACCTGCGGCATGGCGCGCGACCGAAAGCTGACTGTGATTGATGGAGATTTCCTGCGAAGCGCGCTGCCTTCGAGTCTGCGGCGTTTCGATAAAGGAGGAGAGAACTTCTACGATCAGATCAGCGCACTGCACAAAAGTGTACGAGGTTCGGATCCGGATGCGGCGCTTTACTGGATGTGCCGCATGCTCGACGGCGGCTGCGACCCGCGTTACATCGCCCGTCGTCTGATTCGGATGGCGGTGGAAGATATTTCGCTGGCCGATCCGCGAGCCATGCAGGTGGCGTTGGATGCAGCTGACATATATGAGCGGTTGGGCTCTCCGGAAGGCGAGCTGGCGCTCGCTCAGGCTGTTGTGTACCTGGCTGTTGCCGCTAAAAGTAACGCCGTCTACAAAGCGTTTAACTCGGTGCGCGCTTTTATTCGTGAAGACGGTACGCGGCCTGTGCCGATGTACCTTCGCAATGCTCCCACCAAACTCATGGATGAACTTGGCTATGGCGACGGCTATCGCTACGCTCACGATGAGGCGGGAGCCTTTGCCGCGGGGGAGGTGTATTTGCCCGAAGGGCTCGAAGGCATGCGTTGGTACGAACCAACCGACCGCGGACTTGAAATTAAGATCGGCGAAAAACTCGCGCGCTTGCGTGAACTCAACGAACAGGCGGCCAAGCAGGGAAAGGCACGGAAGCGTTAAGCCGCACGGTGCTAAAATTTTTATTTATGTGTGATTCAGACCCTTTGGGGCTGGATTGCTATGGGATTCTCTTATAGATCGGACTGCAAACGCAACAGTGAATGTTGCTGTCATAACTGCAGTGCGACTAATCAAATCATCGAAGGTTAGAAATGCTCGATATCAATATGCTGCGCAAGCAGCTTCCCGAAGTGATCGCCCGCTTGAAGACGCGTCCCTTCGACTTCCCCGAAAAGGAATTCAACGCACTCGAAAACGAGCGCAAGGAAGTGCAGACCAAGACGGAAGAACTGCAGGCGTTGCGCAACCAGCTCTCCAAGCAGATCGGCATTGCAAAGAGCAAGGGCGAAGATGCCGCTCAGTTCATGGCCGAAGCCGCTGCCATCCCTGAAAAGCTAAACGCTCTGTCCGCTCAGCTCGACAGCGTGCGTGAACGCCTGAACGAACTTCTGATGAGCATTCCCAACTTGCCGCACGAATCTGTGCCCGTGGGGCGCGATGAACACGACAACGTTGAGCAGTACCGCTGGGGTACGCCTCGTACGTTTGACTTCCCCGTGAAGGATCACGTTGACGTCGGTGCTCCGTTGGGCTTGGACTTTGATACGGCCGCCAAGCTTTCCGGCTCGCGTTTTTGCTACATGAAAGGGCAAGTTGCAAAGTTGCATCGTGCGCTTGCTCAGTTCATGCTTGATATGCACACGACCGAACACGGCTACACCGAGTGCTACACGCCCTATATCGTGACGGCCGAAACGCTTCGTGGCACCGGCCAGCTGCCGAAGTTCGAGGAGGACCTCTTTGCAGCCAAGAAGGGCGGTCAGGAAGGCAAGGGCGAAACCCTTTACCTGATTCCGACGGCTGAGGTGACGCTTACCAACTGCGTCTCGGGCAAGATGCTCAAGGCAAGCGATCTGCCCATCAAGATCACCGCTCACACGCCTTGCTTCCGTTCGGAAGCAGGTGCCTATGGACGTGACACTCGCGGCATGATTCGTCAACATCAGTTCGATAAGGTTGAAATGGTTCGCATCGTGCGCGACGATGACAGCTACGAGCACCTCGAAGAACTTACGGCATGCGCCGAAAACATCCTCAAGAAGCTCGGCCTGCCGTATCGCAAAGTGTTGCTGTGCACCGGCGACATGGGCTTTGGCTCGGCCAAGACTTATGACCTTGAAGTGTGGCTGCCCGCTCAGAACACTTATCGCGAAATCAGTTCCTGCTCCAACTGCGAAGCCTTCCAAGCTCGCCGCATGGGCGCTCGCTACAAGGACGCCGACGGTCGTACGCACTTTGTCCATACGCTCAACGGTTCGGGCCTTGCTGTGGGCCGTACGCTTGTGGCTGTGCTTGAAAACTACCAGAATGCCGACGGTTCCGTGACGGTGCCCGAAGCTTTGCGTCCCTACATGGGCGGCGTTGAAAAGCTGGTTCCTGAAGCGTAATTGCGCACAAGACTAAAGCTGGCAGGGCGTCTTTTCCTTCAAACGAAAAGGCGCCCGTTTTGTCTGGTCATCAAAAATGCCATAACGTTGTGCTTTTGAATGCCATGTTGACATAGGCAATATGCCTTATTGTGCGGAGTTGTCCGGATCTGTAAGATGAGCGGTACATTTCGAAGCAGAAACCAAAAGTCTGCGCCAACCTGCTCCGTCCGGGCAAGGTGGAAACGCTTCTCTCAGAGACAGCGGATGTGGCCTTGATTAGGCAACCAAACGGATAGAACGGCCGTCTGATCGAAATGGATTGGATGGCTTTTTTTGTATGTGAAAACAGGGTGGATTTAATCCGACTTGCCGAACCCGTCCGATGGGGACAAATCGGCTAAACAGGAGTGAAAAAAATGAGCCAGCGCTTAACGATCAAGGGGCAAGTGACCGTGCCGAAGAACATCCGCGATTTTCTGGGGCTGACTTCGGGAAGTTCCGCCGTGGAGTTCATCATTGACGAAGACGGTTCGGTACGCGTGCAAAAGGCGCAAGTTCGCAAAGCTCGTCGCCCCGGAGCGCAGGCTGCAGATGTCCCGACGTCATCGGTTACGAATCGCTGCGACCGAATTCTGGGACTGCTTGCCGGCTGCTACGTTTGATGTTGCTTGGGTTTACGCCGCGACCATCAGAGGCAAAACGAATAACGCACAAAAAGGGACAGAGAAAAAATGGACATGCTTGCCGAACTGCGCGCCATTGTGGGCGAAAACAATGTGCTTACTGAGGAGGCCGACACCGCCGGGTATTTGGTCGACTGGAGCAACCGATTCTTCGGCAAGACACCTGCCGTGGTTCGCCCGGGCAATACCGAAGAAGTTGCCCAAGTGCTTGCCTGGGCCAATCGCACGGGCACGCCTGTGGTGCCTCAGTCGGGCAACACGAGTCTGGTGGGAGGAGGAACTCCTTCGCCAAAGGGCGACGCGATTTTGTTGTCGCTTTCGCGCATGAACAAAATTGAGGAGATTGATGCGGTCAACGATACCATGACGGTTCAGGCCGGTGTGGTTCTTGAAAAAGCACAACAAGCGGCAAAAGAGGCCGGCCGCCTCTTTCCTTTGAGCTTTGCGGCCGAAGGAACAGCATGTCTGGGCGGCTGCATTGCAACGAACGCGGGCGGTACGGCTGTTCTTCGCTACGGCAACACGCGCGATCTGGTGCTTGGCCTGGAAGTGGTGCTTGCCGACGGTCGTGTCGTCAACATGATGCGAGGGCTTCGCAAAGACAACACGGGCTACGATCTGAAGCAGCTTTTTATTTCCAGCGAAGGAACATTGGGCGTCATCACGCGAGCTGTCGTCAAACTCTTTAATCTTCCGCAGACCACTTGCACGGCTTTGGTGGGTGTGGAAGATCCGCATAAAGCCTGCGAACTGTTGGCTTCTGTGAAAACTGCTGCCGGTCCGGCGCTGACCGGCTTTGAGCTGATGCAGGCCAAGTGCATTGAGCGCGTGGGCGAGCAGATCGAGTCGGTGACGTTGCCCGGCGATGTTTCATCGGCACCGTGGTGGTGCCTGGTGGAATTGAGTTATGCTCGAGATCCCGGTTGCAATCCGCTGGAATCTATCCTCGAAAAACAGTTCGAGGAAGGTAATGTGATAGACGCCTTTTTGTCTAATTCGGTCAAGGACAGCCAGACTTTTTGGGCGATTCGCGAGTCGATTCCGAGTGCAGACGCACACGTGGGCGGCAATCTGCACAATGACGTGAGCATTGAAATCAGCGACATCGCTGCTTTTGTCGACGAGGCGCTTGCCGCGCTCAACGCCCGTTTCGACTGGATTGATCCATCCGTGTTCGGTCACCTCGGCGACGGCAACCTGCACTTTAATATCGGCTCCATCCCGCCTAATCTGGCCTTTGAAAATGAAGAGGGCATTCGTGAGACGGTCTACGAGGTTGTGAGCCGCCACAACGGTTCGATTTCTGCCGAACACGGCATCGGACAACTCAAGCGTGCGCACTTTCTCAAGCTTAAAGATCCGCTCGAATTGGAACTGATGGGCGCCATCAAACGCGCCCTTGACCCCAAGGGCATATTGAACCCCGGAAAGCTTTTGGCCGACTGAGATTAACCACCTAGTTATTTGGAGGTATCGCTCTGAGTCGTTTGATCTAGAGTGCAGCGAAAAGGTTACTTCGAAGTGTTGTGCCTTTGGGCTCCTGCTAATATCTACCGACGTATCCGATTGATTCGGATTGAAAAATTTTTGGGAGACCCATATGAATTCCGACTTTTCTCGCATCAAACGGCTGCCGCCGTATGTCTTCAACATTACGGGCGCTCTCAAGATGGCAGCGCGTCGTCGAGGAGAAGACATCATTGACTTTTCGATGGGTAACCCCGACGGTCCGACTCCCAAACATATCGTCGATAAGATGATTGAAGTCGCGTCGCGCGACAATACGCACGGCTACTCAGTTTCCAAAGGCATTCCGCGTCTGCGCAAAGCAATCAGCAATTGGTACAAGCGTAAGTTCGACGTCGACATCGATCCCGATGAGGAAGCCATCGTGACGATCGGCTCCAAAGAAGGTATTGCACACCTGATGCTTGCTTGTACGGATCGTGGCGACACGGTGCTCGTACCTAACCCTTCTTATCCCATTCATATCTACGGTGCGATTATTGCGGGCGCAGACATCCGTTCGGTCAAAATGATTCCGGGCGTCGACTTTCTGGCAGAGCTTGAGCGCGCCATTGTGGAAACCGTGCCTCGCCCCAAGATGATGATTCTGGGTTTCCCGTCCAACCCGACGGCGCAGTGCGTGGAACTCGATTTTCTTGCCAAGGTTGTTGAACTCGGTAAGCGTTATGGCATTTGGGTTGTGCACGATCTCGCCTACGCCGATATTTGCTTTGACGGTTATAAAGCGCCTTCCATTATGCAGGTGCCGGGCGCCAAGGACATTGCCGTCGAATTCTTCACGATGTCTAAGTCGTACAACATGGCAGGCTGGCGACTGGGCTACATGGTCGGCAACAAAGAGCTGGTGCATGCATTGGCTCGTATTAAGAGCTACCACGACTACGGAACGTTCACGCCGCTGCAGGTTGCAGCCATTGAGGCGCTTGAGGGCGATCAAAGTTGTGTCGAGGAGGTTCGGCTGAAGTATCAGAAGCGCCGCGATATTCTCTGGAAGGGACTCAACGAAATCGGCTGGCCGGTCGAGTGCCCGAAGGCGTCCATGTATATCTGGGCCAAGATTCCCGAGCCGTATCGCAAGCTCGGTTCCGTGGAGTTCAGTAAGCGCCTTCTTGAAGACGCCAAGGTGGCTGTGAGCCCAGGTATCGGTTTTGGGGAATATGGCGACGATCATGTGCGCATTGCGTTGATTGAAAACGAATTCCGAATTCGTCAGGCACTGCACGGTATCAAACACATGTTCAGAAAAGACGGTCTTATCGACCCGGATGCTCCTCGTCCCGAACCCGTGAAAGGCTGATAGATCAAAGAAAACAAAAGCGGCGTCTTTGTTACTGGAAGGCGCCGCATAATTTTTCTCGGTTACGCAATAGCGCCGAGGTGCGCGGCGCAACAGATCAATACAATCACAGAAAGCGCATTCATTTTTGTCTTCGGCCAAACGAAAGCGCCCGAACAATTGCAAAACAAAAGGAAAGAAACAATGGAAGCAGTCAAAATCGGCATCGCCGGACTCGGAACCGTAGGGGGCGGCACGTATGCCGTTCTTAAGCGTAACGCACAGGAACTTTCGCGCCGGGCCGGTGCTCCCATTGAAGTCAAGACCGTGGTTTGCCGCAATATTGATCGCGCTCGCGGCATCGTTGACGAACGAGTGACGCTCTCTAAAGACTGGCACGATCTGGTCAATGATCCGGAAATCGACATCGTCGTGGAAGTAATGGGCGGCATTGAGCCAGCCAAGAGTCTGGTGCTTGAAGCCATTGCCGCCGGCAAGCATGTCGTAACGGCCAATAAGGCGCTTCTTGCGTTGCATGGCAATGAAATTTTCACGGCGGCAGCCGAAAAGGGAGTGGCCGTATCTTATGAAGCTGCCGTGGCAGGGGGCATTCCGATCATCAAGAGTTTGCGCGAAGGCCTTGCCGCCAACCGCATCGAATGGATCGCCGGCATCATCAACGGCACCTGCAATTTTATTTTGTCGACCATGCGTGACAAGGGGCTTTCCTTCGAAGAGGCGCTCGCGCAGGCCAAGGCCTTGGGCTACGCGGAAGCCGACCCCACGTTTGACATCGAAGGGATTGACGCCGCTCACAAGATTACGCTCTTGAGCGCGCTCGCTTTTGGCACGCCCGTTAACTTTGATGCCGTGACAGTTGAAGGCATCACAAAACTGACGGCGACCGACATTCGTTACGCGGAAAACATGGGCTACCGCATTAAATTGCTTGGCATTACCAAGCGTACGGAACGCGGCATTGAGCTGCGCGTGCATCCTGCACTCGTGCCGATGCGCCGCCTGCTTGCCAATGTCGAAGGTGTGATGAATGCGGTGGTTGTCAAGGGCGACGCTGTCGGCAGCACGCTTTTTTATGGCCGCGGTGCCGGTGCCGAACCCACTGCCTCGGCCGTGGTAGCCGATTTGGTAGACATCGTGCGTATGACGGCAGCGGGCGACGCTCAGGCGCTTAAGCCCGCAGAACACAATCAGGAAACGACGCAACTCGGTTGGTTGCCGATGAGCCAAACTGTGAGCTCTTACTATCTGCGCATTCCTGTGGCCGATGAACCAGGCGTGCTCGCACAGGTCGCTCGTATTTTTGCCGAACAGTCAATCTCGATCGAGTCGGTGCTGCAGCCCGAGGCGGTGATCGGCGAAAAAGACACGGAGATCGTGGCGATGACGCACAGCGCTCTGGAAGGATCTGTGACGGCAGCCATTGAAGCCATTGAGGCGCTGCCGAGCACGCGGGGCAAAGTGGTGATGATCCGCAAGGAAGAACTCAATTAATCCGGAGCCGAGAAATGGCAATCAAATACGCAATGACCTATCAGTCCACGCGCGGCGAAGACGAGGGCGCGGGCTACAGTGACATCGTGCTCAAGGGACTTGCGGCCGACGGCGGTCTTTTCATGCCCCGCATTTATCCGCAGGTCACCAAGACCGATCTTGAGGATTGGCGTCATTTGTCCTACGCAGAACTTGCGTTTGAGATCCTGCGTTTGTTTGCAACCGATATTGAGGAAGATACGCTCAAGACCATGCTTGCGGGCGTGTACCGCGAGGATGTCTACAACAACGGCCGTACAGGGGAGGACTTTTCCAAGATCACGCCGACGCGGTCCATTGACGGCGGCAAGATTCGCATTTTGGAACTTTCCAATGGCCCGACGCTTGCCTTCAAAGACATGGCGATGCAGTACCTTGGAGCGCTCTTTGAATACATCCTCGAAAAGCGCAACACGGAACTCAATATTTTGGGAGCCACATCGGGGGATACCGGGTCGGCTGCCGAATACGCCATGCGCGGGCGCAAAGGCGTGCGCGTCTTCATGCTCTCTCCTGAGGGACGCATGAGCGCGTTTCAGCGAGCCCAGATGTACAGCCTCAAGGACCCCAACATCTTCAATATCGCGGTCAAAGGTTCGTTTGACGACGCGCAGGACATTGTCAAGGCCTGCAGTCAGGATGCGGGATTTAAAGCGACGTACAACATCGGCACGGTCAATTCCATCAACTGGGCCCGCGTTTCGGCGCAGGTCGTCTATTACTTCAAGGGCTGGCTGGAAGTCACAGAAAAGCCCGGTGAAGTGATTGACGTCACGGTTCCGTCTGGTAACTTCGGAAATATCCTGGCCAGCTGGATTGCCAAGCAGATGGGACTGCCGATCGGACGACTTGTGGTGGCGACAAACGAAAATGACGTTCTCGACGAGTTCTTCAAGACCGGTGTCTACCGTGTGCGCGACAGCGAACATACGTTCGTGACGAGCTCTCCTTCGATGGATATTTCCAAGGCGAGCAATTTCGAGCGCTATATCTACGATATCGTCGGGCGCAACGCCGGGCGCATCAGGGAACTGTGGACACAGCTTGCTCTTAAGGGAGGCTTTGCCCTTACTGAGAGCGAAATGGCGCAAGTGCGCGAAAGCGGCTTCGTGTCGGCCAAGAGCACCCATGCCGATCGCATCAATACGATTCGTGAAGTCTTTGAAAAAGAAGGCCTCATCGTGGATCCGCACACGGCCGACGGTATTTTTGCCGCACGGCAATACGTGCGCGCAGGCGTCAAGATGCTTTCGTTGGAAACAGCGCTTCCGGCGAAGTTCGCCGCAACAATTCAGGAAGCGATCGGCGCGGCTCCCGAAGTGCCTTCAAGCTATGTCGGTATCGAAAATCGCGAACAACACGTCACGGTGATGCCGGCCGATGTCGGAGCGGTGAAGAAGTTCATCTCCGAAACACTTAAGGCGTAGTCGTTTTCAGCAAACTTCGCAAAAAAGAGCCGGAATTCGATTGAAAACCGGCTCTTTTTCCGAGAACAGTGCTTATTTGCAGAGAATTTCTCTCATGTTAAGCGTCTGGGCCTGTTGCTTTTGGTCGGCCGAAAGCATCTCGTCGAGCATCATCATGCCGTGCTTGGCGCGGGTGTCTCCTGAGAGGTTGTAGAGCGCATAAGCGTAGCTCGGATTTTGTTTGACGCCTTTGCCTTCGGCATAGACAAGGGCCAGGTTGTTGGCGTGCATGGGTTCTGGCGCTTTGCAGAAGGCCGACTGATAGAGCGAAGCGGCTTTTCCGAAATCTTGTTTCACGCCTTTGCCTGAGAAGTACAGGTTGGCAAGATTGGTGTCGCTGCCGGCCGAACTCTTTTCTTTAAGCAGTCCGTACCAGTGTTGTGCAGACTGATAGTTTCCTTTGCTTTCGAAGTAAAGACCCACGGTGTAGGCCGCATCGGCGGCAATCACGTCGCTCGTACCGAACTTGATCGTGACGACACGGTTGGCCCAGTCCAAGGCTTCTTTTTCGTTTCCTGTTTCCAGACAACTGTCGGTGAGCAGACTCGCAATTTCCTGCAGGCGAGCCGGGTGCGGCATTTCACCGCGGTAGACCGGAAAGTCTCCCTTTTCAACGAGAGAATAGGCTTTCTTCAATGCTTCTCGAGCCTTGATGGGATCGCGCTTGAGCGCATCGCCATCGGGAGCCCACAGGTAGCAGCGTCCCATGTCCTGATAGACGGCTGCCAAGTCCTTGGGATCGGTTGTTTCAAGAATGCCCGAGAGTGTGCGTTGGTACCACTTCACGGCTTCCGAACAGTTGATGCCAAAGAGCGACGCGTCGATGAACCCGTTGGCAATGCTTTGTGCGGCACTTGGCTTTTTACGGGGATCATCGCCATTGGCGGCAATAAAGCGGATACCGGAGATCTCTTGGTAGGCTTTTTCAAGTTGAGCGGCGAGATCTCCCTGTGAAACCGTACCGCTTTGAGCCTGATGTTTGGCGATGCGATAAGCGATCTCCATGCTTTCCTTGGCGCTGGAAGCATGATCGAACTTGTCTTGATAGTACTCGACGATACGATTTTCCTGGCCTGTGGCTTTGGCAAATTTTTCGAGCTGATAAAGCTCAAAGCTCATGCCCAGATCACCGATCGGATAAAAGAAGTTCTTGGCAAGGAACCGGTAGGCGTCAAGCGTGTCTTGAGCCGAGACATTGCCCTTGGCGTCGTGAAAGAGACTGTCGGCGAGCTTAAAGAGCAGGTTTTCTCCCGTATAACCCAATTTGCTTGCCTTTTGAAAGGCTTCGATGGCTTTGTGATAGTCGTCCGTGGAGAGATAAACGGAGGCCATGGCCGCTTCGGCCCAGCCGTCTTTGTTGAATTCGTTTTTGACGACGCTCTCAAGCACTGCCGCATCCATGGCACCGGCGATCTTCGCAGGATCAATGCGGTAGGCGAGCATTTTCTCAAAAAGCGTTTTTTGCACGGACTTGTCGTTGACTTCCAGGGCAATTTTGCAAAGCGTGGTGTAGTCCGAGTCGAGTGTGCGTTCATCGGCCGATTCCACGGCAGACTTCACAATGGCGGCAAACTGTTCGGGCGTGAGCTTGAGTTTGTCTTGCGTGAGCGCTCGTGCAATGTCGAGCGACGAATGCGTGGGCTTTCCGTTGAGTTTCTTTTCAACAGCAGCAAAGTTGCCTTCGCCCAGGCGTGAGTAGAAGAGTTTTAAGGAGTCAAAGTCCTTCTTTTGCAGGCAATTGTCGACAATTTTGTCGATTTCTGCGTCAGAAAGGCTGCTTTTGCCGTTTTTCTCGGTTTTAAGAAAAACATAGAGGCCCGCAAAACCGGGGTGCCCGGCTTTGTAGTTTTCAGTGACCCAGTTCTGGTAGAGCTTGGTGCTTTCGGCTTCGCTCAAATTGGCCACGCGTTTCTTTTCGCCGTAGAGCCAAGAGGCAAAGAGATAGTTGATCTTGTTGACAGGGTAGATGCCGGCGTCGGTGAGGTTCTTAAAGACCGGTCCGATCAATTCGTGGGGCAGGTGCATTGACCATTCCATAAACCAGCGGTAGACCTGCGGATCAGAAGCGATGTTTTGCGCATACAGGCGGCAGGCTTGTGCGTGCTTGTCGCGATCAATGAGGCGCACTTTGAGCTGCGGCAGGTTGCCTTGGCGGCAGACGTAGGCGGCCGCGGCTTTGTCTCCTTTGACGGCAAGCTCGTATTTAGTCTGCATCTCAGCGACTTTGTCGGTGTAGGCACTGGCGTTGGCAAGCGGAACAAAAAGACTCAGAGAGAATGCTGCAAGGCAGGTTTTCTTCAACATGGCAGAGAATGGGGAACCGAATCAAGAAGCGCCGATTATGGCAACCCAAAAACTTCGCGAAGCTTAACGAGGTCTTTGCATTGGACAAATGTCGCAAGAGTTGACAAGGCTGACTATGGAAATTTCCGATCATCGACTATCGGATTTTTCCATAGTCAATGAAAGAATTTTTCCGAAAGAATAGGCTCAGGAGGGGCGCCATGTATTTGCCCAGAACGGCCGAGAAAGAAATCGTGCAGCTCTCGGAAAACTTCAAAGTCGTCTTGGTGAGCGGTATGCGACAAGTTGGAAAAAGCACATTGCGCACACATTTATCTGACTAACGCCAGAAGACCGCCTGCGTGAGCTGGCGAATGAATGGCGTTGAGATTTGAGAAAAAATATACAAAATTCTGCTCTTTGGTAAGATCTCGCGCACGAAAGTCAACTGCGCCTACAAATTCGAACTCATTCTGAAGCCCGAACAGAGGGCTAAGTGTGCTCAGTTTGTAGGTAATTGCCGCTACGTCTATAACAAGGCAGTTGAAATTCAGATTCGGCAGCTTGAAAACAAACGGCCGTTTGTCTCCTACAAGGAACTGGCTTCTCAGTTGGTTGGCTGGAAGATGGATGATTCAAGCCTCTGGTTGTCTGAATTTCCGGCCCAGACTTTGCAGCAGGCACTCAAGGATCTTGACCGCGGACTGAGGCGCTTTAAACAGCACAAAGGCGGCATGGTCCGGTTTAAGGCCCGTGGTGACGGCGCGTTGATTTGTATGACGCCACAACAACGGTTTTTGTCTGACGATCTTGTGACCCACAGTCTCTGGCAGATCTAGCGGAAACGAGAAAGCGGCCTTGAAAGGCCGCCTTCTGTGAGATCACGGGAATCAACGGTCAAACGTTGCTTTGAGCTGCGTGAATTCCATCAAACCATAGCGACCGCCTTCGCGGCCGATGCCGCTTTGTTTGTAGCCGCCGAAGGGAGCCGTTACATCGCGCGGACCTCCGTTGACGTAGACATTGCCGGCCTTGATGTGTTTGGCCACGGACAAAGCGAGCTCACGTTCGCCGAAAACGGCGGCATTTAGGCCATAGGGGGTATCGTTGGCAATGTCAACGGCCTCATTGACCGTCTTGTACGTGATCACGCAAAGTACGGGACCGAAGATTTCTTCACGCGCAATGCGCATGGAATTGGTGACGTTGACAAAGACCGTCGGCTTGATGAAGTAGCCTTTGCCGGCTTCAGGAGCTGGACCGCCGCAGAGCAATTCGGCGCCCTCCGATTGGCCGAGTTCAATGTACGAGAGCACCTTGTCGTATTGCGCTTTGGAAGCCATCGGTCCGATGTTTGTCTTGGGATCCATCGGATCGCCCACGACGAGTTGCGGAATGCGACGCAGCAACAGCGCTTTGACCCTCTCGAGATCTGATTCAGGAACCAGAAGGCGGGTCAGTGCTGTGCAAGTTTGACCTGAGTTGTAGAAAACGGAACCAAAGAGCTGATTGATGGCAGGCTCATAGTCTTCGTTCGGAAGCCAAATAAAAGGCGATTTTCCACCGAGCTCCAAAGAAATGCGTTTGACACCTTCCAGAGCCCTTTGGCTGAGCTTGATGCCAACAGCCGTTGATCCGGTAAAGGAGATCATGTCGACGAGCGGGTGTGTGGCAAGCGTGTCGCCCAGTTTTGATCCGCGTCCCGTGATCAGATTGACGGTTCCGGCCGGGAATCCGGCGCGATCAAGGGAATCCACGAGCAGATAGGCTGTCAGAGGTGTGTGCTGGCTGGGTTTAAGCACGACCGTATTGCCCATCAAAAGCGCCGGGATGATTTTCTGCACGACTTGTCCGAGCGGATAGTTCCATGGCGTGATGCAGGCGATGACGCCGACGGGCTCGCGAACGACGGTGCTTTGTTCGAACTGTTCTTCGAGAACGACCTTCTGGCTTTCGCGAATGTAGGACTCGATGCGGGTGAACTGATAGTCGCAGTGTGCGTTTGCCGAATAGCTGACGGGCGCTCCCAATTCCAGAGCTTCAAGCCGAATGATTTCGTCTCGGTAGGTTTTGAAGATTTCCAAGGCCTTTTGCATCAGCTCAACGCGTTTGGCAAGCGGCGTGGCAGACCAAGCGGGTAGCGCTGAGGCCGCTGCTTCAATGGCGGCAACGGCATCGGCAGGCGTGGCATCAGGGACGGTGGCAAAGGGAGCGCGTGTGGCGGGATTTTCGAGAGTGAGAACATCGGTGGTGCTTGGCTTGACCCAAGTGCCGCCGATATAAAAGCTGTCAAAACGGTAGGCCATAACAATCTTGCCGTTTGTGTTTTTGGCACGAAACGGCGCATTACAGGTATATGTCTAGACTAGCACCGTTCTCGTTTTTTAGGAGGTTTGGCATTTTTGCAACGACAAGAGATTTGGCTTTGCAATAGTCTGTTCTATGCCAATACCTGTTATCAGCAGTACCCAGCGAATGCCCGATCAACGCGAATTTTTCCCAAGCGTCATGTTGAACGCATAGCGTCTTCCCGGGTGGTAGGAAACAGAAATTTCGAGGACTTGTTCTTTGGCGTCAAGATAGTGGCGAAGGATGCGCAAGGCCGGTTCGCCGGCGGTTGCGCCGAGAATTTTGGCAATGTCGGCGGGTAGCGCAACAGCCTGAATGGACTGCTTGACTTGCACGCAGTGCTTGTGAAAAAGCTCTTCGATGAAGGTGATGATGAGCGTTTCGGGGTGCTGCCGAGCTTGTGTCACGATTTCGCCGTAGGCGGCGTTGATGAAGACTTTCGTGCAGACAACGGCAGGATCTTCAGGATCGTTGCTTGTGCGCGTGTTGACAAAGCGTAGAAAGGTGGCACCGACGGCGCAATTGATGGCTTCGGCCAAACGCCGATCAGCTGTGACGAAATCAATGTCTGTGACGCGACGTCCGTAGTTATGACCGAAATCGTCGAGATCTCGAAGCGACGACAGTTTTTGATGGAAATTACGAGCACCGCCCGTTGAAATGACACGAGTACCATTGTGCGCCTGTCGCTCAATGAGTCCTCGAGCTTTGAGTTCCTGTAGTGCCGCCCGCACGGTGTTGCGCGAAACTTTTTCTGTTTCCACAAGCATGAGTTCCGTGGGTAACTGAGAACCCAGCGGATAGCGTCCGGTTGCAATGCGATGCGCCAGTTTGTTGGCGAGTTTCTGCCACAGGAGTTCTTTTCGCATTTTGGTGTAGGCCGCTTGGCGTAGAAACGATACGGATTTCGGACAAGGTATTTGTACCACTAAATCCTGTTAAGACGTTTTTCCAAAATCAAAGAAAGCCTTGATTGATGGGGTATTTTTGCATTTGTTCCAAAGACCTATTGACAGAAATAAAGAAGGAACAAATATTAATCCTTTGATTTTTAACGATTTTTATCTTCGGACCCCCTCGACCTCTTGATATTGATCAAATCATTTGACGCGTTTATTCGATCTCCGAAAGTTCTTTTTTGAAAATTCTCCGCAAGGGGCAAGCGACGCCGTAGTCGGTTTGAGGCTTGTTCTCATTGGATTTTTTAAACAGCTACAGGAGAGAAAAATGGCTTCCAGCGCAGTTGACAGCGTCATTCACGGCTTTTTGTTCAGCACGGACGAAATGCGCGAAATTTTCAGTGACAAGTCCTGGGCACAGAAATGGCTTGACACCGAGGCGGCTCTGGCCAAGGCGCAGGGCGAACTCGGCGTGATTCCGAAGGAAAAGGCCGACATTATTAACAAGTACGCCGATGCCAATCTGCTTGATTTGGCCTCGATCGGCGAGTTCTACAAGAGCTCCATCACGATTGTCCCGCTTCTGAAGGCTTTCAAGAAGGTGCTTCCGGATAACGCGGGCGAATTCGTACACTGGGGTGCGACGAGCCAGGACATCGTAGACACGGGTTTGGTGCTGCTCGAACGCGACGCTTATCAGGTGATCTTGCGCGACATGAAGGAGTGCCTTAAGCACTGCCTGACGCTGGCCAAGAAGTATCGCAATACCGCTCAGGCCGGCCGTACGCACGTCGTGCATGCCATTCCGATCACGTTCGGCTACAAGGCTGCCGTTTGGGCTGATGAACTCGGACGCGACATCGAACGTCTCGAAGCGATGAAGGATCGCGTGTTCGTCGGTGAAATGGCCGGTGCCGTCGGTACGCTTGCTTCTCAGCCTGAAAAGGGACTCGAAACGCAAAAGCGCATGATGGAAATCCTGGGCTTGAACGTCCCGACGATTGCTTGGCACGTTGCTCGCGACAACCAGGCTGAGTTCGTGAGCACACTTGCAATTTGCGCCGGTACGATCGGCCGTATCAACCACGAAATCTTCTCTCTGCAGCACACCGAGATTCTTGAATTGGAAGAACCGTTCTTCATGGGTAAGGTCGGTTCCTCCACCATGCCGCACAAGCGCAATCCGGCGGTGCTGGAAAACGTGCTGGCTTTGTGTCGCAATGTGCGCAGCATTGCACCCTCCATCGTCGAATCGATGGTGAGTGAAAACGAACGCGACTGGGGCTGCTTCCTGTCCGAATGGGAAGCCATTCCGCGCGCCTGCCATATGTTCGGCGCAGCATTGCAGAAGTCCAAGTACATCCTTGAAAACCTCATCGTGTACGAAAAGCATATGGAACGCAATCTCAATGCCCAGAAGGGGCTGATGATGAGCGAATGCGTGATGATGCATCTGGCTCGCAAGCTCGGTCGTCTGACGGCTCACGAGATCGTCTACAAGAGCTGCATGAAGGCCTATGAACAGGAAGTTCCCTTAAAGCAGATCCTCATGCAGACCCCGGAAGTGACGCAAGCCTTCACGGAAGAGGAAGTTGACCTCATGCTCAACCCGCACAGCTACATCGGTCTTGCACCCGAATTCGTGGACCGCGTGGTCGCCAAGTGGGAAAACATCTGACGGAGTGATTAAAGGGAAGGTGCTAGCCGCACCTTCCTGTCACTGTTTTCGGGTTGGGCGACATGAGAAATCGTTCAGCCTGTCTTGCATCAAATCAAAGGAAAATTGTCATGGCTGAAAAACAAGTAAAGTGGTGGCAGTGGGCGATTCCGATTGTTTTGCTGTTGGGCATCTGGGTCAGTCCCGTTCCCGAAGGACTGACTGTTCAGGCCTGGCACATGTTTGCCATTTTCGTTGCCACGATTATCGGTATTCTGTGTGCTCCTATTGCCTCAGGCGCTTTGATGTTCATAGCGCTTGCCGTCACGATCTTAACCAATACGTTGAGTTTCAGTGCCGCACTGTCGGGCTTGGCTTCCGGTACGGTCTGGATGATTTTCTCGGCTTACGTGCTGTCTCTGGGCTTTGTTGAATCGGGTTTGGGACGCCGCATTGCCTACAAAATGCTATCTCTGTTCGGCGGCTCTTCGCTTGGGATTGCTTTCAGTCTGGGTGTTGCTGATCTCATCCTCGCGCCGGCTATGCCGAGTGTGACGGCTCGCTCGGGCGGCATTGTGTTGCCGGTGGCCAAGTCCATCAACATGGTGTTGGATTCTCAACCCGGTCCCAAGCAGGGTCGCATTGGCGAGTTCCTCGTGATGACGTGCTTCCAGTTCACGCCGATTACGGGTGCTATGTTCATGACCGGTATGGCAGCCAATCCGTTGTGCGCACAGTTGGCACAAAGCGGCCTGGGTCTGGAAATCAGCTGGGTCGGTTGGTTCTGGGCGGCTGTCGTGCCGGCAATGGTGTGCTTCTTCGTGATGCCGTTGTTGTCCTACAAGATCTTCAATCCGGAATTGAAGAAGACGCCTCAGGCCAAGCAAATGGGACGCGATGAGCTTCAGAAGATGGGCCCCCTGACGACGCGTGAAAAGTGGGTTGCCGTCGGTTTCGTGCTGGCTCTGATCGGTTGGGGCACAACGATGCTCACCGGCTTGAACGCCAACGCCATCGGTATCGCGCTGGCGGCCTTCCTCTTTGTGACGGGCGCCGTGAAGTGGAAGGAAGTGCTGAGCGATAAGGCGGCATGGGATACGGTCATTTGGTTTGGCGTGATCATTTCGCTGGCCACGGGCCTCACCAAGCTCGGCTTCGTGAAGTGGATGTCGGCGGGCTTTACCTCAATGCTTGTCGGTTTCGACTGGATGACGGCGTTCCTGATTCTGGGCTTTGCCTACATCTATTTGCACTACATCTTTGCGACGGCTTCCGGCCATGTGGCTGCGATGTACGTGCCCTTTGCCGCGGTGGCCATCGGTGCCGGCGCGCCTCCGATGATGGTGGCGATCTGCTTTGCCATCTTCTCGAACACGATGTGGGGCATTACGGAATATGCCGGCGGTCCTGGTCCGATTTACTTCGGTCAGGGGTACTTTGAACGCCCGCGTTTCTACAAGATCAACTTCATTCTGGTCACGACGAGCGTGCTTATTACGTTTGCCGTGGGTATGGGTTGGTGGAAGATCATCGGTCTGTACTGATTGCCGACATTTCGATCGGGCAAGCGAATTTGCCTGACCGATGAAAAAAATCCCGCCGAAGGCACGAATGCTTGAGGCGGGATTTTTTTTATGTCGAATGACTGGCAAGTGCGAACCGTGACATACCGCGAATGAAGGCGACAACAGCGTCGCTTGGTGCGGTGGAATAGACGATGCCGTAAGGTACCGTATAGGACCAATCGCAGGGAATGGTGACCAGGGATGGATGCAGTTCACCCCAAGATTCAATTGTCAGCATCGGGCAATGTTGCCTCTCGCATAAATTGAATGTTTCTGCGTCATAGGCCGGAACGTCTTGGATATGGATCTGCGGATGATTGGCTTCGATGTCGTCACGGAAACGGTCAATGTAACTTGTGTCTCCGCGTTCGACGACTAACAGTGTCTGCCCATATAAATCTTCAAGGCGAAGCACAGCTTTGGAGGCCAGAGAATGACCTCTGGGTACGGCACAGGCCAAAGGCACGTCTGCAAGCTTGAGCGCTTGGCAGGGTCTGTGCCACAACGTTGACGGATAGATGCCGACCATCACATCAATTTCTGTGCCGAGCGTTTCAAGTCGCCGCAACCAATGAGAATACACATCGTCAACCGGCACGATCTGCAGGTGAATATCTGGATATTCGTTGCTGATGTTTGACCATAGATCAACGATTGATTTGGATGGCCGCAGCAAAGATGTGGCAATGCGTACGGTGCGGAATCGGGCTTTTTCAATCTCCTGTGCGCGCACTTTGGCTTCTTGCATGAGGCGAAGGATTTTCTTGGCGTCGCGTTGAAAACTTTCGCCCGCCTCCGTGAGTGTTACGCCTTGATTCGTACGCCGAAAAAGTTTGGCGCCCACTCGGTCTTCGAGCAGATTCATTTGCTGGATGAGGGCGTTGGGAGAAATGTAGGCCAAACGAGCAGCCTTTGAAAAACTTCTTGAGTCGGCCACGATCAAAAATTGTTTCAGATGTCGATCCAACATATGTCGATATTTCTTGTGCGCATGAAGTTTTTCCTTCAAGCCATTATACGAAATTGCGACTTCCGACTTTGATTGGTTCTTTTCATAATTTCCGTCGTTCAATCAACTGGAGAAGGAGAGCATGATGAAACGCTCCGAAGAAATTCATATCGTTTGCAGTTTGCGCACGACGCCGCAGCATCGAAAAGACTTTTCAGAATTATTGGCCGCACTCGTGGAGCCGGCTCGAGCCGAAGAGGGGTGCCTTTACTACGACGTGTACCAGGGTCGAAATGATCCGGATGCTTTTTTCATTTTGGATGGTTGGAAAAACCAAGAAGCGGTGGACGCGCATATCAAACATCCGAATGTGCAAAAACTGAATCCCCGAATTCGTGCCTTGCAGGCAAGAGAGAACGTTTTGACGTTTGGTCGACCGATTCGGGCGGAGCAATAAATTAAGTACCGGGAAGCAAGGAGAAGAAAAATGCAATATCGACGTTTGGGACAAAGAGGCCCGATGGTGTCTTCGATCGGTTATGGCTGCATGGGCTTATCTCATGGATACGGCAAAGTACCCGAGCGCGAAGAATCGGTTCGCCTGATCGCCAGGGCTTTCGAACTGGGATGCACATTCTTTGATACAGCCGAAGTCTATGGTGCCGGGCACAATGAAGTGCTTGTGGGAGAGGCGGTTGCGTCGTTCCGAGACAAGATCGTGCTGGCAACCAAGTTTTTCTATCACTCGAGCGAGGGGGACGCCAAGTCGTGCATTCGTCGGCATCTGGAGGCTTCTTTGCAGCGACTTGGAACCGACCATGTGGATCTGTACTATCAACACCGCGTGGAAGAGAATGAAAAGGTTGAAGAAATTGCCGAGGTCATGGGCGAACTGATTGAGGAAGGCCTCATCGGCGGATGGGGACAATCACAGTCGACGGCAGACCAGATTCGACGTGCCCATCACGTCACGCCGCTTACTGCGATTCAGAGCGAATATTCCATGATGGAACGTCAATGCGAAGAAAGCGTTATTCCGACGTGCGAAGAGCTTGGAATAGGCTTTGTGGCGTTTTCTCCTCTGGCCAGTGGCTTTTTGTCAGGCAAGTACAACGAATCGACTCAGTATGCTGGAGACGATGTTCGGCGAGTCATTACCCGTTTTGACAGGGATAATGTCCGAGCCAATCAGCCGCTTTTGGATTTGCTCGGACATTTTGCTCAAAGCAAAAATGTAACGTTGGCTCAGATTTCGCTTGCGTGGATGTTGAAGAAAAAGGACTTCATTGTTCCGATTCCAGGGATGCGCCGAGATGAGCGCATCATTGAAAATCTCGCGGCAGCCGATGTCGAGCTTACTGATACCGAGTTTGCAGCCATTGAAGCGGAACTCGCGAAGATCAAAATCTATGGTAATCGCACGGATGCCGACATTGCCAAACTACGCGACATGCAATAAGTTGTGTTGAGCATAAAAAATCCCGCCGAAGGCATCAATGCTTTCAGCGGGATTTTTTCGTAGCGGAGTCTAGCGATTATTCAAAGTCGCTTTCTTTGCAGACTTCAACAACCCAGCCTTCCGGAGCTTCGATTTCGCACGCCTGGATGCCGGTGAGCGTTTCACGCAACTTGCCGGAGATTTCGCCCATCTTGTCCATACCGGAGGGCAGTGCGATGACGCCGTCCTTGGTGTGAATTTCGCCGATCGGTGCGAGAACGGCAGCCGTACCGCACAAGGCGGCTTCCTTGAAGTCTTTGACTTCTTCCAGCGCAACCTTGCGTTCGATCACATTGAGACCGAGGTAGTGTTCGCCGACATATACGAGCGAACGACGGGTGATCGAAGGCAGAATCGAATCGGACTTCGGAACAATCAGGTTGTTGTCTTTATCGACAAAGATGACATTGGCGCCGCCCGCTTCTTCCACATAAGTACGGGATGCCGGATCCAGATAAATATTTTCAGCAAAGCCGTGACGATGAGCTTCCATCGTGGGATACAAACTCATAGCATAGTTAAGACCGGCTTTGACGTGACCGGTACCGCGGGGAGCGGCGCGATCGTAGTCGGACACGCGCACCTTCAAGGGCTTGACGGCGCCCTGGAAATATGCGCCCACAGGCATAACCGTGATGCGGAAGAGAAATTCATGAGCAGGAGCAACGCCGATCTGCGGGCCGGAGCCGATCATGAACGGGCGAATATACAAAGAGGCACCCGTGCCGAAAGGAGGTACCCATGCGGCGTTGGCTCGTACGGTATCCACAACGGCCTGCACGAACTTGTCTTCCGGGAATGCGGGCATTTCCAGACGGCGCGCCGTGTTAGCCATACGCTCGGCATTCATGTCGGGGCGGAACGTGACGATGCGACCGTCTTTTGTGGTGTAGGCCTTTAAGCCCTCAAAGCAGCTCTGAGCATAGTGAAACACGCAGGCTGCCTCCGAGAGGACGATGTTGGGGTCAGTTACCAGACCGCCTTCATCCCAAGATCCATCTTTCCAGTTCGCTTGATAACGAAAGTCCGTCGGACGATAGGCGAATCCGAGTTTGGACCAATCAAGAGGTTTCTTTTGCATTTGCAATTGTCTCCGCGAGTTTGTTTTTTATCGGAATCCTTTCCGGCTGTCTGCGCGACGAGGTAGGCGCAGGCGGCGTAACGAAAAAATAATACTCCCGTTTTAGTCCAAAGCGTCTAGGCAAAATTCCCTGCAAAACAAGCGCGGCCGGTGGAAAGACACCACCGACCGCGATTGAATTTTTCGCCAGATTGTGTTTAACCCGCTCGAACTTCGGCTTCAACCTTGTCAAAGGTTTCGCAGATTTCGTTGTCGGGAGCTTCCGTGAGAAGACTCACAACATAGATGGCGATGGCGGCAAAGAGGAAGCCCGGAACGATTTCGTAGAGACCGAACCAGTTGAATTGGTGCCAAATCAGGACTGTGGCTGCGCCCGTAAACATACCGGCCATGGCGCCGTATTTGTTCATGCGTTTCCACCAGAGGCTGATGAGGATCACCGGGCCGAAGGCCGCACCGAATCCTGCCCAGGCGTAGCTAACAAGCGAGAGCACCAGGCTTTGCGGATCCATGGCGATGAAGATGGCCACAAACGAAATCAGCAGCACCATCATTCGACCGAACCACAACAGTTCCCATTGGTTGGCCTTGGGGCGAATGAAGCCGCGGTAGAAATCCTGAGTCAGGGTCGATGAGCAAACCAGCAACTGGCAGGAGAGCGTGCTCATGACAGCTGCCAGAATCGCAGCCATCAGAATGCCGCCGATCCAGGGATTGAAGAGCACCTGCGAGAGCACGATGAAGACGCGCTCGTGGTTTTCCGTAACGAGCGTGGCCTGATCCGGATGCGCAGCAAAGTAGGCCGAACCAAAGAAGCCCACCGAGACGGCGCCACCAAGGCAAAAGATCATCCAGATCAGAGAAATGCGGCATGCGCGAGGAATCACCTTGATTGAGCGCGCAGCCATGAAGCGCACCAGAATATGCGGCTGTCCGAAGTAGCCTAAACCCCAGGCGATGAGACTGAGTACGCCGATAAAGGTCTGATGCGAGAGCATGTTGACCATGTTGACGTCGATGGCTTTGACTTGTTCAACGGCACTCGAAAAGCCGCCGAGATCGGTCATCACGACGATGGGCGTTACGACGAGCGCCACGCACATGAGCGAAGCCTGGAAAGTGTCCGTCCAGCTTACTGCCAAGAATCCGCCGATGAACACATAAATGATGGTTGCAGCCGCGCCGATCCAGACAGCGCGTTCATAGCTCATGTCGAAGGTGTTTTCAAAAAGGCGGGCACCGGCCACAACGCCGCTCGCACAATAGATCGTGAAAAACACCAAAATGACGACGGCCGCGAGAATGCGCAGCATGCGCGTATCGTCCTTAAAGCGATGCGTGAAAAAGTCGGGAAGCGTCAGGGCATTATGAGAAACTTCGGTGTATACGCGCAGGCGGGCTGCGACGAATTTCCAATTCAGATAGGTACCGAGCGTGAGGCCGATTGCAATCCAGCTTTCCGTGATGCCCGAAAGAAACACGGCGCCGGGCAAGCCCATCAGCAGCCAGCCGCTCATGTCGGAAGCGCCGACGGAAAGAGCCGTCACAACGCCGCCGAGACTACGGCCGCCCAAAATGTAGTCGTTGAAGTTGCGGGTGTATCGCCAGGCGACAAAGCCCAGGATCACCATCAAAATCATGTAGCCGGTAAAAGTAATGGCGGTCGGATTAGAAAACATCTCTTTGGTTCTTTTTGTGATTGGCGGCGCACAGTCACATCAGCGGATTCGACCTTACGCCGTATTTTCTTTTGAGAGATTGCTGCGGCTTCGGGGCAGGCCGCATGGCAGAAAAAAGAGACGGGAGCCGCGAGGCAACTCCCGCACTGCATTTGGAATTGTACCCGCCTTGAGCCTGCGCCTTTTCCTTAGAAGGCTAGACGCAGGTCAAGGAGACGGCACTAAATGTCTCCGTAGAGATCTTTATGTACCAAAACGGCCACGTTGGAGTCACTCCAGACGTTGAGAGTTGTTTCGATAGCGTCGATCACAGCGTAGAAGGGCAGGATAACGCCCATAAGCAGAATGGGGACATTCATGCTGGCCAGCAGGCTAGCCGAAAGGAAGAAGCATCCCATCGGAACGCCTGCGTTGCCCACCGCAGCGATCGTGGCAATGAAGATCCAGACGGCGAGTGTTGACCAGGTAATGTCAACACCTGCGTTTTGCATGAGGTAGACGACCGTAATCAAAATAAAGGCGGCGCATCCGTTCATGTTGATGGTTGTGCACATCGGCAGCACAAAGCGCGAAACGCTTTCTTTAACACCGAGATTGACTTCCGAGCAGCGCATGGTTACGGGCAACGTTCCTGCCGACGACTTCGAGAAGAAAGCGACGGTCAAAGCCGGCAACATGCCCTTAAAGACCCGAATCGGGTTGATGCCGCGCAGCAAAAGAAGCGCAGGCAGCACGATGAGCATCTGGATGAAGTTGGCTGTGAGCACCGTTGCGAAATAGGTGCCAAGACCGCCCACGGCAACACCGGCGTTGATTTCTTTGGCCAGTACCGTGAAAAAGCCGAAGATACCCAACGGAAGAATCATGATGATCCAGCCCACCAGCGTGAAGAGCACAGCCTGCAGGCCCGAGAAGAAGGCCATCAGCACTCGCTGTTCGCGGCTGTCATGCGGCAGTTTGGCAATGGCGATACCGACGGCGGCGGCAATCAGCAAAACCGAAAGAACGTTGGCCGACAAGAACGGCGCAATCGCGTTGTCGGGGACAACGGATGTGATGTAGTCAAAGTAGCTCTTGCCTTTGATGCCTGCGATGGCGGCTGACGCTTCGGTCGTGTCGCTTAGGGTTACGTTGGCGGGCGAAAAGACTTCAAAAAGAATTGCTGCCAGCGAGGCGGCCAAAATTGTGGTCAGAAGCGTGTAGAAAACGCTGTGACGGAAAATGCGTCCGGATTCCGTAGAACGCGAAATCTGCGAGAGCGTGGCAATGATCGATACGGCGATGATCGGAACCGCGATGAAACGGAACAGACGAATGAAGATCGTCGAGATGAATTCACCCGTCTGAATCCAAAATTCGGAACCGTAAGAGCCGTTGATGAGGCCCAAAATGATGGCGATGACATAGAGGACGGCTTGAATCGTCTGCATCCGTTTTTCGTGCGGATTCATCACCGGGCGCTGCATCTGTGTGGAGTCTGCAGTCATTTTTTTCTCCCCGAGGTCCAACTTTTTGAAAAGTCGACTTTTTTTATGGTGTGAGTTCGCCGAACTCAATCAAATCCAAGTTATCAGCTGAGTTCGACGAAAGGGCAGGCACGGGCGCGTACCTGCCCAGAAGTTTCATGAAGGGCAGGGACTACGGTGTGACGTAGGTTGCCGTGATTTTTGCGGTTGCCAGAGCCATGGCGTTGAGCATGAAGCCTGCATTGGCGGCGGTGGCGCCGTCGGGCAGGTCAAGTTTTTCCACCGGCAGTGCCCACACCGTAAATACGTAGCGGTGCATGCCGTGTCCCGAGGGAGGACAGGCGCCGCCAAAGCCTTTGGTGCCGTAGTCCGTTGTCAGTTCACGTGCCGGGGCCGCAAGCTTTGCTCCTTCGGCCAGCGTTGTGACATTGGACGGAATATCGAGTGCAACCCAGTGCCACCAGCCGGAACCGGTCGGAGCGTCCGGATCGTAGCAGGTGACCGCAAAACTCTTTGTTCCCGCCGGGAAGTCGCCCCAGGAAAGTTCGGGAGACAGATTACCTCCGTTAAGGGAGTGCTTGGCGGGCATGCGGGAGCCTTCTTCAAGGCTCGGGGACTTCAGATACATAATTAATCCTTTCGAAAATTTGTCGTGCCGTGAAGGCTAGCCGACATATATCTGCCGATTCTATCTGACCGCTCGTATAAAAACCTTGAGAAACTTCCGTCAAAAGACGTAGTTCGGCACAAAGAGGCAAAAAAGGGCGAACCACACCGGATTCGCCCTTCGGACAATCAGATCAGATGTTTGACCGGATTATTCCCATTCAATTGTGGCAGGCGGCTTGCCCGAGACATCGTAGACGACGCGATTGATGCCTTTCACTTCGTTGATGATGCGGTTGGAGACGGTGGCCAAAAGCGAGTACGGCAGTTCAGACCACTTGGCGGTCATGAAGTCGCTCGTTTCAACGGAACGCAGGCTCACAACCCAGTCGTAGGTGCGGCCATCGCCCATGACGCCTACGCTCTTGACGGGCAGGAATACAACGAAGGCCTGGCTCACCTTGTCGTACCAGCCGGCGCGGCGCAGTTCTTCGATGAAGATGGCGTCGGCTTCGCGCAGCAGATCGGCATATTCACGCTTGACCTCACCCAGGATACGAACGCCCAGACCCGGTCCCGGGAACGGGTGGCGGTAAACCATTTCGTAGGGAAGGCCCAGCTCGACACCGAGTTCGCGCACTTCATCCTTAAAGAGCGAACGCAGCGGTTCGAGTAGCTTCAGGTGAAGCGTTTCGGGCAGACCGCCCACATTGTGGTGGCTCTTGATGGTCTTGGCCTTCTTGGTCTTGGCCCCGGCCGATTCAATGACGTCCGGATAGATCGTGCCTTGAGCAAGCCACTTGGCGTTGGAGAGCTTTTCGGCCTCTTCCTGGAAGACATTTACGAATTCGCGACCGATGATCTTGCGCTTCTGTTCAGGATCGGTGACGCCGGCGAGTTCTCCCATGAAGCGATCGACGGCGTCGACCACAATGAGCTTCAGCCCCATGTTCTTTTCGAAGGTTTCGCGAACCTGTTCGCGTTCACCCTTGCGCAGCAGACCGTTGTCGACGAACACGCAGGTAAGCTTGTCGCCAATGGCGCGGTGAATGAGTGCGGCGGCAACCGAGCTGTCCACGCCGCCCGAAAGGCCGAGAATGACTTCTTCGCCGTTGGTCTGCTTGCGGATCATTTCGACGGCTTCGGCGATATAGTCGCCCATCACCCAGTCGGGCTTGCAGTGGCAGATATCCGTGACAAAGCGCTTGAGCATGAGGCTGCCCTGCACGGTGTGCGTGACTTCCGGATGGAATTGCACGGCGTAGAAACCGCGGGTTTCATCGGCCATGCCGGCGATCGGGCAGGACGGAGTCGAGCACATCAGCTTGAAGCCTTCGGGCATGACGGTGACTTTGTCGCCGTGGCTCATCCAAACCTTGAGCATGCCTTCGCCTTCGGGACCTTTGAAGTCTTCGATGCCCTCAAGAAGCTTGGTGTGGTTGTGGGCGCGTACTTCGGCGTAGCCGAATTCGCGCTTGGAGCCGCTTTCTACGCGACCGCCAAGCTGCTGGGCCATCGTCTGCATGCCGTAGCAGATGCCGAGCACGGGAACTCCGGCACTGAACACGGCCGGACTCACCTGATCGTTGGACTCTTCGTAGGCGCTCATGTGAGAGCCTGACAGAATGATGCCCTTGGGATTGAATTCGCGGATGAAGTCAGCGGAAACGTCGTTGGGGTGCACTTCGCAGTACACATGAGCTTCACGCACACGGCGTGCGATGAGCTGCGTCACCTGGCTTCCGAAATCGAGAATAAGAATGCGATCGTGTAGCATGTCTGGAAATTTGAGCGGTGCGGGGCCGCCGTCAGCGGGCAAGCTGACAAAAATTTTGCTTGAGAGGCGGCGGTAAAAAGAAACGGCGCGGGGTAAAACCCGCGCCGCGTTATTTTAACCTACCTAGGCAGGATTAGTTTTCCTGACGGTAGTTCGGGGCTTCCTTCGTGATCTTCACGTCGTGGACGTGGCTTTCACGCCAGCCGGCGGCCGTGATTTCGACGAATTCGGCGCGAGAGCGCATTTCGTCGATCGTGCGGCAGCCGCAGTAGCCCATCGAGGAGCGCAGACCACCGGCCATCTGGTAGAGGATCGTCACCACGGAGCCCTTGAACGGCACCATGCCTTCGATGCCTTCCGGCACGAGCTTGTCGAGATTGCCCGAGTTGTTGTCCTGGAAGTAGCGGTCGGCGGAACCCTTGAACATGGCGCCCAAAGAGCCCATGCCGCGGTAACTCTTGTAGGAGCGGCCCTGGTAGAGGATCACTTCGCCGGGGGCTTCTTCGGTACCGGCGAGCATGCCACCCATCATGACGCAGTTGGCGCCGGCAGCGATGGCCTTGGCGATGTCGCCCGAGAAGCGGATACCGCCGTCGGCGATCAGGGGAACGCCGGTGCCTTCAAGCGCTTCAGCAACGTTGCTGATGGCGGAAATCTGAGGAACGCCCACGCCGGCCACGATACGGGTCGTGCAGATGGAGCCCGGACCGATACCGACCTTAACGGCGTCGGCGCCGTGGTCAACCAGAGCGCGGGCAGCGGCGCCGGTAGCGATGTTGCCGCCGATCACCTGCAGGTTGGGGTAGTTCTTCTTGACCCATGCCACACGGTCGAGCACGCCTTTGCTGTGGCCGTGAGCCGTGTCGACGACGACCACGTCCACGCCGGCTTCAACGAGCAATTCAAGACGTTCTTCGGTACCGGCACCCACGCCGATCGAGGCGCCTGCCAGCAACTTGCCTTCGCTGTCCTTGGCGGCATAGGGATGCTCGGTAGCCTTGATGATGTCCTTGACAGTAATGAGGCCGCAGAGGTTGAAGTCCTTATCGACCACGAGCACGCGTTCAAGACGATTCTCGTGCATCAAACGCTTGGCTTCGTCAAGGCTGGAGCCTTCCTGGACAGTCACGAGACGATCGCGCGGGGTCATCACCTCGCGCACGGGAGCTTCCATACGGGATTCGAAGCGAAGGTCACGGTTGGTGACCATGCCCAGAACATGACGGCCTTCGACGACCGGCACGCCGCTGATGCGGTGTTCCTGGCACATGCGGATCACGTCGCCCACGAGCATGTCAGGGCCGACCGTGATCGGATCGCTCACAACGCCCGATTCGTGGCGCTTGACCTTGGCGACTTCAGCAGCCTGTTGCTGAGCGGTGAGATTCTTGTGAATGATGCCGATGCCGCCTTCCTGAGCCATAGCGATGGCCAGGTTGGCTTCGGAAACCGTGTCCATAGCGGCGGACACCATCGGAAGATTCAGGGTAATTTCGCGAGTCAGACGCGTGCGCAGTTGCACATCGCGGGGGAGAACTTCAGAGTAGGCGGGGACGAGCAGAACGTCGTCGAAGGTGAGTGCCTTCTGCAGGAGACGCATTTTCGGTAACCTCAAAGCAAAAAAAAAACGGGTCGCAGTGCCGGACGTTCGCCCAAGAGGCCCCGGATGCTTTTGGTTAACCTCACATTATAGGCACAAAATATGTCCTATTGAAAGAGGTTTTCGGATTTAAGACGAAAAATTTTCAGGCCTCTGTTTCGTCCAAAGGCTTGATGAGCTGATGAATGCCGCCGTGACGCGGGCGCGGGACGGCCGTGCGCTCCTTGTTCTGTGCGCGCAGGCGGCGCACTTCCATGGGCGAAAGCGCAAGCGCTACGGCAATATCGATGCGATCGTCCGGCTTCAGAACGGTCTCGGGCGTGCATTTTTCGCAGAAGATGCCGCAGGTAGTTTCGCGGGGAAAGCCGGCCGATTCGAGTGCATCGGCAACCACAGCTCCTTCGGAAACGTCGAGTTCATGCAGCTCGGCACCCCCTTTTCGTCGGGGACAACAAATGTAAACGCGCATGGAGTTCACGGGTATGAAAAAGCGCGGGTCAAGACCGAGGCCTTTTGCCGCGCTTGGTTGTTTCAAACAGTCTGAAGCCGCTTAGATGACCACGCAGGGAGCTTCGCCGGCGGGCAGTTCGCGAATCTCGCCGATCGTGTAGACCGTTTCGCCTTCGGCTTCAAAGAGCGCCTTGGCGCGTTCGGCGTCGGCCGCGTCGACCACGATGGCCATGCCGATGCCGTTATTGAAGACGCGGTGCATTTCGTGGGCGTCAATGTTGCCCTTTTCCTGCAGCCAGTCGAAGATGGCCGGACGCTTCCAGCTGTCAGCGTGCACCACGCACTGGGTGCCTTCGGGCAGAACGCGCGGAATGTTTTCCACCAGACCGCCGCCCGTGATGTGAGCCATGCCCTTGATCTTCACGGACTTCATCACGTTGAGGACCTGCTTGACGTAGATTCGGGTGGGTTCCATTGCGCGGTCAGCGAGCGTGGCGCCGTCAAAGGGCATGTTCCAGTCGGCGCCGGAGACTTCCACCACTTTGCGGATGAGGGAGAAGCCATTGGAGTGCGGGCCGGAGCTAGCCAGACCGATCACAACGTCGCCCGGTTTGATGCTCTTGCCGTCAATAATTTCGTCTTTTTCAACGATGCCCACGGCAAAGCCCGCGAGGTCGTATTCGCCATCGGGGTACATACCCGGCATTTCAGCCGTTTCGCCGCCGATCAGCGCGCAGCCGGCGAGTTCGCAACCGTGAGCGATGCCCTTGACAACGCGTTCGGCCGTGTCAACGTCGAGCTTTCCGCAGCCGAAGTAGTCAAGGAAGAAGAGGCTCTTGGCACCCTGCACGAGGATGTCGTTGACGCTCATGGCGACCAGATCCTGACCCACCGTATCATGACGGTTAAGCTGGAAGGCGAGCATGAGCTTTGTTCCCACGCCGTCGGTACCTGAGACGAGTACCGGGTTTTTGTATTCTTTGCTGATTTCAAAGAGAGCACCGAATCCGCCGATGGAGCCGAGAACACCGGGGATCATGGTGCGCTTGGCGGCGGGTTTGATGCGATCAACGAGTTCATCGCCGTTGTCGATGGAGACGCCGGCGGCGGCATAGGAAAGCTGAGTCATTGTTTTGATGAGGCAATCAAGAGAATTTAGAACGCCGAAGCCGGCTTCGCGCTAAACTTAAGCGCCGTGCCGACGTTTGCATTAAATATGGCATTTTAGCCCACTCGGACGCAAGCTGTCTTGTGTTGTGCAGTATTCGCAGACGCAATTTCGGTCGTGTCCGGTTACCGTTTAACTTTTCGAGCACTGCTTAACTCAATTGAACGCGCAGCCTACCGAACAACTTTTGCTCAATCTTGTTGAGCCCGAAGCACCGACGCTGGACAATTTCCGTGTCGGCAGCAACGCTGAGCTTTTGGCTGCGCTGCGTGACTGCAAGAAGGGACAGGGGCCGCAGTTCATTTATATATGGGGGCCACCCGGCAGCGGCCGTTCGCACTTGTTGCGGGCCATTACGCCGACTCAGCGCATGCGCGTTCCCGAATACGATGAGCAGACGCTTTTTTATACGGTTGACAATGTCGAGCGACTTGACGATGAAGATCTCGAACGATTGTTCTTTCTGATGAACGATGTACGTTCGCACCCGCAGGCGCGCATTGTTTGTGCGGGCACCATCCGACCTGCTGATCTCGAAATCCGCGACGACGTGAAGACTCGTCTGATGTGGGGGCTGACGTACCAGTTGCGATATTTGTCTGCTGACGAAGCGGGTGAAGAGTTCCTGCGTCTGGCTCATGAGCGCGGCATTGAGTTCGACTCGGCCCAGAGACGTTGGATCGAAGCTCGCTGCCCTCGAGACATGCGCGGATTACGGCGTTTTTTAGATGCGGTTGATGAAAAGGCCGTCCGCGAACACCGGCGCATCACCACGGTCCTGTTGGATGCGACGCTCAAAGATGTTCTTTCAAAGAACTGAGGAAGGATTTGTGAAGCTTGTAGTTTACGACCTTGATCACACGTTGATGCCCATTGATACGGGGGATATCTGGTGCAAGTGGCTCCTCAGGGCCTGCGAAAAGGCTGTGCGTGTGACTGCAGAAGAAACGCTTGATCGTTTTACGCGCGAATATATCGAGCAGACATTGAACATTGATGAGTACGAAATGTGGCAGATGCAGTTTCTCGCTCAGTTCAATCGTGTGGATTTGGATGCGGCTCGCAAAGCTTATCGCGCGGAGGTGCTCGAAAAAATTCTTCCCGCAAGTTCCGTCAGAATTGTCAATGAAGCCAAACAAGCGGGCGCCGTCACGGCGATCTGTTCGGCTACTTACAGTTATGCCACGCAGCCTTCCGCCGAACTGTTCGGCGTGGATTACCTGCTGTCGGTCAGACCTCAGGAAGACCAATCGGGCAATTTCACCGGTCGCTGGATTGAGCCGATCACGTATCAGCAGGGCAAAGTGACGGCCGTTGAAAAACTCGTTGATGAGTTGAAGCGACAGGGCACGACGATCGACGAATACGAATTCTGGTCGGACAGCGAAGCCGATCTTGCCCTTTTTGAGTATGTTGACAAAAAGGGAGGGCGATGCTGCGTTGTGAATGCAAGGGAGACGTTGCTGCGCATTGCGAGCGAACGCGGCTGGCATGTGACGGACAGTTACACTCAGGCAGAGTATGACTTTGCGGCGCAACTTGTTGCCAAAGCGCTGGCAAATCGAGAAAATGCGCCTCGTCTTTTGAGAAAAAGCAAGTAGAAAAACGAAAAGAGCCGCATGCAAATCAATAGAAGAGCGGACGAACGGAGTAAAGAATAAGTGTTTGATTACGTCAAGCGCATGATCGCCTCCATCGTGGGGCGCAACAATCACGAGGTCAATAAGGAGCCTCGCATTATTAGGGCAAGCGAACACGGCATTGATCCGAAAATGGTGAGCTTTGCCGCGGTGCGTACGTGCTCAATTTTGCAGCAGCGCGGCTACAAAGCCTACGTTGTGGGCGGCGCTGTGCGTGATTTGTTGCTCGGGGTCAAGCCCAAAGACTTCGATGTGGCCACTGATGCCACTCCCGAACAGGTCAAGCGTGCTCAGCGCCGCGCCTTCATCATCGGACGTCGTTTCCGTCTGGTGCATGTGGTGTTCGGCAACGAAATCGTTGAATGTTCGACATTCAGAGCACTGGATGCTTCGGGCGTTCGCAAGGATGCTTCCGGCCGCGTCATTTCCGACAACATTTTCGGGGAGATGTGGGAGGACGCTGCGCGTCGCGACTTTACGATCAATGCGCTTTACTACGATCCGTCGACGGGGGACATTTACGATTATCACGGGGGCTACGAGGACATTCGACGCAAGACGTTGCGCATGATCGGTTATCCGCAGGCGCGCTATCGAGAGGACCCGGTGCGCATGATGCGTGCCGTGCGTATTTCTGCCAAGTTGGGTTTCAAGATTGAAAAAAGTGCGGATCGAGCCATTGCGGAAATGGCGCCGTTGCTCGGCAATGTGCCTGCAGCTCGACTTTTCGACGAAATGATCAAGCTCTTTACGTGCGGCCGCGCTGAAGAGTGTCTGCTCAAACTGCGTGCTGCGGGCCTGCATCGTTCGCTTTTGCCGATGCTCGATGTCATTCTTGATGAGCCCGACGGCGAGAAGTTTCTGATGCTCGCGCTCAAGCGCACTGACGAGCGTATCGCCGTGGGTAAAAAGATTTCGCCCGCGTTCCTGTTTGCCACGCTTTTGTGGCCGCAAGTGAAAAAGCGCTGGGACGCCTATCAGAAGTCTTCGACAAGCAATAAGGGTTCGGCAAGAGCGATGGCGCTTTACTCGGCTGCCGAAGAAGTGATCGCCACGCAATCGGCCAAGCTTGCCATTCAGTACCGCTTTGTTGCCGACATGAAGCTTATTTGGATGCTGCAGCTTCGATTTGAACGGCGCACCGGCAAGAATCCGTACACCCTTGTCGAACATCCTAAGTATCGAGCCGGGTATGACTTCATGCTTTTGCGCAGTGCTTTAGGGCATGTTCCCGAGAGTCTCGTACACTGGTGGGAAGATTTTGTCGACGCAGATGAACAAAAGCGCGCCGACATGGTGGCTCAGGCCGAGGTCGAAGCGCGCCGCACGGCGGCCCAAGCACGAGCCGGCTCTAAGAGTCGTCAAAAAGAGCAGCGCGACGAAGAGCGCTTCACGGAAGAGGCCACGCGTTACGAGCCCCGCAGTAAGACCTCCCGACGTCGCCGATCTTCGGCGGAAAAGGCCGGAATCGAGGGGCAGGCAAGTGAAGCGAAGTTTGCAGAAAAACCTGACAATGCCGCTTCTGTTGTTTCGGCCAAGCCCAAACGCCGCCGTCGCCGTCCCAAGAGCGACAAGGCTGAATCCAAGTCTGAACAATCATGACCGAAGCTGTAATCGCGTTGGGTGCCAATCTGGGTGAGCCCAAAAAGGCGCTTGAACAAGCGCTCAAAAGGATCAGTAAGATTGAGCAGACGATCTTGCTCAAGGTAAGCTCTTTTTATCGCACGGCACCAGTTGATTCTTCCGGACCGGACTATGTCAATGCTGTTGTGACGGTGGAAACGGAACTGGAACCGGAAGCGTTGTTGCGCGCACTTTTTGTCATTGAAAACGAAGCGCATCGCGTTCGTCCGGAGGGGGTGCACAATGCACCGCGCACGTTGGATTTGGATCTGCTTTTATACGGTGACGTGGTTCAGCAGACGCCTTTTCTGACTCTGCCGCACCCGCGTATGCACGAACGTGCCTTTGTGCTGGTTCCGCTTTTGGAAATTGAACCGGACTGCCGGATTCCCGGTAAGGGGCCTGCCGGCGACTTTCTAGAAAGTGTTAAGGATCAGGCGATTAGCCGTCTGCCTTGAAAAAAGCTTAGCGTCCAATACGAAATACCTAGCAACACAAGTGATATTTCGTGCGAAAATAATCCGCAATTTTCAAATGCCCGCGTTTATGCCTCAGATGACGCGGTTGCGATAACAAGAACGAAGTGCCCAATGGGCAAAAACGGAGGAACACAAAGTGAAAAGTAAGATTTTTGCCACGCTTGCCGCCGGTGTCATGGCGTTAGCTTCCTTTGCCGCGAGCGCTGCCGATACGCTTCGCGTCGGTACGCATCCGACCTTTGCTCCCTTTGAGTTCCTCGACAGCTCCAGTCGTGAATACGTCGGTTTCGATATGGATATGATCCGCGAAATCGGCAAGCGCATGAAAGTTGAGGTGGAATTCGTCAACATGGGGTTTGACGGCCTGATTCCCGCATTGATGACCAACAACATTGACATCGTGGTGAGCGGTGTGACGATCACGGAAGAACGTAAAAAGCGCGTTGACTTCTGTGAACCCTATTACCAGGCCGGTCAGGGTCTGATGATTCGTGTCGGCGATGAAGCCAAGTATCAGAAGATCGAAGATCTGCACAACAAGACGATTGCCGTGCAGATCGGCACGACCGGCGCCGAAGTGGCCAAGGGTATCCCCGGTACCAAGATCAAGGCTTTCAACACAAGTGCAGAAGCCTTCATGGACCTGAAGATGAACGGTAGTGATGTGGTGATTACCGACCGTCCGGTGATCGGCTACTTTTTGGTGACCAATGCGCGTGCCGCCAAAGGACTCAAGCGCCAGCCCATGCAGTTTGACAGCGAATATTTCGGGTTTGCGGTCAAGAAGGGCAATACGGAATTGCGCGACAAGGTCAATGCCGCCATGAAGAGCATGAAAGATGACGGAACCTACGACAAGATCTACGCCAAGTGGTTTGGCGAGTCTTAAGTGCTCCTAAAATTGTTAATATCAAGCGGCCGCCTGAACAAGTTTCAAGCGGCCGTTTCCTTTCCTTCGCTTCCTATCTGACTTTTCGCTTTCGTCTTTTTCGATGGAAAACACCACAAAAATTTTGGCCGGTGCCACGTGCGCTCTGGCTGTCGCGGCTGTCGGCGGCTGTTGGTTTTATGGAATCTATTCGGCCGGAAAAGCGTTCGATGAGACGGCTATCAGTAATTTTTCGTCCGTGCTTCCTGCCGAGCTGGCCGCGCGTGTGACCAAGTACGAGGGCGGCTTCTTCAAAAAGACCTTCCAGGTGACGTTCGAAGCCGTGGGCGGCATTCAACTCGGAACGTTCAATGGCCGGGCCTATCCCGGGCTTACGACGAAAGTGGAACTTACCCGCGCGGCTGATACCAATTTCGAGCAGGGGCTTTTGAGAGCGGGCGTGCAGAACTTCGATGATCGCATCGAAGTGTCCTACACGGCCTGGGATGCTCTGACGTCCGGCAGCCAGGCGCTGCCCAGCGCGAGACTGACGTACAAGATCAAACCGTTTACGGTAGTGGCCGGAGGCCAGTGCTCGTTTGAAGCTTTTGAGTTCGATATCGAAACCGGCAAGACATTGGAAGTGCGAGCACAGACTCCGGGATTGTCATGCCGACCGGTCGGTCAGCCCGAATTGAAGCTCGGCAAGTTCGAGTTCTCCTTTGTGTCGGACGCCGCTCCTATTGCCAAGGCGCTCAATGGCGAAAATTCGGGATTGTCGGAAACATCGCTCACGATGAAGATAGATTCGATGGTGAGCGCAGCCGCCCGTTTTGACGGATTTGATTTCAAACTTGATCTGAAGCCGGAGGAAGGGACAAAAACGTGGGCTGAGACCATGAGCTTCAGCCTCAAGAAACCGGCTTCCCCGGCTCTTTACCTGGAACTCGGGCAGATCGGCGCGATTGATGACGTCAGCGGTTCGGTACGTGTCACAGGCATTACTGAGGAGCTCTGTGAGCAGTTTGCGCAGATTCTGCTCGGTCCGTCGTATCTGCACGATGATTTGTTAACGCTGACTCTGATGAGAGGTATTCAAAATGACGGAGTGATCGTCGAATTTGATCCGCTCTCGGTGTCGATCGAAGGCAATCGAGCGACCTTGTCGGGTGTCTTGCGATCTGAATCGACCGGGCAGGGAACTCAGCCTGTCGGTCGTTTCCAATTTGAGTCGGACGAATCCATTTTGCCGCCGGAGTTGGTTGCCGACGCGCTCATGCAGGGTTATGTCAAGCAGGAAAAGAGCAAGATCAAGAGCGAAATCGTGCTCACGCCTCAGTACGGAACGGCCAATGGACTGCAGCTGTATTGACGTCATACGAAGGTCCGAGGTTCGGGGCCTCTCGTCGGAATCGGCTTCACAAAGACTGAGTCAGAGGATGATCTAAAAAATTTGATCGCACTCTTGCATTTTTCGAAAAGCTCTGTAGAATGCGCATCTCTTCGAGAGACAAACGCCTCGAAGGAAAAACAAGTGTGCCGGTGTAGCTCAGCTGGTAGAGCAGCGCATTCGTAATGCGAAGGTCGGATGTTCGAATCCTCTCACCGGCACCATATATCCCCTCTCAAGAGGATGCAAATAACCTCAATAGCCCACAAAACACGGCTTTGAGGTTTTTTTGTACCCACAGCAACCCACACGGAACCCCACGCTGCAGGCGTTTCGGGTATGGAAAAAGTATGGAAAGGGCTACAATGATCCACAAATTTCCATACTTCCCCACAGGGATCTCTCGAATTTTTCCATACCGATACCGTCAAAAATGGGCGCCATCAACAAACTCCGAGCTTCAGACATCAAGAAACTGCCGGACGGTCGACACTCCGACGGCCAAGGCCTTTACCTTTTCGTAAAGGGCAGCGCGCGCAGCTGGGTCTATCGATACAAGATCGGAGGAAAGCTCAAAGACGTAGGCCTTGGATCTGCCTATTCCATACCGCTATCAGCTGCTCGCGGACTTGCTGCTGACTTGCGCCAGAAGGTGCGCAGCGGCAAGGACATCGTGACGCCCAAGCGAGCGACCATGCAGAAGGTTCGAGAACGTCTCGCCATTTTTTCCGAGGTCGTGCCTCAGTGCATCGAAAACCAGCGGCGTGTACGGCAGTGGCGCACCGAAAGCCAGGCTCTTCGATGGACGCGAACCATCCGCAAGTACGCGATGGCGTCACTAGGCGACAAGCCGATTTCTTCCATTACCAGAGATGACATCCTTGCCATTCTCCAGCCGATATGGCTCGACAGAACCGAGACTGCCGCCAATCTCCAGCGTTACTTGAGCGCCGTTTTTGTCTACGCGCTTTCCCAAGGCATGATGCAGGGAGAGAATCCGGCTAAGTGGCAGGGCAATCTTGACCAGTTCTTGCCGGCACCGTCAAAGATCATGCTAGTCGACCATCACGCTGCTCTTAATTGGAAAGAGGTCCCTGATCTTTTTGAGAACCTCAACGGCCGTCTGAGCGTTGTGTCCAAGGCCATCATGTTCTGTGTCTTGACTGCAGCTCGAGCAAATGAGTTTTGCCTTGCACAATGGTCGGAAATCGATTTCAAAAACGGCGTGTGGATCTGCCCTCGACGCAAGGACGGTCGCCCTGAGCCCCACCGCGTCCCCCTGAGCCCGCAGGTCCTCAAGTGGCTCAAGACTTTCCCTCGTGTGAACGAATACATTTTCTTCGGCTACCGCATGCGGGGGCATATTGCTCTAGATTCCCCGATCAAGATGCTGCATATGCTCAAGCCCGGGTTCACCATCCATGGCATGCGTTCAACCTTTCGCGACTGGGCCGCAGAGCACGGCTATGATCGCGTGCTTGCCGAGAAGGCGTTGCAGCACCAGACCGGCAACGAGGTAGAGCAGGCCTACCAACGCTCGGACCTGCTTGAACAGCGCCGTCCGATGATGGCCGCATGGGCGGAATTCTGTTTTTCCAAAATAAAAAAATCCCCGACCAAGCGCAGTGCTTGATCGGGGTATGTCAGGCCGTTTGGCGCTTAAGCTTGAGAGCCGGGTTTCGAGCAGTTCGGACTCGCCAAAGCTTGGAATGTCCGAGAACCGGTCCGTCCGGGCGCGGAAACTTGCCGATGTTTTGCCATCGCCGGAGTGTCTCCGTAGAGATGCGATAAAAGGCGCAGACGTCCGCAGCGGTACAAAGATCCGAGTCTCGGACCTCCGGATCCGCCAGTCGAGGCCCATTGCTGCGGCCCGGCACGCGAAGGTGGTCCGGGGCGATGCCGGTCGCCAGCCAGTTTCGCATCTCGTCTTCTGTGATCCGAAAAAAGGCGGCCAGCGCAGAATACTTGATGAATCCATCAGACATCTTTTTCCTCGTCTTTTGACTGGTTTCGTTGATCTTTATCCCACGGCGGCACATACCGAGGCGGGATCGGTGCCGGCACAAAAGCCAGCACCCTTTCCCACTTCGTCGAGTCCCACCTGCGGCCATCCCACGAGAGCAGCTTGACCTCGTAGAACCGGTTCAGGTTGTTCACGACCGTCGTGATGTACGTGGCGACCACGTGCGGCTTGCACATGGGGTAAGGGAGCCAGCGCATATCAAGCCCCCATTGCGTCGGCTTCTTTTGCCACCTCGCTTAGGCCTTTCGGGTAGAGTGCGCGCACCTGCTGCTTTTGCTCCTTAGTAAGGCTCTGCCAGAATGCCTTGTAGCTTTCAGATCCCTCATTTGCCGCGGCAAAGGCCAGCTGAGCGAGCTCGCGTTCTTCTGGCGACTGGATCTGGTTCTCGTCGACCACGTCCGGCGCGTCCGGATCGATGTCGTGGCCTTCGGCTTCCTCAGCCGTGCGATCCGGGCAGATGTCCGGGAACGCTTTGCGAAGCGCCTGGCTCTCGGCACACTTGGCGAGCATGCCACGAGGACGTTTGCGCCACATGGGGGTCGGAGTGCCATCTTTGGAAACGGCACACGATTCGGTGAAGTACTCCACTGCTGTGAACTCGGCTACATAACCGGTTTTGAGCAAGCGCTTGACAGTGACGCGGCACCACTCAGGAGCCGACATATCGCGGCCTCCGTAGGTGAAGGTGACGGGGTCACCGAACTCCGGCTCGGAGATTCCTGCCAAACGGCCGCTCTCGGCCGCCTGTGTGCGGTATAGGTTCAACCCGGGGATGATGACGTCACGGTTTGCCTTCAGTTTGCTGTCGTACATCGGAACGATGTGGACGGGGTGAAGGAAAGGATCCAGGTGACGTGCCCGGCAGTAGTCCAGAACCATCTGCACCGATGCGTCAGCGGCACCGGGATAGAGCGAGTTTTTCAGAGTCTGGATCAGCTGCTTGTCGTCGATCTGTGCGATTTCAGTCGATGCCATAAGTACCTCAAAGAAGTGAAGTGATCTTCCAGTAAGCGAAATAGGTAACGAGTGGGACGGCGATGGTGCAGGCCGCCAGAAGTACGCCATACCTTGACACGAAGGCGCGCACCTTCTTGATGCGCTCCTGGGGGCCGTAGACGTGCCGCTGCATCCTGGCGCAGTGCGCCTCCCATGCGGTGTCGTGTGTGGTGGTTGTCATGTCAGTGGCAAAAAAATGCCGCCCGGAGGCGGCTCATTAAATTTTCGTTTTGAAGAAGACCATCCAGAATGTCTCGCCCTTCTTTCCGCCAGGCTTGCGGTTGCCAAAGAGTGGGCGCTGTCCGAAAACGGACAAAACCAGGTGAAGCGGCACCTGATTGTCATTCCACTTGAAGATCAGCGTGCCTTCAGATCTCAGAACGCGCCAACACTCTTTGAAACCGCGTTGCAGGAAGGAGAGAGGGTCTCCTTCCGGAAGAACTCCGTAGCTTTGGCGCATGTATGAGCGCGCTCCAGCGTACTTGAGGTGTGGCGGGTCGAAAACGACGAGAGCGAAGCTTTCGTCTTCAAACGGCAAGGCGGTCACATCCATCTTCATGTCAGGATGCACTTCTAGGATGCGCCCATCGCACTGGACGTAACTTTCGTCCCGAATGTCACCGTAGAGAACATAGGGCACAGTCTTGTCGAAGTAGAACTTTCGGCTGCCGCAGCAGGGGTCGAGAACGGGGGGGGGTGAAACTAGACTCATTCGTCATCGGAATCAAGCAGGATGGTTTTAGAAATGTGTTTTGTCTGGTCGTACTTGTCAGACACAAGTCTCTTGTCGACCTTGCGAATCCCTTTGTAGAAGCCCTTTAGGAACAAACAGTTTGATTTCACAAGGCGAAGCAGAAATTTGGGGTCAGCAAAGACGCCCCAGGTGTGCCGCTTGGCGGACTTGAGTTCGACAACGTGGTATGGCGAGATGTCTTTCCACGCTCTGAGTGTTAAAAATCCCATTTCAGGGAAGCTATAGCAACCTTTTATGTAGGCAATTGTTTCTTCATCGGCAGCAAAGAAGAACTTTGTGCAGTAGGGCAAATATGCTTGCCACTTACTATCAGACGCGAAATCATCAATTGAAGATTTCACCTCAACAATAACGGCCTCAAATTTGTTGTTTATCGCGTAGATGTCAGCCCGCAGGTGCCGATTTGTATCAAGCTGGACCTCAAAAAACGGGAAATAACCTTTTTCAGAGAGGTACATAGCGACCCCGAGTTTTAATGCGTTAACTCGATCGCATTTCGATTCAGGGGGTTCTGTCATTTGATGTTCTACGTAAGCCATAAAAAAGCCCCTGATTTCTCAGGGGGCGTTGGTTGTTTTATTAGCCACCACCCGCGCAGTACCCTACGCAGTTGCAGTCTCTCGACGCTTTGCACACATCACGGGCGGCGGCCTAAGAGGGTTGGCCGCAGTCGGCTGGAAAAGCCTGCGGGAGGAACCGACTGGCGACCGAAGGTGGTTACTCGGCCTTGTATGGATCTGGCAGTTCCGCCCAGGCGATGATCTTTCGTATGCCTGTTGAAAGCCAAAATGAGCCGCTCCAGAGGTCGATATAGAGCCTTTTCCCTTTACGCTCCTTTAGCGTCACCAGATACCAAGTCAAAGGTTCAGGAGGCTTCTCCTTCGGGAACGGGTGCCACACGGTTCTGGTCTCGCTCATGTCTTTTCACTCCAAGGAAGCTTGACGTTTGTCGGCCGCCAAAGGTGAAGGCAGTTTTTGTGAAAGTTGATGTACTCCGACTGAGGCGGAAAGAACTGGATCACTTCGTCTTCCGGATCCCAGAAGAGCATCTTGATGAACTTCAGCTCTTGCCAAGTTGGAATTCGGTGCTTAAGCGAAACGCTCACGTGTTCCCACGTTATGCCGTTGTCATCCGTGTCCAGTGTCGCAATCACGGTGAGCTTTAAGCCGTTAAAGGGTATTCGGTACAAACGCCCTCTCAGGAATTTCATACGATCGAAATTTTCGGGGAATCGAAGCATTGGTCACTCCCATGTGCGGAACTCAACTGTGCATCCCTCGCGAAGGTCTCCATGCCCAAAGAAATGCCAGCGTCGACCATCCCAAACTCCTGAAGTGCGTGCGCAAATCTTCGGAAGCTCAGGCTCAGGTCCATCCAGATTTCTGCCAGGCGTCTTGATAATGCACCGCATCATTACGCCTTCCGGAGGCGTGACGTCCGGATACGAGTTCCAGTCGTTCGGGTCGTATTCCGGTTCGACCTCAAAGTCCTCTTTGAAGAGCGTGACGGTGAATCGGCTTTCCCCCAATTGGATGTTGGTAGCCGGCTTTTCCACCAGGAACCTGCCCATCGTTTTGAGCATCTCTGAAAAAGCGCCATGACTGAGCTCGTCGAGCTTCTGCTGGAGCTTGCGGTCTCGAAGACGGTAGGTCGTCATACGTCCTCCTTTTCAGCCTCGACGCGCCGCAGTGTGCGTTCGATCTTGTATTCGGTCTGAAGGTCGAAACTGTCGGCACATTCTTCGCCCTGACGGACGAGGTAGACCAGCTGATCGATCATGATCTTCACGTCTGCAAGCTCTTCGATGAGGCGCACGTAATCGTATGCTGAGTTTTCACTCCGCTTCTCGATATGTTTGATCTCGACCATCAGTTCGGCCATCTCTTCGATGTCCTTCTCGGATTGAGCTTGAAAACCGAAGTGGTTGGCGATGATCTTTAGTCTCGGGTCTATGTCTTGCATGACTACCTCACGATGGCGGTGACCAGATCGATCCAGAAGCAGATGCCTGCGCCGACGATGCCGATCGTGAGCATCAGCAGCACGGCGATTAGGAGAAGCGAAGCTGTGATTCCAAACATGTTTTTCATGTCAACCTGCAAAAAAATGCCCCGCGGTTGCGAGGCTTGATGTGGGTACAAAAAAAGCCGCCCTGAGGCGGCTCATAGAATTTGGTGCATAAGGCAAAGCCCCGAAGGCTTGCGCCTACGGGGCCGAAAACAAGCGCAGGAGATCCAACGCTGTGCCGAGTGGAATTTACCACAGGCGAAATTAATCATCGATTGGAGATGGCAGGATTTCAACCGAGTTGATGAGGTTCCGCTTCTTCCCTAAAGTGATTTCAAGTGATACTAGGGTGTCAGAGGAAAACGCGCTTAACAAATTCGAGGCGGCTTCCTCTCCGTCTCCGTCGACAGCATCCTTCGCGAATCTGGCGCTTAGTTCCTCATTACTGAATTGATCCCTCAGTTTTATTGACCATGGTTCGTTTCCTTTGTCAATCGCAAGAATCTGGAAAAGCCCAGAAAATGTGTCTGCTGATTCAGAATCGCCTCTGACTCTTGCTTTCATTCGGTCTATGTCTTCGCCGTTGTAAGACAGGCCTGCGACTTCAAGAGAGGACATCCCGTGCCCGCGCTTTGCGATCTTTTCGGCAGCGGAAACCAGAGACTCTCCAGTTTTTTCAAGGCACGTTGTAGCCTTTGGATTTTCTTTTGCCGTAAACGCTTCCACTACTTTGACAAGACTTTCTGTCTGTGCCATTTGAGTGTCCTCTTTTGCCACTATCTCTAGCCTTCGGTTATACCGGCTCCAGGCCAAGTACCCGCAGATCAACAGGGCACACCCGCCAATTGTCAATCCAATTTCGGTACCGGTCATTTTCCCCACCGTGTTAACAAAGAATGCGTTCCAAAAATCAGAGGTCACTATCTCTGACAGCCAGCTCCCTTTTTCTACCTTTACTTTGAGTTCGAACTGGTGTCTTTGTTCCTGCGTCAGGACTCTGATGTCTGTTGACCCGTGGATAGCGAACGCTGCGAGTCTATATAGATCGGCTTGCAGTTCCCATAAAGTCCGCAGTTGCTCACCTGGGATGCATGCTCCGTAGCCTTCCCCGCAAACCCGAACTTTTATTGTCGACAGCTCCTCGGAAATCTTTATAGATGTTACATCCTCTGGTATCCCATTCGTTGCTATGGATAGTAGATCGTCCAGAGTGGAAACTGTCAGGCAAGAACCAGTATCTCCCATCTGCTTGCTCCTTCAGCATTTCTAGCGCCACCGTTGGCGCAATCAGAGGATTCGATTCTATTTGCTTCGCGAAGAAACTTCAAAATTCCCCTTTCTGTCCGGTTCCCACGTCAACCCGCTTTCAAACGGGTTCACGTGGACCTTCTCTTTCGAAAAGGTCGGTTGGCCTTCTGGGGCGGCGATACCCCCGCTAACGGTATCCATCCGGATCCGTGCCGCGCTCGCACTCAGCCTGCCCACCTCGGCAGGGTCACAGCGGTCCGGAGCCTCTCACTCCTTCGGGCCCGCTATCCATTTTCACGGGGCCTATTGACGGCTTTAACGTCGCTTCCGACGATCCTCCTTTAGGGCGGAGAACCCTTGGTGATGTACCCGCGGATCGACCATCTTTAACTGCGGGGTCGGGGAATGAGCCCTCCCGCAGCCGGGTACATCTTCAAGTGCTCTCGAGCCCTTTTTCCTGCCACCGGCTGCGAGAGATGGCGCATACGATGGTTGAAGGGAAAAAATTGCCGGTGACAGGAAAAAAGACTCGGTCTTGTGGCTGGCGCCGCTACCGCTCAAAGAGGCCAAAAAAGCGGTGGAAGATCAGCAGCGCCAGCCAGAAGGCGTCTCAGAAGGTTGGCAGTCCACAGATCCACAGGAGGCTTGCAAGGCCTGTCGCCACAGAAGCCGCGAGCCAGATCGGCGAGTCGCCGTGCTTGTCTTCGGTCATGAGCCACTGGATCAGTCGTGTCATTTCTTGGCCTCCTTGCGGTCTGGGTTGTAAATCTTGTAGGGAAAGAGTTCCGACTCGAGATCGATCAGAGCTGCGCGCTTCTTGCAGACAACGACATAAAGATCATTCAAGAAGACCCATGCCGACTCTTTGTCGCCTCGAAGAATGTCGCCTCGCAGGTACTGCAGGAGCATCCTTTCGTAAGAAGACCACTCGACTTTGGCCATTTCGGCTGCGGCGATGGCGGTGAGCTGTTCCTGAGTGGTTTGCATTGCTGCTTCCTTTGTTCTGCTCCTCGTGGGATGATTAGAGGGTCGGGGAGTTTGCGATTTCCGACTGTCTCTAACCATCCTTTGGAGGAACCGAAATGACCGAAAAAGCATTCACAGACGAACAATCCGTTCAAATCATTTGTGCGCTCATTAAATCCACACCTCTGGCTAAAACGTTCCCAAGCTATGGAGCGATTAGTCGAGAGGAAAATATGTGGCGCGATGTCTTTAGTTCTGAATTCGCCCAGCAGTTACGAGAATTGCACGCTTCTCTGACAGCTCGTGCCGACATCGCTGTGCCATCTCGTTCTGACGACGAGTGAATTCAGCTTTGAGTTTCCTAGATGTCGTTATTCGCATCGATGTCTCTCTTGTCCGGGGCTCCGTGGGATGATTAGAGGGTCGGGAGTGCAGAAATCGACTTTCTTAACCAACCACGGAGGAAACTTTTTAGCTGTGGCTATATAACCAAAAGTATCGCTTGGAACGAAATATGCGTGAAGCTATATGTTGTGTCAATAGCTTTAGCTATGTGTAGTGCAAAAAAAACCGCCCTTAAGGGCGGTCACTTAATTCGTTTTTTCTCAGCTGAAATGCTTTGTTATTGCGACAACAGCAGCAACTAGCGCGGCGATAGATCCTACAATTTTCCATGTCATCGAATGGAGCTCTCTTTGCAGATCCTCTTTCGTTGACAAGTGAGGCAGGGTAGCCTCGATTCTAGCCAATCTTGATTCGTGATCCATGTGTTGTTGAGTGTTCCAACTAGGGGTGACTTCGTCAACCTGCTCGGTTTTAATCATTTAGTATCCCCTTTGATTCTACGCTGAAGGACCCAGTAGTTGAAAGTCTGTACACAACCGCAATTCATGCAAGTTATTCGTATGGTTGGTTGCGTGGATTGCTTCTTTTTGTAGAAGGGGTTTAAATGGCCATCCTGAGATTTGAACTCTAACTTGACCGTGTCATGAAGCATTGGCTGGTCTTGCATGACATCATCTAACTCTCCACGAAGCTGGTCGCTACCACAGAAAGGGCAAGTGGAGTTAGGTTTCACTTTGTTTAGGAAGGCTGAAACTTCCTGCGCTGTTAATTGTTCAATTTTCATGATTGCCCTGCATCAACATATCCACAAGTCTTGTATGAGCCGCCATACTGGCGGCTCTTTGGTTGGTATTTAGACGACCTAGAGCCCGTTCGACCCAGAGCGATCTACCACTTTTCCAAGAATGTGGATGAAGGCGATCTGGTCCTTTGGAATGGTCTCGACAGACCGAGAGTCTGATGGGATAGTTTGAAGATCGCCGTTGAGAAGAACGCGCAAGCGACGAACGTGAAGCTGGCCGTTGAGTGCAAAAGCGTAGACTCGACCATTTTCGATGACGGTCTGAGTTTTGTCGATCGTCACGACATCTCCTTCGTTGATGAAGGGGCTCAGAGCGTCTTCTGTAACAATGAACGCTTGAAGGTTCTCAACTTTGAGGCCGTGCTCTTCAAGCCAGGCTTGATCGTAGTATTTTGGAGACATATCCATCTCATCTAGTGTCGGCTGTAACCGGGGATCGGTTTGTGCCACCAGATGAAACAGTCGGACGGCTCCATTGGCAAATGCGACGCTGGGCTTACCAGATTCAACATTTTCCCCGTCGAAAAGAGGAGATCCTGCTCCAGATATGAGCCACTGGAAGTTGATAGGGTAACGCTCGCAAAGGCGCAACGCCGAGTCGGAGTTGATTGTCTCCGTACCACCGTTTACCCATTTATTCACAGATGGCTGTTTGATGCCGCAAATGCGGGCCAGTTCGGCTTGGGTCAGAGAGAAGTGCTGCATGACCCAACGAATGCGTTCAGATAGCGTGTTCATATAGATCATCCTATAAAAACTCGAAATAGCCTTGGGTATTGCTTGTGCTATACTCCAAGCTATATTTTCGGCTATAAGGTGACCTACATGAATAAAACTCCACGCTCAATTCGTATCGCGCGAGCGATCGTTGATGCGTTCGGCTCCCAGACGGAAACCGCGAAAGCTGTCGGTTTGAAACAGCCGTCCGTCAATCGGTGGCTAAAAAAAGGCATTTCAAGACAGCGCGAAAACGATTTGAGGATCTTGTTCCCGGAACTTGCTGTCTGGCAGAAGTTTCCTCCTCAGAAGAAGGCAATTGCGGAATAAGGAAACCAGATGTCTTTCGAGCTGGTACAGCAGTGCATTGACCTTGATGTCCTTGAAAACGATTTAAGCCCGAAGGAAAAGTTCGTGCTGGTCGTTTTGTGTCGTTTTGCGGACGATTCCGGACGTTGCTATCCGTCGCTCCCTACCTTGCTTGGATTGACGGGCTTCGATGTGCGCACTGTGCGAAAGGCCATCGAGAAACTGGTCGAAAATGGATGGCTTTCTTACGTCCAAGCCCCAGGAAAAAAGCGCCAGTACACGATCGCTTCGGCCCGAATCAAAGGGACGGGAACCCCCGTACAAGTTTGCACCCCCGACAAAAATGCACCGGGTACAAAAACGAACCCCGTGCAAATGTGTACCTCAACCCCTGACAAAAATGCAGGGAGTACCCCCTACAAAAATGCACCCCGAATAAAACATACAAGAAACCAAGAAGAAACCAATCTACAGACAGTAGGCGACTCGTCATTCTCGCTTGAGCCGGACCAGCCTCTGGCGGCGAACGAAGCTTGTGGGGACAAAGCGGCGAAAAAAGCTCCCAAGATCAGAGAACAGAAGCACCCGTTTGATCTGAAGGGGTTACCCGACAAGTGGCGGCAATACATCGTGAAGGTTCGCCCGGATCTCGACCCGGAAGTTGTGTTTACCGACTTCGCGTTCTACTGGACGGAGGGGCAAGGGCGAGGTGAGAGCCGCACTGAACGAGGCTGGTCAAGCACTTGGATGACTTGGGTGAGGCGACAGAACAATCAGAGATCGCCTGCAGCTCGACCGCCAAAGAAGCAAATCCCTGACCACCTCAACCCGAAGATTCGATTTGACGAGTCGTACTACACGAAGGAAAACCCTTTTAACCCTGATGGGTCGCTCAACTGGAAGCGAGCTCCCGATACCGATAGGAACGAGTGAAATGCAAGTACCTCAAAAACTCGGAACGATTCTCCACCGTCAGTCGATGGGAAAGATGCGCTGGCACGACGAGGTTCGTGACTGCCAGTTGCACGGGCAGTACCTTGGGCGCGTAGTTTTTGTGCATGGCCAGAAAGTGTGTGATGCACCTTGTCCAGAATGTCTGCGTATCAAGAGCATCAAGGATGCCGAGGCTCGCGAAGAGGCGCTTAAGCGAGCAAAGGCCGAGGCAGATATTCGACGTATGCAGGATGCCATTGGACGAGCCTGCATCCCGGAAGATTTCAAGGAAAAGACGTTCGACACCTTCGAGGCTAAAACCGACAACCAGAAGCGAAACCTGGACCTGTGCCGGCGCTATGTCTGCAACTGGAAGAGTGTGCGCGACAACGGCTACAGCTTGTTGTTTTTCGGTAATCCGGGGACTGGCAAAAGCCACCTTGCCTGCTCAATAGTGCGAAGCCTGCTGCCAGACATCACCGCACTCTATGCCCGGGTTCCGGACGTGATCTCTTATGTGCGTTCACAGTGGCGCGCAGACGCTGACGAAAGCGAACACGCAGCCAAACGTCGCTTCATTGACCTCGACCTTCTGGTGCTGGATGAGATCGGTGTGCAGGCTGGCACGGCAAATGAGCAGTCGATCCTTTTTCAGATTATCGACGGACGACTGTCTGAAAACCGACCGACGATCTTCCTCACGAATTTGATGCCGAGAGCGCTCGCAGAGGTGCTCGGCGACCGTGTCATGGATCGCATCAACGGAAAGAGCTACGCCATGCAATTCATCGGCGGATCGTACCGCAAGGCTCCGGCGGCCGGGGACATCTTTGGGAGTGCGTGATGAAACGGACATACCCGGAATCTAGCCCTCCCAAGAAGACAGGACCGAAAGGCATCACGATCGAGATCGAAAAGGCCATGGCGCTGCTTCGACGCATCGATGGCTTCGACCTTTCGGAAGAAGACCGCCAGCAGCAGGCAGAGGCCGTCTGCTTCTTGCGCGAGGCAGTGGTCCGGCATTTGAAAAGGAATCGGATCAAGGAGAAGAAAAAGTGAGTTTGGATTTCACGGTTTCATTTTTGTCGGCCACAGTGACGGTGCAGGCCATTTACCTTCTGATCATGGCCCGCACTTTGACCAGGCTCGATTTTCAGTTCAAGGCTATGAGGGACGATATGTTTGAGATTCTTCGCTTCATGCGAACTGGGGAGATGAGGTTCGAGAAGTACGCGGCTACCGCTGCTTACAGAGAACTTTTCGAGAAGCGCGTCGGAAAAGGCCATAACGGATTTCAACCTCAACAAGGGGAGCGTCAGTGTTCAGAAGTTCGATAGGAAACCAAATGGATTCTAGCTTTTCGGATTTCGGGCTCAGAGGTATGGATAACGGAGCACTGCCGAACAAAAATTTCGGATCAAGTAATGATGCTCCGGTAAATGAACCAGCCTCATCACACAGGTCGTGAGGGATTTTGGCTCCTGTAACTTCGACGGTTCGCAGAGTCAGCGGATACGGGACATCGGTAAACGAGATGTACAGCAAAAAAATTTTTGGATTCCGTTGTAACTCGCGGGGAACAGTCATATCGCTACTGGCTGGGTAAGCATAAGCAGTAAAACCAAGGGCGGTCCTGGAAAGCTGGATGTACATAAAAACGGCTGTGGCTAGCGTGCTGAAAGCGGTGATCTGGCCTAGCAAAGAGTCGAAGAACAATCTTTACCTCCGTGGGGTGGTTGATGGGAAGTGTTGGCGCACACACCGAAATCATCTCACGGAGGCCTCGAAAAGGGTTTGAAAGCGAATGAGTAGTCGTTTTTACAAGGCGTTGGCATTGGCCATAGGGGTTGAAGCGATGCTTGTGGGCTCGATGCTATGTCTGGGAAGTCGCGCGGAAACCATCTTTAAGGTCATCGAAGCGCTTCTGTACCTCATCGGATCCATAGCTGGACTGACATGGTGCTTCTACGAATGGGGCGCTGACGAAAGGAAGAAGAAATGAAGGAAAAGAAGAGAAAGGTCTACGTCCGGGTGCCGATTGAGGACGCTCGACGGATCGATCAGATGTTGGAGCGCGTGTGGCAGAGGTCTTTCTATGAGGAAATTTCGTACAACCGATTTACTCGGTCGCTTGGAAATGCCGAGCGGCGAGAAGCTCGTCTTTTAGGACTCAAGGTGAATAAATGAATCTTTTTTTTGTGGGTACTTCAGGCGCCGATCATGCAGCTCTTGCGCGTGATCTGGGAAGAGCAAGGACGGCCGACCGCCCGGACGAGATTTTGGTTCTGCTTTTACGGCTTCATCGGCTGGCTGTCCTTCGGTGTCATTTCTTACGCCGTGTTCCGGATTCTCTATTACGTCTTGGGAGTGATCGGATGAGATACAAGATCGAGATCGATGGTGATGTGCTGCTGGACGTCTTGCACTGGCTCGAGAACTGCGGGCGGTACAAGGACGCGGTGGCAATTCGGGATCAGTACGTGGCGCAGCACAATCAGGCGCTGAAGCGGTTTGATGATCTCGGCAAGGGGGTCGCACCACAGAAGAGCGCCTCCGCTGAAGAGGCCTTGAAGATCTTCGGAGACTTCTTTGGGGGCAAGTGATGTCCATCAGGCAGATCAAGCTTGACTTTGCGACCGTCCTGAATCTGCTCTCCCTTGCACGGAGGGCAGACCTGGACAAGGCAGGTATGGGAGAGCTCGCTGCGCTTGCGATTGCCGAAGCGAAGGTGGCAGATGTGATCAGTCGGCAAGAGGAGAAAAGACAACGTGAAGAAGAGCGAAAGGATCGAGTCGGCCTATAGAGCCGGGTGGCAAGCCGCACAGCGCGGCGAGAACTTGTCACGTCAAGCCAATCTTATCCACGACCATGAAGAGCGTGCCGCTTTCATCAAGGGCTACTACTACGGTGGCCAGGCAGCGAAGGAGAAAGACTCCCATGATGTCACAAAGCGATCGTGAGGCGCTCGATGATCGCCTTCGCAACTGGGGACGATGGGCGGCAGATCGTCCGGCTATCGGATCCAGTTACCTGTGGCGAGCCATGAAGAAGTACGGCAAGGCGGACGAAACCGAAGGAGATGACGAGCAGGATGCCAAACCTCCGAAGATCGATGTCCTGGATGCGCTTCTGGTCGAGCGTGCCTGGGTGTCTTTGGCCGAGAGTCCGTTCATGTACAAACAAGCGAAGTGGACTTTGAGGGCTCACTACTGCCTGCCAAAGCAATCGCCTGAGAAGACGGCCAAAAAGCTCAAGTACAGGCATCGTAACTACGATCAAATTCTTTGTCTGGGAAAGAAGCAGATCGAAAACGTGTTAATTCGGTTTGACAAACTGCGGGAGGCACAGCACAATGGTTCCACAATTTGAAAGCCAGTGTTTCTGTGAGTTTTGTGGGCAGCCGGATGGCTGCTTTGTTATGCCTGGAAGAAACACAGGAAAGTAAGGAAAGGGAAAAGCCTCGCTGATGAAGCGGGGCTTTTGTCGTTTGGCGCCATCAAAAGTTCTGCAGAGACCGCTCTTCTCAAAAACTGGATGAAATGTCGATACAAGAACTCAATACTGTCGCTCTATGGCTCATCGGTCTCCTGGTGACCTTTGCGAAGCCGCATAGCGGACGAAGGGACGATGGTATCAGAGTCGTTCTTTGGCGAACGATCATCATTGGGTGGTTCTTTGCCATTGTTGGTATCTGTTTTTTGGGGCGCACAACCGAGGCTATGGCATGGTTTGATCTGTGGATCAAGATTGCTCTTTGCTTCGGTCTCTATAGAGATTTCATCGAAAAGTTCCGGTAAGGTTGGCAAACCAAAGATCTGCTGGAACACGGAGTACACGACAAGTAGCTTGAAGATGATTTCCGACAACCTCTTGGCTTGGTTGGCGGTCATGTCAGCCAGAAGGTCGTGGCTTGGCTCCTGCTCTGCATCAATTTCATCGAAAGATTCGCGCAGCTTCTGTTCGTAATCTTGTTTCTCGACGCCGGAAAGCACGTCCACCAGCTTAGATTCGTTTGGAACATTGAGCCGTTGAAGAAAGGTCGACAATGCTTCGAGGTTGTTGTGGATCGTGGCAATGTTCGAGAGTTGGTCTAGCTGCGAGGCGACGTTTTGGAACAGATTGCCTAGTTCGTTTATACGCAGTGATTGAGCTTGAAGGGCGGCAAATTGGCTTTCAAGTGATCTGAAGGCGTTTGCTTGTTCAAGACGTGCAGGTAATGCAGCCAGTTGATCAATCAGTTTTGACGCTGTCGATACTTGCGAGCAGAGTTGTGAAGCTGAAGAAATTTGGGCAAGGGGCTTTAAGGCAGTTTCCATGTGATTAAAAAGCTTTGATGCTTGTTCGAGCTGCCTTAAAGCATCAAGGTCTTGCAGTGCCTTCACGAAAGGCGTTAAATCAGTCAATTGGAGCCTCCTGGTGGAGTTGGTGAGTTGAGATGCCCAACGATACACCAGGAGGCTTTTTGTTCAAGTGGCCAAGTTTCTATGCCATTGCTGACTATTTGTTCTTATCCTGGGTGCCACAGCCCCGTGCCTCGTGGCGACCGCTACTGTGAACGCCACAAGGAACAGGGCGAGAAACGGGACGCGGCAATCGTGGCGCAAGCCAAGAAGCGCAGAGACGCCCGGCGCCGCGAGCTGAAAGGAACGACTGCTCAGCGCGGCTACGGTGCACGATGGCAGGCGCTTCGAAAGCGCTTCATTCTTCAGCACCCATACTGCGAGCGATGTCTCAAAGAAGGGCGCATTACACCGGCGACCGATGTCGATCACATCAAGCCGCACCGCGGGTGCCCAAGGTTGCTCTTTGACGAGAACAACCTCCAGGCGTTGTGCCATGAGTGTCACAGCCGTAAGACGGCAACGGAAGATGGTGGCTTTGGAAACGTCAAGGTTTCTTAGCGGCTGCAAGTATTTTTTGTGCTTGGATTCTTGGAGAGATCAAAAACGAAACGATGAGATTGATGAATCCAGACAAGGTGAAAGCAAGCTCTTTCCCTTCGGGTTCTTCAAAGTCGATGATGCCGGGATGAGCAGCCTGATTACCGACGATCCGGCAAGCCTTGAATACTTCATAAAGATCTGGAGGAAGGTTCAGACTTTCGATTCGGTCGTGAAGATTTTTCCCTTTTCCGCCGAGGTGATCGACGAGGTGCTCAAGGCACAGACGTAGCAGTGCGCAGGCAGCTCGTGAGGATTTTCCAACGACACCCTGCGCTTCTGTGAAAAGTTTTTTCGCTTCCTCCGGCATGTCCTCGTGAGGCTCGATGCCGTGAATCGATGGATAAACCATTTGCTGGCCGATCCAAACAGAAAGTTCTTCGCAATCTCGGCATTGCGCGACAGAAATTGTTTTTGGCGAGAACACGGTGACGCGAGTTGAACCTTCCCAGTGTGGCGTTGAATTTACTGTTGTCCAGAACATTTCGGCAGAGACGCCGCAGTGAGGACAAGTGAAAGAGCTTGCTTTGAAGGATGGCGGTTTGATTTTCATAGGTGGACAAATGAACGTGAAAACTAAAACGATCTGTATGGCGAAAGTTTATTCCGCCATAGACGAAGCCCGCACGATCCTTAATGCCCTTGAGGAGAAGGCTTCGAAATTCGCCTCTGGTGAAGATGTTCGCATGATGGATGTTGTGGATCAGAGCCTAAAAATGAAAGAAGCGAGAGAACAAATCCTTATCAGCTTCATTGAGGCAGGACTAGATGGTGACTTTAAAAGATGCCCATGAAAAAAAGGACAGAGAGGGGTAGGGCGGAAACATTCTGAAATTGGGATTCCCTCCTGACCGTGGGCAGCAGCTAATTTTTTACACGTGCAAAACGGGGAGTTTTGACTTTGGCAAGACCACGAAAGGATGAGTCCGTGAAGGCGGCGCAGGGAACTCTGCAGCCGTGCCGGCGACACCGCCAGATCGACATGACGGCGGCCACGTTGACGAGCGAGCCTCCTGTCGGTCTGAACAAGGACGCCCGGGCGGCGTGGCAGTTGGCAGTCGAATGTGCTCCGGAAGGCGTTCTGACTGCGCTCGATGCCGGCGTGCTCGAAAGATGGGCTCGCAATTACGCGCTGTATCGCAAGCTCGCAAAGCTTGTCGACAAAGGCGGAGTCGTTTTTATGGTCGATGGAGAACCGACGGAAAAGCTGAGCCCGACATTCAATGCTCTCATCAAGGTGCAACAGATTTTGGCCAAGTGTGAAACTGAGCTTGGTTTCACGCCTGGATCGCGCGCGCGTGTGAGTGTCCGGAAGAAAGACGATGATCAAGGAAACGAGTTTGGTGACTTCTAAAGACTTCTGCAAAGTAGCGGCAAAGTACGAGGCCGATGTCCTAAGCGGCAAGGTTCTTGCCTGTGAGTTCGTCAAGAAGGCGGTCCGGCGCAATCAGGAAGATCGCCGACGCTACAAGGAGCATGGTTTGTACGCCTTCTCGGAAAGCGAAGGCAGCCGAGTCTGTAAGTTCATCGAGCTCTTGACTCACACCAAGGGTGCCTTGGCCGGACAGAAGATCAAGCTTGAGCCGTGGCAGGTCTGGATTTTGACGACCATCTTTGGATGGCGACGTCGATCTGATGGAGGCCGTCGATTTCGGCGTGTCTACATCGAGGTGCCGCGTGGCAACGGCAAATCTTGTCTGAGTTCCGGTGTGGCGCTCTACTGCCTCCTGGCGGATCGAGAACCGGGTGCCGAGGTCTACTCTTTTGCGACGACTCGAGATCAGGCCAAGATCGTCTTCGGCGATGCCAAGCAGATGTGCGTGGCCAATCAAGCGCTGAGGCAGAACTTCGGACTGGAGGTCTTGGCCAATGCTCTATATGTGCCGAGGACAAACTCGACCTTTCAGGCAAAGAGCGCGGAAGGTTCAACCCTTGACGGCTTGAACACTCACTTTGCGTGCGTCGATGAGCTTCACGCCCACAAGACCCGAGCGGTCTATGACGTGGTCGAAACGTCTATGGGCAAGCGCTTGAACTCCCTTTTATGGGTGATTACGACTGCCGGCTTTGATACGTCTGGAATTTGCTACGAGGTGCGGACGATGGTCCGAGGTGTGCTCGATGGAACGATCGACGACGAGACGCAGTTCGGCGTGATCTACACGATCGACGAAGACGACGACTGGACGACCGAGGAAGCTCTCATAAAAGCCAACCCCAACTGGGGCGTGAGCGTGATGCCGGAAGTCATCATTCCGCTCCAAAAGAAAGCGATGGCCATCGCCAGTGCGACCAACAATTTCAAGACAAAACACTTGGATGTGTGGTGTGCTGCAGGAACGGCCTGGATGGATTTGGTGGCGTGGAAGCGCTGCGGACACGTGCGTGACCTTGATGACATGCTCGGCAAGCCTTGCGTGATCGGTCTTGACCTTGGCGCGAAGAACGACGTGACGGCCAAGGTGATTGTCTTCAAGGAGCAGGACGAGAGCGGAAAGCCTCGCTTCTATGTGTCGACCAAGCTTTATTTGCCTGAGGTAGCGATCGAAAAGAGCACGAATTCGCAGTACCAAGGTTGGGCCGATACCGGCGCGATCACGGTGACCGGCGGCGCGATGACAGACCTCTCGCGTATCGAAGAAGAGATCCGTGAAGATCTGTCACGCTATGACGTCCAGGCGATCGCTTATGACCCGTGGCAAGCGACTCAGCTTGCCGTGAACCTTTCAGAGGACGGTGCTCCGATGGTTGAGTATCGGAACACGGTCCAAAACGTATCTGAGCCGATGAAGTGGCTCGAAGCGCTCGTTCAGGACGGCAAGCTTACGCACGACGAGAACCCTGCCATGGATTGGATGATGGGAAACGTCGTTGCGAAGCTTGACGCCAAGGACAACATTTATCCGCGTAAGGAGCGCTACGAGCAGAAGATCGATGGCCCCGTGGCTCTCATCTACGGACTGGCAATGTGCTTGTCCGAGCGAGACGAAGGCGGGAGCTTTGCAGACTTCATCGACGACATCATCGTGGTGTAAAAAATGCCGAACATTCGACGCTTCTTCAGTCGCTTCGGGTGGGGCGGCGTCATGTCCGACCAGTCTGGGCAGCAGCTCGAGACGCCCTCCAGTCTGGTCGCGGCACCGATGTCCCCCGACATCGCGCTGCAGATCTCTACGGTCTACGCGTGCGCCCGCTTGCTCGCAGGGACTGTGAGCTCTTTGCCGCTGATGGTCTTCAAAGAGGACTCGCGCGGCAATCGCAAGGTGGATCGCGGATCGCAACTCTGGACGATCCTGCACGACCAACCGAATGCCGTGATGACCGCCAGCGACTTCTGGCAGGCAATGATCCTGCAGTGGGCATTGCGAGGCAATGCTTATGCGCAGATCATGCGTGACTCGGTCGGTGATGTCATCAGTCTGTGGCCTCTTTCGTCCGATCAGATGACGGTTTTCTCGGACAAAGAAACGGGAAGATTGGTCTATCAGTACGTGCGTGACAGCCAGACCTACGACCTCACTCCGGATCAGGTACTGCATATCAAAGATATCGGGACTGGGATCCTTGGCTTCAGCAAGCTGGAGTTCATGGGGACAAGCGTCCAGGAAGCGATGGCTACGCAAAAGTACACGATGCAAAACGCCCAGAACTTCGGGCGCCCGAGTGGCATCCTGACAGTCGACCATGTCCTTGACCGAAAGAAGGGGCAACATGATTTGATTGGCCGTGCGCTCGGCAATTTCAAGTCCGAGGCCGGGAAGATGATCGTGCTTGAGGCCGACATGAAGTTCCAGCAGGTCGCTTTGACGCCTGAGCAGTCACAGCTTCTAGAGAGCCGCAAGTACGGTGTCGAAGAGATCTGCAGATGGTTCGGTGTGCCGCCGGTGCTGATCGGAGCATCAGGGGCCACAACCTGGGGGAGCGGCATCGCAGAGATCGTGAGCGGGTTCCACAAGTTCACTTTGAACCCTCTGCTCAAGAGCATCGAGCAGGCGCTCGAAAGCCGCATCTTGCGATCAGAAGATCGCGGATCCGTGTTGATCGAGTTCAACTTGGATGCCTTCTTCCGAGGCGATTTGCAAAGCCGTTATGCCGCTTATGCAACAGCCGTACAAAACGGCTTCAAGACACGAAACGAGGTCCGAGCGCTTGAAAACGACCCGCCGATTGAAGGCGGCGATACGCCAACGGCACAAACGAATTTGGCGCCGCTCGACAAGCTCGGCGAGGTGGCATCGAGCAATGCACCTCAAACTCCAGTCGGAGACGTAAAGCAATGAAGAAACAGTTAATCGATCTTTCGCTGAAGGACGTTGAGCTGAGTCTGGATGACACTCACGAATGGCGAGTGAAGGGCTATGCGACGCGCTTCAACAACGTCAACAGCTACGGCTTCAAGATTTTGCACGGCGCGTATTCGGACATCGTCGCGTCCGGAGCAAAGCCTAAGATGTTCTTCAATCACGCCTCGTACTCTGTGCCGATCGGGGTATGGGACAAGCTTGAAGAGAACGCGCTTGGCCTCAAGGTCGAAGGCGTGCTCACGCAAGGCGTGGCGCAGGCCAAGGACGTTTATGCGGCCCTGAAAGCCGGCACGGTCGACGGCCTGTCGGTGTCGATCTACTTTGATGCCGCTGATACTGAGACTGACGACAAGGGAATCGTGTCGTTATCGAAGATCCGAAAGCTTGACGAGATCTCCATCGTCACAGCGCCGGCAGACTCCAAAGCGCGGATCACACAGACCCTATCAGCAGACGAAATTGACAGCCGCATCGAAAGCCTCGAAACCGTTCGCGATCTCGAGGCTTTTTTGAAGGATGTGGCGAACCTTTCACATCGGCAGGCGGGATGGCTGCTCTCCAAGGCAAAGGCCTGCTTTGCCGCAGATACGCGACGGGATGTCGCGCTGAAAGCTCAGAACGAGCTGCAGGCGATCTTTGACCGTATCCAAAAAATTTGAGGTGACTTATGGATCCCATGGAAAAATTGATTGAGCAGGCCGAGAACATCGAGAAGAAGCTTGGTGAGTTGGCCGATCAGCGCGCCGAAGACGAAAAGCAGACGGCTGATCTTGCAGACCAGATCAAGGAACTCGCCGCAGAACAGCTCAAGCTCGGCAAGAAGATGCTGGAACTCCAGCAGAATTCCCAGACCGTCGCCGCAGGCAAGGAAGTCCCCTTGACCCTTGGCGCTCAGTTTGTGCAGAGCGCCGGCTATGCCGACCTGATTGCAGGCAAGGTGACGAAGGCGACTCTCGCTGCTGCCTCCCCGGTGGTGACCCCTGCAGGTTCTGTGCCTGCTGACTACCGCGGCATCAAGGCTGAGCCCGAACTGCCGAACGCCGTGAAGGACGCCTTCCCTGGCGTTCCGACCTCTTCGAACTCGATCTCCTATCTCAAGGAATCGGCGTTCACCAATTCCGCAGCAGAAACTGCTGAAGGCGGTGACAAGCCCGAATCCAAGATGGAGTTCACGGAAGCCGATGCACCGGTTCGCACCATCGCACACTTCATCCGAGTCACGAAGCAGCTCGCTGAAGACGCTCCGGCTCTGGCCGCCTACATCAATCATCGCATGATGTACGGTCTCAACCGCCGTATTGAAAAGCAATTGATCAGCGGTGACGGCACCGGCCAGAACCTGTCCGGCATCTTCACGACCGGCAACTACACGGTTCACGGTTTTACCGAGGACAACATGCCGGCAGACTCCAACGTCCTCGACCTGATTCGTCGATGCGGCGCCACCATGCGCAAGGTCGGCTACACGCCGTCCGTCGTCTTCCTCAACCCGATGGACTTTGACACCATCCGAGGCATGAAAGACAAGAACGGCAACTACCTGATGGGCAGCCCGCTGCAGGCAGGTACCGACATTCGTCCTTGGGGCCTGCGAGTAGTTGAATCGCCGGAAGTTACCGAAGGCAAGTTCATGGTCGCGGATCCCATCATGGGCGCAACCATCTACGAACGTTCCGCACCTGTGATCGAGATGTTCGAGCAGGACGCAAACAACGTCACGAAGAACTTGTACACGATCCGTTGCGAATGCCGTATGGCTTTTGCTGTGGAGAGTGCCAACTGCTTCGTGGGCGGCGATCTGGAGATTGGAGCCGGTGCCGCAAAAGCCGCGAAGGTTGGGACGGCCAAGGTCAACCAGGCCAAGGTCAACCAGGCCAAGGTTAGTGAATAACCAAGGAGGTCAAGATGGCAACGGCTCAGTACGAAAAGCACGATTGGACTGACGGTGAGACCATCACTGAGGAGAATCTTGACCACATCGAGCAAGGTGTAGCCGCAGCGACAGACGGGTTGCGAGCGCTTGAAGAGCAGGCTTTTACCAGCATCCAAGTTGAGACTTTGGCTGCTGGTTCCCCTGCCACTGCTGTCGTTCAAGACGGAGTTCTTAAGCTTGGTCTCCCTCAGGGGGCTACCGGGCCTACCGGTGCAGATGGTGCCGACGGCGCTCAGGGATCTCCGGGGGCGGCAGGTAAGCAAGGCACTTCCTACCGCATCTCGACGGAAACCTTCACGGCTTCCAAAGCAGACTGCCAGGCCAGCGCTGTCACGCCAGCGTCTTCGGTTCTTCCGATCATCGTCGGTGATCTGATCGAAGACGCGACGAAGGCGGTGTGGGCCGTCACGGCTGTGTCCGGAGCGACCTTCACTGTGGGAGCCGCAGCGGTTCGCGCTGCTCCGGCTTGATTAAAGGAGCCCCGCCGAGAAATTGGCGGGGATAACTATGACACCTTGCGTAAAACTCGATGAGGCCAAGCTCTATCTTCGAGTCGACGGATCTGATGACGACAGCGTGATCTCGGCTCTGATCGAAGCCGCGACAGGCTTGGCGGAGACTCGTCTTCGCCGCCCCATCGTCGGTGATGTCGAGAAAGAGAATGCGATCGCGGCCACCGTTGATGAGGTGCCGGCAGACCTTCGCATGGCCGTCTGCGTGATCATCGCCTATTGGTATGAGAACCGAACGGCCACGGATGTCGAGCTGCGCGATCGCGTGATGCGACAGATGGCTTTTGACCGATACATCGATTGGAGTACGGAAGATGCTGACTGATCCGGGAGTTCTGAACCGCAGAGCTACCATCCTGTCTTGGACCTCCGTCCAGGACGGGGTCACGCTCAAGGAGGTCTACGAGCCGATTGCGACGGTTTGGGCAAAGCTCGAGCCGGTTGGCGCGCTGACCTACTGGTTCGGACAGCAACAGCTTGAGACCGGCGTGACGCATCGGATCACGATTCGTCGCACCAGTGCGATCAGACCTGAGACGCTCACCGGTCGAGTGTGTATCGAGATCGAAGGCGTTCGCTATCAGATTCTGAGAACTTCGGATCTGGAAGGCGCAAAACGCTTTACGGTCATAGACGTGTGTCGCGTCGAGGAGGACGCATGAAAAAGGCGGTTCAGATTGCTACCTTCTCTCTCGAAGAGATTGGCCTCCGAAAAACAGATATTGACCCGAAAGTTTTTCGGCCGTATCTGAGACGCATCTCCGGTGCTATTCGTAAAAGCGCTCGAAAAAAGGCCAGCAACCGTCATGTCTCTTCCCGAGGAGAGTATCCGGGCAAGAAGACCGGCGCAACGGTCAAGGCCATCAAGGTCAGAAACTACAAATCCGGATACGGATTTACGGTACTTCAGGACGTGCCTGACTCGGGTGACCGAATCCAGAATGACCGATGGAAGTTCTACCCTGCATTCCTTCGATATGGCGTCAAACGACGGAGCAAGGGCCAAAAGTTGGACTCATGGCGCATAGAGCCGAGACGTGACTACATCGCAGACGCGGCAATCGAGCACGAAACTGAGGCGATGAATGTCGTGATGCAAGGTCTAGACGCAGCACTCAAAGGGATGTTTGCAAAATGAAACTCGCTCCGATCATTGCTCAGATTCTGGCTGAGTGCCCGAGCTTCACGCAAGTGGCGGGCGCTTTGACCGACGATCTCGAGAAGGTGATTTCGCAGGGAAAACTCCCGGCTGCGTATGTCGTGCGTCTCGATGAGGACGGTGAGATCCTCGAAGACATGGGGAACGAATGTTTCCAAGAGATCACAGAATACTTTGCTGTTGTCCTGATCCTCAAAAACAACGATTCAGACCGAGGACAGGAAGCAGCCGATCAGCTTGACGATCTCAGAGCAGAGCTTTTCAAGGCTTTGCTTCGGTGGTGCCCGGACGCGGCTCACGACAAGATCGAGTACACGGGTGGATCACTGGTGGCATTGACACGCGACCGTTTGATCTACAGCTATCAATTCAAGACCTTCACGACCGTTCAGAAGGAAGACACCTGGCAGCAGGTGGCCTACGAACGCATGGGTCCTTTCAAAGGCGTCGACATCGACGTCGACGAGATCGGGCCTCGAGAGCACAAGCCGGACGGCACACCGGAGGCCAGAATCAAAATCGAAACCCAAGGCGCTTGAGAGCGCCTTTTTTTATAGCCGGAGAATCTCATGGCGATTTCTTTCAACACGATCCCGCAGAAGATTTACACGCCTCTCTTCTACGCGGAAGTGGACAACTCGGCCGCCAATACGACGACCGATGACATGCAGGCGCTGATCATGGGGCCGATGTTGACGACTGGCAAGGCTACCGTAGGCGAGCTGACTTACGTCTCGTCTGCAGAACAGGCCGCCGAACTTTTCGGCCACGGCTCGATTCTGCATCGCATGGTTACGGCCTACCGCAATCAGGATTCGACTGGCATGCTGTACGTGATGCCGCTAGCGGATCCGGCAAGCGGTGTTGCTGCGACCAAGACCGTAACGGTTACCGGCACTGCTACTGCTGCCGGAACGATTAGCCTCTATGTGGGTTATGAACTGGTGCAGGTCGGCGTCGAGGCGAGCGAAGCCGAGTCTGACATCGCTGGTCACATCGCGGCCGCGATCAATGCCGACGCCGATTTGCCCGTGACCGCTCAAGCTGCGCTTGGCGTTGTGACGGTAACGTCCAAGCACAAGGGTGTGATTGGTAACGACCTGACGATCAATGTCAATCTTCTGGGCGCAGCCAACGGTCAGGAATTGCCGGCGGGCGTGAGCGTGGCAGTTGCAGACGGCACTGCCGGAACCGGTGTTCCGGACATCGAAGAAGCTTTTGCGGCTTTGAAGGAAGAGCCCTTCGAGTTCATCGCGCTACCCTACTCCGACAAGACCAGTCTGGATGCCGCCAAGGCCGCCATGACTGAGCGCTGGGCGTACAACGTGCAGCTCTACGGCCATGTCTACAGCGCTTCGCGTGGCGCGGTCGAAGATCTGCTCGAGATCGGCGAAGCTCAGAACGACCCGCATTTGACTGTGTTTGCAGTTTCTGAGACGGATCCGAACTTCGGCTTTGATCGCCTAGGCGCGGCGGTTGGCCAAATCGCAGTTTCCGTGAAGGCCGATCCGGCACGACCCTTCCAGACGCTTGTGCTGACGGGCATCTCTGCGCCGCGTGTCGGTGACCGCTTCTCTCGCACGGAACGTGAAAACCTGCTCGCTTCCGGTGTGGCCACTTTCTGCGACACCACGAGCAACACCCAGATCGAGCGTGCCGTGACGACCTACATCCAGAACGCCTACGGCGCGACGGACAACTCCTATCAGGATGCGGAAACTCTGCACACGCTAGGCTACATCATCCGCTTCCTGCGCACTCGAATCACGTCCAAGTATGGCCGCCACAAGCTCGCAAACGATGGTACGACGTTTGGCGAAGGCCAGGCGATCGTGACGCCGTCGATCATCAAGTCCGAACTCATCGCGGCTTACTCCGATCTGATGGAAGCGGGCTTGGTCGAGAACATGGACGCTTTCAAGAGCTACATCATTGTCGAACGCAACGCCACGGATCCGAACCGCCTGGATGTCTTGTTCCCGCCCGATCTTGTGAACCAGCTGCGCATCTTTGCGATGCTCGTGCAGTTCCGTCTTCAGTACTAAGGAGATACAAACATGACTTTTCGACGTCAGTCTGGTACCGCCTACGTGACGGTCGACGGGACGACGATCCCTGCCAAGGGATCCTTCACGATCCCGCTTTCCACAAAAAACCGCACCGACATTGTGGTCGGCGACGAAGTCGTCGGCTACGACGAGCAGACCATTGCGCCGTACATGCAATGCACGGTGCAGATCACGGACGAAACCGACTTCGAGCGGATCTGTAACTCCACGGCAATGACGATCCGCGTAGAGCTCGCTAACGGCCGAGTTTTCACGCTTTCCAACGCCTTTGTCCGCGGCACACCTACGGTGTCCGAAGCGGGTGAAGCATCCTTTGACTTTGCCGGCAAGTCCGGTCAGTGGAGCTGAGACATGGCTTTGACGATCAAATTGGCAAAGGCAGTCGACGGCACTTCGGAAGTGACTCTTCGTGACATCGAAACGGGCGACTACATCCGCCTGGGGCCTGTGATGGCCCCGATGATCGACGCGGAAGGTCGCCGTCGGATGCTCGAAGAAACCAAGGTCCTTAGCGCGTACATCACGCGCGTTAGCGGCTTGACCGACTCTCAGATCGGCAAGCTGTCTTTGCAGGACTTCATGCAGATGCGCGACTTCGTGATCACGCAGCTTGCTTTTGGAGTGGGCTCGGAAGAGTCGACGGTGAGTCCGAGCTCCTAACCTTCCGTCACGTTGCTCTGCGGACGGCCCACTTTTGGCGGATGTCGCCCGCGGAGCTGATGAAAACGTCCCTGCCGCTTCTGGCCGTTTTGGTCGAAGAGATGGCGGATATGAAAGAAGAGATACGGGAAAGCTATGGCAACCCATGAGACAAATCTGAAAGCGGTCTTCACGCTTGTCGACCGGATGAGTCCCGCACTCAAGCAGATGAAGCGCGAGATGCGAGTGGCCGGACGCGAGATGAGAAGCGGCTTCGAGACTTTGGCGAAAGGTGCGGGCCTTGCGATGACCGGTCTCACCGCTCTCGCCGGCGCAGGAGCCGGCGTGTGGGCGGCAACCTTGTCGGCATCCGAGACGGCGGTAGAGCTCAAGAAGATGAGCGATCAGACGGGTGTCGCTGTCGAGCAATTGCAGGCTTGGCAGACTGTCGCCGAGTCCGCAGGCATGGACTCCCAGGAGTTCGCAGAAAGCCTGCGCGACATGAACATCGAGCTGTCTGACGCCGCCACCGGCGGCAAGGACGAGCTTGCGCAGCTCCTCAAGCGCGTCGGCATCGAGGCTCGTGACGCGTCCGGACATATCAAGACGGCCGATCAGGTCTTCTTGGACTTTGCCGATGCCGTGGCCCGGCAGAAGGATGAAGCCATCCAGCTGCGAATGGCCATCTCGGCCTTTGGTGAAGATACCGGCGCCAAACTTCTGCCGATCCTGCGGCAGGGGTCCGAAGCCTTCAAGGACGCTGAGGCGGCTATGAAGGCGGCAGGCAATGCCTTGTCGGACTCCGACATCGCACGCATGCAGGCATTTCGAGCGCAGTGGTCGAGCCTGACGAAGGCTTTCGACAGAGTTCGGATCTCTATGATGGGAGAGCTCGCTCCGGCTTTCGGTCTCTTGACCGAGAAGCTCCAGATGGTCTTTGAGAAGCTCCAGCCGATCATCTCGGCCAAGATGGACGAGTGGGCAAAGCGCTTGACCGCGTGGCTTGAGAACGTCGATTGGGACGCTTTTGTGAGCGGCATCGATGCGCTTTTGGCCGGAGGCGAACGAATTGAGAAAGAGTTCGGAATGGTCGGAAAGGCCATCAACTTCGTGACCGACAACTTAGGGACGATGTTCAAGGTTGTTGTGGGGCTTCATGCCGCTTTCGGTGCACGGAAGCTCGGCTCCGCTTTCTGGAGCATTACGAAGGGTGTGGCCGGTGTGATCAAGGCCTTGGATCCGAAACTCGTTTTGTCGCAATTGGCCAAGTGGGGCACAGGGTTTATGAAGTTCGCTCAGGTCGCCTGGGGAGCTCTGGCGCTCCTCGGCAAAGCCTTCTTGAAGACGGGTCCGATCGGATGGATTCTGACTGCCATCAGCGTAGCCAGCATGGTCTGGCAGAAGTGGGGCGACGACATCATGGCCGTCGCGAACTCGATTTGGGAAGGGATCCAGGAGACTTTTGGAGCGATGGGCGACTGGATCACTGAGAAAGTCGATGGGTTGGTGTCGACGTTTTCGAGCCTCACCGACTCCCTTGCCGGCGTCGTGCCGAAGTGGCTGATGAATCTTTTCACGGACGACTCACCGCAAAAGACGATCACGCTTGACGTCAAAGAAGACGTGAAGCGAGCAATGGGGTCGACAGACTTCTACCGAACGTCGGGGAACTTCAGCGACCCGCGTGTGGTGCAGGTCGTGACACAGCCGCAGTTCGGAGAGATGCGAGGGCGACTGGACGTGAACTTCGCAAACGCCCAGCCCGGCACTCGGATCTCCCGCGCATCGTCCGTAGGCATGGCCTTGAACACCTCGATTCGATATGCAGAAGGAAGCGGGCGCGGAGTGAACGCGCCGCGCTGGTAAGACATGGCTCAGAGACTTACTGCCTCTTTTCGAGGCGTGCCATTTTTCGTAGAGTCGAGCGACATCAGCGCCGGGCGCCGAACGGTGACGCATCAGTACCCTCAGCGAGACGAGCCTTTCACGGAAGACCTCGGACGCGCAGCACGCGAGTACGAGATCTCCGCCTTCGTGCTCGGCGACGATTGCGTCGATCAGGCCTATGCCGTGCGCGATGCGATCGAGCAGCCCGGGCCCGGCACTCTGGTTCATCCAGAGTTCGGTGAGGTGCAGGTGATCGCTCGTCCAGGCGGATCGATGTCCTTCAGCCAGACGCGACGCATCGTGCGCTTCACGCTGACCTTTGTCGAGGCAGGGCTCAACGCCTTTCCGAAAATGGGGCAGGCGACGCAGTCGCAGTCCAGAGCGGCCGCCGACGGCTTGATGAGTTCGGCCTGTGATGCCTTTGCAGAGGCGATCGATCTCGAGGCGGTGGAAGACTTTGTCAAGGATGCGCTCAATGGCGACCTTCTCGACAGTCTGGGGATCATCTCAAACTCGGAGATCGCTGAGGTGCTCGGATTTGCTGACCGCGTCAGCGATTTGGCCAATTCCGCCATTGATCTTGTGTCGACGGATCCGAGAGCTTTTGCGACTCAGCTCATGGGGGCCTGCGGTCTTTCAGGACTGGCGACCACGGTCGCAGGATGGCAGCGAGTCGGAACGTCTTTGTGCTCGCTTGTCGATGACCTCCATGGTGCGGATGACGAGCCGATCTACAGCCAAGTGAAGCCGCACTCGGCCGAGGTGATCGAGACAAACCGTGAGGCAGTCTACGCCTTGGCACGTAGCGCGATCTTGGTGCAGGCCGTCGGCGTCTCGACTCTGATCGGAACAGACATCGACAGCACGGTGTCGACGTCGTCGATCCTTCCGGACGATGATGAGGCGGCAATTGCCGAAATCGATTACGAAGACGACAGCTCAAGCTCTGAACCGACAGTTTCGTACGACGAGATGCAAGCCTCGCAGGCTCGAATCGTCGGCACGCTCGACGAAGAGATGCTCGATACCACAAGCGACAGCGTCTTTACGGCGCTTCGCAATGCGGCGACTGCTGTGTCGCGAGATCTGTCAGATCGATCTCGCACGGCGGCGCGACTTTCTGAGTACGACGCCGGCGCGGTTCTTCCGGCTTGCGTGACGGCGATGGAGCTCTATGGCGATGCTGCGCGCGCAAAAGAAATCGTGGTCAGAAACGCGGTCAAGCATCCGCTCTTTTGTCCTAATGTTTTGAAGGTTATCAATGAGTGATATGGTCATTCTTCGGACTGCCGGCAAGGAGCTGACCGGATGGACGGACGTATCGATCACGGTCGGCATCACGATGGCGGCTCGATCCTTTACGGTCGGCATCACATATCAGTGGCCGCAGTCCAAGGATGTCATCTCGGCCGTCAAGCTCGGAGATCCGGTGGAGGTTTGGATCGGGGACGACCCGGTTGTGTCCGGATACATCTTCGCCACACCAATGTCCTACTCATCGGACAGCCTTCAGGTCTCGGTGTCTGGGCGAAGTCGAACCGCTGACATCGTCGACTGCTCGCCTGCGGCGTGGCTTGGTAAGAGCGTCGCATCGACGCAGACGGGACAGTGGTCGGCAACGCGACTAGTGCCGCCTTCAGGAACCGTTATCGCTCCGGCAAGCCCTCAGGCCTCACAGTGGAAGGGCCAGACGATCGAGCAGATCGCGGCGGACTTGTGCGGTCCCTACGGCATCGATGTCGTGCGACAGGTGTCGACGGGATCTCCCGTGACTCAGCACGCCATTGATCCGGGCGAAAGCGTCTTCGATTCGATCAACAGGCTTTTGGCCAACGGGCAACTCTTTGCCACGGACGATGCGGCAGGACGTCTGGTCCTGACTTCTCCGGGAGCAGGCGGCAGTGCTGCCGGCGGATTGGAGATGGGTGTCAACATTTTGCAAGGGTCGATTCAGCGCGACGCGACGGAAGTCTTTTCGGATTACGTCGTGATCGGGCAGAGATCCGGAAGCGATCAGGCTTTTGGCTCGGCTTCCAACCAGATCATGGCCAGCACGACGGATCCGAAAACCGAAAGGTTCCGTCTTCTGGCGCTGGATCAGAGCGGCGAGATGACGCAGGACACTTGTCGACAAATTGCGTCCTTTGAGCAACGGCGTCGACGAGCCTTGCTGCAAGGGGTTTCGTACACGGTGGTCGGATGGCGTGATGCGCTTGGAAAGCTCTGGACGCCGAACACGATGGTCCACGTGAGAGACAACTTTTTCGGCATCAATGACGATCTTCTGCTTGCAGAAGTGCAGTACCAACTTTCAGATCAGGGGAGCACCGCGACCTTGAATCTTGCGCCGCTCGCGGCTTTTGAAGCGGCGCCTACTCTTTCCGAGTCTCAGACGCAGACATCGTCGTGGCTCGATGAGGTGCAATGATGACTTTTTGCATCATCAAAAGATTGAAGTCACTGCTTGGGCGCGGGACTTTGGTGATGTCAGACGACAAGCCAAAGATGCGCACGCTCCAGTGCGAGTTTTTAAAGGGGGAAATCCGGGAAGGGCTTGAGCACTTCGAGCCATACGGGTGGACTTCAAAGGCTAAAGCCGGGGCGGAATGCCTCGGCTTTTTTTTTTAACGGCGATCGCAGTCACGGCGTGGTGGCAGTGACAGCGGATCGTCGGTACCGACTCCAGGTCCAGGAAGGCGAAGTGGCCATCTTTGACGACCAAGGCCAGCGCGTCTACCTGAAGCGCGATGGCATCAATGTCGTTACGCCAAAGAACCTCACGGCGACGGTGGGCGGATCGATGTCGGCCGATGTGACCGGAAACGTCTCGCTCAAGGCCCCGCAGACCATGATCGAGTCGAACGTCTCGATCATGGGGACGCTAAAGGTTTCCGGACAGATCTCCGGCACTGGCGGCATGACCGTCAGCGGCGGAACCGGTGCTTCGGTGACGGGTTCCTTGGCGGTAACGGGCGGCGATGTGACTGCCGACGGCATCAGCCTGAAGGGACACACGCACGATTGCCCGCAGGGCGGCTCGACTGGCCCTGCAAAGTGAGGTGACTCATGCAGCAGATTCTGATCGTCAACGGCGTTCCGAGCGAGATGTCTCAGTACGCCGCCAACGAGTTGGTGCGCTCCGTGATCATCTCTCTTTTTTCTTGGGCTCGGTCTCGCGACGACGATGAAGTCGAAGGCGGCCGCCGAAACGGCTTCTGGGGAGACACATACGAAGACGATGCCTCGGCCGTGACGGGGTCGCGCCTTTGGTTACTGAGCCGAGAAAAGATCACGGCCGAGACCTTGCAGAAGTGCAAGGACTACACAGAGCAAGCTCTCGCTTGGCTTGTCAAAGAGAGCGTTGCAGACAAGGTGGAGGTTGCTGTCGAGCGTAATGGTCTCGATAGGGTGGACCTTTCAGTACAGATTTTTCGTGACAACGAAAACATCCGCCTTCAATTCGCGGACGTTTGGAAGGGTTTGAAAAATGGCATTTGATCGACCGACATTGCGTGAGCTGATCACGCAGATGACAACGGACGCCGAGCGCGAGGCCGGTGCCAAGCAGCTCCGCCAGTCGAACCTTCGAGTTTTGCCCAAGGTTTTCGCGTATGCCTGTCACGGTTTGTACGGCTTCATCACCTGGATCCTGAAGCAGCTCTTTCCGGACACTGCAGAAAAGCAGTTCCTTGAGCGACAGGCGTCGATCCAAGGGATCTACCGCCGGGCGGCTAGCAAGGCCACGGGCACCTTGACGGTAAGCTACACCGAAGGGGCCACTTTGCCGGTCGGCACGATCTTCATGGCTGATGACCAGACGCGCTACGAGACAACGGCGGAACCAGAAGTCGGAAGCTACACGGTGCCGGTGCAGTGCCTGGAAACCGGCACGATCGGAAATCGCGAAGCCAGTCAGACTTACACGCTTGTAAGTCCTGTTGTCGGCGTGGATGCTGAAGCAGTCGGAAGTGAAATGGCCGGCGGTGCCGAAGCCGAGAGCGATGAGAGTTTGCGCAAGCGCTTGCTCTTTCGACTTCAAAACCCTCCTCGCGGTGGAGCGAAGGAAGACTACATCGCTTGGGCTGAAGAGGTGCCGGGGGTAACACGTGCTTGGTGCTTCCCAAAAGAACAGGGTATCGGGACTGTCGTCGTCCGCTTTGCGACTGACGGGATGACCGAGGACGGAATCCCGACATCAGGCATGGTTCAGATCGTTTCGGATTACATCGCAGAAGTGGCTCCTGTCACTGCGACTCCATACGTCGTCGCCCCCGTTGCCAAGCCTGTGAATTTCAGGATCAAAGACCTGATCCCCGATTCCGAAAGCGTCCGAGCTCAGGTCGAGGCTGAGCTCAAGAGCCTCTTCATCAAGGAGGCACATCCGGGCGAGGCGCTGAAACTCACTCACATCCAGCAGGCAATTTCTTCGGCTGCTGGCGAGGACGACTACGAACTTTTGGAGCCGACCGCGGACGTTTCTGCTGACTCGACTCAGCTCTTGGTCGTCGGTGAGGTGACTTATGAGTGATCGTGACTATGACCAGGCGCTGACAAATCTGCTGCCGCCTGGGCCGGCCTGGACGCGGCAGCAAGGATCGCCCGGAAGCGCCGTTCTCACATCCGGCGCAAACGTCTTGTCTCGCATCGATGCGATTGCGATGCGACTTATCGACGAGGCGGATCCGAGAACTTGCACTGAGACCTTTGAGGATTGGCTACGCGTCTACGGGATTCCGGACGAGTGCATGCAGGCTGTCGACGACCTGACAGAAGCCCAGATGCGTCAAGCGCTCCTTCTGCTGGTGCGCCGAAGCGGCCTGACAAAAGAGTTCTACCGAGAGCTCGGAGCGATCTTTGACATCGACATTGAGACCGGCAGCGCTGCCCCTTTCTCGGTTGACTCACGCGTCGATTCGCGACTCTATGGCGCCGACTGGGCGCACGCCTACGTGCTGGTTGTGCGTACATCTTTGACCACAAATCGATCCTACTTCACGGCCATCTCACGAGTGGATGAAAGGCTGTCGACGTGGGGCATCTCCTTCCTTGAATGCTTGATCCGGAAGAACGCGCCGGCTCATGCAGAAGTTATTTTTGAATACGAAAGTTGAGGTAACTATGGCTACCACTGTTGAACTCGGCCAGCTTGTAGACCACTGGCAGGATGGCGCAACTCAGACGCTTCCGACTTACTCCGAGCTCACCTCTCTTGGCTTTGCTCAAGCCGGCGATCCCGTTTCCGGCGTGATGGCTACGCGCCCTGGCGCCGCCTGGTTCAACTTAGTCGCGGCTATGCGCGTGTCGGTGATCCGTGCAGCAGGCATGACTCCGTCGACGACTCCGGATCCGCTGCAGTTTTTGACGGCTCTGCAGTCGCTGGCCTGGATTAAGGACAAGACCATCACCGCGGCCATGATGGCAGACGCCATCATCACGGCGACCCAGTTGGCCAACTCTGCTGTTGAGACCACCAAGATCAAAGACGCGGCTGTGACGGCCGTCAAACTGGCTGCAGCCGCCGTTGAATCTGGAAAGATTGCAACGGGCGCAGTTACCGGAGACAAGATCGCAAATGCGGTGATCACCTTCGACAAGCTGGCATCCGGTGCGATTGCTACCGAAGAGCAGGCCATTGCCGGCACGCTCAACAACGTGTTAATGACGCCGCTCTTGGTGGCCAAAGCGATTGCGCAGCAGCTGCCGCCTGCCATCCCAACTGGGGCCATCATCTACTTCGATCTGACTGAGTGTCCGCCCGACTTCTTGATCTGTGACGAGTCGGCAGTCAGTCGCACCACTTATGCGAACCTTTTTTCCAAAATCGGCACGCGCCACGGCGCAGGTGATGGTTCGACGACGTTCAATTTGCCGCCCTCCGATGCGCTTTTCATCGAGGGCACGACGGACACTTCTAAGGTCGGCCAGCGCGTGGAGGCTGGCTTACCGAACATCATCGGTGGGTTTACAGTAGGTGACAGAGGTTTCCATCCGAATCCTGATCCTACGGGGCCATTCGAAAGCTTTAAAGAAGGTGTCTCGAAATTTCCGACACAGCTTTCTGCAGAAGCTGACGCCAATGGGTTTAGCTTCGATGCTTCACGAAGCTCTGCGATTTATGGAACATCAAATGTGGTTCAGCCCGCGTCTTTGAAATGCCTAGCCTGTATCAAGACTTAAATCTTGATACATACAAGTTGGTACATAGAAGACGGTTGCACAGTATCTGATGAACCAAAGATTGCGGAAGACCGAGATGCATTGATGTCGATTCGGCAGCCTACGCCTCCATCTCCAGCATTACCTGTTTGGCTTGCTTGACTTACATACCCAAAGCTTCCTCGAACATCTACGTATAGCGCGTCACCCGATCGGTTCCCATTTGGGATGTTGTGTTGTCCACTGATGTTCGGCCGAACATCATCGGTGGAGTCCATACCATAGACAACTATACCAACGGCGCGTTCCACAGATTTGGAAGCTTTCAGGGAACTGTCGGTTCAGGAGATGATGTGGTAACCATCGATTCGGAATTCAGGGCGAGTATTTTTGATGCTCTTTTTGGGAAGTCTACGACAGTACAGCCAGCGTCCGTTTGTTTGCTTCCTTGCATCAAATCTTGATACAGGGCATGAACAGAATTGATGAAGGTTGCACTGAAGAAGAACCTGAATAGATTGCATTACTTGATGCTGCCGAAAACTCAGCCCGGGTGTATTGCTTTCCCTGAGATGCTCCCGGGTCAAAGAGAATGTCATAAGGAGCCGAAGCTGTAAAAGAACCTTGAACGTCAGCTATGCCAAATCGCCCTACACTAACTACATCAAGGGTAAATCCACCAGTGATGTTCGGTTATTCGAATAGGGGTAGACAGTCGAAATTTGGCAAGATTCGACTTGTGTCTGCCCCTATCCGAATGACAAAACAGCAAAAGCTCTAGGCTGTGTCAGCCTTGAAGATGTCAGGCAAGAAGCCAGCTTCTCGGGCACAGTCTGAAACGTACTGGCACCAGGCGGCCATGAGAGCGCGCCTTTGCGTGAGGTAGTCAGACCGCTGATAGGCACGCGAAACGCTGGAACCAGATACGTGCGACAGGCACGCTTCGGCGGCCTCAAAAGGCGCATCGTGGTCTGCCATCCAGCTGCGACCGATGGAGCGGATGCCATGCGCGACGAGACGGCCTTTGAGCTCAGTTTCGTGAAAGTACTTGGCCAAAGTCTGCTCGCTCATGTGCTTTCCAGAGACGCGACCCGCCCAGATAAAGGGGGATTTTGGATGTGGGGACTCGGCCTTGGCCGCCTGGAGGACATCGAGCATGATCGGAAGCATCGGCAGGCGGTGTTCGCGTGACTTCTTCATCTCGGTTGCAGGGATCGTTAAGACATCTCCATCGATCCAGTCCCATCGGACTTTGACGGTCTCGATGGGTCGCAGAAGTGAGAGACAAGCCCAAGCAAAAAGGAGCTGAGTTCGCTTCGGTGCTGACTTGACGACCTCCATCACGTGCGGAAGTTCTCGCCAGTGGACGGACGGCATAGGCTTGACGATGGGCGCGGCGAAGACGCGAGACACTCGATCGATTGGGTTGTGGTGGATGAAGCCCGCGCAGACAGCAAGATCCATAACTTCCCGGGTGCGCATGAGGACGCGCTTCAAGGTCGCTTGATGCCCGGCGTGTTCGATGGACTTGACGGTTTGGATGATTAGCGGGGCTGTGATCTCGTCGATCTGGCGGTTCCCGAGCGGGTTGATGATGTAGCGCTCCATGCGGCGGCGTTCATCTTGGTACGACACGATGCGGCCACGCTTGAGGTTCTTCCAAAGCGCCCATGCGTCGCGGAGCACGTAACCACGAGGCGGCTCTTGGCCAAGCTCCTTGCGTTTGCGTCTGGCGATCTGGCGAGCCTGCATGAGTGAGACATCTGGCCAGTGGCCAAGTGCAAGGTCCGTGACACGGCCGCCATGTGAGATGCGCAAGACCCAGGACTTGGTACCGGACGGCTGGACTTTGAGAGTCAGACCATGGCCGTCTGATACTGAATAACGTTTTGCACGCGGCTTCAATGCCGCGATTTTTTTTGAAGAAAGAGAGGACTTCATGGAGTTCGAAGTTATCTACAAGTACGACGATGCCGGCTACCTGATCGGAGCCACGCATCATCAAGTGAGGGAAGGTGTCGGCCTTCCTCCGAAGGCCACGAAGGTGGCGCTTCCGGAAGGCGCAGACCTCGAGACTAACTTCTACAAGTGGGATGGTGCGGCTTGGCAGGCTGAAAAGAAGCCGACCTCGGCCGAAGAGCTTGTCGGCATCGTGGTCTCGCACAAGAGCCAGACACCGCACGATCAGGAGATGCGTGCCCTGGTGCAGAAGTACGGCACGGCTGATGGATACCGCATCAAACGTGGCGATGAGCTCGAGTGGATCGTGGAAAAGATCCCGCAGGAAGAGCTCGACGCCCAGGCGATCGATGCTGAACTGGCGGACTTCGATCGTCAGGTGGCAAGTTTGAAAGACCGCATGGCCACGGCCATGATGATGGATGACGCTGAGACTGCGGCCGCATTGAAGGAGCAGTTCAAAACTTTGACGGGAGTTTGAGATGACGGAGAAGCGCTATTGCCCCGCGTGCGGGGCTGAGCTTGATGCCGAAGGCATCTGCACACGTGAAGGATGTGCACGACGTGCCATCCAGCTGCGGCAGAAGGCTGCAAAAGACAAGGCAGAAAAGATCAAGGCGAAGTGATGTGAGCCCCTCCGATTGAGGGGCTTTTCTTTTGGGAGAAGGATATGACGATCGACAAGACGAAGCTTGAAGAGCTGATCGAAAAGATGAAAAAGGAGGCCCAGGAGCTCGGCCTTGACATCGAGGAAAAGCTCGATGAGGCAAAGGACAAGTGGGCAGAGACTGCGACCACTGATCCGGACACTGCACGCCGTCAGCTCCGCGCCTTCTGGGGCATCGTCGGAACGGTAGTGGGTTTGCTTGTCGGCCTCGGTGCCGGATACCTGATCTGGGGGTTCTGATGGTTTACCTGAAGTGGCTCGCATACCTGCTGATCAGCGTGCCTTTTGAGCTTTTCGCGAAGCTCATCTCGCCGATCTTGGCCTTCTTTGTCAAAGACGACGGTTGGCTTCCGGATTGGCTCTGGCCCTTCCAGACTCCGGACAACTCGTGCGATGGAGACGAGGGACATAGAAAGCGTTGGCCGAAGGATGGAGCGTTCTGGACATGGGCGCGCCGCGCCGCATGGCTTTTCCGCAATTCCGCATACGGTTTTAACTACTACGTCACGGGCGTGCGGTACGAAGAAGGAGATCTCCATTGGTACGAAGGAGACCCGTCGGTTGGCGACACATCAGGCATCAGCGGTTTGTGCCGGTGGTTCCTTGAGCGAGACGGTGAGCTGATTGGCTTCCAGATCTACTTTGTTAAGCACTATCGCGTCTTCGGCACGTGGAAGTGCGTCCGCTTCGGCATGGGGTGGAAGCTGTGGGGCGACATCGAGGGCGACCCCGATTGCCCGCATTGGCTTTACTTCCACCCCATGAAGGGCTCTGGATTAGAGGGAAAGTGACATGTGCGAGGAGGACAGCGTGCTGAAAAGAATCCTTACCCCGATCTTCTCGGGGTCTGCCAGCGGCACAGCAAAGGCCGCACCTGCGATTGGTGTCTCGGCCTTGAGCATTGCGGGCGTGCCGCTTGAGTCTTGGGTCACGATCCTGACTTTTGTCTATGTCCTGATCATGATCATCGGCGCGCTGCCCAAGATCGTTGAGACGTGCCGATTTTTCTACCGACTTTGGAAGCCACGAAAGATTGAAGAGCTTGTCTGCCAGGTTTCTGATGATGCTGTGGCCAAAAAGATCGAAAGGATGAAGGATAAAAACTGACAGAAGGAAAAAGAAAAAAGCCGCACGCGCTGGAACGCTTGCGGCTTTTGTGTCTCAAAGATTTGGGGTTCTTTATGATATGGATTTTAGCAAATTGGCAGGGGCGTTAAGCCCCATTTTTGTGTGGCTCGTGATGAAGAAAGACCGAGAACTTCCCTGGGTGACAAGGCTGACAAGATGGGTGGCCTTTGTACTCGGAACGCTTTTCTGCGCAGGGTACGTAGCGAACTGCTTCAAGGAGTGGTTTCTATGAGAATGGGAACACGAATCGCGGTCGGCGGCTTGTCTTTGACTGCGGCTGGGTTGCTCGCGATTGCTGACTTTGAGGGGTTTCGTGGCGAGGCTTACATCCCAGTCGAGGGTGACGTGCCGACGATCGGCTTCGGATCGACTGAAGGCGTTCAGTTGGGTGACACGATCAGCGTCCCGGATGCGCTCAATCGTCTTGAAAAAGACGTACGAGTGGCCGAGGACGCGGTGAGGTCTTGCGTCACCGTGCCTTTGACTCAAGGCGAGATGGATGCGTATACCTCCCTCGCCTTTAACATAGGCGGTGAAGCATTTTGCGGCTCTACATTGGTCAAGAAGCTCAATGCTGGGGACTACAGAGGCGCGTGCGAGGAGATCAAACACTGGCACTTTGCCGGCGGCAAGAGCCTCAAAGGACTCGTCGACAGACGTGCAGCTGAGTATCGACGGTGCATCGGTGAGGTGCATCGGTGAGGTGCAATGATGAGTACTTGGATCAAGATCGGGGCGGTTGCCATCGCGGCAGCCGCTCTTTTTTTAGGTGGCTACCGCTTTGCGGCGGCCCTGTATCAGTCTGACATCGATGCGCTGAAGGCCACCCATGCTTTGGCGTTGGCGGATAAAGAAAAGGAGAATCGTGCAAATGAGCGCAAGCAAACTGATGCCTTGGCAAAGGCTTGGGAAGAGGTCGAGCGGCAGAAGACTGAACTGGCTGAAAGCCGTGCCGATAGCGGCTCTCTGCGCCTTGAGCTTGAGCGGGTGCGCGTCGAGTCCGACCATTATCGCAAGCGACTGTCCGCAGCCAGTGCAAATGCCTGCAAGCATTTTGCAGAGCGACTCGACCGCTGTGTCGGACTACTCTCTGCGGGTTCGGGACTGGCTTCTGAGGGTGCAGAGCTTTCTCAAAGACTCTCAGGAAAGCACGACGCCTTAGCAAAGATGCACAAATAAAAAAAGCCCGGACACGCATTCACGCGCCCGGGCTTCGTTTTTAGGCCATGAAAATTACAGACGTAATCGGAAAGAAAATCCTACGCGAGTTTGCTCGCGGAGTGAGTGTCGAAGATCTGTGCCGCCGTCACGGTGTCGGACGCGAATCCTTCTACCGCTGGCGACGTCTTTACTTCCAGCGCCTCAATACGATGGAATCGATGAGCCGCGAGGCGCTTCATACTTCGCAAGAGTCGAAGTAGAATGGCTGTACCTGAAGTGATTATTTTGTTTCCAAATGTTGCTTGACAAGGAAGGCACTGTCAGGAATAATGCGCCGAGCTCGGAGTTGAAGAGGAAAATTTCGAGTATGGAAAAAAGGATGGAAATTTTTAACCATCCTTTCCAAAACCGCGCTGAGTAAGGATGTCCAAATCCTCTCACCGCACCACTTACTCCCTTAAACGGGGAAACAAAATGCCTCAACAGCCGAATTGTCGTGCTTTGAGGCTTTTTTGTTGGTTTCTTTCCTTAGGATATTGATTTTTAAGGAAAAACCGAATAACATTACGCGCTTTCACATCCTTGCCACACCGATACGACGCTCGGGTGGCTTATTTCCGTAAGGAGGAATCAATGCGTCATTACGAACTGTGCGTCATCGTGCACCCGGATCAGTCCGAACAGGTTCCCGCGATGATCGAACGTTACAAGAATCTCGTCCTCGAACAGGGTGGTCAGGTCCACCGTGTTGAAGACTGGGGCCGTCGTCAACTCGCCTATCCGATCCAGAAGCTCGTCAAGGCTCACTATGTTCTCATGAACATCGAATGCACGGACGCTACGCTTGCTGAAATCGAAAACGGATTCCGTTTCAACGACGCCATTCTGCGTCACCTCGTCGTCAAGACCAAGAAGGCCGAAACCGCTCCTTCCGTCATGATGAAGAGCGTTGAAAAGGAAGAAGCCAAGAAGGTTGCAGCCGAACCCGCCGCTGAACAGGCTCCGGCTGAAGTTGAAACCGCCGAACAGGCTTAATCCAAACAGATTTTTAGATCGTCGCGAGAGTGGATTCTGACAACAGCATCGTCATCAGCGCGGTTCTGGTCGAAAAAAAAGAACTGTGTTACACGCCGGCAGGAATTGCGGTTTTCGAAGCTAGGTGTCACTACGCCGGGCAGCAGTTCGAAGCCGGAGCGATGCGGAAAATAGAGTTTGACTTCACGGTTATGTCGTTTGCCGATACGGCTGCGAGACTCGATAAGGTCGAACTAGGTAAGACGCTCGACATGAAAGGTTTCATTGCACAGCGTTCGCTCAGAAGCTCAAAGCTGACGGTCCACATCACGGAATTCAAAATTAGGAGTTGAAAAATGGCTTTTGGTGCAAAAGGTAAGGGCAAGCCCCGCCGTGCCAACCAACAGAATGCGCTCTTCAAGCGCAAGAAGTTCTGCCGTTTCACGGTTGAACACGTCGAACAGATCGACTACAAGGATATCGATACCCTGCGCGACTTCATTCAGGAAAACGGCAAGATCATGCCGGCTCGCCTGACCGGTACGAAGGCGCACTATCAGCGTCAGCTCGACACGGCGATCAAGCGCGCTCGCTTCCTCGCTTTGTTGCCCTACACCGACAACCAGGGGACCCGTTAATCATGCAAGTCATTCTTCTCGAAAAGATCAATCACCTCGGTGATCTCGGTGCCATCGTTAAGGTTAAGGATGGCTACGCCCGTAACTTCCTGATCCCCCAGGGTCACGCCAAGCGTGCTACCAAGGCTGCGATCGAAGAATTCGAAGCTCGTCGCGCTGAACTCGAACGCCTGCAGGCTGAACGTATCGCTCAGGCTCAGGAAACGGCTGAAAAGCTCAACGGCCAGGTGATCGAAATCACGAGCAAGGCCGGTGTTGACGGCCGCCTGTTCGGTTCTGTGACCAACGCCGACATCGCTGAAGCTGTTGACAAGCTCGGCTTCCAGATCAAGAAGAGCCAGGTTCGTACGCCGCTCGGCGCCATCAAGAGCGTGGGCGAATTCACGATCACGATCGGCCTTCTCACCGACATCACCGCCGACATCGTCGTGCGCGTGGTTGCCGAAGCCGCCTAATTTTTTCGGTTGATGCTCCGTCAGGAGCGTGCCCTGAAAAATTGGGACGAAACCGGATCTTTCCCCTGGGAGAGGTTCGGTTTTTTTTATGTTCGGAATGTGTGAACGAGCACCGGACCGTGTAACCGCACGTTGCCGATATCGCGCGCAGTAGTTGAGCATCCGTTAAGATTAAGCACTTTCAAAATTGCAGATTCAAGGTGTGATATGGCTGGATTTGACGACGAGATTCCCGCTGGCGACATTGACACGATGACGTCTGTGCCTGCCGAGGACATGTTGCCCGACGTTCCGTTGTCGGCGCAGACGCCAGTGATGTCGAGTGCTTCTCACGATCCGGAAGTGGCTTCCGTTCGTCTGCCGCCGCAGTCGGTGGAAAGCGAACAGAGTGTGCTCGGCGGCTTGATGCTCGACAACAACGCGTTCGATCAGGTAGCCGATGTTCTCACGCCCGACGATTTTTACCGCCGCGAACACCGCGTGATCTACGAAAAGATCCAGCAGATGTGTTCCGAAGGGCGCCCGGCCGACATCGTAACGGTCTACGGGGAACTCGAAGCCGAAGACAAGGCGCGCGAAATCGGAGGCCTGGCCTATCTCAACAGCCTCGTCAACAGCACGCCTGCCGCAGCTAACATCCGCCGCTACGCTGAAATTGTGCGCGACCGCTCGATTCTGCGTCAGCTTATTACCGCGGGTGAAGAGATCGCTACCAGCGCACTTTCTCCGGAATCCGCCGACGTCCCCACGCTTCTCGATCAGGCTCAGGCCAAAGTCTTTGCCATCGATGAAAAATCCAACAAGGGCAAGCGCGGTTTTCGCGTTCTTGAGGAACTTGCGGGCGAAGTTACGCAGGAAGTGCAGCAGCTCTACCAGATGCGCAATTCCGACGATGTCACCGGGCTGCCGACGAGCTTCAAGATTCTTGATCGGATGACCTCAGGCCTTCAGAAGGGGGATTTGATCATCGTGGCCGGACGCCCCTCGATGGGTAAGACCTCCTTTGCCATGAACATCGCTGAGTATGCTGGGTTGACCCTCAAGATGCCGGTGGCCATCTTCTCGATGGAAATGAGCTCCGTACAGCTTTGCAAGCGTTTGATCAGCTCGGTGGGCCGCATCGATGCGCAGAAGATGCGTCGCGGGCGCTTTGACGACGCCGACTGGGCGCGCTACACGGAAACCGTGAGCCTCATGAGCCAGGCGCCGTTTTACATTGACGACACGGGCAACCTGTCGGTAAACGAACTGCGTAGCCGTGCGCGCCGTCTGGCACGCAAAACGGGCGGTCTATCTCTGATCGTCGTGGACTACCTGCAGCTGATGCGCGGCTCGAGCAAGAGTTCGATGGAAAATCGTGCTACGGAAATTTCTGAAATTTCGCGTGGTCTCAAAGGTTTGGCCCGCGAAATGGAGGTGCCAATCATCGCGCTTTCTCAGCTCAACCGCGGAGTGGACGCACGTGCCGACAAACGACCGATGATGAGCGACTTGCGCGAATCGGGGGCTATCGAACAGGACGCCGACATCATCATGTTCATTTATCGCGACTGGGTGTACAACAAGGAAACGGGAGACCCGAATCTCGCTGAAATCATCATCGGCAAGCAGCGTAACGGCCCGACGGGGGTGATCAACATGCGCTTTGACGGTCAGTTCACGCGCTTTGATAACCTTGCTGAAGAGGGCGACATTCCGCCTGAATACCAATAACGTCTTTTCTCGGAGCGGCAAATCCGATCCCGGACTGTGCGGGAAAAGGGTGCCGAAAACAAAAATGATCGACACATTGCTTGCAGTGGACTGGACCGGAATTATTTTGTGGATCTGCGTGGTAGCGCTGATCCTATGCGGAGTGGCCGGAACTGTGGTGCCGGCTTTGCCGGGTATCCCCATGATTTTTCTGGGCGCACTTCTGGCCGCTTGGATCGGAGACTTTCAGCACATCACCTGGGTGCCGTTGGTGGTGCTCGGCGTACTCACAGTCATAGGTCTTGCCGTTGACTGGGTGGCACAGACCATGGGAGCGCAAAGAGCGGGTGCTTCGAAGTGGGGCATTCTGGGCTCTCTGATCGGAACCATCGCAGGTCTCTTCATGGGGATCGTAGGCATTCTCTTTATGCCGCTCGTGGGCGCCTTCATCGGAGAATACATCGCGCAGCGCGATCTGCGCGTGGCAGGCAACGTTGGCTGGGCAACCTGGGTCGGCATGATGGTTGGTACCGTCGTCAAGCTTGGTTTGTCCTTCGTTATGATCGGCATCATGTGCTTTGCGCTTTGGTTCTGATCCGAACGACTCAAAAAAATCGGGAGATCGAAACGCTCGACCTCCCGATTTTTTTGCGGATGCAGTTAGAGAACTTCGCTTGCGTAATCGGCAAGGCGACTGCGTTCACCGCGCTGTAGCGTAATGTGACCCGCGTGCGACCAACCGCGGAATTTCTCGACAACGTAGGTGAGGCCGGAAGAGCCTTCAGTGAGATAGGGCGTGTCAATCTGCGCGATGTTGCCCATGCACACGATTTTGGTGCCGGGACCCGCACGAGTGATGAGCGTTTTCATCTGCTTGGGCGAGAGGTTCTGCGCTTCGTCGATGATGACGAACTTGTTGAGGAACGTTCTGCCGCGCATAAAGCTCATCGACTTGATGCGGATGCGGCTGCGGATGATGTCTGCCGCAGCACTGCGGCCCCAGCTGCCGGCACCGCGGTCGGCCTTGTTGAGAACTTCCAGATTGTCTTCCAGCGCGCCCATCCAGGGAGTCATCTTTTCTTCTTCCGTGCCGGGTAAGAAACCGATTTCCTCGCCGACGCTCACGGTCGCACGGGTAAAGATGATTTCGGAAAAACGCCGATCTTCAAGCGTTTGCGCAAGAGCTGCCGCAAGCGTGATGAGAGTCTTACCGGTGCCGGCTTGTCCCAGCAGAGTCACGAAATCGATGTCCGGATTCATGAGCAGATTGAGCGCGAGCGACTGTTCCATATTGCGGGCGTGTACGCCCCAGACGGCGTTGCGCGGCTGCAGGTAGTCTTTGATCGTGCACAGCGTGGCTACGCCTTGGACAACGCTTTTGACCTGACCCACGAAAGAGCCGTCGGTGGTAGCGACAAACTGGTTGACCGAAAGACTCATGGCCAACGGACCTTCGAAGCTGTACCAGACGCTGCCATCGCTCTGCCAACTCTTGAGGTTATGTGTCTGCTTTTCCCAGAAGTCGGGAGTTACCGAGGCACAGCCGGTAAAGATCAGATCGGCGTCGTCAATGGTCTTGTCGTTGAAGTAGTCCTCGGCTGTGAGCCCCATCGCCGTCGCTTTGATACGGATGTTGATGTCTTTGCTGACGAGCACGACGTGCTTGTCGGGAAAAAGCTCAGGCAGCGCACGCACTACAGCCAGAATCATGTTGTCGGCCTTGTCGTGTGGGAGACCGGCGGGCAGTTCGCGGGGATTGAACCCAAAGTCCTGAAAATACAGCTTGCCGCGAGCTTCTTTGTTACCGAGTACGGCGAGCTCCACGCCGTCTTGAATGGGGCCGGTGCCCGACTCGATCAATCGGTCGATCGTGCGGCTCACCTGACGCGCGTTGCGAGCGATGTCGGTCGTGCCCGTCTTGTGGTTATCAAGTTCTTCGAGCGTGACCATCGGCAAGTAGACGTCGTGCTCTTGAAACCGGAAAAGGCAGGTCGGATCGTGCAGCAACACGTTGGTGTCAAGCACAAAGATGCGGGCCATTTGTCCGGTGGAGCTTGAACGCGGACTGCGAAGACGCGCGGTGTTGGTAGCTTTTTCGTGCGCGGTGGTGCCTTCAGGCGTGACGGCAATTGTCGCTTCGGCGGTTTTCTTGACGGTTTTGCTTGGTTTGACAGCTTTTTTGGCTGTGGTTTTCGGGGCGGTTTTTACAGCGGCGCGAGTCGTTTCTTTTACCTCAGTCGCAGATGTCTTGGTCTTGGCAGCGGTCTTGAGGGCAGCTGTCTTGGTTGCCGGTTTGGTGCTGACATCGGCTGTTTTCTTGCCGTAGGCACTCGCATCGAGAATGGTGCCGCGTTTGCGGGGAGCTTCGGGAAGAGGCATATCGTGTCTGTCGTTTAGTGCTAAAAAAGCAGCCGGATCGTAAGAACCGGCTGCAGGTGTTCTTATGTTTGCTTGAGAATGGAGGGGTCCTTGCGCACGGCGGTTCGAATGCCCGTGAAAATGGCGTTGGCAAGGCGCGCTTGATGGCGCGAGTCGCGCAGGCGATTTTCTTCCTTGGGATTGCTCAAAAACGCTGTTTCAACGAGAATCGACGGCACACCCTGGGCTTTCAAAACGGCAAATTCCGCGTATTCCACGGACGACTTGTGCAAGGGGCCGAGTTTGGCCAGTTCCGAGAGTACCTCGTCTCCCAACTGAATGCCGTAGCGCAATTTTGTTTCAGCGAGCATATCGACGACGGTGCTGCGCGCCTGCGAAGCAACATCTTTGAAGACCGTCCCGCCGATTTCGTCGGCTCGGTTTTGCGTTTGAGCAAGCCAGCGTGCCTGCAGGGAGGAGGCGCCACCCACGCTCAGCGTAAAGACCGAGGAGCCGTTGGCCTCCGGCTTGATCCACGCATCGGCGTGAATGCTCACGAAGATGTGCGCCTTTTGCTTGACTGCCACCGCCGCGCGTTTGTGCAGCGGCAGGAACACGTCCTTGGTGCGGGTCATCACGGCACGCATGCCGCGTGTGCGGTTGATCTGCGCTTCAAGTTTCTTGGCGATGGCCAGCACCACCGTTTTTTCGTATGTTTTGCGTCGCTTGCCGATGGCGCCCGGATCCTCGCCGCCGTGGCCGGCATCGATGACGACCACAAGTGTTTCGGTTTTGCCGGACTTCTTGGGTGGTTTTTTCTTTGTGACGCGCTGGGTTTCCGAAACGGTGTTTGGTTTGCTCTGCTCGCGCTTGACTTCTTTGGCGGGTTCCTCATTGGCGCCCGTTCTTGCAATGACTTCACGCATCGTGTCGGCGTTGGTGGCTTCCAGATCGATGATGATGCGGTGTCCGAACTGAGCGATGGGCTTAGAGTAGTTTACGTCAGCGCGCACGTCGTCCTTGAGATCGAAGACGATACGCAGGATGTTGGGTTTGAACTGTCCGGGACGGATGCCCGCGATGAACTTGTCGGAGCTGTTGAAGTTCTTGAGCGTCTTTTCGATGTTAGCGTTCAGGCGCAGGCCTTCGAGGTCAAGCACCAGTCGATAGGGCTTTTTGCCGCGCAGCACCATATAACTGTACTTGAGCTTGCGGTCAGATTCGACCGAAATACGCGTGCTTTCATCGCCCGGCCAGATGCGTACTTGCAGCCGAGGGGTGGCAAGTGCCTGAAGCGGCTGCGCGGCAACGGCGCCGACGGCGCCCAGAATGAGTTCTCGACGGGTGGTGCTCATGCGCAAACCTCCGCTAGGATCGTACGTCCCAGAGGCGTAAAGGCTTTAAGAGTGGCTTCGCGCGAGAGGTTTTGCACGCGAAGCGAAATTTCTAAATCGGCTTGAGGCAGATAGGGTGCGGCTTTTTCGCTCCATTCGCAAGCCGTGACCATGCCCGGGCCGAAAAGTTCGCGGAAGCCCGCTTCGTCGAACTCTTCGGCTGACTCGAATCGGTAGAAGTCAAAATGATGAAAGGCGAGCGTTGCGCCGATCTCGTAGTCTTCCACAAGCTCGAACGTGGGGCTGCGAACGCGGCCGGAGACGCCGCAGGCGCGCAACAGCGCACGGGTCAGTGTCGTTTTGCCCGCGCCCAGTCCGCCGTTTAAGCGAAAGTTGAATCCGTTTTGTTCAATATCGGATTCATGAGCCATAAGCGCGTTGGCAATGCGTCGGGCAAAGGCTTCCGTGTCTGCCTGTGTTTCGAAAAAAACTGTTTTGATGTCGGCCGTTTTCTGCATGAGTGCAAGTGTAGTGCATGCCTGAGGCAATCGTCTTGAAAAAAGTCGACGGATAGGCAAGAAAAAGGACGAAAATGCGAAATTCCGAGCAAGCGGCTCAGCGCATTGTTTCGGGAACGCCCGCGCGTTTGAGCGCTTCGGGGCGCAGACGCATGGAGACGAGCCAAAGAGCCAGCACCAGGAAGGCGCAGAAGGCGGAGGCCAGTGCGTATTTCCAGGCCGATCCCATCACGATCGGCACCCAGACGGCAGCCGAAAAGCAAAACGAGGCGGTGACGAAGAACTGCTGAATGGCTGCCGCCATACCGCGGTTTTTGGGAAAATAGTCGAGATTCATCGCCATCATGACCGGACGCAGCAGCGCCATGCCGAGCGAATAGAGCACCGGAGCGATCAGCAAAAGAAGAAACCCCGGCTCGGCAATGTAGTCAAAGAGTGCGGCCAGCACGGATCCTGCCAGCGTCAGAACTGACACGATGATGATCATGCGTTTGGGGCGAAGACGCTTGGCAAGACGAATTGAACCCCAGGCGCCGGCAAAGGACGCAAAAATGAGCGGGATGGAAAGCCATCCGAATTCGTCGACATCAAGTCCCATGACCTTGATCACGAAGTCGGCCGATCCGGCGGAATAGAGAATACCGCCCATGAACAAAATGCCGTGGGCGATCACGCCCGTCATGAAGGCCCCGTGCGTGAGCCCCTTGGCATAGTTGCCGCAAACTGCCGACAGGTTAAAGGGCGAGCGATCGGTAGCGTGCAGCGTCTCAGGAATCCGATAGTAGATGAAGGCCGCAATCGAAAGCGAATAGACCAGCAGGAAGAGAAACACGGCGTGCCAACCGAACAGCATGACGATTTGACCGCCTACGACGGGAGCCAGCGCGGGGCCCGCGGCAAAGAAAAACGCGATCATTCCGTTGACGTTGGCCGCTTCCGGGCCGCTCCAGTTGTCACGCACGATGGCTTGCGTGACGACTTGGCCGACGGCTGCGCCGATGCCTTGCAACAGTCGCCAGCCGTAGAGCGCCCACAGCGACTGACTGAAGGCTGCTCCGATGCTGGCCGCGGCAAAGAGGAGCATGCCGCCGATAAAGGTCGGACGTCGGCCGTAGCTGTCGGAGAAGCTGCCGGCGACGAGACTGAAAAAGGCGTATGTGAAGAGATAAATCGTGAGCGACTGCTGCACGGCAACGAAACTCACGCCGAAGTCTTCTGCCATCGCGTGAAAGCCAGGCATGATGCCGTTGGCCGCAAACGGCCCCAGGCTCGAGGTGAACCCGAGCGCGGCGGCGTCGCGGATGCGCGGATGGCTGGAAAAAGACTGTCGGGGCGTCATTGATTCTGAAAAAAAGATCGATTGCCGAAGAATACACCTCGAAGCTATCAAACAAACGAGAAAAAGCCTGCGGCAGGCGCAATTTGAGAGAAGATTCGGCGAGTAGAATCAATGACATTCCAAAAAAAGGATTTGCTGAACCTCCTACTGCGGCACATTGACGATGTGTCGCTCGAAACGAACGATGCAGCGAGTGACGATTTCGATTGACGACAAAATTGCCGAAGCGTTTGACGCATTGATTGCCAAACGAGGCTACAAAAACCGATCCGAAGCGTTTCGAGATCTGTTGCGTCGGGAACTGGCGCAGGATCAGCTTCACGACTCGAGCGAGACCGAGTGCATGGCCGTCGTGAGTTTCGGTTTTGATCATCATGCCCGGAGTTTGCCTGCCCGCATGACCGAACAACAGCACGCGCATCACGAGTCGATCATCGCGAGCATGCATGTGCACGCATCCCACGAGCGCTGCGTCGAGGTGGTGGTGATGCGAGGCAAGTACAAGAGCATTTCGCCGCTTGCACAGGAAATGATCGCGGAAACGGGCATTGAAAACGGTGCCGTGCACTACGTGGCTTTGTCGTCCGGCGATCATGATCACCACCACGACCATGAGCATACGCATCAGCACGGGCACGAAACGGTAAAGGATTAGTTATGAGCGAAAGCCTTCCCAAGATTGCGGCCTTCATCTTTTTCATTTGGCTCGGATGGTTTCTGCGCCGCCGAGAAATCTTGAAGGAAAGTGCTTTCCATGCCGTCAGCGGCCTTGTTCTTTACGTCACTATTCCCTGCATCATCATCACGAATCTCAACGGCATCAAGATCGAAGGAATTATGCTGTTGATCGTCTTTCTCGGGTTTCTTGCAAACGTGGCCATGCTCGGTTACGCCTGGTTTTTGACGAGAAAGGAAACCGACGAGAAAAAGCGCGACTTCTGGCGCATCAATATGTGCGGATACTCCATCGGCCCGTTGGCGGTGCCGTATATCCAAGCCTTTTATCCGACCACCGGTTTGATGACGGCGTTCATGTTTGACGTCGGTAACGTCATCATGAGCGGAGGCGGGACGTTTGCGATTCTGGCCGGTTCACACGAAAAGCAACGCTCGCTTTTGAACGTTCTCAAAGTCATCGGCGGCAAAATGGTGCGTTCGGGCCCTCTGATGACTTTTGCGCTGGTTGTCAGCATGAGCGCCGTGGGACTGCGTTTCCCCGACGAAGTGACCACGATCACCAAAGTGGGAGCTCAGGCCAACACGATGCTTGCCATGATCATGATCGGCGAGACGATCGAACTTTCGATGAATCGGCAAAAGTTTGTGACGATCGTGAAGATCCTGGCCAACCGCTGGTTGCTGTGCATCCTATTTGCGCTGGCTTGCGCTTATTTCATGCCGTTTGAGGGTGAAGTGCGCACGGCGATGGTGTTGATCTGTCTTTCGCCTGTTCCGGCAATGAGCCTGATCTATACTGCCCAGCTCGGTTGTGACGTCGGCATGGGTGCAAATCTTAATTCGCTCTCCGTCGTGATCTCGATTGCCGTGATGTCGACGGCGCTTCTGATCATGCAATCGGCCGGATTCTGACGCTTGCAGAAGCCGACCGACGAAGGAAGCGTTTTTGTATCGGAATCAGGCTTTGTTGGCCTCGGCGTAGTCGCCTTCGGTCACGGCTTCAAGCCAAATGGCCTTGTTGTTAGGAACATTGGTTTCGATGGAAATGTGCGTCATGGGATGCTTGGCGCAGGCGCCGTGCCAGTGCTCGACGTCCGGAGCAATCTGAACGACGTCGCCTTTTTTGATGCGGCGCGCCGGTTTCCCGCGTTCCTGATAAAGGCCTTCGCCGGCGAGAACCAGAAGAATCTGACCGCCAGTGTGTTTGTGCCAGAAAGTGCGGCAGCCGGGCTCAAATGTCACGTTGCCGATCGGACAGTTGAATACCGGCTCAGTGTTGAGCATCGTGAGATAGGACGTGCCCGTGAAGAATTTGCCGTAAGGGTTAACCGGGCCCTGTGGAAAGACCGTATCGAAATCCTTGGGGATAGGAGCGGCGGAAATTGAACCGGCGGCGCCGCCGGCGAGAGCGGCAGCCGAAGCTAAGGCGAAATGTCTGCGAGTCATCATTTGTATTCTCCCGGAAAAGAATGTGGTTGTGTGAAACCCATCATCGGACGATCGGGCGAGTATCAGGAGGCAACTTCTCGATCTTGAGAAAAACAGACAGTGTTTTGCTATTCCTGCGAAAGCCGGACGTGATCACTTTTGTCTGTTCAGATAAGAGAGCTTGACTGAAAGAATTCGGTTTCGAAGAAAGTTTGCGGGTGCCGCCAAACATGCCGAGTGCTTTTTGCGGATCTGTCGTCGGCGCCGCGCGTGGGCTTGGTAGAATTGCGCCGCATCCAAAAAGGAAAGTAAAAACAAAGACGAAATGGCAAAAAATAAAAACAACGCAACGCCGCTCATTCGCAACAAACGCGCGACTTTCGACTACACCATCGAGGAGCGCTTTGAGGCCGGTCTGCAGTTGCGCGGCTGGGAAGTCAAAAGCGTCAGAGCCGGACGGGCCACGATCAATTTGTCGCATGTGTATGTGCGCGACGGGGAACTGTTTCTCTGCAACGCGAGCTTTACGCCCGCCGATCAAGTGTGCACACATGAAAAAACTGAAATCACCCGTACGCGCAAGCTTCTGATGCATCGCCGCGAGATTGATCGGCTGATCGGCAAGGTCGACCGCTCGGGCTATGCGTTGGTGCCGCTTGATCTGCATTTTGTCAAGGGGCGCGTCAAGCTGGCGCTGGCGCTCGGTCGCGGTAAGCGTGAGTTTGAAAAGCGCGATGACGAAAGCAAGCGCGAATGGAAGCGCGATCAGTCCAGACTGATGAAAAACGATATGCGCAGCGGTAAACCGCGGCAGAACTACAACGACTGAAGGGTCGAGCAATGACAAGGGAACTCGAAACGATTGATAAAAGTCTCGAAGAAACGGTTCTTTCCGAGCGGGAGGAATATTCGGGGAGACTTTTGCACGTCCTGCGTCGTGAAGTGAAATTGCCTGACGGCCGTATTTCCGCACGAGAAATGATTGCGCATCCCGGGGCGGCAGCCATGGTGGTACTCGATGACGAGAATTGCACCGTACTTGAACGGCAATGGCGCAGTCCTTTGGATCGGGCGTTTTGGGAAATTCCGGCCGGAAAGATCGACAAGGGTGAGGATCCTTTTGAAACCGCATGCCGGGAGCTCGAAGAAGAAACGGGACTTGCCGCTGACAAGTGGGTGGAGCTCGGTACGATTCACAATGCCATCGGTTACAGCAACGAACGCATCGTGATTTACCTTGCGCAGGGCGTTCATCCGGCTGAAAGCGGGCAAAAGCTTGATGCCGGAGAGTTCCTTACGTTGCATCGTTTGCCGTTTGAAGAGGCGCTCTCAATGACCCGCAACGGAGAAATCACGGACGTGAAGACCCTGGTGGGGCTCGCCTGGACAAAGGACTATCTGCAGGGCAACTTGCCGCAGGCGAAACTCAAGCGGTAGGTAAGAAAACGCCCCGCGCAAGCGAGGCGTTGTTAGACAGTGTCCGCAAGCCTTACCAGAGGCTCGGCAGCCAGGAATCGTCCTCTTCTGCCTTAGGCTTGATCTTGTTGAGTTCGATGACGCGACGCGTATCTTTTTCAAGATCGTACATTCCAAGCTCGTGATAACAATCGGCAATCAACACCAAAGCGTCATCGCGGGCGGCCGTTGTTTGGAAATCGGAAATGACGACTTTGGCGCGGTTAATGGCGGCTATGTAAGCCTTGCGGTCGTAGTAGAAGCGAGCCGTTGCGAGCTGGTGGTCAGCCTGAGCGTTGACGAGTTCGTGCATGCGGCGACGGGCTTCGGGCGCGTAGCGGGATTCAGGGAAGCGGGCAACGAGTTCCTTGAAGATGTCGAAGGCGTCGCGAGCGGCTTGAGCATCGCGGTCGGCCAAATCCTGCGTGGTGAGTTCGGCGAGCCATCCGTCGCGCTCATTGAGCGTGGCGAGCGCTTTCAAGTAAAGTGCGTAGTCGCTGTTGGGATGGTTCGGATAGGCGCGCAGGAAGCGATCAAGCTGCAAAATGGCGCCGGCCGCATCATCGTCCTTATAGTTGACGTATGCCAGATCAATTTGAGCCTGCTGGGCATAGGAACCGAAAGGATAGCGAGCTTCGAGCTTGGTATAGTAGTCGCGCGCCACTTCCCAGGTGCCTTCGCTGACGGCCGCGCGGGCTTCGGAGTAAAGCTGATTGGCGGTCCAATCGCGGGTAGGATCGATTTCAATGGACTGCAGCCATGAGCAGCCGCTCAAAGCGACCGCTGTGCAGAGCAGGGAAATTTTTGTAAGACGCACTAAGTTACTGGAATTCATGACCACGAAAAAGCAACCTGAAAATCAATTGGGCGATTATATCTGCGAAGAGCCCGTCCAAGCGCTTGAATCTGAAGATGATGTGGATAATACAGCAGAGCCCGATGTCTATGAAATTGAAGGTTTTCCTGTAGGGGAACGTCTTGACAAGGTTCTGGCTGTCTTGATTCCCTCGGTGAGCCGCGCCCGTCTTCAAAAATGGATCGAAGCCGGGGCGGTGCTCGTCAACGGCGAACCGGCCTCGGGTGTTCGCATGAAAGTGGCCGACGGCGATGAACTGATCGTCACTCCGCAGCCGGCGCCTGAAGACACGGCGTATGAGGCCGAAGACGGCATCGATTTCGAAGTGCTTTATGAAGACGAAGACATTATCGTCGTCAATAAGCCTGCCGGATTGGTTGTGCATCCGGCCGCAGGCCACTGGAACGGCACGCTGTTGAACGGCCTTCTGTTCCGCTATCCCGAATTGACGCGTGTGAGCCGCGCCGGCATCGTGCATCGTCTGGATAAGGAAACCTCCGGTCTGATGGTGGTTGCACGCAATGAGGCTTCGCGCACTGACCTGGTCCGACAGCTTCAGGCGCGCACCGTTGGCCGCGAATACTGGGCCATCGTGCTGGGGCTCGCGCCCGAAGCCGGCTACGTTGACCGCTCCATCGGCCGGGATCCGCGCTCGCCCATCAAGTTCTGCTGCCGCGGCGGCCAGGGCAGTCGTCCGGCCAAAACCCGCGTGCGTCTGGTTGATTCGACCCGCATTGCCGGTCGCATGGTGAGCTGGGTGGCCTGCCGTCTGGAAACGGGCCGCACGCATCAGATCCGCGTGCATCTGACAAGCGTCGGCTTGCCGCTTTTGGGTGATCCGCTCTATCGAACCAACGCTTCGGCGCTGCCCGAGGAAGCCGGCGTTGCCGCAGCTTTCAACCGACAGGCGCTTCACGCAAGCCGCTTGATTCTCAAGCACCCGGGCACGGGCGAGACCTGTGAATGGTTTGCCGCGCCTCCGCAGGATATGTGCGAACTGATGGAAGCTTTGGATTTCGGACCGATCGATGAGCCGGTTACGGTGTTTGAGGAAAATGCCGCACCCCAGATGCCCGATTTCGGACCGATGGTCTACGAAGGCGAAGCCGACGACTGAGAAGGAACAAAAGGCGGTTCGGAGGGGAAAACGGACTGCAACGGAGAGAAACAAATGATGAATTGGAAAAATGAACTCGGGGTGATTCGTCCCGAACTCGGTGCCCGCGTTAAGGCGTTCTTTACCGAGCGAGTGGGCGGCGTTTCTTCCGGTCCTTGGGGCGGTATCGACGGCATCATGGGCTTGAACGTTGGAAGCCGCGTGGGTGACAACAGCGGCTGCGTGCGTATGAATCGCTCGATCGTGGCCGATTTGTGCCCGGCGGAACCTCGCTGGATGACGCAGGTGCACGGCATTGCCGTGGTAAACGCCGAAGAGGTGACGGACGAATTTGTACAGGCCGACGCGCAGGTCACAACGCAGCCGGGGACGGTTTGTGTGGTGCAGGTGGCCGACTGCTTGCCGGTGTTGCTTGCCGATGCCGAAGGTCGCGTGGTGGGCGCCGTGCATGCCGGCTGGAAGAGTCTGGCCGACGGAGTAATCGAAGCTGCCGTCGAAGCCATGCGAGCCAAGGTTCCCGACTGCAAGCTCAAAGCTTGGCTCGGGCCGCGCATCGGTTTTGACGACTTTGAAGTCGGCTCTGAAGTGGCCGAGGTGTTCCGCACCAAGTACCCCGATGTTGCCGGCGGCATCAAGGCCAAAGACGCGAAATTTTGTGTGGATCTGGCCGCATACGCCAAGGCTGCCTTAAACAAGGTCGGTGTTGAAGACATTGAGGACTGCGGTCTTTCAACCTTTGCCGATGCCGAACGCTTCTACAGCTATCGCCGCGACGGCCAACAGACCGGACGACACGCTGCAGTCATCTGGATCGAACAGTAAGGAACAACCAATGGCAGGAATGCAAAAAGGACGAATCGGCCGCGTTGGCTTTGTTAGCTTGGGTTGCCCGAAGGCGTTGGTGGACACCGAGCGCATCGTTACGGAACTTCGCGCCGAAGGCTACATCATCGCCGCCGACTACAAAGAGGCCGATCTGGTGATCGTCAACACCTGCGCCTTTATTGACGCGGCGGTGGCCGAAAGCTTGGAAGCCATCACGGAAGCTCTGCGGGAAAACGGACGCGTGATCGTGACCGGCTGCTTGGGCGGCAAGAAGAACTCCAACGGCGAAAGCTGGCTTATGGATCGCGTGCCGAAGGTGCTCGGCATCACGGGCCCCGACAGCCTGGAAGAGACGCTTGCGTTGGTGCACGCGCATCTGCCGCGTCCGCATGAGCCTTTCGACGATCTTGTGCCGGCAGCCGGTTTGAAGCTCACGCCAGCGCACTACGCCTATCTAAAGATTAGTGAAGGCTGCTCGCACCACTGCACGTTCTGCATCATTCCGGACCTTCGTGGCGACTTGGTGAGCCGTCCCATCGGCGATGTGCTGCGCGAGGCCGAAAACCTGGTCAAGGGCGGCGTCAAGGAACTTTTGGTGATCAGCCAGGATACGGCGGCCTACGGTTTGGACGTGAAGTATCGCACCGGTTTTGCGGGCGGTCGCCCTGTCAAGACACGACTGCTCGAGCTAGCTCGTGAACTCGGCAAGCTCGACGCCTGGGTACGCCTGCATTACGTGTATCCGTATCCTTCAACCGACGCCGTTGTGGAATTGATGGCCGAAGGTCTGATCCTGCCGTACCTGGATGTGCCGTTTCAGCATGCTCATCCCCGCGTGCTAAAGGCGATGAAGCGTCCAGCAAGTGCCGAAAAGAATCTTGAGCGCATTGCAGCTTGGCGTGCGGTGTGCCCCGACATCACAATCCGATCGACCTTCATCACGGGCTTTCCAGGCGAGACGGAAGAAGAGTTCGAGTATCTGCTCGACTTCCTGCGCGAAGCACGCCTCGATCGGGTCGGCTGCTTTGCCTACAGTCCCGTGGAAGGCGCGCAGGCCAATGCATTGCCGGGCCAGCTGCCCGATGAGGTGAGAGAAGAACGCCGCCGTCGTTTTATGGAAGTGCAGGCCGAGATTTCGGCCGAAATCCTTCGACAGAAAGTGGGAACGGTCAAACGCGTCATTATTGACGAGCCGGAAGACGAAGACGGCGTGGCGGTCGGCCGCACGACGGCCGATGCGCCCGACATTGACGGCGTGGTGTATGTCACGACCGACGCGCATCTCAATCCGGGTGATTTCGTCGATGTGCGCATCACCGACAGTCGCGAGCACGATTTGATCGGTCGGCATGTGATTTCGGACTGAGCCAATCTCGCAAAAGAAGTAGGTCATTTTGGTCTGAAGGGGGTAAAAATTGGCCTGATTGATCTGCGTTAATAAAAATAGAATTAGCGATTACCCTAATGCCCAGGGCCGCAGAGGAACGAAAGTCTTCTGCGGCCTTTTACGTTAATTCTGTCTTAAGGCTTATTTCATGCGGGTTTTAAGGCAAGCATAAGAATTGGGACCGAAATCCCGACTGAAACAGTAGGCCAATTCGGTAGGCAAGAAGCCGCATTGACAGTGTTTTTTTCTGTGAGAGAATCCGATAGCGACTTTTAAACCAGGGAGCGACACCCCAAGCGCGCCTCCCGATTCCAAACGAAGTATGAGAGGTCGCGATTAGGAGAGACGAGATGACAAAACATAATTTCGTTCAGGCTTGCGTAGCACTTGCAGTGGCAGTGGCTTTTGCCCCGGCCGTTAACGCAGCCCCTGAAAAAGTTGACACCAAGACCTGCGTGGCCTGCCATAGCAACATCGGCGGCTTCCACAAGTCCGGTGCTCACAAGAAGGTTTCCTGCACGAGCTGCCACTCCGGCCTTACCAAGCACGTGAGCGCTCCGAGCAAGGATACGCGCCCGGTGACGAGCATGGATCCCAAGACCTGCGGTTCCTGCCATCCCGCGCAGTTCAATTCCATGTACAAGATCAACGAAGAACGTATTCCGCGCTTCTCCAAGAAGAACAGTGCCAGCGTTGCTCCGAACCCGTTCTTCGATCGCGCCCTGGGTGCCCACGGCTTCACGAAGGAACACGATCTGCCCCGCAGCCACGCGTTTGCCGCACTTGACCAGTATCTCTGCGACCGCGCCTTCGGCGGCCGCTTCGAACCGAAGGAAGGCTGGATGTACCTCGGTCAGGGCGACGGTGCCTTCCGCGTTTGGGACGTCATCAACGACAAGTATCCTGAAGACAATGCGCAGAAGCCGCGTCGTGCCGGTACGGCCGCTGCAGGCAACCCGGTTTGCTGGACCTGCAAGTCGACCGACCTGATGCTCGATTGGGCATACCTCGGCGAAAAGCATCCCGAAGCCAAGTTCTCGCGTCAGTCCAACGTTGTTGACGTGATGCGCAGTATCAACCATGCGGTCAACTGCAACTTCTGCCACGATCCGCACAGCACCCAGCCGCGTATCGTTCGCGACGGTCTGATCCAGGCTCTGACCCGTACGGATATTCCGAGCCTTTACAGCGAAGATCCGAAGGCCACCAAGATCAACGTGATTGACATGGGCGTTCGCGGCTTTACCCGCAAGATCGCCACGATGGAAAAGGCCGACAGCAAGCTGATGTGCGCTCAGTGCCACGTTGAGTACAACTGCAACCCGGGCTTTGATCCGAAGACCGGTAAGGCTATCGGCATGAGCGACGTTCGCACCAACCTCTTCCCGATGGTTGATGTCACGAAGATTGACGAGTTCTACGCCAAGGTTGGCTTCAAGGACTTCAAGCACAACGTAACCGGCGCCGCTCTCACCAAGATGCAGCACCCCGACGTTGAAACGTACTGGAATTCCACGCACGACAAGGCTGGCGTCGGCTGCGCAGACTGCCACATGCCCAAGATGAAGGATAAGAAGACCGGCAAGGTTTACACCAGCCACTGGTCGACGACTCCGCGTCACTACATGAAGCAGACCTGCCTGCAGTGCCATAAGGACAAGACCGAAAAGCAGCTCAACCGCGTGATCGACGGTATGAAGGGCTACTACGACGGTAAGCTCCGCGAAGCTGAAAGCCGCATGACCGACATGTTCAACGCCTTTGACCTTGCTCTGGCAATGGGCGTTAGCGACGAAGTCCTCAACCAGGCTCGTGAACTTCACTCCGTCGCCCACACCAATTGGGAATGGTGGACGGCTGTGAACGGTGCATGGTTCCACAATCCGCAGGCCGCTCAGCTCTCGCTTGCCAAGTCTGCTGACGCAGCCCAGAAGGCTACGAAGATTCTGCGCGACGCTATTGCCGCGAAGAACAAGAAGTAATCCGCTTCCGTAGTTAGAACTAAAAGGGGTGCCCCGATTCTTCGAGGCGCCCTTTTTTCAACGTAAAATCGTGCACATGACTTTTGAAACGATTTTCTGGATTGTTGCCGCAATCTTGAGCGCCGTGGCGGTGTTTGCTGTGCTCTGGGCGCTGATGCGCAAGGCGCCGGACGAAGACGGCAGCCTCACGCAGGAGCTTTCTCGAGAAGCGCTTGCAGAACAGTTGCGCGTGCTGGATGAAGAACGTGCGGCAGGACTTGTCACCGATTCGATTTACGAGTCGAGTGTTACTGACGTTCAGCGCCGTGCGCTCGAAGAACTGGCGATTGACGAAAAGCATGTCAAACGCACTCCGCCGTTAGGTAAAGCCTTTGCCGTCGGCTTGGCTGTTGTAGTAGCCGGCAGCGCGTTTGCGCTCTACAAAGGTCTGGGATCGCCTTCACTCATTAACTTTGTCTCCGAACCTCCCAAACAGGGCATCATGCAGGCCGACGGAACACTCGGCAGTACTGAAGGGCTCTACGACGAAGCTTCGCTTGGTGCCTACCTCAAGGACAACGGCAAGGATGAACGCGCGTGGGTGCTCTATGCGCGTCTGAAGGTGCACAAGCAGGCCTGGAAGGAAGCTGCCGACGCTTACAAAAAGGCGGTTGATCTCAATGGATTTGTGGCCAAGGACGCTAACGTTTTGGTTGAGTATGCAGCGGCCCTGATTAGTCAGGAAACAAAAGAGACTTACATTCAGAGTCTGGCGGTGCTTGATCAGGCGCTTGCAATCGACAGCAAGCTCTTGTCCGCACGAGAACTCTATGCCATCAGTTCTCTAGAGTTGGGTTACTGGACACAGGCTCGAGAAAGCATCGAGTTTCTGTTATCTCAGATGTCGATGGACGATCCGGTCTATGAGCGTCTGGCTCAAACCGGTGCTTATGCGGCAGAACAGGAACGGCTCGAAGCACAGGGCAAAAAATTAGAACAGAAACCATGATGCAAAAACGCCCGATTTCGGGCGTTTTGCTTATCTTCGGTGGCTACTTTGCTGTTGGGTGGCGCTGCCGTTTGGTGATGACGCTTGCCGTGCAGCCTGCAGCCAGGATTAAAAGCATGCCGATGAGAGCTACCGGTGGCAGCGCTTCTTTGAAAAAGACCACGCTGATGATTTCGGCAAAGGGAATGACAGCAAACTGAAAGCACGCCGTGAGCATCATGTTGCCGTAAGCGAATGCGCGCGTCATGGCCACTTGTGCGAGCACTGCCGTGATGCCTACGCCGAGCAATCCCTGCCAGACATCCATGCCGTGCATCTTTAGCCCTCCTTCGAGGATATAGCAACCGACCAAGCCCCAGATCGTACCGACAAGCGAGAAGTAGAACACGATTCGAAGCGAAGGCTCACGCAGACGTCCGAGCTGGGCGATTTGAAAGAAGATGAAGGGCCCCAGGGCGCCCGCAAAAAGTCCCAACAGGGCGTAAGGGAGCTCGTCGGAAGCAATTGAAGGCTGAAGAATCAAACAGACACCGATAAAACCCACGCAGATGGCGGCGGCTAACGACCAAGGAGCTTTCTGGTGATGCATGAGAGCTGTGACCACAAAGGTGGCGGCAATAAAGAGCGGAGCCGTGTAATTAAGCGTGACGGCGGTACCCAGCGGTAAATGCCCCATCGTGAAGAACCAGATGGTGAAGGCAAGCGTACCCAGTACGGAACGTTTGATGTGGCCGAAGAGATATTTGGTGTGCGGCGTTTGTCCTTGGATGAACATCACCGTCGAGATAAAGGCCAAGCCAATCAGTGAGCGGTAGAACACGATCTCAAACGTGCCGACTTCGGCAGCGGAAATCTTGACAAGTGAACTCATGGTCGCAAATAAAAGCGAAGCCACAAGCATCCAGCACGATTGGAGCATGGTCTCGGAGGCGTGTTAACTAGGATTTAGAGGGAAGTCCGCAAAAGAGACTCTTATCCGATTATATGCTCGAGATGAGGCCGAAATTTTGGCAAAACCCGGATGTACAAAACCCGCCTCAGCGAACTGAAGCGGGTTTGAACTAATCAGTAAATCTCAAGAAAAGATCAGATTAGAAGCGGTGACGCAGGCCAACCATCACACCAAAGACGTACGGATCAGTGTCTTCTTTGGTGGCAGTACCGTAGTCGAGGCTATCCTGGTTGTAGGTCAACACGCCGTAAACGTTGGTACGCTTGGAGAGCGGATAGTCGTAACCGGCAGAAACGATCCAGCGGGACAGTTCGTCATCTTTAGTACCAGCTGTTTCAATACTGTCAGCAGCTTCAGCATCGAGATAAGCAGCGCCAACGAGGACATTGCCGCCAGCGGCGGGGATGCTACCGGACACACCAAGGCTCCAGCCCTTAATTTTTGAAGCAAAGCCGTTAGCCGCATTGCTGTAATTCACAGCACCATTGATCTTCGAGAGTTTGACTTCGTCAAAGTATTGTGCACCGGCAAAGAGCTTTACAACTTCAAAGTCGTAGTTTCCGCCGAGAGTTACTGTCAAGCTATCGTCAGCATCCGGATCGATGTCGGTATTTACTGTACTCGTGTAGGTTGCATAGTTAACAGAGTCAACTGCAAAGTACAGGTTAAGCGGACCGTTAGCGTACGAAGCTCCGATGGAGTAGTAACGATCACTCGAGGATTCGTTTTCAACGCCAACTAACTCTTCAGCGTCGTTTTCGACTTTATTGCCCATGCCATACTGAGCAAATACCTTGAAACCAGCGAAGTTCGGGGTTTCGTAGGCAATCATGTTATCCCACTGACCGCCGCCGACAGCCCAGTTGCCAGCCTGAGCGGAATAATTACCCCAAGAGGTACCGAAGGCAGAGATCACGCCATACTTACCCCAGGAGCTGACGCCACCATTGATGGAGCCCATACGGCCGAAAGCAACCTTACCGAAGCCACCTTCCAAGAAGAGCGAAGCTTCACGATGGAAGAAGGAGTCTTCGTTTTTCAGGGAACCGTCATCGCTGTTGAATTGGTTTTCAAGGATAAAGCCAACCGTCAGGCCGTTGCCGAGATCTTCCGTGCCCTTAAAACCGAAGCGTGAACCGGACTGCATGCCGGATTCCATGGAAAACTTGCTTTCAGAATCAAAGCCAACGCGATCCACATCAGCATTCAAATACTGAAGACCGGTATCAACGATACCGTAAAGCTGAACGTCAGCAGCGAAAGCGGAACCGGCGAATGCGCCGAGAACGGCAACAGCAGCCAAAGTCTTTTTCATTTTCAAATCTCCTAGTCTTAAATAAGACTCGCAAGTTTTTGAGTTTTTGCAAAAACCGCCGGACGGAACCAGGATTACGGACTCTTGCAAAGACGTAATCCAATCCGGCGGAGTCCTTGCAGGACGGAGACGATCATGGCACCGAAGACTTTTAGGGAACAAGAAAATAGTGAAAGAAAGTGGTCTCGGGGGGGGGTTAACCCTAGGATAAATTACAACACAATGCGTTGACAAGATGATTTTCAGAAACGAGAAACCCGCTCCGGAAAACCGAAGCGGGTCTGGATCAATCAGTGAATCTCAGGCAGAGATCAGATTGTCAGAAGCGGTGACGAAGGCCGACGTATACGGTGTAGGCGGAAGGATTCCACTCCTCGGTCATTCCCTCGCTGAAATTGGTATCGGTCTGATCCTTCATGTATGAAGCAACGCCGTACACATCCGTACGCTTGCTGAATGGGTAAGAATAACCGAGGCTTACGACATAGCGTTTGATATCAATGTTGGTCTGACGCTTTTGAGCGGGGTCAAGAACCCTATCCATGCTGTCAGCAACTTCGGCATCTAGATGGCCGATACCGAAAATGGTTTTGCCTCCGGCGAGCGGAGCATCACCCGTGAGGCTAATCCCGTAGCCCTTGAACTTGAGTAGTTTATTTGTAGGCGTCGACACAGTATCGTTATATGTTGTATCGCCGTATATCTGGTTGACAACTCCGCCGATTGAGGCTAGACGTACTTCATCGAAGTACTGAGCGCCGAGGTAGATCTTGATGACATCGAAGTCATAACTTCCTCCGAAGGTCAGGGTCAAGCTGTCGTCAACATCGTCCCCGTTTCGAGGCCATTCTTTTTTACTGAATTTAGCCGTTTTGTAGTTGATAGAGTCAACGGCAAAGTATCCGGCAAATGGGCCGTTGTTGTAGGTGAGGCCAAGGGAATAGAAGCGATCGCTCGAGGATTCGTTTTCGTGATCGTTTGATCCCATACCGTACTGAGCGAACACCTTAAAACCTGCAAAGTCCGGAGTCTCGTAGGCAATCATGTTGTCCCATTGACCTGCAAGCGAAAAGAGGTTCGATGCTTGAGCGGTGAAGTCGCCGTAAGAAGTTCCGAAGGCATTGATCATGCCAATCTTTGACCACGAGGATTGGCCGCTGTTGAGGGCTCCCATGCGACCCAGAGCGATCTTGCCGAAATTGCCCTGCAAGAACAGACTCGACTCACGGTTGAACATGATGTCCGAGGAATCTTCCGAACCGGTGTCCGAGTCAAAGCCGTCTTCAAGAATAAAACCTACGGTCAGACCGTTGCCTAGCTCTTCCGTACCTTTGAGGCCCCAGCGGGAACCGGAGCCAACGCCGGACTTCATTTCCAATGAATCAACATCATTTACATCGGGCTTGTCTATATCAATATGACTGTAACCCACACCGGTATCAAGAATGCCGTAGAGCTGAACTTCTGCTGCAAGGGCAGAACCAGCAAAGGCGCCGAGAACGGCGAGAGCAGCCAAAGTTTTTTTCATATGTCCTCCCCGTAAGGTTTGTCCATTCGTCTGCTGCACTCACAGAACCACGCAACAAATGCGGCCCGGCACGCGCGCAGCGCCGATGTCATCGGCTTAGAAGTGGGCTGATTGAATGAATCAATGATCGCAGTCGAGAAGTATTTGAACAAGAAAAGTGTGTAATAAGCCTGGGCGGTCGGGCTTACCCTAGATTGATTTGCAACATTCTGATCCGGATTTGAACAATCTCGCTGGTTGAAAGGGCTGGCTTTTGGGGAGACAGAAAGAGAAGTGAGTGGCGGACTAAAGTCGGAGGCGACCTTGGTAGGCCAATGAGAGGAAAAAAAGATGGAAATTGGTCTAAACAAGGAAGCCTTAAGGCAGGCAAGATAGATTAACGAACAACGATACAATTGTTCGCTTAATCAAACTTTGAGAAAGAAACTCATTTATGACGGATGCTCAACAGCAAGAAAACCCGCGCTTGCAAAGAATCAAGTCGGGGCCTTTAAAGCGCGAAGCCGATACGGTGCTTGCCATGGTGCGCATCTATTGTCATGCGCATCACGGCACCAAGGGGGATGAATTCTGTCCCGACTGTCAGGAACTTGCTGACTATGCCTTCAAACGCCTTTCCTGTTGTCCCTTCAAGGAAGAAAAGCCGGTATGCGCCAAATGCAAGGTTCATTGCTACAAGCCTGCGTACCGAGAAAAGATTTCCGAAGTGATGCGCTTTGCCGGACCTCGGGTCATGTTCAAGCACCCGATTCTTTCTCTGGAGCATCTTTGGAAGTCGCTCACGGTGACGCCGCCTGAAAAGCCGCGCGGAAAACCGAAAAAAGTCACTCCGATTCGAGAGGTTCCGACTGCCGACAATGCTGCAACAAAAGGAGATCATCCGTGATTCGTTTGGCTCTGATTTTTCCGGTGCTGTGTTTTGTTCTTTTCGGCGCGCATCTGCTTTTCCATGGGTGGGGGTTGGAAATTGCACTTCTGCCTTTGATTCCGGTCGTACTTTTGTTCGTCCGGCACCGCTATTGCGCTGTGATTTGCGGCATGTTGCTCGTTTGTGCGGGCTTTGAGTGGCTCTACACGGCAATTGATCTGGCCTTGACGCGGCAGGCCTACGGGATGCCCTGGGTGCGTGCAACGGTCATTATCGGCACGTGTGCCGCCGTGACTTGGCTTGCGGGAGCCATGCTCTTTTGGCGTAAATTTGACAATTTCTACAACCGAGTGCGATGAACTAGAAAAAGAGAGGTGGCAGAAACAAGAAACGGCGTCTCGGAATAATTTCCTTGACGCCGTTGCCTTAAAGTCGGTCAGATGGTCTTATTTTCTGGAGCCGTCGGTTGCAAAGACATTGTTAAGTGCCTCGAGCACAATGCCGGCCAAAGCATTCTTGCTCTTTTCAACTAAGCTGAACTTGCCGTCCTTGTAAACAAGGTTCGAGAGCGAGATGTCCGAAGAGGCGATTTTCGCCGCCTTCTGAGCGCGTTCGGCCGTGTTTTCATGTCCGGTCAGTGCAGCGATGGCACCGATCAGACCCGCGGCCTTGCTGACGTTCTTGGTAACCTGCTTGGCCGGTTCCTTGACAGTAAGGTTTTTTACGGCGATGTTGACGGGGTCAAGGCTTTGCAGATCCACGCCGGTGGCCTTGGCCTGCGTCCAGGTCATCAGCGTCTTGCCTGCGGCATTCTTGGCTTCCAGATTCGAGACGGCCAAATCGCCGTTCCACTTGAGCGCCAGTTTCTTGTCGGACTTCAGATCAACCTTGCCGTTGACGTCGGCTGTGCCCTTGGTGAGCTGAGCCCCCGCAAGAGCCTTGATCCACGGATTGAAGGTGGCAAAGTGCAGATTCTTCACGTCGGTGGTGGCGTTGACAGCCAGCGGCAGAATCGAGAGCTTGCCCGCAGAGGAGAGCTTCCCTTGCGCAACGTTGGCGCTGGCCGAGTATGTGCCGGTCTTGCCCTTGTCCGAGGAGAATCCCTTGGCGTCGAGATTGATCGCAGAAACGGAAAGCGTGGCCGCAGGTTTGAGGCTGGTATCCGTGACTTGCACCGAGCCGTTGCTGATCTGAGCCGAGCCGACGGACCACTTCCAGGCTGCGTCGGAAGATGCTTCGGATGTTGAAGAGGCAGAGCCGGAGGTCTTGGCCGGCGTTGACTTTGCCTGCGAAGCGATTGCAAGCTTGATCGATGGCTGCACGATCTTGACGCTGTTGACTTCGGCCTTTTGCGCCGAAACGTCAACATTCTTGAGGTCAATCGAAGCGGACTTGACACTCACGAACGGTTTGTTCTTGGCATCGCGAACGTCAAGGTCGCTGGCCGAAGCTGTGCCGCTTACCTTGATGCCGGAGACGCCGGACTTGGGCATGTCGAAGGACACATGCAAGTCGCACGAGGCCGAAGCCTTTTCGACGGCTACGGGCAGAGTGACGGGCGCGGCCTTGAGGAGCTTGGCGACGTTGAGTTTGTCGATCTTCACGGCCATCGTTGCCGTTTCGCCCTTGAGTGTGCCTTCGGCGTTAATCGGCGTACCGTCAACCTTGAGAGAAAGCTTGGGGTTGATGGAAGCCTTGCTCGAAGAGGGCAGCGTTGACAAGATGGGAAGCGCGAAATCAATGTCGGTGATCTTGACGTCGGCGCCATTTTGAGCATTCGTCAGTCTTACGCTGCTGTTGGTGACGCGCACGTTGGCAAGTGAAAACGCGGGAAGTCCGGAAGAGGTCGAACCGTCGGCGGGTGCTTTTTCGACGGCTTCTTTGGCTTCCTTGTTGTTGGCCTCATTGGCGGTCAGATGCATGTTGAAGCCGTCAACCGTGATGGATTCAACGATCGGAGCCATTTCGGTGAGCGTGCTGCCGCTCAGATCGGCCGACAGATGCTTAAGGGTAAGAAGATTGTTCTTCGGTGCGTGGGCTGACTTGATTGCCAGGTCGTTGATTTCAAGCGACCAGTTCCAGGGGTTAAACGAAACGTCGCCGACGGTGGCGTCCCGACCGCCCAGGGCATCAGGCACAACGTTCGAAACCGCCCAGCGCACGCCAGCGGGTACACCGATATAGCCCGCTGCGGCATAAAGACCCACGAGAATGACAACGCCCGCGACAGGCTTGAGGACTTTTGATCCAGCCATAGCAATTCCTTTCGAGTACGAAAAGGCGGCCGCCGCTTTATGCAGCGGCCCGACCTATAGCACTACTTTATAGGACTGCCGGAATAAAAAAGCGTTAAAACGAAATGAATTTTTGCAAAAAGAAATTAACGCTGAGCCAGCACGATCAGACGGGTGCTTTCGGGAGTGAATTCCGTAAAGCCCTGACCGTAGAAGTCCACGAGCTTGAGGCCTGCAGTCGCCAGCATTGAACGGTATTCGTCACACGTGTAAACGCGGACGCTTGCCGACACCGGACCGCGGAACTGCGTGGCAGGGAAGATGACGGTAGCGCGCTTGGATTCAGCGTCCCACGTCTCGCAAACCTGTTCGCCGGAAGCGATGATGCGGGTGGCTTCACCGGCCAGAACACGCGAAGGATTAGCCACTTCGATGAGAAGACGTCCGCCTTCGACCAGGCTCTTGGCAAATCGGGCGAGCAAATCGGCGTTGTCTTTGTCCGAGAAGTAGCCGAAGGAGCTTGCCCAATTGATGATGAGATCCATCTGTTCGGGGAACTGTGCCGTGCGCATGTCATCGGTTTTGAATTCGCCGGCAAGCCCAGCTCGGGAGAATTTGTTTTTGGCGGCGCTCACGAAGTGAGAATTGAAATCGATGCCGCTGACGTTGGCGCCAAGGCGCGCCAGCGGAAAGCTCAGATCGGCCTTGCCGCAGGGGCATTCGAACACACGCACGCCGGCTTTGAGCTCGAGCTTCTCCCAAATGGCTTGTGCATCGGCACGGCTGGCGGCGGGATCGCGGAGCCATTTTTCTTCGGGAACGTGACGGAACCATTCGGTAAGCGTATTGGACATCGAAAATTTCCTTTGTAAGCAATTCGGACGCGAGACGCCCGCAAAAAATTCTCAACCTTTCGATTGTACCGCCCGCAGGCGACAGTGTCGGAACATTCGACGGCCGTATTGCAGTCAAGCGAGTGCGGCATGGGCATAATGCACACGGTGTTTGTCGTTTCTGAAGTGATGTTCTATGGCGCTCGGCTTTCTATACGGTGTCTTGGCCTGCATGATCTGGGGCTTCGTGTACCTGGTGCCGGAAGTTCTGCCCGGATATCCGCCGGAACTGATGGCTGCCGGGCGCTTTGTGAGTTTCGGTCTGGTGGCCGTGCCGCTGGCGTGGATGGAGCGGAGGGAGTTTGCACACTACACCGTCAAAGACTGGATTGATGTCTCAAAGCTCGGCGTGATCGGAAATATCGCTTATTACTGGTGTCTTATTGAGTGCATTCAAAACGCGGGTGTTCCTGTGGCCGGGATGGCGATGTCGGCCGTGCCCGTGCTGGTTGCGGCCGTATCCAACATTCGCGACAAGAAGAAGGGGACGGCTCTGGCATGGTCGCGCCTGGTGCCGGGACTGACGCTGATCGTCTGCGGCTTTGCGCTGGCGAGCATGACGGAGTTTGAAATGGTGGTGCAGGCTTCGGCCGACGGCGGCCTGAAGTTCTGGTACGGCGTCATGATGGCCGTTGCCGCTTTGCTGATATGGACCTGGTATCCGATTCGAAACGCCGACTGGCTGCTGGCCCATCCCGACCGTTCTCCGCGCGCTTGGTCCACCGCTCAGGGACTGACGACGTTTCCGTTTGCCGTCGTGATGTATTTCTTCTTTTGGGGGCTCGATCCCGATGCAACGCCGTTGCTTGGATATGACCCGGCGTGGTTTGTGTTTGTCATGGTGTTCAGCGGACTGATGGGATCCTGGGTCGGCATTGTCTTCTGGAACGCAATGAGTCAGCGCTTGCCGACGGCCTTGGCAGGTCAAATGATTGTTTTTGAGACGATCTTCGCAGTGACATACGCACATGTGTTGCGCATGCAGTGGCCTGAGTGGAATATGCTTGCCGGCATGGCGCTTTTGTTGAGTGGCGTGATGCTTTCGCTGAAGGTTTTTCAGACAGCCAAGGCCCAGCATCGGTCAGAATCGGTCTGACAGCGGGAAAACCACCACAACAAATTAACTTTTGCGTTAGTGCTTCTTTGCTCATAATTGCATGAAGCTAAAACAACTGCGCACGATTGGAAAATTCATGTTCACCACTTCTGACAATGGCGACGAACCTGTCCGACTGGCCGTCATCGGCGCGGGTACCTGGGGTTCAGTGCTTGCCCATATTGCGGCGCCCTGCGCTCAGGTTTCGCTTTATTCGGCCACGGGAAAAAATGTTCAGGCGCTGCAGCAGGATCGGCGTCATCCGAAGCTGCCCGGATTCATTCTCGATCCGAGGGTTGAGGTGAAATCGACGATGGGCGAAGAGCTTCGAGAAGCTTCGGCCGTCATTTTGGTGGTGGCATCCCGCTACGTACGCGACATGGCTCGCCAGATCGCTTCGCTGATTCAACCTGATGCTGTCGTGTGCATTGCCGCCAAAGGTCTCGAGCAGGGAAGTGCCAAGACGCTTTCCGAGGTCGTGGCCGAAGAACTTCCTGAAGCGGACATTTGTGTTTTGAGCGGTGGTTCGCATGCCGAGGAAGTCGCGACTAATCTGCCGTTTGGCATCAGTTTGGCCGGCAGTCCTCATGCCCGATCGGTCGTGAAGCGCGTCTTTGCCAAAGCTCGAGCCCGCATTTCCGAACAAGACGACGTGCAGTCGCTTGAACGGTTCGGTGCTGTGAAGAACCTGATTGCTATCGCTGCCGGTATTGCCGAGGGGCTCGCTTTGGGGGACAACTTCCGAGCTTGCTTTTTGACGGACGCCCTAACGGAGGCTCGGCGTTTTGTGGGCGCAAGCCCCGAAGACGTCCTGAGCTATGGAGCGTTGGGTGATCTCCTTGCCACGGCTCTGAGCGTGCACAGTCGCAACTTCCGCTACGGCTGCTGGCTCGGACAGGGGCTTTCACCGGAGAAGGCACTGGCCGAAGTTGATATGGTGGTCGAGGGACTCAATGTCGCAAAGGTGTTCGATCAGTTTCCCCGCAGCGATTGTCCGCTTCTGACGCGAGCAGCCAATATCGCCGTGCATCATGAAAACATCACGCGCGAACGCTTCCTCTCGCGCCTTGGCTATTGATTTTTAATAGCAAATAAGTAAAATTGCGCCTTTCTCACGGTGTAGGCTCGACACCCGCACCGCATGTGTTTAACCGCCTCAATTAAGGTGAAAAATGTCTGAAATCAACAAGGCAGAAGTTATTGCCCAGTATGCCCGCGCCGAAGGCGACACGGGTTCCCCCGAAGTTCAGGTTGCTTTGCTGACCGCTCGTATCAACTCCTTGACCGAACACTTCAAGGAACACAAGAAGGATCACCACTCCCGTCGTGGCCTTCTGAAGATGGTGAGCCGCCGTCGCAAGCTGCTCGACTACCTCAAGGGCAAGGACGTGGCTGCCTACCGCAAGCTGATCGATTCGCTCAAGCTGCGTAAGTAAGAATTGCCGAATCCCACGGCCTGTTTGTCAGCGCACAAACAGGCCGTAAGCTTGTCTAAGGACAGCTTAAAAAACGATTGATTAACCCGCTTTGCTCCGGCAAAGGCTCCTCGGATGACGGTAACGCGCGTTGCGACACAAGCGTCTGAAAGTCCGACACACGACCAACCGGAAATTTGTGCCGCAGCGTGCCCTCAAGCACCGAGCGAACCAAAAGCCATACGGAAAGCAAAGCACCTGAGAACAAAGGAAACTCACATGAGCATGTTCAACAAGGTCTCCAAGAGCTTCATGTTCGGGCAACACGAAGTGACGCTTACCACGGGCGAAATTGCTCGCCAGGCTTCCGGCGCCGTTGTCGTTCAGATGGGCGACACGGTTATTCTGGCTACCGTTGTGGCCAAGAAGGAAACCAAGCCCGGTCAGGACTTCTTCCCGCTTACTGTCGACTACATCGAAAAGGCTTATGCTGCCGGCAAGTTCCCCGGTGGCTTCTTCAAGCGTGAAGGCCGTCCGTCGGAACACGAAACCCTCACGAGCCGTCTGATCGACCGTCCGATTCGTCCGCTTTTCCCGGACGGCTTCTTCAACGAAGTGCAGGTCATCATTCACGTGCTGTCCGTTGATCCGGAAATCAATCCCGATATTCCGTCCATGATCGGTGCTTCGGCTGCATTGACCATTTCCGGCATCCCGTTCAAGGGCCCGATCGGCGCCTGCCGCGTGGGCTACGTCAACGGCGGTTTCGTCTGCAACCCGACGGTTTCCCAGCTCAAGGAATCCCGCCTCGATCTCGTCGTGGCCGGTACCGAACGCGCCGTGCTGATGGTTGAATCCGAAGCCGACTGCCTGCCCGAACAGACCATGCTTGATGCCGTGATGTTCGGTCATCAGCAGATGCAGGTGGCCATCAACGCCATCCACGAACTCACTGCCGAAGCCGGCAAGCCCGCTTGGGATTGGCAGCCCGCTCCGAAGAACGAAGCGCTCATCGCACGTGTGCACGAAATTGCCCAGGCCGACATTGAAGAGGCTTACACGATCCGCTCCAAGCAGAGCCGCACGGAAAAGCTGCGCGCCATTTACGAAAAGGTCGAAGCTCAGCTCACGGCCGACGCCGAAGCCGCCGGTACCGAAGTGGCCGACATGAACGAAGTGCACGGCATCCTTTTTGAAATGGAAGCCCACGTTGTTCGCACCAACATTCTCGAAGGCAAGCCCCGTATCGACGGTCGCGACACGCGCACGGTTCGTCCGATCGAAATCCGGCAGTCGATCCTTCCGCGTACTCACGGTTCCGCCCTCTTTACCCGCGGCGAAACGCAGGCTCTGGTGCTCACCACGCTCGGCACCAAGCAGGATGAACAGATCATCGACAACATCATGGGCGAAAGCCGCGATCGGTTCATCATGCACTACAACATGCCTCCGTTTGCCACCGGTGAAACCGGTCGCGTGGGCAGCCCGAAGCGTCGCGAAATCGGCCACGGTCGTCTCGCCAAACGTGCTCTGAAGGCCGTTTTGCCGAGCGCTGAAGAATTCAACTACTCGATTCGCGTGGTTTCCGAAATCTGCGAATCCAACGGTTCGTCCTCGATGGCTTCCGTCTGCGGCGGTTGTTTGTCGATGCTTGATGCCGGCGTTCCGCTCAAGGACTACGTGGCCGGTGTGGCTATGGGCCTCATTAAGGAAGGCAACAAGTTTGCCGTGCTCACCGACATTCTCGGCGACGAAGATCACCTCGGCGACATGGACTTTAAGGTAGCCGGTACCGAAAACGGTGTGACCGCTCTGCAGATGGACATCAAGATCGAAGGCATCACCGCCGAGATCATGCAGGCCGCTCTGGCTCAGGCTCACGAAGGCCGCATGCACATCCTCGGTAAGATGCACGAAATGGCCGGCGACGGCGCCAAGGAACTCTCCGTCTGGGCTCCGCGTCTGCTCACCATCAAGATCAATCCGGAAAAGATCCGCGATGTGATCGGCAAGGGTGGCGCCACGATCCGCGGCCTGTGCGAAGAAACCGGCTGCCAGATCGACATTGAAGACGACGGCACGGTGACGATTGCGTCCAACGATACGGAACGTGCTGAATTCGCCAAGAAGCGCATCGAAGACATCACGGCTGATGTCGAAGTGGGCAAGATCTACGAAGGCCCTGTGGTCAAGTTGCTTGACTTCGGCGCCATTATCGGTCTGCTGCCCGGCAAGGACGGTCTGCTGCATATCAGCCAGATCGCCAACGAACGCGTCAACCAGGTCTCCGACTACCTGCAGGAAGGCCAGACGGTACGCGTCAAGGTGATCGGCTTCGATGACAAGAATCGTCCGCGTCTGTCGATGAAGGCACTTCTGAACGAAGAGTAATTCGACGATGTCTTTCAAGCCGGCGAGAGGTTCGCCGGCTGAAAGCAAAAAAGGACAGAATGCAAAGCGGACCGAGCGGCCCGCTTTCGCCGCCTTAAGAGAAAAGGTTCAATATCGGCTAAAATCCAAAATTCACTTCCAACAGCGGTTTTGGAGAAAAGAAGCATGCGAAACAGACTGGTAGTCGCCAACTGGAAAATGAACGGATCGCTTGAAGCCAATGCCCGGTGGGCTGAGGCCTTCCTTGCGTTGGAAGACGCAGGGTGCGATGCGGCAGTGTGTGCGCCTTCCGTGTATCTGTCGCAGATGGCCTGCCTGCTCAAAGGATCATCCGTAGCGCTTGGTGCTCAGGACGTAAATGAATTTGAGTCTGGCGCTTACACCGGTGAGGTCAGTGCCCGTATGCTGGCCGAAATCGGTTGTTCCTACGTGATCGTGGGACACTCCGAACGTCGTGCGCTTTACGGCGACACTGATGATCGTGTGGCTCTCAAGGCCAAGGCGGCCTTGGCCGCCGGTATTCATCCCATCGTTTGCGTGGGTGAAACGCTCGAAGAACGCGAAGCAGGCGAAACCATTGCCGTGGTGTCGCGTCAGCTCGAAGCGGTGATCGGCAAAGTGGGAGCAGAGGATTTTGCCCGTTGCACGGTGGCCTACGAACCTGTTTGGGCTATTGGTACCGGTAAGAGTGCAACGCCCGAGATCGCGCAGGAAGTGCATGCCGCGCTTCGTGCTGAGCTGACCAAACACGCTGCCGAACTCGGCGACAAGGTGCGCATTCTCTATGGCGGCAGTGTCAAGCCCGGCAACGCCGCTTCGCTTTTTGCCATGCCCGACATCGACGGTGGCTTGATCGGCGGTGCGGCGCTTAAGGCACAGGATTTTTACGAGATCTGCACGGCGCACTGAGACGCAGGCAGATTGAAAGCTTTTTAACAACCAAAATCAGAACCATCACGGAAAACACACAACTATGCAGATGTTGATGAGTATCGCGATCGTTGTGCAGATCATTGCTGCGATTGCCGTCATTATTCTGGTGCTCCTGCAGCACGGCAAGGGCGCCGATCTCGGCGCGGCTTTCGGTTCGGGCGCTTCCGGTTCGCTCTTCGGCGCCACCGGCTCGGCCAACTTCCTGTCGCGCTCCACGGCTGTGGCTGCGACGATCTTCTTCTGCGCCACCATTGCCATCACCCTCGGCTCTGGTGCTTTCAACAAGCAGAATCAGCAGCGTCAAGGCGGCGTGCTCGGTACGGTGACGACCGAACAGACGACGCAGGCTCCCGCTGCAGCCGGCTCCGAAGCGCCTGCTGCGAAGGATGACTTGCAATCCAACCAGGTTCCGCGTTAATATTCGCGGCCTTGCAGCCGGTTCCGGTATTTTTTCCCGGCTGTGAAGGAATGACTCGGGGAAGACAATAGTTTTTTTCGAGTGCAAGCGGTCGTGGCGAAATTGGTAGACGCGCAGCCTTGAGGTGGCTGTGGCGAGAGTCATGAGAGTTCGAGTCTCTCCGACCGCACCAAGTGCTGGGGTATCGCCAAGTCCGGTTAAGGCAGCGGATTCTGAATCCGCCATTCGTAGGTTCGAATCCTACTACCCCTGCCACGCACTTATCAGATTATCGAAGAGGCCGCGCCGAAAGGTGAGCGGCTTTTTTCATGCCCGTTTTCTGCGCTCCACCCAAGCAAAACGGGCGGAAAGCGCGTATCCCGCATCTTCCGCCCGCTCGAATGCAACTCCGTTTCGTTAGGCTTTGTCGACAGAGTTGCCCGATTCTTTTTCAGCTACCAGCTCGGCTTGAGCTTGCTTTTCCAATTCACGTCGCACTTCGCAGCCGTTTTCGGAAAGTGCCTTGGGCATGCCGGTTGCAGGAGCCGGAGCTTTTGGACGGAAGAAGTAAAGGATGGCAACCACCGGAAAGAGCATGGCACCCGCAGCGGCGAGCGTGACCTGGTTGCTGGCCCAAGTAGCAAGTGCGCCACCCAGCACCGGGCCGATGACGCTGCCGAACTGCTGCACGGAGTAAGAGTATGCAAACACCTTGCCGCGATCCTGAGGATCGGAAGATTGCGTTAGCACGGCGTTGATGGCCGGGAAAATGCCTGCAAAGGTCAATCCGCCCACAAAACGCCAGATCGTAAACCAGGTGAGATCATGAGGGATAGCCTGAACGATGCCGAAAATGCCGCTCAAAAAGAGTGAGAGGTAAAGCACCGGACGGTAGCCCCAGCCTTGACCGAGCATGCCCCAGGGAGGCGAAGCAATCACACCGGAAATGCCGACGATCGAGAAGACCAGCCCTGAGATGAACACAATGCGATCCATCGAGCCCTGCAACTCGGCAATGTAAAGCGGCAGTACGGGCTGAACCATCAGCACACTCATCTGAACCACGGCTGCCGCAAAAAGCATGCGCAAAATGACGGGGTTGCGCAACGGCGTGACGCGAGCGGGTTCCTCGGCGCTCTTTTGAGCGGGTTTGGCACGCGGCGGCTCTTTAATCAAAACCGCCAGAGCGATGGTGATGGTGGTAAGCGCCACAGCAGCGATTTGGAAAGTCGAGCGCATGCCGAACATTTCGGCAAGAAAGCCACCCACGAGGGGACCCAAAACGCCGCCCGCGGTTAGGCCAGCCTGCATCAGGCCCATGCTAAAACCGATCTTCTTGTGCGGAATGACAGAGGTGAGAATGGCAAGCTGCGCAGGCCAGAGCCCCGCGGCTAAGCCTTGCAGCACGCGAACACCGAAAAGCTGCCAGGGCGTCTGTACGATAGAACCCAGAAAATAGGTGATGGCCAGGCAACTTGCGGCTCTCAGCGCCATAAGCTTTCGGGAGCCCTTATCGGACATGGCTCCCCAGATGGGCGCGAAAATGCCGGAAATCAGAAAGCTCACGGCAAAGATGATGCTGCTCCACCAATTGACTTCCGCAGTTTGAACGCCGAGCTCCTGAATAAGGTACATCGGCAGGAACGGAATCAACATGGTGTAGCTTGCCGACATGAGAACAGTGCTGCACGTCAAGACGGCTAAGACCACACGCCAGTTCATAGAAAAAAGCCTCAAGTTTTTTTCGAGATCCCAAATTTTGAGTCTACGCCCAAAAATCGATTTATAGCGAAACAAAAGGCCGAAGATTATTCAGTCGGTTAATGAAGACGAGTTCGCAGTTTGAGACGTTTGGCAACACATGCCGAACCCAAGGCTGAAGTAAAATTTCGGCTCCGACGGTTCGGGGGTGAGGAATGCTTTTCGCCTCGATCCGAAAACCGACTTTCTTCATTGTTTTCTTGCTCTGGTGTTTCTTCCGTGAAAACGCTCAAACACGTTCTTATCGGCTTTTTGATGGCTGCTGCCACGCAAGTCTTTGCCTTTGATCCCGACCTTGCGGCAATCGAGAATCAATCGCTGATGCAAAGGTTCCCCAAGGGATCGATCGTGACGCGTGAAACGGCTGACCAAGCGCTTCGCGAAGTGCGTGCGGCCAAGAGCAAACTCAAGGAACTGGTCGAATACTCCAAGCGTCGTTGCAACGAAAATATTTTCGTCAACAGCTGCGTGGAAGACGTTCGCAAGGCCGAGTTGCGTCAGTCACGCCGCCTGCAAGCCATCGAATCCGAAGCTCGCCGCATCGTGCGCGAAGATGAAACGCGCAAGGAAGCGGCCCGACAGAAGGAGCGAGACGCCAAAGCAGCACAGCCGCCAAAGCAGGTAAAGAAGGTTACCCCTCGCAAGCCCACGCAAGCACAGAAAAATGCCCAGGAAAACAAGGCGGCTCATGCCAAGCGCATGAAGGCGTTGCAGGAGCGTCAGGCCGAGGCCGAGCAGAAAAAAGCTCAGGAAGCCAAGCATCGTGCTGAGTACGACAAGAAGGTCGCCGAGCGTGAGAAGCGCCGCGCTGAACGAGCAAAAGCTCTGGAAAAGCGCGCCAAGCAGAAGGCCAAGAAAGAACAGGAACAGAAAAAAAGCGAGGCTGAAAAGAAGTGAAATCGGGGCTCAAGGGCGGCCGAGCCGATCAGGAGCTCGACGAGATTGCCAAAAGTCTGCTTGCTGACGAGAGCTTTTTAGCCGACGATTTCGAGCAGATGGCGCACATTACGACGCCCATCGAGGCGCCGATGATTCCGTTTGCTGAGTTTGAAAAGGACGGCGACACGGCGAAAAAGTCTCTCGGAGACGAGTCCGCCGTCGGACAGGGCGCTGTTTTCCCGGGAGACTATGAAGAGCGAGTCCGCCGGGCTTTTGCTTCCGACGGTCCGCTTGCGCAGGCAACGACGAGTTTTGTGTCGCGCCCTGCGCAAATCGAGTTTGCACTGGCTGTGGCAAGAGCGTTGCAGAGCAAAGGCAAGCTTTTGGCCGAAGCCGGTACCGGCACCGGCAAGACCTTTGCATATCTCACGCCCGCTCTGATTGCAGGCTGCCGAGTTATCGTCAGTACGGCCGGCAAGTCGCTTCAGGAACAGTTGTGCCGCAAGGATATTCCGGCATTGATGCGAACCTGTGGATTGCCAGCCAATGTAGCGTTACTTAAGGGCCGCTCCAACTACCTGTGTCGACATCGCATCAACATGTGCGAACGAGGAGAAATCACGCTTGCTTCGCGTGAAGCGGTGGAGGATTTTCGACGGATCCGCATTTTTTTGGACCGCACCAAAACGGGTGACATCAATGACGTCAGCGGTGTGGCCGAAGACAGCGCTGTGTGGCCTTCCGTGACAAGCACCGCAGGCAATTGCCTCGGAAAACACTGTCAGCACGCGCGCGAGTGCTTTGTGACGCGTGCGCGCTTGAGAGCGCAGAAGGCAAATGTCATCGTTGTCAATCATCATCTCTTTCTTTCGGCGGCGGCCATGGAGCTCGAGGGCGGTCAGGACGACGGCATGCTGCCGCGAGTTGATGCCGTGATCTTCGACGAAGCGCACAAGCTGCCTGAAATTGCCACAAACTATTTCGGCAGCGAACTGTCGACCACGGCCATTCGAGAAATTGTCGACAGCATGCGCCCGATTCTGATGGGGAAATTCAGAAGCGGAGCCCCAAAAGGGACGTCATGGGACGACATCACCCAGACGATCAAAAAGTCGCTCTATGACTTCGTGCTGGGGTTAGAAGCTGCCGGAGTGCTCGAAGGCGACAGCCGCAATATCGAAACCATCAACGGTATGCAGGGCTCGACGCAACATCTGGAAAACGCCGCGCTCGTTCTGGAGGTGTTGCTGGAGGCGGCGGCCCCCTACGTGGAGATGAGTGAAGATCTGGGCGTCTTCGTTGAATCGGGCACTGCCGTCTTGCAGGACATCAAGCAGTGGGTGATCTGGCTTAAGCATGCCGGTATGCCGATGCCGCCGGAACAAAAGCCGTTGGTGCGTTGGATCTCCCGCACACGAAGCGAAGCGCGTCTTACGGTGACTCCGCTTGACATTGCCGAGCCGTTCTCGCAGATGATGAAGCTGCGCAAAGAAACCGCCTGGGTTTTCACATCGGCCACGATGGCGGTGGGCGAGGGTGAGTTCAAGCATTTTACGCAGGCGCTCGGCATCGAAGGCGCCGAAGAGCACGCTTGGAACTCACCTTTTGATCATGAAAATCAGGCCATGCTTTATGTGCCGCCTGATATGCCCAATCTCAAATCTGGCGTGGCGCGCGACGAATTTACCGATGCTTTGATCGAGCAGGTGTGGCCAGTGATTGACATGGTGCAGGGGCGAGCCTTTGTGCTGTGCACCAGTTATCGAGGCATGGAGCGCGCGGCCGAGCAGCTGCGCGAACACATCGCCGCCAATGGGCGCGACTATACGGTTCTGGTGCAGCGCGAGGAATCAAAAGAAAAGCTTCTCGACAAATTCCGCCACGAGCAGCACCCCATTTTGGTGGCGACGATGAGTTTTTGGGAAGGCATTGACATCAAGGGCGACCAGCTTTCGCTTGTGATCATCGACAAGCTGCCGTTTCCCAACCGGGAAGACCCGGTTTTTGACGCGCGTTGCAAGTGGCTCGACAGCCAGGGACAGTCGTCGTTCAACATTTTGTCCGTACCGGCGGCAGCCATTGCACTCAAGCAGGGAACAGGGCGTTTGATTCGCAGCGAAGTCGATCGAGGCATTTTGATCATCGGGGACGTGCGCTTGGTACGAGCAGGCTACGGCAAGAAGATTTGGCAGAGCCTGCCTCCATACACAAAGACGCTCAAGCTTGAGCGTCTGATGCAGTTCTGGAACGAACCGGACTCTTGGCAGTAAGGCCGTCAGCTTTTGACTGAACGAGTCGTTTTTTTCGCCTTGGTGGCTCTTTTAGGGGTGGAATCCTTCTTGCGGCGCACGCTTTTGGCTTGGGCGCGAGGCTCCTTGGCGGCTTCCTGGGAGGCAGTTACCTTCTTGTGGCGCACGCGCTGCGGCAAACGATTGCCGTGGGAAGCCTGCAGAACATCGGCGAGAATATCCTCGCAGCTTTCCAGATTGTCGAGAACATGCAACACGCTCAGGATCGTACCGATTGAAACCGTGGTGTCGCCTCTTTCTATGCGCTTGTAGGTCGAGAGCGAAGTACGGCTTTTTTGCGCCAGTTCCTCTTGCGTCAGCTTGCAGCAGCGGCGTGCGGCGGAAATGCGTTCGCCTAATTCTTCCGTGAAACTTTGCACGGGCAGGATGAAGAAGCGCTTACGGGAAGCGCGGGCGGGGGGTTGTTTGGGCGCTGCAGACATGATTGAAAAGCGTCGAAAAACTCAAACGTTAACAAACTTAGCCTAGCAAACTGAGTCTCTGAGATCAAACAAAAACTCAAAACAGACCTTGGAATACATCATGCTCGTAGAGTACTTTAAGTCCGATGGCAAACAAGACGGCGGCGCCGAAAAGCGAGAGCTTGGCGCTGTGGCGAGCTGCTTTGCTTGAAAGTTTGCTGCCGAGCATAACGGCAATAGCTGTCAGCACAAAGCAGACGGAGCCAATGACGACCGAGGGCCAGAGGATCGGGAATTTAGCCATGGCAAACGAAAAGCCGACGGCCAGTGCGTCAAGGCTTGTGGCAACCGACAGCGTCAGGAGCGTTCCCCAGGGGATGGTACCGCAGATTTGGCACAAGTCAGATTCTTCTTCCTCTTCGGAGAATGCTTCGCGGACCATCGAGACCGAAACCCAGGCAAGCAGTGTAAAAGCAATCCAGTGATCCCAGGAGCTGACCAAATCCGCAACGGTATTTCCGGCAAGTCCGCCTGCGAGCGGCATCAGAAACTGGAAGAAGCCAAACGCGGCGGCAAACTGAAAGATGTGTTTGGTCGTAACGTGTTTGCAGGTAGCGCTCCAGCATAGAGCGACCACCATGGCGTCGATGGAAAGTGCGACGGAGATACCGAGGACTTGTAGTAGAAGCATTGGTCAGGCTGACGAAAAAGATTGGAAGCTCGCAAGTTAATCGAGCAGGCGCAACAATAAAACCGCCTTAATCTGAAATATTTGCAGCGGTCGATGCACTTTTGGAAAAGTTGTGCGGATTTTATCTATTGCGATTCACAAACGTGATAGCCCGAAGAAGGAGCTAACACCGGTTCAGGTTGCCTCAGTGACATCGCAAAGCCGCCGATAGTTACGTACTTGTTTGTCGCGATAGACATTTCTCCAGTAGCTCGCTTAACGGAACCAAGGATCCGTTCATGCTTTCAATCATCGCTTCGACCAACGCAACATGGGAAATCTTTTCAAAAGACAAGGTCCATCCGTGTTTGTCGGCAAAGATCTGGAAGAACAGGCGTGTAGATCGTCCGTTTCCTTCACGAAATGGGTGCAATGCGTTAACTTCCGACAGGTAGTAGGCCAATCTACAGGCGCATTGCTTAACCTCCATTTCGGAGAAATTCTCTCGCTGCATTTTGCTAAAGATTCCGCGGGCATACGACTCGATCATAGGAGCAAAGCAGAAGACGGATTGCCCCTTGCTGATGAATCCTTGTTTGCGAATCTCTCCAGCCCAATCGTAAAGCTCGCCGAAAAGATACTTATGGACAGCTTGAAGGTGCCTAAGATCGAAGTTCCCAGTCGGAATATCGTCGTCACTTCGCTTCGATTTAACAAACTTAGAGTTTGTGATTTGACTCTCTAATTCGAATAGCAGGTCCTGATGTTTGATCCCGAATTTGTTTCGCAATATCTGGGTGCCAGGATAGACATAAGGATCCTCCAGAGAATCGTATTTGTAATCGTACTCATCAGACACGGTCGCGCGCCTCCTGCTTTGCGAGAGCTTCGGCGACATATTTCTTGATCAGATCTTGTCTGGAAATTTCGCCTCGAACCATTTTCCATAGATCTTCAACTTCATTAGCAGGAACCGTTCGGCCTTCGCATGCCGATGTATGGACAGCGGCCGCAATTGCAGATTCAGCACTGGGAAAAATTCCGTATCGTTGCTTGACCGGCTTAAGTGTCAATTCAATGCTCAATCCGATTGCTTCCGCATACCGCTGGAGAGCAGATAAGGTGACGTCGGCTCCTGTAAGCAGACGTTTTTCGAGACGCGCAACCGCCGATTGAGTCGTGGCCATTGCTCGGGCAACTTCGGTTTGCGACAGGCCATGTTCCTTTCTGTAAAAGACCATGGCGGAGGTGTGAGTAGCAAGGTCCATTGCAGTTAAAACAGAAAGAATTTGCGATATTATAGCAAAAGAGTCATATTTGACGCTTTTTGATAAACGGTTACAGTCACCGATGCTAGTGAATTTTCTTGCCGGCGTCACAAGCTTCTTTGTTGCTGCCGGAGATGACTTTTCTCTTAGTCACACTGGTTCACGGCAAGCGGCATCCGCCTTCTTGGGGGATGTGGGTTTTTGGTGCCGAACAACAGAAAAGAAAAAAGGCCTGAGAACAAAATTTCTCAAGCCCTTTTTTCTTTGCACTTCAAGGTGATTATCACTAATCACTAACGCGCAGTTTTTGTATTTTTTGGCGGAGAAGGAGGGATTCGAACCCTCGAGACCAGTTATTTTTGATCTGCACCCTTAGCAGGGGTGTGCCTTCAGCCACTCGGCCACTTCTCCGACCGCGCAAATTCCACCATACATGGAAAAGCAATTGCGGTGAGCGCTGAATATTACAGAAAAGTTCGGATGATTGCAAAAACGCCATTACAAAAATCGGCATCAAACATTCGCAGCTGCCTGAGGCCAACTAAAATCCGCTCAACGAATTTTGTCCGAGCCAAATGAACCGACTTTTCTTTCTGGGTTTTCTCTTTACCGTCATTGCCTCCGTCTTTTGGGGCGCCATGGGTACGGCCGTGCAGCATCTGTTTCAGATCAAAAGCGGCTTTTTTGCTCTGGGTCTTGTGACGTTGCGTCAGTTGTCAGCCGGTGTGCTGTTTGTGGCTATCGGCACGCTGATCATGCCTCGAAAGATGTGGTCGATTTTCAATGACCGCAAGCTTTTATTGGAAATCCTCACGAGTGGTGCGCTGGTGTTTTTGGCCCACTTCTGCTTTTTTCAATCGATTTCCTACTCCAATGCCGGCACCGCTGCGATTTTTCTGACGCTCAATCCCATGCTGGCCGGTCTGTGGCTGACGCTGGTAAGAGGTACGAAGATGTCGTCCGTGGAGTGCATTTGTGCCGTATTGGCCGCTGCCGGCGTAGCGCTGATGGTGACCGATGGCGACTTCTCCGATCTGAAGTTCTCGCCGATGGCCGTCGTTTGGGGACTCTGTTCGGCAGTGTTTGCAACGGCCTTCAGCATTCAACCGCAGAAGCCTTCGGCAAAGGCCGGTGTTACGGTTGTTGTGGCATGGGCATTTCTCTTCGGCGGAGTGATTGCTTCTTTCTTCTGCCCGCCCTGGACGCTTAATGTAAATTGGAACTGGGTGGTGACGGCCGATTTTGCCTTTATCGTGGTTTTTGGCACGGTGGCGGCATTCTGGCTTTATCTTACCGGGTTGAAATACATTTCCCCGGTGGTCTCCGGTTTGGTGGTGTGTCTCGAGCCGCTCTCTGCCATCGTTTTCTCGATGGTGCTTTTGGGGGATGTGCTCGGACTTTGGCAGGCAGTAGGCGTGGTGCTGGTGCTTGCCAATATCTGCCTGCTTGCTTTGGCGCGTCGATAGGTTAAATCGAAGTTTTGTTCGATTGTGCCGAGATGCGTGATGCTATCTCGGCAGCACGCTTTTGGGCGTCGCGATATGAAAATTCGCAGCCGCACCATGTTTGGTTGTAAAAACCGTAGAACTTCAAAAGCGCATTGCGGCGGTCCTGCAGACCGTCTTTTCTCCAGTTCTTGTCCCAGTATTGAACGTCATCGTACTGAGCAGCCGCTTCTTTGCCTGCAGCATTGACCTGGTCAAGATTTTTCCAGCGGCTTGAAGCCAGGGTGGTGGTAAAACGGGCAATGCCACGGTCGTGGGCCAGCTTGGCCGCTGCACGCAGGCGAACTGAGAAACAGACCGTGCATCGGCGGCCGCGTTCGGGTTCATTTTCGAGTCCCTTGACGGCATCAAGCCATGCTTTGTGATCCCAGTCGCCGTCGACGACCTCCACGCCGAGTTTTTGACAGTGTGCCGTGAGTTCGTTTTTTCTCTTCTCGTACTCGGCCTGAGGGAAGATGTTAGGGTTGAAATAGAAGACGACGGGACGGATGTCGTGAGCGAGCATCCACTCGAGCACGGCCGCGGAACACGGCGCGCAGCAACTGTGAAGAATGACTGTTTCCATGGTGGCTAAGTTTAGCCTCGCGGATGTGACAAAAGCCTGAATTCGCAAAAAAATATTGGGTCTCTGTGTTTACTTTATGTCGGTTTTGTGTCAGAATGCGGACTCTCTAATTTTTTTGGCGCACCGGATTTGCGCCCGCGACCGATCGAGATACGACGGCGCCGGCAATCCCGTGCGATGTATCAACAACTAACATCCTAGGATCAGGTGCTTATCAATGCCCACCATTCGCGTTAAGGAAAACGAACCCTTTGAGGTTGCGCTTCGTCGTTTCAAGCGCACCATCGAAAAGTCCGGCCTGCTGACCGAGCTTCGTGCCCGTGAGTTCTACGAAAAGCCCACGGCAGAACGTAAGCGCAAGAAGGCTGCTGCCATCAAGCGTCACTACAAGCGTCTTCGCAGCATGATGCTGCCCAAGAAGCTGTACTAATCGCTCGCGCAGTACAGACTGAAGCCGGCATTGATTAAGACGCCGGAATTAGCTTGATAAGCCAGAGAAAGACGGCCGTCTCGACAGTGAGTTGGCCGTTTTTTCTTGCAGTTGGAGAAAAAGAATGACGATCAAGGAACGCATTACCGAAGACATGAAGAGCGCCATGCGTGCACACGATACGGCACGCCTGTCGGCTCTGCGCTTGCTGCTGGCCGCTATTAAGCAGCGCGAAGTGGATGACCGCGTTGAGGCCACCGACGAACTCGTGACCGGCGTCATTGGCAAGCTTATCAAGCAGCGCCGCGACTCCGTGAAGCAGTATACGGATGCCGGCCGCGCTGACCTCGCGCAGAAGGAACAGGACGAAATCGATACGTTGTCGGTGTACATGCCCGCCCAGATGTCCGACGACGACATCAAGGCAATCGTGGCGGCAGCTATCGAAGAAACCGGCGCCAGCGGCATGGCTGCCATGGGCAAGGTCATGGGCATCGTCAAGGCCAAGTGTGCCGGCAAGGCTGATATGGGTCGCGTGTCCGCGCTTGTGAAGGCAGCTCTGTCGGCCTAACAGGCGTTTCAGGCGCAATGAGCTGCAGTCCGATTCGGGCTGTAGCGCTGAAGGAAGCTGCGGTGAGCACCAGGCCGGCGAGCAATCGTCTCGGTTCGGCGCACCGCAGTTTTTGTTTTTTCACTCTTTTTTCTGGCAGCAAATGATCCCGGAGAGTTTCATTCAAGAGCTTTTGAGCCGCATTGACATTGTTGAAGTGATCAACAAGGTCTCGCCCTTGAAGCGCACCGGGAAGAATTTCATGTGCTGCTGTCCGTTTCACAAGGAAAAGACGCCGTCTTTTTCCGTGAGCCAGCAAAAGCAGTTCTTCAAGTGCTTCGGCTGCGGAGCATCCGGCAATGTCATCGGCTTTCTCATGCGCTATGAGGGGCTCTCGTATCCGGAAGCCATCCGAAAACTTGCCGAATCGATCGGCATGACGGTGCCCGAAGCCCCGCGTGAGCGTGAACAACGCACGCGTGTGCGCTCGCTGACCGACATGATGAAGGCGGCTTCCGACTACTATTGCGCTAGTCTGAGAACCAATACCCGCACGATTGAGTATCTCAAACGTCGCGGCATCACGGGAGAGACAGCCGCTCGCTTTGCGCTGGGCTATTCGCCTGATTCATGGCAACCGCTCAAGGACGTGTTCGGCGAGCAGTACGCCAGCAAGGATCTCGAAGAAGAAGAAGGCTGCGGACTTGTGATTCACAACGGAGACAAACGTTACGATCGTTTCCGTGGGCGTCTTATGTTTCCGATCCGCAATCCACGCGGCCAGGTGATCGCATTTGGCGCCCGAACTCTCAACGGCGACGAGCACCCGAAGTATCTCAATAGTCCCGAGACGGCGCTTTATCACAAGAGTCGTGAAATCTACGGTCTCTATGAGGCCTCAGCCAGCATCCGCGAAAAGCATCGCGCCATTGTCTGCGAGGGCTACATGGACGTGATACAGCTTTCGCAGGCGGGTTTTACCGAAGCGTGTGCGGCACTCGGTACGGCTGTGACCGCCGAGCATGTGCAAAAACTCTTGCGTTCGGTTGATACGGTTTACTTCAGTTTCGACGGCGACAGCGCCGGTCAGCACGCGCTGCGTCGCGCTCTGGAGGCGGCTCTGCCCGTTGTGGAAGACGATCAGGAAATCCGTTTTGTCGTTCTACCGCCCGAGCATGATCCCGATAGCCTCATCAAGGAAAAGGGAGCTCAGGCCTTTGAAGACGAATTGAAAAAGAGCCTGACGCTTACGCAGTATTTCGTGCGTTCGGTGTCCGAAGGCAAGGATTTGGGCACGGCCGAAGGCCGCAGCCAGTTTGTGGCAGAAAGTAAGCCCCTGATTGTGTCGATGCGCTCGGCGCCCATTTTGCGCAAGCAGTTGGTGGGCGAACTCGCCATGCACGCTCGCATGAGCCCTGATGAAGTTGAGCGCTTATGCGGTATTGCCACAGTAAGAAAGCTCCCTGCAGCCAACCCCGCAACGGGGATGCGCTTTGACGCGAGGCGCAATCGAAGCTACGGCGGCGGTGCGTTACGAAAGCCCTTTTTCGGCACTGGCGCCGAACCCGTGTCGCTAGCTCCCACAGGAGATATTCGCGAGCGCTTGCTGCAAAACATCCTCAACTACCCGGCGCTGGCCGTGGAATTTTCCTCCCGCATCGAAGAGGAATTCGTCGGCAGCGAGGTGGAAGCCGCCCGCGAAATTCTTGAAGTCTGGCGCACCGTGACCGGAGAAGAGGAGCCGCTGTTGCAGAGTCAATTGATTTTGGAGCGATTGCAGTCAAGTCGGCACTACGCACACTACTGTGATCTGGTGGCGCGAGAGATGGTGCTGCAAACACCGGAAAATGCCGCTCGCGTCGAGGTGGAGCTCACGTTTGACCGGCTTGAGCTTCAGCGCATCGAAGCCAATCTTATGCAGGCTACGCTCGAAGCCAAGCCCGACATCCGGCGCGTCATGGGACTTGACGCCAAGCGCAAAGTTCTCAAGGCCCGCATCGATGAAGTGCAAAAGCAGTTTGCGCTTCACCATGGTGCGGACATCTAGCCGATCGGATTGAGCACGAGCGTGAGCGCGATCGCCCACATCACAAGGGCGATCAGCGTGTCAAGAATGCGCCATGCCTTCGGGTTTTGAAAGATTGGAAGCAGGAGTCGCGCTCCGAAACCGAGGCCGGTGAACCACAGTACGCTTGCCGTTAGGGCCCCCGAGGCAAATGTCCACTTCAAATCCTTTCCGTACTGAGCGGCAATGGAGCCGAGCAGCACGACCGTATCCAGATAAACGTGCGGATTTAGAAATGTGAAGGCCAGACACGATGTGATTGCCTTCATGAGTGAGCCCGCACCGACCTCCGAAATCTCCATTGACCCGTTGCCCGAAGCCGCTCGCCTTGCGGCTGAGATCCCGTAGACCGTCAGAAAAAGCGCGCCGCCCCAGCGGAAAAACTCCAGAAGCCACTCGTTGGTTCGTATCAGCGCACCCATCCCCGCTACGCCAGCGCAAATGCAAAGGATGTCACCTCCGATGCACACGAGAACAACCGGCAGCACGTGCTGACGGAGCAGGCCCTGTCGGAGGACAAAGGCATTTTGCGCTCCGATGGCAATGATGAGACCGGCACCGGTTCCCAGACCGGAAAGAAACGTGGCAAGCATGTGGCAAATCAAGTTCAGTGCGCGAAGGAAATGCACCAGAAACGGTTGAGGCTAAAGCAATGTGCTGATCCGCTTCGGAGCAGTCGATGTTGCACACGAGGGAATCGACGGAGGAGCACTTTAGCCCAAAGTGAGTTGGTTCGTGTGAGAGTTCGTCGTGTTTTTGGGCGAACTCATGCGATTCAACAGTGCTTTCTTGCAATCTGGCACAGCGATTGCTTGTGTGGCATATGGAATTTGTGCAACAAAAAAAGGAGGCCGCGCATGAAATTCGTAGTTGCTGTCATCAAACCTTTCAAGCTCGACGAGGTGCGCGAAGCGCTGTCCGAAGCCGGCATCAACGGGCTTACGGTGACCGAAGCCAAGGGTTTTGGCAGGCAGAAAGGGCACACGGAACTCTACCGAGGTGCCGAATACGTGGTGGATTTTCTGCCCAAGGTAAAGCTCGAAATCGCCGTATCGGACGATATGGCTGAAGTTGCCGTTGAAACGATTCAAAAAACGGCATACACGGGAAAAATCGGAGACGGAAAACTTTTTGTCTTTGATCTGGTTGCAGCCGTGCGCATTCGCACGGGCGAAAGAGACGACGTGGCACTTTAAGTCCTACAGCCACATAAAACCAAAATAAGAAACAAACAGGGAGACCATCGATGAATACTTCAACCAAGGGGGCCGTATTGTCGGCACTTCTGACAATTTCGGGGTGCGCAGCTGCCGACACGGTCGAAAGCGCGATTGACAAGGCTGATGTTGCCTGGATGCTGGTGGCAACGACGCTGGTGCTTTTCATGACAATTCCGGGGATCGCGCTTTTTTACGGCGGAATGAGCCGAAAGAAAAACGTGCTCTCCGTGCTGGCGCAGACAACGGTAATTTGTTGTGCTCTTACTTTGCTGTGGTTTGTCGCGGGCTATTCGCTCGCATTTGCCCCGGGTAACGCTTTCGTCGGCGGCCTGGATCACGTGTTTTTGCGGGGCATTGACATCAAGTCGACGACGGGCAGTATTCCCACGTATCTTTTCGTCATCTTCCAGATGACGTTTGCCGTGCTGACGGCGGCGCTCATGATCGGCTCGTTTGCCGGCCGCATGAAGTTTTCTGCCATGCTGGTCTTTATGCTGTTGTGGTCGGCTTTTGTGTACGCGCCCATTTGCCATTGGGTTTGGGCCGAGGGCGGCATCTTCTTTGAGATGGGAGCGCTTGACTACGCCGGAGGCACCGTTGTTCACATCAATGCGGGCATTGCCGGTTTGGTCGGTTGTCTGGTGATCGGCAAACGTTTGGGGTATGGTCGAGAAGCGATGAGTCCGCACAACTTAACGTTCACCATGATCGGCGCCTGCGTGTTGTGGATCGGTTGGTTCGGATTTAACGGCGGTTCGGGGCTTGCGGCCAATGAGCGGGCGGTGCTGGCGATTCTTGTGAGCCAGATTGCGGCGGCTGCGGCCGGCTGCAGCTGGATGGCCTGCGAATGGATTTTGCGCGGAAAGCCTTCTTTGCTCGGCATGGTCTCAGGTGCCGTGGCCGGACTCGTGGTGATTACGCCGGCCTCGGGTTTTGTCGAGCCGCTTCCGGCTTTATTGATGGGGCTTCTCGGCGGCGTCGTGTGCTTCTGGGGCGCCACGGGGCTCAAGCGCCGCATGGGTTGGGACGATTCGCTTGACGCTTTCGGCGTGCACGGTGTCGGCGGCATCCTGGGCGCAATTCTCACGGGTGTCTTTGCTTCAAGCGCTGTGACCGGAGCGGCGACACTACCGGTTCTTGAACAGGTTGGCATCCAGGCGGCCAGCGTGGCGGCAACGCTTGTATACGGCGGCTTGGCGAGTTTCGTTCTGTTCAAGCTCGTTGATCTGCTGTTTGGTCTTCGTGTTGACACAGAAGCCGAGCGTCAGGGGCTTGACCTGGCATTGCATGGTGAGCGAGTCGAGTAAGCCGCGCATGATAGAAAATCTTCTGGGCGGAGTTTGCTCCGGGTAAAACAATAGGAAAAAACTAGAATCTTGACCGTGAAAAGACTAAAATGCGAAATTCGTGTAGGAGTCTTTTGATACCGGTAAAAGACCGCCCAGGAGATGAGAGCAATCCATCGGAGGCGAGCGACACGATTCAGAATAGAGGCGTACCCGCAATCAACTGGCCGATTCGGCAAAGGGGGAATGTACCCGGCCGACGGCGTGCGCGATTCAGCTCGTAGAGAACTCAAGGGACGCATGTTTTGATGCAGGAACGGAAACGCGTTTTTCCGCCTGATCAAACCAGAAAAACAATGGAGCCGGTAAAGGCAAAGCGTGCCTGAGGGGTGTGCTTTGGAGAAAAAATAGTCGACTTGATAAGAAGGTTCTGAGCAGTTTCATCGTTTTCCAGCATTTTCAATTCACCGCCCGCATTCGAACTCGAAGGTGTTGCGGGCTTTGTCGTGTGTGCACGTTTTGGGTGAACGAGGCCGATTTGAGGTTGCCGACAAAGACATTGAAACTGCCGATTCTTTCTTTTTTCTGACTGAGCTGAAGTTTTACTTAGTTATGACAAAAAAAACCGAAAACACTGTCGCTGACATCGTTTTTCCCGATCTTGCCGCCATTGAATGGATTGCGCACGCGCCTGCAATCAAGGTGGGCGGCGATGTGGTCATCGTGAGCGATGATCTGGTTGAAGAGGTGTCTGCTGCGCCTGCCAAGAAGCCCCGTAAGAGCTCCAAGAAGGCCGAGGTCGCCGGCGAAGACAAGCCCAAGGCCAAACCTGGTCGTAAGCCCGGCCGCAAGGCAGCTGCAAAGAAAGACGACATGGACGACATCGGTGACGACGAGATGATCGATCTCGATATGGACGCCGATGAAGAGGGCGGTGAAGATCTTTCGGAACTTGAAGAACTCGATCGTGTGTCCGACGGTGTCGACGCATCGAGCGATTCCGAAGACCATGTGCCCAACGGCTACAGCTCTCTGGTTCGCCTCGGCCGCCAGCGCGGTTGGGTGACCGTGGCCGAAATCAACGACCATCTGCCTGACAATGTCGTGCGCAACGAAGAGTCGTTGAGCGAAATCACCGAACAGCTGTTGCGTTTGTCGATTCAGGTGTTTGAAGCGCCGCCGAGCGAAGACGACATCCTGATGAACGAGCCGGTGAGCGACGACGAAGACATCAGCGAAGAAGACGCTGCCGCCATGCTCACGCCGGAAGAAAGCGCGGGCTTGTCCAAGGATCCGCTGCGCGCCTATCTGCGCGGCGTGGGTTCCCACAAGTTGCTCACGCGCGCCGGTGAAATTGAAGTCGCCAAGCAGATCGAAATGTATACAGCCAAGCTCCTGTCGGCCATCATTCAGCATCCGATGGCCGTTGAGAAACTGGTTGAAATCGCCCAAGGCCTCAAGGAAGACAACGCTGATATCGATACGGTGATTGACGGCTTCACCGACAACCAGGCCTTGGCCGAAATGGACGAAAACGAAGAGGTCGGCAGCGACGAAGTGGCTACCGACATCGGCGCGGCAGCCATGACGACCGAACAGCTCGAAGAGATGAAACAGCGCGCCATCGAAATGTTCGAATCCTGCAGCCACTATCTGCAGGCTATTCGCGACAGCTTCGGCGACCCCAAGCGCTTGCAGGCATACAAAGATGCTCGTGCCGCCATCGCATTCGAACTCGCTCCGGTTCGCTTTGCCGTCAAGGCCGTCACCGTTCTTACTGAACACATCACGCAGCACATGGATGCCGTCAACGAAAACATCCGTCAGCTGCGCGCCCTGATGGTTGATCGCTGCGGCTATCCCCTCAAGGCCTTCCTTGAGGAAGTCAACACGCGCATTACCGATCCGGCCTGGATCGATGAAGCGCAGAAGGCCGGTCAGCCCTACAGCGTTCGCATTGAAGAAAACCGTCCGTTGCTTGCACACCTGCAGGATCAGTTGCGCGTAGCTGAACAGACGGCTCTGCTCTCGATTGCCGATCAGCGCGATCTGGCTCGTCAAGTGCGTCTGGCCCAAACCAATCTGGCCAATGCCAAGGCCAAGATGATCGAAGCCAACCTGCGTCTGGTGATCTCCATTGCCAAGGGGTATGTTAACCGCGGCTTGGCGATGACCGACCTGATTCAGGAAGGCAATCTGGGGCTGATGAAGGCCGTCGACAAGTTCGAATACCGTCGTGGCTACAAGTTCTCGACCTATGCCACCTGGTGGGTGCGCCAGTCCGTTACGCGTGCCGTGGCTGACTACGGCAACACCATCCGTATCCCGGTGCACATGACCGAGTCCTACAACAAGATTCGTCGCGTGCGTCAGCGCATCCTACAGGAACGCGGCCGCAACCCGACCGATGCCGAGCTTTCGGAATTGTCCGGCGTGCCGCTTGCCAAGGTGCAGCTGCTTACGCAGGCCATGCGAGGCGTGGAATCGATCGATGCTCCGATCGGCGATGACGAGGATGCAAGCCGTTTGGACTTTGTGAAGGGTGACGAATCGGACGATCCGCAGCGCAAGTTCCTTCGCATGGCGATGGAAGAAGAAATCAAGCGTTCGCTCAATGAACTGATGCCGCGCGAAGCCCAGGTTCTGCGCCTGCGTTACGGCATCGGCACCAACCATGACCACACTCTTGAAGAAGTGGGACAGGCCATGGGGCTGACGCGTGAACGCGTCCGCCAGATTGAGAGTGCAGCCATTCGCAAGCTGCGCAGCCCTGACTTCCAGGAACGCTTGCGCGACTACCTGCAGGTGGCCAATTCTCTCGACTAATCGCATCGGCCCAAAGCTGATTCGAAGAAGGCGGTTTCCGAATTCGGTGCCGCCTTTTTTTGCGCCTGTGGACAGTCTGACAAATTTGTCTTTAACCGCTCCGATTTTTGCTGAAAAAGCGGCAAAAATTAGTGAAATTTCCACGAATGCGCTCTTTTCAGTCGTTAAACTTATTCCCTAGGCTTCAGCGTGACAACAATCTTTTTGTCGCGCATGCCGCACGTTGTTTGAACCCTCTATCTGTCGCACCGCCCAATGGATCACTCCCTTCCGCTTCTTTTTACTTTGGCACTGGCCTTCGTCTTGGCGCTTATCTTCGGTTGCATTGCCGAAAAGCTGAAGTGTCCGGCCTTGGTCGGCTTTTTGTGTGCGGGCATCCTTTGCAGCAGTAATACGCCGGGACCGACGGCCGACATGGAAATCGCCATGCAGCTCTCAGAAGTCGGCGTCATCCTGTTGATGTTCGGAGTGGGGCTTCATTTCTCGATTTCCGATCTCTTAAAAGTCAAGGGCATTGCGGTTCCGGGGGCGGTCTTACAAATGACGATAGCGACCTTGTTGGGGTTGCTGTTTGCCGTTTATGTCTGGGAGTGGAGCCTTGCTTCGGGGCTTATCTTCGGCCTGTGCCTGTCCTGCGCATCGACCGTGGTGCTGCTTAAAGCTCTGGAAATGCACGGGCATCTGAACACGGTTGACGGACAGATTTCCGTCGGCTGGCTGGTTGTGGAAGACATTGCGACGGTGCTGATTCTTGTGCTGTTGCCGCCGATAGCCCAGATCATGGGCGTTGCTCCGGGCGGCAGTGAAGCGGCTGAACCGATGACGGCAAGCGGCATTGCATACGTGATTGCCTCGACGCTGCTGCACGTTGTGGCCTTTGTGGCCATCATGATGGTGGTCGGCCGCAAGTTCATCCCCTGGGTGCTTTGGCAGATTGCCAAGACAGGGTCGCGCGAACTTTTCACGCTGTCAATCCTCACCGCTTCGGTGGGAATCGCATACGGCGCGGCGGCGGTCTTTGACGTGAGTTTTGCTCTAGGGGCCTTCTTTGCCGGTATGGTGATGCGTGAAAGTAAGTACGCGCACCGCGCCGCATCCGATTCGCTGCCGCTGCAGGACGCTTTCTCGGTGCTCTTTTTCGTGGGCGTCGGGATGATGCTCGATTGGCGCGTCATCATCGAAGAGCCGTGGTCGATTCTCACGATGCTTGCCATTATCATGATCGGCAAGTCGCTTACTGCCTTCTGCTTGGTGCATTTTTTGCGCTACCCGCTGCATACGTCTCTGAACGTCGGCGCGGCGCTCGCGCAGATCGGCGAATTTTCGTTCATTTTGGCCGCGCAAGGCATTGCGCTTGGCATGACCGATCAGAAGATGCTTTCGATGGTGGTGGCTTCAGCCATTTTGTCGATTGCTCTCAATCCGGTGATGTTTGCGATGATTCCCTACGTGCGCCGCTTCTCGGTGCGCTACTTTGCTTGGGCGCGCGCTGCGGCGATGCTCACCGATCCATACTCGGTGCTGCCCAAGGAGACCTCGCGCCGCATGCTCATGGGGCAGACCATTTTGGTAGGTACCGGCTCGGTGACTCGCGCCGTTGCCAAGCGTCTGTCAGACGATGACGTTCCGTTTGTGTGCATATCCGAGGACAAGTCCTTTGCCGAAGAACTGCGAAGCCAGAAGCACGCAGTGATCAGCGGCGATGCTGCCGATCCGATGGTTCTTGTTCAGGGGCATATCGTGACGGCCGCGCAGCTGATGGTGATTGACATTGATCCGGTAAAGACGCTCAAGATCGTTGAAATGGCCAAGCAGCTCAATCCCGATCTCAATATCATGGCTCGCGCGGGTTCGCACGACGAGGTCGAACATCTCAAGTCCGAGGGTATTGCGAAGGTGTATCTCGATTCCGAGAGCGTTTCGGAAGTGCTCACCGGCAACATTCTCGATTACTATAAGAAGGACGAGGAACAAGGCGAGCAGGTGGCGGTTCAGTCCCAATCTGCTCATTGAGTAAGAGGAAGACAGCGAAATGGAAATTTCTCCGGTTGTTTGCTGGCTTGTGGCCGGACTTCTTCTGGTTGGCGTCGATATGTTGCTCGGCACCTTCTATCTTTTGGTGATGGGGCTTGCGGCCGGATGCGGTGCGCTGGCAGCTTGGGGCGGCTTGTCGGTCGGCTGGCAGTTTTCCGTCTTTGCAGTCGCTACCATCGTGGGCAGTCTGGTCGTGCAGCGTTTTCGTAGCGCCAAACCCACCGAGAGCGACGCTTTGCAGCAGCCCGATGTCGGGCAGAACGTCACGGTTAAGAAATGGAACGACGACGGTACGACGCAGGTTTCCTACCGAGGCGCTCTGTGGACCGCATACACCGCGCAACAATCCGAGCTTTCGGTCGGCGTTTGGCGTATTGTGCGAGTCGAGGGCACGCGGTTGCTGATTGAACCGGCTTCGCACTGAACATTCTTGTAGCAGGATCGAATATGGCCATATCCAACTTTTTGATTTTCTCGGTTTTCTTCGTTTTGCTCGCCGTTGTGTTCGTCACGCAATGCATCAAGGTGGTGCCGCAGCAAAACGCATGGGTGGTTGAGCGTCTCGGTAAATTCCACAGCGTGCTCACGCCGGGGCTCAATATCATCATTCCCTTCATCGACCGCGTCGCTTATAAGCACAGCCTCAAGGAAGTGCCTCTGGACACGCCTAGCCAGGTTTGCATCACGAAGGACAATACGCAGCTTACTGTCGACGGCGTGCTCTTTTTCCAGGTGACGGATCCGCAGCGAGCAAGTTACGGTACGAGCAACTACATCATCGCCATCACGCAGCTTGCGCAAACCACGCTTCGCAGCGTCGTGGGCCGTATGGAGCTCGATAAGACCTTCGAGGAACGCGATCTCATCAACAAGTCCGTGGTGACGGCCATTGACGAAGCCGCTCTCAACTGGGGCGTGAAGGTTCTTCGCTACGAGATCAAGGATCTGACGCCGCCCGCGGTCATCTTGCAGGCCATGCAGCAACAGATCACCGCCGAGCGCGAAAAGCGCGCCGTGGTAGCGGCTTCCGAAGGTCGCAAGCTCGAACAGATCAATCTGGCGACCGGCGCTAAGGAAGCGGCCATTGCTCAGTCCGAGGGCGAAAAACAGGCCGAAATCAACAAAGCTCAAGGTCAGGCTGCGGCGACGCTTGCTATTGCGCAGGCAACCGCCGAAGCACTTCGCATGGTGGCTGAAGCGACTAACGCTCCCGGAGGCATGAACGCCGTCAATCTGCAGGTCGCCGAGAAATACGTTGAAGCGTTCTCCAAGCTTGCCAAGGAAGGCAATACGTTGGTGGTCCCTGCCAACCTGGGTGATCTGTCGACACTGATTACCTCCGCGATGACGATGGTCAAGGGCGTCGGCGCCAACGGTGGTGCAACCCAGGTGCTTCCGAAGTCCTGAGCGAAAGGTTGCGCTATGACCGACACGACGCAAGACAAGACGGCAGGCAAGAGAGGCGCCGAGCATCTGGGCTTTGAGCTTGCCGAGGGTGAGGGCTTCAACCGCGACCGCGTAAGCGTGTTTCTACTTTTGAACCTCGTTGTGCAGTCCTATGCAGAGCACCAGATGGCCGGATTCGGGGGAAACGCCGAAAATCTCAGCCTGGCTGCGTTTCTGCGGGAGGTGACGGGGCTCTTTCAGGGGCGTTATCCCGAAGTTCTTCGGGGATATGGCGAAGACGAGGGCTGGAGTGGCAAACCTTTTACCTCCTGGCTTCGGGCGCGTATGGTCGAAGATCTCACAGAGCAGGACCGCGACTGCTTTGCCTGGAAGGACGATGCGTACCTCGTGGCGTTTGCGGTGAGCAAAATGGCCGTTGAGCTTCACGGTCTGTTTGCCGAGCAGCTGCAGGAAGACAAAACGATGGACGAAGCGCAGGCCATCGGAGGCAAGATTCTGTCCTTTTGCGCACGCTGGTCTCTGATTCTGAGCGGCGACGAAACGCCGCTTCCCGATTTTGCTGAAGAAACAAAGGATAAGTTCGATGAGTAGTTGCGGATCTTGCCGTTCGGGCCGATGCGGTGATTTTTCTTCCAAGGCGGTCGGTCTGCCGAGTTTGGCCGCCATTGACGTTGTCGAGCGCATTTTGCTTCAGGCCGTCAAAAACACGGCGCAGCGTTCGGTTGACGCTTCTGAGGGAAAGTTGTCTCGCCAGGATTTGGTTGATGCAGATCTGAAGCTTGTGACGTGGCTCACGGACACCTTTGCCGGCCGCAACCGTCATTTTGAAACTGCCGAAGGTTGGAATCCGACGGGGCTGGCTCAGTATCTGCGAGAAGGCATGGGAGAGCGGGTGCGCGACGTTTTGGGCGGAAAGCTGCCCGACGGTGATTACGAGATGATCGAAATCGGTGCGCGTCTCTTTCTGAACAATGCTTATGTGCTTTTGGAGCAAATCGGTCTGATGGGCAACGGCAACCTCTCGGGGCTGGAGCAAAACGACAGCGTGCTGTCTTTTGTCAACTATTGGTCATGCCTGCTCACGGGCTGCCCTTTTGCCGATGACTGATCGACATGCCTTTATTTCAGCGCAGCGCCCTTAAGGAGGGCGTGAGTCCCAGAGAAGCTTTCGGTTGGGCTCTTTTTGACGCCGCCAATTCCGGCTATAGCACGGTTGTGCTCACAGCCGTTTTCAACGCCTACTTTGTATCCACGGTTTGCGGCGACGCTTCCTGGGCGACGTTTCTCTGGAGTTGCGCCGTAGGCGCGGCCAATGCCATCTCCATGCTTCTGATGCCTGCGATCGGGCGCGTGGCCGATCTGACGGCCACCAAAAAGAAGTGGCTGATTGCCGCAACGATTCTGTGTGTTTCGGCCACCGCCTTGCTTGCTTTGTCCGGCCCTGGCACGTACATACTTTCAGTGGCGATGCTTATCGTGAGCTACATCGGTTACAACGTGGGCGAATCGCTCAATTCTGCCTTCTTGCCCGAAATATCCCGCCCCGAGGCCGTGGGCAAGGTCTCGGGCTGGGGATGGTCGCTCGGCTACGTCGGAGGCTTGATTACGCTTGGACTTTGTCTTGCGGTGGTCACTGCGGGGCAATCGCAGGGGCTCGGAATGGATTCTCTGGTGGCGGCAACCAACATCATCACCGCTGCCGTCTTTCTCGTGGTGAGCCTTCCGGTATTCATGTGGCTTAAGGAGCGCGCCGTGCCGCAGGTGCACGGAATCGCTCAGCTTAAGACCGCCATGGCGCAGGACGTAGACAAGGGTAAGACGGCCGAGATACTCATGAAGTTTGTCGACTTTCGCTATCTCGTCGTCTGCGGCTTTTTCTACCAGTGCGGAGTGGCAACTGTCATCACGTTGGCTGCGGTGTACGCGTCGGCCGTGATGGGTTTCGGTCTGACTGAAACGCTCGTGATGGTGCTTTTGGTGAACATCACGGCTGCCGTCGGCGCTTTTGGCTTTGGCTACATACAGGATAGAATCGGACACAAATTGGCGCTTGCGTTGACCTTGTTGCTATGGATCGCGATGGTGGCTACAGCGGCAAGTGCGCAGACGAGCGCCGTGTTTTGGGTGGCGGCAAATCTGGCCGGTCTTGCGATGGGGTCGAGCCAGTCCGCCGGACGCGCGCTGGTGGCCGTGTTTGCGCCCGAAAAGAAACTTGCCCGTTTTTACGGGATATGGAATATGGCGTTGTGGCTCTCGGCGGTCATCGGGCCCATCACGTACGGTGCTGTGACTTGGATGACGGGGAACAATCAAAGGCTCGCTATTGTGGTGACGGGATTATTCTTTGTGGCCGGGCTCATTGCGCTGATTCCTGTTAAGGTTGCCCGCGGAGCTGCGCTTGCGCAGGCAGAAAATCAACTAGATGGACAATAACAATGCTTGATTTTTCATACTACAACCCGACGCGTCTCATTTTCGGCCGCGGGTCCGAAACGAAAGTGGCGGCTAGCTTCCGGCCGTTTGCAGGCGACTCCGGCCGCGTGCTTTTGGTCTACGGCGGCGGAAGTGCCGTTCGTTCAGGTCTGATTGGTCGCGTGACGGAAAGTTTTGAAAAAGAAGGCATGACTGTGATCGCCAAGGGTGGCGTTCGGCCCAATCCCACCATTGATCTGGTGCGTGAGATGATCGAGGTGATCAAGGCAGAAAACATTGAGGCGGTGCTTGCTGTCGGCGGCGGCAGCGTCATTGATACGGCCAAGGCTGCGGCGGCAGGTGCCGTTTACGACGGCGACGTCTGGGACTTCTTCTGCGGTAAGGCCGTGCCGAAGGCGGCTATGCCGGTGGCGACGGTGCTTACGATTCCGGCAGCGGGCAGCGAACAGTCGATTCGTATGGTGATTTCCAACGGCAACGTTAAGGCCGGCTGCGGCAACGAATTCGTGCGTCCGAAGGTCTCGGCCATCAATCCCGAACTTTTCTTTACCCTGCCTCAGAACCAGATTTCGGCGGGCGTCTTCGACATGATGAGCCATATCATGGAGCGCTACTTTACCAATACGCCAGCTGTCGATTACACGACGGCGCAGGCCGAAGCCGCGCTGCGCGTGATCATGGAGCAAGGCCCCAAGCTGATGGCCGACAGCCAGGATTACGACGCCTGGGCTCAGATCGGCCTGGCCGGAAGCTTTGCGCACAACGGTTACTTCGGGCTCGGTTTTGAGGAAGACTGGGCCTGCCATGGCATCGAGCACGCGATCTCCGGTTGGGACGCCGAAATTACGCACGGCGCAGGCCTTGCCGTTGTGACGCCGGCTTGGCTTAGTTACGTTTGGAGCGCCAATCCGCAGCGCGTTTTGCGCTTTGCCCACGAAGTACTCGGCGTTAACGCTCCGGAAGGTACCGATCCCGAGCAAGTGGTTAAGCTTGCCGTTGCCAAACTCACGTCGTTCCTGATGGTGATGAATCTGCCGACGCGTCTGCATGAGCTCACCGACAAGGAAGTGCCGGTCAAGGAAATTGCCGCGGCAGCTGCTGCCGGCGGTACGCTCGGCCACTTCAAGCCTCTCACGCAGGGCGACATCGAAAAGATTCTGATGCTTGCCGCCTAATCAACTTTGCAAACCGACGATAAGGAGACGTCACGTGTCTCAAAACGATGTTGCACAAGCCGGCCGCTTTGCGAACAAAAGCGCAGGACACTACAACCGTCTGAGCCTACGCAACGGCGTCTCTTTAAACGGTCTCACTCGCAATCCGCTGGATCTGGAAATTTTCTTTCAGGCGGCGCTGTTTTTTATCTCGCAAGCCGGCAAGGACGATTTCCTTGACCAGGAAACGTTCCTGGCGAGGTTGGAGTTTTTCCGCAGCCATCACGCAGCCTGGCTTGCCGGTACCACCGAGGAAATCTACGAGTGGATGCAGGGGTGCGGACTTGTGGTGCTGACCGACGACGGCGTGCGCTTTACAGCGCCCGTCTCGGATGAATTTGAGACGACCGATGCGGTGGTCGAGTACTGGCGGGAGCTTGAAGGAGAACGCGTCAGGCGCAGACATCGGGTGCGCGCTCAGCTTCAGGCCAAAAACCGGGAGGTCAATGCACCAAAGCCGATGAGCACCGATCCGGAGTTGGATCGCCGCCTGATGCAGGAGGCGTTGCGCATGGCCAAACTCGCCTATGACAACGATGAAGTGCCGGTCGGTGCCGTCATTGCGATGGACGGCAATATCGTAGCGGCAGCCATGAACGAAGTGGTTACTCGTCACGATCCGACCGCACATGCCGAAGTGCTCGTGATTCGCAAAGCCGCGGCGATGCTTGGCAATGAACGTCTCAACGGCGCGACGCTTTACGTGACGCTGGAACCCTGTCCGATGTGTGCCGCTGCCTGCAGTCTGGCGCGCCTGGCTCGTGTGGTGTGGGGCGCCGATGATCCCGACTGCGGCGGCATGCGCGGCGCCATTGATGTGGCCGCCAAAGCGCATTTGAATCACCGTCCGGAGATGACGCCCGGCGTACGCCGCGCCGAGTGCGAAAAGATTCTTCAGGACTTCTTCAAGGCCAAACGTAAGAAAGCGCAGGCTTGAGGATGGAGGTGCTGCACATGATCTGCAAGACTCCTTCTTCCGAAACCGTCATTGCGCCGGAATTGTGGATTTGCGCGCCTTCGCGTGCTCTCACTGTTGTGCCCGGCGATGAAAGAATTGATCACGAACGTATCGATGCGGCCAGCGGCGCCTTGCGTGCGTTGGGGTGGTCGGTGAAAGAGGCCGCTAATGTCCGACAAGTGGACAAGAGTTTTGCCGGCACCGATGCGCAGCGTGCGGCAGGTTTTGAAGAGGCGATGTGTGCTCCGCAGGCCGATCTGGTTTTGGCATTGCGCGGCGGCAGCGGTACGGCGCGTATTTTGGATCGGATCAATTGGGATCGCGTGGGGGCTTCGCACGCAGTCTTTATGGGATTGTCGGATCTCACGGCAATCAATCTTGCGCTTTATGCCAAGTGCGGCAAGGCGAGCTGGCAGGGGCCGGTTGCGGCAGCCTTTTCCATTCCCGATGAGACGAGGGTTGAATTTTTCATGAGGGCGATGAGTCGTCCGCTGTTTGAGGAAAAGCTTGTAGCGCAAGGCGAAGCGATCGAAGCCGAAGGTGTTTTGTGGGGCGGCAATCTGTCGGTGCTTACGTCACTAATCGGTACGCCGTATTTCCCTCAAATCGACGGCGGAATTCTGTATCTCGAGGACATCAATGAGCCGGCCTGGCGCGTCTCGAGAATGCTTTCTCAGTTGAAACTCTCGGGCGTATTGCAGCGCCAGAAGCTGATTCTCGCGGGAGACTTTACCGGAACCGATCGCAATGCCGGATCAGGAGCGGGGCGCTACACGCTCAGGGATGCGATGTCGGAATGCGGATTGCCTGTGGTGTACGGGTTGCCCTATGGCCACATCAATTCGACGATGTGTCTGCCGTTTGGCGTGTCGGGCCGTGTGACCCTACGCGATGAAACGCTCGTGATCCGAGCCGACAACTGTCCGGTGCCGACCGAATTTCCCGGTGCTCAACAGGCAAATGCCCCGCTGTGGTGGGTCTGACGACAATTTTGAAGAGTAACGAAAGTGAAGTGGCTGCAGTCAATTAAGCGACTTTTTACGGGGATGGACGCTCAGCAGCGCCCCACCGCACGCATTCTTTCCGAGCAGATTCATGTGTCGCTTCGACTGCTTCCCGTGTCGCTTGCCGGGCAGATCATCGGAGCTTTGGGTATTGCGGCGCGTTTTTGGCCGCTTGTCAATCACGTGATGCTGGTCTCCTGGCTTGTTGCTCTGACGATCACCGTCTGGCTGTGGGCGCGTCTGCGTCGGCGCTTTTTGGCCGATACGAGGCGCGAGGCGCACATTCGCGAATGGCTTAGGCAGTGGATGATTCAGTCGGTGGCAACCGGCATCGTCTGGGGCTTTGCGGGCGTTGCTTTTCTCATCACACAGGACACAATGGACATCGTCGTGCTGGTGTCGGTGATGGTGGCCGTCGTTTTTGCGTCGTGGCCGGCTTATTCCTGCTGGATTCCCAGCCTCTTTGCCGTGATGCTGCTCTCTCTGGGGCCCCTGACGCTGGGCTTGACGAGTGCCCTGGAGATCGGTCAGACGGCACTTACCGTGATCGTCATCGTACTCATCTGTTTTGTTCTCTACAGCGGCCGACGTTTAAGTGAAGTCGTCGTGATGGCGGTGACGCGCGACGCTCAAAATGAACGCTTGGTGGCTCGACTCAAAAGTGAGAAGTCGCGAGCCGAAAGCGAACGGCGGGCTGTTGCGGCGGCTAGCGAACGACGCGCGAAGTTCTTTGCTGGCGCCAATCACGATTTGCGTCAGCCTTTGCAGGCCATGGGAATCTATCTGCAGATCCTGCAGATGCAATCAACGCCCGAAACCAAGGATGTCATCGCGCAGCTTGGTGCAACCGCGCAAAACATTTCGACGTTGGTTGAGCAGCTTTTGGAAGTCAGCCGCATTGAGACCGGACACCTGGACGTCAAGATGGAAAATGTGAGCGTTGCGGAGCTTTTTGCCGAGCTTGCCGCCGAATTTGCTCCGGTTGCCGCCTCCAAAGGATTTTTCTTCCTGACTCGTCCGCTGCCGCTTACCGTCCATACGGACCCCTTGTTCGTCAAGCGCATTCTGACGAACCTTATTACCAATGCCATTCGCTACAGCAGGAAGCCTGGCTCCAAGATTGTGCTGGCAGCGCGCCGTCTGCGAAACGGCCGCATTACGATCGGTGTGTACGACCAGGGGCCGGGTATTTCGGAAGAAGACCGACATCGCATTTTCGAGGCCTTCTATCGCGGTGAGGCCGGTAAACACTCCGAAACCGGTTATGGCCTTGGACTCTCGATTGTGAGCGGGCTAGCCAAGCGCCTGGGTATTCCGATTACCGTCGGCAGCCGACTGGGTCGGGGTTCGGTGTTTCGTCTGGAATTTACTAGCGTCAAGAACGCCGCGGCGGATCATGCCGCCGACGGTTTGCCGCTTACCACCGACCTTGACATGCGCGGTGTGGTGGGCATTCTGGAAGACAACGACATTGTGCGAAATGCCGTGAGCGCCATCATCCACAGCTGGGGCGCAACAGTCGTTTCTTCTCGTGAGCCTTCTCAGGAATTCATCAGTCGCATGGTGACCGAAGCCCAGGACGGTAATCTGGCCGCATTATTGTCGGACTACAACTTGGGTGAAGGCGTGATGACGGGGTTGGAGGCGATTTTCGCCGTGCGTATTGGCGCGGCGCGCAACTTCCCCTGCGTGCTGCTTACGGCCGTAAGCGAAGACGTGATTGCACGAGCCTACCGAACGCTTGTTCTCAATCCCGACAACGAAGGACAAGCCATGCCCGTGATTCTGCAAAAGCCGGCAGGCGCTGAAGCGCTTGCCTCCGCCCTGCGCCGAGCGGTGGCGGAAAACCGCAAGACAACGGACTAGAGAACGACGTCAAAGCCCGCACGACGAGCCGCGATGAGCGCTTCCGTGCGGTTGCGGGCACCGAAGGCGCGGTAGATGGCCGAGATGTGCGTTTTTACTGTGCCTTCCGACAAATTCAATTCGCGGCAAATGCGCTTGACGGGAAGACCGCGTGCGAGCGTGTGCAGCACCTCCTGCTGACGCTGCGTAAGGCGGACCTGAGGCGTGGACTGCTGCATCTCGACGGCAGCTTCCGTAAAGAATCCTTCCTTTTGACTCTGACTCAAAAGTTGACTCGGAATATAGACGCCGCCTTGAAGCACGAAGGTGATGGCATCGCTCAGCATATTTGTATCGAGCGACTTGGGTACGAATCCGGCGGCACCGAGCTGCAGCACGCGCATGATGTTGGCCTGATCGACGATGCCCGAGAGCACCAGAATTTTGAGTGCCGGGTTGGTCTGAACCAGCTCTTCGAGAAGACTCGTCGGCGTCTGCACGCCCGGCAGATTCAGATCAAGAATCAGCAAATCCGTATCTTCGCTGTGTTCGCGCACAAGAGCTCGCGCATCTTCGGCCGTGCTGCCGGTCAAGACTTGAGCTCCTTCAAACTTTGCCTTGAGCAAAACCGAAAGAGCCTGAACAATCAGAGAATGGTCGTCGACGAGAAGAAAGTTCATATGAAAAGGACGTTCATAGGGTGCTACCGAATATTCAATTCTAAAAGTTTCGTGTCTGAAATTGAGGTCATTTGAAAGGTTACTTCAAAAGCCTCCGTTTTCTGAGCAGAAGTGCTTATGTCGATTTATGACGCTCGTGGCATACTACAAAAATCGGCTCTGTTTCCTTTATCTCAAGGTAATGAGTGCCTATTTCAGAACAAAATCAAAACTTAAAACTCTCGGACATTGCCCCATGTCAAAAACTCTTTACGACAAGCTCTGGGATGAACATGTGGTAACCGCCGAAGGCGACGGTACTGCCACCATCTACATTGACCGCCATTTGATGCACGAAGTCACCAGCCCGCAGGCCTTTGAAGGATTGCGGCTTGCCGGACGCAAGCCCTGGCGCGAATCCTCCATTGTGGCGACGGCCGATCACAATACGCCGACGACGGGTTGGGAGAAGGGACTCGCCGGAATTACCGATCCGATCGCATTGCTGCAGGTCGAAACCCTCGACAAGAACATGAAGAGCATCTGTCCGGCCGCTTATTTCCCGTTTATGGACAAGGGGCAGGGCGTCATCCATGTTATGGGCCCGGAAGAGGGGGCCACGCTGCCCGGCATGACGGTCGTGTGCGGCGACAGCCACACGTCGACGCACGGCGCCTGCGCGGCTCTGGCTTTCGGCATCGGCACCTCTGAAGTGGAGCACGTGCTTGCTACGCAGACGCTCATCACCAAGAAGAACAAGAATATGCTCGTGCGTGTCGAAGGCAAGCTTGGCCCCGGCATCACCGGCAAGGATATCGCTCTGGCAGTCATCGGCAAGATCGGTACGGCCGGCGGAACGGGCTGCACGATTGAATTCGCGGGCTCTGCGATCCGTTCGCTTTCGATGGAAGGCCGCATGACCCTGTGCAATATGGCCATTGAAGCGGGCGCACGCTCCGGCCTTGTTGCCGTCGACGAAAAGACGATCGAATACATGCGTGGCCGACCGCTGGCGCCCAAGGGAGAAAACTGGGACAAGGCGGTTGCCTATTGGAAGACACTCGTGTCTGACCCGGACGCCCATTTCGATGTCGTGGTCGAACTGCGCGCCGAAGAAATTCGTCCGATGGTGACGTGGGGAACGTCGCCCGAAATGGTGACGTCAATCGACGGCGTCGTGCCCGATCCCGAAAAGGAAATGGATCCGGTAAAGCGCGAAGGTCATATGCGCGCGCTCAAGTACATGGATCTCGTGCCCGGCACCAAGATCACCGACATCAAGCCCGATCACGTCTTCGTCGGTTCCTGCACGAACTCCCGCATCGAGGACATACGTGCGGCGGCATACGTCGTTAAGAAGCTTGGCAAGAAGGTGGCTCCCAATGTCGTGCAGGCTCTGATTGTGCCGGGCTCCGGCCTCGTGAAGATGCAGGCCGAAAAAGAAGGTCTGGACAAGATCTTCATTGAAGCAGGCTTTGAGTGGCGTGAACCTGGCTGCTCGATGTGTCTGGCGATGAACGCTGATCGTCTGAGTCCGGGCGATCGTTGCGCCTCCACCTCCAACCGCAATTTCGAAGGCCGTCAGGGTAAAGGCGGGCGCACGCATCTGGTGAGTCCCGCCATGGCTGCCGCAGCGGCCGTGGAAGGTCACTTCGTCGACGTCTCCAAACTCTTTTAACGCTCACAAGGCAAACGCATAAGGAAAACAAAAATGGAAAAATTCACTGTGCTCAACGGCCTTGTCGCTCCGCTTGACCGCAGCAATGTCGATACTGATGCCATCATTCCGAAGCAGTTTCTGAAGTCAATCTACCGTACCGGCTACGGTCCCAACTGCTTTGACGAATGGCGCTATCTCGACAAGGGAGAGCCGGGGATGGACTGCACCAAGCGTCCTCTCAATCCCGACTTCGTGTTGAACGAACCTCGCTATCAGGGCGCGAGCATTCTGCTTGCCCGCAAGAACTTCGGCTGCGGCTCAAGTCGCGAACATGCGCCATGGGCTCTGATGCAGTACGGTTTCCGCTGCGTCATCGCGCCGTCCTTTGCCGACATTTTCTATTCCAATTCGCTTAAAAACGGTCTGCTGCCCGTGATGATTCCCGAGCTGGTTCTCGATCGTCTGTTCGAAGACTGCAAGGCGACGCCCGGCTACAAGCTCACGGTCGATCTGGATCAACAGCTGGTGATTGAACCGAGCGGAGCGTCCACGCACTTTGACGTTGCACCTTTCCGCCGCTGGGCCATGATGAACGGCTTTGACGACATCGGCATTACGCTTTCACGCAACAAGCAGGCGATTGAAGAATATGAAGCCAAGCGTTTGGCTGAAAAGCCCTGGCTGGCTCCGACGCTTCAGCAAACCGAAGCCTGAACCTTTTTCACAAGAAACCAAACAACGGCAAAACAAAAATGAGTAAGAAAATTGCAGTGCTTCCCGGCGACGGGATTGGTCCGGAAATCGTCGAACAGGCCGTCAAGGTACTCAAGGCGCTCGGTTGCGACTTTGAAATGGAATACGCCGATGTTGGCGGCGTTGCCTACGCCAATCACGGTCATCCGCTTCCCGAAGCCACGCTGAAGCTTGCCAAGGAGTCCGACGCGATTCTGTTTGGAGCCGTGGGCGACTTCAAGTACGATCATCTCGAACGCCATCTGCGTCCGGAACAGGCGATTTTGGGATTGCGCAAGGCCCTGGGGCTTTTTGCGAACCTTCGTCCGGCCAAGTGCTTCAAGGAACTGACGTCGGCTTCGACCCTTCGCGAAGAAGTGGTCTCCGGTCTTGACCTGGTGATCGTGCGCGAACTCACGGGCGATATCTACTTCGGGACGCCGCGCGGCCGCCGTACGGCTCCGGACGGCAACTTCCCGGGAGCCCCTGAAGCGTTTGACACGATGCGCTACACGGTGCCCGAAGTCGAACGCATAGCACGCGTGGCATTTGAAGCCGCCCGCAAGCGCCGCGGCAAGGTGACGAGCGTGGACAAGGCCAACGTCCTGGAAACGAGTCAGCTCTGGCGTGATACGGTGATTGAAGTCGCCAAGCAATATCCGGACGTGACACTCGAACACATGTACGTCGACAACGCCGCCATGCAGCTTGTGCGTGCCCCCAAGGCGCTTGACGTGGTTCTCACGGGCAATATCTTCGGCGACATTCTCTCGGACGAAGCTTCCATGCTCACGGGCTCCATCGGCATGCTCGCCTCGGCTAGCCTCAATGACAAAAAGCAGGGCCTGTTTGAACCCTCGCACGGTTCGGCTCCCGACATCGCCGGCAAGAACATTGCCAATCCGATCGCTACTGTGCTTTCCGCGGCCATGATGCTGCGCTACAGCTTCGACATGAACGCCGAAGCCGACGCCATCGAAAGGGCGGTGGAAAAGGTGCTTGCCGACGGTGTACGCACCGGGGACATCATGAGCGAAGGTTGCCGCAAGGTGTCGTGCTCCGAAATGGGCGACGCCATCGCCGCAGCCATTCACTAAAACAAAAGGAACGGGCGGCGTACGGGAACGCGCTGCCTGCGTTCCAAAATACCGCGCACAACCCTTGATGTGCGCATCCGGTTCCCGACAACGGCACTGAAACGATAGGGAGACATTGCCATGATTTTAGGTATGGTGGGCTGGCGCGGCATGGTGGGCAGTGTGCTCATGGGTCGTATGCTGGAAGAAAACGATTTTGCGCATGTGGAAAAGACCATTTTCTTTTCTACGTCGGCGGCAGGCGCCAAGGCGCCCAATGTCAAAGGCGCAGCCGAAGACTTGCAGGATGCCAAGGATGTGGCAGCGCTTTCTCAGTGCGATGTGATCATTTCGTGTCAGGGTGGGGACTACACCAAAGAAGTGCACCCGAAACTGCGCGAGTCCGGTTGGGATGGCTACTGGATTGATGCGGCTTCCACGCTGCGCATGCAGGATAACGCCGTCATCGTGCTTGATCCTGTCAATCTTCCGGTGATCGACAAGAGCCTTGCCGCAGGCATCAGGGACTACATCGGCGGCAACTGCACCGTTTCGCTCATGCTGATGGCTCTGGACGGTCTGATTAAGGCTGATCTCGTCGAGTGGGTGAGCTCCATGACTTATCAGGCTGCATCAGGTGCAGGCGCACAAAATATGCGCGAGCTGCTCTCTCAGATGGGGTATCTTGCCAACAGCGTTCGTGAAGAGCTTGCCGATCCGCGTTCTGCCATTCTCGACATTGACCGCAAGGTGACGCAGGCTTTTTCCGCAGCCGACTTCCCGAAGACGGCTTTCGGCGCTCCGCTTGCGGGCTCCCTGATTCCCTGGATCGACAAGGATCTGGGTAACGGCCAGTCCCGTGAAGAATGGAAGGGCGGATCCGAAGCCAACAAGATTCTCGGTCTGCCTGCTCACGGTGAACCCGGTTCGCTCATTGTCGAAGGACTATGCGTGCGCGTGGGTGCCATGCGCTGCCACAGCCAGGCTCTGACGGTTAAGCTCAAGAAGGACGTTTCGGTTGAAGAGATCGAAAACCTTCTCGACAATGCCAACGAATGGGCCTACGTGGTTCCCAACCGTAAGGAAGAGTCCATTGAGGAACTGTCTCCGGCCAAGATTTCCGGTACGCGCCGTATTCCGATCGGTCGTATTCGCAAGCTTGCCATGGGACCGGAATATATCAGCGCCTTTACGGTCGGCGACCAGTTGCTCTGGGGCGCCGCCGAACCGTTGCGCCGTATGCTTCGCATTCTGTGCGAGTACAAGGCGGCTTAACGATCAATCACTTTGCTGATACCGCGGCTCTTCGCCTCGCAAATGCGAGACAATGAAGAGCCGCTTTTTCTTGCTGGGAGCAAGGAAAAGCGCATCAGTCCGTTGGAGGCTACTGACGCGCTTATTCACGAGAGTTGGAACCGAAAGGATTCGCCGGTTACTTTTCGAACCGCCGAAGAAGGCGCCGAAAAAAACAGCGCGATGTTCTCGCGCTGTCGAAGCCGGTTAACGTTGCAGAGCCGTGCTCATAAACTGAGCAACGTTCATTAGTTCGTCCGGGCAGATTTCGTGATCGATGTTGTATTCACGCCAGATGAGGGTGTCGAGCGTGTTTTCGAGCAGGTCGGCACCGTGTTCTGCAAGCACCGACGGAATCACGCTGTCAAAGGCACCGTGGGCCATGAAGACAGGTGTACCGCGACCGGCCGGCGTGATGTCCTTTTCGAGCAGATCGGCGGCAGGAAAGTAGCCTGAAAGCGCGATGCAGCCCGCAAGCGTACGGACTTGGCGCACGGAGCTGTAAAGCGACATGGCTGCCCCCATCGAAAACCCGCCCAGGAAGATGCGTTCGGCACGAAGGCCACTCGTGACGATTTCATTGATGATCTGCGAGATGCGCTGGTGCATCTTTGACAGTCCCTGTCGATCCTCGTTTTGAGAGCCGAAGTCATTTGAGAGCAGGTCGTACCATGCGCGCGTCTTGTAGCCCGGACGCACCGTCAGTTCGCGTTCCGGGGCGTTGGGGAAGATGAAACGGGCGGCAGGAGCGCCGAATTCTCTCAATTGTTGCGGCAGGGTGAGGAAATCCTGAGCGTCGGCACCGAGCCCGTGCAGCCAGATGACGGTGCATTCGGGCGTGGAGCCGTCTTCGGGATCGCGCACGATGACTTCGAGTGGTTCAGGTGCGGTGCGGGTGCGGGTGGCAAAGAGGGGAATGCCGTGCTGCACCGACCGGCGGGCGATCATTTCGGGGCTCATCGCGGGTTTGGCGTTGGTATCTGTTGAGTGCGGGCGAAGAATCTTTTGCACGCGGGGTTGCTGGACTTGTTGCGGCTGCTGCTGAGGTTGAGCAAACGCAGCGGCAAAACTGGCGGCATTGTTCAGATTGGCATGCGTTTCGGGCGTGACAATGCGCGTGGGTGCCTGTCGCAGAATGCGCTGCGCGGGCTGAGCCTGCTCCTGTGAGGGGGCCGAAGCCGGTTCCTGCGGTTTGGCAGGCTGTTCGGACACGTGTTTGCGCACGGCGTTTTTAGGACGGAACGCGGCGATGATTTCAGGGTTGGTTTCGATGTACGGACCGCCGATCAGGTCGATGCAGTAGGGGATGGAGGCAAAAATACCGGCATCGATTACTTCGCCGTCGTCGCTTCGAAAACCGCCGAGCGTCTCCGAGATGGACTTGGGACGACCAGGAAGATTTACGATCAGCGCCGCGTGCGTGGGCGTTTCGCGCAACACGGCCACCTGACGCGACAAAATGGCGGTTGGCACAAAATTGAGCGAAATGCGGCGCATCTGTTCGGCAAAACCGGGAAGTTCGCGGGTGCCCACGGCAAGTGTGGCTTCCGGCGTTACGTCTCGGCGGGACGGACCTGTGCCGCCAGTGGTAAAGACCAGATCGCAACCGACGCGGTCGACGAGCTCGCGGATAGTTTCTTCAATCGTGTAGCGATCGTCGGCGATCAGACGGGTATGAAACTGCACCGGCGTGATGATGGCATCGTGAAGCCAGGCTTCGAGCGCGGGAATGCCTTCATCGACGTACTCGCCGCGGCTAGCGCGGTCCGAGATGGAAATCAGACCGCAGATCAGTTCATTTTCCGAATTGCGTTGTGCCAACATGTAAATCGTTCCTCAAAACAGGTCGTGCAAAAGGAGGACAGGAGAAAGGCCTGAAAGCCGCGTGAGATTAGGCGACTTCTTCGTCGTCTGCCTTTTCGAGCGTCAGAGCCGGGAGTTCGGCCGCATGCAGGAAGCGATAGAGTTCGCGGAAATACTTAGGCGGCTTGGCAGCTTCCTTTTCTTTGCGTGCCAGACGAATCAGAGTGCGCAGCTGCTGAACGTCGACTTCCGGGTGCGAAGAGACGTATTCGGTTAGTTTGTCGTTGTCGGAAAGAAGCGCGTCGCGCAGTTTTTCAGCGCGCTGGTGAGCGGCAGCGGCGGCACGACTTGCGCCTGTGGCGCGGTCAATGGCCTCGCGCACGGCATCGTAATCGAGGCGACGCATCAGTTTGCCGATCAGCTGCATTTGACGGCGCAGGGCACCGAAGGACTTTAGGCGACGGTATTCCAAAATCGCGTCGCGGATGTCTTCGGGCAGACCGGTGACGCGCTCAAAGGCGTCGGGAGCGAGCTTGGCGAGTTCGCCGCCAAGTTTCTGCAATGCTTCGGCTTCTCGTTTCTTTTGCGATTTGGACGGGCCTTCGTAGATGTCGTCGGATTCCTCGTCCTGCAGACGGTCGTCAATGTTCATGTGTAAAAAAAGCTAGTTCAGAAGAAAAACGCGGCTGCTTCGGACGCTGCGCTTTTGTCAAAATCTCGAGGATTGTACCGCAAGGCCTCAGATGCTCGGACAGACTTTCCAAGCTAATGGTAACTACTACCGCGTCAAAAACAATTTGTTAATAAAAACAGCATTTGCAAGCGAAGGAAATTCGCATTCCTTATTACACTTTCGGGGCAAGTAAAGCCGCGACAACCTTCGTTGTCCGTGTGAACAATACGTCAAAATTCAAGGTCAACTAGAAAGCATATGAAGCGAATTGCGCTTTTGATTCTCACGAACATCGCCGTGGTGGTGATGCTCGGCATCGTTCTTACCGTCGTGAGCATGCTCACGGGCATCAATTTCGGTCAAATGGCCGGAAAGAGTCTTAATGTGGGCGCACTTTTTGTGTTCGCCCTGGTGGTGGGCTTTGCCGGTTCGATCATTTCGCTTTTCATGAGCAAGTCCATGGCCAAGATGACCATGGGAGTGCAACTGATCAATACGGATAATCCTTCTCCCGGTCTGGAACAGTGGCTCGTCGGTGTGGTTCGCTCTCAGGCCGACAAGCTTGGTCTGCAGATGCCTGAAGTCGGCATCTACGAAGGTGAACCCAACGCTTTTGCGACGGGCGCCTCCAAGAACAGTTCTCTGGTGGCTGTCTCCACCGGGCTTCTGAGCATGATGAATCAGAAGGAAGTGGAAGCCGTTCTGGCCCACGAAATGAGCCACGTTGCCAATGGTGACATGGTCACCATGACATTGGTTCAGGGTGTGACCAATACGTTTGTGGTCTTCCTGTCCCGCCTGATTGGCTGGGTTGTTGACCGTCAGTTTCTGCGCAACGAAGACGACGCCCCCGGCATCGGCTACTACGTGACGAGCATCGTGCTCGACATTGCCTTCGGTCTGCTGGCCGGCATCATCGTGGCTGCTTTCAGCCGCTACCGTGAATTCCGTGCCGATGCTGGCGCTGCTCAGGTGATGAACAGCCCCGAACCCATGATCAGCGCTCTGCAGCGACTGGGCACCATGCAGCCTGCAGAGCTGCCTGCAGCCGTCAAGGGCTTCGGTATCTCGGGCGGCATCGGCAGCCTCTTTGCCTCGCATCCTTCCATCGAGGATCGCATCGCAGCTCTGCGCAACGGCCGCTGATATCTTTCATCAAGCAGTTCGCTGCGGCGGACCGTAGAACAGCAAAAGGCGTCTTGGATTGTCCCCGGACGCCTTTTTTGCGTCCCCAAAAAAACAAAGCTGCTATCGCCGATCTGCCAACCTGCCGGCGTCTCTCAGCAGACGGTTAGATTGCGGACGGCTGTGATGGTTTGCAGAATATTCCGACTGTGATTGCCGCAAAACAGGCATGGAAGCGAGTTAAATACCTCAGCTGACCGTGTATCCTTTGGGCGGGAATAACACCCAAGGAGTTTCCGTTCATGCAGTCGAGCCGCCAAGCACACACTCAAACCGGATTAAAGCGAACGCTTTCGATTCGGCACCTCGTCATGCTTTCGCTCGGCGGTTCCATCGGAACGGGACTTTTTCTGGCCTCCGGCGCCCCCGTGTCTCAGGCTGGTCCCTCCGGAGCACTGCTCGCTTATGCTCTGATCGGCGTGATGGTCTACTTCCTGATGACCGCCTTGGCGGAACTATCGGCTTTTGAGCCGGTTTCGGGTTCCTTTGCTGTTTACGGAGAAAAGTACGTCGACAAGGGCTTCGGTCTGGCGATGGGCATCAACTACAGCTACAACTGGGCGATCGCAGTGGCTGTGGATCTGGTGGCCGCGCAGATCATCATGCAGTACTGGTTTGCCGATGTCCCCGGATGGATCTGGAGCGCTTTGTTTCTGGGCGTGATGTTCTGCATCAACTTCTTCTCTGCCAAAAGCTTCGGCGAGGCGGAGTTTTGGTTTGCTTCTGTAAAGGTTTGCGCCGTCATCGCCTTCATTATCACGGGCTTTATGTTGGCTGCCGGCGTTCTGCCCGGCCATGACGCCGTGGGGCTTAAAAACTGGAACCTGAACGGCGAAGGAAGTTTTGTCGGCGGATTTGCCGCATTTCTGGGTGTGGCGATGGTAGTCGGCTATTCCTTTCAGGGTACTGAGCTCGTAGGAGTGGCCGCAGGCGAATCGAAGGATCCGGACCGAACGATTCCGGCCGCCATTCGTACGATCTTCTGGCGCATCATTCTCTTCTACGTGCTGAGCATCGTTGTGATAGGTCTGCTGATTCCGCACAACGATCCGCGTTTGCTCGAAAATGATCTTGCCGACATCGCACTCAGTCCTTTTACGCTTGTTTTTGAAAACGCGGGCTTTCCATGGGCTGCAGCGCTGATGAACGTGGTGGTGCTCACGACGGTGCTTTCCGCAGGAAACTCCGGCATGTACGCCGCTACGCGTCTGGTGCACACGCTTGCTCAGGAAGGACGCCTGCCGAGCACGTTTGCCAAGGTTTCCGCCTCCGGCGTGCCGCGCAATGCGCTCTATGCAGTAACGGCTCTTTCGGCCCTGTGTTTTCTTACGACCTTCCTGCAGACGCAGAGCGTCTACGTGTGGCTGCTCAACACCACGGGCATGGGCGGCTTCATGTGCTGGCTGGGTATCGGCTTGAGTCACTGGCGCTTTCGTCGCGGCATGCAAAAACAAGGCTACGATCTGAGTCTGCTGCCATACCGATCGCCTGTGTTTCCGCTGGGCACGCTCTATGCATTTGCGGTGTGCTTGGTCGTAGCGCTGGGGCAAAACACCGAAGCCGTATTCAACGGTGATTGGCTCGGAGTTCTTGCCACCTACATCGGAATTCTGATCTTTGTCGGCATCTGGCTCGGCTATCGGCTTACGCATCCCGAAGATCGTTTCGTGCGTTATGAGGACATGGAATTCTCAGCCCGATTTGCCGAATTGAAGGCTCGGCGATAGAAAAAATTAACGCTTGAGTTTGGGGCCCGAGACGCCGTCCTGAATCCAGACGCGGTTTTCCAGCGCTTCGAAAATTGCGGCGGCGCGTTCCTTTTGAATGTGCAGGCCGGCGGCCATCAGACGAATGGTTTTGTCGCGATCAAGGTAGAGAAAATCAAGCGCCGACTCCATTAAGGGATCTTGTACGCTCTCGGGCTGCAAGGCGCAGGCTTCGAGCGCCTGGCGCACGCCCTGAGCCATGGCGCGCACGCATTTCTCCGTGGTGTTTTTCGATGGCTGCGGCAACGCGAGCATCTGCAACTTCGACCACTTCTGCACGTAGGCGCCCAACCGTTCGGTGGTGATGCGTCGGCCATGATCGAGCGGAGAGCCGCACGCGTCCGAGAGAGCCGCGAGACTCGAGGGCTGGTTGACTGCCTGCCACAGGTAGCAGGAAAGAAAGATCACAAGGCGCGGGCGTCGCTGCAGAATGACATCGCGTAGCGCAAAGACGTGCTCAGCAATGCGGGGGACGGTTTGAGGACCGTGACCGGAAACGGGAACCTCGGGCCATTCGAGCGTAAAGAAACTTCGCTCGAAGGCGCCTTCGGTGCCGCGAACGCGTTTGACATCAATGCCCCACAGTTCAAACCAGTCGCCGAATCGGTTTAAAACAGGGCCTCGATCCACGCTTTTGTCAAACAAAAAAGCCCGGCGCGCGGACGAGTATTCCTCAGGTCCGTACCCGGGCTGAGTGACCACCAGAATCCCGCCCAGGGTGTTTTCCTGGGTTCGAACGACCTCCGGGACGGGAAGACGAGTGGTCACAGTGCGTGTCGGTCTGGCGTTAGGCCGTCGGCAGCTTGGCGAGCTGTTCGCGCAGCTTCGAGGCCAAATCGGTGAAGTTGGCCAGACGCGTGCGTTCCTGTTCCACAACGGCAGCCGGAGCGCGCGCAACGAAGCGTTCGTTGCTGAGCTTGGCGTTGCACTTGGCGATTTCGCCGTCGACGCGTTCGATTTCCTTGGTGAGGCGGACGCGTTCAGCGGCCACATCAATTTCAACCTTGAGCATCAACTTGAAGTCGCGTACGATGGCCACCGGAGCGATCGAGCCTTCGTTGGCCTTGTCGATCGAGGCGACGTGTTCGACACCCGACAGACGACCGAGGAAGGCAATGTAGGGACCGATAGCCTCAATGGTCTGTTCGTCGCCTTCGACGAGAAGCGGCACGCGAACGGACGGAGCAAGCTTCATTTCTCCGCGGAGATTGCGCACGGCGTCGATCATCTGCTTGACGAGCGCGGTCTTGGCTCGGGCTTCTTCGTCGAGCTGAGCCGCTTCAAACTGCGGGTACGGGGCGATCATGACGCTCGTTTCTTCGTCTTCGCCGCGCACGCCGGCCGCCACCGACACCTTCTGCCAAAGTTCTTCGGTGATGAACGGAATGATCGGGTGAGCCAGACGCAGAACGCTTTCGAGCACCGTGGCCAGAGTATGACGCGTGGCGCGTGCCGCGGCCTCGTCGCTGCCGTTGATCTGAACCTTGGCAAGTTCCAGATACCAGTCGCAGAACTCGTTCCAGACGAAGCTGTAAATGGCGTTGGCGACATTGTCGAGACGGTACTCGGCAAACCCCTTGTGCACCGAATCGACCGTGCGGTTGTATTCATCGAGAATCCAGCGGTCGACAATCGAAAGATTCATCGGCTTGCCGGCGTCGGCACCCAGACCGCAGTCCTTGCCTTCAATGTTCATCAGCACGAAGCGCGTGGCGTTCCAGAGCTTGTTGCAGAAATTGCGGTAGCCCTCGCAGCGCTTGATGTCGAAGTTGACGTTGCGGCCGAGCGTGGCGTAGGCGGCCATCGTAAAGCGCAGTGCGTCGGCGCCGTGCGCGGCGATGCCGTCGGGATAGTTCTTGCGTGTCTTGGCTTCCACCATCGGGGCCTTTTCGGGCTGACGCAGACCGCGAGTGTTCTTTGCCACGAGTGATTCGAGATCAATGCCTTCGATGATGTCGAGCGGATCGAGCGTGTTGCCTTCGCTCTTGCTCATCTTCTTGCCTTCGGCGTCGCGCACCAGACCGTGGATGTACACGTTCTTGAAGGGGACGCGGCCGGTGAAGTGCTTGGTCATCATGACCATGCGGGCGACCCAGAAGAAGATGATGTCGTAGCCGGTCACCAGTACGGAAGAGGGCAGATAAAGGTCAAACGCCGTCTTTTCATCGCCTTGCGGGTTGGGCCAGCCGATCGTGGAGAAGGGCACCATGGCAGACGAGAACCACGTATCGAGCACATCGTCGTCCTGCGTGAGCTTGACGCCTTCGCCTGCCTGCTGTTGAGCTTCCTCTTCGTTGCGGGCGACATAGACGTTGCCCGCTTCGTCGTACCAGGCCGGGATGCGGTGGCCCCACCAGAGTTGACGCGAAATGCACCAATCCTGGATGTTTTCCAGCCACTGACGGTAAACACCCTGCCATTCTTTCGGGAAAATGTTGACTTCGCCCGATTCAACGGCTTCGAGACCGACCTCGGCGATGGACTTGCCCGGATAGCGGGTGCCTTCGCCGGCCGGCTTGCTCATGGCCATGTACCACTGTTCCGAGAGCATCGGTTCGACGATTTCGCCCGTGCGGGACACGCGCGGCACCATGTGCTTGTGCGCCTTGATGTTGACCAGAAGGCCGAGCGCTTTGAGGTCTTCCACGGCGGCCTTGCGGCATTCGTAGCGATCCATGCCGCGGTACTTGGCCGGGCAGTTTTCATTCATGTGAGCGGTCTTGTCGAGAACGCTCAGCATTTCGAGGTTGTGACGCTTGCCGACTTCAAAGTCGTTAAAGTCGTGAGCCGGCGTGATCTTCACGCAGCCCGAACCGAAATCCTTGTCGACATACTCGTCGGCGATGACGGGAATTTCGCGGTCGGTGAGCGGCAGCTTGAGCATCTTGCCCACCAGGTGCTTGTAGCGTTCGTCGTCGGGGTGAACAGCAACGGCCTGATCGCCGAAGAGTGTTTCCGGACGGGTAGTGGCAACCACGACGCCTTCGGAACCATCCACGGCCGGGTAGCGGATTTCCCACATGTGGCCGTTTTCTTCTTCGCTTTCGACTTCAAGATCGGAGACAGCCGACTGCAGTTTCGGGTCCCAGTTGACCAGACGAAGGCCCTTGTAGATGAGACCTTCGTTGTAGAGTTGGACGAACGTTTCGCGAACGACGGCCGAAAGCTTGTCGTTCATCGTGAAGTACAGACGCTTCCAGTCGAGACTGTCGCCCAGGCGGCGCATCTGATTGAGAATCGTGCCGCCGGAGAACTTCTGCCACTCCCAGATACGTTCGACGAATGCGTCGCGGCCGATGTCGCGCTTGTCTTTGCCTTCCTTCTGCAACAGACGTTCCACCACGATCTGCGTGGCAATGCCTGCGTGGTCGGTACCGGGCAGCCACATCGTGTTGTAGCCCGACATTCGGTAGTAGCGCGTGAGCGAATCCATGACGGTCTGGTTGAAGGCGTGCCCCATGTGAAGAATGCCCGTGATGTTGGGCGGGGGCAACTGGATGCTGAACGAGGGTTTGGAAGGATCAAGCCCCGCGTCGAAATAACCGCGCTGTTCCCAGACGGGATACCAGCGTTCTTCAATGCCGGCGGGTTCAAAGCTCTTGGCGAGTTCTTTCGTATTGCTCATGACGCGTTTAGAAAAGAAGACTTTGCAAAATTCATTTGCTCGTCGCGCCGCAGGCGAGGGTCCGATCGGTTTCCCACGCACAACAAAACCCGCGCGCAGTCCGTCAGGTGGAACATGCCGCGGCACACAAGCGGTATATCCAATTTTTATTGAGGCCGTATTTTCGCACGTCTGCGGCCGGCTTGCTCAACGCGCGGCCGGCCGCGCATAAAATTCGAGAACCGACGGCAGTCGTATTGCCGATTTGCAACAAAAAAGCCGCGGCATCGACTCTTTTTGAGCGTGGTGCCCAAAGGCCCGATTGGTGAGAGCAGTGATCTATCCGTATTTCAGCAATTCTTACGACGTTCTCAAGGCGCTTTTCATGAATGCCCTCATCTTGAGGCGACAGTCGGCAGCAAGTTTGCGTTCGGTTTTTTTCTCCGCCGAAGTGGTGGTGCCGGACGAAGCCGTCAAGGACGAGCTCAATCGTTCTTTAGCCGATGCCCAGGGCATTGCAAGCGGTATTCGCTTTGTGACGACGCAGGCATGGCTCGATCGGATGAACCACGGCTCTCCCGATGTGAGCGGACGTGCGAGAGCGCTCGAGTGGGGAATTTACGCCGTCGTCACCGATCAGGCGTTCCTTGCACGGCCCGAATGCGCGCGCCTTAAAAAATACATTGAGGACAACGCCTCTGCGGCTTTATGGCCGTTGGTAAGCCGCATCGCCGGTCTTTTTTCGACTTATTTTTCCTATCGCGCCGATTGGCTCTGGAACTGGGCGGGCAAAAGTCTGACAAACAACAATGTCGAACGAACCACGCGCGAAGCCACCGTTTTGAGGCAACACCCGGACTTTGCCTGGCAAAAGGCGCTCTGGCTGGAACTGTGTTCCCGTACCAAGGCCGACGGTACCAAGCTGTGGCCCACGGCCGATACGTTTTTGAAAATTCCCGAGACGTGGCTCGAGCGCATGCGCGAATCCGAAAAAAACATCGATCCGCTTTACGTCTTCATGCCGAGGGAATTGCCTCCTCTGGCTCTGCCGCAGTTGTTGGCTGAATCCCGTCGCCGTTGCGTCCATCTTTATGTCCAGAACCCCTCGTCGGCGTTTTGGTTCGATCCGACGGTCAAGGGAGAAGACGGCTTTACTTGGTTTCACCGCAACGCGGCCGTGCGCCGCGCCCTGATCGATCGTCTACGTTGTTTCGTAACTCAGGACACGGGCGAAGATGCCGTCTTTTTGGAGGACGACTTGCCGGAGGTTCCGCGCACCGAGCCGCACAATCAAACGGTGGGTGCGGAGGCGCTCGCCGATATGCTCCAACTCAAAGCTAAAGCCGAGCAGTCCGCTGATATTTACCTGCGTCCTCGCGAAAACAATGTTTTGGGTTCGCTGCAGCAGGCGGTGCTTGAAGACGATCCGAATGCATTACCCCAAACGGTGGCCGATGACGATGATTCTTTCCTGATCGTTCGGGCACCCAACGCTGTTCGCGAAGTGCAGACGCTGTGCGACTGGATCGCTTCCATGATTGAGGCTTCGGCAAAGACGGACGAACCGCTCAAGGCGTCCGACTTTTTGGTGGTGACGCCGGACATCGATGCGATGGCTGGCGTCATTGCGGCGGTGATGGGAGCCAGAAGCGAGGAAGAATACCTGAGTTACCACATAGCCGGTCAGTCGGAGCTTGACGTCAACAGCGCCGCGCGCGCCATGCTTGCCGCCATGCGTTTTGTGGGCGGTGCGGCCACCGCATCGGAATTCATCGAACTGTTGGAGATGCCAGCCTTTGCCGCTGCACGTTCTCAGGGCAACGCCAATGTTTCTCTGATTTCCAACTGGCTTGCGGCAGCCGGATACCGCTGGGGACTCAGCGAGGCGCACGCCAAAAGTGCGATCGCGCGTTCTGCGGCTTGGCCCGAAGGGGGCGATGCGTATGAAGGCACGCTTGAACGTGCGCTCGAGCGTCTGGTCGCGGGCAATCTTGTGGGACAGTCGGACGGACTTGTCGCTCACGATGTGTTTGCCGTGAGCGGCTGTGAGCTCGGGGGATTCGATGGGACTGAAGAAGATGGCGAGACCTTTGACTTCTTGCTGGCCTTGGCGCGTGCGTTTCTTGACATCGGCCAAATGCCTGAGCGGCAAACGGCTGAGGCGTGGCTTGAAACCACGCGTCGTTTTGCCGACACGCTCTTTGCGGGATACGCCAAGTCGCCCGAGATGATTGCTTTTGTGCTGCGAGCCGCGTCACTGGCGAAAAGCGCAACCGAAGTGCTCGGCGCTCAGGAAATTACGTTTGAGACCTGGTGTTCGGCGCTGGAAAAGACGATGCGTACGAACAAGACGACGGCGCGAGCCACGGGGCGAGTCACGTTTGCACGCACGGGAGACTTCGTCGGCATGCCGTTTAAGTGTGTCGCCGTCATCGGACTCAACGACGGTGAATCTTTCCCGGGCAGTTCGCGACGCGAAGAGTTTGATCTCACGGCCGCCAAGCTTGTTGTCGACGGCAAGGAACTTCACGTGGCGCGTCGCGGCGACAGGGACTCGCGCGAGAGCAACCGCGGCGTCTTTTTGGATTTGCTGCTTGCAGCGCAACGCCATTTCTATGTGTCGTATTCGATCGGTTCGGGTTCGGTGCCTGCCAATCCTTCGGTCGTTTTGCAGGATTTGAAGCAAGCTCTGGCCGAGGGGCTCGACGATCCTACGGAAATCGAACGCAAACTCACCAAGACTGTGCCGGCACTGGCTGCTTCGCCCGAAAGCTTCTTGCCGCAGATGGGAGTGCTCCGTTGCCGCAGCGCTTCGCTTGCCGCAGCCGTCAATAAGGCTATTGAGAGCGGTTATTTGGCTCAAGAGGAGCCTTTTGCCGACGCTCCGATTTCCGTCAGTCGACGAGCAACTTTGTCGGTCGACAGCCTTGTCAAGTTCTTTACTTACGCCGAAAGCAACTCGCTCAAGCTGATCGGTTTGACCTCAGTTTCGTACGAGCAGGCGGAGACGACGCCGATCCGGCGATACGGCGGCAGTGACTTCTTATTCAGGAGCAAAGTTCGTCGCCGTATGGACAGGGCGTTTGCCGAAGGGATGACGGAGGATGAAATCCTGGAGGTTACTTCCTGCGACCCGACAATTGGCGAGCAGAGCGTACGCCGGCTGTTGGTCGAGAAGTTCGTGGATGTGCTCGGTCAGATGCACGAAAAGCTGACCGAAGAGATGCTTTCTGACGCAGGGGTGCCCGTGCGTGTTGAAGGCGGACGGCTTGTGTTTGAGGAAATGCGAAATCGACCGTTCAGTACGCTTGCGGTGCCTGACCACGACGGCTTTAAAAACAACAAGGACGAAATCGTTGTCGGAGTGATCGGCATTTCCGAAAACGATCTGCTGAGGACTTTTCTGCAGTTTGCCGCGGTTAATCTGATGACCTTAAAAAAGGGGTACAAGCCGATCGATTTCGTATTCTTCGGCGGGGATGAGTCGAAGGGGACATTTCATTACCGCTGGCATGTCAGTGACGATGAAGGGGCAAGCAATACGACACGGTTGCTGCAGGATGTGGTGACAAGCATGCTTGCTCTTGTCAACTGTCATGCTGAGGCCCGACCGATTCTGGCAGACGATTCGGCCTGCGATGGAACTTCCCTGATCTGGCGGGGGCTCAAAGACGGCGATCTGGCGGCTGCAAGCTGCAAAAAGCTCAAGGAAGCGGTGGTGGCCATAGCCGGTATGTTCGATATTGCCGAAAAGCCGACAACCTCGAAAAAATCAAAGAAACCGAAGGGAAGTCCCGAAGAAATCTTTAACGCAGCAGTGGCCAGCTTCGAGGACATCGGAATTGAGACGGACGCAAGGAATTGAGAGATGAACGAAACCGAGAGAAAAGAATTGACGTCCGGCTTTGATGTTCAGACGGCTGACCTAAGCGGGCGCTGGCTCGTGGAAGCAAGCGCCGGCACGGGAAAAACGTTTGCCCTTGAGCGCATCGTGTTGCGTTTGGTGATTGAAGAGGCGGTGTCCATTGACAGAATCCTTGTCGTGACCTTTACCAATGCGGCGACGGCCGAGCTGCGCGAGCGCGTGCGTGCGCTTTTCTACAAAGCGTCCGCAGTGCTCAAAAACGGCGGCGAGCAATCCGAATTCGAAACTTTTTTCGAGCGCTCCCGTTTGCGTGAGCATGATCCGGCAGCGCTGATCGAAAGTGCTCTTGAACATTTTGACGAGGCGAGCATTCTGACGATTCACGGCTTTTGCCAGAAGATGCTGAGTGAATTCATCTTTACGCGTGCCGGTGCCTACGACGTTGAGTTCGTGAGTGATACCGGTTTTGAAGCCGAAGTCACTCAAGCCTTTTTGCGGCGTGAATTGCCGGCGCTGACGCCCGAGCAAAGAGCCAAAGTGCTTGAGTGGGGATCGTTGCCGCAGTTACTTTCCAAACTCGGAGAACATGGCAGCAGCGTTAAGCCTCAGGCTCGGATTGACAGTGACGATTTGAGCGATCCGGCGCTTAAGGAGCTTTTCGAGCGCTTTCTGCAGGAAGGTCCGCGGCGCGTACGCGAACTTGAGCGGCTGCACGGCGTCAAGAGTTTTTCCGCGCTTCTGACCGAGATGTATTCGCTTGTTCAAAGCGGCGATTCGGCCCTTGAGCGCATCCGCAATCGTTACGATGCCGTCCTGATCGATGAGTTTCAGGATACCGACCGCATCCAGTACCGAATTTTTAAAGCGTTGTTTTTGGCCGATGTGCCCGAGGCTCCCAAGAGCGTCTTTTTTGTGGGCGATCCCAAGCAGGCGATCTATGCCTTTCGCGGAGCAGAGCTCGATGTCTATCTGCAAGCGAGAAACGACATCGAGCAAATGGGCAGCCAAAGCGAAACGGCGGGGCTTCGTACGCTCGAGACCAACTACCGTTCGACCCCGGCACTGGTGACGGCCGTCAATGCATTTTTCTCCGCTAACGGTTCCTCAGGCAGTTTTCTGTCTGCCGACATTCGCTATTCGGATCTCAAGACCGGTGCTTCGGCCATGCCCTTGGTGAGGATTCGCGATGGCAAACTGGAATTCGTGCCGGTCATGAGTCTTTGGGTGGACGACGAAACGCTGTCAGGCTCCAAAATCGAGGCCGTAAGACAGGCCGAAGCCAAATACATGGCCGATGACATCGCCTCTTTGCTGGACGGATCGGTTTATATCTATCGACACGGACAATGGCGCGTGCTGCGTCCCGGTGACATCGCGATTCTGGTTAAAAAGCGTTCCGCCTCTCAGCATGTTCAGCGCGAACTGCTCGCGCGCGGCGTACGCACGCTGCTTGACGATCAGACGAACGTGTTTACGACGTCTGAAGCCGACGACGTGAGAGCTGTTTTTGAAGCGATGCTTTCGCCGACGGATACAAAAAAGTTTGCGACGGCCCGAGCCACACGGCTGATCGGACGAACGCTCAGTGACATTCGCGAGGATTTGTCGGCGGCGGGTGCCGATCGGCAGCTCCTTCAAAACGCTCTTGAGCGATTCGAGGCGAGTGGCCCTGCAGCGGCTTTGTCTTACATAGCTCGCGAACGCCGCCTGCAGGAACGGCTGCTGCCTATTCAAGGCGGCGTTGCGATGCTGATGAACCACGAACAGCTCGGTGAGCTTCTTCAGGAAATTTATCGGCAAGTGGGTTCGCCCGGAGCCGTTTTGCGCGCCATGACGCGCTTGGCGCACCCTAGTCGGCCCAATGAAAACCATTGCGTGAGAAAGCCCAATGATGAAAACGTGGTTCGGGTGGTGACCGTTCACGCCAGCAAAGGGCTCGAATACCCGGTCGTATATCTGGTGCAAACCGAGTCTATGAGGTCACAAAGGCGGGACGCCGAAACTTTCTGGATGTCCGGCGGCGCCGACAGCGATGAGGTTAGTGTCAATCCCAATGAAAGGGAAGACGCAAGCGGCAAAGTATTCGAGGGTAGGCAGCTCGAGCTTTTGCGTCAGGCCTACGTGGCCATGACGCGTGCGTCGTCCCGTCTGGTGTTGCCGCTTTTTATCGCAGCCAACAGCAGGCAATACTCCAGGGACAGTGCGAACAACGCCTATGTACAGGCGATGACCGGCGAGGTTTCTCCGGTTGCCCAAACGATGAAGGAGTATGTTGATGTTTTGGGAATTGTGCGTAATGCCGCCGAAGAAACCCGCCGTCGCTATCTTGCATCGATCAAGCAATCAGGACAGTTGCCCGACGTTCGGGCCGTCTGCGAGGCGCTTTGTCGAGATTTGCAGAAAAACCTTGTGCCGTCGGAACCCTGTTCGGGGGAGGATCTTTTTGAAATCCACTCGAGCGTTCCCCCTGCCGCTCCCGTCATGAGTGTGCAGGCTCTCCGCGTACAGGCTGTCGATCCGGTGAGCGTCCATTCGGCTTGGCATCGATCCAGCTTTACGGCAATCGCCTCCGGTTTAGGCGCAAGTGTCGGTGAAGAGTTCGAAGCCGAGGAATTCGAAGGTGCCGATGCCGTTTTGGAAGCCGATGAAGAAAATCAACGCGCCTTTGCTGCCTCCGCGGGCGAGCAGGATGCGACCGTTGAGATTGAAGAAGGACAGGACGAACACCTACTGCAGGCGCAGTTGTTACTACGCGGTGCGGCGGCCGGCGACTGGATTCACAAGCTACTTGAGCGCGTGATGAACGCCAAACCGGAAAACCGTGAAGCCGTTCTTGAAAACATTCGGCCGTTGCTGGCTGCTTCCGCATTGCTAAGGCGGGCGGACCCGCAGCAGCGTGAGGCCGTGCTCGAGGCCGGCGCTGAACTCATTGCCGGTTACGTTAGAAACACCGTTTCATGTGAGCTTTTTAACGCAAAGACGATCGGTTCGAATGAAGCGACACCACCCTTTGTGCTCGATCGACTCACGTTCGGCGAGCGTCAGTGCGAAATGCCGTTCCTGCTTTCGGTTCCCAATTCGAAGCTTCGCTCCAAGGATGTAGCCGAGTGCATGGCCTCGCACGGTTTCCCGATGCAAAGCCTCCGGGACAATGTTTTGCAAGGGTATCTGACCGGTGCGATCGACATGGTGTTCGTTGCCGACGGCAAGTATTACATCCTCGACTGGAAGAGCAACTGGTTGGGAGCCTCGCCAGAGGATTATTCGCAAGAGGCGCTGCGCGGGGAAATTGAGCGCAAGCATTACGCGCTGCAGTATGTGATTTATTTGACGGCGCTCAAGCGTCATCTGATGGCAACAGCGGGGTTGACGCAGGAAACGGTCTGGAATGTGATCGGCGGCGCCTTTTACGTTTTTGTGCGAGGGGTGAACGCACAGTGCGCATTGGACGAAAAGGGAAGACGAACCGGCGTGTATTTTGATTGTCCGCGAGAGGCGGTGGATGCGCTCGATGCGCTTTTGGGTGACAGCAATGACTAGAAATCGACGCGCACAAAACGACAGCCGACAGCAGAGTCTGGATTTCGGTCCTGTGCTTTATGCCGCGCAGGTACGCGAGCAGCAGACTGTGACGAAAACGCTCCGGCTCCTGGGCTCGAACGCGACAGCCACGGACGCCGATCTGGACGCGGCGCGCATGCGTGCGCGTGCCGCCGTCAGCATGCTGCAGCGGCATGGCGAAAGCGGTATAGGTCCCGATATTGAAGACAAGTTGTCGCTTTTGATGTTCTGCGTTTTCGATGCGCTCAAAAACGGCAGTCTGTGCGTCGGGAAAGAAAAGTTCAAGCGTCACCTGGAACTCTACAACGACACGATGCAGCGGCGCGCTTCTTCGGCCGGAAAGGCATTTGAGCCTCTGGCGCAAACGTTGACGTTTGAAGCGCTGGTCAACGAACTCTGCAATTTCGGTCTGGTGGGACTTCCCGGCATGGCGGCCGGCGTAGGCGTCTTTGATGGCGGTCCGGCTTTGCTGGTGAGCGAAACGACCGATGCCGAGACGCTTGTCTATACGCAGAAGTCTTACGCGCAGGAACAGACGCTCGGCGAGTACCTGGCAAGACTTGGCTTTGATTCTGTGGCCGTAGCCAAAGTTGACGCTCTGCATGAAGCGCAACGTGCAGCCACCATTGCTTTGGCCAACCGTCTCACAGTGATCAGCGGAGGTCCCGGAACCGGCAAAACCACCGCCGTGGTCAACATTCTCAAGTGTCTTATCGAGAACGATCCCGAAGCGATAATTCAGCTTGCCGCGCCGACCGGTAAAGCTGCCTCGCGCATGAAGGAGGCTGTGGCAAACAACGTTAGCCGTATCGAGGAAAAAGGCATTCAGGAAAAGCTTATGGGGCTGGAAGCCAAGACGCTGCACCGTTTGCTCTACACGCCCGGAGCCGACGGCAGAACGCCGAGCAAGAACAATCCTCTTCAAGCTGACATCGTTGTGGTTGACGAGTCGTCCATGATCGATATCCGCCTGGCAAGCAATTTGTTCAAGTGCATTGATGCCGACAGAACCAAAGTGATTCTGCTCGGCGATCGCTTCCAGCTTGCCGCCGTCGGTCCCGGTTCGTTTTTTGCGGACGTGAGCGACCTGAAAGGGCCGCTGGCCGATAACATCAGCCATCTCACAAAGAGCTGGCGTTTTGATGCAAGCAAGGCGCTCGGAAAAATTGCAGAGGCAAGCCGCGAAGGTGAGGAACTGATTGTGACGGACGCTTTTGTCGAAAACAGCGACAACGATCCGCGAGTCGACAATCCGCTGCGACTGCACGAGGATGCCCCCAAGGGCGATCTGTCGGCGAGCTTTAAGAAGTGGTTTGAAAACGAATTGTCCTCGCCGCTCAAGGTAATTGCGGAACTGCGGCGCAATCGCACAGAAAAGTCGCTTCACGATGCGGCGCGTGAGCTTGCGCGGCTCTACTTTTCCGTTGGCGTACTTGCCTCTAACCGCGAGGGTCCGATGAGTGCGCAGGCCGTCAACGCGTTTGCCGAATCGATTTTTGTCAAAGAGGGTATTCCTTATCCGGCGTTTCGTCCGATGATTGTCCGCCGCAACGACTCGATGCTTGAGGTCTACAACGGCGACATTGGTGTGGTGATGCCGGGGCAGAGCTGGTTTGAAGGAGCTGAATTCGATGCAACGCAGGCCAACGTCTATTTTCCGGACAGCGCACGCCTGGTGCGATTCGGCCTGATCGGTCACATTGAGCCTGCTTTTGCCATTACGATTCATCAATCGCAAGGCTCGGAATACCATCACGTTGCCGTACTCATGCCCCAGGATCCTAACTCGGGGCTGGCTACGCGAGAGCTTTTCTACACCGCCGTTACCCGCGTGCGCGATGAGCGCAACGGTAAGCAGACGACCTATGGATCGCTGGACGTCTTCGGAAATCTTACCGTGGTAAAAAAGGCGCTGCGCACGCCGGTTCAGCGTCAGGGCGGTTTGATTCGACGTATTGTCGAAGCCAAGGACAGAATGCAGAAAACAAGGAGATAACTATGTCGAGAGAACGAGCTCTGGCTCAATTGCAGACCGAAGGGTGGGGCGATCGCGTACGCTTTTTTGAAGCCAATACGGCAACGGTGGCGCTGGCCGCCCAGGCTTTGGGCTGCGAGCCCGCGCACATTGCCAAGACGTTGGCGCTGCGCTCGCCCGACGGCGCCGTTCTGGTGCTGGCTGCGGGCGACGTGAAATTGTCAAACGCCAAGTTTAGGGAGCACTTCGGCTTCAAAGCGCAGATGATCCGCGGTGAAGAGGTGGAAGCGCTCGTGGGACATGCTCCGGGCGGTGTTTGCCCCTTTGGCGTCAACGAAGGCGTGCAGATTTATTGCGATGTAAGCCTACAGCGCTTCGAGACGGTTTACCCGGCCTGCGGAGACGATCAAAGTGCGGTGCGTTTTACGCCGCAGGAACTGTTTGAAGCCTCGCACGCACTCGGTTGGGTTGACGTGACCGTTGTGCGGGAATAACGAAACTCAGAGCGGTTTGCGCCAGCCGTAGCGAGCGTCGCGGCGCAGTGGGAAGCCCTCGGCCGCCTCTCGGACCGCAGCTTCAAAGTCGGGAATCTGTTTGCAGCGGAAGATCTTTGAAGCGGCTTTCTGGAGGCGCGCTTCGTCGCCGTCTTCGCCGAAAAGACATAGCTGAAAGAACCAATATTCCTTCATGCGCATCATGGCGTTTTTCTGACTTTCGAAGAGCGTCGTGTAGGCCTCAAAGAGCGCCTCGTGAAAGGAAAGGATTTCCGAAAGGCTCGCCGCATTTCCGCCCTTGGATTTGCGAAAGAGGGCGGGATCGGCCATCAGTGCCCGGCCAACCATGATTTCGGCCAGACCGCCAGGAGCGCCCGAGTAGCGCAAGGAGACCTTTTCGATGTCCTCGGGAGTGATCAGGTCGCCGTTGTAGCCCAGCGGCATCGGCAAAGAGGACAGAACCTTGTCGAGAACCTCCAGACGCACGTCTCCGCGGTAGAGATCCGTTTTTAGGCGCGGATGCACAATGAGCCGCGTCATGGGGAAACGCGCGTATATGTCGACGAGGTTTTCAAATTCGTCGGGTGAGCGATAGCCCACTCGCGTCTTGAGTGAAACGGCTATCGGCAAGTCCGCTTCAAAAATGCGGGACAAAAAGGCGTGCAGCTCCGTCGGATACTGCAAAAAGCCCGAGCCTTTGCCTTTGGCGGTAACGGTGCCCGCGGGGCAGCCCAAATTGAGATTGACTTCTTTGTACCCGAGATCGGCGAGAGCTTTGGCCGCCCAGATGAAATCGTCGGCGTTTCTCGTGAGCAGCTGAGGAATGGCGCAGATTCCTTCATTGGCCTGCGGAGCAAGTTCTCGCATCTGCCGATCGGTGAACTTCGGCTCACGCGTGGGCGTGACGAACGGAAGGTAGTAGCGGTCGGCTGCGCCGAAAAACTGCGCGTGCAGACGGCGATAGACAACGGTCGTGAGACCTTCCATGGGCGCAACGGTGAGTTCGGGCAAAGTGGAGAGCGGCATGAATGGGAATCGGCGAAAAAAGCGAGAGCGGCATTGTATCGATACAGTCTTAGACTCTCAAACGAGAAGTTGGTATGCGCCAAAGTTACTGCTTTCAGATTGCTCCGAAGCTTCTGTAAAATAGCGGCCTTTCTTTTCGACAGTAAAAACAAGAAGATACAACGGGGGATCGACAACATTGACTGACGGATTAAATCAATTTGCGCATATCCTTGGAGAACTTGTCGGCACGGTCAACAATTTTCTCTGGACGTACATTCTCATCGCCGCCCTGATTCTGCTGGGGCTGTGGTTTACCTACAAAACGAAGTTCGTTCAGATTCGCTGCATTCCCGAAATGTTTCGCCTTATTGGCGAAGGCGTTGGCAGTCTGCCGCGCGAGGGGCACATCTCGACGTTCCAGGCCTTCTGCGTGTCAACCGCTTCGCGCGTGGGTGTGGGCAACATCGCGGGCATTGCCATCGCGGTGGTTCTCGGTGGTCCGGGCGCCGTGTTCTGGATGTGGGTGATCGCAACGATCGGCGCGGCTTCGGGCTTTGTGGAATCGACGCTTGCTCAGATCTACAAGGTCAAGCGTCCTCAAGGCGGTTTTGCGGGTGGTCCGGCCTACTACATCCGCAACGTGATTGGCTCTCCCTTCTTTGCGGGCCTCTTTGCGGTCTTGATCTCGGTGACCTACGGCCTGATCTTCAATTCGGTTCAGGCAAACACGATGGCCTTGTCCGTGCAGACGAGCTGGGGTGTTTCGACCTTTGCCACGGGGCTTACGGTTGCAGTTCTCACGGCACTCATCATCTTCGGTGGTCTGACTCGCATCGCCCGCGTCGTGGGCGTGATGGTGCCTTTCATGGCTGGCGCCTACCTGATGGTCGCGATCTTCTTTACCTGCATGCACATCGATCAGTACCCGCGCGTGCTCTATGAAATCGTCACGAACGCGTTCGACTTCGACGCCGCCTACGGTGCGACGTTCGGCATGATCGTGATGACCGGCATCAAGCGTGGTCTCTTCTCGAACGAAGCCGGTATGGGTGCCGTTCCGAACGCTGCCGCTGCGGCCGATGCTACACATCCGGTCAAGCAGGGGCTGGTTCAGGCGCTCGGCGTTTACTTCGACACCATGGTTGTCTGTACGGCTTCGGCCATGATCGTTCTGATCGTGCCGGGCTGGAAGGAATCAGGGCTCACCGGCATCGAACTCATCCAGCACATGCTTTCCTCCGAGATCGGTTCCTGGATGAACCATTTCATCACGGTCGTGGTGCTTTTCTTTGCGTTTAGCTCCATCATCGGCAACTACTTCTACGGTGAAATGAACATGGGCTTTATCAGCAAGCATCCGGCGGCGCTGTGGATTTTCCGTGCTCTGGTGGTGCTGATGGCTTTCATCGGCAGCGTGACCGAACTGGGTTTGGTGTGGAATCTCGCCGATCTCTTCATGGCACTGATGGCTTTGGTCAACCTGGCGTCCATTGCGATAATCGGACGCTATGCCTACAGGGCGTTGGACGATTACATCAAGCAGAAGAAAGCCGGCATTGAGAATCCGGAATTCGATCCGAAATGTCTGGGCAATATGCGCGGCGTACAGTGCTGGCCTCGCAATAAAGACGAGGAAATTGTCCAGTAAATCAATTAGTTACAATCGAGTTGACGGCAGTCGGAAGCAATTTCGGCTGCCGTTTTTTTCGAGATTTTCCAGACGAAACAAGGCTTTTTGAGTGTTATAGAGAAAAACTATCAAAAGAGGTCTCAAATAGTATTGGACGCGGACGAAACGGTATCCCATAATGCACTCAACACGGCGAACGAATCGCCGCACAGATTTGATAGGAGAAATGAAAATGACCTGCCCTCATGCTAACAACCAGGCTTGCGAAACCTCTGCCGTCTGCCCCGTCAAGGTTTATCTCGCCAATCTCGCTGTCCTGAACGCCAAGCTGCACAACCTGCACTGGAACGTCGTTGGCCGCGCCTTCATCCAGGTGCATGAATACACCGAGGGTCTCTACGACGAACTGTTCGAACAGTTTGACGCCGTGGCCGAAGCTATGAAGATGCGCGGTGGCTTCCCGCCGGTTCGTCTCAGCGAATTCCTGAAGATCGCCACGGTCGAAGAACTCGACGCCCGCGACTTCTCGGTGTCTGAAGTGCTGCAGATTGTGACCGAAGATGTGCTCAAGATGCAGGCTTTGGCCAAGGAAATCCGCGAAGGCGCCGACAAGATGGGCGACTACCTGCTCACGGCTCAGTTTGACGGCTATCTTGAAAGCTACGTCAAGCGCGTGTGGTTCCTCAAGGCGATGCAAAAGGATTGCTGCTGCGGCGGTGAAGAACAGTCCTGCAATTGCCACCACTAAAAGTTGACGAGCCGCGGTAAGCGTCTCCGAAAGATTCGCAAAGCACTGTTGGAGATTTCTCCGGCGGTGCTTTTTTTCAGCCCAGCGTTGTGTCCAGAAGCATCATTACAACAAAGCCAGCCATGACAGACAAGGTGCCCAGATCGCTGTGTTCGTTTAAGTGCGCAGCCGGAATCAGCTCTTCAACAACAACGTACATCATGGCGCCGGCGGCGAAGGCTAACAGCCATGGCAGATAAGGAACGACAAGGCTTAACGCAAGAACGGTTAAAACGCCAAAAAGCGGCTCCATGGCTCCGCTGAAAACGCCCACGGCAAAGGCTTTGGCGCGGCTCATGGTGCCGCAGGCCAAAGGAAGCGATACGGCCGCGCCTTCCGGGATGTTCTGAATGCTCATGCCGAGCGCCAGTGCAAAGGCGCCCGAAAGAGCGGCCGGGTCCTGCGAGAGTGCCGCGATGGAAAAGGCGAGCCCCAGACTCATGCCTTCCGGGATATTGTGTAACGTCACGGCGCTCACCAGCAGCGTCGTGCGGTCAAGCTTAACGCTGGGACCTTCGGGTGTTTCTGAGTCCGGGTGCATGTGCGGCGTGATTTTGTCCAGAAGCGCTACAAAGGCGACTCCCAAAAGGAATCCGCCGGTTGTCGGAAGCCAGCCGCTCACGCCGTTTTCCTGCGCGTGCTCCATGGCAGGTATCAAAAGCGACCAGACGCTGGCGGCAATCATGATTCCGGCAGCAAAACCCATGGCAAGCGGCTGAAACGTCCGGGCTTTTTGCTGCGACATCGGCACGAAAACCACGGCAGCGCCCAATGCAGTGGCGGCAAAAGACAAGCCTGTGCCCAAAAGTACGGCGGCAAGCGGACCGGACTGAATCAGATCGGTGAAGAACGAAAAATCAGGCATGCGGCAAATAGAACAAGGGGAATTCAAGTTAAAAAACAGAACAATCTTAACGGTCCCGAGTGGTATTTTCGGGCAATCGCCGAGACGAACCTAGCCGAAAAGATGACCATGAGCGCAAAACGCGTGCCGTATAATCGTTCGAATTCGAGATTGGAACAGGAGTTTGTTTTGTTCCAAGGTTTTAGCGTGCGCATTTGATGCCGGTCTCAATGGAGGCACGGGGCGTGTGCGTGCGTGTCATTTCAGACGATTTATTCAGTAACCATGAGCTGGCTCACCCGCATCCTTCCAAAAATCGCTTCGAAACCCGCCGATGCCGAAAACAAAAAGAAAAGTCCCATCCCTGCGGGCTTGTGGACGAAGTGTCCCAAATGCGATCAGGTGCTCTACAAGGAAGAGCTTGATGATTCTCTGCAGGTCTGCCCGAAATGCGGCCATCATTTGCGCTTGAGCGGTCGCAAGCGTTTGGATGCCTTCCTCGATTGGAAGGGCGTGCACGAAGAAATCGGCGCGGACGTTCGTCCCGTTGATACGCTCGGTTTTGTTGACTCCAAGTCTTATCCGACTCGTTTGGAAGCCTCTCAGGGCGCCACGAAGGAAACAGACGCTCTGGTTGTCATGCGAGGCGAATTGCGCCGTCGCCCTGTTGTGGCGGCCGCTTTCGACTTCGCGTTCATGGGCGGCTCCATGGGCAGCGTGGTCGGCGAACGCTTCGCTTTGGGTGTGGAACGAGCTTTGCGTGAAAACATTCCGTTTGTGACCTTCACGAGCACGGGCGGCGCCCGCATGCAGGAAGGCCTGTTGTCACTCATGCAGATGGCCAAGACCAATGCGGCCGTGACGCTGCTTGAAAAAGCACGCATTCCGTACGTGTCCGTTTTGACCGACCCGACGATGGGCGGCGTGTCGGCCTCTTTTGCTTTCATGGGCGACGTGGTAATTGCAGAACCGCAGGCGCTGATCGGTTTTGCCGGTCCGCGCGTCATCGAGCAGACGGTTCGCGAAAAGCTGCCTGCCGGCTTTCAGCGCTCGCAGATGCTGCTTGAAAAGGGAGCCATCGACATGATTGTCGATCGTCGCGACATGCGTCAGGTAGTTTCCGAATTGATTGCGCTGCTGTCGAACAAGCCGACCCCCTCGGTATAACGGACTGCGTCGGGCGCAACGGTAAAGTTCAACAATGAAAACAGGGAGCAGATGATGTTGATTCAGGGTTCTTTGGTGGCTTTGGTCACCCCGATGACGCCCGAAGGCGCCGTGGATTGGGATGCGTACGAACGCTTGATTGAATGGCATATCGCCAGCGGTACGGACGGTATCGTCACGATGGGTACGACGGGCGAGTCGCCCACGCTCGATATTGCCGAGCACAACGAAGTTGTGGCCTTTACGGTGAAGAAGGTCGCCGGCCGCGTGCCTGTTATCGCCGGTACCGGCGGCAACTCCACGGCCGAAGCAATCGAACTGACGCAGCATGCCCGAGATGTCGGAGCTGACGTTTCGCTGCAGGTGGTTCCCTACTACAACAAACCCACGCAGGAAGGCCTCTACCAGCACTTCAAGGCGATTGCCGAAGCGGTCAATATGCCGATGTGGCTCTACAACGTTCCCGGTCGGACGGTTGCGGATCTCAAGAACGACACCGTGCTGCGACTGGCTCAGATTTCCAATATCGTTGGTCTGAAGGACGCTACCGGTGACATCGCCCGTGCGATTGATCTGCTGCGTCGCTTGCCGGAGGTTGTGGGCGACAAGGAGTTTGCCGTCTATTCCGGCAACGATGATTCGGCTTTGGCCTTGATGCTCGTGGGCGGCACGGGCGTGATCTCGGTGACGGCCAACCTCATGCCGCGCGAAATGCATGAAATGGCTTCGGCCGCCGTGGCCGGCAACGTTGCCGTGGCTCGCGCCATCAACAACCGACTCATGCCTTTGCACCAGAAGCTTTTCTGCGAACCCAATCCGGTGGCGCCGAAGTGGGCGCTTTACCGCATGGGACGCATTGGCTCAGGTATTCGTCTGCCGCTCACGCCGCTTTCGGAAGCCAATCGACCGGTGGTCGAAAAGGCGATGCGCGAAGCCGGCGTCGAGTTCTGAATCGTTGAATTTTCAACTCAATCAAGCCCGCGACCCTCTCCGGTTGCGGGCTTGGATCCGACTGTAACTCGTATCGAGTTGTGTTCGGCGGCTGTCGCAAAAGCCATCCTTTGCTAAACTTCGCAAAATTCAGTTTCTTCGCCCGCAATCAGGTCAGGCTGCTTGAGCGGGCGTTATTCAAGGAAAGAACACTTTTATGGTGAATCGTGCTTTGAGGGCTGCGGCTGTTGTTTCTGCAATTGCAGCTTTGACCGGATGTAATGCGCTCGGGGTTAACTTCGGTGACGAAAAGGTTCAGTATGAAACCTCTACGTCGCGTGCTCCGCTGGAAGTGCCGCCGGATCTCAACACCGTGACGAACAACGATCGTTTTGCGGTTCCTTCCCGTCCCCAGATTGTGAGTGCCAATGCCGAAGCGGCCAAGGCTCGCATGGATGCGGAAGCTCGCGGCGATCAACCCTCCCAGGTTCTGCCTGAAACCGATTACGCCAAAGTTGTGCGCGACGGTCAGTTCCGTTATGTGCACGTGGCGGTCTCGCCTGATCGAGTCTGGCCCTTGCTGCAGGACTTCTGGGCAAGCGTCGGCCTCGCTGTGAAGTACCAGGATGCCAAGACCGGCATCATCCAGACGGAATGGGCTGAAAACAAGGCTAATCTCCCGAAGGACATCATTCGTGCCACCATCGGCAGAGCGCTGGACGTCGTTTACGACACCGGCACGCGTGATCAGTACCGCGCCCGTATGGAACGCGCTGAAGACGGCACGACGAACATTTTCATCACGCACCGCCAGATGGTGGAAGTGCTTAAGGGCCGTCAGGAAGAAAGCACAATTTGGCAGCCCGGTCCGAGCGATCCCGAGCTCGAAGCCGTGATGCTTACGCGCCTGGCTCAGATGCTCGAAACCGAGTTCAATCCGAAGGCCAAACCTGAAGAGCAGAAGGCTCTCGAACAACTGGCTGCCGTGAAGTACTCGCCGATGAGCCATATCGAAGAAGGCGCAGACGGCAAGCCCGTTGCCGTTGTGATCGACGAGCCGTTCGATCGTGCGTGGCGTCGCGTGGGTGTTGCGCTCGATCGCGGCGGCTTCGAAGTGACCGACCGCGACCGTTCGCAGGGGCTTTTCATGATCAATTACCTGGATCCTGACTACGAACAGCAGAAAAAGAGCGAACAGGGCTTCTTTGCGAACCTCTTCTCCAATGCCGAAGCGGTTGACCCGGTTCCCTACCGCATTCGTCTGACGCCGGACGGCGAAACGACACGCGTGACGGTGACCGGTGAAGACGGCCGTGCCGATACCACGGGTGTCGCACCGCGCATCCTCACGCTGATCGGCGAACAAACGCGCTAATCGCAACGTCGGTTCAACGCACATTTTGAATGTGCCTAAAAGCGGGACAGCGTCCAAAGAGCGTGTGTCCCGCTTGTGTTATCAAGGAAAAAAGAAGTGAGTTCTGGTTCGGTGATCGGCGAAGCCTTGAGCGTGCGCTTTTCGGGGCGAGTGCCGCGGCGTGTCTTCTGGGTGTCCGCATTGTTGTGCTCGGTGTTGGGCTGGCTTGTCGGTTGGCTTTACGCGACGCTTTACATGACCACTATGACGGAAATCACCTGGGACTTCGTGACGGTGGCCGTCGGAGCTTTCCAAATCTGGCTTGCACTCATTTCCGTTTCCATTTCCGTACGTCGACTGCACGACGTCGGCCGCAACGGCCTGTGGGTTCTGCCGATCGTTCTCGTTCCCGTACTGGGAGCTATTTTCTGGTTTGTGCTCGGCTGCCTTGTCGGAGAGCAGCACGAAAACCGTTACGGTCCTGATCCATACGCCACCCGAAACAATCTCAACGCTCTCACGACCGCTTCGTAGAAACGAGGCAATCGGAGTAAAGAATGCTTATTGAAAAGGATTGCGTCGTGGGCATCCACGTGCGCATGTTTGATCTGCAAAAAAATCTTCTGGAAGAAACCGAACCGCAGGGAGTGACGTATCTGCACGGCCACGGTGACATTTTTCCTAAACTCGAGCAGGCGCTCGAAGGCAAGAAGGCGGGTGAAACGGTGGTCGTTCAGCTTGAGCCCGACGAGGCTTTCGGCGATTTTGACGATGAGGCCATTCGTCTTGTACCGGTCGAGTCCTTGGGCGATCCGGAACTGATCGTTCCCGGTCTGGTGTTTTCCAGCGTCCCGGGCGAAACGCCCGACGGCAGAAACTGGCGAGTGACGGACGTTGCCGAAGGCATGGCCGTGCTTGACGCCAACCACCCTTTGGCCGGTTGGTCTCTGAAGTTTGAAGTCAAGGTGCTTTCCGTGAGCAAGCCCGAGGGCGAAGTCACCGGCAACGACGAAGTGGTGGTGCCGGGCTTTCTGGGTTTTGCCGAGAAAATCATCGACGACGAGACCGATTAAGCCTGACGTTTATAATTTGCTGATGGGCAACGCAAGGCCAGGCTTTGCGTCCGATACTCAGTGAATTGAAATTTCAACTATTTTCACTTTGTTATTACAAGACGGGGTTACCATCCATGACCATGCGACAAGACGAAACCGACGTTAACTTCCTCGACATTAAACCGGCCGATTTGGAGCATGCGGCGCAGGTGCTGCGCGGAGAGCTCGAAGCAAATCGCCGCGCATGGGAAAAGACGTGCTGGTCGCTGGAATACGTCAAGAAGAACCATGCTGAAGACACGGTGCTCATCGAAGCGCTGGAGACGATTCGTCATCATCTTGAACGCCGCATGTAAGGCGTCGACACCCGATCTAACTCTACGGAGCTTTTATCTTGGAACGCATTTATCCGCATCCGTTCTTTGCTCGTGAAGGCTGGGCCATCATGGGCATCGCTTTTGTGCTTGCCCTGCTCGTGCAGATTTTTGTCGGTGGCTTCGTTGCCGGTATTTTCTGGCTGCTGTTTCTGTTTGTGGCGCAGTTTTTCCGTGATCCGGCTCGTGAAATGACCGATGACGAAAAGGCCGTGGTGGCTCCCGTTGACGGCCGCGTCATCAAGGTTGAGGAGGCTGTTTGCCCCTATACGGGTGAACAGACCAAGCTCGTGTCGATCTTCATGAACGTCTTCAATGTTCACAGCCAGAAGACGCCGGTTGCGGGCAAGATCGAAAAGATCGAATACTTCCACGGTCGCTACCTCAACGCTTCGCTTGACAAGGCAAGCGAACAGAACGAACGTAACGCGATGACGGTCGTGACCGAAGACGGCCAGCGCGTGTGCTTCGTGCAGATCGCCGGTCTCGTCGCACGCCGCATTCTGTGCTATCGCATGGTAGGCGACGTGGTTAAGAAGGGTGAACGCTACGGCTTCATTCGCTTCGGTTCTCGTGTGGACGTCTATCTGCCGATGAGCGCTCAGGTGCTTGTATCAATTGGTGAAAAGACGACCGGTGTGGAAACCGTGATTGCTCGCTTGGGCGAACCCGTGCAGCCGCCTGTTGCACATGAAGAAGAAACGACCGAAACCGTTGGCACGGCCGAAGAACAAGCAGCGCCCGAAGCTGCCGCGCAGTCAAACGCTGTTGATGCCAAGCCCGAAGACAAGGCTCAGTAAACACTGAAAGCTTCGGTTACCAAAAAGAGGCGAGCCCGCACCGAAAAAGAATTTCCAGTGGAAGAATTCCCTGTAGGTCGCGGGCTCGTTGTTTTTTGAACACTCGCCGATAAAACACTCAGGCAAGAAATCGTATGGCTGTTGAAAGAATTCGCCGTCGCCGTCCGGTACGGCAACGCATCATTGAAGTTGGCCGCAAGAAGGTTGTGAAGGTTCGCTCGCGCGGTCTTTTTGTGTTGCCCAATCTGTTCACCACGGCTTCGCTTTTCTGCGCGTTCATTTCGATCGTGCAGGCAATGGAGCAAAACTTCGGTCTGGCCGCGCTGATGATCATGCTCAGCATGCTCTTTGACGGCATGGACGGACGCGTGGCTCGTCTGACGCACACGCAAAGCGAGTTCGGCGTGCAGTTCGACTCGATTGCCGACATGACGGCTTTCGGTGTGGCTCCCGCCCTTGTGATGTACAAGTTCTGCCTGTATACGCTCGGCGGCTTGGGCTGGGCTGCGGCTTTCGTGTACTGTCTGTGCGCGGGTGTGCGCTTGGCGCGGTTTAACTGCAACGTCGGCGTTGTTGACAAACGCTTCTTCCAGGGTCTGCCGAGTCCGGCTGCCGCAGCGCTTCTGGCCGGTTTCGTGTGGCTTGCCGTTGAAAACAAGATGCCGACCTTCCTGGGTGAATCGTTGCCCTGGTTTGCTTTCGTGCTGACGATCTACGCGGGCCTCACCATGGTCTGCAACGCGCCGTTTTATTCCGGCAAGTCGGGCGTTTCACTCAAAAACGCTCCCTTTATCGTCATGGTGGCGGGCGCTTTGGCCTTTATCCTGATTTCAAGCAATCCGCCGCTGGCGATCTTCACGATCTTCTGCGTCTATGCCCTGAGCGGCTACGCCTATCAGCTGTGGCTTTTCATCAGCGACAAGCCCAATCCCGTGCTGCCTGGCGAATACACGGTTGATTTTGGCTCGTCTGAGCCCGAGTCTGTTGCTGAAGCGGGCCCTGACTTCCCCGAAGAAGAACCGGCCGAAACAAAGACTGACCCGAGTGCTCGACAGAGCGTGTCCAGTCCTTCAGTGAAGCCTTGATACCATTTACAAAGTCCCGCTTCAAGACGGTGTTTTTGGGGCGGGAAAATTTTTGTTTCATCAAAGAGAGTTTTCATGTTTGTGTTTGCACCCGCGCCGCAGGCCGTTGTGCCCGTTTCCGGCGAAAAGAATGTGTTCTTCCCAGTCAACCGTGTCTACTGCGTCGGCCGCAATTACGCTGATCACGACAAGGAAATGGGCGGTACTGGCAAGACGACGCCGTGCTTTTTTGCCAAACCCGCCGATGCGATATTCCCGATTGATGCAGGCAAAACGGCTCAGGTGCCGTTTCCTCAGCACACCGAAAACCTGCAGCATGAAGTCGAACTCGTGGTTGCCGTCGGCAAGTCCGGCAAGGATCTAACGGTCGAGCAGGCAGCCGAATGCATCTGGGGTTGGGCCGTGGGCGTGGACTTGACTCGCCGCGATCTGCAGGCCGAAGCCAAAGCCAAGGGCCGTCCCTGGACCACTGCCAAGAGCTTTGACTATTCGGGGCCTGTTTCGCATATTGTGCGCAAGGAAAACGTGCTTGATCCGAGCGACACTGAACTGTGGCTTTATGTCAATAACGAGTGCAAGCAGAAGGGCAGCACCCGCGACATGATCTGGTCGGTTGCCGAAGTGCTCGCCGAAATCTCCTCGTATTGGGAACTCAAGGCCGGCGATCTGGTCTTTACCGGCAGTCCCTCAGGCGTTTCCACACTGCATCGCGGTGATATTGTGCGCGCGGGCTGCAACGGCATCGGCATGATCGAATTCGAGCTTGTGTAAGCACCGAAAAGCCCAAAATTAGGCAAAAAGAAGGCGGTTCTTTTAAAACCGTCTTTTTTTTATGCGTTAGCTAGGGTAAGTACCTAATCAAAGGTTTTTATTTCACATGTTGTCTGCATAAACTGTTTCAAAATCTTGCCATAGTTTCTAAGGCAGATTTTTTTGCGGCCTCTCTCGGGGACCGTTGATAACAAAAAAGACATTTTTCAAGAGAAAGGAGCTCTCATGTCGTCGTTCGACGGAGTCAATGCCGTAACGATCATCTTTGCAGCGCTCTGCGTTTTTGCAATTGGATATCGTTTCTACGGCCTGTTTATTGCAGCCAAGGTGCTCAACGTGGATGCCAACCGCGTGACCCCCGCTGTGAAGTACGCTGACGGTCAGGACTATGTCAAGACCGATAAGTTCGTGCTGTTCGGGCATCACTTTGCCGCCATTGCCGCTGCCGGTCCGCTGCTCGGTCCCGTGCTTGCCGCACAGTTCGGTTATTTGCCCGGTTTGTTGTGGATTTTGATCGGCTGTGTGCTCGCCGGCGGCGTGCATGACATGGTCGTGCTGTTTTGCTCGGTGCGTCACAAGGGCCGTTCGCTGGCTTATATTGCCACGCGCGAAATCGATCCCACCACGGGTTTTGTGGCATCTTGGGCCGTGCTCGCAATTTTGATCCTGACGCTTGCCGGTCTGTCGATTGCCTGCGTGAACGCCATGCATGACTCGCTGTGGTCGACCTACACGGTTGTCGCAACAATTCCGATCGCCATCATCATGGGTCTGTACCTGCAGATTTGGCGTAAGGGCGACGTTCTCGGCGCAACGCTTCTGGGCGTGGTGCTGCTGTTCCTGTGCATCCTTTCCGGCCCGTGGGTTGCTTCGCACCCCGAATACTTCGGATTCCTTGACATTGACCGCAAGACGATGTCGGTGTTGATCCCGGTCTACGGCTTCTTTGCTTCGGTGCTTCCGGTCTGGCTGCTGCTGTTGCCGCGTGACTATCTGTCGACCTTCCTGAAGGTCGGGACGATTCTGGCTCTTGCTCTTGGCATTCTTTTTGTGATGCCCGAGTTCAAGATGCCCGCCATCACCGAATTCATCCACGGCGGCGGCCCGATTGTGGGCGGTCCTGTGATTCCGTTCATCTTCATTACCATCGCCTGCGGTGCTTTGTCCGGTTTCCATGCCACGATCGGTACGGGTACGACGCCCAAGATGATCGGCAACGAAAAGGACGTGCTTTTCGTTGGTTACGGTGCGATGCTTACTGAAGGCTTCGTGGCTGTGATGGCTCTGGTGGCGGCTTGCGTGCTCGTGCCTGCCGACTACTTCGCTATCAATGCGCCGGCTGCCAAGTTTGCCGAACTCGGCATGCAGGTTCAGAACCTGCCGATGCTTGAAGCTGAAGTGCAGGAAACTCTGGCTGCTCGTCCGGGCGGCTCCGTGTCGCTCGCCGTCGGCATGGCCTACATCTTCTCCCGTATTCCCTGGATGGAAGATCTGATGGCCTATTGGTACCACTTCGCGATCATGTTTGAAGCAGTCTTCATTCTGACCGCCGTTGACGCCGGCACCCGCGTCGGCCGCTTCTTCCTGCAGGAAATGATCGGCCGCTACATTTCGCCGAAGTTCAACCAGAAGGATTGGGTGCCGGGCATCATCATCACCAGCGTGCTCTTTACCGGTTCCTGGGGCTACCTTGTGTATTCGGGTGATATTTCCAGCATTTGGCCGCTCTTCGGTATCTGCAACCAGCTGCTAGCCTCTGTGACGCTTTTGATCGGCACGACCGTGTTGCTGCGTATGAACAAGGGCAAGTATGCCTGGATGACCGGCGTGCCCGGCTTGCTGATGACCGTTATCACGATCTGGGCCGGCATCTGGTTGGTTGTCAACCAGTATCTGCCCAATGGCCAGCATCTGCTCGCTACGCTCTCCTGCGTTGTGATGCTGCTGATGGCGTTCGTGATCTTCGGCACGCTGCGTCGTTGGATGGTCCTCATCAACATGAAGACCATCACGCGCGATCAGTACGGCGTTGAAGTGAAGGAAGTCGTTGAAGAATAAGTCTTCGCTTCCCTAGCTTTGATGAAACTGCAAAACCTCGCTTCGGCGAGGTTTTGCGTTTCGGGCGTCCGCAAATTTCGGCAAAATTCGAACCTACTGCAACCGACGGTGTTTTTTTGAGATGACCCGCTTCCAAAGATTTCTGACGGCCTTAAGCTGCGCTTTTTTTTGTGTGACAGTCCGAGCCGAGACTGTTGTGTCGGCGCAGGACGGCATTGTTCTCAATTTGGTTTCGCGGCTGGATGATTTCGGCGCATATGCCACCTCGGTGCAATTGCCGCGACCGATCAATTTCGGCATCGTTGCATACACGCGGCCGTCTCCCAACGAAGCGGTGGTAAACGCCACGATTCACTCCCTTCGTCGATCGTTCGGCGAAGAGAACGTGCGCGTGCGCGAATATACGATGACGGAGCTCGCGCAAGCCATTCGTGATGAAGAGGTCGATATTTTTCTTTCAAGCGCGGGTTTCTACTGGCGCCTGATGCAAAGCGGAGCGGTGGCGGTTGCTTCTCTGGCAAGCAAAGCCTATCCGGATCCCAATCATGGGGAAGGTTCTGCTTTTGTGGTCCGTTCGGATTCGACAATTCAAAGCTTTGTCGACATGAAGGGGAAAATGGCGGCAGCATCAAGTGCAGGCGGCTTTACAGGTTATTTGATTCCGATGGGAGAGGTCGTCCGCCGCGGTTATCCGTTTGAAAAGTTTTTCAGTTCAGTGGCTTTCGTCGGTCCCGACGACCGGCTCAAAGCGGGTTTTGATCTGATGCGAGAAGGTAAGGTTGACGTGGCAATTCTGCGTCAATGCTGGCTTGAACATTACCTGCAAAAGCACCCTCAGGAAAGGGGTTCGTATCGCGTCATTGAGCCGCGTGACAGAACGCCCGCGCAGGTGAAAAACGGCGTGTGTCAACGCTCGACTGAACTGTATCCGAGTTGGGTGCTCGCATCGGCTCCCGCCGCTCCTCCCGAAATTACTAAAGCCGTGGTGTACGCAGCCTTTTCAATGGCGCCCACCGGCGACGGCCACTACTGGACGGTCGGCACCGACTACCGTGCCGTCGACGAGCTATACCGCTCACTGCGTTTGGGACCTTATGAGTGGATGCGCAATTGGACCTTTAGCCGCATATGGGACGAGTACGGCAACCTTATCATCGCGTTTTTTGTTTTTCTGCTGGCATGGATTGCTCACTCGGTACGCGTCACAAGGCTCGTGGCTATCCGTACCAAGGAACTTCGTGACGCTTTGGAGCGCGAAAAGGAACTCAAAGCCCAGGCCAACGAAACGCACGAGCGCATCGAGCGTCTGCAAAAAAGCGGTATTGTCGGTCAGCTCTCGTCGATGATTGCGCACGAGCTGCGGCAACCGATGAGCGCTGCATTGCTCTTTAGCAAGAGCGCCAGAAAGATTCTCTCTCGCGAGGAGCCCAACACGCGGCTTCTTACCGAGGTGCTCGGCAATATTGAGTCTCAGATTGAAAGAGCCAACAGCATCATCGACAATGTGCGCTCGTATGCCAAGGGCATTCGCAAATCACGACAAAAAGTTGACTTGAAAGTCATTATTGATCAGTCGATTGCCGCCTTTCGAAGCACAGGGCGTTACCCGAAGGTCGACATTTTTGTGGAAACCGATCCGGGCGTCATTTTTGAAGCCAACCCGCTGGAGTGGGAACTGGTGACGCACAATCTTGTGAAAAATGCCTGCGAGGCCTGTCAAAATACGGAACGCCCGACAGTGCGCGTGGGGCTCGAACATCTTGCCATCGACAAGGTGCGTCTGACTGTTTCGGACAACGGTGAGACGCTCAGCGAGGCGGACTTTGAGCGCCTGACGCAACCTCTGATGAGTGTCAAGGAAGAGGGGCTCGGACTTGGGCTGCAGATTGTGCGTGGCATTGCCGAGTCGCACGGCGCTCGGCTACATTTTGTGCGCAACAGAACGCGCGGTTTAACGGCTGTCATTGATATCAATCTGCGCGGAACCAAGAAGCAGAAAGCCGACAAACAACAAACCGAAAACGACCAAACGGCTTAGGAATCAAGCATGGAACCCGATTACATCAAGCAAAAGGCCCTGATTCGAATTCTTGACGACGACGAAGCGCTCGGCGCGGCTTTAAAGCTCTATCTTGAGCTTGACGGCTGGCAGGTAGCGGCTTACACCTCGGCTCGCCGCTTTTTTGCCGAAGATCGTCCGTCTGTGCCCGGCTGTCTCGTGCTTGACGTGCGTATGCCCGAACTGACGGGCTTGGAGTGCCAACGCCTACTCAACGAGCGGCAATCAAATATCCCGATCGTGTTTATTTCCGGACACGGCGACATTGACATGGCCGTACGGACGATTCTGGACGGTGCCTACGACTTCCTGCAAAAGCCGGTTGATGAGGAGCGCCTCGTGCGTTCGGTGATGCGGGCCGCCGGCGACAGCGTCATGAAGGCCGAAGGCAAGGTGAGCGACGAGGCTGCGGTCGCGTTGGTTGAAAGGCTCACGGAGCGCGAGCTCGAGGTGGCCAAGCTGGTGGCGCAGGGGCTTGTGAGCCGTATCGTCGGTGAGCGACTCGGCATTTCGCCGCGTACGGCTGAACTGCATCGCTCACACGCAATGAAGAAGCTTTCGGCTTCCAGTCCGGAACATCTTAAAAATATTCTCAAAAGCGCCGGCGCAATTTGAATTTTTTGGCCTCTGCGACGGCGGCGCCAATGTCAAAATCCAGAAAACTTTTTTGATCCTTACCACCATGAACAAAACAATCACTCTGGCGGTCGCCGCAACATGCGCCCTGTGCGCCGGCAGCACTTTCGCTGCGGAATACGCGCTCGGTGCGGGTATCCACATGAACGCCAGCGAATACAAAGGCGTGGATATCGAAGTTGTTCCGGCTCCGATCATGAACGCCGAGACGGAATACTTCTATCTGCACGGCCTGGAAGCGGGCGGCTATCTTTTGAAGAGTCCCAAGCATGCCGTCATGCTCGGCGTGTCGTATATGCCGCTTGAATTTGATGCCGGCGACAGTGACGACCGTCAGATGAAGCAGTTGGACGATCGCGATGCGAGCGCCTTTCTTAATCTGAGCTACCGCTACACCGGTGATTGGGCCAGTTTCGGCGCCAAGATTTCCGGCGACATTCTGGGCGAGAGCAACGGCATTCTCGTTGACGTGAATGCCGCCAAGCGCTTTCAGATCCAGCGCTTGGGGATCACGCCGATGATCGGTGTGACCTGGTCGAGCGCCAACTTCAACGATTACTACTACGGTATTTCCGCAGCCGAGTCCGCCAGAAGCGGTCTGGAAGAATACGAAGCCGACAGCTCCGTGACACCCTACGCCCGCATGGTGTTTGACTACAGCTTCAACGATCACCTCTCGATCTGGCTGGAAGGCTCCGTACGTCACCTCGGCAGCGAAGTCAAGGACAGCCCGATGGTTGAAGACAGCGTGCGTCTGGGCTTTGGCGGCGGCGTCAACTGGCGCTTCTAAACAAGTCTGACACAAAGAAAACGAGCAGCGCTTGTCGGGCGATCTGCTCGTTTTTTTCCAAAAAACGAGAGATTAGCGTCAGACGCAGGCTTCGATTTGTTCGGAAACCTCGAGCCACTGAGCTTCAAGCTCTTCGAGAACGCCGGCTGCTTCACCGCGCCGGCGCGTGACGTCGGCCACGGTTTCAGCAGGCGTCTTTTCGTACCATGCGGTGTCAGCAAGCTGTGCGTCTAGCGAGGCAAGCTCTTCGCTGACCTTGCCCATTTCCTTTTCCACCTTGGCGAGCTTCGCGAGAAGCGGCTTTTTGAGTGCCGCAATGCGGTTGCGCTCAAGAGCTTCGAGTTTGCGTTGCTCTTTGCGATTGATTCCTGCAGAAGCTTGCTGCGGAGTCACGGGCTTGTCGGCTGTCTGCGACAGCTTTCGGTGCTGCAGAACAAAAGCCGCGTAGTCGTCGAGGTCACCGTCGTATTCGGTCACGGCGCCGTCGTGCACCAAAATGAGCTTGTCGCAGACGCTGCGCAGAAGATGGCGGTCGTGTGAGACGAGCAGCAAGGTGCCTTCAAAGGAAGAAAGCGCCACGGTGAGCGCTTCGCGGGTGGCCATGTCCAAATGGTTGGTCGGTTCGTCCAAGACGATCAGATTGGGCTTGTCCCAGACAATCAGAGCAAGAGCCAGGCGAGCTTTTTCGCCGCCCGAAAGAACGCCGATCAAAGTGTCGACCTTGTCGCCCGAAAAGCGGAATTTTCCGAGATGGTCTCTTAGCTGCTGTTCACGAACCAAGGGGGCTTTTCGCTTCATGACGTCAAGAGGCGTTTCGTCGGGATCGAGTGCTTCGAGCTGATGCTGAGCAAAGTAGCCGATCTGAAGTCCCTGGCCGTCGCGCACCGTGCCGTGCAGAGGTTCGAGCTTTCCGACGAGCGTTTTGATGAGCGTGGACTTGCCCGCGCCGTTGACGCCGAGCACACCGATGCGTTCGCCCGAGCGGATACAGAGATTGACGCCGCTTAGAACGCGGTTCTCACCATAGCCGGCCGCAACATCTTCAAGGGTTACCAGCTGCGTGGGCATGCGTTCGGGCTGTTCGAACGCAAAGCGCCAGCTGGTGGCGCTGCGCACGGGTTCGACGACTTCGAGACGCTCGAGCATCTTGATGCGCGACTGTGCCTGACGCGCCTTCGTGGCCTTGTAGCGGAAGCGCTCGATGTAGCTTTTGAGGTGAGCGGCCGTACGCTCATAGGCTTTGCGGTTGGCTTCCTGCAGGCGCAGGTTCTGGACGCGCTGCATTTCGTAGAACGAATAGTTGCCGCCGTAGCGCGTGATGGTACCGTCTTCAACAGCCCAAGTCGTCTGCACGGCACGATCGAGAAACTCTCGGTCGTGGCTGATGATGATGACAGTGCAGGTCAGACGCTTGAGCCAGGCTTCAAGCCAGATGAGACTGTCGATGTCCAGGTGGTTGGTGGGTTCGTCCAAAAGCAGCAGCTGTGCCGGGTTAATGAGACAACGAGCCAAAGCCAGGCGATTGCGCCAGCCGCCCGAGAATTCACGCACGGTACGGTTTTCATCCCCTGGCAGAAAGCCCAGACCGTTCATGATCGTGAGCGCCTGGGCCTTTACAGCGCCTTCGTTGATTTCCGCCAGATGTGCGGCGGCCGCAGCAATGCGCATGTCGTCGCCGCTTTCGTGTGCGGCGACTTGCTCAGCTTGAGCCGCCGCGAGCGGAGCGTGGCCTTCAAGCACGTACTGCAACGCTTCGCGATCGGTCTCTTCCACGCTCTGCGCGACTTCGGAAACCAGTTCCGGCACGTCGCTGGTGCCCGATTCAGGACTCAGTTCGCCCAGAATGGCGGCAAAAAGCGACGATTTGCCGCTTCCGTTCTCACCGACGAGCGCAATGCGCTCGCCGTCGGAGGCGACCAGATTGACGTTGTCGTACAGCGTACGCGTGCCGCGCACAATCGAAAGGTGTTGGAGTCTGAGCATGGAAACAATTTCAGGGCGCGAGAAAGCCGCGCCCTGACAAACATTGGCAAAAGTGTCGGCTTACAGGTGCTGAAGGTCTTCGGCGCGCACGGCAAAGACCATGTCTTCTTCTTCTTCGGTCGAAAGCCACGTGACGGGCAGTTCGGGCCAGATAGCCTCGAACGCTTCGCGGCCGTCTCCGATTTCAACGATGGCTACGCCGTTTTCCGTCAGGTGTTCTTTGAGCGCGGGCATGAAGCGGCGCATGAAGTCCATTCCGTCGTCTCCGGCTTCCAGAGCCAGCGCTGGTTCGTGACGGTATTCGGCAGGGAGCTCTTCCATGGCTTGTTGCGTCACGTATGGAGGATTGGAGATGATGAGGTCGAACTTGCGCTTGCCCAGGTGCGAGAAGATGTCGGTCTGGACAAGTTCCAGCGTGTCGTCAAGGCCGTACTTCGAGCGGTTGATTTTGGCGACTTCGAGTGCATCGGCACTGATGTCGGCGCCCGTGACCTGCGCTTCGGGAAATGCCATCTGCGCGAGGATCGCAAGGCAGCCGCTGCCGGTGCACATATCCAACACCGTGTGTACGTTTTCAGGCTCAACCCAAGGCTCGAGCCCTTCTTCAAGAAGTTCGGCAATGTAGCTGCGCGGAATCAGCACGCGCTCGTCCACATAGAAGGGGTGCTCGGTGAGCCAGGCTTCGTGCACGAGATACGGCGCGGGGACCTTGTTGTGCACGCGAGACTCGATGTTTTTCAGAACTTCCCAGAGCTCGTCCTGCGTGAGGTGCGCATTCCAGAAGGCTTCGAGGCGGTCAAACGGAAGCTTGAGGGTGCGCAGCACAAGAAAAGTGGCTTCTTCCCAGTAGTCGGCCGTGCCGTGCCCGAGACTCACGTCAAAGCGCTCCATCTCGCTCATGGCCCAGCGAACCACGTCGCAGACGGTGTGCAGTTCGGTCGGATATTGATGATGAGACATCAGAAGTTCTCCAAATACGCTTTAGCGGTGCGGTAGTAGATTTCGGCGAGCGCTTCGAGTTCGTCGATGCCCGCACATTCGTTGACGCTGTGAATCGTTGCGTTGATAGGCCCGAATTCTACGGTTTCGCGGCTGATGCTGCTGATAAAGCGTGCGTCCGAGGTACCGCCGCCGGTTGAAAGTTCGGGCCTCACTCCCGTGACGTCGGCAATGGCCTGTGTCAGCTTTTGCGTCATGCTGCCCGGATTCGTTACAAACGGTTCGGCGCTGCGCTTCCATTCAAAGCGCGCGTCAAGTGTGTATTTGGCGGCAAGATCCTCGATGGTCTTGATGAGGCGCTCAGCCGTCCACTCGGTGTTGAATCGAATGTTAAAGAGCGCCGTGAGTTCTCCGGGGACCACATTGACGGCGCCAACGCCGGCCTGAATGTTGGAAATCTGGAAGGTGGTCGGACCGAAGTAGTCGTTGCCCTGATCCCATTGCTTAACAGCGAGTTCGGCAAAAAACGGTGCAGCTTCGTGAATGGGGTTGCGCGCCAGATGCGGGTAGGCGACGTGTCCGGCCTTGCCCCGAATCGTGACTTTTCCGTTCAGAGAACCCCGACGACCGTTTTTGATCGTGTCACCGAAAAACCTCGAGCAAGAGGGTTCGCCTACGATGCAGGCGTCAATTGTCACACCTTCATTTTTGAGCTTTTGCACCACACGTTTGGTACCTTCATATCCGTCGCCTTCTTCGTCAGAAGTGATCAGAAAAGCAAGCGTTCCCGGATGATCCGGTTTTTCCTGAACCAGACGCGCAAAGGCAACGGCGGCTGCCGCAACAGATCCTTTCATGTCGGCTGCGCCGCGGGCGTAGAGCTTGCCATCTCGCACGGTCGGCTCAAAAGGAGGCGTTGTCCATAGGGCAGGATCGCCTGCCGGAACCACATCGACGTGTCCGGCAAAGACGAAAAGGGGCGCGCCGTTGCCGTGCGTGATCCAGGCATTGGTGGTGCCGTTGGGCGTGCGTTCGATTTCAAACGCAAAACCCGAGGGCTCAAGCGCTGCTTGCAAAACGGCCATACATCCTGCTTCATCGGGCGTGACCGAGGGGCGGGCAAGCAGCTTTTGGGCTAGATCAATGACGGGCATGACCGATTAGTCGCGCAGCAGATCGTTGATGGAGGTCTTGGAGCGGGTCTTGGCATCGACACGCTTGACGATGACGGCGCAGTTGAGGTTGTAAGTGCCGTCCTTGCTCGGCAACGAGCCCGGGACGACCACGGAACCGGCCGGCACACGGCCGCGCAGGATTTCGCCCGTTGTGCGGTCGTAGATCTTGGTTGACTGACCGATGAAAACGCCCATGGAAATCACGGAGTTTTCTTCGACGACCACGCCTTCGACGATTTCGCTGCGTGCGCCGATGAAGCAGTTGTCCTCAATGATCGTGGGGCCGGCCTGCACGGGTTCGAGAACGCCGCCGATGCCAACGCCGCCCGAGAGGTGGCAGTTCTTGCCGACCTGAGCGCAGGAGCCCACGGTGGCCCACGTATCGACCATCGTGCCAGAGCCCACGCGTGCGCCGACGTTTACGAAGGAGGGCATCAGCACGGCGCCCGGTTCAATGAAGGAGCCGTAGCGGGCGATGGCGCCGGGGATAGCGCGGATGCCGGACTCGGAAATCTTCTGGCCGTCGTTGTCGTGGAACTTCACGGGCAGCTTGTCGTACCAGGTAAAGGGACCGGCCTTCATCACTTCGTTGGGCATCAGACGGAAACTTAGAAGAACTGCCTTCTTGATCCACTGGTGCGTGAGCCACCCTTCGGCGGTCTTTTCTGCCACGCGCATCGAGCCGTTGTTCAGGCCCGCGAGCACGCTCATGATGGCTTCGCGCTGATCGGCAGCGATCGTTTCGGCATTCCACTGATCGCGGCTGTCCCATGCGGATTCGATGATGGAGGTAAGTTCCTGAGTCATTTCTTGTGTTCCTTTCAAAGGTTGGCGCACTTGCTCGCGTACCGAGCCTCCCTGCGCGCCGTTTGTTAAAAAATCGGTTTTACGGATGATAGGTCACTTGCGCGATAGAGCAAAGTTGCGGATGCGCTCGGCCGCTTCGCCGATGCGCTCGGGCTCGGCAACCAGTGCGATGCGCACGTAGCCTGCGCCCGGGTTCATGGTCGAGCCGTCGGCAAGTGTCACGTTACGCGACAGGTAGGAGCCCGGTAGCACCGTGACACCCGTCTGACGATAGAGTTCGCGAGCAAAGACTTCATCGTCTTCACCGACGTTGGCCCAGAGGTAGAAGCTAGCCTGCGGCATGGGCGCGTCAATCACAGAGTTCAGAATGGGTTGCGCGACGGCAAATTTTTCACGATACAGACGGCGGTTTTCCACGACGTGCGCCTCGTCGTTCCAGGCAGCAATTGAAGCGGCCTGAATCATCGGGTTCATGGCCGAGCCGTGATAGGTGCGGTAAAGAAGGTAAGAGGCGATGAGCGAGCGGTCACCGGCCACAAAGCCGCTGCGCAGACCCGGCGCATTGCTGCGCTTGGAAAGGCTGTTTAATACGATGATGTTTTTCAGATCGGTTCGGCCGCAGGCTTTGGCCGCCGTCATGGCGCCGATCGGAGCGTTGCCTTCTTCGAAATAAATTTCGCTGTAGCACTCGTCGCTTGCGATGACAAAACCGTATTGATCCGAAAGAGCAAAGAGTTTTTTCCAGTCGTCCAAATCAAAGACGGATCCCGTCGGGTTGCCCGGAGAGCATATGTAGACAAGCTGAGTTTGAGAAAGTGTTTCGGGACTCAATACGGACAAATCGAGTTTGTAGCCGTTTTCACGCGTCAGCGGCAAGTACACGGGATCGGCTCCGGCCAGAAACGTTGCGCCTTCGTAAATCTGATAGAAGGGAACGGGCATCACGACTTTGGCGCCGCCTTTGACGGTCGGGTCGACAAGGCATTGGACCAGACTGAAAAGGGCTTCGCGGGTGCCGAGCACCGGCAGGATTTCGGTCGCGGGATCCGGGGCCAGCCCGTAGCGGCGTTCGCACCAGGCGCTGATGGCTTCACGCAGGGCAGGGTTGCCTACCGTGCCCGGGTAGGAGCTCATGAGCGAAATGTTCTGAGCAATCGCTTCGCCAATGCACTGAGGAATCGGATGACAGGGTTCGCCGATGCCGAGCGAAATCGGCTTGAGTTTGCCTTCGGCCGGAACAATTCCCTCGAAGAGTTTGCGCAGTCGGGCAAAAGGGTAGGGGCGGGTGCGAGAAAGTCCGGGATTGGGCACGGGAGAATCCTTTGTAAAAAAAGCGGCCTAAGTGAAAAACGGCGCGGGCACATCCAAAAAATTATAAGGTGGCTTTTGCCTTGAAAATGCGCGGTGACGGTACAATCCGAACACAAGCGCCGCATGTTTCTTTTTCAGGCGCTTTCTTTTTTGTTGGCATCCTTTTTCACTTAACAAACCGTGCGTCTAAAACAGCTTCGCATTTCCGGCTTCAAGAGCTTTGCCGATACCACCGTCATCGAATTTCCGGGGGCGGTGGCCGGTATTGTCGGCCCCAATGGCTGCGGCAAATCCAATGTGATTGACGCCATCCGCTGGGTGCTGGGCGAAGCGCGCGTCTCCGAATTGCGCGGCTCGACGTCCATGAGCGAACTCATTTTTTCGGGTTCGGTGAATCGTCCGGCATCTTCCCGCGCTTCGGTCGAACTGGTGCTCGACAACTCCGACGGCACGATCAAGGGGGCCTGGGGGCGCTATACGGAGCTTTCCGTCAAGCGCGTCGTCACGCGCGACGGCAGCAATGCGTACCTCATCAACAATCAGCAGGTGCGCCGCCGCGACGTGCAGGACATCTTCATGGGCACCGGCCTGGGGCCCCGCTCCTACGCGATCATCAGCCAGGGCATGATCAGCAACTTCATCAAGGCCAAGCCTGAGGAGCTGCGCGTGTATCTGGAAGAAGCCGCCGGCGTGAGCAAGTACAAGGATCGTCGCCGCGAAACCGAAACGGCACTGGCCGGTACGCGCAACAATCTTGAGAAGGTCAGCTACCTGCAGGAAACGAAGCGCACCGAAATCGAGCGCCTGACGGCCGAAGCCGAAGTAGCCGCTCGATGGAAGGAACTCACCGGCCAAAGGGATACGGCGGAACTCTTGTGGTACTTCCTGCAGGAGCAGGATGCGGGAGCGGCGGTCAACAAGGTCAACGCGCAGATTGCGGCACGTGAAGCCGATTTGCTGCAGGGAAGAGGTGAACTGCAAAAACTTACAACGCAGATTGATGCTTTAAAGGAAGAGGCCCGCGTTAGGCGCGAAGCGGCTGACAAGGCCCGCGAAGCGGCCTGGCAGGCCAATGCCCGCGTCACTGAACTCGAAGGGGCGATTGCACGCATCATTACGGAAAAGGATTCGCTTGCCCGCGAAATCGCCAATGCGGCAGAGAGCATTGCACGACGCCGCAACGAACGGGATACCGCTTTGAGTCGGTTGGCCGAACTCGCCGCCAAGGAGCAGGAACTGCGCGAAAACGCTGAGGCCATGACCGAAGAGTGTGCGGCCGCTCAGGAAAGCGCTCTGGAACTTCAGCAGGAATGCGAGGAGAAAAAAGAGGCTTACGAAAAGGCCCGACAGGATGCTGCCGCACATGAAAAGCGAATGGAAGTTCTAAACGTCCAGATGCAGGCTTTGACGCGTGAATTAAACGACGTTGAAGCGCGGCTGGAAGCGATCGAAGCCGAGCGCCGATCGGGGCAGGCGCCCGATGAAGAGCGCTTTGCCGAGCTTTCGGCGCTGATTGAAGAGACGCAGGCGCAGTTTGAAGAACTGACGGCAACGGTTGAGGAAAAAAAGACCGAGCTTGAGTTGTCTCGCAACGCCAACGATGAGACCCGTGCTCAAAAGGAACGCCTGAGTGCGATTCACGCCCGTACCGTAGCGCGACTGCAGGCGCTTGAAGCGCTGCAGCAAAAGTCGCAGGCCGAAGGCAAGCTTCCGGCATGGCTCGGCAAAATGGGACTCTCCCAAGCCGCGCGTCTTTTCGAAAAGATCACGGTTGAAGACGGTTGGGCCGTGGCGCTCGAAGCGGTGTTAAGCGCCAAAGCAGGGGCGCTCAACATGAGCGTTCTCGAACGAGCGGCCGGTTTTGAATACGATCCGCCTCCCGCGCGCCTCGTGTTTTACGGTGAGACCAAGGGGCAGACGGCATCTCTGCCTAAGCTCGCCAAACCGCTTGCCGAAAAAGTCGCCTCGGACGACCCTAAGGTAAAAGGGGCGCTCGAGGAATGGCTTGCCGGCGTTTATGTCACCGATACGCTCGATGAGGCGGTGGCTCGACGCTCGGAACTTGCCCGTGGCGAGCGTTTTGTCACGCCAAAGGGCCATATTGTTGACCCGATTTCGATCAGCTTCTGGGCTGAGGAGAGCGAAAGTGCCGGCGTCATGTCGCGGGCGGCCGAAATTCGCACGCTTTCGGAACAGTCCACACGCGAGCGCGATGAGCTCGATGCGATTGACGAAAAACTGGTGGCTCAGCAGGGGGCCCTGAAAGTGGCTCAAGCGCTGGCTGCCGAAACGAGCCGCGCGGCCGATGCAAGCCGCAACGAGCTGCACATGCTGCAGGTCGAATATTCGGCACTGTCCGCCGCCATTGATGCCTGGCGTGAAAAGAGCCGTCGAACGGCCGATCAGGAAGCCGAACTGAAAATGCGTCACGAAGAACTCATGGCGCAGCAGGAAGAAACGGATGCGGCGTTCGAGCAGGCCGATCAGACGCTTGCAGAGGTTCAACAAAAGACGCTTGACGCCAAGGTGGCGCTTGAAGAGGCTGAACACGCTTCGTCGGCTCTGACGGAAAAAGTCAGAAGTCTGGAAAGTCAGATCGAACTCATGCGCGTGCAGTTGCAGACCAATCAGGAACGCGTGCGCGATGCGAAGGAACGACAGAGCGGAGCCGACGAGGAAATTGAAAATCTGACGGCGCATATGGAAGAACTGGCCGCTCGCCGCGAAAGCCTGGACGAAACTGCCCAACGCGAGGGGCTATCGCGCGTGCTTGAGGAACTCAACGGCAAAAACGAGGCGCACAAGGCGGCCGAGGCTGAGTGCGCCCGAGCCGAACAGGAACTTGAAGCCGCACGAACCCGCAATGCGGATTTGAATGCCGCCCAGACGCCGTTGCTGCAGGAAATCGCGGACCTCAAGGTGCGCAGAGAAAGCTGGATTACGCAAAGCGCGGTCTTTACCGAGCACTTGGATGCCGCTCAGGCCGATCGTCAGGCGCTGGCGCTGCAGGTGCAGGAAGAGGGGGTGCGCGCGTCCACGCTCAAGAGCCGCGTTTCGCGACTAAACGAAGCCATTGCCGCGCTGGGAGCGGTCAACCATGCCGCGCTTGAGAACCTTCAGGAAAGCCGCCGCGCGATGGAAGAAACCGAACGACAGGTGGCGGACTTGGAAGAAGCCATCGCCAACCTGGAAGCAACGATTCGCAAGATCGATGCCGAAACCCGAGAGCTGTTGCGCACCACATTTACGGAGGTCAACAAGAACTTCCGAGAGATGTTTACGGGGCTTTTCGGCGGCGGCAGTGCCGAACTGCGGATGAGCGGCGAAGAGATTCTGGAAGCGGGCGTAGAGGTGTCGGCTCAGCCGCCGGGCAAGAAAAACGCCAGCGTCAAGCTTCTTTCGGGCGGCGAGCAGGCGATGACGGCAACGGCGCTGGTGTTTGCCATCTTCAAACTCAACCCGGCTCCCTTCTGTTTGCTTGACGAAGTCGACGCACCGCTCGACGAAGCCAATCAGGATCGACTGGCCCGTCGCATCCTGCAGATGAGCAGCAACACGCAGTTCATGATGATTACGCATCACCGAGTGACGATGGAACACTTGCGAACCTTGGTCGGCGTTACCATGAAAGAGCCCGGCGTTTCTCGTGTCGTATCAGTAGATGTGGAGCAGGCCTCCGAGATGGCAGCCCAATAAAAGGGTCTCTTGCACTACAATTTCCGGTTGTTCAAACGTTAACGGAGTCAGGCGCATGCCTAATATTGAACCCCTGTACATAGCTATTTTCATTGCGATTGTCATTGGTGTCGTCTGGTACTTCCAGCATAAGAAAGACAAGCACGCGGAAGAAGTTGGCGGCACTCTTCGCAAAAAAGCTGAGGGCGACAAACGCAATGCGGGCGTCCTTTCCGACAATGCATCCGTTGACGAGGAGTCGGTGCCGGTACTTACGGCTGCCGATGAAGATCCTGAGGTTGCGGCGGGAGCTGCTGCCGCGGTTTCCACTCAGCCGCTCGAAGAAACCGTTTCGGTGCCGGTTCAGCAGCCGGCTGAACCTGTTGCGCAACCGGTTGTGTCCCAGGATGTCCTGCGCGCGCCGACCGTTCAGCGCCGCAAGCCGGAAGTGGATCCGGCGGTAGAAGCCGTGATCAACATCACGCCGCTTGACGGTTCTTTTGATATTCGCTTGCTCAAGCAGCGCATTGCCGACATTGAAGCCGAACCGCTTCTGAAGGATCTCGTGCGCGTTCAGTGCTTCGACAAGGTCAGCGGCCTGTGGTACGACGGCGCCGATCGCGTGACCGAGTGCACGCAGATTTATCTTTCGATGCTGCTTGCCAATCGTTCGCGCTGCGTCGATCAGCCGACGGCTTCGAAATTCATGATTCATGCCGAGCAGTTCGCAATCGAACTCAAGGGCGAATCCGAAACGCCCGACTCCAACGAAATGATTCAGGGCGCCGAGCGCATCCAGCGCATCATTCAGGCCTTTGACAAGCGCCTGTGCGTTAAGCTCGTGGCCGCCAAGGACATTGGAGAGGAAGAGCTCGACGCTGCGGCCAAGGCTTGCGGCTTCGTGAAGGAAAGCGATCGATATCAGAGGTACGTGCCCGGTATTTCGACGGCCGTCTTCCATATCCTGCCCCCGCAGGCACTCGGCAACGAAATCGAGCTTTCGTTCGAAGTGCCGCTGATGGCGCCCGCTTCCGATCCCCTGAGCCAGTTCTTTGCGATTGCCAACGATCTTTGCTGCCGAATCGACGCCGTGATGACGGATGCTTCGGGCAATCCGATTGGCTCGCGCGCCGCAAGCCGCATCGAGTCGGCTCTCAAGGGCATGCACAACACCATGGCCGAGCATGGCGTTCCCGCCGGTTCCCGCCGTGCCTGCCTGATTTTCTCGGCTGACTGACGGCCGAGGATTTTGCGGTACAAAGAGCCTCCGGCGCCGCTTGCTCCGGAGGCTTTTTCAAGTTGAAAAAAGGAAACAAGACCGTGACGGACGACCGTTTTGATGGGCCCGACGCAGAAGTGCGCACACGCATGCAACAGTACGCCGAGCTGTTGGATCGGTGGAATTACGAGTATTACGTATTGGACAACCCGTCCGTGCCGGACGCCGAGTACGACCGAGTTTTCCGGGCTTTGAGCGAGCTCGAAGAACGTTATCCGCAGTTGAAATCGGCTACGTCCCCGACCTTGCGTGTGGGCGGAGAGGTACGCAGCGATCTCACCAAGGTGCGTCACGCAGTGCCCATGCTTTCCATCCGAACCGAAACGGATTTCACCGATGAGGGTGCTCTGGCCTTTGACGAGCGTGTGCGCAAGGAATTGGGGCTCGACGAAACGGACGCGGCGATTGTCTACGACGCGGAACTCAAGTTTGACGGGCTTGCCGTTAATCTTCGATACGAAAACGGCGTTCTCGTGGGCGCGCAGACGCGTGGTGACGGAACCTTTGGCGAAGATGTGACGGCCAATGCCCGCACGATTCGTTCCATTCCGCTGCGAATCGATCCGAAGCTTGCGCCCGCAGTGCTCGAGGTGCGAGGCGAAGTCATCATGCACAAAGATGACTTTGAAAAGCTCAACGAAAAGCAAAAGGAACTTGGAGAAAAAACGTTCGTCAATCCCCGCAATGCCGCAGCCGGTGCCTTGCGTCAGCTCGACAGCCGCATCACGGCGCAGCGTCCGCTTCATTTCTACGCCTACGGTACGGGGGAGGTGAGCGACGCAGAATTCGCTCAGTCCATGACCGAACTTTTCGCAAAGCTCACAGAGCTGGGCTTTCCGGTAGCCGAACAGCGCCGCACGGTTCGCGGCGCGCAGGCGCTTGCCGAGTTTCATCGCGACGTGTTGGCGCACCGCGCTGAACTGCCGTTTGAAATCGACGGCGTCGTCTACAAGGTCGACTCGTACAGCCAGCAGAGAGCACTCGGATTCGTGGCCCGTGAACCGCGTTGGGCCTGCGCGCACAAATATCCTCCTGAAGAAGCGTTGTCGGTTGTGCAGGCCATTGATGTTCAGGTCGGACGCACGGGACGCGTGACGCCGGTGGCGCGTCTTGTACCCGTCTTTGTAGGCGGCGTGACCGTGAGTAACGCCACGCTGCACAATGAAGACCACATCAAGGAATTGGGGCTTTTGATCGGGGATACGGTTGTGGTGCGCCGCGCCGGAGATGTGATTCCGGAAATTGTGCGTGTGGTGATCGACAAGCGCCCGGAAAACGCACAGCCCTTCGTCATGCCGTCCGTCTGCCCAATCTGCGGCTCTGCCGTGGTGCGTGACGAGGAGGAGAAGGATTCGAGGTGCACGGGCGGACTGGTTTGTCCCGCGCAGCGAAAGCTCTCTTTGGTGCACTTTGCGCAGCGCCGTGCCATGGGTATCGATGGGCTGGGCGAAAAGATGGTCGACATGCTCGTTGAAAAAGAGCTCCTCAAGACGCCGGCCGACATTTATCGATTGACGGTGGAGCAGCTGACAGAACTCGAACGCATGGGGCAAAAGAGTGCCGCCAATCTCATCGAAGCAATCGAAAAGAGCAAGGAAACGACGCTTGCGCGCTTTGTGTTTGCGCTTGGCATTCGTCACGTGGGCGAAGCAAGCGCCCGCGATTTGGCGCTCTTTTTCAGAACGCTCGACGCTTTGCGCAGCGCCACGGTCGAAGACCTCATGCAGGTGCATGATGTGGGCGAGGTTCTCGCGGAGTCAATTCGCGCGTTTTTCGATGAGCCGCACAACAACGCCGTGGTGGACGAACTCATTGCCGAGGGGGTTCACTGGAAACAGGAAGAAGTGCAGGTCAATCCCGAGGTCGCCGGAAAAACGTTCGTGCTCACCGGAACGCTTCCGACGCTTTCGCGAGACAAGGCCAAAGACATGATCCTGTCGTTGGGCGGCAAGGTTTCGGGATCCGTTTCCAAGAAAACCGATTACGTTTTGGCCGGAGAGGCTGCCGGAAGCAAGTTGGAAAAAGCGCAGGCGCTCGGAGTGACTGTGATCGACGAAGCGCGCTTCTTGAAGATGATCGGACCGGTTGTCGGGCAACCTGAGCAAGTGTCTGATGCAAAAGAAAAAACGTCCGAAACCGAGACCGCGCGGGAATTGGCGATCGGAGAGACTGGATCTCTCTTCTAAGGCTTGATTTTTTAGGAAATTTGCGCGTAAAATTGCGCCTTTCGCAAAGCGGCTGCGTGCGGCGGTTTTGCGTCCCGTACTTGCCGGTTGGCAAGACGGCAAATTTTGAAAGCGCCTGGTACGGGCGCATTGATTTAAAAGAGGAAAAATACAATGGTTATCATTCGTCTGTCCCGCTCGGGCTCCAAGAAGCGTCCCTTCTACAACATCGTCGTTACCGATTCCCGCAATCGTCGTGACGGCCGCTTCAACGAACGTCTGGGCTTCTACAATCCGATGATCGCCGAAGGCCCGCAGCGCCTGACGTTCAACGAAGAACGCGTGGCTCACTGGGTCAAGAACGGCGCTCAGATGAGCGACACCGTCGCCCGCATCCTCAAGGGTGCCAAGAAGGCTGCCGCCTAATCAGCGACAAGACGACGTAAGACGGAACTTTCAAACGAAGGAAAATTAACCCGACCGTCAGACGGACTGCCTGCGAACCTCGCTGCTTCGGTGCCGTGCCTCTCGTGTCCAAGCACACCCGAATGCGCCGACGGCTATCCTCTTTGAGATGGGTTCGGTATCTAACTCGCAGTACCCGGCGGTTTCCTGATCAAGAATAGTGACGTCTCACCAACGCCGAAGGCGGTCTTTCCGGAAAACGGAGAGGCCGCTTTTTTAATTTCCGATTTTGGTTTTATGTCCGACAACAAAATCCTGACAGTGGGCCGTACCAACGGCGCTTACGGCGTACGCGGCTGGGTTCGCGTGGTGCCTTTTGAAGAACCGGAAATTCTTGCCGCGACCAAGCGCTGGTTCCTGACTGACATCCGCGGCAACACCAAGACGCTCGAAATCGAAGAACTCAAGGTTCACGGCCAGATGCTCATTGCCCGCATCACCGGCGTTCTCAACAAGGAAGACGCCGACGCTTTGCGCGGTCGCATCGGCGTGCTGCGTGAAGACTTCCCGGAAGCCGGCGAAGGCGAAGTGTGGGCTGCCGACGTGATCGGGCTTCCTGTCGTCAATCAGCAAGGCGTTGAACTCGGACGCGTGACCGAAATCGGTACCAACACCGTGCAGGACATCTTCAAGGTCGAAGGTGGTCCGAAGGTGAACGGCAAGGACGCCGTGTACCTGATTCCCGATGTCGAACAATACGTGCTTGAAGTGGATCTCGACGAAGGCGTCGTGCGCGTTGATTGGGATCCGTCCTGGATTTAACGAGGAAATCGAATCGTGGCAGCGCGCTTTGACGTCATTACGCTTTTCCCAGAAATCTTCACGGCGGTGAAAGATTTCGGCATCACGTCCCGAGCCATGAAACGGGGACTCTGGAACGTGCATTTCTGGAATCCGCGCGATGTGACGACCGACGTGCATCGCACCGTTGACGATCGTCCTTTCGGGGGCGGTCCCGGCATGGTGATGATGGCCGAACCGCTGTATCAAACGCTGCAGTGCATTCGCGCCTCGGGCAACAACGGCCGCGTGCTCGCTTTTGCTCCGTCGGCAGCGCATTTGACGGACGCACGCGTACGCGCGTTTTCCACGTGTGACGATTTGCAGCTGGTGCTGATTTGCGGTCGTTACGAGGGCATTGACGAGCGTTTCCTGAACACTTGTGTCGATGAACTCATCAGTCTAGGCGACTTTGTGCTTTCAGGAGCAGAACTGGCCGCCTGCGCATTGATTGACGCCATCGTGCGTCAGCTTCCTGGCGCAATCAAGGATTTGTCGGCCTCTGACGAGTCGTTTTCAACGGGGCTTCTGGACGCGCCGCACTACACCCGCCCCGAAGAGTGGCACGGTATGCGTGTGCCCGATGTGTTGCTCACGGGCCACCATGCCAACATCGAAAAGTGGCGTCGTGAAAAGAGTCTGGAAGCAACTGTTAAAAACAGACCGGAGCTCATTGGGAAAGCTAGGTCACAAGGGCTTTTGACCAAGAACGACGAAAAAGTTCTCTTGTCGATGAAGTCAGAAAAATAGTCGGGAAGCAGTTTTTTTGCGTTGCAAAAAAGCATCAGCGACACTGGTGTTTGTTTCCAAACAAAACAAAAACTCCTTAAAAATCAGCTACTTCCTTGAAATTGTCCTGAGTGCGGGACAGATGCCACTGTTGGCGTTTTCCTGAGAATATCTTGACAAACGGCAAACGGGGGGGGGTAGCCTGTTGCACAACTTTAGTCCAACCTAACCAAGGAGTTACGAATGAATCGGACGTTTAAAGTTGTGTTCAGCAAGGTTCGCGGCACGATGGTTGTTGCCAGCGAAGCAGCTGCAACTCCCCACAAAAAGGCTGCCAAGACTGTGATCGCCGCAGCAGCCGCGCTCGCAATGGGCACGGTTATGGCTCAGGGCTGGGCCGAACCCGATGGGATTGATCAGACTTCGGAACGTTATACGTCAGTTGAGGACTTGACGCAGAACCAGTACAACTATGTTCAGACTAGCGGTACCACTGGTTTCGTATCGGTTTCCACCGAAGGTGATCACGTCATCGAGGGTAAGGAAATTTGGGTAACGGCAACGGGTGAGAAGACACAGTCGCACGCGTTGCACGCCAATGGAACGGGCGTTAAGTTGACCAATACCGGCAAGATTTATATCCAGGCCGGTGAAGACGCTAAGTCCTGGTCCCAAAAAGGCATGATGGCCGGGGGCGGTGCTACTGTCGTCAACGAAGGTGACATTGTCGCTAAGAATGCCTATGGCATGACTGTTGAGAAGGATGTTGCCAGTCACATCGAGAATGGCGTTAACGGTACGATCACCGTTTTAGATCAGGGGGCAGGTATTGAACTTGGCGGAGAGTCAGGTTCAACAGCTGTAAATAACGGAAAGATTACGGTCAGTGACATCGCCGAGGGTTCTTGGGGGCACGGTGTTCTGATTAAGGCTGATGACGGAGCCTCAACGTTCACTTTCACTAACAATGGTGAAATCTCGGCAACAGGTACCGGAGCAAGCGCTATTGAAGTTCAGGCAGGCACTGGAACCAAGGCAGAGATCAACCTTATTGAAGGTTCACAGATTGACGGTATTGTCAAAATTGGCGCAAATACGGATGTCACTTTGAATGCCCAAGGCACCAACGACAGCTTTGATCTGCAAGTCGAAGAGACTGCCAATTTCAATCTCAATGTGAAGGACGACGCCAATCTCACTCTTGAAAATGGAAACGGCGCCTCGATCGACAGTGTCACTATTGAGAACGGCCGTCTCAATGCTTCCATTTGGCAGGATGACAACAAGTTCAAGCAGGTTCGTGTTAGCGAAGGCGGCATCTTCAACATTGAGAAGTTGAACTCCGGTGGTTCTCAGTCTCAGGATCCCTCTGCAGAAGGTTATGTCCCCCATGACACGTTGTTGTTGGCTTACGGTGCCGACTACACGCTCGATGGCGGCAAGCTCTATGTGGCTGGTTCTGAATTCAACGGTAACATCAAGGTCGGCGTTTACGGTGATGAGAAGTCGCATACGACCGGAGCCCTCAAGATCGCGGACGGTGATTATTCCTTCGCAACGATGACGGTTGGTTCGACTGGTACCCTGACTACCCAAGACGGAGCTTCGCTTACTTTGGGTTCGTTGCATGTGTATAAAGTCGGTTACGATGGATCAGCCGCTGGTATCTTGGTTGAAGGCAACAGTGAGTTAAATGCCGAAAAAATCACTTTTGAAGATGGGACCGGCAAGCTGACTGTTATTGGCGGCACGCTCAATACGACCGCGGATAGCCTTCTTGGTGAAGATGGCCTCAAGGACAATTTCGAACTGACCTCTGGCACGGTCGGCATTTCTGATGCCCTGGATTTGGATAAGTGGAATGGCTCCGGTTTCGAAAAAGTCACTGTTGTTGCCGATGAAGTTGCTGCCCAAAATGCTGATGGTCAGCTGGTCGAAATTACTGAAATCAACAACGCAGATCTTTCCACTAATGTGGACAATGTAAACGCAGTTGGAGGCATTGTCTACGGCAGCGCAGTCCTGAATGTGCAGCTTGATAAGCAGAATGCGGCTAATATCAATCCAGCTCTTAAGGGTGTCCAGACAGTTGCATTGACACAGAATGCTGACGCTGATGATGCACAACAGACGCTTCACTTGCAAGATAACTTCCGGATTCTTGGCAACGGAACGGAAGTGATCTCCGGTTCGAATGAAGGTGCCACGGTCAATGTGGACACCTATACGCTCACGCTTGGTAGCACCTCCTCTGTTTCGACTTCAGGCGGTTCCTTTGCCGGTACCATCTCAGGAACTAAAGGAACGCTTGCAGTCGAAGGTGGTGTTTTCAACATCGGAACCGTGAATGTTGGTACGGTTAATGTTGGCGAGGTTGCCGATCTGCGAGTGGACAACCTGACTGTTACGACGGCAACTGTGGAAGGCTCGCTGTTTGCTCAAAACATCCATGCGGGTACGGTGACCGTCAACAATATGGCCGGATTCCAGACGCTTGCGGAAGGTGCTACCCTGAAGTCTGGTGACGACGAGGCCGCTGATGTGTACATCGCGAAGGCTGCAGTTGACGAACAGGGCGAGGTAGTGCCTCAAATTCAAGGCACGTTGAACCTTAAGGGTGACTCTTACCTGACGACCAACGGCTCGGCAGGATCGCTTGAACGTGCAGTCAACGTTGCACAGAAGGCCTTAGGTGACAAGTTCAATCTTGAGACGGATGCTGTGGCTTATGTCGATCAGAGCATTGTGATCGGTAAAAACGGCGGCTTCTACTTTGGCAATGTTAAAGGCGATAATGGTGGTGGCGTTAAGCTTGCGACCAACAGCGTGACCGTGATCGACGCTGATCACTTCATGCAGTCAGGTGAATCTGTTTTTGCCGGTGCAGGTGCAAACCTTACGCTTGGCGGTGGTGGAACGACAAATGCTCGCATTGTGCTTGACAACCTCCTGAGCAAGGGCACGCTTGACCTTACCGCTGGGGACATAGTAAATGTGAACGATCCCTCGGGATACATCACTTCTACGAACCTCTTCCTTGAACTCAAGGGGACGGTGGAAGGTGATCCGAGCTCTGTTGTGATTGGCTTTAACGAGGGCGCGGTTAAGGATGCAGCAGTTGCCGGAGCCGTTGATCAGATTTTGACTGCCGGTGGCAACCGCAAGAATCAGATAGTGATCAACGCCATTGGTCAGCAAGACGAGTTCCTCAATGCTGCAGGCGATCAGCTCAACGGTCGCGGCGAACAGGCAGTGAAGGAATTTGTTGCTGCTCCTGTCACGGCCGGTACCTACAACATGGCCTACGACTCGATGGAATTGATTTCCAACGCGTTGATCCAGCGCAATCTGGATGCCAAGAAGGGCCTCGGTGTTTGGGCTGATGTCTTCTACGGCTCCAACGAATCCGATTCGCTCTACGGTGATTCCGGCTACAGCTCCGATATCTACGGCGGCATGCTCGGCGTGGACTTCGGCTTCGGTGAAGGCGCTCGCGTCGGTGCTGCTCTCTCGATCGGTAGCGGCGACGGCGACAGCGAAGGCTCTGTTTCCAAGTACTCGACCGATTCCGACTTCTGGGGTCTGTCCGTGTACGCCGGCAAGGACTTTGGCGGTTTGACCTTCACGGGCGATATGTCCTACCTGTGGCTTGACAACGATATTGGCGGTTCTGTTGCCGGTGTTTCTGCTTCCGAATCGCTTGACTCCACGGTCTTCTCGCTCGGTGTTCGCGCCGACTGGAAGGCATACGAAGGCAAGGTTCTGCAGGTTGTTCCGCACGCCGGTGTCCGTTGGGCATCCATTGACGTGGATGACTACCGCGGTCTGAGCATGGACAAGATGAACGTGATCGAAATGCCGATCGGTGTGACGGTCAAGGGCGTCTTTGAAACGGCTTCCGGTTGGCAGGTTGCTCCGGAAATTGACTTCACGGCTGCTCCGCAGATCGGCGACACCGAAGTTGAAACGATCATCGGCGATGTGGACGTGATCGACAACGTCTACAACGCGTCGATCGGCGTGAACGCCGGTACGGACGCCGTTCGCTTCGGCCTGAGCTACAAGTATGGCTTTGGCAACGACGGTCGTTCGAACAACACGTTCAACCTGAAGGCCTCCTATCTCTTCTAATAGCAAGAGTTGATAGGTCAATGCTGGGTTCATGCGATAAGCGTGAACCCAGTAGCAAAGCTTGAAACTTTAGGCGGTAGCAAACGCGAAAGGGGAACCAAAGCGTGTGCCCGCCTTTTTTTTGTGAGGGAGTTGAATTTTGGCTCAGGTGTCATCCAGACGCAGATTGCCAAAGGGTTACATCTATTACGACAAGTCTTCGAAGGGAGGATCGTATCGCCACAACAAATGGTGCGCAGAGATTTACTTTGCGAACGTTCGCCTTCGGAAGCGTAGCTGCAGTCGATCAGAGGTCGAGAATTGGCTCAAACAAGTCGCGGCAGAGATCCGAAACAGAATGCTTGAGTTGCCAGAGGATGCCTTACCGGAAAGAATTCGGAAAGTAATGGAAGACATCAAGCACTCCAAGTTTTGAGGAAACCTCTGCCGATCGGGGAAATCTGTAAAAAGCCTCTCAATGGGCGGGAATGGCTCAGGATTATCCCTGGTTGCAGACGGCATACGGTATCTGCATTTTCCTGCAAATAACCTTGACAAACGGCAAACGGGGGGGGGTAGGCTGTTGCACAACTTTAGTCCAACCGAAACAAGGAGTTTTTGATGAATCGGACGTTTAAAGTTGTGTTCAACAAGGCCCGCGGAGCTTTGATGGTTGCTAATGAAACAACCTGCTCAGTGCAGAAAAAGGGGGTTAAAACCACGATCGCTGTTGCCGCAGCACTTGCGGTGGGCGCAGCGATGGCTGCTGATCCGGTTACTTGGACCGATAATTTTGTAATCAGCGAGGACGTGACTGTTGCAGCAGGTGAATCTGTTGTGGTCGACAGTGCGGAGATGACTGGGGGTACGCTTACAGTTGAAGGCAATGTGCATCGCCAAGGTGCTGATGGACTTTTCAACTTGAATGGCGGTGCTATTGACCTTAAGGACAGTGGTAATTTTGAGGTTCGTGATTTCACGATGAATGAAAATGCCTCGATCACTGTTACGGGCAACGGCGTTGATGATAACGGTCACGGGCGTACTTCTCCCGCATTTGGATCCTATAACAGTTTCGCAATGAATGGCGGAACGGTTACCCTCTCACAGGGAGGTCGCATCTGGATTGGATCTGCAAACAAAAATGATCCTGACAGCTACCAGCGCATGGAACTGAACGGAGGAACAATCAACCTTAAGAATGGCGGTTACATTACTGGCAATAAACGTTGGATTCAATCTGGTAGCTACTACGATGATACGGTAGTGGTTCAGGAGGATAAGCTCGCTTATAACGTGGTTGGTCTGGACGGAGCGACGGTTAATGTCGAAGGCTCTGATAATGTGATTGACGCAGCTGGTGTTGAAGTCACTGCAGGCTCTTTGAGCCTTGCAGCTGGAAGCGAGCTGACTGTTCGCGCAACGACATCGACAAACCAAGCTGACGATTCGTCACTGAAGAATGCACTTAAAACGTCCAGTTATATGTCCGTAAACCAGGCTGGCGTTGTTGATGTTGACGGCGGCCGTTTGGTGGTTGATGTTAAAGAACTCCGTGTGGAAGACGGTGGCAGTCTCGACGTGAGCAACGGAGGCTGGGTTGGCTGGGAGTACGCCTCTGAAGCTGATGTAGGAAAGGGTAGTCTGATCGTTTCCGGTGGCAGCGTTACGGTGGGAGATACCTCGGGCATGGACATGTATGACGTGACCATTGCTGGTGGTGTCGTTAAGCTCGCCGGTACAGCTGCAGACGGTGATCAAGTGGGGCCGGGCAAAACCGTTCGCACATCCCCGTCGTTGGGTGGCTACAACAGCTTTCAGATGACGGGCGGTACCGTTGAATTGGGCACAAATGGACGTCTTTGGGCCGGTTCAGCTTATGACGGATACAAAGACATGGTGTTCAGTGGTGGTACCGTGAATATGAATGGAACCGATGCGGATGCCTATATCACCGGTGTGGTGGCAGATGGTGACGCAGGCAACAAGCTTCTATTCAGCGGGACAACCGTTAACGTAATTGGCGATGGCCGCATTGATGGAAGGGCAATCGAGATTGACGGTTCGACTTTCAATGTGCTGAAAGACGGAGAACTTCGTTTTTCTGCAACCTATTCCACGAGTGCAACAGATTCTGTTCCTGGCACAAAATACGATAGTGGTAGGTTAGCCCTGAAAAATGGTGAGATTAACAATCAGGGCGTGATTGTGTCGGACGTCGATGTGACTGTTGAAGGTGGTACGCTGACTACCGTTGGCATTGTCGTGAACAATGACGGTGCTACGGGAGAAACAGAGGTTGAAGACGGCAATTTCTACTTTAACAAAACGTTGACAATTGATGGCGGTACGGTAGTTGCCGATACGATCAAAACGAGAGCAAGCACTGATTTGACACTGAAGAGCGGTACGCTTCAAACGGCCTCTGACCAAGTGTTTGTTCTTAATGATGAAGAAGCTCTTATTGCCGATAGCGCGGACGGAGTAAAGGTTTCTCTGGAAGAGGGAGAAAAGCTTGGCATGAAGATCACCGCCAAGGGTGGTACTCTGGCTTTGACTGACGAAGGCGTTTATACCAATGACTCTTTGAACGCTATGTCGGGAGCTCTTGCTGGTTCGTCCACGACGTTGACTTTCTTGAATTCAACGTTAGCACAGGGTGAAGAAGAAGCAACGCTCAAAGACAACATTGTTCAGGCTCAGGAGCAAGTTTCAGCAACCGTGACAGCAAGTGAGGGGACAACCCCCACACTGACTGTTAACCATTCTGGCGCTCAATCGTTGGTTGTAAAAAACGAGGGTGAAGGTGCCGCAGCTGTAACTGAAGTTCGACTCAGCGGCAACAATAATCCGGGTAACACATTTACCTTGGTTGGAGCCAGTGAACAAACCAACTTGGTTCAGGATGCCAATGGGAATTCGGTCGACGTGCGAGTTGTTGGTGGACTTACGCTCCAACTTGGTGTGGATGAAGCAGGTGCTGCTCAGACTGCCGGTCAGTTAGATAAGGTAGTCATTGCCGGCAAATCTCAGATGAAGGTGAACAACATTGAAGCCAAGATTGGCCAGTTGGTCTTGAATAACAACGGTGCTGTTGTTCAAATTGGATCCGAGAACAACCGCGGCGACCTGTCGGTTGATTCTTTGAATATCGGTTCCGGATCGACGGTTTTCCTTGATCCTGTGTGGCAAGACGGTGCAGAAATCAGCAATGCTTCCCATTTGGCTGCAGTAGAAGCGACCATTACTGGCAATCTCGTCGTTGGTCAGAACTCTTTGGCAGCGATCGGCGTTTCTTCAACAGATAGCGCTGTTGCGGCATTTAACAAGATTGTTTCCGTAAATCCTGAGTGTTCTTGGGATAAAAACAATATCACGGCAGCCCTTTATCTTGCTGATACGCTTAATGCATCAACGGGTAGGGTCGTTGTAGATGGTTCTCTGAGCTCGGTGAAGCAGTTCGACGATGCCAGCACCAAGTATGGTAACGATGGAGTTTACGTTGCAGCAAACGGCATGCTCATGGTTGACAAAGATGCATTGGGTAGCGCAGCTGCGGTTAACGGGACTTTGACTCTGGCAGATGGCAGTTACATTGGTTTGGTCAATGCTAACGAAGGAACGATTAAACTGACAGAGGAAACATCGCAAGTTGTTGCTGATGCTTCCAAGGTGGAAGTTGTCACTGACAATCCTTTCGTTGATGCGGTGTTGGGAGAGGGTGCTCAGGCTGGCAATATCGTTGCCACATACGACGGCGAGAACGGTCTCAAGGCTCTGTCGTCGCTCGGCATGCAAGCAATGACACGTCGCGCAGACAGCGTACTCGCAAGCACCATTGCCGACCGTACTTCGTTTGGTCAGAACCTCAAGCCCGGCGTGAATCTTTGGGTTGACGTGCGAGGTGAAAACTATCAGGCCGACGACTTTGATAAAGGCGGCGAATTTGAAGCCGATATGGGATACGGCACGTTTGGTGGTGATGTTGCTTATGGTAACTTCACTTTCGGTGCTGCCTTCCAGTACGGTACCGGTTCGCTGAGAAGTTCCGTTTCCAAGATCAAGAACAGCATTGATAACTACGGCGTGTCGCTTTATGGCACCTACAGTGTGACCGATGCATTCAAGTTGGGTGCGGAATTGGCCTACGTTTGGGCGGAAAACGACATTTCCTCGAACCAGACGGCCCTGAACCAGAGCGTTGACACCGAAATGTACTCGGTGGGACTGCGTGCGATGTACGAAATGAAAGCGGGTGACTTCCGCTTCGTTCCGAGTATCGGCGTGCGTGTCTCGCAGCTTTCGACCGATGAAATGAAGGTCGGTGCCGTGAAGATTGATGATCAGGACCAAACGCTTGTGCAGATCCCGATTGCAATGCGCATTACGGCAACCGATTTTGAAACGGCCGGCGGCTGGACGCTTTCTCCGAGCTTTAAGTTGGCCTATGTCCCGACCTTCGGCGACAAAGAAATCGAAGCGTTGCACACGAGCGAAGACGTGATCGACACCTCTCCGGTGCAGGCTGACTTCGGTCTATTGGCTGGCAAGGACAACATGCTCTTTAACGTGAACTTGTTGCTCGGCGCCGGCGAATATGGTTCCTCGGCTGTCGGAGGTAAGGTCGGTTTCAAGTATGCCTTCTAAGAGGAGTTCTTAAAAACCTGCTGTAAGCCGAACAAATTTCGGTTTGCTGCAGGAAGCCGCATGGGCCTCAAATATGGTCAGGCCTACGTTGTGCGGTTAGAACTTAAAAAAATTGGCGGGACATGCGCGAAGGAAAAACTTGAGCGCGTGCCCGCCTTTTTTCAAAGGAGGCAGGAATTTGTCTCAAATGTCGCTGGGGCGAAGAATGCCAAAGGGGTATATCTACAAAGATAAATCTTCCAAAGGCGGTGCATATCGTTTCGATACCTGGTGTGCGGAGATCTATTTTACAAACGTTCGCTTTCGCAAGAGGAGCTGTGATCGAGAGGTTGTGGAAAGGTGGCTTAAACAAGTCCAGGCGATCATTTATGACGGACTGATTGTCTGGTCGGGAGAAAGCTCGACGGAATCAATCTGCGAGGCGATCCGAGAACTCAAGCGCTCAAATCGCTAGACTGCGATTTTCAGACGAAGAAATATTGTCAACTGAGTGGAATTTCTCCAATCAATTCAATATAATCACGCGTTCCTTGGTGCTTTCTGCTCACCTTGGAACGCTTTTTTGGTCAATCGTCTCGTTTGAGACATATAAAGGTTCCATCCTCTGGACGGCTGCAGAAACAACTGAAAAGATGCCGCCGCATGATGGTCACGGAGTTAAAAATGAACATCATTCACACCCTGGAACAGGAAGAGATCGCTCGCCTGTCCGCTGGCAAGACCATCCCTGAATTCCGCGCAGGCGACACCGTCAACGTTCTCGTGAACGTGATCGAAGGTTCCCGCAAGCGTACTCAGGCCTACGAAGGCGTGGTTATCGCCAAGCGCAACCGTGGTCTCAACAGCTCCTTCATCGTTCGTAAGATTTCGAGCGGCGAAGGTGTTGAACGTACGTTCCAGCTCTACTCGCCGACGATTGCTTCCATCGAAGTCAAGCGCCGCGGCGATGTGCGTCGTGCCAAGCTCTACTACCTGCGCGAACGTTCCGGCAAGGCTGCTCGCATCCGCGAACTCCTCGTCCGCAAGGAAAACGTGCAGGCTGCAGCTGAATAATTTCAGCCGGACACACGAAATGAAGGCGGCCTCGTCCGCCTTTGGAAAGCCTCGTGAAGTGATTTGCTTTGCGGGGTTTTTTTGCATCTGCAAAAAAACGAAAAATTTCTCATCAGAACCGTCCCGAGAGGCCGTAGATGCGGCTTGCTTCGCTACAATCGCAGTGCATATCAATGGTCGCCTGTTCATAGGCCGGCCGGTAAACATGGGGGAGAATCATGTTGGTTGTCGGATTTACCGGCCATTCAGGGTCGGGCAAAACCACACTGATTGAGAAAGTGCTTGAAGCATTGATCTCGCGCGATCGCAAAGTGTCGGCGATCAAAAGCAGCCATCACGGCACCGATATTGACGTACCGGGCAAAGACAGTTATCGCTTTCGCCAAGCCGGCGCTCAGGAAGTGGTTCTGGTGAGTGATCAACGCTGGGCTCTGATGCGAGAGACCGAAGAGCCGGTGTCGCTCAAGGAAATTCTTTCGCGCTTGTCTCCGGTCGACATCGTTCTCGTCGAAGGCTATAAGAGCGAAGAAAACATTCCGCACATTCTGGTGCATCGCAAGGACGCCGGTTTGCAAGCGCCCGTATTGACATCAAGCGTTGTAGCGGTTGCTACCGACGATGATTCGCTCGCTCTGCCTGAAGGCATCGCCAAACTTGATGTGAACAACCCCGTTGCCGTTGCCAATTTTGTCGTTTCTCTGAAGGCTAATCGTGATCACCTATAACGAAGCGCTCCAACTCTTTTTAAACCACGCTCGTGTGGCAGTCGGTACGGAAACGGTGCCGACGCTCTACGCCGAAGGCCGTGTTCTTGCCGAAGACGTAGTGAGTTCCATTGACGTTCCCGCCTGGGACAATTCGCAGATGGACGGCTACGCGGTCTTTAGCGACGATCTTGCCAAAGCTTCGTCCGAGACGCCTGTTGATCTGCCCGTCTCGCAGCGTATTCCTGCCGGCACATCCGGTCAGGCGCTCTGTCGCGGTACGACGGCTCGTATCTTTACCGGTGCGCCGATTCCCGCTAAGGCTGATGCGGTGGTGGCTCAGGAAGACGTGACCGTCAACGAAGACGGCTCCATTCGTTTCACAAAGCCCGTGGTGCCCGGCACGTGGGTGCGTCGCCGCGCATGCGACATTGCTTCGGGAAGCGTGGTTGCAGAAGCCGGCCGTGTGCTGGAACCGGCCGTGCTCGGTCTTGTGGCAAGCGTCGGATGCGGTTACGTCAAGGTTTACCGTCATCTGCGCGTCGGCGTGTTCTTTTCAGGTTCCGAACTGGTGGCGCCGGGTGAACCTCTGCCCGAAGGCGGCATCTACAACTCCAACCGCTATACGATCCGCGCTCTTTTGAAGCGCCTTGACTGCGAGGTCTATGACCTCGGCAGCATTCCCGATACGCTGCAGGCCACGCGCGAAGCGTTTGAGCGCGCCGCCAAGACGGCTGACGTCATCATCAGCTCCGGCGGCATGAGCGTGGGTGAAGAAGATCATATTAAGCCCGCCGTGGAGTCGCTCGGTCGCATCGACATGTGGCGAGTGGCATTGAAGCCCGGAAAACCCGTTGCCTTGGGTGAAGTGCTGGGCAAGCCTTTCATCGGTCTTCCCGGCAACCCCGTGTCGAGTTTTGTGACGTTCCTGCTCTTGGCGCGTCCGTACCTTCTGAAGCTTCAGGGACGCAAGGACGTGCAGGCGATGCCTGCTCAGATTCGGGCGGATTTCGATTGGACCAAACCCGGCGCCCGCGAAGAGTTCGTTCGTGTACGTCGCAACGACAAGGGCGGCCTCGATCTCTACCACACGCAAAACAGCCAGGTGCTCACGAGCTGCGCCTGGGCCGACGGTCTGGTGGATATTCCCGCCGGCTCGACCGTGAAGAAGGGCGACGTGGTGCTCTATTACCCGTTTGGGGACCTCTTTAAGTAAAGAATAAAAAGTGAAAATTGAAGTGAAATACTTTGCGCTGTTGCGCGAAGCCGTGGCCGTTGACACCGAAACGATCGAACTGGAAGCTGCCGCAGCGACCGTCAACGATGTGCGCGAAAAGCTCTGCGAAGATCCTTCTCACCGTACGGCCTTTGAAACCGTCAAACGCATCCGCGCTGCCGTCAACGGTGAAATGGCGCCGATGACGGCGGAAGTCAAGGATGGCGACGTCGTGGCTTTTTTCCCGCCCGTAACCGGAGGCTAACGCCATGACTCCCATTACGAAGATTCGTGTCAGTCACGATGATTTCGACGTATCCGAGGAAATCGCTGCCCTCGAGCGAGAGGGACGCAATGCGGGCGCCGTGGTGACTTTCACCGGCGTTGTGCGCAGCGACGACGGTGTGACGGCAATGCACCTTGAGCACTATCCGGAGATGACCGAAAAGAGTCTTGCGCGCATTGTCGAAAAAGCGCGTGAGCGTTGGGATATCGAAGACGCGGTGGTCATTCATCGCGTAGGTGAACTCAAGGCGGGTGACCGCATTGTTCTGACGGTCGTGACATCCGCACACCGCCGCGAAGCATTTGAAGCCAGCGAGTTCATCATGGATTGGCTCAAGACTGAAGCGCCCTTCTGGAAAAAGGAAGTCACCTCGCAAGGCGGCCGTTGGGTGGATGCCCGCGAAAGCGATGAACTCGCTAAGAATCGCTGGGGTGAGTGAGGATGGTGACGCGTGACGGAGCCCTGTGGACCGTGTTGCTTGCCGTTGGTACCGGGGCAGCACTGGGCGCCTGCGGCCGTTGGGCGTTGAGTTACGTCTTCAATAGCCGTATTGCGCTGCTGCCGCTCGGGACATTGCTGTGCAATCTGTTGGGCGGCCTGTTGATCGGAGCGCTCACGGCTTGGTTTTCAACGCATCTGCAGGTTTCTCCCATGTGGAGGCTCTTTCTCGTGACGGGCCTTTTGGGAGGTCTGACGACTTTTTCAACCTTTTCGGCCGAGGGCGTGCAGATGATGATGGCCGGCGACTGGATGCGCGCATTGGCGCACAGCTGCCTGCATTTGTTCGGTTCGTTTGCCGCAACTGCGGTGGGTTTTGCGGTGGTTCGGCAACTGACGGCCTGACGACGGAAGTTTTTGAGGAGAGAGGTATGCGCAAAAGCGTGGCAAGTATGTTGATTCTGGCGACGGCTGCCGCGAGCACGTCTGCGGTGGCGGCCGACGCATTGTCTGAATGTTACCGCACGGCTGACAACCGCCTGGAAGTGCAGGCATGCCTGAAGAAGGAACTGGCCGAAACGGAAAAGTTCTATGACGACATCGTCGATCGCGTGCTTGCCAACGCCCGCGATCTGGACCGCATCCAGAAGCGCAAGGGCGCGGCCAAGGCATTTGAGGAATCCAACAAGGCATTTGCCCGTTATCTGGACGCCGAATGCAAGTGGGTGGAGGCAAGTTACGGTGCCGGTACTGGTTCGGGTGACGCTATTCTTGCCTGCCGTATCAATCTGATGAAGATGCGCGCGGGATCGCTTGACGCCCAGTTCCTGAGCCGCTCGAACTGAGGCGATCCGAATAACCCAATGGTGCTCTAGCCGATCCTGACGGCAAAAAGAGACCGCCGGACTGAAATGGCTTCGTGAGAGAGACCATTTCAATCCGGCGGTTTTTGTTAAGCCGCAAAAAGCGAATTATTTCGCGACGACGTTAACGAGTTTGCCGGGCACCACAATGACTTTGCGGACCGTAGCTTCACCGACGAAGCGAATCGTATCGGGGTGAGCGAGCACGGCTTGCTCGATTTCTTCGCGGCTGGCCTGAGCGGGCACCATGATCTGACCGCGCAGCTTGCCGTTGACCTGGATCATCAGCTTGATTTCGTCTGCGACGAGAGCTTCCTTGCAGACTTCGGGCCACGGTGCATCGATGATTTCGACGCCGAAGTCCTTCACAAAGCCGAGTTCCTGCCAGAGCGCGGTCGTGATGTGCGGTGCGAGCGGATAGAGCACGCGCAACAGCAGCGACAGAGCGAGCTTGCGGGCGCAGGCCGACACTTCGTCAGTGCCTTCAAAGCCGTCGAGCGCATTCATCATCTTCATGGCTGCCGACACGACTGTGTTGAACTGCATGCGATCGAAGTCGCTTTCGGCCTGCTGCAGAGTCTGATAGACCTCGCGCAGCATGTCCTTGACGTGCTTGGGCGCGGTGGAAATATCAACCTTGCAGGCGCTGGCGTGGATTTCGTCGTGGCGGGCGTAGCACCAGTTCCAAAGACGACGCAGGAAGCGGTAGCAGCCTTCGGCGCCGGAGTTGGACCAGGCGGCGGACTGATCGGGGGGACCGGCAAACATCACGAAGGTACGGGCCGTGTCGGCGCCGAACTGCTTGATGATGTCGCGCGGTTCCACCACGTTGTTCTTGCTCTTGCTCATCTTTTCGATGCCGCCGGAGACAACGGGCAGACCGTCGTCCTTGGCGGTCACACGGCACGGACGACCCTTTTCATCGTATTCGATGTTGATTTCATATGGGTAGTACCAACGCTTGCTGCCGTCGGGCTGTTCGCGGTAGAAGCATTCGGCCGTGAGCATGCCTTGGGTAAAGAGTCGCTTGAAGGGTTCGTCGAACTTCACCAGGCCGAGGTCGCGCATGACCTTCGTCCAGAAGCGGGCGTAGAGCAGATGCAGTACGGCGTGTTCGATGCCGCCGATGTACTGATCCATCGGGCTCCAATAGTCATTGCGCTCGTCAACCATGGCCTTGTCGGAGTCCGGCGAGCAATAGCGCATGTAGTACCAGGAACTGTCGACGAATGTGTCCATCGTGTCCGTTTCACGGCGCGCATCGGCACCGCACTTCGGACACTTGCAGGCGAGGAACTCTTCGCACTTGTTGAGCGGATTGCCGGTGCCGTCCGGAATCAGGTTTTCGGGCAGCAGCACGGGCAGATCCTTTTCCGGAACCGGAACGGGACCGCACTTCGGGCAGTTGATGATCGGAATCGGTGTGCCCCAGTAGCGCTGACGGGAAATACCCCAGTCGCGCAGGCGGAACATCGTCTGACGATCGCCCAGGCCCATTTCCTTGAGATCCTTGGCAACGGCTTCGATCGCCTCGTGGATGTGCAGACCGTCGTACTTGCCGGAGTTGACGCAATAGGGATTGAGCGTCTTGTCGCCGTACCATTCCTGCCAGGCGTCCGTCGAGAAGGTTTTGCCTTCGACGGCCACGGACTGAATGATGTCGATGCCGTACTTCTTGGCAAAGGCAAAGTCGCGTTCGTCGTGAGCGGGCACGGCCATCACGGCGCCTTCGCCGTAGTTCATCAGAACGTAGTTGCCGATCCACACCTGGACCTGACGGCCGTTCAAAGGATGCGTGACGTAAAAGCCCGTAAAGATGCCCTTCTTTTCCATCGTGGCCATGTCAGCTTCGGTAACGGAGCCCTTGGCGCATTCTTCGATGAAGGCCTGCAGTTCGGGCTTGTCCTTAGCCAGACGCTTGGCAAGCGGATGTTCGGCAGCGATTGCCACGAAGGTCACGCCCATGATGGTGTCGGCGCGCGTCGTGTAGACCTTCAGAAGCTTCTTTTCGCCGTCGATTTCATACGGGAAGCCGAAGTTGACGCCGATAGACTTGCCGATCCAGTGTTCCTGCATGCGGCGCACCTGTTCGGGCCAGCCGTCAAGCTTCTTAAGGTCTTCGAGCAGTTCTTCGGCGTACTGCGTGATGCCGAAGTAGTAACCCGGGATTTCGCGCTTTTCAACGAGGGCGCCGGAACGCCAGCCGCGGCCGTCGATGACCTGTTCGTTGGCCAGAACCGTCTTGTCGACCGGGTCCCAATTCACGATCTGGGTCTTGCGGTAGCAGATGCCGCGTTCGAGCATCTTCAAGAACATCCACTGATTCCAGCGGTAGTACTCGGGCTTGCAGGTGGCCACTTCTCGCGACCAGTCGAAAGCCAGGCCGAGCGGGAGCATTTGCTCCTTCATGTCGGCGATGTTGCGGTAGGTCCATTCGGCCGGAGCCACCTTCTTGGTCAAAGCGGCGTTTTCTGCGGGCAGACCGAAGCTGTCCCAGCCCATCGGCGTCATTACGTTGTAGCCCTTCATGCGGCGATAGCGGTAAAGCACGTCGTTGAGGGTGTAGTTGCGGACATGGCCCATGTGCAGCTTGCCGGAGGGGTAGGGCAACATGGAGCACACGTAGAACTTGGGCTTTTCCTTGCCGTCAGGGCCGAGGGCGTGTTCGACGGCGCGGTAGACGTCGTTTTGCCGCCACTGTTCCTGGACCTGAGATTCGATTTCCTGAGGATTGTAGGTTTCGCGCATGGGGCGCCTTTTGTTGTTGTGTTTGAAGGAAAAATTCGACCCACAAGTATAAGGCCTTTTGCCCCTTGTTTGAGAGTCGGAAAGTCAATAACGGCGCGCTTTCGGAGCGAATTCCGAGGGCATCGTCGTCTGAGGATCGTCCGTGTGTTAGGGTGGCTTTCAGGCTACAATCGCCGCTCGCTTTTTTTGTTTGCATATGGAGTGCCGACGTTGCCCGAGGAAAGGGCTACGCGCGGCGTATCGCGATTTTGAGATTTGCCACGAGACCGTACCGATGCTTGATGACTTTCTGAATTCTCTCAATCCCATGCAGCGCAAGGCTGCCGAACTCGGCTGTGAAAACGCGCTGGTGCTTGCCGGCGCAGGTTCCGGCAAGACCAAGGTGCTCACGACGCGCATCGCCCTGCTGCTGTCGCGTGCAATGGCGCGCCCCTCGCAGATTCTTGCTGTGACCTTCACGAACAAGGCCGCGCGCGAAATGCGCGACCGACTGTCGGCCATGGTCTCCTGCGACCTGCGTCATTTGTGGATGGGAACCTTCCACGGTACGGCTCATCGCATCCTTCGCGCGCACGCTCAGGAAGCTAATCTGCCGCCCACGTTCCAAATCATCGATACGTCCGATCAGCTCTCGCTCATCCGCCGCATCATGAAGGAGGCGGGCATTGATCCCAAACTGCGCGATCCCAAGACAGTGCAGTGGGCGATCAACAGCTACAAGGAACAGGGGCTGCGTGCCGGAGCCGTGTCTGCCAGAGAGGAAGACAAGACGCGCGTGACGCTCTATGAGACCTATGAAGCACGCTGTCAGCGCGAAGGGCTTGTGGATTTTGCCGAACTGATGCTGCGCTGCGTCGAGCTTCTTGAGGGCAATCAGCTTGTGCGCGAGCACTACAACGATCGCTTCAAGTATGTTCTCGTCGACGAATTCCAGGATACGGACTCACTGCAGTTTCGCCTGATCAAGGCGCTGTGCCCTCCCAAGCAATCCAACGCCTGCGTGTTCTGCGTGGGCGACGACGACCAGTCAATCTACGCCTTCCGCGGCGCCAAGGTGGGCAATATGTCCGACTTCGTCAAGGACTACAAGGTCGAGAAGATCATCAAGCTCGAACAGAACTACCGTTCGACCTCGCACATTCTCGATGGGGCCAATGCGGTCATCGCCAACAACAAGGATCGCATGGGCAAGAACCTGTGGACGGATGCGGGGGCGGGAGAACCAATTCGTCTGTATCGCGCCGAGGCCGACATGCAGGAAGCTCGAGCGGTCGTACAGGACATTATGGTTGAGAAGCGCCGCGGCAAAAAGTACAGCGACTTTGCGATTCTGTACCGCAACAACAACTTGTCGCGCAATTTCGAACGCATGCTTTCGGCCAACAGCATTCCTTACCGCGTCTACGGCGGCCTGCGCTTTTTCGATCGCCAGGAAGTCAAGGACGTGGTGGCCTATCTGCGCGTGCTTGCCAATGCCGACGATACGAGCCTTCTTCGCATCATCAATCAGCCGCCGCGCGGGATCGGCGCAACGACGGTTGAACGTGCGACGACGATGGCTAGCGACGCCGGAGTTACGATTTGGGAAATTCTGGCTGAAGCGGATTCGGTTCCTGAAATTCGGCGAGCGCATGCATTTGTGACGCTGCTTGAAGAAATCAGCGCCGAAGCCGAAGGCAAGAGTCTGCCCGAACTCATCACGCTGGTGTCGCAGAAGTCGGGTCTGGAAGCGTTCTATCAGAAGCAGCAGGACGCCGATGTGCGCCTTGAAAACCTCGGTGAACTCGTCAATGCCGCCGTAGGCTACTGCGAAGAAAACGGCATCGATGAAGACGCCCCGGCACTTGAGCCCGTGCCCGGCGGCACCATGTCGCCTCTGGACGGATTCCTGTCGCAGGCCGCGCTTGAACCCGATGACAAGAATGCCGAAGAGGATCCCGACGCCGTGCGCCTGATGACCGTGCACGCTTCCAAGGGCCTTGAGTTTCCGTACGTATATCTGACGGGCTTGGAGCAGGATCTTTTTCCGCACTACATCCGCGAAGACGAAAATCCGGAATTTCAGTTGTCCGAAGAGCGTCGCCTGATGTACGTGGCCATGACACGCGCCCGTCGCAATCTCTGGATCAGTTGGTCGCGTCAGCGCATGATGTGGGGCGAAACCCGCATGCAGCAGGCTTCGCAGTTCATCGACGAAATTCCCTCCGAGCACGTGCAAAAGCTATACAGCGAAGAGGATGCCGACGATGATTGGGACGATGCCGATCAGCGTTGGGGCTCGCGCAGTTTCGGCGGCGGATATTCTCGCCAGTCGAGTTCGGGCGGATACGGCCGCAACAACGGTTGGGGTTCGCGTAACGTCTCTTCTTATGCAAGCGGCGCGAGATCTTCAGGATCTTCGACGTCGTTTAGCCGCGCGCCGAGCGGCAGCGCAGCTCGCAATCTTCACTCCGACTCCTGGAAGAAGGCCGGTTTGATGAAGGCAAGCGAATTGCTCGCCAAGAAGAAGACGGTGACGGCCGGCGGCTTTTCCGTGGGGGACACGGTAAGCCATCCGACGCTCGGTCAAGGAAAGATCGTGGCTATTCACTATCCGGAAAAGCCTGCCGAAACGAACCTCGAAATTGCTTTCAACGGTTCGGAAAAGACAAAGAGCCTGAAGCTGATGTTTGTGCAGGAAAAGCTCAAGAAAATCGGCTAAAAATCGGGCCTCGCAAAAGGATGCAAAAGCGCTTTGTTTCGGCGACAATCACCCGAAACGGAGCGCTTTTTGCTATACGGCCAAAATGCGGTTGAAGTAGCCCTGCTTGTTGCGTGCCTTGCCGCTCAGTGAATCGATCGTAACTTTCCAGAACACGACATATTTGCCACCGGCGGCGTAATACTTGTCAATTGCTTCCTCCCCTGCCTGAGGTACGTGTCGCAGGCAGAATGCCTTGGCAACGCGCTTTTTCTCTCCTTCATCGGTGACAAGAGAAATGCGCCCCTCGACGATGGCCGAGGCGTAGTTCACCGAAAAGTCTTTCGGCAGTTCATCGGCGGCTGTTTCTCCGCGGCCGATCCAGACAATCGAGACTTTGTCATTTTGCAGCGCGTTCTGGTAGCGCCGACCGTTGACATCACTTGAGCTGTGGAAGTAAACGGCGCCTTCAAAGAGCACAGCCGTGATCGGCGTGGCATAGGGCGTGCCGGATTCGTCGACTGTCGCAATGACGCAGTGCGGCGTGTGCCTGATGACGGTGAGCGTTTCTTCTCGCGAGAGTTCTCGGTCCTTGCGGCGCATGGCGCGTTGCGTGCTCTGAGGCATGGGTGTCTCCGGAAAAAATCGAAAGATACCGAAAGTGTAGGTCGAAATTTCGACAAAGAAAAAGCGCCGCGGTCCGAAAGACCTTGCGGCGCTTTGTTTCGAGTCCCGAGACCCGAACCGAGTCAAGTACAAATTACTTGATGCGGCTGCGGTATTCGTTCGTACGGGTATCGATTTCGATCTTGTCGCCCGTGTTCACGAAGGCGGGAACGTCGAGGGTGAAGCCGGTGGCCAGACGGGCGGGCTTCATCACCTTGCCGGACGTGTCGCCCTTGACGGCGGGTTCGGTGTAGACGACTTCGCGAACGAGCATGGTCGGCAGTTCGATACCGATCACGCGGCCTTCGTAGAAGACGGCTTCAGCAGTCAGGTCGTCCTGCAGGTACTTCTTGGCGTCTTCCATCGTGTCTTCGTCGACTTCGTACTGGTTGTATTCTTCGTCCATCCAGACGTAGTGCGGGTCAGCGAAGTAGGAGTAGGTCACTTCCTTGCGTTCGAGAATGATGTCTTCGAACTTGTCGTCGGCACGGTAAACCGTTTCGGTCACGGCACCGTTGAGAAGATTCTTCATCTTCATCTTGACGGTGGAGGCACCGCGGCCACCCTTGGAGTATTCGGACTTCAGGACAACCATCGGATCCTTGCCGACCATGAACACGTTGCCGGAACGCAGCTCTTGCGCGGTCTTCATAATGTGTGTTTTCCTTGATAAAAAGTTTTGACGCACGCCCGAAAAGAACGCATAAAAATTCAGCGCGCCGGGCTTTCAAATTTTTGTGAACTCAAAATTTTAGCTTTTTTTCAGCTAATTTGGAAATGCTCTCGGCCAAAGTCGGAAGCGAAAAAAGGGTTTTCTGCCAGACGGTTGCGCCCGCTTGCAGCTCTTCGATGTGGTCGCGCCAGTTTTTCCAGACGTGTTCATGCACGGGGCCGTTGTTGACGTAGTCTTCGATTTCGAGCCACGCCTGCCGGGCCGTCTGCGGCAACGCCTGCGTGTAGAGCGAAGCGAAGGCGGCAAGTTTGGTGAGATGCGTGTCCTCTTGCTGCGGGTAAAGCGTCCAAATCATCGGAATGCCTGCAAGCTGCGCGCGCAGCACGCTGTCTTCACCTCGAATGAGTGCGGCGTCGCAACTCAGAAGCACATCGTCAAAGACGTCCTGAGCCACCATCGAAGCCTGTACGAAACGAATATGCGGCGCCTCTAAGGATTCCAGCGCGCGCTTCAGGCGTGCGGAGGCCGCTCCGGGAGCGGCGAGCACTTGCACGGGGCGCGGGTCTTGCGCGAGACACTGAGCAAACCCTTCAACTGGCATTTCCGGATAGGTGAAGAAATAGAGCGTAAAGGGATGCTCCGGGTCGGCTCCGAATTCTGCAAACAGACGCTTGCGTACGCTTTCTTTGCGTGCGGGGTTGAAGATCTGCAGCAGATTGCGCTCGCGGTTGATGCCGCAGGTTTTCTCCGAAAAGCCCGGGAACAAGAAGGTTTTGTCGTAACCGTAGCGAGGGTGAGGACTCGGTAGACCGTTGCCTTCTTCGGCATATTTTTCCGCCGTGAGGTAGTCGAGCGCGAAGACGGCGCAAGGCGACGTTTCGAAACGTCGGGCAATCGCCGCTTCGTAAGCGTCGGGCAGACGGCAGGAGAAAAGCTCGATCACCACGTCGGCCGCCTGTCCGTCCCATGGCCTGAAAGGAACGTCGGAGCCGTCTTCGATCCAGTCACAAACCGTGACCGATCCTGCTTTGACAGGAGCGACTTCTGCTATTACGGTCGGAACGATTGCCGAGAGCACGGCCGCATCGTCTATGATTAGGCGCACCGCCCAGTCATACTCCTTGGCCAGCATTTGAGCCAGACGCCAGGACACCCCGGCGTCGCCGTAGTTGTCGATGACGCGGCAGAACATGTCGCAGGTGCGCATGTCGAAACTCTCCTTGAACGAGAAAAATTCACAACGGTTGAAAAAGACAGATGATGTCAGCTATCAGCGCCGACAACAATAAGGAAGTTCTTGCCGGCCTGCCAAGTTTGCCCGGCGTGTACCGCTATTTTGATGAAGCCGGTACGTGTTTGTACGTCGGCAAGGCGCGCGACCTCAAGCGCCGCGTTTCAAGCTATTTTCGCAAGACCGGGCAGAGTCCTCGCATTGCCTTGATGGTGCAGAAAATCGCGAGGCTCGAAACAACCGTCGTGCGCACCGAAGCCGAAGCGCTTCTTCTGGAAAACAACCTCATCAAGACGCTCAACCCGAAATACAACATTCTCTTTCGGGACGACAAAAGCTACCCGTATTTGAAAATTTCCGCGGGTCCTTTTGCCCGCGTGAGCTACTACCGAGGAGCGGTCGATCGCAAAAGCCGTTACTTCGGGCCGTATCCAAACGGTTCGGCCGTACGCGAGGCAATCGGCGTGCTGCAGAAGGTCTTTCATTTGAGGACCTGCGAGGAGGCCGTGTTTCGTTACCGTACCCGTCCCTGCCTGATGGGGCAGATGGGGCGCTGCTCGTCGCCCTGCATCGGCAAAGTGACCGCCGAGGAGTACGCGCGCGATGTGGAGGACGCCTGCGCTTTTTTGCATGGCAAGACCGAAGAAATCATGCAGGGGCTGACTGACGCCATGATGAACGCTGCGGAGGATCGCCGCTACGAAGAGGCGGCCGTCTTGCGCGACCGCATCAGCTTGTTGCGCGACGTCATGCACCAGCAGGCCGTCGAAACGACGGGCGGAGACACCGATGCGGACATCATTGCGGTGCTGATCAAAAACGGTGCCGTCTGTGTCAACCTGGCCGTGGTGCGAGGAGGGCGTCATCTTGGAGATCACGCCTATTTCCCGGATTTTGCGCGCAGTTTGGGTGACGATCTCACCGAAAGTGAAGTGTTTGAAGCTTTTATCTCACATCACTACTGCAACGTTCCCGTTCCGGATGCGGTGATTTCTCAGGCCGCGGACGATCCGACGGCAACCGGTCAGCTGCTTTCGGCGTTGGCCGGCCGCAAGATCGTCTTCGTGCACGAGCCGCAGCTCACGCGCCGCAAGTGGTACGAAATGGCGGTTACCAATGCCATGATCGCCTTGGATCGGCACATTGCCGAAAGCGCCGGCGAATCCAAGCGCATTGACGATCTCATCAACGTTCTTTCGCTCGAACTCACCGATCAGGAGCGCTCTGAATTGCGCATCGAGTGCTTTGACATTTCGCACACCGCTGGCGAAGCCACGCAGGCCTCCTGCGTGGTCTTTGAGGGAACGCGCATGAATAGCGCGCTCTATCGGCGCTTTAACATCGAAGGCGTCACAGGCGGCGACGACTACGCGGCCATGCGGCAGGTGCTCGAGCGCCGCTATGCGCCCGTGGCCCGCGGCGAAGCCAAGCTTCCGACGCTCGTGCTCGTTGACGGCGGGCGCGGTCAGGTGCATATGGCCAAGGACGTCTTTCACGAACTCGGACTTGATATTTCCGTGATCGTCGGCGTGGCCAAAGGCGAGGGACGCAAGACGGGCTTGGAAACGCTTGTCTTTGCCGACGGCCGAGAACCGTTGGTGCTCGGAGCGGCAAGCCCCGCACTGATGCTCATTGCGATGATCCGAGACGAAGCGCACCGCTTTGCCATCACGGGTATGCGCGCCAAGCGCAGCAAGACTCGGCAGACAAGCCGACTCGAGGATATTGAGGGAATCGGTCCCGTGAGGCGTCGCAGATTGCTCACGCATTTCGGCGGCATGAAGGCGCTGAAGAATGCGAGCGTGGAAGATATCGCTAAAATTGACGGCATTTCGTGCAAACTTGCCGAACAAATCTATTCACAACTCCATGGGTCAGATTGTGCCTGACAAACGCTTCAACATTCCGATGGCGCTCACGTGGGCGCGCATTGCCTTTATTCCGCTGATCGTCGGCGTCTTTTATGTGCCCGACGTCATACTGAGCCCGCATGTCAAGAATCTTTTGGCGTGCGTGATGTTCGTTGTGGCCGCCATTACCGACGCCCTTGACGGATACATCGCACGTCGCTACAACATGATGACCAATATGGGGGCATTCCTCGACAGCGTGGCCGACAAGCTGGTGGTGTGCTCGGCCATCGTCGTGCTGCTTGCGTTTGACCGCGTAGACATGCTGGTCGCGCTCATCATCGTCGGCCGCGAGATCGCGGTGACGGCATTGCGCGAATGGATGGCAAAGATCGGTGCGGCAGCCAGCGTCAAGGTCAACTGGTTCGGCAAGATCAAGACTATCGCGCAGATGACCGCCATCCCGATGCTTCTTTATTTCGACCCGATCTTCGGTCTGCCGATTGCATGGATCGGGACCGTTCTCATCTACATTGCGGCGATTCTGACCATCTACTCGATGTGTGTCTATATGTCTGCCGCCTGGCCGCATCTGCAACAGCACGATCAGAGGCGCAATTAATCGGCGGAGGTGCGACAGGGCGCCCGCAGCGGCGCTCGCACCTGAGCCGCATCAATTCTCTTGCGTCGGCTTTTCTTCCGTCCCCGATGACACCTTCGTGATGACGGGGTTCTCCCACGGTCCCTTGATGGAATATTCGACCTTAAAGAGGTGACTCAAGGGCGTGCGCAGCAGGAGCTGAGCGAGGAACGAGCCGATGCCCACAGCCGGGTTGACGAATGCCAGAGCAAGACTGGCGTTTCCGGCATTGATTTCCGGCAATACAATGGCGCGACTGTCAACGCTGCCCTCGGCCACATTCACGTTGCCCGATAGCAGAATCGTGCCGTGCGTGCCGACAATCTTCGTGTTGTCGGTTGAAAACACGCCGTTTGTCACAATCGAACTTCCGGAGAAAGTGTCAAATGAGAAGCCGCTCTTGAAGTCGGAGAAGTCAAGCATCAGACGCTTGAAGAGCGACTGCATCGAGACAAAGGACAAAAGCAGACCGCCCGCACCGGTATCGACCTTGGCGATGGTGCCCTTGCGGAAATCGATTGCATAAGTACCCGCAAGCGTATCGAGTTTGGGCGACCAGGGAATACCGTCGAATTTGAAGTGTCCTTCGGCCGTGCCGGTCGAGTTTTCGATCACACCGGGGTATCCCAGATCCGAGAGCGTCTGTCCGAGATCTTTCGTTGAGAATTTCAGCGTGAACTGCGTTTCGCCCGGATGTTGCTGCGTGAGCTTTTTGCCCTGTGTCCAGAAGCCGGTTCCGGTCAGAGCCGAAACGTCGGAGAATACGGCGAAGTTGGTGATGCGAAGCGTTTCTTCATCGGCCGTTCCGGAAGCCTCGGCCTGCAGCACCATGCGGCCGATTTTCTTGTCAGCGTATGAGAGTTCGTCGACGACGAGATCCAGGCTCGGCAGGATGGTCGGGCGCGGCGTGAGCACGACATCGACCTGTTCACCTTCGAGGAAGCGGCGAATTGTCGTGACGTCCTTGGCGGCAATCTTCAGGCGATCAAAACTGCCGGTGATATTGCCCCGGCCGGCCGGTTCGTAGCGCAGTTTGCCGAGAATTTCGTCGGAAGACAGATCAATTGAGACATTGTTGGCGTCGTCGAATTCCAGAATCGAATGCGTCTTGTGGATCGGGCCGCTGCCGAGCAACAGCTGATCGGCGGTCACTTCTACGCGAGAAAGTCCTGCTCGCGCGGCACCCGACACCGGAAGCGGGTTGTTCTCGGCGTTCTTTTTCGGAATCTGCGCGGAGGCCGTATCGGTCATGGTGCGCACGAAGGGCTGCCAGTCGACGAGGTTCAGTTCCTTGGCCTGAATCGTTACGGCGATGCCGCGGGCTGGAAGACCCGCGCGGTGTCCTACGGCGATGTTGCCCAGAGCCGCAAGTTTGGATCCTTCAGTGGGCAGCTGCAGCAGTACGTCGAAGCGACTGCCGGAGCCCACCTTGATCATGTAGCCCGGTTGACGGTTGATGGTAACGGGTGTGAAGCTGAAGGCAGTATCCCAGGTTTCCGTCGGGGTTTTCTTTAACGGTGCCGGCAGGTCGATAGCTACGCCCTGAAGCGAAGAGCGCGCCGAGACGGTGACCCCTTGGTTTTTTTTCACGACTACCGTGGAAACAAAGGGCAACATGCCGGACATGCGTTTGGCGACCGGATCGAAATAGGGGTTCTGCGCAAACCAGGTCAGGTGTGAAACGTCGGTGGAACCCGAAGCACTGATCACGATCGCACCGTCAGCCGTGGTGTGAACCGACACGGACGCGTCGCCCGATCCGAAGGGACGTGCGTGCACGTTGCTTGCCGTTGCTCCCTTTTCAGAGAAGTGCACGGTGCCTTCGACATCATTGAGCGGCGGCTTGGGCCAGCCCATGGCAATGTCGGCCTTCTGCATGGAGATGGCTCCTTTTACCTTTGTTCCGGAGGGTTCCATGAGCGGAATGTCGAGGTACAAATCCAGATGTCCCTGACCTTTTGCCTTGGTGCCTGTGAACGCGCCCGAGACAAACTCCGTGACGGGGCTTGCTTGCACGTAGTCGAAGAACTTTTGAAGTTCGGCGTCGGCGTTGCCGTTGATGATTAGGCGAGTGTTGTCTCCGGCGCTCAGATTCGGGATGTCGGCGCGCGTTTTCGTCACCGTGGCGCCGTTGGTTTTGGCCGAATCGGCAAGCACCGTCATGGAGGCGCCTTCAAAGATGAGGCGCCCCTGAATGTCGGTGAGAAGCGGCCACAAGGCGGCGCGCTCAAAATTGCCGTCTTCGAGCACCTTCATGGAAGGGACATAGTCGATGGCGGCATCCTTGAGTTCTGCCGAAACGATAAAGTGCCCTTTGTCCTTGCTCGGCCCGACCCAGGGGTATTTCACGAGGTCGCCGCGCAACTCGAACGTGCCGTTTTGCGCCTGTCCGGAAACGAGGCCGCCCTGCAGCCAGTTGCGCACGTTTTCGGAGATCGCCAGCGGCATGTATCGCCAGGCGCGGTTGGCTTGCAGGTTCTCGATGCGGCCCGTGAGATTGATGTGACCGGCCGCCGTGTCGTTTTGCTGCCAGGAGCCCTGCGCGGACACAGACAGGTCTTGGTTGGAAACGGCCACGTTGTCAAAGGTTATCGCAACCTTTTCGTTGTCAGTCTCGGAATCGCGGGAAAGTTGCCAGCTCACGGCGCCCGTGAGTGAATCAAGAGGCAGGCGGGGATTTTCAAAGACGCCGGGAATTGACACGGCGCCTTTTTGGGTGGCGAAAGCCACGCGCCCGCGCTTGGCGGCGACTTCCAGAGAGCCGGAAAGGTTCTCAACGCCGGAGAAGAAAACCTTTTCGTTTTCGGGCGAGTTATGGGCAACCGTCAGGCCGGAGAAATCGGTCTTGATGCGCCAGTCCTGTGTCTTGCCGGGAGAGCCCAGCCAGGAAACCTCGAAGTTGGAGATGGTGCCGGAGGCTTCATGCTGGTGAATCAGATCGGCTGCCGACTTTGGGAAGGGCACGGACGGAAGGAGTTTTTTGAGCGTTTCAACGTCAAGCCGTGCGATGCTGAAGCCGGAGCGATGCGTTTCGGCATCCGGTGTTGCAGCCGTGTGCACGACGGTCTGCAAAAGCAGGTCGTGAGCTTCGGTGCCATCGCTTAATTCGAAATCGAGATTTTCAGCTTTGGCGTGCAGTTCGCCTTCGGTAAAGGTTTCCGTCAGACGCGTCGACAGCGTCTTTACCTGCAGCGGTTCGGAATCGGGCGAGAAAGTGAGCAACACGTCCGACAGGCCGAGGTAACTGGTCAGTTCACTCGGAGTTCCTTCCTGGAATTTGAGCCAGGTCCGCGTGCTGCCGCGCCCCGACTTCAAAAGTTTGCGGGCGTCCGGAATGGGACGCGTCAGGCGGGCGACGTCAAGATTGTCGGCGCCGAGATAAAGTTCGCCCGACCATGTCTTCCAGCTGCGGTCACCGAAAAGCGGAGCGGTGAACCGCGTGCGGATATCGATGCGGTTTTCATGCCGCCCTGCGAGTTCGCCCTGAATGCCCGCTCGATAGTCGCTCACGTTCTTTTCAAACGTAAAGTTGATGTTTTCGATCGTGGTCGTGCGGGCGCGAGGCTTGGCAATCAGATCCTGAAAGCGAAGCTTGCAGGACGTAACGTCAATGCGGCCCTGGCGCAGGAGCCAGTCTGTGACGGCCGAACCGCTTTGCGCGTCGCGTCGGGCCGTATCGTTGAAATTGATGATAAAGCCCGCAATGTCAAAGACGCCGCGATCAACGCGTCGAACGGTGATTTCGGCGTTGGGAACTTCAAGCTTTCTGAAAAGGGGCTGTCCGAAGACGGAGCGCCAGTAAAAACTCGCCTCAACCTGCGGCAAATGCAGGATGTTGGCATCGCGTGAACGTGGGTCGGGACGTTGAATCACAACATCGCGCAGGGAAAGCTGCGGCCAGAACGTATCCCACCGCGGCGAGACACGCCCGATGCTGACTTCGGCGTGCAGCGACTCGCTCAGGAAATGCGCTATGTCGTCCTTGTACTTGTCGACCTGAGGCAGCAGAACCCAGCGCGTTGTGAGCACAAGCGCACAAAAGAGGAAGTAGAAGAGAACGACGCCCCAAAAAAAAGAGATCCACGCCGCGCGTACTTTAGGGTGGCGCAGGTAGGCTCTGAATCTGACCGGGAGTATGGAAAACGTCGAACTCATGCCGCAGGAATTGCGAAGATCACGGACTTAGGAGGAAAAAACGACTCAGCGCGATTGCTCACACAGCTAAAATGAGCCGAACAGGCAAGCGCCGAAAACCGGTCGAGCTGTCACGCAAATGAAACGAAAAATTCACACAAGGCAATATAGCAAAGCTCGTTGCGGACAACTCGGGCGATTTTGTATCTCGCCGCAAATTGGTCTCGATTTGAAACAACTTTTTTACGCAGTTTTTATGTCATGGGCGAACTGAATTCAACCAAGCCGCGTTTGACTCCGCAGGAAGTTCCTCAATTTTCACAATATGCCGCGCGCTCGCTCAATGCCATGGCGCTGCAGAGCGGGACCACCGTTCAGGATTTAATCGAGCGGTTTCAGAAGGAACCTGTGACGCGCGAGGCGATGCGAAGCCGTCTCGAAAAAATCGACGATCCGGAAATGCTCGACATGGTCATGCGTCAGTTGCGCCGGGAAGTGATGACGACGCTGATCGTTCGTGACCTGACCGCTCATGCTGATTTTCATGAAGTCGTGGGCACGGTGACGGCGTTGGCCGAAGAAACCGTTTCGGCGGCCGTGCGGGTGCACTCCCGAAAGCTTGCGCAGCGCTTCGGCGTGCCGGTGGGGGTCTCGGGTGAACCGCAGGATCTGCTTGTCGTCGGCATGGGCAAACTCGGCGGGGAGGAACTTAACGTCAGTTCCGACATTGATCTGGTCTTCGTCTACGACGAAGGCGGCGAAACGCAGGCAATCGGAGAGTTCGCTTCGGCACGCCGTCAGGTGACGAACCACGAGTTCTTTGACCGTCTGGCTCGACGTGTGATTGCTTCTATTAACGAAATCGACGGTACCGGTTTTGTGTTTCGCGTCGACATGCGTCTGCGTCCCTTCGGCGACAGCGGTCCTTTGGTGATTTCCTCGGCAATGCTCGAAGAGTATCTCTACAGCGAAGGTCGCGACTGGGAGCGCTTTGCCTGGCTCAAAGGACGCGTTGTCAACCGTAGCGTTTTTGCGGGTGAAGAGAACTTTGCGCAGGCCGTTCGCAACCTCAATTCTCTGGTGCGGCCGTTCGTGTTTCGCAAGTACGTTGACTTCGGCGCCATCAGTGCTCTTGCGAAGATTCACGAGATGATCCGTGCGGAAACGGCCCGCAAGGAAACCGTCAAGGACCGCGGCACCAACATTAAGCTCGGAAGCGGCGGCATTCGGGAAATCGAATTCATTTGCCAGACTTTCCAAATCATCCGCGGAGGCCGCGAAGCTGAACTTCGAGGCAAGACCACGGGTCCCATGCTTGCTGCCTGTGCCGCAAGCGGCTGCATTGATGAGCAGACGGCCGAACGGCTCAATCGCAACTATGTGTTCTTGCGCAATCTTGAACATTGCCTGCAGTATGTCGATGACAAGCAGACGCAGGTCTTGCCTAAGGATGATGCAGAGCGCGCACGCGTTGCCAAGATGATGGGAATGACGCTTGCCGAGCTCGATGCCGAAGTCGCCGAGATCAGAGCGTTTGTGACGACGACCTTTGACGGTGTTTTCCATACCAAGGCGCCCACCGATCGCGTGAGCAACTGGCCTGTCGGGTGGTCGACGGGCGATCCGGCTCTTGAAAGTGAACTCACCGATGCGCTTGCCGGCATCGGCTTTATTGAGGCCAACAAGCTCGCCGGCCGCATTCTCAAGATGATGCGTTCGCGCTATTTGAACGCGCGTACGCAACAGACGCGCGAACAGTTGGCGCGTTTTGTGCCCAAGGTTGCTCAAAAGGCGGCCGGTTGGGCGCAGCTGCGCGAAAGCTGCGTTTCGGCCGATGAGGTGATGGAGCGCTACCTGACCATCTTGGAGATGGTGCTCGGGCGCGCAACCTATATCGCGCTGCTCAACCAGTATCCGGACGCGGCCGAACGTGTCGGACGGATGCTTGCCGTGTCCCGCTGGGCGGCCGACTACATCGCCGCGCATCCTTTGGTACTCGACGAACTGGTCGATGCGCGCAATCGAGTGATCGACGATTACACACCGGTGGATCGCAGCCGGTGGTTGGAAGAATTGCGTGCGCAAATGCGCTCGGCAGACGGCGATCGGGAGCGTCAGCTCAATCATCTGCGCGACGCTCACCACAGTGCGCTGTTTCAGCTGCTCACAGCCGATCTGGAAGGCCGTCTTACGGTGGAGCGCCTCGCAGACCATCTTTCGGCGCTGGCCGATGCCGTGCTTGCGGTGGTGATTGAGCTTGCCTGGGACTCCATTGCGACGCGGCACCGCGAGTATCCCAAGTTTGCCGTGATCGGCTACGGCAAGTTGGGCGGCAAGGAGCTCGGCTACGCGTCCGACCTCGACTTGATTTTCCTATACGACGACGATGCGCCGGAGTCGGAGAGCAACTACGTGAAGCTCGTCAAGCGCATGCTGAGCTGGCTCACGCTGCAGACGAGTTCGGGCATTCTGTTTGATGTTGACATGCGCCTTCGTCCCAACGGACAGGACGGGCTGATTGCTTCCAATATTGAAATGTTCCGCAAGTATCAGCGCAACGCCGACGGACACGGAGCCTGGCCTTGGGAGCATCAGGCGCTCACGCGCGCCCGTTTCTGTGCGGGCGATCCGCAGGTGGGGCAGCAGTTTGAGGACGAACGCCGCTACATCCTCACGCTTGAGCGCGATGCCGCACAGGTGGCAAAGGACGTCATCGAGATGCGCGGCAAAATGCTCGACGGGCACCCGAACCGCACCGATCTCTTTGACGTGAAGCACGACCGCGGAGGCATGGTGGACCTGGAATTCATCGTGCAGTACCTGGTGCTTGCCAAGAGTTCCGTTTTCCCGGAACTCGTCAACAACTTCGGTACGATTCATCTCACGGAAATGGCCGCGCGACTGGGACTGCTCGATGAAGCAACGGCGGAGCAAGCCGTCAAGGCTTATCGTCACTACCGCAACATCCAACGCGAAATCCGTCTTGCCCACGGCGAAGACGTCCGCTGCCGTGTGGATCCGGAAAGTGTGGCCGATGAACGCCGAGCGGTTCTTAAGCTCTGGCAGGACGTGTTCGGAACCGACGCTCCGCAGCCTTGATCAAGCAAAACAGCGGCATCCCGGGAGGTTGCCGCCGTTTTTTTCAGACGCTCAGACAATGCCGCTGTGGCGCAGCAGCGGTTCGATTGACGGATCGCGTCCGCGGAAAGCACGGAAGTTTTCGATTGCGTCGCGCGAAGAGCCGCGGCTTAACACCTCTTCGACCCAGCGCTTGCCGGTGGCCGGATTAAAGAGCCCTTCCTCCTCAAACGCACTGAAGGCGTCGGCTGAGAGTACTTCGGCCCACTTGTAGCTGTAGTAGCCTGCACTGTAGCCGCCCGCAAAGATGTGGGCAAAGCTCTGTGCGAAGCGGGAATATTCGGCAGCCGGCACCACGGCGACTTCCTTGCGCACGTTATCCAAAACGGCTTGGAAGTCATCGGCGTGATCCGTGGAGTCATCATCGTGAATGCGCAGATCAAAGAGAGCAAACTCAAGCTGACGCAGGCAGAACATGCCGCTTTGGAAATTCTTGGCCGCCAGCATCTTGTCAAAAAGTTCCTTGGGCAGTACCTCGCCCGTATCAACGTGCGCGGAAAGCGTCTTTAAGGTGTCGTAGTTCCATGCCCAGTTTTCCATGAACTGGCTCGGCATTTCTACGGCATCCCATTCCACGCCGTTAATGCCTGAGAGTTGCGCCTGCGGTACGCGCGAGAGCATGTGATGCAGACCGTGGCCGAATTCGTGAAATAGCGTCGTGACGTCGTCGTGCGTGAGAAGCGCCGGCTTGTCGCCGACGGGCTGCGAGAAGTTGCATACGAGGTAAGCAACCGGCGTTCTCACTGTCCCGTCGGGTAGCACGCAATAGGTGGTGTCGCTGTCCATCCAGGCGCCGCCGCGTTTGCTGGCGCGAGCGTAGAGGTCGGTGTAAAAACGCGCGATGAGATTGCCGGAAGCGTCTGAAATCCGCCACAGCTTGACGTCGTCGTGCCAAACCGGAGCCGAGTCTTCGCTGATGCGCACGTCAAAGAGCTTTTCGACCAAACGGAACATGCCGCTGAAGACGGCCGGCAGCGTGAAATAGCGCTTCACTTCGTGATCGCTGTAGGCGTATTTGGCTCGGCGAAGTGACTCGGACACCCAAGCGGCGTCCCACGGATGCACTTCGTTGAGCCCCAGCTTTTCTTTGGCAAACGTTTTGACTTCTTCCCAGTCGGCCTCGCCCTTGGCGCGGGCCTTCTGAGCGAGTTCCGTCAAGAACGCCTCAACTGCGGCCGGAGAATCAGCCATCTTGGGAACGAGCGAGACTTCGGCGTAGTTCTTAAATCCCAGCAACAGCGCTTCTTCGCGGCGGTTTTTGAGTAGGGATCGGATAAGCGGCGTGTTGTCGCGCTCAGCCGGGCCGAATTCAGAGGCGCGAGTCGAATAGGCGCGGTGAAGCTTTTCACGCAGTGCGGTGTTGTTGGCGTACTGCATGGCGGGCAAATAACTGGGCATATGCAGCGAAATGCGCCACTTGCCTTCAAGTCCCGTGGCTTTGGCTGAGGCGGCGTACATGTCGACGACATCCGACGGAATGCCATCGAGTTCGGAAACATCCTCTATGTCCAGCGCAAAGGCGTTGGTGGCGTCAAGGAGGTTTTCGCTGAACTTCTGGCTGTCGGCCGCGTCCTGTTGGCCGAGAGCTTTGAGGCGAGCCTTAGGTTCGGGGGCAAGTTCCGCACCCGAAAGACGGAAGTCACGGATTTCACGCTTGATGATGCGCTGACATCCTTCACTCAAGGCTGCAAAGCCTTCCGAGCTCTCAATCGCTTTGTATTTGGCAAAGAGAGCTTCGTTTTGAGAGAGCTCGATATAAAACTGCGTCATGCGCGGCAGGTTGGCGTTATATGCCTCGCGCAACGCTTCACTGTCCATGACGCCCGAGAGGTGGCCCACGGCCGACCAGGCGCGCGAGAGCTTTTCAAGCGCCTGTTCGAGCGGATCGACGACGTCGCTCCAGGTGGCGGGCGTCTCGGGCGCCGTGACCTTGGCAACGGCTTCGTTTGCCTTGGCGAGCAGCTCGTCCAAAGCCGGCGTTATGTGTTCGGTTTTGATGGCGGGCCAGTTTAAAAGAGAGCCCTGATCGATCAAGGGATTGGTCATGACAACTGAAAAAAGGCTAAAGGAACATCAAGACAAAGAAATGCCGCGGCGCATCTGAGCGGCGAGCACCGTGTTTTGCATCAGCATGGCAATCGTCATGGGACCGACGCCGCCCGGTACGGGGGTGATGCTGCCGGCGATTTCTTTTACTTCAGCAAAATCCACGTCTCCGCAAAGCTTTCCGTTTTCATCGCGGTTCATGCCGACGTCAATCACGACGGCGCCGGGCTTGACCATATCGGCCTTGATGAGCTTGGCGCGGCCTACGGCGGCCACCAGAATGTCTGCGTTGCGCGTGACGGCGCTCAGATCGGGCGTGCGGCTGTGCGCGACAGTGACGGTGGCGTCGGCAGCCAGAAGCAGCAAGGCCATGGGTTTGCCCACGATGTTGCTGCGTCCGACGATGACGGCGGATTTGCCGCGGGGATTGACGCCCGATTTTTCAATCAAACGCATCACACCGAACGGCGTGCACGGGACAAAGCCCTGTTTGCCGGTGACGAGAGCACCTGCATTGGCTACGTGAAAGCCGTCGACATCTTTGGCAGGGTCAATTGCCGAGATCACGGCGTCGGCATTGATCTGCTTGGGCAGCGGCAGCTGAACCAGGATGCCGTCGACGCTTTCGTGGGCGTTGAGCTCGGCTATCTTTGCCAGAAGCTGCTGCTGCGTCGTTTCGGCAGGCATTCGAAATTCGAGCGAACGGATGCCCGTATCCGCGCAAGCCTTGATTTTGTTGCGCACATAAACCTGGCTGGCGGAATCGTCGCCGACGAGAATCACGGCCAACGCCGTGGAAACGCCCTTTTCGGCAAGCGCGGCAACCTGTGTTTTCACTTCGGAGCGGATTTCAGCGGCAAGAGCCTTGCCGTCGAGGATTTGTGCTGACATAGACGAAATTTCCTAAAAAAGCGAGCGGTCTTGCGACCGCCCGATGTTGAGATTCGGTTAGCGTTTGCCGGTAAGCTTGTTCCTCTCATCATGAGCGCGGCGGGAAGCATCGGCTTCGGGCAGTACCTCAGCGATCGCCTGAGCGGCTGCAACGTTGAATTTCAGGCGGAAGTCTGTGACCGGTTGGTTGTTGCGCACGATGCGAACAGGAACCACCTGCATGCGTGACTGGCCTTTGTTGCCGCGCACGATTTCGGCAAATCCCACGTCAATGCCGTCGTTGTTGATCGGCTGAATGCCGATGTCGGAACTTGGCACGTCGGGGTCTTCGGTGAGTTCAAGAACACGCGTTCCCTGAATGCGGCTTATCTTCCAGGAGCCGCCCTTTTGTGCGCCGTTGGGCAGTCGTTCGCAGAACATATTGCTGCGCTGAACCTGTGAAAGAATGAAGCGTCCTTGAGGAGCCGACGCACGGTTCTTGCCGCGCTCGCGCACGGGACGCTCAAAGGACAGACCGTAGGGCGTTGCTTCCAAATGGCTCACGTAGCTCATGCAGTATGGCGTAGTCTTGGCCGTGTAGCGCGCAATCATGCTTTCGAGATTGCGTGCGCCCGTAAAGGCCGAGCGCGACGGCTGCACGATTTCATCGTCGCCGAGCCAGTAAGTGGCGAGATACGCTACGGAGCCCTGCGGGAACTTGGCGTCGGCCGGCACAAACCAGGCGAGCGAATCAGGTTGGTTGTTGCCGTTGCGAAGGAAGTGACGGATGGGTTTGCCTGAGATGTTGTAGGCGCGAAGTTCAACGGCAAGGTTAAAGACCGCCTGACCGGAATTCTGCAGAAGGATGCGGCCGTCGGGCAGGCGGGAGGCAACCATTGGTCCTTCGTTGTTGAGCACTCTGGAGTTACGGATGAGCTGCACGGCGCCCTGGCCCCAGGTAAAGCAGCGTTCCCCGGCCTGCGTTACGGTTTCACTGACGGTCCAGCTGCCCGTTTGAGCGGGTTGCAGTTGAAAGAAACTGCGGTGCGTGTCGTAGAAGGCGTAGATGCCTTCCTGCAGGGCTGCAACGGAGTCAACGGGAATTTCCGTGCTGCGGAAGGGCGGACGAATGTTCGATTCGGGGCGCCACGTTGCGTCGGTGAATTCCTTGTAGTTGGCTTTGGGCTGGTAGTCAACAGTATGCGTCGCGCAACCGCTCAACAGGACGGCTGCGGCAAATGCAGCGGAAGTGGCTTTCAGAAAAAGGCGAGACGTCTTCATTTTTCTTCGCGCTCCGTAGCAAGATCAGTTTTAGGGCGACACAACGGCGCCCGGATTGAGTCGGTTGTCGGGGTCGAAAATGCGCTTCAATTTGCGCATCAACTGCAGTTCATCTGCCGGTTTTGTTTGCTCAATAAGGTCGCGTTTCATGCGCCCGACGCCGTGCTCGGCGGCAACCGAGCCGTTAAATCGCGTTACATGTTCGTAGACGATGGCGTTGATTTCCTTTTCAAAGGCAAAACAAAGCCGGGGATCCTGCCCCGGAACGACGCCCATATTGTAGTGGAGATTGCCGTCTCCGAAATGACCGAAAACACTCGGTTCGATCCAGGAAAAACGCTTTGCGAGCGCTGCATTGGTTTGTTCGACGAACTCCGCAAGGCGGCTTCGCGGCACGCTGATGTCGTGCTTGACGTTGCCTCCGGTCTTCTTGTGCGCTTCAGGGACTGCTTCGCGCACTGCCCAAAGCGCCTCGCATTGGATCTCGCTTTGCGAGAGAACGGTGTCGGTGATGATTCCTTGTTCGAGAAGTCCTTCAAGCAGCGACTCGAGAAGGTCAGCACTTTGAGTTTCATCTTGGGTGTCGGAATAGGAAAGTTCAACGAGAACCGACCAGGGCGAGTGTGTATCGATTTTTTTGATTTTCTCGGGAAAGACCTGCGCAACACGCTGCAGCGGCGTTTGATGAACGATTTCAAAGGCGCTCAGGGCATGACCTGCCTGTTTTTGAAAGGCGCAGAAAAGCGGTTCGATTTTGCGCAGAGAATCCAGCGACAGCCAAAGCACCTTGCGCGAAGCCGGAAGCGGATGCAGTTTCAGTACTGCCTTTGTGATGATGCCAAGCGTTCCTTCGCTTCCGATGAAAAGCGACTTTAAGTCGTAGCCGGTGTTGTCCTTGCGCAGGCCTCGCATCAGGTCGAGCACGCGTCCATCGCAAAGAACGACTTCAAGTCCCAGACATAGGTCTCTGGCGTTGCCGTATCGCAGAACATGTACGCCGCCAGCGTTGGTCGCAAGAACGCCTCCCACCGTAGCCGTTCCGTCGCTGGCAAGGCTGAGTGCAAAAAGGCGCTTTTGCAGAGCGGCCGTTTCTCTGACGGCTGCGACCGGAACACCTGCTTGTACGACGACCGAGTCGTTGACGGTGTCGATTTTCTCGATGCGGCGCAGACGGGTTGTCGAGAGCAAAACGGTTCGCGAGATATCCGTGTCGTTCACGACGGGGGTAGCCGCCGCGGCGTTGCCCGTGTTGCCGCCTTGAGCAAACACGAGCGCATTGTGTCGGCAGGCGACGCGCATGATTTCCGAGACTTCTTCGGTTGTGGAGGGGAAGACGGCACACAGCGCGCGGCCCTGCCAGCGGCCGCGATTATCAAGCAAAAGCGGAGCTAGGGCCATTGCGTCGGTGAGAACGCGATCGGAGCCGAGACACGCCTGAAGGTCGGACAGAAGCGAAGCCATGTTTTTTCCGAGAAATCGAAACGAGACATAGTTTACGCGGCGCCGACCGTACGTTTGTCTTGAGAAATACGTACAAACAAAACAGGCGCTCCTTCGAAGAAAGGAGCGCCTGTGAATCGACGTCAGAAGACGGAGATTAGATCGTCAGCAGCGGCACGATGAGCAGAGCCACGATGTTGATGATCTTGATGAGCGGGTTGACGGCGGGGCCGGCGGTGTCCTTGTAGGGGTCGCCGACGGTGTCGCCCGTCACGGCAGCCTTGTGAGATTCGCTGCCCTTGCCGCCGAAGTGACCGTCTTCGATGTACTTCTTGGCGTTATCCCAAGCGCCGCCGCCCGTGGTCATGGAGATGGCCACGAAGATACCGGTGACGATCGTACCCATCAGCACGCCGCCGAGAGCCTTCGGGCCGAGGATGAGGCCGACGAGGATCGGGACGATGACCGGGAGAACGGACGGGATGATCATTTCCTTAATGGCAGCGCCGGTGAGCATGCCGACGGCCTTGGAATAATCGGGCTTGGCCTTGCCTTCCATGATGCCCTTGATTTCCTTGAACTGGCGACGGACTTCAATCACCACGGAGCCGGCAGCGCGGCCGACGGCTTCCATAGCCATTGCGCCGAAGAGGTAGGGAATCAGACCGCCGATGATCAGACCGGCAATCACGTACGGGTCGGAAAGGTCAAACTGGAAGTCAATGTTGAACTGCTGCTTCAGAGCGTGCGTGTAGTCGGCAAAGAGCACCAGAGCGGCCAGACCGGCCGAACCGATGGCGTAGCCCTTGGTGACGGCCTTGGTCGTGTTGCCGACTGCGTCAAGCGGGTCGGTCACGTTGCGGACCTTTTCATCGAGTTCGGACATTTCGGCAATACCGCCGGCGTTGTCCGTGATCGGGCCATAGGCGTCGAGAGCAACGATGATGCCGGCCATAGTCAGCATCGAGGTTGCGGCGATGGCAACACCGTAAAGACCGGCAAGCGAGAAGCTCACGAGAATGGCGATAACCACGGCGAGAACCGGAAGAGCGGTGGCCTTCATGGAGACGGCCAGACCGGCGATGATGTTGGTGCCGTGACCGGTGGTGGAAGCTTCGGCAACCGTCTGCACGGGCTTGTATTCCGTACCGGTGTAGTACTCGGTGATCACGACCATCAAGGCAGTCAGAACGAGGCCGATCAGAGCGGAACCGAACAGGTGCGTGGTCGTCACGCCTTCGGGCAGCATCTTGGGATCGGAGAAGACGAAGTCGCCGACGAACCAGAAGGCAACGGCGGCGATGACGCCGGCGACGATAAGGCCGCGGTACAGTGCCGTCATGATCTTCTTGCCGGGCAGGTACTTCACGAAGAACGTACCGATGATGGAAGCGACGATCGAGACAGCACCCAAGACGAGCGGGTATTCAACCATGCGCATGGTGTCGCCCGTTGCCGAAAGCGCGCCGATCATCATGGTGGCCACGATGGTCACGGCGTAGGTTTCGAACAAGTCGGCAGCCATACCGGCGCAGTCGCCCACGTTGTCGCCCACGTTGTCGGCGATCACGGCGGGGTTGCGGGGGTCGTCTTCGGGAATGCCGGCTTCAACCTTACCCACAAGGTCGGCACCGACGTCGGCGCCCTTGGTGAAGATGCCGCCGCCCAGACGAGCGAAGATGGAAATCAGGCTCGAACCGAAAGCCAGACCGATCAACGGCTTGATCGTGTCGTAGAGGTTGGCGTCGGGAGCAGCCGTGCCGATCAGCACAGCCATGTAGCCGGCCACGCCGAGAAGGCCCAGACCGACCACGAGCATGCCCGTGATGGCGCCGCCCTTGAAGGCGACGTTAAGAGCTTCGGCGATGCCCTGGCTGGCTGCCTGAGCGGTGCGAACGTTGGCCTTGACGGAAACGTTCATGCCGATGAAGCCGCAAGCCCCGGAAAGGATGGCGCCGACGGCAAAGCCGCCTGCCGTCTTAAAGCCCAGTGCGGGAACGAAGGCGATGATAAGGAAAAGAACCACGCCGACGATGGCGATGGTCGTGTACTGCTTGGTCAGATAGGCCGTTGCACCCTGCTGAATGGCGTGCGAGATTTCCTGCATGCGGGGATTGCCGGGATCGCGGGCCAGAATCCAGCTACGGGAGACAAGACCGAAAATCACGGCGATGATGCCCGCGGCAATGGCGAGCCACAAAGCTGTAGTCATGATGTTGAAAGCTCCGGGTGTCGACTCAACGTCCGAGGAGGGTCAAGCCGACGCCAAAAGTGTTAAAGAAAAAACAAAAAAAGAAGGGAACACGGTGATTTCACACATCGTGTTCCCTTTTAATTTTTTACTTCAGCGCCTCGAAGATCGCATCGCGGATGTCCGTAATCGAACCGACGCCGTTGACCTTACGGTACTGCGGCACGTTGGGTTCGCCGGACGCTGCGAGCTTGCTGTAGAAGTCGACGAGTGCTTCGGTCTGAGCATGGTAGACAGACAGACGCTTCATCACGACTTCTTCGCGGTCATCGTCACGCTGTACGAGGTCTTCGCCCGTCACATCGTCCTTGCCGGCAACCTTGGGCGGGTTGTACTTGACGTGGTAGCTGCGACCCGAAGCGGGGTGCACGCGGCGGCCGGACATACGTTCGACAATTTCGGAGTCGGGCACGGCGATTTCGAGCACGAAGTCAATCGGCACGCCGGCGTCCTGCAGAGCCTGAGCCTGCGGGATGGTGCGCGGGAAGCCGTCGAAAAGAAAGCCGTTCTTGCAGTCGTCGGCAAGCAGACGTTCCTTGACAAGCCCGATGATGATGTCATCGCTCACGAGGCCGCCCTGATCCATGATCACCTTGGCGGCTTTGCCGAGTTCGGTACCGGCCTTGACGGCGGCGCGAAGCATGTCGCCCGTCGAGATCTGCGGAATGCCGAAGTGTTCTTTGATGTAGTTGGCCTGGGTGCCTTTACCGGCGCCGGGGGGTCCGATCAGGATCAAACGCATGAAAAATCTCCAATTAATTCAACGTAAAACCAGTAAAAGACAGATTTACGTCGGAAACTCTTTCAAGAAAAATTCGGCGAGTCCCGAAGGTCGCGCCGTTTTGCCCGCCGCATCGCGACAAGCTCACAATTTTTCTTGCACTGCGGAAATTGTAATTGAAACATTCTGCAAAACAATAGCGAAACCTTTGTTACATCTTTCGGACGAGGCAAAACGCGGCTTTTCGGAACCAAAAAAACTAGTTTTTGAGAGATTCGGCGTACACCGAACGTACGCGCTCCAGATCTTCGGCGGTGTCCACGCCCGAAGGCAGGTTCTCGTCGAGAATCAGTACGCTGATACGGTACCCGTGCCAGAGGGCTCGCAACTGTTCCAGCGACTCGAACTTTTCGATGGGGGCGGGAGCTAACTTAGGAAACGCCTTCAAAAAGCCTGCTCGGTAGGCATAAAGCCCGATGTGGTGATAGGCGGGCAAACCTTCGGGCAGCACAGACTTGTCGTTACGAAATGCGTCGCGCGGCCAGGGAAGCGGCGCGCGGGAGAAGGTAAGCGCTCGACCCTTGGCGTCGATTTCGACCTTGACTACGTTCGGATTGAAGAAGTGCTCGGCGTCGGATATCGGGTGTGCAGCGGTGGCAATGGCGCAATCGTCGTGCTTTTCAAGGTCTTCGGCAACGGCGCGTATGACATTGATGGGAATCAGAGGTTCATCGCCCTGGACATTGACGACGATCGTGTCGTCGGTTAGGCCCAGAGCCGCGGCGGCTTCGGCGAGACGATCGGTGCCGGTCGGACAGTTCGGATCCGTCAGAAGCGCCTTGATGTCGTGTTCTTCGCAGGCCTTGACGATGGCCGGTGAGTCGCAGGCGACGAAAACCGCATCGGCACCGCACCCGAGAGCGCGCTCGGCGGTACGCACAACCATCGGCTTGCCGCAGATGTCGGCAAGCGGCTTTTCCTTCAGGCGCGAAGACGAAATGCGCGCCGGCACGATTACTACAAAGCCCATGGCAAGTCCTTCGTTAGTTGGCGGGTTTGATACGAGCGGCTTCTTGTTCCTCGGGCGTGAGTTCTCGCGCTTCCTTGGTGAGCATCACCGGGATTTCTCCGTCAAGCGGGAAGCCGAGCGCGCACTTGGCGCACTGCATTTCAGACTTCTGCTGATCAAAATGAAGAGGCCCCTTGCAGACGGGGCAGACCAAAACTTCGGTAAGGCGGCTGTCCATAATATTGTCGTTTCAATGTTCGGCTGACGAAGCGTTCGTCAGCGGGAGTTGTATTTGCTCGGAAGAGTGCGTGTGCCGGGAAGCATCTCATTGAGCAGCTGAAAGATCTTATCTTCCGTACTGATGAATTTCGAGATGTTGATTTCGTTTGTCGGCGCATCGTACTTGGCTTCGCTTACAAGCTTGCCGTGCTCCCAGTATTGCAGATGGATGTTGGAGGTGTAGTTGGCGATCTGCCAGCGGGAAATCGACTGACAGGAAAAGACGCGGGAACAGTTTTTCGTCTGTCCCGCGCCGACGCGCTTCACGGAAAAGCCCTTGCGCTTGAGACCTTTGATGACGGAGTTGTAGGCGACCTTTCGGTTGCTTGAATCTTGAATGACGCAGACGTTGCCGGGTTTGATGTTGTACGCGGGTGCCCGGACTGACTGCGTGGAGCAGCCGGCCAGAAGGCAGCAGGCGGCAAGACTGATACTCAAGCAAGCGCGATTCATGGTTTGATTCAGTGCGTGATTTCTTCCGTGGGCGGTACGATATCAATGTGTTTGCGTTCGGCCGCATCCGTGAGCTTTTCCACTACGAACTGGATGAGGTAGGGGTCAAGTTGTGTTTGGTACTCGACGACCCAAATGCGGCGGTCGTTCTTGATATCCGGGTTCTGCATGGCTTTGACCGCGTCCTTGCCGGTGATGAAGATGTAGCGTGCGTCGGACTGCGCAAACGGATTCGTATCAAAGGCAAAGTGATCGCCCAATCCCAAGTTCTTGCCGACGATGTCGTGAGCGGCAAGCATATTGAAGAAGCGATCGGGCGCGGCAATGCCGGCCGCAGCAAGTACCTTGGCTTCTTTTTCGGCGATGCGGTGCGAAATGTCCTCGATTGAGCGGCGGCGGCCGTCGCACAGACGCACGACATCCCCGAGCTGGGAAGTGGCGGCAAAGCGAGGCGTACGACTTTCAATAGTATCTTCGGTAGCGCTCAGAACGATGGCATCAACAGAGTCCAGACGCGAGGGGAGTTCGCGCAGGGGGCCTGCGGGAAGCGCCCAGCTGTTGCCCAGCCCTCGAGCACCGACGACGGCAAGTTCAACGTCGCGCGCAAGGCGCCGATGCTGCAGACCGTCGTCGCTGACAATCACATTAACGCTCGGATTGCTCCGGATCAGCAGACGCCCTGCGGCCACGCGGTCGCGTCCCACGGCTACAGGAACCCCGGTGGCGCGGCGAATCAAAAGCGGTTCGTCGCCGACGGTGCTTGCCGGAGAGTCGTCTTCGACAAGGTGTTGCTCTTTGCTGGCGCGCCCGTATCCGCGGCTGATGACTCCGGGCGTAAAGCCCGCGGCCTTCAGTTCGCGGACGAGCTCGATCGTGATGGGAGTCTTGCCCGTGCCGCCGACGTAGATGTTGCCAACAACGACAACGGGCACCGGCAGTTCAACAGGTGTAGTCCTAGCTGCCCGGCGTCGTGCGATGGCAAGGTAGACAAGCGAAAAAGGGTAGAGTAGAGAGGCGGCAATGCCGCGGTGCGACCACACATCGTGCAGCACACGTTCAACAGCGGCGCGCATCAGATGTGCTCCTTGCGGGAAAGAAAAGTTTCCGGTCCAGGATGTGGTTGATCTGACATTCTTGTCTTACAAAAAAGGATAGGACTGACGGCGTGAGCGTGTTACTGACAGGCTCGACCGACAGGCGATTTTCTAATCATAGCGCAGGCGCTCGGATAGCAAAAATTTTCGATGCGGGAATCTGTTTGCGCAACACATCTTTTTTGGCTGTCAGAAATCCGGAAAATCGGCCGGCGCCTTGAAAGTAACCGGTTCGCCGGAAGTCGGATGTATGAAGGTGAGCTCTGCGGCGTGCAGACACAGGCGTGTGGCATCGGTTTCGCCTTCAAGTCCCGGATGACCGTAAAAGGGGTCGCCGTCAATGGGGCAACCGAGCCCTTTGGCGCAATGCACACGCAACTGGTGCGTGCGGCCTGTGACAGGGCTCAAGCGCACGAGAGTTTTCGATCCTCCCGCAGTCTGCTGCGTGCCGATCACGACAAATTCTGTGGCCGACGCCTTTCCGCCGCCATCTTCAGTGAGAGAGCATTGCCGCGGACGATCGAGCCAATTGAGTGCCAGAGGGAGTTCGATGCGGCCCTGCTGTTCGCTGATGACTCCTTCGAGGCGTGCCTCGTAGATCTTGTGCGTGTCACGCTCGCGAAACGACTTGTTGAGATGTTCAAGCGATCGCTTGTTACGAGCGAAAACGAGCAGGCCCGAGGTGTCTAGGTCCAGTCGATGCACAACATGCAGTTCGCCGTATTGGCGTTCCAGCATGGTCTTAGCGCAGACTTTCTCGCGGACGCCTGGAACGGAACTCAAACGTGCAGGTTTGTTGATTACCAAGATGTCGTCGTCGCTGTAGAGAACGACGGGACGCGGCGCGGACTCTTCAGTCTGCATTGGAGAGCTTTTGCAATGAGGTCGACCGATCAGCATCCACTCGAGCAGAAATCGAGCTCCTGAGCGCGGCGCGTAGAACGTTTGATCCCAACGGCATTCAAACGTAGGGCTTTTGCCGCACCACCATTCGTTGAGTTCCGTCAGCCGAGCGTCGCGGTGACGAATGTTGAGTTCTTGGACAATACGCACAACGGGACTCGTGAGAGCATCGGTCAAAACACGGCGCCACAACGCACGACGTTCGGCCTGCTCGCGTCCGCCCCTGAAATAGTCTCGCTGCGGAAACGGCTCGAAAATCTCGTCCAGTCGTGTCTTGAGAGTTTTAGCTTCGCCCTTGCCGTTGATCAATTCGATATTGGGAACATCTTCTTCTTGCATGCCGGGCCACAGGCGTTTGGCTGACAGCTTAGCGGGAGGCGCAAACAAAAGCGGCGCAGCTGGCTCCAACACCAGCATTCCCCAGGTGCGACCGTTTTCTTCGAAAATGCCGAGGCCGGCACGCCCCTTGAAGCCTTGGCGGATCATGCCCTTTTGCACCACGAATTGTCTGGCGACTTTCATGCGTGCGCAGGGAGCCTGTGTAAAAGCATCGGGCAGGGATTCGCTCGCAAGGGGTAGGGAGCAGGTGATTTCGAAGACGCAGGCAGAATGCGGAGACATTGAAGTAAAAGATAAAAAAATCGAACGCAGGCGGATTCTAGCCTTTGCTTCCGCTAAAAAAGAAAAGGTCGGAAAAGCGAAGAACTTTTCCAACCTTCAAGTCTGATACAGCGGTTGTGCCGTCAGTCTTCTTTAAATGCGACTTCACGGGTCTTTCTGAAGGCCGGGGCAGCAACCAAAAAGACCATTAGGACAGCAGCGATGAGCAGTCCGCACGAAATCGGACTGGATACAAACACAGAGGGATCTCCGCGAGACAAAAGCATGGCACGGCGGAGATTTTCTTCCATCATCGGTCCCAAAATAAAGCCCAGAACCAATGGCGCGGTTTCACAGCCGAGCTTACCGAAAACGTAACCCGCGAAACCGAAGAAGATGGCGATCCAAACATCCCATACATTGTTGTTAATGGAATACACGCCGATGCAGCAGAAGACCAGAATTGCAGGAAAGAGCCAGCGGTAAGGCACACGCAGCAACTGTACCCACACTCCGATCATCGGAAGGTTTAGAACCACGAGGATCAGATTGCCGATCCACATGGAAATGATCAAGCCCCAAAAAAGCCCCGGGTCAGACTGCATAACCTGAGGTCCGGGCACAATGTCGTGAATCATCATGGCGCCGATCATCAGAGCCATTACGGCGTTGGAAGGGATGCCGAGCGTGAGCATGGGGACAAACGACGTTTGTGCACCAGCATTGTTGGCTGATTCGGGACCGGCAACGCCGCGGATGTTGCCGTAGCCGAACGGAGGATCGGCTTTGTCGCCAGCGAGTTTCTTTTCAGCCGTGTAACTTGCAAAAGAGCTCAGAAGAGCGCCGCCTCCCGGCAGTACTCCCAGAATGGACCCCAGAGCGGTACCGCGAACAATGGGACCCACGGATACTTTGATTTCTTGCCAGGACGGAAGGATATTCTTCACTTTGTTCGGTACGAGCGATCTGCTCATATCGCCTTCCAAATTGCGCATGATTTCAGCAAAGCCGAACAAGCCCATGCTCAATGGTACGAAATCAATGCCGTCTTGCAGTTCATCCAGACCGAAGGTGAAACGGAAAGCTCCGGAATTGACGTCTGTGCCAATTAACCCTAAAAGCAAGCCCAGCAACACCATACAGATGGCCTTGAGCAGCGAACCTGTGGCAAGTACCGTAGCACTTACGAGACCGAGAACCATCAGACTGAAGTATTCGGCCGGTCCGAACTGAAAGGCGAGCTCGGTCAGAGGGGGCGCAAAAGCGGCAATCAGAAGCGTGGCCACGCACCCGGCAAAGAAGCTGCCGAGTGCAGCGATGCCAAGCGCAGAACCTGCGCGTCCCCGTTTGGCCATCATATGTCCGTCCAGGCAGGTGACGACGGCAGATGCTTCGCCGGGAATGTTGACCAGAATAGCGGTGGTTGACCCGCCATAGGAAGCACCGTAATAAATGCCGGCGAGCATGATCAATGCTGAAGTTGGCGGGAGAGTGTACGTTGCCGGAAGCAGCATGGCTACCGTTGCAACCGGTCCCATGCCGGGCAGCACTCCGATCAACGTGCCGATGGTCACGCCGATCGTGCAGTAGAGGATGTTCTGAAGTGAAAGGGCGGTGTCAAAGCCCAACATCAGATTCGAGATGAGTCCCAGATCCATTTCCGGCTCCTACTTACATGAAGACGGGCCAGACGGGCACAAGCATCCCGACGCCGTAGACGAAAATAAGCCATGCCAACAGATCCATTACAAGGATGATGGCGAGTGTTTCTTTGAAACGAAAGTCGGGTGATGCAAGTCCGGCGATCAAAATCATGGCCGCCAATGAGAGCATCAGTCCGAAAGTATTCAAAGCTAGCCCAAAGACCAGAATGGAGCCCAGAATCAAAAACAGAACATTCCAACGAAACGGCATGATCTCGCCGGTGTCTTCGCCGGTTTCCGTGATGGGGGCTTTACGAAAATAACCGAGAAGAGCGACGATAAGTCCGATAGCTGCCAGCAGAATGCCCAAAACCGTCGGAAAGTAGGCGGGCCCCATGCGGGATGCTTGACCGAGTTCGTGCTCTTGGGCAAATACGATGAAAAAGACGCCGAGTAGAGCAAAAAGGATGCCCGACCAGAAGTCTTTGCGATTCCCTACAACCATAAAAGTGCTTGAAGTGACCGAGGAAAGGCGCCGTTTTGTTTTTCTATGACGTACGGCGCCCGCGCACATATGCCCGGCCGACGACAATCAAACGCCGGCCGGGATGCTCCGTGAACTTTTGATCAGTCGACGCGAGCTCCGGAGGCTTTGACGATTTCGGCGTATTTCGCCAATTCCGTCTTGATCAAAGCGGCAAACTCTTCGGGTTTGCACGGTGCAGATTCGCCCCCCAGACGTGCCAGACGTTTCTTCATGTCGTCGCTCGCAAGCGCCTTGGTAATTACGCTATTGAGGTGCATGACAATGTCGCGAGGCGTCTTGGCCGGCACGAACAAACCGTACCAAGTCGAGATGTCAAATCCTGCCACGCCGGCTTCGACCATAGTGGGCACATCGGGAAGTGCTTCTGCGCGTTTGGTGGTGGTGACGGCAAGCGGAACCAGTTTGCCGGCTTGAATGTTGGCGGAGGCCGACGAGAGGTTGTCGAAAATGAGGTCGGTTTGGCCGGCAAGAACGGAAAGTTGAGCGGCCGAGGCACCGGCATAGGGCACGTGCACCATCTTGATGCCGGCTTTGGCTTTGAGAAGTTCGCCTGCCATGTGACCGGCCGAACCGTTTCCGCCGGAGGCGTAGTTGAGCTTGTCGGGATTTGCCTTGCAGTAGGCAATCAAATCTTTGACGGATTTGATGCCGGTACGTTGCTGAAATTCCGGTGTGACGACAAGCACATTGGGAACGTGAGCGATGAGCGTAACCGGCTCAAAGTCTTTGATCGGGTCGTAGGGAAGCTTCTTGAACAAGTTCGGGTTGACGGCGTGTGTGGCAACGGCTCCGACGCACAACGTCATGCCGTCGGGCTTTTGCTGCGCGAGATAGGTCACGCCGCGGTTGCCGCCGGCGCCCGGGCGGTTGTCGACGATGACGTTGCCCAGGTCAGCGTGCACTGCTTCGGCAATGGCGCGTGCCGAAACGTCCAGAGGGCCTCCGGGCGGGTAGGGAACGACGATCTTGATGGGATTGGAGCGGGTTCCGGTCTGGGCCGAGGAAATCAGCGGAACACCGAAAACGGAGATGGCACAGACGGTGCCGATCAAAGTACGACGATTGACAGTCACTTCATCTTCCTTTCGTAATGAGCGAACAGCCCCTCGCAGTGACGCGCGATTGGCCGATCTTTTTATACAAATTGGAAAAACTGCCATCCATTGTAGCCCCGCCAAAGGCCTGTGCACAGTATTAGGGTAAGAAACCGAGAAAAATTCAGAAACTTTTTCGGAATTGCATTCCTTGAAATGAGGAAAAACCAACCCCACATAGCCATTAACGTCGAGGTGATGAAGTCTCGACAGAAGTAAGGAATTGGATTAGATGAGACAAGACAAACTGACAACGAAATTTCAGCAGGCCCTGGGTGAAGCTCAGTCCTTGGCGCTTGCTCACGACAACCAGTACATCGAGCCGGTGCATTTGCTGCTGGCCGTGATGAACGATCAGGAAGGCAGTGCCTCGAGCTTGATCGAGCGCTCGGGCGGCAACGCCAAGCGTGTGCGCGATGAGGCCCAAGCTGCGGTGGAGCGCCTTCCGAAGGTGACGGGCACGTCGGGCGACGTACAGGTCAGCCGCGACTTGATCCGCGCCTTGAATCTCACGGAAAAGGAGGCGATGCAGCGCGGCGACCAGTTCATTTCGACGGAAATGTTCCTGCTTGCTTTGGCCGGCGCCGATATGGAAGCTTCTCGCATTCTGGCTTCAGCCGGTGTCACCAAAAAGCTTCTCGAAGCAGCCATTGAAGCCGTGCGCGGCGGCGAGAGCGTCACGGACGCCGAAGGTGAAACCGGGCGCGATGCCATCAAGAAGTATACGGTTGACCTCACTGAGCGCGCTCGTTTGGGCAAGCTCGATCCCGTTATCGGACGCGACGACGAGATCCGCCGCACGATGCAGATTCTTCAGCGCCGCACGAAAAATAACCCGGTGCTGATCGGCGAGCCAGGCGTCGGCAAGACGGCTGTGGTTGAAGGTTTGGCGCAGCGTATCGTCAACGGCGAAGTGCCCGATGGTCTGAAGGGTAAGGCTGTGCTCTCGCTTGACATGGCGGGCCTTATTGCCGGCGCCAAGTACCGCGGCGAGTTCGAAGAGCGCCTAAAGAAGCTTTTGAAGGAAATCACAGCTGCCGAAGGCCGCATCATTCTCTTCATCGACGAGCTGCACACAATGGTGGGTGCGGGCAAGACTGAAGGCTCCATGGACGCGGGCAATATGCTCAAGCCCGCTCTGGCGCGCGGCGAACTGCACGTGATCGGAGCGACGACGCTCGACGAGTACCGTAAGTACGTCGAAAAGGACGCGGCTCTAGAACGCCGTTTCCAGAAAGTGCTCGTCGACGAGCCGAGCGTGGAAGATACGATTGCCATTTTGCGCGGCCTGCAGGAAAAGTACGAAGCGCACCACGGCGTTGAAATCACCGACCCGGCCATTGTGGCGGCCGCCGAGCTCTCGCACCGCTACATCACGGATCGCTACCTGCCCGATAAGGCCATCGACTTGATTGACGAGGCTGCCAGCCGTGTCAAGATGGAAATCGACTCCAAGCCCGAAGCGCTTGATAAGCTCGAACGCCGCTTGATACAGCTCAAGATCGAACGCGAGGCGATGAAAAAAGAAACCGACGACGCGAGCCGTCAGCGCCTGAGCGCCATTGAAAAGGAAATCGAAGAGCTTTCGCGCAAGTATTCCGATCTCGAAGAAATCTGGAAGGCTGAAAAGAGTCAGGCTCTCGGCGAAAAGGACGTGCGCGACGAGATTGACCGCGTGCGCCGTGAAATGGACGCCTGCCGCCGCGAGGCCCGTTACGAACGTCTGGCCGAACTGCAGTACGCCGTTCTGCCCAAGCTCGAGGAAAAACTCAAGAAAGCCGAAAGCACCGAGAAAAAGACGCTTGAGACGCAGCCCAAGCTGTTGCGCACGAGCGTGGGCGCCGAAGAGATTGCCGAAGTCGTGAGTCGCGCCACCGGCATTCCGGTGAGCAAGATGATGCAGGGCGAACGTCAGAAGCTTTTGCACATGGACGAGGCTCTCTCCAAGCGTGTCGTGGGACAGTCCCAGGCCGTGCGTTGCGTGACCGATACGATTCTCAGGAGTCGTGCCGGACTTTCGGATCCCAACCGTCCCTACGGTTCGTTCCTGTTCCTCGGCCCTACGGGCGTGGGCAAGACAGAACTCACGAAGGCGCTAGCCAACTTCCTCTTTGATAGCGATGAGGCGATGGTGCGAATTGACATGAGCGAATTCATGGAAAAGCACTCGGTGGCTCGTCTGATCGGTGCGCCTCCCGGATATGTGGGTTATGAAGAGGGCGGCTACCTGACGGAAGCCGTGCGCCGCAAGCCCTACAGCGTGATTTTGCTCGACGAGGTCGAAAAGGCACATCCCGACGTGTTCAACGTCTTGCTGCAGGTTCTTGACGATGGCCGCATGACCGACGGACAGGGCCGCACGGTGGACTTCAAGAACACGGTCATCGTGATGACATCCAACCTCGGCTCGGGCGAAATCCAGCAGATGCAGGCGAACGCTCAGCCGGAAGCGATCAAGGATGCCGTGATGGAACAAGTCAAGGCGCATTTCCGTCCCGAATTCATCAACCGTATTGATGAAATCGTGGTCTTCAATGCTCTTGACGACGAAGCCATCAAGTCGATTGCCAAAATTCAGGTGGCAAAGCTTGCCGAACGGATCGCCGCGCAGGACATCACCTTCGAAGTGACGCCCGCGGCGCTCGAGGCGATCGCCCAGGCCGGTTTTGATCCGGTCTACGGTGCTCGACCGCTCAAGCGCGCCGTACAGGACAAGCTTGAAAACCCGGTGGCTCGACTTCTTCTCGAGGGCCGCGCGGCACCTAAGGACAAGGTGGTGTGCGACTACGGCGAGAACGGATTCGAGTTCAAGGTCGAAAAGGCCTAAATCGCTGCAACGACGGCCGACGAGACTGTCGGCCGATCACAAAAGCCTGAATGCGGGACAAACCTCGCCTTCAGGCTTTTTTCTGTCGGTTGAAGTTGTTTTAGTTGAGCGTGGGCGCAAACTCGGAAACGGCGTCTGCTCCGGACAATTCCACATGCACCACCAGACCGTCGGGGGTGGCGTAAAGAGGGGAGCCGCAGTCTTCGCACCACTCAAGCGAGAAACTTTGTTCATGCTCGACGATGTACTTCAGACCTTTGCTCTCGAGGATGTCGCGCGCCGTACCTGAAAATGCATCGACTTCTTCAGGAATCACGGGCCAGGCGACGCCGCAGATGACGTGATCGCGCTCGTTTTTGGGGGTAAGGCCGATGCGCAGTTCGCTCATCTTGTCCTGTTCGCGCGAATTGGGAACGAATAGGCCGAGCGTAGCGATCAGCTGGTCGGGTTCGTAACCCATGCTGCCCGCAAAGTCAACGAGCGACTTCAGGCCCCAGGAACGCATCGTGGTTTCAGATTCGCGCCAGCTCTGATAAAAACCGCCGACGGGCTGCACTTCGAAGACAGAACCGATCATGGTGAGCTCGAGCAGTTCGTGCACCTGCAGGCAAAAATCCATCATGCCGCGGGCTACCTCAACGAGGCCGTCGTCGGTGCTGCGGAACAGGTCGGTTGTGTTCTGAGCTGAGACGGAGCAAAGGATGTAGCGGCTGTCGGCAAAGTCGGGCGGCGGCACTTCGCGCACCAAAGAACTGATGTCGTATACGTCGCCGTGGTTGAGGCGGCGCATCCGTTCGAGAAGGCCGCGCACATCGCGAAACGCTTCCGGGAGATGATCGGCCGAGAGCATGTGCGAACCCATCACGACGTTTGCCTTAGGTGAGGAAAAGCTCTTGCGCACACAATCGGCGATTTTTTCGAGCACATCTTCGTCGAGCACGCCGTGATAGTTGCGGTAGCGGCTCCAGGCCATGATCGGAATCAGCAAAAGCAGGGCGCTACCGCGCTCGTCGACAACGGCTTCCGCGCAGTCTTCCGCAATGGTAAGAAGCTTCTCATAGCCGTATCCGCCGGGCTCTTCGGCCTTGAAGTGAGCGAGCGCCGCCTCAATGTCGCCGTCTTCGCCTTCAGTGAGAACGGCATCGCACAGTTCTCTGAGGCGAGCCTCATGGGGTTGCGCCTGCATATGCGAGGTGCACTGCACCAACACGCTCATCACACGGATGAGTTCGTTGCGGACATTGTCGAGACGGATTTCTGAGCTCACGGTCAAAAAATTAGAAGCGGAAATGAAAAGGAAACTGAGTCTAGCGCAATAGCCCCCAAAAACAAAGATGCCGGTGCTCGAAAATCTTTTTCAGAAACAAACCGAAAGCTTCTCGTAACAAGCGTTTCGGACGTTGGTTTTGCGTCTTTTTCGTATGAAGCCGCATGATAAAATGCGCCAACATTTCCCAAAAGGTCGGTCGCGAGGCTTGGTGTGACGGTGCGCCTTTGGCTTTGCGCGCGAAAGGATCGTCTCACGAGTCCTTGGAAATGCTCGATCGATCGGCCTGTATCCCACGATAAACCCAACGTAATTTTCAATGGACAATATCCGTAATTTTTCCATCATTGCCCATATCGATCATGGCAAGTCGACGCTGGCTGACCGTTTGATTCAGCGTTGCGGTGGTCTGAGCGATCGAGAGATGAGCGAACAGGTGCTCGACAGCATGGATCTCGAGCGCGAACGCGGCATCACGATTAAGGCTCAGACGGCCAGTCTTAAGTACAAGGCCAAGGACGGTCAGATTTACGAACTCAATTTGATCGACACCCCGGGGCACGTCGACTTCTCCTATGAGGTGAGCCGCTCTCTGTCGGCCTGCGAAGGAGCTCTTTTGGTGGTCGACGCCACTCAGGGCGTGGAAGCGCAGACGGTGGCCAACTGCTATACGGCTATCGATCTGGGTGTTGAAGTCGTGCCGGTTCTCAACAAGATGGACTTGGCAAGCGCCAATCCCGACGCCGCCAAGGAAGAAATCGAGGACGTCATCGGCATTGATGCCACCGACGCGGTGGAATGCTCGGCCAAGACCGGCATGGGCATCGACGATATTCTCGAGCGCATCGTGCGCGACGTGCCGCCTCCCAAAGGCGACGAAAATGCTCCGCTGCAGGCGCTCATCATCGACAGCTGGTTTGACAACTACGTGGGCATCGTCACGCTCGTTCGAGTCGTCAACGGCGTCATCCGTCCGAAGGACAAGGTGATGCTGATGGCTTCCGGCGCCACTCACCTCGTCGAGCAGGTCGGCGTTTTTACGCCCAAGGCGCAGGTGCGCGACTGCCTCAAGCCCGGCGAAGTGGGCTTTGTGGTTTCAGGCATCAAGGAACTCAAGGAAGCGCGCGTGGGCGATACGTTTACGCATGCTCAAAATCCTGCTTCGGCGCCGCTTCCCGGTTTTAAGGAAGTCAAGCCCCAGGTGTTTGCCGGTCTGTATCCGGTGGAGTCCAATCAATACGACGCGTTGCGCGAAGCGCTTCTGAAGCTGCAGCTCAACGATGCGGCGCTTCAGTTTGAGCCTGAAGTCTCTCAGGCCCTGGGCTTCGGTTTCCGCGCGGGCTTCCTCGGGCTGTTGCACATGGACATTGTGCAGGAGCGTCTCGAGCGCGAATACGACATGGACCTCATTACGACGGCACCGAGCGTGGTCTACGAAGTGTTGATGACCAACGGCGAAGTCGTGCGCGTGGAAAACCCGAGCAAGCTACCTCCGGTCGACAAGATTGCCGAGATTCGCGAGCCGATCGACACTGTGACGATTTTTGTGCCCAACGACTACGTGGGCGCGGTGATGAAGCTGTGTCAGGAAAAGCGCGGCGTGCAGATCAACATGGCCTACCACGGACGTCAGGTTCACCTGACCTACGAACTGCCGCTGGCTGAAATCGTGCTCGACTTCTTTGACCGTATGAAGTCAATAACCCGCGGTTACGCCTCCATGGACTACGAGTTTAAAGAGTACCGCGCAAGCGACGTCGTCAAGGTCGATATGCTCATCAACGGCGATCGCGTGGATGCGTTGAGCACCATCATTCACCGCACGAACGCACAGTTTCGCGGCCGCGAGATCGTTAGCCGCCTGCGCAGTCTCATTCCGCGCCAGATGTACGACGTGGCGATTCAGGCAGCCATTGGCGCAAACATCATTGCTCGCGAAAATGTGAAGGCCTTAAGAAAGAACGTGCTTGCCAAGTGTTACGGTGGCGACATTACGCGTAAGAAGAAGCTCTTGGAAAAGCAGAAGGCTGGTAAGAAGCGCATGAAACAGGTGGGCAGCGTGGAAATTCCGCAGGAAGCCTTCCTTGCCATTCTTCAGGTCGACGACAAATAAAAAGGTAGGCCAGCAACGGTGCGTTTACATCGTTGGCCGGCTTTTGTTCAGAATTCAAATCATTCTGCCGGGGTGCTTGACCGCTTGCGGCAGATCGCTTTCGAAAGCTCGAAAAAATGAACTTTGCACTGATTTTGTTTCTTCTGACGGTCTTTACCGGCGTGATGTGGATTGCCGAGAAGTTTTACTTCCGTCCGCGCCGCCGAGCTGAGGCCGATGCCAAGGCACGGGAATTTGAGACCGCCAACCGCGAAGCCATCGATCGCGGTGAGACAAGCGTCATCAAGGCGCGCAACGATATGTATGCGCGTGACACACGCATGCCCTGGTGGCTGGATTACACGGCAGGACTCTTCCCGGTGATTCTGATCGTGTTCCTGTTGCGTTCCTTCCTTTTTGAACCCTTCCGCATTCCATCGGGATCTATGTTGCCGACCCTTTACATCGGCGACTTCATTCTGGTGAATAAGTACACATACGGCGTTCGTCTGCCGGTTGCCAACACAAAGATCATTGACGTCGGCACCCCGCAGCGAGGCGACGTGATGGTGTTCCGCTATCCGATGGATGAATCGATGGATTACATCAAGCGTGTCGTGGGACTGCCCGGCGATACCGTGTCCTACGTCAACAAGGAACTGCGCATCAACGGCGAAGTGGTCAAGCAGACGCTTGTGGGTGATTGGGTTGATCCGTTCTCGATGGTGACTCTGCAGGAACGTACGGAAAAGCTCGGCGAACACGAACATCGTTTAGCCGTTGACAACCGCTATCCGGCGGGACTGCGCGGTCAGCCCTATCCGCGCGTGGGCAACGCTTGCCGTTACTTCAGCAACGGGTTTACCTGCAAGGTGCCGCAGGATCAGTATTTCGTGCTTGGAGACAACCGCGACAACAGTGAGGACAGCCGCTACTGGGGCTTTGTGACCGACGACATGATCGTAGGCAAAGCCGTTCTCATCTGGGCCAACTTCAGCGACATGAGCCGCGTCGGTTCGATCAAATAAGGCGAGAAGAACTATGTCAGCTCAGGTTACACGTGTGCTTCTGCCGGCCGAAGAACTCGAATCCCGCATCGGGTATCAGTTCAAAAACAAGGCGCTACTAAAGCGAGCGCTCACACACCGCAGTTTTGCTTCCGAGCACAACGAACGCCTTGAATTTCTGGGCGACTCGGTTTTGAACTGCGTCATCGGTCACGCGCTCTTCCTACGCGATCGTCACTTCACCGAAGGCGTGCTATCGCGCGTGCGTTCCAATCTGGTTTGTGAAAAGGCGCTCGACGAGATCGCCGCGCAGATTCAGATCGGGCAGTTCATCTATCTCGGCGAGGGCGAACTCAAGACGGGCGGCGCCGATCGCCCCTCTATTCTTGCCGACGCCTGCGAAGCGGTTTTCGGCGCGGTGTTTCTTGACGGCGGCTTCGAAGAGGCTCAGCACGTCATTTTGCGTCTGTACGAGCCGATTCTTTCCGCGAAGGCGATGTCGGGCGAACGTCTTGCTAAGGACCACAAGACGCTGCTTCAGGAATTTCTGCAGGCGCGTCGACTTCCGGTTCCTTCCTACCGAATCATCAAGGTGACGGGCGCGGCGCACTGCCAGCATTTTGTCTGTGCCTGTTCCGTACCCAAGGCCGAACTTGAAGAAGTGGGAGAGGGTAAGAGTCGTCGAGCGGCCGAACAGGAAGCAGCAGGACGCATGCTTGAAAAGGTCAAGGCCAAATTTCCGTACGCAAAGAAAAGTAAGTCAACTACCCCGCTCTAAAGAGCGAGGCTTGATAAAAGCCTTGGTTGACTAGCCTCAGGCCGCCCCAAAGGCGGGCTACGTTGAATGGGAATGCATAGGCACCGCGGGATGTCAATCCTAGTCCCGCGCTCTGCGGTTCG